>Ga0265313_10000035_pt1 | contig 125729 bp, 96 predicted proteins | sample 4123metaG_FD_203122 | JGI IMG/M metagenome (GOLD analysis project Ga0265313, IMG submission 203122) | Rhizosphere microbial communities from Carex aquatilis grown in University of Washington, Seatle, WA, United States - 4-1-23 metaG | ecosystem: Host-associated > Plants > Roots > Rhizosphere >... | reverse complement strand
TACAAGGAGCACCCCGAGGCGTTCAACCGCCCGGACGAGGTTCGCGTGAGCGAGATCTTCGTCAAGGACAAGGCGAAGGCGGACAAGGTTGCGCGCGAGGCGAACGCCGCCAGCCGAACCGATCCCAGGGCCTTCCGTGACCTCGTCACGAAGTACTCCGAAGACGAGGATTCGAAGTCCCGTGGGGGCGACCTGACGTCGTTCGACCGCGGCTCGACCACAGTCCCCAGGCCCGTCGTCGAGGCCGGGTTCTCGTTGAAGGAGGTAGGCGACGTCTCGCCGCCGGTCAAGCTCGACAACGGCTTCGCCATCCTGAAGCTCACCGGCAAGCGGCCGGGATTCTCCCGACCGCTCGCGGAGGTGAAGCGAACGATCCAACAGAGCCTGTTCAAGGATCTGCGCACCAAATCCCTGGAGGCGTTCGTGGCCGATCTGCGGAAGAAGTACACCGTCAGCATCGACGAGGCCAACCTCGCCAAGGTCTCCGTCGTCGAGGGCGACTCCCGTGGCGCCCAGCCCGCCTCCGCGCCCCGGCCCGGGATGCCCCTTCCCGGCGTGCGACCGCACGGCGGGCCCGGCCTGCCTCCCGGTACCGCGATGCCGCCAGGCACCGCGGGCGTGATGCCCTCGCAAAGCCGCCCGGCGGCCCCGCAGGCTGCAGGCGCGCAGGTCACGCCGTGAGGCGACCTGGCTTGGCATCCCGGCTCTCGCCCGCCCTGCTGGCGGCGGCGCTCGCCCTGCTCGCCGCGGGGCGCGCGGGTCAGGCGCGCGTCGTCGAGAAGGTCGCCGCGGTCGTCGGCGCGAGCATCATCCTCGCCAGCGAGGTCGAGGAGAAGGCCGCGCCGCTGCTCGGTGATCTGGCGCGGATCACCGACCCCGGCAAGCGGGCCGCCCGGGCCACGGCGCTGCGGCGCGAGACGCTGGAGCGGCTGATCGACGACCAGCTCATCAGCGATCAGGCAGCAGAGCTTCGCCTGAGCGTCACGCCCGAGCAGGTGGACTCGTCCATCGCCGAGATCAAGCGCCAGAACAACATCGACGACAAGCAACTCGACGACGCCTTGCACGCGCAAGGCATGAGCATGGAGGCCTATCGCTCGGACCTGAAAAAGCAACTGTTGCGGTTTCGCGTCCTCAACATCGCGGTGGGGTCCAAGGTCACCATCACCGACGAGGACGTGAAGTCGTACTACAACCGCCACTACAAGGCCGGCAGCGCCAACACGGAGGTGCGGGCGAGCCACATCTTCCTGGCCATCCCCGAGGGGGCCGACGCGGGCGTGGTCGCCGAGAAGCAGGCCCTCGGGCGCAAGCTGGTGGAGCGCGCCGCGACCGAGGACTTCGCCAACCTGGCGCGCGAGTACTCCGACGACGCGGCGACGCGAAAGGACGGCGGCGACCTGGGGTATTTCGGAAAGGACATTCTTCCCAAGGCCATCGAGGAGATGGTGTTCTCGATGAAGGTCGGCGAGGTCGCCGGCCCGGTCCGCGCCGACCGAGGGTTTCACGTCATCAAGCTCGTCGATCGCAAGACGACCAGCGCCAAGCCCCTCGCCGACGTCGAAGACGACATCCGCATGCAGCTCCGCCAAAAAGAGATGGAGAAGCAAACCAAGAGCTACCTCGCCGACCTTCGCAAGCGCAGCCTGGTCGACATCAGGTACTGACGGTGTCTTCGGCCTGAGGGGGCGGCCGAGGAGGCGATGGCACGGCGCATGCGGTGCTCAATCGCGGAGGTCGGCCATGCGTCCATTCACCGTTACAGCGATCGCGATGATGTCGTTGCCCTTGGCCGGATGTTGGGTCGGTTATCGCGAGCGCCGGCACGAGCAGCCGATCGCGCATGACCGTCGCGAGGATCATTCCAGGAGGCCCGGAGACCGCGCGCCACATCACGGCGATCACGACAACGATCGCGACCATCACGACGACCGGCACTAGGGCAATTCCCTGAGGCCCACGGCCTCGCCCGTGACCAGCGGTCGACCTTGGATGGGCGGACCTGGGGGCCGTAGCCCCCGGGTCGCTACCCAGCAGTAACACCCGGAGCCCGCGGGTTACCGATGCGCTACCGCGGACCATCCACCGTTCGGCACGACAGCGGCTACTTCTTCTCCATGTCGCTGCCCGCCTTCTCGATCTTGTTGCCGGACTTCTCCATCTCATCAGAAGCCTTCTGCATCTTCTTGGCGTGCGCCTTGCGGCTCTTGGCCGACTTCTCCATCTTCTCACCCTCGGCCTTCTCGGTGGCACCCGCCGCTTCCAGCCGCGCCCCTTCGGCGGCTTCGCCGTCCTTCTTCTTCATCGCCTTGCCCTCTTTCTGCATCCTCTCGCCCTTCTCCTCCTTGGCCTCGGCGGTGCCTGCGCTCTTCTCGGCGGCTTTCTTCTCGTTCACGGCCTTCTTCTCGAGCGCGTTCCCTTTCGCCTCGACGGCGTTGCCCTCCTTCTGCACGGCATTCTGATCAGCGCGCGCCGTGGCGCCTGCGACCAACAAGAACGACAGCGACGTGCCAAGAATGAGCCCTCGAATATGCATTGTCTTCTCTCCCGGTGGTGGTGGTCGGCCAGCAGACTCGGAACGAATCGCCGGCCTTCCGCTCCCAACAAGCAAACACGGGACCAACGGTTCCCGTCGTGAGGAGATACCGAGCCCGCGAAGCGGCCGTCAGCGGTGCAGGTACCCGGTGAAGTACAAGAGGAGCAGGACGACAACGATGATGCCTGCCGGGGACCAGCCAGCGTATCCGAAGCGAGAGTGCCCGTAGCCACCACCCGCCAGCGCCGCCACGAGCAACACGATCAAGATGATCATCAACATGATTCGTTCCTCCTTGGCAAGTCTTCGCGAGGCGTGTCTTCCGCCTCCGCGGACATGCCAAGCAAGCCGCGGGCCCAGCCGGCTGCTAGGGCAGGTGGGTTTCGCCCATCAGGAACTTGTCGACGCCGCGGGCGGCGTCGCGGCCCTCGGCGATCGCCCAGACGATCAGCGACTGGCCGCGGGCCATGTCGCCCGCCGCGAACACCGCCGGGACGGACGTCTGCTTCTCCGCGTTCGTGATCACGTTGCCGCGGCCGTCGAGCGCCACGCCGAGCTCCGTCAGCAGGCCCGGCTTTTCAGGCCCGACGAAGCCCATCGCCAGCAAGACCAGATCGGCGGGCCAGATCTTCTCGGTGCCGGGCATCTCGCGCATGGTGGTCCGGCCGGCCTCGGTCTTCCATTCCACCTCGACCGTCTGCAGCGCCTTCACGTTGCCGGCGCCGTCGTCGATGAAGCGCTTGGTGACCACGGCGTAGCGACGGGGATCGGCGCCGAAGACAGCGGCCGCTTCCTCCTGACCGTAGTCCATGCGGTAGATCCGCGGCCACTGCGGCCACGGGTTGTCCGCCGCGCGCAGGTCCGGCGGCCTCGCCAGGATCTCGAACTGCACGAGGCTCTTGCAGCCGTGGCGCATCGAGGTCCCGACACAGTCGGTCCCGGTGTCGCCGCCCCCGATGACCACGACCTCCCTCCCCTTGGCGCTGATGTACTTCCCGTCGGCGTGCTTGCTGTCGAGCAGGCTCTTCGTATTCAGCAGCAAGAACTCCATCGCCAGGTGGATACCCTTCAGGTTCCGCCCCTCGATGGGTAGATCGCGCGCCTTGGTCGCGCCGCCACACAGAACGACTGCGTCGAAATCGGCGCGCAGGCGCGCGGTCGGGAAGTCCTTCCCCACGCAGGTGCCGACGACGAAGTTCACCCCCTCCTGGGCCAGCAGCTTCACCCGGCGATCCACGAGCTGCTTCTCCAGCTTCATCTGCGGGATCCCGTACATCAACAGCCCACCGACGCGGTCGTCGCGCTCGAACACGGTGACCGTGTGGCCCGCCTGATTGAGCTGCGCGGCGCAGGCCAGTCCGGCCGGCCCCGACCCGACGACCGCCACCTTCTTGCCGGTGCGGCGCGCGGGGAGGTGCGCGGTGACCCACCCCTCCTCGAAGCCCTTGTCGATGATCGCCGCCTCGATGTTCTTGATCGTGACGGCGGGCTCGCTGATGCCGAGCACGCACGAGCCCTCGCAGGGGGCCGGGCAGACGCGCCCCGTGAACTCCGGAAAGTTGTTCGTCTTGTGCAGGCGCGCCAGCGCCTCTTGCCACTGGCCGCGATAGACGAGGTCGTTCCATTCGGGGATGAGGTTGTGGACGGGACAGCCGCTGGCGCCCCCCACCATCATCGTGCCGGTGTGACAGAAGGGAACGCCGCAGTCCATGCACCGCGCGCCTTGCTCCTTGAGCGCGGTCTCCGGCATGTGCTCGTGAAACTCGCTCCAGTCGGCGATGCGCTCGGCGGGCTGCCGCAGGACCGGCAACACACGCTCGTACTCCAAGAATCCGGTGGTCTTACCCATGATCGTTTCCGAGGCGTCCTTCCAGTTTCAGGTCCGGCGCATGACGACGTTGCACGACGCGCCCCACCCTATTTGCCGCCCGCGCGCGCGACGTCATGTGAGTTCTTCTCGAACGCGGCCATCTCCGCCTCGTCCTGCGACATGCCCGCCTGGCGCATCTCCCGTTGCGCGTCGACCATCCGCTTGTAGTCGTTGGGCATGACCCGCACGAAGAAGCCGCTCCACTCGGACCACGCGCCCAGGATCTCCTCGGCGCGCTTCGAGCCCGTGTGCTGCAGGTGCCGGGCGATCAGCGTCTTGACCTCCGCGGTCTCGGCGGGATCGTCCAGCTTCCCGAGGCTCACCATCTCCTTGTTGCAACGGCGCGCGAAGTCGCCGGCTTCGTCGAGCACGTAGGCCACGCCGCCCGACATGCCGGCGGCGAAGTTGCGGCCCGTGTTCCCGAGGATGACGACGCGGCCCCCCGTCATGTACTCGCAGCCGTGATCTCCCACCCCCTCCACGACGGCGGTCGCGCCGCTGTTCCGCACACAGAAACGCTCGCCCGCCGTGCCCCGGAAGTAGCCCTCGCCGGCCGTCGCGCCGTAGAGCGCCACGTTGCCGATGATGACGTTGTCCTCGGACACGAAGCTGGCCGCGCGCGACGGGAAGACCGCGATCTTCCCGCCCGACAACCCCTTGCCGACGTAGTCGTTCGAGTCCCCTTCCAGGGTCAGCGTCATTCCCTTGGGCAGAAACGCCCCGAAGCTCTGCCCCGCGGAGCCCTGGAAGTTGAACTTGATGGTGTCCTCGGGCAAACCCTCGGGACCGTAGCGCCGCGTGAGCTCGCTGCCGGTGATGGTGCCCACCACGCGATTCGTGTTGCGAATGGGAATGGTGGCCGTGACCTTCGCGCCCCGCTCGAGGGCCGGCTTCGCGAGCGCGAGCAGGGTGGTCCTGTCGAGCGCCCGGTCGAGCCCGTGGTCCTGGCCGGCGGTCTGGTAGCGCCCCACGGTCGCAGGCATCTTCGGCTGCTCGAGGATGCGCGTCAGGTCGATGCCGCGCGTCTTCCAGTGCTCGACGGCCTTGTTCATGCCCAGACACTCGGTGTGTCCGACCATCTCGTTGATGGTGCGGAAGCCGAGCTCAGCCATGTACTCGCGCACCTCCTGCGCCACGAAGCGCATGAAATTGACCACGTACTGGGGGTCGCCCGTGAACTTCTTGCGCAGCCGCGGGTCCTGGGTGGCCACGCCGACCGGACAGGTGTTGAGGTGGCACACGCGCATCAGGATGCAGCCGACCGTCACGAGCGGCGCGGTCGAGAAGCCGTACTCCTCGGCGCCGAGGAGCGTCGCCACGATCACGTCGCGGCCCGTCTTCAGCTGGCCGTCGGTCTCGACGCGGATCCGGCTGCGCAGATCGTTGAGCACCAACACCTGGTGCGCCTCGGCGAGGCCCAGCTCCCACGGGATGCCGGCGTGCTTGATGCTGGTGAGCGGGGAGGCCCCCGTACCGCCGTCGTGGCCGCTGATGAGCACGACGTCCGCGTGAGCCTTGGCCACGCCGGCCGCGATCGTGCCCACGCCCACCTCGGCCACCAGCTTCACGCTGATGCGCGCCTCGGTGTTCGCGTTCTTGAGGTCGTGGATCAGCTGCGCCAGATCCTCGATCGAATAGATGTCGTGATGCGGGGGCGGCGAGATGAGGCCCACGCCCGGCGTGGCGTGGCGGACCTTGGCCACCCAGGGGTAGACCTTCGACCCGGGGAGCTGACCGCCCTCGCCGGGCTTGGCCCCCTGCGCCATCTTGATCTGCAGCTCCTTGGCCTTGGTCAAGTAGAGGCTCGTCACGCCGAAGCGTCCCGACGCCACCTGCTTGATGGCGCTGTTGCGCGAATCTCCGTTCGCGTCGGTGACGTAGCGCGACGGATCTTCACCGCCCTCGCCCGTGTTGCTCTTGCCCCCGATGCGATTCATGCCGATCGCGAGCGTCTCGTGGGCCTCCTTGCTGATCGAGCCGTAGGACATCGCGCCCGTCTTGAAGCGCTGGACGATGTCCTCGACGGACTCGACCTCCTCGAGCGGTACGGGCGGACGGACGTGCCGCAGCTCCATGAGGCCCCGCAGCGTGGTCAGATGCTCGGCCTGATCGTCGATCAGCTTCGCGTACTCCTTGAACACGCTGTAGTTGCCCGTGCGGCAGGCGTACTGGAGCTTGTGGATGCTCTCGGGGTTGAACAGGTGGTACTCGCCGTCACGGCGATACTTGTAGTTGCCGCCGGGATCCAGCGTCTCGAGCGGCAGCGGCCGCTCGGGGAAGGCCCGCATGTGGCGCTGGCGCACCTCCTCGGCGACCTCGTCGATGCCGATGCCGCCGATGCGCGAGGCCGTCCAGGTGAAGTACTCGTCGATGAACGGCTTGGAGAGCCCGATGGCCTCGAACACCTGCGCCCCGTGGTAGCTCTGGATCGTCGAGATCCCCATCTTGGAGATGACCTTGACGATGCCCTTGCTGACCGCCTTGATGTACTTCTGCTCTGCCTTCTCGCCGTCGCCCGTGAGCATGCCCTGGCGAACCATGTCGTGGAGGCTCTCGAACGCGAGGTAGGGGTTGATGGCCGAGGCGCCGTAACCGAGCAGCAGCGCGAAGTGATGCACCTCGCGCGGTTCGCCCGTCTCGAGGACCAGGCCCACGCGCGTGCGCGTCCCTTCTCGCAACAGGTGATGCTGCACGGCGGCCACCGCCAGCAACGCCGGGATGGGCGCCTGCTCGGCGTCGTGGCCGCGGTCGGACAGGATGATGATGTCGTGCCCGGCGGCGATCGCCTGGCTGCACCTCTTGCGCAGGTCCTCGACGGACGCCCGCAGACCAAGGCCCCCGCTCGCGATCGGGAACAACATCGGGATGGTGATGGCGTGGAAGCCGTGCGAATGGCCGTTGCCGTCGAGCTGCCGCAGCCGCTCCAGCTCCTCGTTACGGAGCACCGGGCTCGACAAGGTGATCTGCCGGGCCGACTCCGGCGTGGGTTCGAGCAGGTTGCCCTCGGGACCGATCGAGGTGTCGACCGCCATTACGATCTCCTCGCGGATGGCGTCGACGGGCGGGTTCGTGACCTGCGCGAACAGCTGCTTGAAGTACCCGAACAGGAGCTGGGGCTTGTTCGACAGCACCGCGAGCGGCGTGTCGTTCCCCATCGAGCCGGTAGCCTCGACACCGTCGGCGGCCATCGGGCCGATCAGCATCTTCAGGTCCTCGGTGGTGTACCCGAACGCCTCCTGCCGGCGCAGCACCGTCTCGTGGTCGGGCGCGATCACCGTCGGTGGCTTCGGAAGATCCGAGATGCTCACCAGGTGGTCCTTCAGGTACTGGCCGTATGGCGCGGCGCCGGCGATCTCGCTCTTGATCTCCTCGTCCGAGACGATGCGCCCGGCCGCCGTGTCGACCAGGAACATGCGCCCCGGCTGCAGCCGCCCCTTCTCCGCGATGCGCTCGGGCGCGATGTCGAGCACGCCGACCTCGGAGGCCAGCACTACCAGGCCGTCCTTCGTGACGTAATAGCGCGAGGGCCTGAGGCCGTTCCTGTCCAGCACGGCCCCGATGCGGATGCCGTCGGTGAAGGCGATGGCCGCCGGGCCGTCCCACGGCTCCATCAGGCACCCGTGAAACTCGTAGAAGTCCCGCTTCTCGCGGCTCATCGATTCGTGGTTGGACCACGGCTCGGGCACCATCATCATGACGGCGTGGGGCAACGACCGCCCCGCCAGGTAGAGCAGCTCGAGCGCGTTGTCGAACATGGCCGAGTCCGACCCCGTCGTGTCGATGACGGGCAAGCACTTCTTCAGATCGTCGCCGAACAGCTTCGACGCGAACATGCTCTCCCGGGCGTGCATCCAGTTGACGTTGCCGCGCAGCGTGTTGATCTCGCCGTTGTGCGCGATCAGCCGGTAAGGATGGGCGCGCTGCCAGCTCGGAAACGTGTTCGTCGAGAACCGCGAGTGCACCAGCGCGAGCGCCGACTCGACCCGGTCGTCCTGCAGATCCGGGTAGAAGTCACGGAGCTGATCGCAGTTCAGCATGCCCTTGTAGACCAGGGTGCGCGCCGATAGGCCGGAGATGTAGAACTGCCCGCGCCCGGGGACGGGGGACTGGCGAACGTGATGGCGCACGGAGCGCCGTATGACGTAAAGCTTGCGCTCGAACGCCATGTCGTCGACGAGGTCGGGACTGCGCCCGATGAACACCTGCTTGAGGACGGGCTGCGACGAGCGCGCCGTCGGGCCGAGCGCGCTGTTGTCGGTGGGAACCGTGCGCCACCCCAGGAACTTCTGGCCCTCGGCGCGCGCCGCCTGCTCGAACATCAGCTCGCAGGCTTCGCGGCTGGCGGCGTCGGTCGGCAGGAACACCAGGCCCACGCCGTACTGGCCGGCGCCCGGCAGCGTGATGTTCGACTTGTGGCACTCCTCGGCCAGGAACCGGTGCGGCACCTGCATCAAGATCCCGGCGCCGTCGCCGGAGTTCGTCTCGCAGCCGCTCGCGCCGCGGTGCTGCAAGTTCAACAGAACCTGAATCGCGTCCTGGACGATCTGCTTCGACTTCCGGCCCTTGATGTCGACGACGAAGCCGACGCCACACGCGTCGTGCTCGTGGGCGGGGTCGTAGAGACCTTGGGTGTCCTGGACGTCGTGGTTCCGTGTCATGTTCTCGTGTTCCTTGCTTGTTTCTCGCTTGTTTCTAAGGGCGTTTCGCGAATCGAGTAGAAACGACCGACTCTATCAACAGGTGTCGGCGAGGCAAGCCCTGGTTTCGAGCGCCGGACGTTCCGGCCGGGGTCACGGGGGCCGGATCAACGCGCCGATCATGCTCAACAAGCGTGGCCCGTCGAAAGGCTTCGCCACGTGGGCATTCATGCCAGCGCCCAGCGCCCGGTCGACATCCTCGGGCAGCGCGCTCGCCGTGAGGGCCACGATGGGCAGCAGGCCCGACACCGCCGACGAAGGCAGCGCGCCGGCGCGCTCGAGCGCGCGGATTGCCCTGGTGGCCTCGAACCCGTCCATCTCGGGCAAATGAGAATCCATCAGGACGAGCGCGTAGGCCCGGGTCTTCACGAGGGCGACCGCCTGGCGCCCGTCAGTGGCAACGTCGAAGGGGTAGCCTCCTATCCGCAGAATTTCCCCCGCCACTTCGGCGTTGATGGGGTTGTCCTCCACCAGCAGGACGCGCCCCGCGTCGCCGCGCTCGGATGCTGCGGCCGCCGCGGGCGATGACGGGGGGCGATGCAGCAGCGTGCCGGCGGGAGGTGTCATTCGCCGGACGGCCGCGGTCGATTTCGCGAACGGCGCGCTGAACCAGAAGGTCGAGCCGGCGCCCGGCGCGCTCGACATGCCGATGCGCCCCCCCATCTGCGCGATGAGACCGCTGCAGATCGCCAGGCCGAGGCCAGAGCCGCCGAATTCGCGGGTGGTCGACGCGTCGGCCTGCGAGAACGGGCGGAACAACCGGGCCTGCGCCTCGGGCGCGATTCCGATCCCGGTGTCCCGCACCTCCACCTTCACCGTGGCGCGGGTCGGCCCTTCGTCGATCACGGAGGCCGTGACCGCGACCTCGCCCTTCACGGTGAACTTGATGGCGTTGCTGACCAGGTTGACGAGGATCTGCCGCAGGCGCGCGGGATCGCCGACCAGCGTCGGCGGGACGGCCGGCGACAGCGCGCGGGAGAGCCCGAGGCCCTTGTCCTCGGCCGACCGCGCCAGGATCTGCACGACCTCCTCCATCAGGTCGCCGAGCTCGAAGTCGAAGCGCTCGAGCTCGAGGCGGCCGGCCTCGATCTTCGAGAAGTCGAGCACGTCGTTGATGATCGACAGCAGCAGCCCCGCCGAGGCGCGGGCGACGTTGACGTAGCGGCGCTGCTTGTCATCGAGCGCCGTCATCGCCAGCAGGTCGACCATGCCGATCACGCCGTTGAGCGGGGTGCGCAGCTCGTGGCTCATGTTCGCGAGAAAGGCGCTCTTCGCCCGGCTGGCGGCGATGGCGTCCTCCTTTGCCCTGGCGAGCGACGACTCGAACTCCTTGCGTGCGGTGATGTCGTCGACCAGCGTCTGCATGACGCTGCGGCCCTCGAGGCGAATCACCGTGATGCGAAACTCGACGGGAAATTCCTCGCCCGTCACGCGTCGAGCCAACCACTCGGTGCGGACGTAGCCGGTCCGCAACGCCTCCGCGGTCACCCGCGCCGCGCCCTCGTGGGCGGGCGTTCCATCCGCCTGCACCGCGGCCGACAGATCCAGGATCGTCTTGCCCAGGAACTCCTCGCGGCTCTTGCACCCGTAGAGACGAACCGCCGCGGGGTTGCAGTCGAGGAGCTCGAAGGTGACGGGATCGCGCAGGGTGACAGCCGTGGTCGTGCCCTCGAACAGGGCGCGAAACAGGCGCTCCGAATCGCGGAGGGCCGCCTCGGCCCGGCCGCGGTCGTCGAGCTGGTGCCTGTGGTCCCCCGAATCGTCCATGCCCTCGGCGAGAGCTTATTACAACGCGGGTCTCCCGAGGTCGCCGGCGCGCCAGGGACCGCGCGTCGCGGGAGGTCCGCCGGCCGCGGCCGTCAGGTCGCGGCCGTTGCCCGCGCGTCCCGCAGCCGGTAGCAGATCGATCTCCCGATCTCGACAGGCTGAAAGCCGGGATCGAGGCCGAGGGTGGTCTCCGCGGCGCCGAGGAACAGCACCCCGTCGGGCTTCATGACCCGGGGGAGACGGGCCAGGATCCGCTTCTTCGTCTCCACGTCGAAGTAGATGAGGACGTTGCGCATGAACACGACGTCGAGCTTGTCGGGGATCAGCCAGCCGTCGTTCAGGTTGAGCTGCCGAAACTCGATCATCCGCCGAAGGTCCTCGCGAATCTCCCAGTCGGCGCCCCGGCGTTTGAAGTACTTGACCAGCAGGGGCGCCGGCAGGCCGCGGTTGACCTCCAGCTGGTTGAACACCCCGCTTCGCGCCCGTTCGACCATCTCGTTACAGAAGTCCGTCGCCAGCAGCGTCAACCGCCAGCCGGCCGCCAGCTCCGGGAACGTCTCCCTCAGGGTCATCGCGATGCTGAAGATCTCCTGGCCGCTCGACGAGGCGGCCGACCAGATCGCCAGCCGGCGGGTGTCCGCGCGCCGCCGGAGCAGGTCGGGAATCACGACCTTCTTCAAGGCCTCGAACGGCCCGAGGTCCCGGAAGAAGGACGTCTCGTTCGTGGTCATGGCCTCCACGACCCGGGCGTGCATCGCCCCGAAGGGGGCGCGGCGGAGCTCGCCGACGAGGGCCTCGACCGTCGCGATGCCCACGTCGCGGGCGATGGGGCCAAGGCGCGCCTGCACCAGGTACTCCTTGTTCGGCTCGAGCACGATGGCGGTGCGGTCGTAGACCAGGCGACGGACGAACTCGAACTGAACGCTATCCACGGCTCTCCCCTTCGCCGCCCGGGCCGACCCCGAGCCCGAGCAGCGCCAGCTTCTCCTCGACCAGCTGCCTGGTGAACGGCTTCATCAGATACTCGTTGGCCCCGGCCTCCAGCGCCCGCGCCACGTCGGCGAGATCGGTCTCGGTGGTGATCATCATCAAGCGGGTCGCGTCGTTCGCCGCGTCCGCCCGCAGGGCCTTGACCAGCTCGAAGCCGTTCATCTCGGGCATGTTCCAGTCGATGAGGGCCAGCTCGACAGGGCCGCCCTCCCGCAGGCGCTCGAGCGCCTCCCGGCCGTGCCCGGCCTCGACGGTCTCGAAGCCGAGCGGCCGCAGGATGCCCCGCACGATGGTGCGAATGGCCCGCGAATCGTCGACGATGAGCGCCCGCACGGCTACGCCGCCTCCTTCAGGGCGCCATCCTGTTCGGTGATCCAGATGAAGAGCTGTACCGGCCCCACTGTCTTCAAGAGGACGCCCGCGTCGCGCGCACGGCGATGGTTCTCGCCGAGGTCGTGCTCGGCGATCAGCTTGGGCAGACCCAGGGTGTGGTCGGGCGCCACCGCTTGCTTGATCTGCCCGGCGGCCATGTTCAGCAGCTCGCGCAGCGAGTCCTCGATCATCGACGTGTCGATGTCCTCCGTCGCCACCGAGAACAGCGACGAGCCGAGCGACTCGCAGCTGGTGCGGTCGGAGAACAGCGCCACCTCGAGCTGTCGAACGCCCGTGATTGGTAACAGCGCCATTCGATAGCAATCGGGCGACGGCGTGTTGGACTCCGCGGGGATGAAGGTGATCCCGCACATGGTTTCGGTCACGCTCGTGACCAGTTGGGCCAAGGTGGTTGCGTCTGGCAGTGATTTCACGCGGCAAGCTCCAGGGTTCGGGCCTTCAGGTTCGTGGTGAGGCGTTCGACCGCTTGCTCGTCGACGTCGAGCAGCGAGCGTCCAAGCATGATCAGGGCATCGTTCTCTTGCGGGTCGACCGCGCCGATCGTGATGCCCTGCTGCTTGACGATCGCGTTCGCGAAGCGCACGGCGTTCCCCGTCGACTGGCGGTGGGCGACGTCGTAGTCACCGCACTGCTCGACCGCCACCGCGACCTCTTCGGGGAGCTGCCACTTCTTCGCGATCGAGATGCCGATGGCGCGGTGGGTCTTCTGGATGACCGCGATCCACTCCTCGGAGTCGACCCACCCCCTGGCGTTTCGCTGGGCCAGCTGGTTCTCCGCCTCGAGCAGCATCGTGGCGATGACCGGCTTGCCGATGTCGTGCAACAGCCCCGTCAGGTACGCGGCGTCGGGATCGGGGATCGCAGCCAGGACAGCCACGTCGAGGGCCAGGATGGCGACCGCGCGGGAGTGCTCCCACACCCGCCGGGCGGCCGCGCCGATCTTGGGATCCCGCGAGTCGAACAGCCGCCGCGCCGATGCCTCGGCCAGCACGACCCGCAGCTTCTGCGCCCCCAGCCGCGTCACCGCCTGCCCGATGTTCTTGCACGGCTCGCGCGCCGCCAGGCCGGCGCTGTTGCACGTGCGCAGGACCTGCGCCACCAGCAGCGGATCCTTCTCGATCAAGCCGCCGACGTCGCGCAGGTTGAAGTCGGGGGCGCGCAGCAGCTCGAGGGCCTTCATCGCGATGGTCGGCATCGCCGGGAGCATCAGCTTGTCGCTCGCGATGCGCCCGAGGACGATCTGCTCCAGCTGTTCCCCGAGCTTGTCGCTGACGGCCATGATGGTTTCGATTCCTCCGTGGCTTCCCGGGTGCGCTCAGGCCGCCAGCGCCCGCGCGTCCTCGAGCGTGCCGTGGCAGTGCAGGTCCTTCGTCTCTTGGAAATTTCGCAGCACGGCGGCGACGTCGTTCGAGGCGACCAGGTGAACGGCGACGCCTATCTTGCGGCACACCTCCACCAGCTGCGCCACGAACAGCGCCGTCCCCGCGCCTTGCATCACGGGCAGCAGCGTCGCGTCGACGATCGCCTCGTCGAAGCAGGCCTGCCCGAGCTGCTCGACCGCGTCCTTGATGGCCGCGCCGAGGCGGGTGTAGTGGCGCTCGATGCGGTCGTTCTTGCCGTGGTAGGCCGACATCCGGATCAGGTTCTCCTCGCGGACGATGAGGTCCTGCGTGCCCGCGAAGTGCTGGTCGATCACCTCGTCGACCTCCTCCGCCGCGAACGGCTTCGTGAGGACGCCATCCAGCCCCAGATCGCGCATCTCCTTCCCCAGGTTGTTGGCGCTCCGGAGCGCGAGGCCCAGGAAGCGGGCTTCCGGCTGCAACAGGCGGAGCTGCTTCGCCAGCGACGCGACGTTGGTCTCCGGGATCTCGGCGTCGATCAGGATGAGCTTGTACGAGCGCACGCGCGCCAGCGCCAGACCCTCGACGACGTTCAGGCAGCCATCGACCGCGATGGTGCTCGGGATCATGGTGCGCAACTTCTTGTGGACGTTCTCCATGTCGTCGATGACCAGGATGTCCACCTTGCCGCGCGCCGAGACGGCAGCCCCTTGCGCGGGCGGCGGCGCGGACCCGCCGGTGGGCGGCCCCTCTGGGGCCGCGTGGGGCGCCTTGGGGGCGGCCGCGAAGTCCGCGGGCAACCGCAGCGCCTTCAGCAGCTTGGCGCGCAGCTCGTCGGCCTTGAATGGCTTCAGGATGTAGTCGGCGATGCCCAGCTTCATCAGCGCCGTCACGATCGAGGTCTTGGACTCCGACGTCAGCATCACCACCGGGGTGCGGTTGTTCGCCTCGCGCATCTTCATCAACATCCCGGGCCCGTCGAGGTTTGGCATCGTCACGTCGAGGAGGACCAGATCGAAGGTCCCGGCCTGTAGCTTCTTCAGGCCCTCGTTGCCATCCTCGGCCTCATCTACCTCGAACCCCAGCTCGAGGACCTGTTTGGAGACGATCATGCGGATGGCGCGGCTATCGTCGACGGTGAGAATCCTTGGCATGCGATGTTCCCCTCACCAGAGGAGATCGGCGGGCCGCCCCGCCGCTGCATCAGGGTTCGGAGGAGAAGCCCCCGGAAACTCCCTTAGAGACGCCTTGGTTGCTGGCGACGCTATTCGAGCGACGGCAGCTCGACGGTGAAGACGCTGCCGACCCCAACCTGGCTCTTCACCGCGATTGTGGCCCCGTGGGCGTCGAGGATGCGCTTCACGATGGCGAGGCCCAGGCCCACGCCCGCCCCGCGCTGTCTCGACTCCGCCTGTCGGTAGAGGTCGAAGACATAAGGGATGGCCGCATGGGGGATGCCGTATCCGGTGTCCCGCACCTCGACGCGCACGCGGCGGCCACCGTCGCTCTCGACCCTGCGCGCCTCGATGGCGACGTGCCCACCTTGCGACGTGAACTTCAGCGAGTTGCCGAGGAGGTTCGCGAACCCCCGCTCGAGCCGAGCGGCGTCTCCGCCGATCGGCAACGGCCCGACAATCTGCGTGTCGAAGGAGATGCCGCGCCGTCCGGCCTCGAGGCGAGCCACCGTGGCGCAGCGCTGGAGAAGCTCCGCCAGATCCAGCCGCTCCTTGCGCAGGGGCGCCTCGCCCTGCTCCGAGCGATAGACCTCCAGCATCTCGGAGATGAGCGCGAGCGTGCTCTTCAGGCCCTCGAGCGAGAGATCGACGAGCTCCCTCAGGTCGGTGTCGGGGTTGCTCGCCAGCTTGTCTTCCAGCATCGACAACGTCAGCTGCACCGTGCCGAGGGGCGACCGCAGATCGTGCACCAACATGGCCGCGAAGGTGGCCTTCAGCCGATCCATCTCGACCAGGCGTGTGTTCGCCTCGCGCATCTCTCGCTGCAGCCGGCCCATCTTGACCTGCGTGGAGACGCGCGCGAGCACCTCATCCGGCTGGAAGGGCTTGCTGACATAGTCGACGCCCCCCATGGCGAGCGCACGAACCTTCTCGGCCGTCTCCGCCACCCGGCTCACGAAGATGACCGGAATCCCGGCGGTCTCCGGCGCCGCTTTCAGCCGGCGGCAGATCTCGATTCCGTCGATGTCGGACATCAAGACGTCCAGCAGCACCACGTCGGGGCGCAGCGCGGTGATGCGCGCGACGGCCTCCGTGCCTTGGCTCGTCGACTCGACCTCGTACCCGCCGCGCCGGATCACCTCGGAGATCGTCTGCAGGCTGACCGGGTCGTCGTCGACGATGAAGACGTGCTCGCGCCGGACCTGATCCTTCGCCGCGCTCGGCGCGCGGCGGTCCGTTTCGCGAACGGCTTCCGCGGCCGAATCTCGGTCGGAGGCGCAGCGGTTCAGTCCCCCGTTCCTCGCCTGGTGCAGCCGTTCGACGGCCCGAGAGATCAGGTCGGCCGGCTCGCCATCCGCCGCGGGCCGTTCGGTGGCCGCGCCGATGCACACCGTGACCGTCTGACTGCCCGCGGTCCGGGCGTGCGGGATGTCGAGGGCGAAGACAGCCCCGCGCATTCGCTCCGCGGTCGCGCGGGCTCCCGCTTCGTCGGTGTCGGGCAGGACCACGAGGCACTGATCGCCGAGGAACCTGACCACGACGTCCGCCGGCCTGCGCGCCGCGGTGTCCAGCGCGAGCGCGACCCGGCGCAGGCAGGCCTGCGCCGCCTGCGGACCGTACGTCTCGGCGAACGCCTCGAAGTCGTCAATCTCGACGGCGAGCATCGACAGCGGCGCCTCCGCTCGGGCGGCGCGTCGCCACTCGATGTCGAGCACCTCCCGGAGGCGCCGCTGGTTGCCGAGCCCGGTCAGCCCATCCCGCAGCGACTCGAGCTCGAGGCGATCGCGATGCTGCTTGAGGTCGAGGTGATTGCGCACGCGCGCCGCCAGGATGGCGGGCGTGATGGGCTTGGTCACATAGTCGATCGCCCCCGCGAGCAGGCCGCGGGCCTCCTGGCCCTCGTCGGTGAGCGAGCTGATGAAGATGATGGGGATGTCCCGGGTATGCTGATCCCGCTTGAGCTGAGTGCACACCTCGTAGCCGTCGATGCCCGGCATCAGCACGTCGAGCAGGATGAGGTCCGGCGATTCCTCGGTGGCGCGCGCGAGCGCCTCCGGTCCGTTCGACGCGAAGACCACCTCCGCGATTTCTTTCAAGACCTGACCAACGACGGTGACGCTCACCGGATCGTCGTCCACCACCAGCACCACCGGCAGGCTCACCGGTGCGCCGCCTCTCCCTCGATCAGGCCGGCCCGGGTGGTCGCGTGGCGCAGGAGGTCGACCGCCGGACCGTACTCCAGCGCGGCCACCCTGAGCTCGATCTCCGCGAGCGCTTCGCGGAGGGCCGCCGGCAGGTGGGCCTGCTTGAGCTTCGCGAGCGCGTCCTGGGCCCGCAAGTTCCTCTTCTCGAGGAGGGTCTCCAGATCCGTGGTCAACCTCCGCAGGTCGGCGACCGTGCCCGAGGACCCCCGCGGCGTTGGCTCCTGCGTGCCCTCCGGCGGCGCCAGGCGACCGAGCACGGCGACCGACAACGCCTCGAGCCGAGCGGCGAGCCGCCGCAGCGCCGTCTCACACGCGGCGGCCGCCTCGGCCTTGTGGATCGCGTCCTCGACGGCGCGCGCCGCGGCCGCCACCTCGTCGGCGCCCAGGTTGGCCGCCGCCCCTCGCAGCGTGTGGGCGCGGCGCTCCGCCTCGTCGCGGGCGCCCATGGCCAGCTCGCTCGCGATTCGCTCGGCAGCGTCGCGCTGATCGCGCGTGAGGTCGAGCAGGAGCCGCACGTAAAGCTTGCGGTTGCCACCCAGTCGATTGAGGGCGGTCGCCACGTCTACACCAGGCACCTCCGGCAACGCCTCCGCGAGGTTCGCGACGCCGGGGGCGCCACCCGGAGCCGAGGGAGCTGCGCCAGCCTCGCGCGACAAGGCCCCGGCGGGAGAGCGACCCAGCGCGCGCCCGAGCACCGCGAACAGCTCGTCCGGATCCACGGGCTTCGAAACGTGCGCGTTCATCCCTGCATCGCGACAGCGGGCGCGCTCCTCTTCGAAAGCGTGCGCCGTCATGGCGATGATGGGCAAGCCATCGTGGCGCGGGTCCTTTCGGATGGTGCGCGCGGCCTCGTAACCGTCCATCTCGGGCATCTGCAGGTCCATCAACACGGCGTCCAGGTGGACAGCGTCGGCGCTGATCGCGGCCAGGGCCTCCACGCCGTTGTTGGCCAGCGAGACCACCGCCCCGGCCGCCTCCAGCAGCTCCCGGGCGACCTGGCGGTTGATGGCGTTGTCCTCCACGACGAGCACCCGCGCCCCCCGAAACACGGGCGAGGCGGCGGCGGGCCGCCGCGCGCGCGACAACCGGAGCCGCTCGGGCTCACTCCCGAACGCATCCGCCAGGGCGTCCAGAAGGCTCGAGCGCGTGACAGGCTTGACGATGAGCCCGCTCACCCCGAGCGCCTGGGCCTGCTTCTCCACCTCCTCGCGACCATAGGCGGTCACCATGATGATGGTGGGGGGCTTGCCGAGGGGCGGCGCCGCGCGCAGCCGACGAATCACCTCGAGGCCGTCGAGACCCGGCATGCGCCAATCGAGCAGCAAGAGATCGAATGGGCTCCCGTCGCGCTCGGCATCCCGCAGCATCGTCAGGCCCTCCGCACCGGACGCGGCGCTCACGGCGTCGAAGGACAGCTCACGCAGATAGCGCCCCAGCACCGCGCGGGACGTCTCGTGATCATCGACCAACAACACCCGCCGTCCCCGAACGTCGACGCCGGGTGCGTGAGCCGCCGTCGCCGTGGCGGCCTCCGCGCCGATGCCCAGCACGAGCTCGAACGCGAACGTGCTACCGGCGCCCGGCGCGCTCTCCACCTCTAACCGCCCTCCCATCAGCTCCACGAGCTGGCGGCTGATGACGAGGCCGAGCCCGGTCCCCCCGAAGCGCCGCGTGGGCGACTCGTCCGCCTGCGTGAACGGTTGAAACAGCCGGCTGAGCTGCTCGGAGGACAGGCCGATCCCCGTGTCCTTCACCGCGAACCGCACCCGCACGCCCTCGGTAACGCGCTCGACCAGCCGGACGTCGACGACGACCTCGCCTTCGTTCGTGAACTTGATGGCGTTGCCGGTCAGGTTCGTCAGCACCTGACCGAGCCGGACCGGATCCCCCGCCAGGGCCCCCGGCACGTCCTGGTCGAGTAACAACAACAGCTCGAGCCCCTTCTCCTGCGCCTTCAGGGCCAGGACGTTGGTCACGCCTTCCAGAACCTCGTCGAGGTGGAAGCGGCGCGACTCGACGGACATCCGGCCAGCCTCGATCTTCGAAAAATCGAGGACGCTGTTGATGACGTCCATCAACATGCCGGCGGCGGTGTGAATCTTGTCGACATAGTCTCGATGGGGCGCCGACAAGCGCTCCCGCGCCAACAGGTGCGAGAGTCCGACGATGGCGTTCAACGGCGTCCGGATCTCGTGGCTCATGTTGGCCAGGAACCGCGACTTCACCGCAGAGGCCTCGATCGCCGCCTCCCTGGCGCGGATCAGCTCGGCCTGACGTTGATAGTGCGCGGTCATGTCCCTGACGATACCTTCGAGCCCGAACGGACGCCCCTGGTCGTCCAGCACCAGGCGGATGTTCGCCTCGATCTGAAACACCTCGCCGTTGGCGCGTCGAAGCAGGCAAGGCTGTGCCTGCACCGTCCCTTTTCGCTTCAGGGTCTCGATGATCCGACCTCGCTCCGCCGGATCGGCGAAGACGTCGACGCCCATGTTCTTGCCCACGACCTCCGCCGGAGACTCATAGCCGAGCATGGCAACCGCCGCTGGATTGACCAACAGGATGGTGCCGTCCATCACCGACGCGATGTAACCCTCTTGCATGGCCTCGAAGATGTTCCTGAACTTTTGCTCGCTGGTCGCGATCTGGCTTTCGGTCTGGCGGCGCACCATGCCGCGGGCGATCGCGGACACGCCGCCCACGAGGAGCAGCACGCCGCCGAAGGCGAGCCACGGATCGCGTCGAGCCGGGGCTTCCACCTCCGCAAGCGCCATCTTGGCGACGACCGTCGTGTTCGTTCTGTCGGGCTTTCGCACGGCGGCAAGCACGGGAGCCCCGCCGACGTCGTTCGCGACCACCCAGCCGTCGCCGGCCGCCACGGCCATGGCCTCCACCACGGGGAGCGACAGGTTCAACCGCCGCCGCTCGATTGCGACCGCGCCCGCGCCGTCATGGGCGCGACCGCTCACCACCAGCGCGGAGCCGTCGCCCGCGCCCGGCAGGATCACGCTCAGGGTGGCCGAGCGACTGTCCGTGGGCCACTTCGCGAGCAGCGGCCACAAGGTCCGCACGGGGTCGACCCGCAGCACCACCGCCCCCAGAGTCGACCCGGCTTTGTCGCCGAACGGCACGATCACACCTATGCCAACGACCAACTGGTCGACATCATCCCACCGCGGCCTGTTGCGCATCGCCGCCCGGGAGACGAGCGCGCTGCGAATTTTGCCGGCCATGCGCGGGCTCTTCAGGCTCGGGTCGTCGTCCGTGGCCAGCCGAAGCTCTCCCTTGTTGTCGAACAGGGAAACGTCTCGGTAACCGTAGCTGCGCTTCAAGGACTCCAGCCGATCGAGGGCCTCCACGAGGGTCCCCGGCCCGAGGGGCCAACCTCGCTCCCTTCGGGTATCGGCCGCGGCGAGGACGCTCGCGAAGGCCGCGATGTTCGAGGCCACCTCGACGTCGCCCTCTCGCTCGGCGCCCCATGCCTCGATCTCGCCTGCCTTCAAGGCCGCGACCGCGGACAGATTCGCAATCGCGTTTCGTCTCAGCTGGCGCGTCTCGACGCGCGACACGACCAAGGCGACCGTCAACGCGACGGCGACGGCGACGGCGCTCAGCAGGAGCCGGCGCGCCCAATGCGGCAATCCCGAGCCAATGCTAGCCAACCTCACACGCGTCCACCGGCGTGGATTCTAGCTTCTGGCAGCCCGCGGACAAAGTCTTCACCACAGCCGCGTCAGCCGCGCCGGGGCGCCTGGCGCGCGCGGCGAACGATCCCCGCGGCGATCTCTGCGAGGGGTAGCACCTCGTCCGCCAGCCCTGCGTTCACCACATAGCCAGGCATCCCCCAGACCACCGAGGTGTCCTCGTCTTGCGCCACGACCTGGCCCCCCGCGGCGCGGATCAGCTCGGCGCCACGAAACCCATCGCGCCCCATCCCCGTCATCACGACGCCGAGGCACCCCGCCCCGTACACCTCAACCACGGATCGGAACAGCACATCGACGGCGGGCCGACACGAGCTCTCCGGGGGCGCTTGGTCGAGCGCGATCGACGTTCGACCGGCGTCGCGGGTGACCCGCATATGCCAGTCCCCGGGGGCCAGGTAGGCAGTTCCAGCTTCGACGGGCTCGCCCGCGGTCGCCTCGCGAACTCGCAGGGACGCCGCAGCATTCAGGCGCTCGGCCAACATGCGCGTGAAGACGGGGGGCATGTGCTGGACGACGAAGATGGGCGCGGGAAAATCGGCCGGGAGGGCGGGCAACAGCACGGCGAGGGCATTCGGCCCCCCCGTCGAGACGCCGATCGACACCGCCGCCACGGGCGCCGATCCCTCCCGGTGGTTGGGGGCGACACCAGCGCGCCGCCCGCTCCCGATGTCCCGGCGCCCCCCGGGGAGCGGTGGCCGCGCCACCCCCTTCAACTTCACCCTCAGCTCGGCCAGGAAGCTCGTCAGCCCGCGCGCCGCTGGCCCGCCTGTCGTCCCCGGCTTGGTGATGTAGTCGGTGGCGCCACGCGCCAGCGCCTCGAGCGTCGTCGCCGCGCCCCGCTCCGTCAGCGAGCTGCACATCACCACCGGCAGCCGCGGGTGGTGCCTTCGAATCTCCTGCAATGTCTCGAGGCCGTCGGCCCCCGGCATCTCCACGTCCAGGGTGACCACGTCGCAGGGCGTGCTCTGGATCTTCGCCAGGGCCAGCCGCCCATTCGCCGCCGTCCCGACCACCTCGAGCTCGGGATCGGCGGCGCAGGCATCCGACAACATTCGTCGCACGATGACGGAGTCGTCGACGATGAGGACGCGGGTGCGGGGGATCATGGGGCGTCCTTCAAGCGGCGATGCGCCGGCCCGCCGGGCGCGGCCGGCCGTTCGCGTGACCGTTGGCGTGCCCCGCCGGGACGCGCACCGGCTCCACACCGCGCCCCCGCGCGTCGCCCCCATCGAGCGTGAACTGCGCGACCAGGTTTTGCAGCTCGGCCGCCATCTGCGCCACCGACGAGGCCGCGCCCAGGCTCTCCGTCGCGCCCTGCGCCGTGCTGCGCGTCGCCTCGGCGACGCTCGACACGCTGCGCGCGATCTCCGTCGTACCCTGCGCCGCCTCGGCGACGTTGCGCCCGATCTCGTTCGTCGTCGAGGTTTGCTCCTCGACGGCGCCGGCGATCGTGGTGGCGATGTCGTTGACCTGGCCGATGATGCCGCGGATCTCGTTGATCGACTTCACGACCGCCGAGGTGTCGCCCTGGATGGCGTCGATCTTGTGGCTGATGTCCTCGGTCGCCTTCGCGGTCTCCTTGGCCAGCTCCTTCACCTCGTTGGCGACCACGGCGAAGCCCTTCCCGGCCTCGCCCGCCCGGGCCGCCTCGATGGTCGCGTTCAGGGCCAGCAGGTTGGTCTGCTCGGCGATCGACGTGATCACCTTGATGACCTTCCCGATCTCCACCGAGCTATCTCCCAGCTTCGCGATGGTCGCCGTCGCCGCCTCCGCGACCCGCACCGCGCTGGTGGAGACCTTCGCGGCCTCGTGCGCGTTCTTGGCGATCTCCTGGATCGACGACGTCATCTCCTCGGCGCCGGTCGCGACCGTCTGCACGTTCTTGCTCACCTGCTCCGCGCCGGCGGACGCGCTCCCCGCCTGCTCCGAGGTCTGCTCCGAATTCGCCGCCATCTGTCGCGCCGTGGCGCTCAGCTCCTCGGAGGACGCCGCCAGGCCCTGCGCGTTGCGCGCGATGGCCGCCATGTTTCCGTTGAGCTCCCGCACCAAAGACTCCAGACCCTCGCCGAGTTGACCGACGGCGTCGCTGCCCTTGACCGCGATGGCCACGGTCAGGTCGCCCTGGGCGACGCGCCGCACGTTCTCCAGCAGGGCGTCCACCTTGCCCTGCAACGCCTCGGTCTCCGCCCGCTCGCGGCTGGCGCGCTCCGCGTCGGCGACCTTCGTGGCCTTCAGCTCCTCCGTGGTCTTGTTGAGCGCCTGCGCCAGCTGGCCGAGCTCGTCGCGCGCCTGATACTCGCAGCGGGACTCGAGATCACCCTGACCCACGCGGCCCACGTGCTCGAGCAGCAGGCCCACGGGCCGGGTGATGCTGCGCCCGATGGCGAACGCGGCGGCGACGCCGAGGAGCAACGCGGCCAGGATCCCTCCCCACAGCACCGTGGTCATCGACGCAACGCCCGCGTCGATCAGCGCGCCGCCCCCCTCGCCGTTGCGGCGGTTGTACTCGACCAGCGCGTCGGCCGAGGCGAGGTAGACGTCGACCAGCGCTTTCCCGTCGCGCGCGAGCATGGCCTGCGCCTCGGCGCCCTTCCCCTGCGCGGCCAGCGCCGTGGCGCGGTTTCGAAACTCGCTCCAGCGCTCGCGGGTCTCGTTCAGCCGCGTGAACAGGCGCCGATCCTCGGGAAAAGTGATGGTCTTCTCGTACTGGGCCAGGTTCTCGCTGTTGGCCCGGTGGACCGACCTGATCTCGTCCTCGATCCCGCGGATCGCGGCGGGATCCGTGGCCACCGCCAACCGCATCGCATTCAGGTAGCCCAGCAGCCCGGCGGCCTTGGCTTCCCCGGCGCGGTACATGCCGGGCAGGTTGTCACGGCGAATGAACTCGGCCGCGTCACGAACGCGGTGGAGCGCCCCGTTGGCGAAGATCCCCACCACGGTGATCCCCCCCAGCACCAGGCCGAATCCGACGATCAACTTGTAGCGTAGCTTCAGATCTTTCATGGTCAGTCCTTTTCCTTGTTCAACTTCGGGTTTTCATGCGTCGGTCCGCGGCCGGTCGGCGCCAGCGCGCCAGCTCGTCGCGGGCGCGATCGCTTTTTCGGTGTCGAGCACGAGGAGCAGGCGCCCCGGCAGCTTGTACACGCCGGCGATCAGCTCTCGCCCGACGTCGTTCAACGTGTCTGGGGGCGGCTCGGAGGCGTCGTTCGCCACCGTCAGCACCTCGCCGATCTCGTCCACCAGCAGGCTGACGGCCCCGTCGTCGCTGCGAACGATCACGTTCATGGGCGGCCGTTCGGCGGCGCCGTCCGGCAGCGCCAGCCGTCGGCGCAGGTCGATGGCGGTCACGATCTGCCCGCGCAAGTTGATCAAGCCACGCACGATCGGCGGCGCCAGCGGAACCCGCGTCATCTCCTGGTAGCGCAGGACCTCCTGCACGCGCCTCACGTCGACGCCGAAGAAGAACCCCTGCACGCAGAACGTGCAGAACTGTCGGGTGTCGCTCATGTTCGTGCCTCCCCGGCCGGCGAGGTCGTCTCGCCCCGCATCGACAGGCTGGCACCAGCGGCGCGCATCAGCGCGTCCAGATCCAGCAGCTCGGTGACCCGCCCCTCTATGATCACGCACCCGCGGATGCCCGGCTCCCGGCTCTCCCCGCGGTTCATTCGCAGGTCGACGCTCTCGTCGATGATGTCGACGATCCGGCGAACGACCAGCCCCACCGTACGATGTCCGCTGCCATGGACCAGCACGTGAACCTGCTCCGCCGCGCGGTCGGCTCCCGTCCACATGCCCCTCCCCATCTGCAGCAGTCCCTCGATGTCGACCAAGGGAAGAACGTCGCCGCGGTACTGGACCACGTGGCCGTCCGCCATCGGCTCCACCTGTGTGGTGTCGAACACCTCCAGCCGGGCCAGCATCGACAGCGGGACGGCCATGCGCCGGCCGCTCGCCAGTGTGAACAGCAGCAGCGTCGTCCGATGCTCCCCTGCGCCGTCGCTCCCCGCGCCTGCCCGCGGCGGCGTCCGGTCGCTTGCGCCGCCGACCACCTTCGCCCGGAGCGCCAGGCCGAGCACGTCCAGGATCAGCGCCACCCGGCCGTCGCCCATGATGGTCGCCCCGGCGAACGCGGGGACCCCCTTCAGGTGCTTGCCCAGCGACTTCACGACGATCTCCTCCGTGTCGTTGATGTCGTCCACCACCAGCCCGAACCGCCGGTTGTCCGCCTGCAGGACGACGATGTTGATCGCCTCTCGCTTCGCCAGCGCCGCGGCGTTCGCCGCCTCGTCGAGCCCGAGCTCCCGGTTGAGATCCACGAGCGGCAACAAGGTCCCGCGCAGCCTGCACACGGCCGCGCCATGCACGGACTCGATGCCGGCGCGCACCTGGGCCCCGTGCAGGCGGACCAGCTCCAACAGGCTGACCTGCGGGATGGCGTAACGATCGCCCCCGCTCGACACGATCAGCGCCGGGATGATCGCCAGCGTCAGCGGGATCTTGATGCGGAACGTGGTGCCGTGCCCCGGGCGGGTGGTCAGGTCCACGACGCCGCCGATGCGCTCGATGTTGGTCTTGACCACATCCATCCCCACGCCCCGCCCCGACACGTTGCTGACCTTCTCCGCCGTCGAGAAGCCGGGAAGAAAGACCAGCTCCGCGAGCTCGCGGTCGCCCATGCGGCCCGCCTGCTCGCCGGTGATCAGGCCCCGCTCGAGCGCCTTGCTGCGGATGCGGTCGAGGTTCAGTCCGGCGCCGTCGTCGGAGATCTCGATGTTGACCTGGCCGCCCTCGTGGAAGGCGCGCAGGAACAGGCGACCCTCGGCGGGCTTGCCCTGCGCCGTCCGCGCCTCGGGCGGCTCGATGCCGTGGTCCACGCAGTTACGAACGATGTGGGTCAGCGGGTCCTTGATCGCCTCGATGATGGTCTTGTCGAGCTCGGTCTCCTTGCCCTCCATCTCCACCCGCACCCGCTTGCCCAGCGCCAGGGCGAGATCCCTCACGATCCGGGGCGTCTTGTCCCAGACATTTCCGATGGGCTGCATGCGCGTCTTCATCACGCTCGACTGCAGCTCGGTGGTGATCAGGTTCAGCCGCTGGGTCGTCCCGGTGAACGCATGATCCTCCACCGTCGGCACGAACTGCAGCACCTGATTCCGCGCCAGGACCAGCTCCCCCACCAGGTTCATCAATCTGTCGAGCAGGCCCACGTCGACCCGCACGTAGCCGTCCGAGACGCCCGGCGTCCTCCCGTCCGCCAGCTCCGGCGGGTGCGGGATGACCTCGGCGGTCGGGGTCGGCGGGGCCGCCGGGGTCGCCTGGGCCGGCGGGACCGACACATCGATCGGCGGCGCCGGCGCGGCGTCGTTCTCCTTGGCGCCACCCTCTTCTCCCTGGAGCTGGTGGAGCAGCACGACGAGAGCGGCGTAGTCGCGGTCGCCGTCGCTGCCCTTCTGCTCGACCTCGGCCAGCATCTCGCGAATCGCGTCCACCGTCCGCAGCAACGCGGTCGCGATCGGGGCGGAGAACGTCAGGGCGCCGTCCCGCAAGCGACTCAGCAGGCTCTCGCCCGCGTGCGCGACGGCCTCCAGCCTGGCGAAGCCCAGGAAGCCGCAGGTCCCCTTGATCGTGTGGATCGTCCTGAAGATGCTGGCGAGGGAATCGCGCGACGCCGGATTCTGCTCGAGGATCAGCAGCTCACGATCCAGGCGATCGAGGTTCTCGTGGCTCTCCACGAGGAACTCCTTGACCAGCTCATCCATCTCGTCGCCGGCGGATTCGCTCATGTCTCGGTGTCCCGGGGGGCAACGGCGATGGGCTTCGTGATCACCTCGTCCTGCGAGATGGGCTCGGTGGGGCAGGCCTCGGACACCACCGACCGAAACGCGAGCGAGGGCGATTCGACCGTCCGGCTGTGCCGAGCGGCCAGGCCGTCCGACATCGTCGACGGCTCCGACGCGCTGACCTGACGTTGTCCCTGGGGAGCTCTCCAATTTTGCATGTTGCCTCCGCCTGTGGGGTTTCGGAGGGGTGGCGCCGCCGCTGCATCGGTGCTCTCCCGAGAAGAGCCGCGGCATTTCCTGAGACGCCGCGCGTCGACACACATCCACCTCGAACCCGCCGAGCCCCCGACGCCCACGATCGGATACGCTCAAGCGATGACGTCCGTGGGGAGGGCCCGGCCGGCGACGCTCTTGTCGTCGACCCGGGCGTTATGCCGATCGTTGCAGGCGGACCGCCGTCAGACCGCCCTGACGCTTCACCGAAACGTCGCTCAGGACCTGGCCGCGGCCCAGCTTCAGCTCGCCCTCGGCGAAAGGAACGTGGGAAAACCGCACGCCACCCGCACCCTGCTCAGGCAGGTCGGCGAGCTCCTCCGCGGTTGCTCGAAGACCGTGCAGGCCCTCGAGCTCGCGCTGCGGCCTCCCCTCCTCGAACAGGCAGGCTTGGTCGCCGCGCTGAACTGGCTTGCGCGCGAGGAGAGCGCGCGTGGCGTTCCCCTGGCGGTGACGCTGCCCGAGCGGTTCCCGCGCTTCGACCCCGCCGTGGAGGCGGAGGTCTATCAGGCTCTCGCGACGTTCTTCCGAAGGGGGGTCTCCGCGCGCGCGGGCCGCACCTTGCGCGTGGCCGTGCGCGGGGGCGCGGTGCGGGTTCACGCGGAAGGACGGGGTGCCGCCGCGGTCGAGCTTGCCCTCGGCGAGGCGCGCGCCCGGCTTGCCGGCCTCGCCCGCGCTTCGATTGCGCGTCCGGGCTCCGGCCGGGTCGCGCTGGTGATCCGCGCCGCCCCCAGCAGCGCCCATCCGACCCGCAGGGCGCCGCGACAAACACCGCGAACGCTGTAGAATCCCTGGCCGTGAGGATTCTGGTCGCGGACGATCACGAGATCGTTCGACAGGGGCTGCGGGCGCTCATCGAGACGAGGGCGGGCTTCGTGGTGTGCGGCGAGGCGGCGAACGGACGCGAGGCCGTCGACAAGGCGGCCGCCCTGAAGCCGGACGTCCTGGTGCTGGACATCGCGATGCCCGAGCTGAACGGCCTGGAGGCCGCGCGCCGGATCCCGGCGGTGTCGCCGCGCACCCAGATCCTGGTGCTGTCCACGCACCACGACGACGCCCTGGTGCACGAGCTCATCGCCGCGGGTGTCCGCGGATACGTCCTGAAGTCGGACGCGGCAAAGGACCTCGTGACGGCGATCGAGAGCCTCAGCAGCGGTCGCCCGTTCTTCTCGGCCCAGATCGCGGACGTCGTGGTCGACGGGTTCGTGGGACGTGGCCGGCTCCCCCCGGGCGACGGCGGGGCGGCGGCGCGGCTCACATCACGCGAGCGCGAGGTGCTACAGCTCCTGGCGGAGGGACGCAGCACGAAGGAGGTGGCGGCCAGCCTGGACATCGGCATCAAGACGGCGGAGACCCATCGCGCCAACTTGATGAAGAAGCTGGACCTGCAGACCATCGCGGAACTGGTGCGCTATGCCGTCCGCAATCACATCGTCGAGCCATGAAGGCGACCGGGTCGACGATCCTCGTGGTCGACGACAACGACGAGTTCCGTGAGACCACGGTCAAGGCCCTCGGCGGCCTGGGGCACGAGGTGGTGGCGGCCCGCAGCGCGCGTCAGGCACAGGGAAAGGCCCGCGCCCTCGGCGCGCGCCTGGACCTCCTGGTGACGGATCTGGTGCTGGACGGTGTCGACGGGCTGGCGCTGGCAGATCGCCTGATCAGCCTCAAGCCCACCCTGCGCGTGCTGTTCATGTCGGGATACGCCGGGAGTGCGATGCGCCTCGCCGGGCTCCGTGGGGCACGCCGCGACTTCCTCGAAAAGCCGTTCACGCCCGCCCAGATCGAAAAGAGCGTCGCGCGCCTCCTGGCGAAGGGCCGCGACACGCCCGGTTGAGTGGCGCGTGCGGGGAAGCCCGTTGGGCGTCCTACCCCAGGATCCGGCGGACGGTGTCGCGGACGTCGGCGTAGACGTTCGGCAGGTGGTAGGGCTGGTTCGCGTAGCGGGGGTTCGGGACCTGCGCCAGCTTGCGCTCGTGGTACTGGACCTTGAAGTCGGTGAACTTCAAGCCGTTGGCGGTGCTGACCACGACCACGCGGTGGCGGTTCTCGATCACGCCGCGCGCCACCAGCTTCTCGAGCGCCGCCAGCGCCACGCCGGTGTGCGGGCAGTTGAACAACCCCGTGAGATCGGCGCGCGCCGAGGCGTCGGCCAGCTCCGCCTCCGAGGCCTGCTCGACCACGCCAGCGAATTGCTGCAGCGTCCGGATCGCCTTCTTGATGCTCACCGGGTTACCGATCTGGATCGCGGAGGCCAGCGTGGGCTTCGCGGTCACCGGCTTGAACGTCTCGAAGTTCGTCAGGAAGCTGCTGTACAGCGGATTGGCCGCCTCGGCCTGGGCCACGCAGATCCGCGGCAGCCGCGAGATGAGGCCGAGGTCGCGCATCATCAGGAAGCCCTTGCCCAGCGCGCTGACGTTGCCGAGGTTGCCGCCCGGGATGATGACCCAGTCGGGCACCTCCCAGTCGAACTGCTGCACCATCTCGATGGCGACCGTCTTTTGGCCCTCGATGCGCAGGCTGTTCATGCTGTTCGCCAGGTAGACGCTCTCTTCCTCGGCCAGCTGCTGCACGATGGCCATGCACGCGTCGAAGTCGCCGTCGATCGCCAGCACGTGCGCGCCGTTCGCCAGCGGCTGCACGAGCTGCGCGGTCGAGACCTTGCCGCGCGGCAAGATCACCATGGCCTTTATCCCGGCCGCCGCGCCGTAGGCGGCCAGCGCCGCGGACGTGTCGCCCGTCGACGCGCAGGCCACCGCCCGGATGGGGCGGCCGTCGGCGATCATCTGCTTGACCGTCGAGACCAGCACCGTCATCCCGAGGTCCTTGAACGACCCCGTGTGGGACACCCCGCACTGCTTGATCCACAGGTCCGGCAGGCCGAGCTCCCGCCCGTAACGCTCGGCCCACAGCAGGTTCGTTCCGCCCTCCATCATCGAGACGACGTTCTCGTCGAGGATGTGCGGCTGCACCCACTCCTTCTTCCCCCAGACCCCCGAGCCGTAGGGCCACTGCGTGCGCTGGTAGCGCTCGTCGAACAGCTTGATCCACGCGGCCGCGCTGCGGGCCCGCAGGTGCTCGATGTCGTGGACGACCTCCAGCAGATCGTGGCACTTCGGGCACCGATAGATGACCTGGTCGAGCGGGTAGTCCCCGGCGCAACCGGAGATACAACGGAAGACGGACCGAGTCGGCATGGCGCCTCAATCTACCCGAAGGCCGGACGACTTGCAGCGGCGGCCGGCCGGTTCGTGATAAGAACTTTGGCTCGCCATGAGCCAGAAGCGCCCCTCACCCGAGATTCACAAGTTCGGCGGCGCGTCGCTTGCCGACGTCGCCGCCTTCCGGCACGCGATCGGCATCGTTCACGGGCGCAGCGGGCCGCGGGTCGTCGTGTGCTCGGCCCCGAGCGGCGTCACCGACGTCCTGCTGGGAATGGCCAAGCGGGCGCGCGGCGGGCAGGAGGCGGGCCTGGCGGCGGACTCGATCACGTTGCGTCGGCGTTACCAGGCCATCCTGCAGGGCATCGTCCCGACCAAGGCCGCGCGGCGGCCGGTGGCCGACGAGATCGATCGTTCGTTCGACGAGCTCGACTCGCTGGTCACCAGCCTGCTGGTCCTCAAGGAGCTGACCCCGCGCACGGCGGACTTCATCGCGGCGCGCGGCGAACGCCTGTCGGCGTTGTTGTTCGCCGCCGGCCTCGAGGCGGCGGGTGAGAAGGCGCGCTACGTCGATGCCGTCGACGTCGTGATCACGGACGGGCCCTACGGCGGAGCGTCGCCGAACCTGATGCTGACCGACATGTCGGCGCGCAAGCAGCTGCGCCCTCTGCTCGACCGGGGCGTCCTGCCAGTCGTCCCCGGCTTCCTGGGGGCGGTGCCGGCGACCGACGAGGACGATCCGGGCGTGGTGCGTCCGGCCGCCACGCTGGGGCGCGGCGGGACGGATCTGACGGCGACGCTGCTCGGGCGGGCGCTCGGGGCGCGCGAGGTCTTGCTGTGGAAGGACGTGCCCGGGATGCTGACGGCCGATCCGCGCGTGGTCCCGAACGCGCGGGTGATCCCACAGCTTCACGTGCGCGAGGCCGCCGAGCTGGCCTACTTCGGCGCCAAGGTATTGCACCCGCGCGCCCTCATCCCCGTGTCGGGGCGGAACATCCCGGTGTTCGTCCGGCCGTTCGCCGATCCCACGGCCGTCGGCACGGAGATCTCGGGTCGGCGGACGCTGGACCGCTACCCGGTCAAGGCGCTGTCGGCCATGCCGGGGCAGGCGCTGGTCACGGTCGCCGGCAGCGGCATGCTGGGCGTCCCCGGGATCGCGGCGCGAACGTTCGCGGCGCTGTTCGACGAGGGCATCAGCGTCTCGCTGATCTCGCAGTCGTCCTCCGAGCAGTCGATCTGCTTTTCGGTGCCCGAGGCGGCGGCCAAGCGCGCGAAGACCCGCCTCTCCGAGGAATTTCGGGACGAGATCGCGCGCGAGGAGATCGACGGCGTCGAGACACGCTCCGGTCTCGCCACGCTGGCCGTGGTGGGCATCGGCATGGCCGGTCACCCCGGCATCGCCGGCCGCGTGTTCCGCGCGCTCGCCGACGCGAACGTGAACATCGTCGCCATCGCGCAGGGGTCGTCCGAGCTGAACATCTCGTTCGTGGTCGCCGCGACGACCACGGCAGCCGCCCAGCGCGCCATCCACGACGTGTTCCAGCTGGCGAAGATCGGGGGCGGCGCCGTCAACGGCGGCGACCACGTGGACGTCATCCTGCTGGGCTTCGGGCAGATCGGCCGCACGCTGGCCGAGATGATCACGAAGGGGGGAGGGCGCGACGGGCGGCCCGGGGCGCGCAAGGGCGCCCGCCCGATCCGCATCGTCGGCGCCATTGATCGCAGCGGCTTCCTGTTCGATCCCGAGGGCTTGTCGGCGCGCGACGTCAGCGCCCTCATCGCCCTCAAGGAGGCCGGACGCGGCTTCGCCGAAGCGCCCGCGGGGCGCGTGGCCCGTCCCGCCGACGCCATCGCGACCCTGGCCAAGCACGCGCTGTCGCGCCCGGTCCTGGTCGACGTGACCGCGGACGAGACGACCCCCCTCGTCAAGGAGGCGCTCGCCGCGGGGATGGACGTGGTGCTGGCGAACAAGCGCCCGTTATCCGGAACGCGCGAAACCCACGCCGAGATCAACGCCCTCGCGGCCAAGTCGGGCCGGCGAATCCTCTTCGAGGCCACTGTGGGCGCGGGACTGCCCATCCTCGACACCTACAAGAAGCTGGCGGAGTCTGGCGACCGCGTCCTGCGCATCGAGGGTTGCGTGTCCGGGACGCTCGGCTTTCTGCTCACGGAGATCGGGCGGGGGCGGCCGTTCTCGGAGGCCCTGCGGCGCGCGATGGAGAAGGGCTTCACCGAGCCCGACCCGCGCGATGACCTGTCGGGGGCGGACGTGGGGCGAAAGGCCTTGATTCTCGGACGCTTGCTGGGTTTCGAGGGGAATCCGGGCGAGGTCGAGGTCGAATCGCTGGTGCCCGAGAGCTACCGCAAGCTGCCGCTGACGGCGTTCCTCGCCCGGCTCGACGAGCTCGACGCCCCGTGGGCGGAGCGCCTCGGCGCCGCGAAGGCCAAGGGCGGGACGCTCCGCTACGTGGCGTCCGTGACCAAGAATCGAATCTCGGTCGGCCTGAAGACGGTCGACGCCTCCAGCCCGTTCGCGGGCCTGAAGGGCACGGACAACCAGATCGCCTTCACGACGAACCGCTACAAGGAGAACCCGCTCGTCGTCACGGGGCCCGGCGCCGGCCTGGCCGTCACGGCAGCGGGCGTCCTCAACGATATCCTCGGCTTGGCGAGCTAGGCAGGTTTCACTCGTCGCGCGCCCCCCATGCTTCGCGCGCGCCGAGGATGGCCTCCCGAACGGCGCCTGTTCCGCTTGAGACTTTTTCCGGCGCGTCGGCTGCGGCTCAATTTCGAGAGGCAGCCGACGCGCCGGAAAAAGTCTGGGCGCGGACCCGACCCTGGGGCGAGGGGGGCCTGCGTCGCGCGCACATTCATGGGTCGCGTGCGGTAGGGAGCTCCTCAGGGCCTCTCAGATTCCAGGAAGCCAAGGCAAAAAAAAAAGGGAGGCCGAAGCCTCCCGTTTTTGTCGTGCATTCGCGGCCGGTCGATCCGGCCAGGTGACTAGAAGAACGTCAGCGCGGCGACCTCGCCGGTGAACTGATTCTTCTTCATGCCACCAGCGAAGACCTGGTCGCCCGAGTGGTCGAACCGGATCTCGGGACGGAGCTCGAAGTTCTTGCCCACAGGGATGCCCGCCATACCGGTGCCTTCCTCGTAGGACGCCGTGTGAGACGGGGGCCCATCGGTGTGGACGCTCAGGAACTCACCGCGGGCGGCCAGGTAGAGGTGATCGGCGACGACATAGCGACCCATGAGCGCGGCGCCCACGAGGTAGTCAGCGGCGACGTTGTCGAAGGCCTTGATGTAGTCGATGTTCAGGTTGAGGCCGAACTTGTCGTTGACGGTGACCGCCACGACCACGTCGCCGAGAACGCGAAGGTCGCCAGGCGTGCTGCCCATGGCGCCCTGGGGCGCTTCCTTGCCGAAGTAGGTCGTCGCAATCACGGACACCATCGGGCTGGCCGTGATGCTCGCCGACAGGCCGATCGTCTTCCAGGCATTGACGTCCGGATCGTCGTTCCAGCCGTTCACCAAGCTGCCCTGCAGGGTCAACTGGTCGCTGACCTTCAGGTTGGCGCGGACGCCCGTGTGGAGCAGGGGAATGGCGTTGAACAAGAGTGACCGCGAGTAGAGCCAGTTCTTGTTGGCCTCGATCACCTCCGCCCCGGCCGTGGTGGTGAACTTACCGAAGTCGAGGGTGAGGTTCCCCGGCAACGCGATCTCGCCGTAGGCCTGCTCGACCAGGAAAGCGCCGCTCGGATTCGGGGGAATGGTCCCGCCGCCGAACGAATTGTTGATGATGGTGCCGACCGAGCCGTACCCGATGTCGAGTTGGAAGGAGACCGGGTCGAGGGAGGCGTTCATCGTCAGCTTGGCCAGCGCCAGTGTCACGCTGTTCGAATTGGTGTCGAACGCGCGGCCGACCGGTGGCGTCAGCGTGTTGGCATTGGTCGCCCGGATGAAGTTGAACAGATAGTAGGTGTCGGCCAGGCCGCCGAAGACGAACTTGGGCGCCGGGGCTGCCGGAGCGGGAGCCGCGGGAGCGGCAGCGGCCGGAGGGGGAACCGCCACCTCGGCGACGACCGGCGGCGGCGGCGTTGCCGGCGGCGGCTCGGCGGCCGGGGGCGCCGCGGCGGGTGGAGGTGCCGCGGGAGGCACCTGGGCGAAGGCTGAAGCGGAAACCAAGACACTTAGAGCACTGGCGCAAACGGCGAGGCGCATTCGTAACCCCCTTTTTCTTTTGGCGGAGATGTCGTTGACTGGCGCACACCCTAGCCGGGAGGCCGAAGGCCTGTAAAGTATTTTGCGAGCGAGGTGCGATGATTTTGCCTCCGAGAAATCACACGGAAATCTGTTGGAAATAATCCCCGAAACAGAGAAATTCCGTAGGAATATCGCGCTTCCGTGACCGTGGCCGCACGCCGGACCGGTCAAGAAGCGGGGCCGCCGGCGAGCAGCGCCGCCACCGCCTCGCGGGTGGGCATGCTGGGCTGGGCGCCCTTGCGAGTCGCGCACAAGGCCCCGGTCGCCGCGGCAAAACGCACGGCCTCTGGCTCCCCTAGACCGCGCTCGAGGGCAAACGCAAAACCTGCGTTGAACGCGTCACCCGCGGCAGTCGTGTCGATCGCGTCTACCGGAAACGCCGGGCACAGATGTTCGGTCGTGTCGGTCACGAGCAGCGCCCCCTGGCGGCCCATCTTGACCAGCACGCGACGTACACCCCGCGCGATCAGCTGGCGCGCCCGCGTGACCGCCTCCCCGCGGCGCAACGTCGGCTGCGGCGCGCCGCCCGTCAGCACCGACAGCTCGCTCTCGTTCGGCGTCACGTAGTCCACCGAGCGCAACAGCATGTCCGCCAGCGTCCTCGCCGGGGCAGGGTCGAGAACGACCACCGCGCCACCTTCCTTTGCAACGCGCGCGGCGGTTTGAACAGTCGGCAGGGGGATCTCGAGCTGCAGTAACACCACCGCCGCGCCGGCGATTGCGTGGTGCGCGCCGCTGAGCCCGCCGGGGACGAACGCGCCATTCGCCCCCGGAACGACCACGATCTGATTCTGGCCGGCGGCGTCCACCGCGATGAGGGCGAGCCCGGTGGGGACGCCCGTGAGCACTGCGACCTGGGACACGTCGACGCCCGCGCCCGTGAGATTCTCCCGCAGCCACGCCCCGTAGGCGTCATCGCCCACGCGCCCCACCATCGCGACCGGAAAGTCGCCCGCCGCGAGGCGTGCCGCCGCGAACGCCTGGTTGGCGCCCTTCCCACCCGGGAACACCGCGAAGTCGTGCCCCGTCACCGTCTCGCCCGGCGCCGGAAACCGGCGCAGGCCAACCACCAGATCGGCGTTCAGGCTGCCGACGACCGTGATGCCGCGACCCATGACGGCCCCCGTCGGCGCGGCTCCGGGCTAGGAGGCCGCGCTCCCTTCCTCGATGAGGACCAGCAGGTCCCCCGCTTCGACCCCTTCGCCGGCGCCCGAAACGATCTCCCGGACGATCCCGTTCACGGGCGCCTTGACTATGGTCTCCAGCTTCATGGCCTCGGTGACCAGCAGCTTCTGCCCAGCCGTCACCTTCTCGCCGACCTTGGTCACGAGATCGATGACCCGCCCGGGCATCGGCGCGCCGACCTCGTTCTTTCGGCCGGGCGTCGCCTTCCGCCGTTTCGGACCCGTGACCTTCGCCGATTCGTCGAACACGCGGATCGACCGCTGCTGGCCGTTCAGCTCGAAGGTCACCACGCGGCCACCGTCGGCCTCCACCTCGCCGACCGACAACAGCTTGACGATCAAGGTCTTGCCAGCCTCGATGTCGATCCACGCCTCCTCGCCGACCCGCAGGCCGTAGAAGAACGCGGGCGTCGGCAGCACCGAGGTGTCCCCGTGCAGGGCCCGGTGCTCCATGTATTCGCGTAACACCTTCGGATAGAGCGCATACGACACGACGTCGCGCCGCTGAACGGGACCGCCCGCCAGGCGCTCCATCTCGGCCTTGCCCTCCTCCCAGTCGAACGGCGGCAGCGTCGCCCCGGGACGACCCTCGATGGGCGCCTGCCCCTTCAGCACATGCGTGCGCAGCGGCTCCGGGAATCCCCCTGGCGGCTGGCCCAGCCCGCCGCGCATGTAGTCGATGACCGACCCCGGGAACGTCAGCTCGGGCGCCTTCTCGAGGACGGCCCGGCCGTCGAGGCCCTGCTTCACCATCCAGATCGCCATGTCACCGACCACCTTCGAGGACGGCGTGACCTTCGGGATGTCCCCGAACAGCTGGTTCACCTCGGCGTAGGCGCGCTTGACCGCCTCCCACGACTGCGCCCCCAGGCCCAGGCCCTCCGCCTGCGCGCGCAGGTTGGAGTACTGCCCCCCCGGGATCTCGTGCTGGTAGACGTCGGCGGCCGGAGCCTTCAGGCCCGATTCGAACGGCGCGTACCACTCCCGCACGGTGTCCCAGTAGACGGACAGCTTCTCGAGCGCCTCGGGGTGGATGCGCGGATCGCGGGGGGAGCCGTCGAGCGCGAACAGCAGCGTCTCGAGCGACGGCTGCGACGTCATTCCGGACATGGAGCCGGCGGCGACGTCGACGATGTCGACGCCAGCGTTGATCGCCGCCACGTAGGAGGTGATCCCGTTTCCGGACGTGTCGTGCATGTGCAGGTGAACCGGGACGTCGACCGCGTCGCGGATGGCGCCGACCAGCATCGTCGCGGCCCTGGGCTTCAGCAGCCCGGCCATGTCCTTGATGGCCAGGATGTGCGTCCCGAGCGCCACGACCTCCTTCGCCATCTTCACGTAGTAGGCGAGGTCGAACTTCGTGCGCGAGGGATCGCTGACGTCGCCGGTGTAGCAGATGGCCGTCTCGACGATTTTTCCGGATTTCTGGGCGGCCGCGATCGCCACCTTCATGCTGCTGACGTCGTTCAGGGCGTCGAAGATGCGGAACACGTCGATGCCGCCCGCGGCGGCCTCCTCGATGAAGGCGCGCACCACGTCGTCTGGGTAGTTCGTGTAACCAACCGCGTTTGCGCCCCGCACCAGCATCTGGAACAGGATGTTCGGGACCTTGGTTCGCAGCTCCTCGAGGCGCCGCCAGGGATCCTCGGACAGGAAGCGATAGGCGACATCGAACGTCGCGCCGCCCCACATCTCCAGCGAGAAGAAGTCCGCGCACAGGTGCGCCGTGGCGTGGGCGACGCGCGCCAGGTCGAACGTGCGCAAGCGGGTGGCGAGGAGCGACTGATGGGCGTCCCGCCAGGTGGTGTCCATCAGCCGCAGGCGCCTGTCCGAGCGCAGCCAGCGCACGACCCCCTCGGGCCCCTGCTCGTCGAGGAGCTGCTTCGTCCCGCGGGGCGGAGGGCCCGCGGGGACGATGGGCACGAGCGGCGTCTTCGTGAGCGCGCCCTGGGGGGGCTTCGGCTTTCCACGGACCGTGGGGTGCCCGTTCACCACCATGCTGCCTACGTAACGGAGCATACGCGTCGCGCGATCGCTGCGCGGGCGATAGCGGACGAGCGCCGGCGTCTCGTCCACGAAGGTCGTGTGGGCCTCGCCGGCCGCGAACGTGGGATGATCGATGACGTTCTCGAGGAAGGCGATGTTCGTCTTCACGCCGCGGATGCGAAACTCCCGCAACGCGCGGCCGAGCTTACGGCGGACGTACTGCCACTCGAGGCCGGACGCCGTCACCTTCGCCAGCAGCGAATCGTAGTACGGAGAGACCCGGGCGCCCACGTATCCCGAGCCGTCGTCGAGGCGAATGCCGAGGCCCACCGCGGGCCGGTAGACGTTGATCTTGCCCGTGTCGGGCAGGAAGTCGTTCTGCGGATCCTCGGCGGTGATGCGGGCCTGGATGGCGTAGCCACGCCGTTCGATGGCGCCCTGGTTGGCGATGCCAATCTCCGGGTCCGAGAGCCTGTGGCCCTCGGCGATGCGAATCTGCGCCTGCACCAGGTCGCGCCCCGTGATGGCCTCCGTGACCGTGTGCTCGACCTGGATGCGGGGGTTCACCTCGATGAAGTAGTGCGCGCCGTCCGCCCCCACCAGGAACTCGACCGTGCCCGCGTTGGTGTAGTTCGCCTGGCGGGCGACCTTGAGTGCGTCGGCGGCGATCTTGTCGCGCAGCGCTTCGGGCAGTGACCACGCCGGCGCGTATTCGACCACCTTCTGGTGCCGGCGCTGGACCGAACAATCGCGCTCGAACAGGTGCACCAGGTTCCCGTGCTCGTCGCCCAGCACCTGCACCTCGATGTGCTTGGGGCGGACCACCAGCTTCTCGATGAAGACCGAGTCGTCGCCGAACGCCTTGCGCGCCTCCGATTGCGCGCGCGCCAGCGACTCCTCGAGCTCGCTGGCCTCGCGTACCACGCGCATCCCGCGGCCACCGCCGCCGCCCGCGGCCTTCACGAATACGGGGTACCCGACCTTGTCGGCGAACGCCCGCGCGTCCTCGATACGAACGATGGCCTCGGCCGTGCCCGGAACGACGGGGACCCCGGCCGCCTCGGCGATCTTGCGGGCCGCGATCTTGTCGCCCAGCGCCAGGATCGTCTCCGGCGTCGGCCCGATGAACTTGATGCCGGCGTCACGGCACTTGCGCGCGAAGGAAGCCCGCTCCGAGAGCAGCCCGTACCCGGGATGAATCGCGTCGACCTCGTGCCGCTTCGCCAGCGCGACGATCTCGTCCTCGGCGAGATACGCCGCGACGGGCTCGAGGCCCCGCCCCACCATGTAGGCCTCGTCGGCCTTGTAGCGGTGCAGATGCACCCGATCCTCCTCGGAGAAGATGGCGATGGTGCGGATCCCGAGCTCGGAGCACGCGCGAAACACACGGATGGCGATCTCTCCGCGGTTGGCGCACAGCACGCGGCGGAAGCGAAGCGGGGTCATGGGAGGCTGATCTGTGCCGACGGGGCGCGATCTGTCAATCGGAAACGAGTGGGCGTGTCGAAGCCGACGCCGACGCCACTTGCCCCGACCTTTCAGGCGAACGGCACGATCTTGGAGCGACGGATACGGCGATCGCGCGTGATCAGAGGAACGTTGTGGACGACGCTCGTGGCAGCGATGAGCTCGTCCGCGGGGTCGGACTCGAAGTCGAGCGAGGTTGATTGCAACCCAACGGCGAGATCGAGGGGCCAAACATGGAGCCCCGACAGCGTCCGGACCACCTCGGCGTCGTTTAGGTCCAGGTCGATTCGCCCGAGCTGAACGAGCTTGGAGAGCTCCCAGAAGACAATCGCAGAGATGCTCCAGGTGTTGCCCGTCAGCAGCCGCCGCTCCTGCGCCGACACCGTCCCGGCCAGGGCGAAGACCAGAACATGGGTGTCGAGGTTAACCACCCGCTTCCCACTCCAGGCCGGTGGACTCGATGTCGCCCTTGACGCGAATCTTCTCCCGAAGCGAGCCAATGAGGTCAGCGGAGGCCCGTTCCATGGGGACGAGCCGCGCCACGGCCTTGCCGTGTTTGGTGATCACGATTCCCTCCGGACCCAGATGATCCAGCAGGGACAGGCACTGCTCCTTGAACTTGGCGGCGGCGACCTTCTTCATGGTCGTATTTTAAGGCCAGTCAGAATAACTGGCCACTATTCTGGCGCAGGCTGCTCAGCCGGCCCGAAATTGGAAGTCGCGCTCGCGCACCACCAGGGGTTCGCGGCCGTCGACCAGGAACGCCCGCCCTTCGCCGACCATGCCGTTGTAGGTCAGCAAGTACCAGACGTCGATCCCCCAGCGCGCGTGGCCACTCTCGCAGGGCGGCGACCACTCCGCCGCCTCCAGGTCTCCGAGGCCAGGGGGTCGAAACGTGGACTGCGCGACCACGTCATGAAACGCCGGCGACGCGCGCACGATGGCCACCGCCCGCTCGGCAGAGCGGGGGTCGATCTCCCTTCTCCAGTCGCTCACCAGCCGAAGGCGAGCGGGCGCGCTCCCGAGCTCGATCTCCGCCTCGTACGACTCGTCCGCCGGCATGCCGGCCAGGTCCGGAACGTCGAACTCCGGGTAGAGGTCCTCGAGGCGGATCTCCTCCAGGCGCCTCTCGCGCGCGGCCCGGGCCGCCTCGCGGCGCTCCTCGGTGTAGTACGCGGACAGGCGCAAGATGGCGTTGCGTGAGGGCAACCGGTGATCCCAGTCGAGGATCCAGTCCCCGCCGACGTAGGTCGCCTCGCCGAAGGGTACGAGGGGCGGCAGCTCAGCCGCCAGCCGTGCGCCGTTCGTCGCGCTCGAGATGTCGGTTTGCCCCACGAGACGTGGGTGAACGATCAACTTTTCTTTCAGGAAGTCTCTGAGGTCCAAGCCCATGCGCCCGGGAAATTGTAGGGGCATCGCCGAAATGGCGCCACGGCGATCGTCGGCGCCCCGGCCTCCCCGCTGGTCTCGAGCGCTCGGGGCGCTGTAGCATACTGCCCTCGTGAGCTGGCCGTTCTCCCGTCGTCTCGAGTGGAGCCTCGTCGAAAACAGGCTGGCGGAGGCGGAGGCGCGGGCACGGCGTCGCCCGGAGTTCATCGACCTCACCGTCTCGAACCCCACCGTCGTCGGGCTGCAGTTGCCCGACGTCCAGGACCTCGCGCGCTCACTCGGCGGGCGGGCGGCGTTCGCCTATACACCCGCCCCGCGCGGGCTCGCGTCCGCGCGGCACGCCGTCGCGACAACGTACGCGGACGAGGGCCTGTCCATCGCGCCCGAGAACATCGTCCTCACCGCCAGCTCCAGTGAATCGTATGCCTTCTTGTTCAAGCTCCTCGGCGATCCCGGCGACGCCGTCCTCGTCCCGGCGCCCAGCTATCCGCTGTTCGATTACCTGGTGCGGCTCGAAGGCCTACACCCGATCCCCTATCACGCACGCTATGAGCCGATGGCCAGGTGGCACCTCGACCTCGACAGCCTGGACGCCGCGTGGGCGGCCGCAGCCCGCGAGGCCCGCCGGGTGTGTGCCGTCGTCACCGTGACCCCGAACAACCCCACGGGCGCGGTGCTCACGGAGGACGAGGCCGCTGCGCTCGACGCGCGCTGCCTGGCCCACGGCGCCGCGCTGATCGCCGATGAGGTGTTCAGCGGCTTTGTCCGCCGCCCCGCCCCGAGCCATGTACGATGCCTGGCCGCGCTGCCGATGGGCGTGCCCACCTTCAGCCTCGGGGGCCTGTCGAAGAGCTGCGGCCTCCCGCAAATCAAGGTCGGATGGATCGCGCTCGGTGGACCGGCGTGCCTCGTCGCCGCCACCCGCGACCGCCTGGAGCTCATCGCCGACACATACCTGTCGGTCAACGCTCCGGCCCAGGACGCGCTGCCGGACTTGCTCCGCCTCGGCTCCCACATTCGCGCGGCGATCGCGGTCCGCCTGCGGGAGAACGAAGACCACCTGCGGAGCGCGGTTGGCGCCCGGTCGCCCCTCAGCGTGCTCCGCAGCGACGGGGGCTGGTCGGCGGTGCTGCGTGTCCCCGAAATCATGACGGACGAGGAATGGGCGCTCGGCCTGATTGAACGAGCGGCGGCGCTCGTTCAGCCTGGCTTCTTCTTCGATCTCGAGCGTGGCGCGTACCTGGTGGTGAGCCTGCTCCCGGAGCCGGAGGTGTTCGCCGCCGGCCTGGGCCGCCTGATCGCGTACGTCGAGGCCGCCCTCGCCTGCGGCGTGGGCGCGACGGGCTGATATGTCGCACGTTCTCGCTTCCGCCGCGCCGCTGTCACAGGTGATTTCGGCCCTCCCGCTCGTCTGGGCGCTCGCGGCGCCCTCCGCCGCTTCGGCGGCGCCCTCAGCCGTTTCGATCGTGCCGCCGTTCGGAAGTGAAGACACCTGTCCCAATGCCCGCCAGGTGACGGAGGCTTTGCAGGCCCACCTCCCGGGACAGATCCTGTCGCCGGAGCGGGCCGGCGCACCCATGCGCACCGACGTCCTGCGGGCGGTGCTGGATGTCCCCGCCGATGGGACCGTCGTTCACTTCTCGCTCATCGACGGGCATGACGAGGTGCAATTGCGGCGATCGATTCCCGCACCTGGCCGAGGCCGGCCCGCCGCCGACTGCCTCGCGCTCGCCGAGACCTTGGCCGTGATCGTCGATCGTTATCTCAGCTCGATCCCCTATCAGGCGGCGGAGACGGCCCCGCCGCCGCCGCCCCCCCCAAAAGTGGTGCCGCCCGGTGCGCAGGGGCCACGACCTGCGGCTGGCTTCCTCCGGCTCTACGTGGGCGGCGCCTGGCGGATGTCCTCGGCCAATCCCTCCCTCCTGGAGGGGCGCTTGGGGGCAGACGCGGCTGTGTCCACGACGAGATGGCGGCTCGCCGCGTCACTACGACTGGGCTTCGATCAGGAGGAGCGCGTCGCCTGGATGACCGGGGACGCGACCCTTCGGCGTTTCCCTGGCCGCGTCGGCCTGCTCGTCGAAATTCCGGCCGGCCCTGGCGTGATCGAGCCCACCCTCGAAGCCGGAGTCGACCTGTTGATAGGCCGGCGTAGCGATTCACTATCGCGCCAGACCGACCAGGCCGTAAGATGGAGCCCGGTGGTCGGCGCCGAGGCCGGCTACCGCATCGCGTTGCCTGGCCACCTCTTCGTGAGACCGCGCGCCAGTCTCGGGTTTGCTATCGTACGGTACAATATCGCGACCGGGCCTGCGGATGCCGTGGCCTTTCAGACTTCCACGGTGTTTTCAGCGCTTGGTTTGGATGCGGGATTGGTTTTTAGATGAAGCTGCCGCCGCCTGGGCACCAATGCTCATGATTACTTCGAGTCGCATGTGAACACGCCTGGTCTCAGCCGCCTTTCGCCCACCGCACGAGTCTCTGACCATGAGCTCGTCTCGCGGTGCTGCGCCGGAGACCGGTCGGCCTGGCGTGCCCTTTACGAGCGACACGCCGCGCTGGTGTTCCGGTTCCTCTCCGCCCTGGGGGTTCGAGATCCAGAGCGCGAGGACGCCTGTCAGGACGTGTTTCTCGCCGTCTATCGCAGCTTGCCCAGCTTTCGCGGCGAGGCGCAGCTGTCGACCTGGATCTACCGGATCACGGCACGAACGACGGGCAAGCTCATCCAGAAGCGGAAGCTGCGGAGCGCCCTGACCAACACGCTGACTCAGGAACCCGCGCCCACCCTCTCCGACCCCACCGAGCAGGCCGCCCGGGCCCTCATGCTCGATCGCATGCTCGACCGGCTAAATCCCAAGAAGCGCCTGGTGCTGGTGCTGTTCGAGCTGGAAGGCGTTCCGGTCGAGGAGATCGCGCGCATCGTCGGCTGCCCAACGAACACGGTGTGGTCGCGGCTGCACCACGCCCGCCTGGACCTGACCAAGATGGCCGCCCGCGAGGAAAAACGCCGCCTGCGGCAGCGAGGCGCCGACGATCAGGTCGATCAAGCCACCGCGCAAGAGCTGGCGCAAGAGCAGGTGGAAGACCTCGCACAAGATCAGCCGGTCTCGGGGGCGCCGTGAGTGACAGTGGCAAGTCCCGGGGTGGGGGAAGCGGGAACGGCGGCGCGGCGATGCCCCCCGTCGCACAGCGGCTGCGTGGCGGCGCCTGGCTGACGCCGCCACGCAGCCGCGTCGAACTCGAGCTCGATCAGGCCCTGAACGAAGCCGCCGCGGCCGACACCGATGAGGTGGCCCTGCGCCGCGTTTGGTCTCGGGTGGCGCACATCCCAGACATGGCTCCGGCGCGCGGCGAGGCTCCGCCCACCAGACGAGCGCGATGGCCCTGGATCGTCGGGGCATCGCTGGCAGGAGCCGCGGCTGCCGTGACGCTCATGCTGCTCGGTACGGGGCCGGTGAGCCGAGCCAGGACGGCCTTGCTGCCGCCCGCGCCCGTCGCCACGCTCGCGGTGCGCCACGAGGCTGAACGTTCCACGCTCGTGGCACCCGCCACCGTACGAACCGGAAAGGGCGAGATCCTTCACCTGGCCCTGAAGGGAGGCACAGAAGTCACGGTCACCTCGAGCTCGACGCTGCTGCTCGACGAAGACGAGCGACCGGCGGTGTCGGCCGGCGAGGTGCACTTTCACGTGCCCCCGCAGCCGCCGGGACGAACGTTCTCGGTGCGCGCCCGCGGCTTCCGCGTGGTCGTCGTCGGCACACGCTTTCGGGTGCGGGTAACCGACGCCGACACCGCCGTCGGCGTCGATGAGGGCACGGTGGAGGTGTGGAACAGCGACACGCGGTTGGCTCGCTTGACGCCGGGCGAGTCGTGGACCAGCGCGCCCGCCGAGCCGAAGCCTATCCCCGAGACCGAGGAGACCGCGGCGCCCGCGCCAGTCACATTCTTGAAGCGCGTGGTCGGGAATCAACATCCCGGGCACGCTCCCCATGGACTGCGCGCGTCCCTGAGCCCGGGCGCGGCGTCGTTCTCGTCGGCGTCGGGAGGCGATGCGGCGTTGCTGTCGAACCCCGACAGGACCGTGTCTTCGCGCGTGCCCTCGGCCCTCCCCGGGCCGAGCGGCGCGGCCGCCGATCCCCCGGGAAACGCCCCGGCGGCCACGGTGGGGTTCCCGCCCGCGCCGGCCGCCGACGCGGGCACCATCGCCCTCGTGGCGCAGGCGAGGGCGGCCAGGGCCGCAGGTGACGGTCGCAAGGCGCTCGGGCTCTATCGAATGATCGCGCAGCGGGGGGGAGCCGCGGGCGAGAACGCCGAGTACGAGATTGGCCGCGTGTTGCGCGACAGCCTGCACCAGCCGCGCGAGGCGATCGCAGCCTGGCGATCGTATAGGACGCAACACCCGCACGGCCTGCTCCGGGTGGAATCCGACATCTCCCTGATCGAGACTCTGGTGATCTTGAACGACAAGTCAGAGGCGTTGAGCGAGGCGTTGGACTTTGTCCGGCGCTTCCCGGACAGCGAGCGCCGGGCCGAGATGGGTGGCCTGGCCGGCGACATGCTCCGGGAACGGGGAGACTTCAAGGGCGCCGTGTCCGAATACGACGGCGCCCTCGATGGCGGTCGCGGCCGAAGAGAGACCACCGACGCGATCTCGTTTCACCGTTCCATCTGCCTGCTTCACGAGGATCACGACCTCGGGGTGCTCGCGCTGCGCGCCTACCTGCAGAGCTTCTCTGGAGGACGATTTCGCTCGCAAGCCGAGCGGTTGCTGGACGAGCAAACTCGGGCCGTCATTCAGGCGAATCGGCCGTAGGAATTGACAGATGCGGCTTGACGCCGAACGAGGCCGGGCGGTGATTCTCTGCATTGCTTCGGCTGCAATCGCGTTGGCGGGGGGGGGCGGATGTGTCAGGAGCTGGATGCTGGGCCCTGATTCCGGGGGGGCCGGCGGCGGCATTGGACCAGGAGGCGCGGCCGGTCCAGGTGGTGGCGCCGCGGCCGGCTCGCAGGGCGTTGGGGGACAGGATGCGGCCGGTGGCCGGGGCGGGGGCGGCTTCCCGGGATCGGGCGGGCTCTTCGGCAGTGGAGGACACAACTTCTCCTGTCCCAACCCGACCCGCGTGCCCTACGACATCCCGACCACCGAAATGATCTTCCTGGTCGGTCGCGATGCCTCGATGGCAACGAAGTTCGGCGATGGGACACGAATGAGCGCGACCCAGGCGGCCATACAGGCAATCGTCGCTGCCAACGAGACCGCGATCAACTTCGGATACCAGGATTTTCCGTCGTTGACGGGCACTTGTTCCAACGGGGACATGTGCTGTCCCTCGAACGACTTCCCCGTCTATCCCGGCGCCCTGACCGCGGCTGCCATCGACCATGCGCTCCACCAGTGCGGCCTGGGCCCGCCGGTGAATGCGTGTGTCGCCCAGACGGACTCGAGGCCGGTGGCGCAAGCGCTGACGGCAGCCGCGACGCTGTTCAACGCGCAGCCGGATGTGATGAACGATCGCGAGATCGTGCTGGTGGTCGATGGCCCGCCGGGATGCGTCGGCCAGGATTCGTCGAGCGCATGCCTTTCGGCGCTCATGGCCATTTCGACCTTGAACAACGCCGCCGTCAAGACCTACGTGATAGGCGTGGGAGAGACGGCCGTCGACGAGGCCTGCCTGCTTCAGATCGCGCTCGCGGGCCAGACGTCGGTGCCCCTGTTCGATGCCGGCGATCAGGTCTCCCTGTCGAAGGCGCTCACTCAGATCGTGACGGCGGCGACTGATTCCTCGTGCACCATCAAACTCCACTCGAAGGTGGACCCCACGCTGATCTCCGTGCTCCTGCAGGGTCGCGAAATCCCATTCGACTCATCTGGAAGGGACGGCTGGAGCTTCGTGGCGGGCTCCAGCGTCCGGATTCAGGTGCACGGACAGGCATGTCGCGCCCTGCAAAGCGCCCGTTCGGACGTGGTCGTCTGGTCGGGTTGCCCGCCATGCGGCGAAGCGTTCCCCTGTCCGCACTAGTGGCTTCGCCACTCGCGGAAGGGGCTTCGCCCCTCCCGCGGGCCCTCCCCGCTCGACGTCGCTGCCGGCGCAGCTAAGCTGCGCCTCCCGGTGCTTGGACTCGCACTGATGTCGCCGGACATGGCGGTAACGCCACCTTGCCGGAGGTGGGTCAGGGCTTGAAGTGATCGCGGTCGGGGGATGAGCGGAGGTGGTCGATCACGCTCTCTTCCAGGAGCTCCTGCATCGTCTGCCCCCCGTAGCGGGCCGCGATGCGATCGTCGTACTCGTCGGCGATGATGGCCACGTCGCGCACGGCCGCGGTCAGCTCCGTGGCGTTGAGCGTGGTCCCGCCGAGCAGCGTGTAACAGAACACGATCACCTCACCGGCGGGCACATACGCGAACGCCCCGAAACGAAGCAGCGCGTTCATCTCGAGGAGCTGCATCGCCAAGGGCACCTCCATGGTGACCCCCTTCACGAGCTGCGCCACGCAGCGGACGACCGCGCGATCCGGATTCCAGTCGAGCGCGCTGATCATCACCATCGACGAGCCCTGCTTCACGACGTACAGGCCGTCGTCGATCTTCCGATAGGCCGAGCTCTTCTTCAGGGCCTTCTCGATCGTCTGACAGCTCACCTTGGCGGCGGCGTTCATGTATCAACCGCTACCACGAATCGGCCCGGCATTCGAGCCACTTTCTGACGACCTTGCGTTCCGCCACGCGCCCTGCCCCTCAAACGGTACACTCACCGCATGCGGACGTGCGCCCACTGCGGCCACTCGAACGAGGACCGCCTGCCCTACTGCGCGGCGTGTGGAAAGCGAGCGCGCCCGTATGACGTGCCCGACGCAGGCGTCGCGTCCGCGCGCTCGTCGTCCCAGGGTTCGGGGCCGACGACTCCCGCCTCTGGCCTGGCCGCCACGGTGGCGCTCGGCCGGACGAAGGCAGCCGGTCCCGTCAGTGGCGCGGTGGCCGGCGCGGGCGCGAACCAGACGAGCCTCGGGCGCGCACGCGAGGCCGTTCGCTACGTGTTCACCACCTTTCGAGGACGCATCGACGCCGAGGAGAGGCGGCGGCAGGTTGCAACCAATCGGAGGGAGGCGACGCAGCTTTCCGAGTCCATCTTGATCGAGATCGGCCAGACGGTGCTCGCACAGGCCATCCGAACCCCGGAGCTCGCCGAGCTTTGCGACGCGCTGACGCGGATCAAGAAGCGCCGGGAAGCCGTGATCGTGGATCTGGCGGCGGCGGAGAAGCTGCAGGCGGCGGAGGACCTTCGCCTCGGCCTGCTGGAGGCAAGCATCGAGGCGGAGTGCGACGCCTACGAGCGCAGCGTCGCCGAGGTCGAGCGGACCTTGGCGAGCAACGAGTCCGAGCGAACGGCGCTCGGCGAGGGCCCGGGCGCCGTCCCCCCTTCGCTCGCCGGTCACGCCGCGGGGGCCGCGCCATCGGAGAGGGTGAAGCTCGACGATCAGCACCGGACGCTGCGCGAGCGCGCCTCGGCCCTGCGGGCGTCGAGCCTCGCGGCGAGGGCGCGGCTCGATCAAGCGAAGGCGACTCGAAAGCGGATGACCGCCACCATGGCGGCCGCGGTGGCGGGCCACACCCGAGAGCGCGCTACAATCGACGAGGAGGCGCGAACCCTGACGACCCGCATCGGGGCCCGCGCGGTGGAGGCCCGCGTGGCCTCGCCGTACCTGGCGGCCACCTACGAGCGCTTCGATCGCCTCCAGGAAGCGATGCGCAGCCACGACGCAGAGTTGACCCGCCTCGAGCACGCGAGGCGCGGCCTCGACCTGAAGAAGCTCGCGCTCGGGGTGGGGGTCATCGGCGCCTGCGCGGGAGTCATCGGCGCCAGCGTCTGGGCGCTGCTGCGTTGAACGCGCGGCGGACGCGCGGAGCGGGCTCAGGACGAAGGGGGAGTCCTGGCGGGTAGCAAGAGGGTCGACCATCCGCCAAGGAGCGCCAGGCCACCGAACGGCGTGACGGCCCCCCACGCCCGAACGCCCGTCACCGCCAGCACGTACAGGCTCCCCGAAAAGATCACCACGCCGCCTGCGAACAGCGACGCCGTGATCGCCGGGGCCCGCAATCGCTCCGAGGATCGCGCCAGCGCCAGCAGGGCCACGGCATGGATCAGGTGATAGAGCACGCCAGTTCGGTAGATCTCGAGCTGTTCGGGCGACAGCCGTGCCTTGAGCGCATGCGCCCCGAACGCGCCGAGCGCCACACCCGTCAACCCCAACGCGGCGGCGATCCTGGTCACGACACCCGCGGCCGCAAGGGGCCTCGAAAGGCCCCCTGCGAGACCCCCTCCGAGTTGCTCGGCGCCGTCGCCGGTCCAGTAAAGCTGGACCTCCCGGTGCTTGGATAGGCTACCCCATCGCCAGAGGCCATCGAGCAAGCCATCTACAGCTTGTCCTGCCGCGCGATGCCGAGCGCGCGCATCTTCTTGTGGAGGTTGGTGCGCTCGATGCCCAGCAGCCCCGCTGTCCGGGAGATGTTCCAGCCGTTGTCGTCGAGTCGCGCGCGGATGTAGTCGCGCTCGACGTGATCGCGGAACTCACGCAGCGGCAGCGCGCGGGCCTCGGGCGGCAGCTCGATGCGCGGCAAGTTGGCCGTCCCGGCGACTCCCCCCGCCGCCTGCTCGCGCCGGTGGCGCTCGACCTCGGCGACGATCTCCTCGGGCAAGTCACCGAGCCCGATGGTCTCTTCCGAGAGGATCACGAGCCGCTCGATCACGTTCCGGAGCTCGCGCACATTGCCCGGCCAGGGATAGTCGGCCAGCGTGGCCACGGCCTCATCGGAGATGGGCTTCGGCCGCATCCCGTTCTCGCGGGCGGTGGCCTCGACGAAGGCCGCGCAGAGGAGCGGGATGTCATCGGGCCGGTCACGCAACGGGGGCGCGCGCAGCGGGACCACGGCGAGGCGAAAATAGAGATCTTCGCGGAATTTCCCCGCGGCGACGTCCGCCTGCAGATCTCGATTCGTCGCCGCGATGACCCGCACCTCCACCTTCAGCGTCTGTTCTCCGCCCACGCGGGTGAACTCCCCCGACTGCAAGACGCGCAGGACCTTGGCCTGCGCAGACGGGATCATGTCGCCGATCTCGTCGAGAAAGATTGTTCCGCCGTCGGCGACCTCGAAGTGTCCGCGCTTGCGGGCCGTGGCGCCCGTGAACGCCCCGCGTTCGTGGCCGAACAGCTCCGACTCGATCAACTCGGGGGGGATTGCCGCGCAGTTCACCTTGACGAACTCTTGTTTGCGGAGCGCGCTCTCCCGGTGAATGGCGCGCGCGATTAGCTCCTTGCCCGTCCCTGACTCGCCGGTGATCAGCACCCGCGCTCGAGTCGCGGCCACCTTGACGATCTGCGCGTACAGGGCCTGCATGGGCGCGCTACGGCCGACCATCTCGAATCTCTCGTCGGCCTGGGCGCGCAGGCCCGCTACCTCGCGCGCCATCGCGCGTCTTTCGAGCGCGTTTCGGAGCGTGACCAACATCCGCTCGCGATCGAGGGGCTTTTCCAGGAGATCATACGCACCCAGCTTCACGGCGCGCACGGCGTTCGCCAGGGTGGCGTGCCCCGAGATCATCACCACCGTCGGCAACGCCGTCTCGGCTCCGGCGGGCCCGGCGCCCGCGGGACCTGTCCCGGCGCCCACCGTGGTCGGCAAGCGCTCCAGCGTCTCCAGACCGGAGATCCCGGGCAGCTGCACGTCGAGCAACATCAGGTCCGCGCCGATGTCCGGCAAGCGGGCCAGCGCCTCCTCGCCGCTCGACGCCTCCTCGACGGCGAAGCCCTCACCCTCCAGCACCATTCGCACGGTGCGCCGAATGTTCTTCTCGTCGTCGACGATCAACACTGTTGAAGGCATCGCAGCCCACTATACCGCGAACGTGCCGGGGCCAACGTGATCCCCCGCGCACCGGCGCGCGCTCAGTCGCGCGCGCGCTGCCCTTGCTCTATCGCGAGGACGGCCACCTCCGCCCCGACCTCGACACCGAGTGTGCGGCGCGCGGAGGTGGGCAGGCCCACGGTCGCCTGACCAGCGGCGCAGGTCACGGGGACGGCGCGAAACGCGGTCTCGGCCCCGCCCTCGGTGGCGACGAGCAGCCGCGCCGGCGCGACGCCGGCCACCTCCGGATCGTCGTCGACGACCACCCGGACCCGGCGCACCTGGCGCAGCACCGTCACGTCGTCGACCCGCGCCTGAAAGTGGGGGCCGCCGTCAAACGGATCGATGCGGTGGGCATACTGGAAACCCACCCGGCGCAGCATCTTCTCGACGCCCTTCGTCTCTGGCCCCACCTCACCGATCATCGCCTGGACCTCGGACGGCAACAGCGTGGCGTAGATGGGCTCCTCCGGGAACAGCGCGCGGATGAATTCCTTGTTCTCGTGGGAGAGCCGATCCGCGTCTTGATAGGAGAGCCCGGTGAACTTCCGGCCCAGGGCCTCCCACAACAAGCTGGTGCCGTCCGATTCGAGCGGCGGCATGAGCTCGGACAGCACGGTGTCGCAGAACATCGCGCGGTGAAGCGCGATGTAAAGAAAGCGCACGTGAAAGAGCAGCTTGCCGAGCTGCGCGGGGTGCCCCCGGAGCTCCGGGAGGACCACGAGCCCACCGATCTCGGTCAGGCCCTTGTAGTTGTAGCCAATGCGCAACACCCGATGGGTGACGTGGAGATCGAGGGTTTGACTGTATCGCTCCTCATCGAGGACATCGAAGAAGACGTGGGGCGCCCGCCGCGAGCCGTGCTGAGCGAAGATCATCGACGTGCCGAGCAGGCGCCCGCTGCCCTCCTCGGCGAGCACGAAGACGAACCTCCGCTCGGCGACCTCGCGCTGCCCGGCGAAGGACTCCTCGGAGCCGGCGATGATCCCGCGGAGACGTTCGCGGTCGTGCGGCAGGTTCACCGAGTCGAGGAACGCCGCCACCTCGAGCAGGCCATCCAGATCGGCCGCCCTGACGTCGCGGATGACGAACATGTTCAGCGCGCGGCAAGCGGCGCCGGCCGCCGCAGCCCGCGCACGACGCCCGCGACCACGGCCTCGAGCCCCGTCGAGGGGATCGGTCGGCTGGGGAGAAACGCCGAATAGTCCCGCAGGACGATGGGGGGCCGGTGCTCGGCAACGGCTCGCCGATTCTCGCGCGCGATCCAATCGAGCAGGGGCCCGAGCGCGAAGACCGACGCAGGGTGGGTGTCGTGCAGCAACAAGATCCCCCGTCCCTCGAGCTTGGTCAGCCTGGCCTCGAGGTACGCGAGGATCTCCTCGCTGGTCGGGTTCCGCCAGTCTTGTGGATCGATGTTCCACCCCACCGAGACGAGCTCGCGCGCGGCCAGCGCCGACTCGAGGCTGTGGCATCTGGCGCCATACGGAGCGCGAAACAGCAACGGACGGACGCCGGTCGCCGCGGCGATGACCTCCGCATTTCCGTCGATCTCGGTGGCGGTCTCCTCCGGGACCTTGCACAGGTTGCGGTGGGACAGCGTGTGATTCGCGACGAGGTGGCCACGCGACGCGATCTTGTGAAGCAGCTCGCGGCGCGCCAGATCCTCCGGGCGGTCGCCGATCACCCGGTGGCCCGTGATGAAGAAGACCGCCTTCAACCCGCGCCGCTCCAGCTCATCCAGGACCAGGGGCGTGAACTTCAGATCTGGCCCGTCGTCGAAAGACAACACCAGCTCCCGGGGCGCATCACTTGGATAGAACCCCGTCAACGCGCCAAAGCCGAAGGCGGGCATCGCCTGCGGGCCGGTCGCCGCCACCGGCTCTCCCGGCGTCGTGGCGTCCGCCGCTCGGGGCAGCCACGCGCCAAAGGTCGACCCCGGAGCGCTCACGTCCGGTGCGGCAAAGGAGCGCGGCGACTCGGCGGCCGACGCTGACGGCTGCAGAAGGTGTTTGGTGTCGAGGCCGGCGCGCATGGACGGCATCAACACGACGACCGCGGCTATGATCGCCGCGATGAGCCTCGAGGATCCCACCAGTTGAGTGTACCGCAATCGCACTTTTGACGCGCTCACCGACATGCCCGGCGAAGCGACTCCATCTCACTCTTCGGTGGTCACGGAACGTATCTGAAGGCGGTCCGCGCCGCTCGCCCCCGCCTGGCTGAGCTATGGCACTAGGCCGGTGGGATGGGGTACACGTACAGGCCGTCGCTCGGATCCCCGACGCCGACCGTGTAAACGAGCACGTTCAGGAAGGGATAGAGGGACAGCGAGGAGTTCATCCGCGTCTGGACCACCGTGTTCGCTCCCGGCGCGAGCGCGTTTCCGCCCACGAGCCCCTGCACCACGAGAGTCCCGGAGTTGCCGTCGAACGCGTCCGTCAAGATCAGCGCGCCGTCACCGAACGTCCCCATCGCCACGATGTCAGGGTCGACGGTCACGCTGGCGCAGGTGGCCAGGTCCGTGAGCCTTCCCGCGGCCATGAGGCGCGGGTCGGTGGAATCGAGGTTGCTCACACGCGCCCAGGCGACCGCGCCGCCCCCGGGCAGGAACCGCGGCGCCAGGGAGTTGCCAAACGGGACCTCCATGGACCGATCGAGGGTGCATGAGGTCCCCGTGCCATCGAACTTCTTGACGTAGAGATCGATCAACCGGAAGACGAAATCGTAGTTTTTGAGGTAGGCGAGATGCCCTTGGCGGCTCTGCGTCACCACCCCGACCACCCCCTGATCCACGGCGACGGTCACCATGGGCGCGTTCACCGGATCAACGATGCCGAACAAGGTCCCCGAGTCGGAGAGCGCGTACATCCCCATCCCTACAGTGAAGGCGAAGCTGGCCACGTTGGTCATCACCGTGGCCGGGGCGGCGCCGGCAGCAAACCCCTGGAGCTGCAACGTCCCTGAGGGGTTCGAAGTATCGTAGTTGTAGGCGGAGAGCCACGCCCACCGGGATGCGTCCGCGGAGACCGTCCACTGTGACACGTTCGTCGCGACGACCAGGCGCGTGGTGTCGTCGCCGATCGTCTGCACGTTGAGGATCTCCGGACCTCCGGGCACGGCCCGGGTGGACCACGCGATTCGATCGCCGGCGGTTCCCACGATTCGCCACTTGAACCGCTGAACGGCGTCGCTCGTGTCACCCGAGATCACGGTGGTGACGCGGGGCAAGACCGGGCTGGCCGGTCCCACGTGTCCGACGAGCAGGTCGCTGTAGATGCTGGTGGACGGGGTCACGACGGCCGCTCCGCCTGCCCCCGCCGCCCCACTGGCACCTGCCACGCCACCGCCTCCCCCCGACCCGCCGGCTGCCTGAGCCACACCGCCCGCACCTGCGGTCCCGGCCGCCCCGCCGGCTCCCCCCGCCGGAGTTGGAGGCGCCGGAACGTCCTGAAGACACCCGATCGAGTCCCCCGTTCTGCCCGGCATGCAGTCGTGAATGTCTCCGCTCGTGGCGGTGACGAGAGCCAGAGCCCGCCCGTTCAGCATTCCCGGCCGCCACCCGTAGGGCGTGAGCGTCCCGTCGTAATAGACGAGGGTATTGCCCTGGAACAGGGCCGGGTGCGTCGTGTCCTCAGCGAAGGCCGGCGTCAGCGAAAGGCAGTTCGGATCGACATTCGGCCCGCCGCAAGTGATGGCGGCCCCGGCCGAAGCCGCCGAGATGTTGATGACATACAGGGTGTTGGTGGCTGGGGCCAGAGGGGACGGCGCGACAAACGCGCACCAGACGTCGGTCGGCGACGCGACGTCGCCCGAGCACGGAGCCCCTTTCTGCAACAGGTGAAGCGAGCCGCCCACGACACGAACGCTTCCCGGCGCGGTCACAGGGGGCGGAAGCGGCGCATCGCCGGCTCCGGCGTCGGCGATGACGTCCGGCCGTGCGTCGAAATCCACCGCTGACGGGTAGTCGGCGCTCTCCCCGGACGAGCCACAGCCCGTCAGACAAGCGGCACCACAAACGGCCAAGACGATGCAAAAGGTGAATCTCATTGGTGGACCGAAAAGCATTGGAACCCAACCCGCCCGGGACCGCAAGGCGCCGCTTCCGTTTTCGCCAGACCGCAGACCTCGAGGCGGCGCGGAATCACCCGGGCCGCCACCTTCATCGCAAGGTGACGCCCATCAAAACGGGATATCGTCGTCCGAGAGCGGCGGACCACTCGGCTCCGCTTCATCCGACGGCCCGTCGCTCCTTCCACCACCACCACCGCCCCCACCGGCCCCACGACGAGGACCAGCGCCGGCCTCCGCGCCGCCCCCTCCACCCAGGAAGACGACCCGATCGGCCACCACGTCCGTAGCGTAGTGCTTTTGCCCGTCCTTGTCGTACGAGCGGGTCTGCAACCGGCCTTCGATATAGACAGATCTTCCCTTGGCGAGATACTTCGAACAGTTCTCGGCCGTATCACCCCACACGGTCACCCGGTGCCACTCCGTCTTCTCCTGTCGCTGGCCGCCCTTGTCCTTGTAGACCTCGGTGGTCGCGATGCGGAGGTTGCACAGCGCCCGATTCGACGGCGTGTATTTCAGCTCCGGATCCGCGCCGAGATTTCCGACCAGGATCACTTTGTTGACGCTTCCCATATCCCTCTCCTTTTAACACGCCTCGGCCCGCGGTTGGCGAGCCTCCTTGCGTCTCTTGGCATCGGCCGGCCGCGCGATCAGTTTCGCGCGTTTCTGGTATGAACTGCGCCGATGAAGGGGGCTGCTGGCTCGGGACCGTTGGGCGTCCGCCCGATCCGCCGTCCGCGAGCGGCCTGGGTGCTGGCATTGGGGATCGCTGCGGTGGTCGTCCCGGCGTCGCGAGCGCGGGCGAGATCCGGCGACAGCACCACCAGCTTCGCCGAGGGTGTGAGGGCTTTTCGCGACGGTGACTACGGTCAGGCCCAGGCTCTGCTGAGTCGGGTGCTCGGAAAGGCGCGGGCCAAATCGCCAGCGACCGGCGCCGAGGACGAGGACTGGGTGTTGTACCTGCACGGCGAAAGCTCGTTCTACGCGGGCGACCTGGGGAGAGCGCGGGAGGACTTCGACCGGTTGACGAAGGTCAAGCAGAGCCGTTTCGCCGTCATGGCGGCGTTTCGCGCGGCCGATTGCGCCTGGGCGGCAGGCGCGCACCAGGAGGCTGCGACAATGTACGGCCGCCTCACGAGTCGCATCCCGAAGGGTCGCGACGGCGCCGACATTGACCGGGCGGTGGGCCGGTTCCGGATCGCCCTCGACGCCGAGGAGCGACACCGCCCGGAGGCGCAGGCGCTGTTTCTGGCGCTCTTTCGCGACATGCCCGCCCACCCGCTGGCCACGGAGGCTCGTCGCCACTTGTCTGGCGAAGCCAGCAAGCCGGCGGCCGCGCCGGAGGGGGCACCTGCGCCGACAGGAGCCGTCACCGCCGAGGATCGACTGAAGCGCGCGGGCATCCTGACCCACGATCGGCACTGGGACATGGCGCTCGAGGAACTGGCCAAGCTCCCGGCCGAGCTGCCGCGGCCGCTGGCGGTCGAGCGCGACTTTCAGCTGGGCATGACCAAGTTCAACATGCGGCGCGACTACCCGAAGGCCGCGGCGCTCTTGCTCGCGGTGGCGCCCGAGTTGACGGGCGACAAGGCCGCGTCGGCCCTGTTTCACGGGACGCGGGCGCTGTCACGCGTGGACAAGGACGACGAGGCCATCGCCGGCTACAAGCAAGTCGTCGCGCGGTTTCCGCGCTCCCGCTTCGCGGCCGAGGCCCAGTTCCTCTCGGGCTGGCTCGACTACAACCGCGGGCGATTCAGGGAGAGTCTGCCAGCCTTGCAGTCGACGCTGGAGCACTACATGCACAGCGAATTCGGGGACGACGCGGCCTGGTGCGTGGCCTTCGCTCATTTCATGGTTGGCGATCTCGCCGAGGCGAGCACTGCCCTGTCGGTCTACGCACGCCTGCCGCCCACCGGAATGACCCCCGAGGAGCGATCGGCGCGCGTCGCCTACTGGCGAGCGCGCATCGACGCAAAGGCCGGGCGCAAGGACGCGGCGAGGGCCGGCTATCGCGAGGTCAATCGACGCTGGCCATTTCTGTTCTACGGCGCGGCCGCGCGCGCGCGCCTCGTCGAGGCGGGGGAGGCCGCGCCCATCGAGCTGCCGCGCGCGCCGGCGCTCCCGCCCGAGCCGAGCAAGCGAGCATCGGGCGATCCGACCCTGGCGCGCGCGGACGGGCTCGCGGCGGCAGGCCTCGACGTCGAGGCGGGCTGGGCGCTGCAGCGAGACGAGAAGGCCGTCCTGCGCCGCCTGGGGGGCGCGGGCGGCACCCGGTTGCTGCTCGAACGCTACGCGCGGTGGAAGGCGTTTCACCGCGCGTACGAGCTCGGTGAGAGTCAAAACGGCGGCGCCCTCGGCCAGACGCCCGAGGGCGCGGCTCGGCCCTGGTGGGAGGCGGCTTATCCGCGCGCGTACCGCGACCTCGTCGAGCGGTACGGTCCACCGGCCGGCAACCCCGAGCTCTTCCTCTACGCGATCATGCGCAAGGAGTCGGGGTTCTCTCCGTGGGACACGAGCTACGCCGATGCACGTGGACTGCTGCAGATGATTCCCCCCACGAGCGCCGCCGTGGCGGAGGGACTTGGCCTCGACTTCTCGGCGGACGAGCTCTTCGATCCCGACATGAACATCCGCCTCGGAGCCACGTACATCGGTGGGTTGGCGAAGAAGTTCGGCGAACAGGTCCCCTTGGTTGCGGGCGCTTACAACGCCGGCCCCAGGGCGATGGCGAAGTGGTGCGACCAGCACGGGCGGTACCCCATGGACGAATTCGTCGAGCTGATCGCGTTCACCCAGACGCGGGAGTACGCCAAGCGCGTCGTCGGCATCTACACGCGCTACCGCTACCTTTACGGTCCCAAGCCCTACGCCCTACCCCTTTCGGTTGACCCGAAGTACGCGCCCGGCGGGCCCGATTATTGAGAAAAGGACCCTGAAAGGGTCCTTTAGATCGCCCGCGGGACGGCGCGTGCGAGCAGAGCCCGCACGCGCCAACGCGACTACTGACGCGGCTTCGTCGCTCGCGGGAGGGGCTTCGCCTCGCCCGCGGGCCCTCCCCGCTCGACGTCGATGCCGGCGCGAACCGGGGTCCCCGCGCAGGTCCGCCTGCGTGGGGTGGAGCTGAGCTGCGCCTCCCACTACTGGGACTGGCTCTCGGGGCCGCCGGATTGAAACAATCAATCAGATTCGGGCGGCGAGCTAGACTCTTCGCATGGCGAAATTTCAGGGGACGGTGCGAAGGAACGACCTCGAAGGGGGACACTGGCAGCTCGTCGCCAGCGACGGCACGGAATACGTGCTGGACGTCGCGGCTGGTGAGGCCAACCTGGCGGATGGTGCCCGCGTCGAGATCGAGGGCAGCGTCGATGGCGCCGCGCTCTCGTTCGCGATGACCGGGCCGACGCTGAAGGTGAAGGCGATCAAGCGCGCCTAGCACGCAGAATTCAGATCAGCCGCGGGCCCCGGTTCAAGAGTCGCGCCCTGAACGACCGCAGCGCTTCCTCCACGTCCTCACCAGTGGCGTCGACGGTCGCCTGCCCTCGCGCTCCCTGCTTCCCGATCTCGGCCTTTGCGGCCGGCGCCACCGCCCGTAGCTTCGTCTCGAGCTGGCCCAGGTCCCCGACCAGCTTCAGGGCCAGCGGCGTTCGCAAACCGGACGGCCCTCGATAGATGCCGAGGGCCGCGGCGGCGTTCGCGGCAGCGAGCCGGCGGCCTTCCAGGCTGACCGCGCCGGGGGCCAGGGCACCCTTCTTCCCCCGCGGGCGCGCCTTCGCTCGTGACGCCGCACTCGCGGCGCCCGGGGACAATTCGGCGTCGGCGAGCGCGGCCAGCGCGGTCTCGAACGCAACGGTGTCGTCCTGCATCGCCTCGAATCGGTCGGCCTCCTGCAACTCCACCAGCTCGCGCGCCGGCCCTTGCAGCAGGTTCGCGAATCGGCGGGCCCAGACCGCGCGGGCCGGCGCCAGCGCCAGCTTTCGCGCCTTGTCACCCGCGCCGTTCAGCTCGGCGAGTTTCTTGGGCCAAGCGGTGGTGGCGGGATCGATCGTGAACCAGAGGGCATGGCTCAGCATGACGTCGTTCAGCCGGAACACGGAGAGCACCAGCGGGTTGTTGCTCAGGGCGGGCGCCGCGCGCAATGCCTCGTCGAACGTCTGCCAGGCCTCGACCACCTTGGCCGCGTCCGCATTGCGGGCGGCCTTCGCGGCGGCGAGCCTGGCCGGATCGGACGCCACATCGCGACGGCTGACGCGGACCTGCTCCTCCACCATCGCCACGAACGCCGCCGACGAGTCCTCGTCGAGGCGTCGCATGAGGTGGAACAACGTCACCGCGCCCTCGAACGGCGAGCCAGCCGGCGTGGACCCGGGGAGGGCGAGGACCGCGTCGAGCCCCTGTTGAGACTCGAGCTCGCGGTCGTCGTCGATGCTGGCGACCGGTGCGTGCCGATACGCCTCCACAAGGATTCGCGCCATTGGCGCCAGCGTGAACCCGCGCGGGCTCGACCAGAGCGCCCGCGCCGCCAGCGAAGCCGCCTCGTGCTCCTGCTTTCGCGTCGTGCCCGTCTGCCAGACGATCATCGCGCGGACGGTGTCGGCGTCGGGGTCGGGACGCCCGGCCTGTAGGCGTTCGAGGGCCTGCACCTTGTCGAGGATCGACGTGACACCCGCCGGCGTCGCGAACGCGGTGGGCCGGGCGAGGACGTCGCGCAATAGCTCAGCCTTGGCCGCCAACGCCTGGTAGTGGAGGGCGCCGTCAGGCTCCAGGAATTCGAGCTGCGAGGCGTGAAACCGCACCCGCGTCCAGTCGAGCTGCTGCAGGCTCCGCTCCAGGTCGGCGTAGTGCCGCTCGGTCAGCGCCTGCTGATCCTTCACCGCCGCCATCGGCAGGCGCGATGGCACCGTCGCCAGCAACGCCGCCACGACCGCCCCGACGAGGGCGTGCTCGAGCAAGGGCTTGCCGAGCAGCGTGACATAGCGCCATGCGCGCGCGGACCCTGCCGGCGTCGCCGCGAGCGCCGCCTCACGCTTCAGATATTCATTCCACAGCGCACGCACCACCATCACCACGAAGACGACGAGCGCTATCAACCAGGCCGCCCGCGTGATCGTACGTTCGAGACCGAGGCGCTGCTTGGTGGCGATGACGTCGACGTTACCGAGGCGCCGCCCCGCCACCTCGTCGAGCTGCTCGATGCGCGCACCCAGCGCATGATCCGCGCGATCGACAGCCGAGGTGACGACCTGGTTGATGTCCGCGATGCGGGTCTTGAGGATTTGGTCCGCGTCCGCCAGCGTGTGCGCGACGACGCCGTCCACCTGCTTGATCCGGGACGCCAGGCTGCTGTCGATTTGAGCGATGCGCAGGCGCGCGACCCCGTCGATCTTGTCGAGGCCGTGATCGAGGACGTCGTCGACACCGAGCTGGACCTGCAGGATTCGCTTCTCCAGGATGCCGTCGACCTGTCCGAGGCGGGCGCCGAGCTCGTTCGAGGTTTGTCCGACCAGGCCCCCGACCACGCTACCGATATGCGTCTCTTGCGCGGTGAGGCGGTTGTCGACGTCGGCGATGGTGCGCGCCAGCGCAGGCTCGAGCTTCTCCACGGCGCCCTCGGCCGCACCCCCGCCCAGCCCCTTGCCGATGTTCGCCAGCACCCCGGCGAACGCGCGCGGGGACGTCGGCGCGGCCACGCCGACGAAGGCGATCAGGATGACCGCGAGGCGGCGGTTCAATGACATGCCACGTCCTCTCGCGTCGCAACCGTGACCTGGGCGGGCGGCAACGTCGGGTCGTCGAACGCGCAGCGAATCGCGTCGGCCATGGTCATTCCCGTCGCCTTGTGGGCCTGCAGGCTCGAGGCCGCCCAGGCCAGGCAGGCGAGCTCCTCCTGGCGCGCTGGATCCGCCGCCAGCGCCTGGATGACGGGAAAGTAGTGCTCCCCCTGAAGAGGGTGCTCGAGATCGGCGCACCCGGCCGGCGCCGGGCCGCCCTGCAGGTCGCGGCACACGCAGCGAAGCAGCGCGCGCGCCCGCTTGTCGTCGAGGGCCTTCAGCTGCGCCGGGTCGTTCGGCCCCCCGTGCAGAACGATGCCGTTGATCTGGTCGTCGAGGGAGAGCGGGCGCTCGAGCGCATCGCAGCTATTGTTCGAGGCCCCGTCGGCCGTCGAGCCGAACACCAGATCCTGGCAAGCGGGCGCCGCGGCCAGGGTTCCCATCGCGCGGCGGCACACGCCGGCGTCGATGGCGTGATTCGTCCCGCACACCCGGCCGGCGCGAGCCACCTCCGGCAAGGTGGACAACCGCAGCGCCCCGTGCCCTTGGGCATCGAGGCCAATCTCCAGCCACGCCGCCTGCTGGGGCGGATCGATCACCGAGCCCACGATGATCTCACGCACCAGTCGCTGGCCAACGCAATGACGGTGTGCCCCCGCGACATGGGTGTGCGCGGTGATCATTCCGAGTACGCGCGGCTGGTCGCAGCCGGCCTCCGCCCCCTCGCAGGCGCTGCCACCGGCGTCGAGCGCCCCGATCAGATCATTCAGCTTCGCCAGGCTGGGCGAGGTCATCTCGTCGTAGGGATGATGCCCGAACAGCACGAACCACGGATCCGCGAACGGATCCGATTTGGGGAGACCCGCTTTCAGCTTTGCGATCTCGTCGAGGATCGCCCGCGCCTGGTCGGCGGAGAACGTGCCGAACGAACCAGCGACGCCGAAGTCGCGCGCCAGCCGATCGGAAGTGTCGTAGAAGATCGCGACCACCCCGTGAACCGCGCCGCTGCCGGCCGGCAAGGTTCCGAGGCGCGTCACAGTGAACCGCGACGTCGGGGTGCTGCCGAAGAAGCGGGCAGGCGCCCAGCCCGTCCGCCGCACGGTGACGCCTTCTGGCACCAGGCGATCCGCGAAGAGCTTGGCCAGCTCCTCGTCGCAGACGACCTTGTCCATTCGCGCCTCGCACGCTTCATCCCAGTATGGGCTCCAACCGAAGTTGCCCTGAAAGCTCATGTCGTGATTGCCAGGCGCGACGCCGGCGAGATTACGCGGGGACGGCCCGGCGCAGTCCGCGCGGCCTCCGACCGGCGGCGTGGCGCAACCATAGCCGCCGAGCAGCGCCAACATCCGAACCATCTCGCCGCGACACGACAGGTCCGCGAAGTCGCCCAGGTGCGCCCATGACGGAGGAGCCAGGCCCGCCGCCTTGCGGTCGGCGATCAGCTCCCCGTACACGGTCTGGAATCGCACCACCGCCGCCGTCGACAGCATGTCGAGCTCGACCGGCCGACGCGCGACCGGAACGAACGTGTCCGCCACCTCCATCTGACCGGGAAAGCGCTTGCGCCCGAGCTCGTGCATCTGCGCGTCCGCGAGGATGAACATCGCCAGCGTCGGCGTGACCGGACCGCCCGGCTCGGCGGCGCAGGCGTCGGTGGGGGGCGGCGGACCATCCTGGCCGGTGCGCGCGAGGGCCTCGATGCGGTGGCGCTCCCACAGCGACACGCTCGCAATCAGAACGAAGAAAGCGGTGACGAAGCCCGCCGCCACCCAGACGTCGCCCGCCCGCGCCGCCTGTTGTTGAAGCTCGGCCCGCTTCAACCTGCGGGCGCGCACCTCTCCCGCCCCGGTAGCGTCCGCGGCTTCGAGGGCCTTCCGCCGCCGAAAGCGGAGGTAACGCAAGCTCAGCCCCGGCAGCACGGTCAACAACAGCGGAACGAACGCTCCAAACTGGTGTGGGGCCTGAACGGCCAGGATCGCCAGTCCCAGCAGGCTCGCGAGGTAGATGACCGAGCGACGCTCCATCAGCAAGGCCGCGCGGCTCTCGCGGGCCTTGGCCCCACCCACGAATCGACTGGCAGCCACGCCATTGATGATCGGCCCCCCCAGTAGCCCAACCGCGGCGAGCAAGCCGGCCTGCTCGGTCAGACAGGGAGACAACACGAAGGCGACCGCGATCCAGGCCCCCAGCGCCTCGACGTGCCCAATCTGCCTGTTCACCCAGGTCACGACGTCGAGGAATCCCCAGCGGTCGGAGCCTGCCGGCGGTGGCGGCGGCGCGCGCCATGACAGCACCACCCACAGGCCCGCGATCGCCACGTTCGCGAGCAAGATCCAGAACCAAAACGAAGTGACCACCGAGACCGCGGCGAGCAGCGTGTACTGGAGCGCCCAGCCGAGCTGCACACCGCCCGGGGTCGCCGACCAGATCCACCCGACCACGACCGCACCCGCGACGATCAGCAAGCGAATCGGCCACGCGAGGAGGGTGTCCCAGCGGCTCGGCACCACGGCGCCGGACGACCCCGCGCCCACCGGGTCGGGCCCGTCGACCAACAGCGCGCGGAGCGCGACCACGATTCGCCTCACGCCCTTCGGACAATACTCAAGCTCCGGCGGACGGGGAAGGCCCCTTTTGTTGGTCGAAAACGACCGCGGCGCGCCTGCTTGGGGCCGACCGCCACATCCGTGGGGCGGCCCGTGGGCCCAATCACCTGGACGTCAGTACGACAGGCATCCATTCAACAGGTTGGCGAGGCGGGCGCCCGCGAGCGCGATTCGCTGCTTCCCCATCGTGAGGGCCATCTTCTGATAGGGCACGCCGATCGTGAACGGTCCGTGGCCGACCCCGATCGAGCCGGCGTACACGCTCGCCTGAGCCAGCTCCAATCCCTCGGCGATCCAGACGGACTCGTCCGCGATCGCGGCCTGCCGAGAGTTGGCCTTGGGCAGCCCCTCCGCGGCGCTCTCGGCCTCGGCGGCGCAGTAACCCGCCCCGGTGATGTCGTCGTAGAAGGCGTGAAGCTCGGTCGGGGGGCCGAACGGGCAATAGCGCGGATCGTCGCAAACGGGCGGTTGTCGATTGCCCGCGATCTGCACCTGATTTCCCCCACGGTCCCCCGTCGGATCCGCCTTGTCGAAGCGGGAGACGCAGTGAAGCGGCTGGTGAACGTCGCCGACCAAGTGGAGCAACCAAACCAGATCGTAGGCCTTCACATCGCTGCTCGCTGTCGACGAGCACAGCGCGGTCCGAAGCAGCGGGATCTGCGTCGCCGCGTTTGGTGAGAGCGGCTGAACCAGCGGGGTTCCGTCCGGGGAGAATGGCCTGTCGATGAAGTGCCAGTACTTGTGCCGAAAGAGGTCGCCGTAGCCGATGTTTTGCCCCGCCGTCGGGGCGGACTGATCGTCATCCTTGTATGCGCGGTCGCTCTTGATGGAATCGGCCCACGTGGCGGCGCGCAAAAAGGCGACGCGAGCCTCGTCGCTCTTGCTGGCGCCGACGATCCAGTCCTCGTAGTGGGGATTCATCTTCAAGAGGGCGACGACGCGAGCTCTGGTCTTGGCTGTGAGGCCCTTCCACGCGACCGCCGCCACTTCCATGTGGCCAAAGTCATCCCAGGCTCTGGCGTCCACTGTCAGGAACGAGATGACCACCCCAACCCACAGCATTCGCCGCATGGTGCACAGGCTCGTTCGGGGACCAGGACCTGTCAAATCAGCTTCGGCGCCTCCAATGTGGCAACGCCGCTTTCCGACGACGCAACTGGGACGGGGCGCTATCCTGCAATGATGAGCGGAGCCGAATGACTGACGTCGATCCGTCGATTGGCCAATCGCCCGGGGGGCAGTCGTCAGCTGTCCAATCGGTGGAGACCGCGCACGCCTCGCTGCTGGAGTTCCAGGGAGCGCTCCACGCCCACACGCCTCGGGTCTGGGTGACCCCGCTGATCCTCGCCATGAACGTCGCCGTCTTCTTGATCATGGTCGCAAGCGGCGTCGGACCTCTCAGTCCCACCTCCGAAGGCCTGCTGCGCTGGGGCGCGGACTTTGGCCCGTACGTCACCGGCGGACAGCCCTGGCGCCTGCTGACGAACACGTTCGTTCACATCGGCGCCATTCACCTGATCATGAACATGATCGGCCTGTGGCAAATCGGCCTGCTGGTCGAACGCCTGCTCGGCAACGCCGGCTTCTCGGTCACCTACTTGCTCGCGGGGCTGTGTGGATCGTTGCTCTCGACGATCGTCCATCCCTTCACCATCTCCGCGGGAGCGTCTGGAGCTATCTTCGGGATATATGGGGCGCTCATCGCCTACATTCTTCGCCACCGCGGCTCGGTGCCCGCGACCGTGTTGTCCGCCTTGCAAAAGACGGCCGTCACCTTCCTCGCCTTCAATCTCATCTTGGGCTTCAGGATCAAGGGCATCGACATGGCCGCTCACATGGGCGGTTTGCTGGGTGGCGCCGTCGCCGGGCTGGCCGTCGCATCGCCGCTCCGCCACCCTTCCCGGCGACCGGGCGTCGTCGCAGGACGAACGGCCGCCGCCGGGCTGGCCCTCGTCGTGCTCGTGGTTCTGTGCTTGCCGAGAGCGACCGATCTGGCTCTCGAGGTAAACACCCTCAAGACTGTCGAGCAGCAGGCGATCTCGACCTACAACGACGCCGTCGCGAAGACCGCGCGCCACGAGCTGACCGGGGAGGAGCTGGGACGAATCATCGAAGGCCAGGTGCTGCCGCCGTGGCGCGCGTTCGAGCGCCGCTTCAGCGGTCGCGGCCGCGTCGCGCCGAACCAGGATGCGCTGGCGGACCAGCTGGCGCTGTACTTGACCGCCCGAGAAGAGGCCTGGACGGCGATCGCGCGAGGCCTCGCCACCCACGATCAGGCGGCGGTCGACGCCGCCAACGAGGCCCTTCGCAGGCGCTTGGACTCCCTCTCCATCTTACGAAGCGAGGACCAGCCCGACGGGGGCCAGTCTTCGGGAGAGCGCATCGGCGGCTCTCGAACGCCCACCTCACCTTGACCTCGATCTTCCGGGGCTTCGCCTCGGCCCGCTTTGGCAGCGTCACCGTCAAGACCCCGCGATCATAGGCCGCGTCGATATGCTCGGCATCGACGGGCACATTCACCGTGAAAGCCCGCCGGAACTTGCCAACGCCCCGCTCCGCGAGCAGGTAGGTCTCGCCCTTCTCTTCGCGGGGTTTGCGCTCGGCCTCGATCGAAAGAATGTCGTTCTCGAACTGAATCCGCAGCGAGTCGCCATCGAAGCCCGGCAGGTCCAGCATCACCTTTATGCCGTCGGCGGTCTCGACGACGTCCGACGCCGGGGCCACCGCCGCCGCCGGCCAACCGGCGAACGGACGCGCGAAGTCCCGGGCCAACTCATCCCGTGACCGCTGAGAAAACACATCGCTTCCATTCGAAAAGGTCCTCAAGAGCTCGAACATTTTGTTCACCTCCGTGCCCTCATCGGAAGCACCCTCGCCGCGCCGTCAAGCGCGGGCGAGATCATGCTGCCGCTCCCCAAGGCAGCCGGCGCGACCCCAGCGGACCGGGCCTTTTCGGGTGGGTGGTCGTCGTGTATGACCCTGCCCGCATGCGCGCCAAACTCGGAAGGATCGCGGCCTGGATCGTCACCGCTGGTGCCCTGGGCTGGTTGTTCTGGAAGACGCCCGTCGATCAGGTGATCGGGGCGCTGAAACACGCCGCGCCATGGACCATCCCCGCGGTCCTCGCCACCGTCATCCTCATCTACCTCGCCGACTCTTTCGCCATGTGGAAGACGTTCGGATGGTTCCTGGCCAAGCTGCCATTCCGCGACGTCCTGATCGTCAGGGGAGCAACCTACCTCCTGGCGGCGATCAACTACAGCGTGGGCCAGGGCGCGATCGTCTACTTCGTCCATCGCGCGCGCGGGGTGCCCGTCATGCGAGGTGTCGCGACCGTCCTGCTGATCATGGGGACGAACCTTCTGGTGCTGCTGGCGTTCGTGACCGCGGGCCTCGCCGTGGGAGGGACGCACGTCCGGGCCCTGATTCCGGTGGTGACCGTCGCGTGGATCGGCCTGGGGTTCTACGTCCTGTTGATCCTGATCCGTCCTCGTTTCCTCGCGACGCGCCCGCTCTTCGACGTCTTGCTGTCCGCGGGGCTGGCGGGACACCTGAAGGCCATGCTGGTCCGCATCCCGCACATCGGCGCGTTGATGGCTTTTCAACTGGTAGCGCTGCGGAGCCTGGGGGTAGTGGTACCGTTCGGCACCGCCCTCTGCGCCTTGCCGGTCGTCATGTTCATCGCGGTGCTCCCCATCTCGGTTCAGGGCCTGGGGACGACCCAGGCGGCGATGGTGCTGTTCTTCGCCCCTTTCGTTCCGGCTGGCTCGCAGGATCCGCGCGCCGTCGTTCTGGGCGCAAGCCTGGGAGCGCAAGCGATCGCGCTCGTCTTTCAAGTCTTGACAGGATTCCTGTGCTTGCGGACGCGGACGGCACGGGGACTTGGGCGATCCGAGCTCTCGACCTCCGATCTCTCGTCCTCGTGACGGGGCCGTCGTCTACGCGCCGAGCTTCCACCGTTTACGTTACACTCGGCGCGTGGCGACCAAAGCTGGCCGGTGGAGCCCGCCGGCGCGGATCGGCCTCCTGCTGGGGGCCGCGTTCGTGTTGGTGCTGTCCATGCCGGAGCCACCCGCGACCGCGGCGCCCAAGCGCGTCGCGCTGACCTCGACGCCTGGGGGGCGTGCGGCGGAGGTACCGGTTCGCGTACAGATCATCAGGGCCTTGAAGCTGAACAAGCTGACGGTGGTCGCGCTCAAGGCCGGCACCGCGCCCACCGACGACGGCGAATGGGTCGCCTTCGGGCGCAAGCTGAAGGTCGACGGCTTCATATCGCTGACGTTCGACGAGACGAGGGCCAAGCAGAGTGTGGAGGTGTCCGTGCGCACCGCCTCCGACGGTTCGGTCGTGGAACGGGAGACCTTCAGCGCCCGAGGTTCGCCGCGGAACCTGGTGCTCTTGGTCCAACGAGGTTTTTGGAAGAAGCTCGGGGCGAGCGTCAAACAGGTCAGTGCTTCTCGTGGCGTCGAGCGGACGGGCATGCCCGCTCGCGATCTCGCGCACGAGCCCGCGGCGCCGCGGGAAAAGCAGCCGGCAGCCGCAACCGAGCCGGAAGATACGCCCGCGCCCAGCGCAAAGGCGGCTGCGAACCCGCATCGGGGGCGGGTGGCGGTGGCGGAGCACCATCCCGAGCCGGCGCCGCCGGACGCGGAATCGGAATCGGAATCGGAAGGTGCTCGGCCAGGACCTGCGGCCGCGCAACCGCGCCCCGAGCCCGAGACGGTGCATGCAAGCGGCGGCGAGAAGCCAACCCCGGCGGCGATCTTCATCTCGTTGCAAGGACGTTACATGCGACGCTCGTTCGACTACACCCCGTCGGCCGCGACGCCCGCCAACTCCGGTGCGAGCCCCTCAATTGGCGGCGACGTCACGTGGTTCCCCACCCTGCGTTTCGGCATCGAGGTAGGGGGCGAGTACCAGAGCTGGCTGAAGATCCTCGACAAGTATCCGTCGGTGGAATCCGATCTCCACGCCTCGCTGGTGGCTCGGCTACCGCTCTCATTCGGCAATGTCTATCTTCGCGTGGGAGGCTTCCGACAGTCTTACACCGTCACGGACGACGGAACGGCCACGCGGCAGAACCTGACCTTCCCCGACGCCGTCTATGTGGGCGCCCGGGCGGGAGCGGACGTGTCGGTGGACCTGACGCCGAAGCTCGTCCTGAGGGTCGGGGCCGACTATCGCCTGGTGGCCAGCATCACCGGCGGAACCTACGCAATCACCTATCGTGACTATTTTCCCCGGGCCAAGGCGGGCCCCGCGTTCGACGGCGCCGTGTCGCTCGCCTACGAGGTCACCAAGAACCTGCAGTTGCTGATCGGTGGCGACATCCGGCGCTACATGATCTCGACGGGAAGCCAGGTGGGCGATCGCATCAACGCGAGCGACGCGACCGATCAATATCTGGGCGGCTGGCTGGGCCTCGCCGGCACGTACGGCGGGCGCTGAGAACGGCGGGCGGTCAGGCGACCTGTTTTCGAAGCATGATGTACTCGTCGCCGAGCACGAACGACACGATCTCGACCAGCTCGGGCGTGACGCGGGCGATCTCCACGAGCTCGGTCGGGCTGGCGGCCGCGGCGGCGAGGCGCCGGTCCGAGCGGATCACCTGCTCGAGGCTCCCCAGGACGTCGCCCGTCGCCACCACCGCGGCGCGGTGCGCGGTGTGGGACATGGCCTGCCGCCACCGGCTGACGTCCAGGGGCCCCGCCTCCGCGACGCCGATCACGGCCCGATCGAAGGCCCGCCGATGCCGGCGCGGCAGCAGGCGCGCCACCTTCTGCTCCATGTCCACCAGGGCCTCTTCGCTGCCGAGACCCCTGCCGTAGTCGGAATAGCGGGAGCGGAGCGATCCGGCCAGGACCACCCCCAGCTCGCGCGCGGAGAGCCGCGTGGCCAGGTAACTGCCGGCCCGCAGCCGGGCCAGCGCTCGCGAGAGCTGCAGCATGGACTCGCGGCGCGGCACGGACGTCACCAGGGTGGCCGGAACGAGCAGCGAGGCGGGAAACGTCGCCTCGATCTCCACCTGACTCACCCCGGCGCGCGCCAGGTACACGTCGAAGCTCTCCTCGATCCCGAACAACGTCCCCAGGCGCTGCACCATCGCGCGCACGGGATCCTCCGCGCGCGGACCGAGGCGATCGGCGCGCGTGACCCCCCAATCCTCGAGGTTGATCGGGTGCAGCCGGGGGACGACCTCGGTCAAGGTGGCCAGCAACGCGGTCGCGGGATGACGCTCGGCAGGATGCCGCACCCGCTCTTCGAAATCGGAGGCGCCGAGCGCGCCGCGCGGTTCGTCGACCCACCGCTGCCGTGCCTCACGCGCGGCCCGTTGATCCTCGGGATCCGCCACCCCCAGCGCGGTCAGGATAGCCACCACGATCTCCAGGCGCTGGCGATCACCAGCGCGCGCGTACAGCCGCCGCAGAGCGCGCAGCGACTCGAGGCGCAACGGCTCGCCGCGCAGCAGGGCGAGGTGTTCGGCGATCGAATCCGGGAGGCGCTCGGCCTCCTCGAGCACCGCCGCGAGCTCCGCGCGCACCGTGGCGTCTCCCGGCGACTGTGCGACGACGATGCGAATCTCCTCCGCGGCGCGCTCGGCCGACCGCAAGGGTCCGCGGAGCAGTCGACCGAGGCGCAGGCGCCGCGCGGAGCTCTCCGGGACCGCCTCCAGGTGGCGCGCCAACACGCGCGCGAGCCGACGTGGATCCTCGAGATCGGTGAGGACGGCGTCCAGACGATCGATGGTCACGGCTCGCGCGGGGTCCAGTTCTAGGGCCTTCTCCCAGGCGTCGGCGGCGCCCTCCGGATCGCGAACGGGTCCCGCCAGAATTTCCCCGAGCGAGATGTAGTGGCCAACGCGCGCCGCGGGGTCGGGGTCGGCGGACGCCAGCTGCTGCAGGGCCGCGGCGGCTCCTTGGTAGTTTCGCTGGCGCAACAGACCCTGGGTGACACCCGCCATCGCCGTCAGGTCGTCGGGGGATGCGGCGAGGGCGCTGCGGTAAGCCGAGACCGCGAGGATGGGGTCGCCGAGCGCCCCGGCCGCGATCTGCCCGACCCGAAGCCACGCCGCCGCCACGCCGCGTGCGTCGGGAGCCACGGCGACGACCCGGCGGAACGTCGTGACCGCCTCGGCCGTTCGCCCCAGCTCGGCGAACAATTCGGCGAGCGCTCTCAAGGCCGGCACGTGGTGGGGATCGAGCGCCACCGCGGCCTGCAGCGGCTCGACGGCCTCGGCGGCCCGCCGTTCCCGTAGGAGGCCAGCCAGGTGGAGCAGGCGATCCCGTCGCGCCACCACCGCCCCCGTTGCCGCGCGTCTCCTGGCGATGTCGATGAGGAGGTCGATCTCGCCGCGCTGCTTGAGCAGGAGCTCGAGCACTTGAAAATCGACGTCGGCGTCAGGATCGACGCCCAGCAAAGCCTCGAGCGCGCGCGCCGCCGCCGGGTCGTCGCGCAGCGCTTCGGCGAAGAGGCGCGCGGCGTTGCGGAAGGCGGCGGTCGCGCGCGGCCGCGAGCGGGTCTCGCGCCCGAAGGCCACGAACGCCTCGGCGGCCCTGCGCGTCTCGCCCGCGGCCTCGAGCAACTGGGCCAGCATCCATCCCACCACTGTCAGATCCGAGGCGAGCTCGCGCACCCGACCAAAGAGCTCGATGGCCCGGCCGCGATCGCCCGCGTCGTATTCCACCGTCGCCAACTCCCAGAGGCGGACAGCACGCGCCCGATCGTCCGGGGCCGCATCGACCAGCGCCTGTCTGGCCAGGCGGGCGCGCGCCCAATCTCCCCGTCGAGTGGCCAGGCGCTCGTACGTCGCCACTGATTCGCAGGTCGGATCCGCCTCCGCGCTGCGCTGATACAAGGCGAAGCACGCGGACGGTTCGGCCCCGAGGCGGGCCCGCGCGCCGATCGAGGCACGCCACGCCGCCACCCGCACCGCGGTGTCGCCGTGAAGGTCACCGATCCGCTCCCAGGCCGCCGCGACGACCGCATCGTCGCCGGCTCGGTGACCGAGCCACACCTGAATCTCCAGCGCGAAGAGATCCGCCCGAGACGCGTTCACGACCTGGTCGAGGACGCGCAGGCCGGCGTCTTGATCGCCGAGGCGCGCGGCCAGATCCAACCGACGCCCGCTCGCGCCGGTGCCGGCATCGGCCACCCGCCACATCGCGGTGGAGAGGCGCCCCAGCTGCAAGGCCGCGGCATCCCCATGCCGGCCCAGCCGCTCGAACAATCGTTCCTGCGCCAGCTCGGCGGCAGTGATCCCTGGGTAGCGCACGGGCCCAAGCGCTCGTTCAGTTGCCATCAAGGCCTGGCGGGGCCGGCGGAGCCTCCACTCCATGATTTCCCCTTGCCTGCGAAACGCGGCGGCGCGAGCGGAGGGGTCACCCAAACGCTCCGCCAGCGCACCCAACGCATCGGCCGCCTCCTCGAAGCGGCCGAGCCGGTGCAGGAGGCGCCAGCGGAGATCGAGCGCCGACAGGCTGCCTGGCTCGAAGGCGAGCGCTCGATCCAGCGCGCCCAGGGCCGCGTCGGGCGCCAGCAAGCGCTCGGCGTGGAGCTGGGCGGCCTCCACCTCGAGCGCCGCCGCCCGGGCGACGCTGGCCTCGCAGGTCGCCCGACGCGACAGCACGTCGGCCAACGCAGGCCAGTTGCGCATGCGCCGGTGGGCACGCGCCAGTCCGGCGAACGCCGGGCGGAAGCGGGGCGCGAGCTCCAGGACGGCCTCGAAGGCGGCGATCGCCTCGGCGTCGGCCGCCGCCCGCTCTTCGTAGAGCGTCGCCGCACGAAAACGCCAGGCCACCCGTTGCGCGTCCGACAGCTCCGGGATGTCCATGCCGAGCTTCAACGCGGCCTCTCCGGCCACCAGCGAATCGCCTGCCTTCTCGGCGGCGCGAAGCAACGCCATGAGGGCGGCCGAGCGACGGACGCCCAGGTCGACCCATTGCCGGTAGATCTCCAGGGCCCGGCCGGGATCCGCCAGCCCCGATTCAGTCACCGCGCCCAGCCGCTCGAGCCGCCGCGCCGCGGCCTCGGCGGCGCTCGGACCGTTCGGACCCGCCATCGCCGCCTCGTTGTCCGCCGCGGCCTCGATCACCCGAAGCATGTCGTTCCACCGCCCAAGCCGGGCGTAAAGGCGGTCGAGTGTGTGGAGCGCCGGCCCGTACCCCGGGATGGCGTCGAGCGCGCGCCGGGCAAACGCGGCGGCGGTGTCCAGGTCCGCGAGCCCGAGCTCGTTCAGCTCGGCGGCGCGCACCGCGAGCGCCGCGCGTTCTCCCGGATCCTCGGCGCGCCCCACCGAGGCCGACTGCAGCTCGATTTGCAGAGAAACGTCCCCGCTCCGCGAAGCGATCCGCTCCATCGCCGACAGGGCGACGGGATCGGAGGGTCGGACCGCCAGCACCCTTCGCAAGCGGCGCGCCGCGCCTTCGTCGTCGCCAAGCTGGGACTCGGCGATGTGCGCCGCATGGGCTTGCAGCACGGCCGCGTAGTCGGGGTCGACCACCAGATCGGCCTGCCGATCGAGCAGCTCGATGCCACGGCGCCACCTGCCCGCGGCCAGGTGATCCTCCGCGGCCGCCGCCAGCAGCGCGAGATCGGAGGGCTCGTCGAGCAGCGCCAGCTCGATGGTCGTCGTGGCGCGCTCGATGGCGCCGAGCCGGTAGCGGTTGACCGACGCCGCGGTCGCGAGCCACGCGGCCCGCACCGGACCGGCGGCGAGCGTCTCCGCCTCCGCGATGAGGCCCCGCAGCAGCTCGACGTCCTGGTCCAGACGCGCCGCAAGCCGGATCAGGGCCGCCCGGGCCAGCGAACCCGCGTCTCCGCTGCCGTCCTCGTCCAGGGCCCGGCCGAGGTAGCCGACGGCGGCGGCCAGATGCGAGGGGTCGGTCTCGGCGACCATCGCCAACCGCACGAGCGCCCGGGCACGATCGGACGGCGTGGGCGCGGAGGCGAGCCGTTGCTCGAGGATCAGGCGCAGCCAGGAGGCGTCCTCGGCGCGCTCCGCCAGACCCTGGCCGACGGTGAGCGCGCCCCGGTGCCCGGAGACCAGGCGAAGGGCGTCCTCCACCGCCGCGCGCGCAGGCCCAGGAACCAGCAGGTGGTCGGCGTACAGCGCAGCCTTCTCGGCCAGCAAGCTGGCCCGCCGCACCGTCGAGCCCGCCGCCGCCGCCTCCTGATCGAGCGCGTCGATCGCGGCGACGATGCTGCCGGCCTCGATGGCGAGATCGCGCAGGCCGCGCAAGACGGGGGCGAGCGGCGCGCCCGCGCCCCTCTGCACGGCCCCGTCGAGAAATTCCACCGCCGAAAGGGGATCGGCCAGGCGGTCCTCGGTGATTCGAGCAGCGATGAACAACAGCGCCTGGGCGGTGCCCGACTCCAGCCCGGCTGCGTCCTCGGCAGCGGCGATGGCGATCTCGGCCCACGCGAGCGCCCCGGCGTCGGCCTCGATGACGCGCCCCGAATAGACCTCCACTGCCCGCGGGGTTCGCGACGTGGAGGCTGCGGCCTCGTCACGACGAGCCGCGGTGGGGCGCGGAATCGGAGTCAGCACGGAAGCTCCTGCCGGGTGAGCCCGTGATACTACCCCAATCCCGCGGCCGGTGTCCTTTGCGTCAGGATCGCCCCTGCCCTAGAATCTAGTCCTCACGTCGTATCCGCCTATGCCGCGAATCATCGTCTCCGGAAACGACCAACAGCGCGAGCACGAGCTGCGCGCGATCAACACCATCGGTCGACACCCGGACAACACGCTCCAGATCCTCGATCGAATCGTCTCGAAGGAGCACGCGCAGATCATCCGCCAGCCGGATGGGCGATTTCTCTTTCGCGACCTGGGCAGCCTGAATGGGTCGTTCTTCAGGGGCGAGCGCCTCACCGACCGGGTCCTCGAGGAGGGCGACGAGATCATCCTCGGCTCGACGACGCTGAAGTACGTCGAGCGAACCGCCACCGACTCGCTGCTGGAAAAGGTCACCATCTCCCCGACGGTGACCGAGACGATGATCCGCCAGCGCCTGAAGCCGCCACCGTCGTCGCACGAGTTCCTGCCCGAGAAGGAGATCATCGACACCGAGGTGCTGCGCCAGGACTACGAGAAGCTCCGCCTCGGCCATGAGCTCGGGCGCTCGATCGGGCTCGAGGTCAACCTCGACGTGCTGCTGGAGAAGATCATCATGAAGGCCTTCGACTTGATCCCCGCGGACCGCGGCGTGATCTTGCTGATGGAGGGCGGCCTTCCCCAGCCCCGCATCGCCAAGTCCCGGCAAGGCAAGAACGAGCAGATCGTCCTGTCAAAGTCGATCTTGAACGAGGTGGTGCAGAACAAGGCCGCCGTGCTGTCCTCGGACGCCACGATGGACAGCCGGTTTTCGAGCGCGCAGTCGGTGATCATGCAGGGCATCCGCTCGACGATGACCGTGCCCCTCATCCACCACGACGAGCTGCTCGGCATCATGCACCTCGACTCGATGATCGCGACGAACGCCTTCGTCGAAAAGGATCTGCAGATCTTCGCCAGCATCGCTAGCCAGGCGGCGGTGGCCATCCACAACTCCAATCTGGCCCGGCAGATCGAGCAAGAGGCCAAGACCCGGGCGCAGTTCCAGCGTCTGCTGTCGCCCAACCTGGTGGACCAGGTGGTGACCGGCAAGCTTCAGCTCGAGAAGGGCGGCGCGCTGTCGGAGGTGACGATGCTGTTCAGCGACATCCGGGGGTTCACGTCGATGAGCGAGTCGCGGGCGCCCCAGGAGATCGTGCGGGTCCTCAACGAATACTTCGAGCTGATGGTCGACGTCCTGTTCAAGTACGAGGGAACCCTGGACAAGTTCGTGGGCGACGAAATCGTGGCCCTGTTCGGCGCGCCAGTTCCCATGCCCAAGGCAGAGCTCAAGGCGGTCGAGTGCGCGCTCGACATGATGAAGGCCCTGAAGGAATTCAACCGCCTGCGCGTCGACGAGGGCCAGCCGGAGATCCTGATCGGCATCGGCATCAACACCGGGCTCGTCGTGACGGGCGCCATCGGCAGCTCGCGCGCGCTGCAGTACACCGCCATCGGCGATCCCGTGAACACGGCGTCGCGCCTGTGCAGCGTGGCGAAGCCCGGCGAGATCATCCTGTCTGAGGCGACCTTCCAGAAGGTGAAGCACGACGTCGCCGCCGTCCCGCTCCCGCCCGTCCGGGTCAAGGGCAAGAGCGAGGAGCTGCGGATCTACAACGCAGTCGGTCTGCGCAACCAGGACTGGAAAGGCGAGGCGACGCGACCTGGCTGATTCGCTCAGATCCGGACGTTGCAGAACTCCTGGTAATCGATGAGCTCGATCGATTCGGGCTTGACGCCCTCGCCGCAGGTGGGGCACGTCGGATCGCGGCGCAGCTTCATCTCGCGGAACTTCGCGCCCAGGGCGTCGTAGATCAACAAGCGACCGGCGAGCGACCGGCCGATGCCGACGATGTGCTTGATGGCCTCGGTCGCCTGCAGAACGCCCACGACGCCCGGCAGCACGCCGAGCACGCCCGCCTCCTGGCACGAGGGCGCCATGTCCGGTGGCGGCGGCGACGGATAGAGGCAACGGTAGCAGGGCCCCTGTCCCGGGATGAACGCCGTCACCTGCCCCTCGAAGCGATAGATGCTGGCGTGAATGACGGGCTTGCCCAGCTTCAGCGCGGCGTCGTTCAGCAGGTAGCGTGAAGGGAAGTTGTCAGCGCCGTCGACGATGACGTCGTAGTCCTTGATGATGTCGAGGACGTTCTCCGCCGACAGCCGCGTCGCGTGCGCCACCACCTTCACGTCGGGGTTGAGCCCGTTTATCGTCTTGCGGGCGGATTCGACCTTGGGCGTGCCGATGCGATCGGTGGCGTGCAGGATCTGCCGCTGCAGGTTGGACGCGTCCACAACGTCGTCGTCGATGAACCCCAACGTTCCCACCCCGGCCGCGCCGAGATAGATCCCCGCCGAGGACCCGAGCGCTCCCGCACCGAGGCACAGCACCTTCGACTGCAAGAGCTTCACCTGCCCCGCCTCCCCGATCTCGGGCAACATGATGTGGCGGGCGTACCGGAGGTTCTGCTCCGGCGTCATGAAGAACGGCTTGTCGTAGGGGTTCCCGGCGCGCTTCCAGGCAGTGAACCCGCCCGCCATGGACCTGACGTTCGTGTAGCCGAGCTCGCCGAGCGCGTGCGCAGCCAGCGCCGACCGCGTCCCACCGGCGCAGTAGAGAATCACCTCCGCCGACCGCTCGGGGACCTGGTCCTCGATTCGAAGCTCCAGGAAACCCCGCGGAATCCATCGCGATCCGGGGATGAAGCCCTCCGTCCACTCGTCCTTCTCGCGAACGTCGATGACGATGGGGCCGGTGCCGTTGCCGTCGCCCGACTTGCCCCCTCGGGCCGCGACGGACTGGCGAACGGTCTCCACGTCGACCTCGCGAATTTTCGATTTTACGTCTTTCAGGAATGCGCCGAAGCTCATGGGTCGTCTCCTACCGCGAACACCTTTGATGATCAAACTAGACAAAGGTCACGCGGGCGGCGGTCGATCGGGTATGGTAACCACCGGTTTCGTGATGCTATCCGAGGGCACGGCACAGAACAGCGGCTTCCTGGTCACCCGGGTGGAGGACGTGCTCAACTGGGCGCGCAAGAACTCCGCCTGGTACCTGCTGTTCGGGACCGCCTGCTGCGCCATCGAGTTGATGCAGACCGGCGGGCCGCGGACGGACCTGGAACGCTTCGGGATGGCCCCGCGCGCTTCGCCGCGCCAAGCGGATCTGATCATCGTGGCGGGCACCGTCACCTACAAGATGGCGACGCGCATCAAGATGCTCTACGACCAGATGCCGGAGCCCAAGTACGTGATCTCCATGGGCAGTTGCTCCAACTGCGGAGGCCTGTTTCAGCTCGCCTACAGCGTCTTGAAGGGGATCGACCAGGTCATCCCCGTGGACATCTATGTGCCAGGGTGTCCGCCCAGGCCCGAGGCACTGCTCGAAGGAATCATCGCCGTTCAAAAACGCATGCAGCAAGAGCACGGCTGGCTGCGTCGCCTCTGGAACCGCAAGGCGTCGGGCGGCATCAAAGGCCCTCAAGTAGCCGGCTAGGCTAGGACCGGGCAAGACGGGAGCCAGCCCCCCTCGCGCCCACGACCCGCTCACTGGCACCATCGACCTCATCCACCTATAATGCGTTCTCCAAAGGAGATTCCATGTCGCTAGGCGCAACCGAAGAGCCCTCGAAGCAATCCAGCCACGCAGTCGAGCCCACCGCGGAAGCGGAGCCCGCGCTCGTCTTGCTGTCCGACAAGGCAGCCCAGAAGATCAATGAGATCCGGGGCGAAGAGAACATCGAGGACACCTACGCGTTGCGGCTGAAGGTCCAAGGCGGCGGGTGCTCGGGCTTCTCGTACGACCTCTACTTCGATCAGTCGCAGGAGATGGATCGCAGCTTCGAGGTCAAGGGCGTCAAGCTGATCTGCGACCAGATGAGCCTGATGTACCTGGTCGGCACCGAGGTCGACTACGTCGAGGGCTTGCACGGCGCCGGGTTCAAGTTCATCAACCCGAACGTCAAATCGACGTGCGGCTGCGGAAGCTCGTTCAGCGTCTAGCAGGCGGTAATTTTCCGTGAGGTAGGCTCCCGGCGTGGACGTCTATGAGCTGATGGCGCGCGAGCTTGGCGCCGGTCGGGTGGTGCGGGACGAGGCGGGTTTGGAGGTCTACGCGACGGATGAGTCGCGCTTGGGGAGGTTTCCGCCCGCGGCGGCCGTGCTGGCGCGCTCACGGGAGGAGATCGAGATCGTGCTGCGGCTGGCGGCGGAGCACCGGATCCCGGTCACCCCGCGCGGGGCCGGCAGCGGAATGACGGGCGGCGCCCTCCCGGTCCGGGGTGGCTTGGTGCTCTCGACCGAAGCCATGCGGTCCATCAAGGTGATCGACCCCGACGATCGAATCGCGGTGGTGGAGCCTGGCGTCATCAACGGCGAGCTGCAGGCGGCGGTCGAATCCGAAGGGCTGTTCTACGCGCCCGATCCGGCGAGCCTGGCCTTTTGTTCGATGGGGGGCAACGTCGCGGAGAACGCCGGCGGACCGCGGGCCTTCAAGTACGGCGTCACGCGCGACTGGACCCTGGGCATGACGGTCACGCTGATGGGCGGCGAGACCCTGAAGCTCGGCCGCAAGACGGCGAAGGGCGTAACGGGCTACGACCTGGTGGCGATGTTCGTGGGCAGCGAGGGGACCTTCGGGGTCACGAGCGAGATCACGGTGCGCCTCGTGGGCAAGCCGGAGGCGGCGGCGGCGCTCATCGCCGTCATGCCCGACCCGGTCGCGGCGGGGCGCGCGGTCAGCAACATCATCCGGCGGGGCTTCCGGCCTCGTGCGCTCGAATTGATGGACAAGGCCTCGCTCGACCACGTGCGGCCACGGGCCCCGTTCAGCTTTCCCGACGACGCCGGCAGCATCGTGCTCATCGAGCTGGACGGCGAGGCTGACGCCCTCGAGTCGGCGATCTTGCGTTGCGGGAACCTCTGCGAGGACGTCGGCGCCGAGGAGGTGATCATCGCCCGCGACGAGGCCGACCGGGAGCGCATCTGGCAGACGCGGCGCCTGTGCTCCGTCTCGCTCCGGGAAGCGCACCGCTTCAAGCAGTCGGAGGACGTCGTCGTGCCGACGGGCTCGATCGCCGAGCTGCTCCGGCGGGTCGACGAGATCTCGGGGCGCCACCGCCTGCCCACGGCGACCTTCGGTCACGCGGGGGATGGAAATCTGCACGTGAACGTTCTGTCCGACGAGGATCCACGCGACGCCGCCGTCGCCGCGCGCATCGAGGCTGCGCTGGGCGACCTGTTCCGCGCCACGCTGGAGCTCGGGGGCACGTTGTCAGGCGAGCACGGCATCGGAATCGCCAAGGCGAAGTACATGGCCTGGGAGCAATCGCCCGAGGTCATCGACTGGCAGAAGCGCTTGAAGCGCCTCTGGGATCCCGCTGGCCTCCTCAACCCGGGCAAGATCTTTGTTGACTAGTCCGTTGCTAGCGCACGATCACGCCGTCCTCCGCCTTCAATCGCTCGATCTTCGTCTGACACTGGGAGCGGATGCTCTGCCGCATCTGCGGACTGTCGTCCTCGACGGACTCCTTCTTGATGGCGTCGTACATCCGGCAGTTGACGCTGGACGACCCCTCGCGCTTGCAAAAATGATCGCGCACCCGCTCGCAGGGGTTCCGGCCGCTGTCGAGCATGATCAACACCAACCACACCAGGCCCGCGGCGGCGCCGCCGAGCCCCACGGCCTTCAGCGCCCGAAATCGCTTCTGGTACTGATGCACGTCGATCGCGGCGGCCTCGGCGCGAATCGTCTCCAGCTCTTCGGGGGTTTCATCCATGGGACCTCACCGGGAGTTCCGGCCAGGGTGTTATAACCCCGCGCAGCCATGCGGCGCCGCGTTTCCCCGAGGTCGAAGCTCGCCGTGACGAAGGCGACCCGGCGGCCTGCCAGGGTCAAGTGGCCGCCCGATCCGGCGCGCGTCCAGTCGCTCCTCGACGGCCTCGAGGACCTGTACCCCGACGTCGACTGCGAGCTGGATCGCGAGACGCCGTTTCAGCTGCTGTGCGCGACCATCCTGTCGGCCCAGTGCACCGACGATCGGGTGAACCGCGTGACGCCCGCGCTCTTCCGCCGCTTCCCCGATGCCCGCGCCATGGCGCGCGCCGAGCTGCCCGAGCTCGAGGAGTTGATCCGAACGACGGGCTTCTTTCGCCAGAAGGCCAAGAACCTAAAGGCGACCGCGCAGGCGCTGCAGGCCGACCATGGCGGCGAGCCCCCGCGCACGCTGGCGGCGCTGGTGACGTTGCCGGGGGTCGCGCGCAAGACCGCCAGCGTCGTGCTGGGAACGGCGTTCGGCCTGGCCGAGGGGATCGTGGTGGACACGCACGTGCAGCGGCTGGCCATGCGCCTCGGCTTGACGCGCGCGACCGACGTCAAGAAGATCGAGGGCGATCTGATGCAGGTGATCCCGCGCGAACGATGGATCCGCTTTTCACACCAGATCATCTGGCACGGTCGCCGCGTCTGCTTCGCCCGCAAACCGGACTGCGCCGCTTGCACCCTGGCGCCGTTCTGCCCGAGCGCCGGCCGCGAGTCGTGATCAGCCTCGTGGCCCGTCAGCCCGCTTCGTCCTGGAAATACACCTCGTCGTAACGACAGGTGGGATCGGTCTCCCGCGGCTGTGGGTAGTCGACCAGCCGCCCTTCGTAGTTGCGAAGAGTCCACTTGTCCTTCGCCCGCGCGACGACGTAGTCGGGGCCGATGTTTACCTTCCCCATGCCGCCCGGCGTGTCGATGACCAGGTGGGGAATCGCCAGGCCCGAGATCCAGCCCCGGAGGTTCTGCATGATCTCGATGCCGGTCTCGACCGACGTGCGCAGGTGGGACGTGCCCGCGGCGACGTCGCCCTGAAACAGGTAGTAGGGGCGCACCCGCACCTTCAGGAGCTCCGTGAACAGGCGCCGCATCACGCGCACCGACGAGTTCACGCCTCGCAACAGGACGGTCTGGTTCCCGAGCGGGATGCCGGCGTCGGCCAGCCGCTCGCACGCGGTCCGCGCCAGCGGCGTCAATTCCTTTGGGTGATTGAAGTGGGTGTTGATGTAGAGGGGATGATACCGGCGCAACATCGCGCACAAGGCATCGTCGATGCGCATCGGCAGCACCACGGGAACCCGGGTGCCGATGCGAATGATCTCCACGTGGGGGATGGCGCGCACGCGGGCCACGATGTCTTCCAGGCGCTCCGTCGACAGGGTCAAAGGATCTCCGCCCGAGATCAGGACATCTCGAATCGCGGGCGTGCGCCGGATGTACCCGACGGCCTCCTCGAGATCTTGGCGTGAGATGGGCGACTCTTCCTGCCCGACGAGTCGGCGTCGGTTGCAGTGCCGGCAATAGATCGCGCAGCGATCCACCGCAAGCAACAGGCAGCGATCCGGATAGCGATGGAAGATCCCCTTTGCCGGCGCGTGCGCGTCCTCGCCCAGCGGGTCGACGAGGTCGCCCTCCTCGACGACGAGCTCGCGCGAGCGCGGAATGACCTGCATGCGTACGGGACAGTCCGGGTGCGCGCGATCGATGAGCGAGAAGTAATAGGGCGTGATCCCGACCCGGAACAGCCCTGGGGCCGCCTCCATCGCCGCGTCCTCGTCCGCGGTCAGAGGCAACAGCGCGGCGAGCTCCGCCTTCGTCGACAAGCGATTGCGTAGCTGCCAGCGCCAGTCCGAAATATCGGGGGGCTCTGTCGGCAGGTGCTCCGGGGGTCGCGGATCAGCGATCGGGTTCGACAACACGGGCAAGGCGATCGTCATGAGGCAAGGATGGCTTAGGACACGGAGGCGAGAAACGCAATCGGGTCAGGCGGCTCCCCCCTCGCCGCCCGCGCCGCCGCTGTCTCCACCGCCGCCCGAGGCTCCCCCGGCGTCCCCGCCGCTGCCCGCCGCGCCACCGCTCGCGCCCGACCCTCCGCTGGCGGTGCCTCCCGTGCCGCCGGCACCTCCGGCGCCCGCGCCGGCGTTCCCGGCGGCGCCGCCGGTGCCACCTCCGCCGGTGCCCGTGCTGCCCCCGCCGCCGGCCGCGCCCCCGCGCCCGGCCGCGCCCGCGGTGCCGCCGCGTCCGCCTGCCCCGCCGTGTCCGCTCGCGCCACCCCCACCCGCTCCGGTGACGCTTCCCCCCGCACCGCCTGACGACGCTTGATCCGCGCCGCCGTCGGGGGGCTGCCCGCCGCCGCCGGCGGCTCCCCCGGCGCCTGCCGCGTCGGGCGCCGAACCATCGTCCAGTCCTCCGTCCGTGCCCGCGCCGGGAGACAGATCGATGGTGACCTGATTCTCATTGCCCACGCTCAACCCCGCCAGAACGTGTCCCGCGCTGGCGACGACCTGCATCGCCGAATCGAGGGCATCGATCGTGATCGAGAGATCTCCGGAGAGGGAGCGCGCGAGCTGAACGCTGAAGGTCGTGGGAAAGGTGATCGGCTGCGCCTGCGTGGGGACGTCGATGACCCGGGTCAGACCCGCGATCTTCAAGGTGGTATGGAGGCGCACGACTTCGGGGATGGGCGTGGTCGCCGTGACCCTGACCAGGACCACCGTGTCGGACTGGGAGCAGTTCACGACGAGCGCGCTGATGCCGGCGAGCACGAGGGCGGCGGAAACAGGAAGTCGGAATCGCCACATGTTCAAAACTTGTAGTTTCCAAGCGCGCTGGATGGCACGGTGGTGCCGTCCTGGCTCAGTAAGACGAAGGTGCCCACGCCGGCCGCGACGACCACGGCAGCGACGGTGATCCAGAACCACGGGCGGGTGGCCAGGCCCCCCTCCGACGAGAACGACGACGTTGCGGACGTGTCGGCGGGGGCGCCGAGCGCGAGCGCCGGATTGGCGGTGGCCTCCGGGGAGGGTACCGGGGCCGGGAGGGCCAGCGTGAGGTCGTTCGGAGCGACGCGGGCCTGGACTGGGGCCGGAGCGACTGGTGACGGTGACTGTGATGGCTCCCTTCTTGGTCGCACGGCCTCAGGCGCCGGTGGGCGGACGGCGACCTCGCGGGGAGCCGCGAGCGGAGGGGGCACTGGCGTGGCCGCGGTGGGTGACGGGACCTTTCGCGACAGCTCCGCGATACGCTTCTCGACATCCGTGCGGTTCGGTGCCTGCGGGAGGTCGGCTAGGAACTGCTTGTAGTCGTCGAGGGCCGCGGCGGTATCACCAATCTTGCGATAACATTCGGCTCGATTGAAGAGCAGCGCCGGATCGCGAAGGATGGCCATCGCCTTGTCGAACTCGGCGATCGCTTGCTTGCATTTTCCGGAGGCGGCCAGGTTGCTCGCCCTCTGGGCGTGGCGGCGAGCGTCGGAGGCATCGGCCCCGCGCGCCTGGCGGGTCGGCGCGAAGGCGAGGGACAGGGCGAGCGCCAGCGCAAGGGCGACACGCAGCCCCGGCGTTTTAGCAGGAAAAGGACCCTGAGAGGGTCCTTTTAATCCCCCGCGGGACGGCGCGGGCGCGCAGAGCTCGCTCGCGCCAACGCGACTAGTAGGCACGTCGCGATTCTGTGCGATCACGGGGCGGTCACGCAAGCGGCGAGTCACCCTTGTCAGGGCGAGCGTGGCGGCTGCTTCCCCAGCCGGCGAACGAAACCCGACATCGCCTGAATCTTCGGGGCCGACAGCATCGCGCCGAAGGCCGGCATCTGATTCTTCCCCGCCATGATGGTCCGCCCGATGTCCTCGTTCGTAGCGCGCGCCTGGAACTGGGGATCGGAGAAGTCGCGCACGGGCAGGGTCTTCTTGATCTCGGGGTCGCCGCGCCCGTCGGTGCCATGACAGCGGACACACATCTGCGCGTAGAGCTGGGCCGGATCGACGGGGATGGGTGGTCCCGGATCGTCCCCCGGCGTGGAACAGGACGGCACACAGGCAACGACGAACGCCAGTCCCAGCGCGAACGCCACCGGGCGGACCAGGGCGACCCGAGTTGACCGGACGCCAGCCATCCGGACGTCACTCATCCGGACGTCAGTCATCCGATCGACGCGTCCGAATCGGCGGCCTTCGCCGGCCCCACGACCGGTCCCACCACCGGTCCCGACCCCACCGCCGGAGCGGGCGCGTAGAGGTCCTCCCCCGAGCGCTTGAACTCGGCGGCCTTCGCCGCCAGACCCGCCTCGATCGCCTTACCTTCGTCAACGCCCGTCGCCGCGGCGAACTTGCGGACGTCCTCGGTGATCTTCATCGAGCAGAAGTGGGGCCCGCACATCGAACAGAAGTGCGCACCCTTCGCCGCCGGGGCCGGCAGCGACTCGTCATGAAACGACCGCGCGGTCTCCGGATCGAACGACAGGTTGAACTGGTCCTGCCAGCGAAACTCGAAGCGCGCCTGGGAGAGGGCGTCGTCGCGGCGTTGGGCGCCGGGATGTCCCTTGGCGAGATCGGCGGCGTGGGCCGCGATCTTGTAGGCGATCACACCGTCCTTGACGTCCTGGCGATTCGGCAGGCCGAGGTGCTCCTTGGGCGTGACATAGCAGAGCATCGCCGTCCCGAACCAGCCGATCATGGCGGCCCCGATGGCCGAGGTGATGTGGTCGTACCCAGGCGCGGCGTCGGTCACGAGAGGGCCGAGCGTGTAGAACGGCGCCTCGTGACAGGTCGTCAGCTGGCGGTCCATGTTCTCTTTGATCTTGTGCATGGGAACGTGACCGGGCCCTTCGATCATCACCTGGATGTCGTGCTTCCAGGCGATCTTCGTCAGCTCGCCCAGCGTCTCGAGCTCCCCGAACTGAGCCTCGTCGTTCGCATCGGCGATGCACCCGGGCCGCAGGCCGTCGCCGAGGCTGAAGGCGACGTCGTACTTCTTCATGACCGCGCAGATCTCCTCGAAGTGCGTGTAGAGGAAGTTCTCCTGGTGGTGCGCCAGGCACCACTTCGCCATGATGGAGCCGCCGCGCGACACGATCCCGGTCTTCCGCCGCGCGGTCAGGGGCACGTAGCGCAGCAACACGCCGGCGTGGATCGTGAAGTAGTCGACGCCCTGCTCGGCCTGTTCGACCAGGGTGCGCAGGAACACGTCGATGTTCAGATCCTCGGCGCGCCCGTTCACCTTCTCCAGCGCCTGGTAGATCGGCACGGTTCCGATTGGAACCGGCGAGTTGCGGATGATCCACTCGCGGGTCTCGTGGATATCGGCCCCGGTCGACAGATCCATGACCGTGTCCGCCCCCCACTTGATCGACCAGCGCAGCTTGTCGACCTCGTCGGCGATGGACGAGCTCACCGCGGAGTTGCCGATGTTGGCGTTGATCTTCACCAGGAAGTTGCGGCCGATGATCATCGGCTCCGTCTCGGGGTGGTTTCGGTTCGCCGGGATGATGGCGCGCCCGCGGGCCACTTCGTCGCGGACGAATTCGGGGGCGACGCCCTCGCGCAGGGCGACGAAGCGCATCTCCTCTGTGAGCTCGCCCCGGCGGGCGTAGTGCATCTGACTGAAGTTGTGGTCGCCGCGGGCGATGCGGCGGTCCACCCAGGCCTTCCGCAGCTTGGGCAGCCCTTTGCCGAGGTCGGTGGCGCGCGGGCCGAACGTGTCATAGACGTCGAGGGGAGCCTCGCCAGCCGACAGGTGAATCCGCCGAACCGGCACGCGCACGTCGGGATGGCCCGGCTCCTCGAGGTAGATACGCTCCGACGAGGGGAAGTCGGCCAGGGGCTCCAGGTGGTCGACGGGCGCTTCGGAGAGCGTCTTCAGGTTCCGGCGATCGTTCGCCGAACCGACTGACGAACCCGGGAGGGTCGACCCGGTAACCGCGCCCGGTGGCTTCGCGACAGGGCCGTCATCTCCATTCGAAACGCTCATTTTTCCTCGCTTTCCTTCGCCGGAATTACCCGGAGCAGGTTCAAGGGGTCGCTCGCCGGTCTTTCAAGAGTGAAAGGACCGGCGGGCCTCTCAGCAGTACGGGCGCCGAACCGCCCGCTCGCTCCCCCAGCTATGTGTCCCCGAAATCGGGACCTGGACATTAGCGCGAGATGAGGCGAATGCAATCGCCGTCCCGCGGGGAAGCTACAGCACCCCCCGAGGGTCCTGTCCTGATTCGACCACCTCAATTCAAGGTGGTCGGTCGCTTTTTTCCGCCGTCGAGGACGCGGTAGCGCGCACGCTTTCCCGATGCCCCCCGCCGCACCAGCTCCGAGAATCCCCCCGTCGCGCCGAGAGCCACCGCGACCGCGGTCAGCTCGGCCGCGAGCCCCGGCCAGTCGCGGTTCGCCAGGGACACCAGCGCCGAAAAGCCAATCAGGAGCCAGGTGAAATAATCCGCCCGCATGCTGAAGGCGCCCCAGATCTGCGCGGGTTGCGCGCCATAGATCCGAGCGAACGCGACGAAGACGGCGGTCAGGGCGAAGCCAGCGCCATCGCTCCGGACCTCGCCGCCGGTGGCGGACGTCAGCCGCGCCACCAGCGCGGCTACCACGTTCGCGGCCACACCAGCCCCGACGAACAGCCGCAGAAAGAAGCGCCGCCCCCGCACGCGCTCGACGAACGCCCCGACCCACCACAGGCCGATGATCGAGAAGATCCATCCCATGAAGCGCGCGTGAATGAAGAGCGCGGTCACGGGCTGCCAGAGCTCGCCCCTGAAGAGGCCGGGGCCCACGAACAGGTGCGCCACGATCCAATCGTCGAGCGGCGGGACCAGCACGAAGAAGAAATACGCCAACGTGACGGCGATGATCAGCGCCCGCACGGTGGGCGTGAGCCGCTGCAGGAGCGGCTGGGTCCAGGCAGGAGGTGGGCGGCGGCGAAGATCGGCCATCTGGATGTGAGGAGGCTAGCATGCCGGCGACCACCGCCGAACGGGGCGAAAGGCGGTACATTGCGGAGATGCGGCGGATGAGGGTCGTTTTCCCAGCAGCCTCGGCCCTCGCGGTGCTGACCGCGGGTTCGACCCCGGCCTGGGCGCTGACCTGGGCGGAGGCGCGCGCCGCCGCGACCCACAACGCCTCCGAGCTGCAGGTCGCCGCCCGGCGCGCCGAGATCGCGCGCGCCGACGTGCGAGCCGCGGCCGCGCTGGCGAATCCGACCTTCACTGTGGCGACGGCGCGCGAGACGGCGCGGCTGTCCACAGGCGTGAGCTTGCCCTTGCCGCTCTTCGGCCAGCGCGGCCTGGCGGTGGGAGCCGCGGAGGCAGAGGCCGGAGCGGTGCAGTGGGAGACGGGGGTCGCCGAGAACGGGCTGCGCTGGAGCGCCACGGTCGCCTGGATCGACGCGTGGGAGGCGAACGAGCGGGCACGGCTGGTGACGATGGCGGCGGCAGACGCGGACCACCTGTTGAAGATCACCGAGGAGCGCTTCGACGCGGGGAGCTCGCCGCGACTCGACGTGGTTCGAGCGACGGCGGATCGCGCCCGCGCGCGCGCGGAGGCCGACGCCGCCGCGCCGCTGGTGAAGGCGGCGGCAGCTCGCCTCGCCGTCTGGGTGGGCGCGGATCCGGTGTCGCCGCTCGAGGTGACGGGAGATCCCGGCGTGCCCGCGGCGCTTCCGGCGCTGAACGTCCTGCTCGAGGCCCTCGCGCGCCACCCGATGCTGGAGCGCGATCGAGCCCAGGCGCTCGCCGCCAACAGTCGCCTCGGCCTGGAGCGACGGCTGCGGTTTCCGATCGTCAGCGCGGAGCTGATGATCAACGAGGGCGATCCCACCTTGACCGACGCCAGCGGCGTCGCGCACACCGATGTCATCGCCGGCGCGGCGTTCGAGTTGCCGGTCCTGAGCCAACGGCAAGGACCGATCGCGCGGGCCCAGGGCGAGCGCGGCCTTGCCGACGCCACGGCTGGGCTCGAGGCCGCGCACCTGCGCGCCGACCTGGTCGACGCGTTCCAACGCACGCAAGCCGGAGCGAGGCGCGCGCGGGCCATCGGACGCGAGGCGCTCCCCGCGATGGAGAATGCTCGCGCCATGACCGAGGAAAGCTACCGGGCCGGGCGGGCGGATCTGGTCCGCGTGCTCGAGGCCGCGCGCGCCGTCCTGGAGCTGCGGCTCGCCGAACGGGAGGCGATCGCCAGCTGGTCGCGATCCTTCGCGGACCTGGAGCGGGCCGTCGGGGCCGCCCTGGACCGGGGAGGACTGGCCGATGCGAACCGCTGACTTGGTGCTTGCCGTGGCTCTCGTCACCGCGGCGACGGTCGCGGGTTGCCGGCGCGAGGCGGCGGACGACGGGGAGACGACGGCCCCCGTGACGAAGCGGGTGCGCTGCGCGCCAGCGCAGGTGCGCGCGATCCGGGACGCGCTCCAGATTCACGGGACCATCGCCCCGTTGCCCGATCGGGACGCCCAGATCGCGGCGCAGGTGCCTGGGCGAATCTTGCGCATGCTCGTGCGCGAGGGGGATTCCGTGAAGCGCGGGCAACCCCTGGCCCAGATTGACGACGCCGCCTTGATCGACCAGGCACGCCAGGCGGAGGCTCAGCTGGCGAAGGCGCGCGCGGAGAACAACCTGGCCGGCACCAGCCGCGCCCGCGTCGCGCACGTCTTCGAGCGCGGCATTGCCGCCCGGCAAGAGCTGGACGACGCGACCGCGCGGGAGGCCACCGCGGCCGCGTCGGAGGCCGAGGCGAAGGCCGCGGCCGGGATCGCGCGTCGCCAGGTCGACAGGGCCACGGTCCGCAGCCCTCTCGGCGGCGTCGTGCTGCGCGTGTTCCACAAGACGGGCGAGCTGGTCGATGGGACGCCCGCCACACCCCTCGTCGAGGTGGGCGATCCGTCGTCGCTGGAGCTGGTTGGCACCGCGGCCGCGTCCGAGCTTGTCCGCAGCAAGGTCGGCGCCGCGGCCGTCGTGGACGTGCCCGCGCTGCCGGGCGTCCGGCTGGCGGGGATCGTCGCCGCCGTATCCCCGGCCGTCGACCGCGCGACGGGGCTCGGCGTCGTGCGCGTCTCACTGGACCTCGCCCATGGCGTCGCGCCGCCCGTGGGCGTGACGGCCACGGCGCGCATCGACGACGGGCCGGCGCGCCAGGCGCTGCTCGCGCCATCGGCGGCGCTGCGCGCGGCGCTGGGCTCCGAGGCGGAGGTGGTGGTGTGCGGCGCCGACAAGCAGGCGCACGTCGTGCGCGTGCGGAGGGGCAACGTCATCGACGCGATGACGGAGATCGCGGCGGTCGGCCCGGACGGCGGCGCCCCGGCCCTCATAGTCGGAGGCTCGATGCTCGTCGTCGAGCCGGTGCTGGGCATCGCGGACGGCGACGCGATCGAGCCGCGCTGACGACTGCCATGAGCGCCCTCGGAGAAGCGATGAACTCTCTGCTCACGCGGCGCGCGGGCCTGGTGCTCATCGCGACCGCCGGGCTGTCGCTGGGCGGCCTCTTCGCGGGCTCGCGCCTGCCGAGCGGCATCTATCCCGAGATCGAGTTTCCGCGCATCGTCGTGGTGGCGCGCGAGCGCGACGTGCCGCCGGAGGAGGCGCAGAAGTCGCTGGCCCGGCCGCTGGAGAGCGCGCTGGCGACGGTGCTGGGGGTGGAGCGAATTCGCTCCCGCACCATTCGCGGCGCGGTCGAGCTGTCGCTGCAGTTCGCCCCTGGCACCGACATGTGGCGGGCCCTGCAGATGACCGAATCCCGGGTCGCCGAGACGCGCGGCACGTTGCCGGCGACCACCGAGGTCGCGGTGGAGCGCCTGACGACGACGTCGTTCCCCGTGGTGACGTTCAACCTGTCGGGCGCGGCCGATCCGCGGCGCCTCCGCGAGCTGGGCGAGCTGGTCCTGCGGCCGGCGCTGTCGCGAATTCACGGCGTGGGGCGCATCGAGGTCCTGGGCGGCGACGTGCGCGAGGTCGAGGTCATCCTGGACCCGGACCGCCTCGCGGGGCTGCGCTTGCGCCCGGCTGACATCGCCGAGCGACTGCGCGCATCGACGGTGCTGCAGGCGGTGGGACGCTTCGACGAGTCGCGCGCGCTGGTGACGGTGATGGCCTCCGCGGAGCCGCGCCGCCTGGAGGACATCGAACGCATTCCGGTGGCCATCGCGCCCGACGGATCGCCGGTGCCGCTGTCGGCCGTCGCGCGCGTGGTCGAGGGGGCCGAGGATCGCACGCTGCGCGTGGGGGGCCCTGGCGGCGAGACGGTCGTGCTCAGCGTCAGTCGTCTGCCGGGCGCCAGCACGCCCGACGTGGTCGAGCGCGTGATCGCCACCGCCGCCGAGGTCGCCGCCAGCTTCCCTGCCGGGCTGCGCCTCGAAACGGTCTACGATCAGGCGGCGCTCGTGCGCGAGTCCATGCGGTCCGTTCGCGACGCGATCCTGATCGGGATCGGGCTGTGCGTCCTGGTCATCGGGCTGTTCCTCGGGAGCGTGCGCGCCGGGATGATCGCGGCGCTCGCCGTGCCCTTGACCTTCGCGATGACGTTGCTCGTGGCCTCGGCCGCCGGGCAAACGCTGAACCTGATGTCGCTCGGGGGCCTGGCCGTGGCGATCGGGCTCGTCATCGACGACGCCATCGTGGTCGTCGAATCGATCGGGCGCCGGATGGACGCGGGCGAAGCGGTCGCCGAGGCGAGCGTCTCGGGCCCACGGGCGCTGTTCGCGGCGCTGCTGGGGACGACCGCCACCACGGTGGTGGTCCTGCTGCCGCTGCTGCGCCTCGACGGGGTGGTGGGACAGTTCTTCACCGCGCTCGCGACCACGCTGGCCGCGGCCGTCGTGCTGTCACTGGCCGTGTCGCTGACGCTGGTGCCCATGCTGAGCCGCAGGTGGCTCCGCGCCCCTGCCCGTCCCCGCTCTTCGCGGCTCGGGCGGGCCTATGTCAGGTGCCTGCGCGTGGCCCTGCGGTGGCCCGGACTCATGGTCGCCGGCGCGGTGGCCCTGCTGGCGCTGGGGGGCGTCGCGCTCCGTGAGATGCCGAGCGGTTTCTTGCCGACCATGGACGAGGGTGCGTTCGTCCTCGACTACTTCCTGCCCGCGGGAACGTCTCTGAACGAGACCGACGCCGTGGCCCGCAAGATCGAGCGCGCGCTGCAACAGGACGCCGACGTGAAGACCTATTCGCGCCGCACGGGCGCGGAGCTCGGTCCCGTCAACGCCACCGCGGTCAGCCGCGGCGATTTCATGGTTCGCCTCAAGCCGACGCGCGAGCGCGCGCACGCGGTGGACGACATCATCTCCGCGCTCCGCGCCACGATCGCCAGGGACGTGCCCGAGGCGCGGACGGAGTTCGTCCAGGTTCTTCAGGACGTCCTCAACGACCTGTCGGGCACGCCGCGTCCCCTCGAGATCAAGGTCTTCGGTGACGACTACGCCGTGTTGCAAGGGCTAGGCACCGAGATCACCCGGCGCGTCCGCGCGATCCCGGGCCTCGTGGACCTCTACCCCGGCTTCGAGGCCGAGTCGCCCGAGCTGCGTTTCCGCATCGATCCGGCGGCCGCGGCCCGCTTCGGCAAGACGGCCGCGGATGTCGCCGCCGATCTCGAGGCCAGCCTGCGGGGGACCGTCGCCGCCGTGTTCCGACGCGCCGACCGCCCGATCAACGTGCGCGTGAGGTACCCCGACGACGTGCGCTTCGACCCGGCGCGCGTGGGCGCCCTGGCGCTGGCGTGGGGACCGGCCGGGGCCGTTCCGGTGACGGCGGTCGCGCCCGTAGAGCGGGTTGGCGTCCCCACGCAGCTCGTGCGCGAGAATCTGCGTCCGGTGGTGATCGTCACCGCGGATCACGAGGGTCGCGATCTGGGATCGATCGTCCGCGACGTTCGCGCGCGCCTGCGGGGCTTGACCTTGCCGGAGGGGTATCGTCTCGAGATCGGAGGCCAGTACGAATCGGGGCGCCAGACCTTCAGGGACCTCGGCGTCGTGCTCGGCTTCGGCTTGCTCGCGGTGCTGGTCGTGCTGGTGGCGCAGTTCGCGCACGTGCGCCACGGGTTGCTCGTGCTGGCGACGGTGCCGCTGTCCATCGTCGGGGCGCTGGTGACGCTGTGGATCGCCGACGTGCCGCTCAACGCGTCGTCGTTGATGGGATGCGTGCTGCTCGTTGGCTTGGTTGTGAAGAACGGCATCCTGCTGCTGGAGCAGGTCGAGTCGGCGCGCGCAGCCGGCGCGGGGATCGAAGAGGCGCTGGCGCGGGCGGGCAGCGAGCGGGTGCGGCCGATCCTGATGACCACGGTCGCGACCCTGGCGGGATTGACCCCGCTCGTGCTGGGAATCGGCGCGGGCGCCGAGCTCCAGCGACCCTTGGCTATCGCCGTGGTCGGCGGCCTCAGCGTGTCGACGGTGATCAGCCTGCTCGTGCTCCCGGCGATGGTGCGGCTGTCCTGGCGCGCGGGGTGAGCGCGGCCGATAGCAGCCACAGGTTTGCCCGGTTGGCTCCGACGACGCCAATTGCGCATCGTGATAGGAAGAGCACCATGTTCAAACACATCGCGGGTGCGCGGCTCCCCGGCGCTTTCCTGGCTTGCGCCTTGACCCTGCTCGCCGCCAGCGGTTGCAAGAAGGCAACGGGGCCGGGCGGCGCTTCGAGCGGGAGCGCTCCCGGTGCTTCGGCCCCCGAGGAGGACTCCGCCGACAAGGCCGAGGGAGCCAAACTCCACGCCGCGATCGAGTGTTTGAACCGGCACTCGAACCGTGTCGGCGAGGTGCGCGCGGGCTACCTGAAGCAGGTCGATCCGGCCACCGGCTCGAGCCACGGAAAAAAGGCCAACCTGCTCGGCCTCTACGGGACCGACTCGTGCGCGCAAGACATCAAGCAGGCCGGCGCGCTGACGCCGGCAGTGCCCGCCCTCGACAGCGCCTCCGCCGCCTACGTGGCGGCGCTCGAAGGCCTCGTCAAGACGTGGGAGGAGATTGGCGCCTATTACCAGAAGGGCGACTACCTGGACGACGGTGGGAAGCAGGCCGCGGTGCTGCACCCGAAGGTCATGGCCGCGTTCAAGACCTTCGGAGCCGCCAACAATCAGCTGTCAACGACTGTCGAGAGGCTGAACCGCGCGCGCCGCGTGGCCAAGCTCGCGGCGCGCGAGAAAGCCGAGGGACGCAACCTCTCGGTGCTGATGGACTCGATGATGCTGGAGGCAGAGACCTTGATCGGCCTGACGATGTCGCCCAACGCCTCCGCAGCCTCGCTCGATCCGCAGATCAGCACCGTCGGCAAGTTGATTGACGAGGTCGACGCTTACGCGGCCGCCCACAAGGACGAGGAGAGCAAGTGGGGCTCGATGGGGAACATCAAGAACTACGACAAGTCGTTCCTCGCGGCCACCAAGGTCGTCGCGCGCAAGCTGCGCACCAAGGCGGCCCCGACCGATAGCGACCTCGCAGAAATCAGCAACCAGTACAACTTACTCGTCGACAACTACAACCACTGACTTCAGGGTCTTTTTCCTAGTAGTCGCGTTGGTGCGTGCGAGCTTCGCTCGCTCGCACCGTCCCGCGGGGGATTTAAAGGACCCTCAGGGTCCTTTTCCTAGTAGTCGCGTTGGTGCGTGCGAGCTTTGCTCGCTCGCACCGTCCCGCGGGGGATTTAAAGGACCCTTGGGTCCTTTTTCTAATAGATCGTGACCCCGGCGGTGGCCACGCCGGCGGTGGACCAGCCGCCGCTCAGGCGGGCCGTGTCGACGCCGCCGCGCAGAGTGAAGGCCATGCGCGACGTCAGCTCGAGCTGGAGGAGGACGCCCCCACCGGCGAGGGGCCCGCCTTGAACGCCGGCGGCGGTGCCCACCAGCGCGCCGCCGGCCCGACCGAAGAGGCCCAAGTGCAAGGGTCCGAGCGACGCGGGGTACGCCTGCAACTCGAGCGCGAGGTGATGCCTGGTCACGATGCCATCCGCCGAGGCGGCCGATGCAGCGGCGGTGGCCGCACCACCTATCGCGACGTCGCCGCCGCTGACCCCGACGTCCAGCATCAGACCCCAGCGCGGGCGGAAGAAGCCGCCCACCTGGATCTCGGCCGCCGGCCCCACGCTATGGACGCTACCCAGGTTGAACGTGGTGGCGCCGAGCTCGAGGCCGAACGCGCCCCCCGTGCGATCGAGGGGATCACGCCGCTCCAACACCAGACCGTAGCCTTCGTCGTCCTTGACCACGGCGCCGGCGGCGTGGGCCAAGTCCGCTGGACCGAGCGCGCCCAGCTGAACCTCGGACGTCACCCCGTTGCCGTGGTCGATATACAGCGTCTGCTGGGGCGCCATCGCCACCTTGCCTTGAAAGCGAGTCCCTTCGCTCGCCACCAGGCCGATCGCGACGCCGGCGGCGACGACGACCGCCACGATCGCCACGATCACCAGCGCCGCGGCCGCGTCGTTTCCGCCGCCACCTCCGCCCCCATGGAGCTCGCCGACACCGTCGAGCAAGCTCCCCGTCCCGCTGCCGCTGCCGGGGCTGCGCGAACCGCCCGCGACCGTGCTGGCGTGTTCGGACGGGCTGCCCCGTGACACACCGGCGATGTCACGCCCGACTTGGGGGCGGAGCCCGCGTGGCATGACCGCCGGCCGCGGCCTGGCGCGATCGCCACGCAGGTCGAGGCGAAGGTCATCCGCGATCGCATCGCCACCGACACCCTCGTCACCGAGCGGCGGCTGCGTCTCGACAGGAATCGGCTCCCAGGCGCGGCGCAGCTCCTCGTCGTTGGGGGGCTCGACCTCCGAGGCCCGGCGTGACCCCACGTCTTGCAGGACGTGGACGCCACGCCCTCGGCTTTCGAGCGGCGCCTGCGCCAGCCGTCGTAGCTCGTCGCCCGAAATGCGATACTCGTTGGACACACACCCAGCGCCGGCGAGCACGGCGATGAATGATAGATAAGCGATGCCAGTCAGGCTCGCCGTCGCGGCAGCCCGGACTCCTTGTCGTTGGTCCACGGAGGCGCTTCGCGATTCACAATTGGTGCCAGCGGTACCGACCGCGGGGCCACGCGACCTTGCGCATTCGGCTCCAGCCGGCGTGACGCCAGGTCACGCTCCGCCGCGCCGGCGCCGCACGTATCTTGTGATCGGGAGCCGACGACAGGCTCCCATCGCGGACCACCAGCGCAGATACGCGGGCGATGATTTGTCCGCATTCCCGAGGAGGACAAGCGATTTCTTGGAAAATACCGTGCCCCATGGGCATGTTCTGCTACCTTTCGGGACAAGAAGATTTTGTAACTAGATTCACTTTAAAAAAAGAGACAAATAATGACCCTTGCAGTCCGAGCTTCGTTTCCTGGCGCGTTTCTTCTGGTGCTTGTGGGCGGTGCGGCCAATGCCGCCGCGGCCGGGCCGCCGGCGCACATCGCGCTTGTCCCGGGGCTGGCGACCATCGAGGTCGGGATGGAACAGGTGTTCACGGCCACGCTGTTCGATTCGACCTATCAGGAGGTCGCCGTCGAGGCTGACAGCCAGATAGGCTTCGCGATCGACAGCTCGGCGGTGGCGGACGTGACGACGGACGCCAACAACCCGTCGCTGGCGCATGTGACGGGGGTGGGAGTCGGCATGACGACGGTGCGCGCGTTCTATGTTCGCGGCACGGCCCAGACCGACATCTTCACGTCGTCGGACCTCATCGTGGCGCCCGCGTCCACCATGGGCACGGGAGGCGCTCCCGGCACGGGAGGCGCCGCCGGCGCTGGTGGCGGGGCGGCCGGCAGCGGCGGGCTGTCCGGCACCGGGGGAGTGGCTGGCACCAGCGGCACGGCGGGGGTCGGAGGCGGAGCGGCCGAGTGCGCTGCCACTCGCTGCGGCGCCTCGTGCTCGGATCTGATGACTGACCCGGCCAACTGCGGCGGCTGTGGGCACACCTGCGTCGGCACGCAGATCTGCGCGGCCGGCTTGTGCCAACCCAGTTGCAGCGCCGGAAGAGTGGCTTGTTCCGCGACGTGCGTCGACACGCAGATCGACGCCGCCAACTGTGGTAGCTGCGGAAGGGTCTGCGCTGTCGGCGACACCTGCGCGAGCGGCCTGTGCGTTGCCCCGCAGACCTGCGCAAGCGCGACCGCGACCGTCTGCAGCGGGAGCTGCGTCGACCCTCGGACGGATGTTTTGAATTGCGGCGCTTGCGGGCATGCCTGCACGGCGGGCCGGGTATGCGCCGAAGGCGTGTGCACCCTGACGTGCGCAAGCCCCACGACCCTGTGCAGCGACACGTGTGCCGACCTGTCCATCGAGCACGCCAACTGTGGGACCTGCGGCAACCTCTGTTCGACCTTCGACGACTGCGTGAAGGGGCTATGCAAGGACTCTTCCCAGGGCGCCTGCAGCTACGCGCCACACCAGCGTGGGCCTGCGCTGGGCCGCACCATCCTGCTGACCGCCATCGGCGGGTTGCTGCTGATGGGCCGCCGACGGCGACGGGGACCGCGTTGACAGTTCATCCGCCAGGAGCGTCGTGACCGGGAAGATCATACCGACCGCCTCCTCTGCGCCCGGCTGGCGCGCGCCAGCTGGCTGATGCTTGCGCAGCACCAGCCGGGCGACTCAAAGCCCGTGGTTTCGCCGGCGGGCGTGCAGCGCCAGCGCGCCGAGCAGCGCGAGGGCCAGCCACCCCACGGAGCTGCTGGGCCCCGGGGACTCGCAGGAGCACGCGGAGATCTTTGCGTTGGCGGCGCTGCCGCCGCTGCCGCTCCCGCCGCTCGTGAGACCGCCGCCTGCGTCGATGTTCCCCGGCCTCCCGCCGCTGCCGCCGGGGAAGGGGCGACCGCCGGTGCCGCTCGCGCCCGCGTCGTTGAGGACGCCGGAGTATCCGCCCGTGCTGGTCGGCGCCACGCGGACACAGGCGCCCGCCATGCACTGCTGACCCGCCGGACAGGTCACGCCGCTACAGCCGTCCTTGCAGGAGCCGGCGACGCAGACCGACGCGGGGGGATTGCAGGTTTGCTTGTCGCACCCGGTGTCGACGCAATGGTGCGTGGAGGCGCAGACTTGTGACCCGTCGCAGCCGCGGCACTCGCACGGGGCCACGCAGACGCCGTTCTCGCACACTTGCATCCCGGAGCAGGTCACCCCCTGGCACAGATCGAGGCAGGCGCCTGCCTCGCACGTCTGGCCGAGCGGACAGGTGACGCCGTCGCAACCGCCCTGGCACGTGCCCCCGATGCAGATCTGGCCGGGCGTCGGGCAGTCCACCCCGATGCACGAAGGATCCCTGCAGTAGTCGTTGTCGCAGACGAGCCCGGGCGGACAGGGGAACTCCCCGCTGCCACAGCGGCCGACGCACTTGCCCTTGTCGCAGACCTGATTCGCGTTCGGGCACGGATTCCCCTGGTCGACGACGCCATCACAGTCGTTGTCGAGCCCGTCGCACACCTCGGGCATGGCGGTCACGATCGGGTTGCAGGTGATCTGCTCGCCGTTCGTGCACTGGGTGACGCCGTTCGCGCACACACCCAGCATCTTGGTGTCGCAGGCCTTGCCGCCGCCCTTGCAGGTGATCCCGCTGACGTAGAACACGAAGTCGTTGAAGTCGCCGTCGTTGCCGTTGTTCTGGCCCTTCCAGGACGCGGTGCTGGTGGGCAGATCCTCGAATCCCAGGTAGTACGAGCTGGGATCGACGGAGGACTGGTAGACAATCGAACCGATCCACGCCGCGCCAGAGGGTGATTTGTCGTTGAGCTCGAGCTGCGAGTACTTGTTCTGGCTGCACTGCGTGTTCGAGCCGGACCCCATCAGCACGAAGCCGATGAGGCCGCCTTTGTAGCGCGGGTCGCTGCGGATGCCGTCTGCGCCATAGGGGGTCATGTTCCAGCGATGCTGCGGCATCTGGGTCGTGTCGTAGTTCGCCAGCGGGCAAAAGTCGCCGTCGTCGCAGCAGGCGGTCGTGGGGACGATGGGCGTCGGACACATGGGAAACATGGCCGGCACGAGCATGTAGATTTCGTTCTGCGGCGGCGGCGTCGTGGCGCCGGGCGTGACGTTGTACCAGCCGAGCCCGACGTGGCAGCCGCCGCCGTGGAGCACGAGCTCGCCGGTGAAACCGCACTGGGGCGAGAACGTCCCCGGCCCCGTCTGGGCGTCGGCCACGTAGTCGAGGGTCTCGCCGCGGCTCATGAACAACCCGTTCAAGGTGCCGTCGGTCGTCGTGAAGCCACGCGACGTTTCGACGCCGAGCTCGGCCGCCGACACCGGCTTCGGCACCGATTCACCGACGGTGGCCGGCGGAATGGGGGGCTCGGTGACGGCTGCGCGCGCCGGCGCGGCCAGCGCGAGGGCTGCGAGCACCACGCGACGGGCGACCGCAGCCGGCAACGGTGAGCGGCCCGGACCCGTCGCCGTGAGTTCCTTCTTCATGCTTGCCAGGAAATGTATCATGCCCGCCCAACCGATTCGGCGGCGTGGAGCAGCGCTGGCGAGCGAACCCGATTCGCCGCCGCGGTGCGTTTAGGATTGAGCGGAGATCTCGCGGGTGGGTTAGAGTGCCGCCTCCAAGAAGTCAGACCCCTAACCGGAGCCCAAGCGAATGAAAACGTACCCGCGACAAACCCTGACCGTGGCCCTTTCCGTGGCCCTCACCAGCCTGGCCGTCACCGCTCACGCGGCCGCGCCGGAGGCCGCCCCCAAGGGCGCCTTCCAAAGTGACGTGCTCGCGCAGTTCGACGACGCGGCCAAGAAGGTGCTCGCGCTGGAAGAAGCCGTTCCGCAGAACAAGTTCACCTGGCGACCCGCCCCGGGCGTCCGCTCGATCAGCGAGGCCTACCTGCACATCGCCTTCGGCAACTACGCCGTCATCAAGTTCGCGACCGGCAAGGAGCCGCCGGCGGACGCGGGCTGGGAGATGAACCCCGACAAGTGGGATAAGAAGACGACCAAGAAGGAGGAGATCAAGGCGATCCTCGAGAAGTCGTTCGAGCACGTCCGCGTGTCGGTCAAGGCCGTGCCCGACGCGGACCTCGATCGCAAGTTCAACTTCTTCGGCAACGAGATCACGGTGCGCGGGGGCCTGATCGCCCTCGTGGGCCACGTCAACGAGCACCTGGGACAGTCCGTGGCCTACGCCCGCGCCAACAAGGTCGTGCCGCCGTGGAGCAAGAAGGAAGCCGCCAAGGAGGCCAAGGAGGCCATGAAGCCGACCGCGGCAGCGGCGCCCGCCGCCCCGGCGATGGTCCCGGCCGCCGCCCCGAAGGCCGCCGCCAAGGACAAGTAGACGCGCCCGTGTCTGTGCCGGGTGACCGGAGCGCGCGAGCGTGCGCGCCGGTCACCCGCTTTCGCTTGCAGGAGTCTCTTGCCCTGATGATTGACGTGGGCCTCGTCACGCGCCCGATTGCTGGAGGCCTGACTCCGCGCAAAGGCTGCGCGTGAGCGCGGCGCCTGAAGCTCTCGTCGAGGCGGTTCGCAAGGCGGCGCCCGCCGGGATCTGGTCGGCGGGGGTGAAGCTGTTTCGCGGGGATGCCGTCGCGATCGAATCGCACGACGCGGACGAGGTCGTGATGCGGGTGCGCGCGCCTGGACGGCCCGTGGCGCCGACCGTCGTGCTCTACCCGACGCAGCTCGACTGGGACTGCGATTGCACGGGCCGGGTACGGCCCTGCGATCACATCGTCGCCGCGGCGCTGGCGCTCGCGCAGACCGGGAAGTCGGTCGAGGGGATGGCGACGACGGCGACGGCGTGGGCGCGGATCGCGTACCGGTTCACCCGCGCCGAGGGCGGCCTGAAGGTCACGCGCGCCATCATCCGTCGCGCCCCTGGCGGCACCGACGGCGCCGCGGGCACACTGACCGAAGCGGCCGTCGATGCCTCGCTGGCGGTCATTCGCAATCGCCCCGAGTCGGTGGACCTGCACCTGGAAGAGCTCGACCTGCGGGCCGATCTGCTCCTCGAAAGTGGGGGGCGCGGGGTCTTGCCGCCGACGAAGCTGGACGCCCTGCTGGCCGTCCTGGTCGGCGCGCGCCAGGTCAGCCTGGACGGCCGCCCCGTCGCGATCGCCGAGGAGCTGCTTCGCCCGACCGCCGTGGTGGCCGAGCGCGGTCCCCGCGCCGAGGACGACCTGACGATCACCATCACGCGCGATCCGCGCATCACCGAGGTCCTGGGCGCGGGGGTGGTGCTGGCGGGCGACGCCATCCATCGCCTGACAGAAACGGAGCTGACGGGCGCGTACCTGCAACACCTGCCGCAGGTTCGCGTGGTCCCGGCCGCGGCCGCGGGCGAGCTGGCCACGAAGACCTTGCCCGAGCTGGCGGCGCGCATGCTGGTCACGGTGCGCACGCGGCGGGTGCCTTCGATCGTGCGCGATGTTCCCCCGCGGGTGGTGTTGACGTTGAATCAAGTCGGCGCCGGCCTGACGGTGCTGCCGACGCTCGTCTACGGGCACCCGCCCACCGTGCGCATCGACGAAGGCCGCATGACACACCTATCGGGCCCCGTCCCCATCCGCGACGAGGTCGCCGAGCGCCGGCTGATCCAGCGGCTGCGCGACGAGCTGAACCTGGTGCCGGGGCGCCGCGCCACGTTCGACGGACAGGACGCCGCGCGCTTCGCCGGCGCGCTGCGAAAGTGGCGCGGCGACCTGGCGGGGGACGGCGCGCGCGTCGTGGAGACCAAGGCGCGCCTCGTACCCGAGCTGCAGGTGACGTCCGGCGCCGCCGGTGGGTTGGCCACCGACGGGGCCGCGGCACCCGACGTGCGGTTCTCCTTGACCTTCCGGGTCGAGGGTGAAGATCCGGCGCGCGGCGGGAGCGCGCGGAGTGTCGACGCCGAGGCGGTCCTGCGCGCCTGGCAGGAGGGCTTTGGCCTGGTTCCCCTCGACGGCGGGGGGTGGGCGGCGCTGCCGCGCGACTTCCTGGCGAAGCACGGCCAGCACCTCGCGGATCTGCTGGCCGCCCGCGCCGCCGACGGGCGCGTGGCGAATCACGCGCTCGCGTCGCTCGGGGCCCTGTGCGCCGATCTCAATCACCCGGCGCCACCCGGCCTCGACCGCCTGGCGACCCTCGCCGCCGGGTTCGAGCATGTCCCGGCGGCGGCGCTGCCGGCCGATCTCACCGCCACCTTGCGGCCGTACCAGCGACAGGCGGTCGACTGGTTATGCTTTCTGCGGGCCGCGGGCCTCGGCGGCATCCTCGCCGACGACATGGGCCTCGGCAAGACGCTGGAGGCGCTGGGCGCCGTCGCCGGACCCACGCTGATTGTTTGCCCCACCAGCGTGGTGCCCAACTGGCGCGCCGAGATCGTTCGCTTTCGCCCGGCGCTGAAGGTGGCGGTCTACCAGGGCCCTGGCCGTCAGCTCGACGACAAGGCGGACATCACCCTGTGCAGCTACGCGATCCTGCGGCTCGACGCCGAGCTGCTGGCGGCGCGGCGGTTCGCCACCGTCATCCTCGACGAGGCGCAGGCCATCAAGAACCCGGACAGCCAGGTGGCGCGCGCCGCTTACGGCCTCGCGGGCGACTTCCGCGTCGCGATGACGGGGACGCCGCTCGAGAACCGCCTCGACGAGCTGTGGAGCCTGGCGCACTTCACGAACCGCGGGTTGCTGGGCGGGCGGCGCGACTTCGACGATCGCTACGCGCGCCCGATCGCGGACGGTGAGGCGGGCGCCGCCGCGCGGTTGCGCGAGCGGCTGCGGCCGTTCCTGCTGCGACGGTTGAAGCGGGACGTCGCGCCCGAGCTGCCGCCGCGGACCGACGCCGTGCTGCGCGTGACGCTGGACGAACGCGAGCGGGGCGTCTACGACGCCGTGCGCGCCGCCACGCGCGCCGACGTCATCGCGCTGCTCGACGGTGGCGGCAGCGTGATGGCGGCGCTGGAGGCCCTGTTGCGGCTTCGTCAGGCGGCGTGCCATCCGGCGCTGGTGCCCGGGCAGCAAGCGCGGTCATCGTCGAAGCTCGAGACCCTGGTCGAGGCGCTGGAGAACGCGGCGGCGGACGGGCACAAGGCGCTCGTGTTCTCGCAGTGGACGTCGTTGCTCGACCTGATCGAGCCCGCGCTCGCCGCGGCCGAGATCCCGTTCACGCGACTCGACGGCACGACCCGCGATCGCGGCGGCGTCGTCGCGCAATTTCAGGCGGCGGACGGGCCGCCCGTGATGTTGCTGTCGTTGAAGGCGGGGGGCGTCGGCCTCAACCTGACCGCCGCCGATCACGTGTTCCTGGTCGATCCGTGGTGGAATCCGGCGACGGAGGACCAGGCCGCCGATCGCGCGCACCGCATCGGCCAGGACCGCCCGGTGATGGTCTACCGGCTGGTGGCCACCGACACCGTCGAGGAGCGGATCCTCGCGCTGCAAGAGCGCAAGCGCTCGCTCGCCGCCGCCGCCCTCGGCGGCGCCGACGTTGGCGCGCCGCTGACGAAGGCGGACCTGCTCGAGCTGCTCGGTTGAGGCGCGCGCGCGGGGAGCGCGACGCGCGCGCGGGGAGCGCGACGCGCGCGCGGGGAGCGCGACGCGCGCGCGGGGGTCCGGCGGTCGTAGACTGGGCGCATGCCCACCCTCGAGCACACGTTCCACGCGGTCGCCTTCGTCGAGAACCTTTCGCTCAAGGATCTGGCGAACGCGTTCACGTCCACGCGCCGGTCTGCGTACGAGCTGGTGGTCCCGCTGGCGAACGGGGCGACGGCGTTCATGTATCCCTTCGGCGCCCTCGTGTTTCACGGCGCAGCGGTAGAGGCGCGGGCCGAGATGCTGGAACGCCTGCGGCGGGCCCGCCCCGGCCTGACGACGGCGGTGATTCAGGAAGAGTTCACGGTCCGCGAGGGCGCCGACCGGCCGGCCGGCGTCGAGGGAGGCATCCTGTACATCGATCGCCTCACACCGGCGCGCGCCGGCGTGGTCGCCCTCATCGTGGGTCAGAGCGCGTCCATGGAATACTACGAGAACCTCGTCGAGCAGATGTTCGCGCGCACCGGCCAGCTCGTCGATCGCCTGGAGAAGGCCGGAACGGTGTCGCTGCGCACGCGACCGCTGCACCGTTTCATCGGCGAGGCGGTGTCGACGCGCAGCGAGGTGCTCTCCGTGTTGCACCTCCTCGACAAGCCCGACGCGACCTGGGACGACCCCGCGATGAACGACATCTACGCGGACCTGCGCGCCGAGTTCGATCTGCTCGATCGCTACGGCGCCCTGGAATCCAAGCTCCGCAGCGTCCAGGAAGGTCTCGAGCTGGTGCTCGACGTCGCCCGCGACCGGCGCATCGTGTTGCTCGAGGGCACGGTCGTCTTGTTGATCGTGCTGGAGGTCGTGTTGAGCCTGATGCGCCGATGAGACCTGGCCTCGCCGACCAGGCGGCTGGCGCGGGGCACGCGACAGGGCCGCCCGGCCGTGGGATAGTTTGGCGCATGCTCGATTCCACGTTGACGTTGGCGGTGATCGGCTCCGGCACCATGGGGGAGGCCATCATGCGCGGGCTGCTCGCGTCGGGAAAATTGCAGCCCGCCCAGATCGTCGCGACCGATCGGCGGGCCGAGGTGGTCGCTCATGTGCGGGCGACCCACGGGGTCAGGGCCACCACCAGCAACGTCGAGGCGTGCCGGGACGCGACCGTGGTGCTGCTTGCGGTGAAGCCCCACGAGGTCGCCGCGGTCGTCGACAGCGACGAGATGCGCCGCCTGCTGGCGGGCAAGCTGGTCATCAGCATCGCGGCCGGCGTCCGCTTGAGTCAGCTGACGGGCTGGCTGCCCGCGAGCGCCGTCATCCGCGCGATGCCCAACACGCCGTGCTTGATCGGCGAAGGCATGACCGTGATCGCGCGCGGCACGGGCGTCACCGACGCTCAGGCCGGCGTGGCGATGGAGATCTTCCGCGCCGTGGGACGCGCCATCGAGATGGACGACAAGCTGATGGACGCGGTGACCAGCTTGAACGGCAGCGGCCCCGCGTTCGCGTATGTGTTCCTCGAGGCCATGTGCGACGGCGCCGTGAGGATGGGCCTGCGGCGTGACGCCGCGATGGAGATCGCCGCGCAGATGTTCCAGGGCGCGGCCCGGATGGTCCTGCAGACGGGCCAGCACCCGGCGGCGCTGAAGGACCAGGTCACGACCCCGGCAGGGTGCACCATCGCGGGCCTGTTGACGATGGAGGACGGGCGCATCCGTTCGGTCATCGCGCGCGCGGTCGAGGAGGCCGCGGTGGTCGCGGGCAAGCTCGGTCAAGGCTGACCCGACCCAGGCGCCGACCGTGCTCGATCTTCAACCGCTCCTGACGGGCGAGGGCCTCGTCAGCCTGGTCAGCCTCGTGGCGCTGGAGATCGTCCTCGGTATCGACAACATCGTCTTCATCGCCATCCTTTCGGAGCGCATCGAGCCAGCGCGGCGGTCGACGCTGCGCCGGGCCGGGCTCGGGCTCGCGCTGTTCCTGCGCCTCGGCTTGCTCGCGTCTCTGTCGTGGTTGATGAGCCTGACGCGCCCGCTGTTCTCCGTGGTCGGCACGGCGCTGTCCGGGCGCGATCTGGTGCTGCTGGCGGGGGGGCTCTTCTTGATGGCGAAGTCGGTCCACGAGCTGTTCCAGCAGGTCGAGGAGCCCGCGGCCGGGGGCGCGGCCTCACCTGCGCACGGAGCTCCCGGGGGGCCGAGCACGGTCTCCGCCCCCGCCAATTTCGGCTTGATGCTCGCGCAGATCCTCGTGCTCGACATCGTCTTCTCGCTGGACTCGGTTATCACGGCGGTCGGCATGGCCCGTCAGCTTTCGATCATGGCGGCGGCGATGGTCATCGCCGTGGTCATCATGCTGATCGCCGCGAACGCCGTCAGCGAGTTCATCACCCGCCACCCAAGCCTGAAGGTGCTGGCCCTGTCGTTCCTGCTGATGGTCGGCGTGCTGCTGATCGCCGACGCGTTCGGCAAGCACATCGGCAAGGGGTACGTTTACTTCGCCATGGCCTACGCGCTGGGGGTCGAGCTAGTCAACATCCGTCGGCGCCAGAAGAAGACGCGACCGCCGTGATTCAGGCGGGGGTTCGCGCCGCGCCCGCGGCGTGCCTCGGGCCAACCCGCGCGGTCAGCTCAGCGAGTGCCCTCGACGAGGATGGTCAGGGTCTCCGGCAAGACTCCGTCGTGGGCCATCGCCTCGGCGGCGCCGGGGGTGTTCATCGCGGCCATGACCTTCGCCATGTCGGCGACCTCCATGATCAGACCCACACGCTTCGAGCTCTGCGGATCGACGAAGGTCCGGATGCCGGTGACGCCGAGCGGGCCGAAGAACTTCTCTCGCATGGGCGAAGCGAGCCAGTGTTTGACGTCCTTCACCTCGTGAAAAGCGATCACAGTCATGATGTCTCCCTTTCGTTGCCGCCGTCCCGGATCGCGCGAGAAAACAGCCACCGCAGCCGCCCCCACGCCACGCTGACCACGGTGCCATCGGGGTGGGCGGTCGTCAATCCGAAAAGCCTCCGTCGTGTCATCAGTCACGCGCCGCCGATGCACGAGGCCGCGCCGTCAATGGTCTATACTGCATGGGTGTTGGATTCGAACCTCGAGGCCGTCAAGCCGCTTGTCGAGGCCATTCAGTCTCGGGTCGAGGGGCTCGCCGCGGTCTACCTGTTCGGCTCGCGCGCGCGTGGCGACGCGCTGCCCGATAGCGACCTCGACCTCGCCATCCTGGCGACGCGGAAGCTGGATCCTGTCGAGCGCTGGAAGCTTCAGGAGGACCTGGCGACGCTCGGCCACCGGGACGTCGACCTCGTCGATCTCCGCCAGGCCTCGACGGTGATGCGGATCCAGGTGCTGAAGGACGCGCTGCTGCTGCTCGATCTGGCTCCCTCCGCTCGGCAGGCGTACGAGGCTGTCGCGCTCGGGGCGTACGCCCGCCTCAACCTGGAACGAGCCGGGATCCTGGCCGACATCGCGGCACGGTCGGCAGCCCATGGATGACGTCGCGCTCAACAAAGCCGCCGTCATCGAGCGGTGCATCCACCGCGTCCACGAAGTCTACGCCGGCGACGAGAGGAACCTCCGTGACGATCCCACCAAGCAGGACTCGATCGTCCTCAACCTTCAGCGTGCCTGCGAGGCCGCCATCGATCTGGCCATGCACCTCATCAGACGCGATCGTCTGGGGATACCCCAGGACAGCCGCGAGGCCTTCGATCTCCTGGCCGAGCGGGGAGGACTTCCGAAGGACATCGCGGACAAGCTGCGCCGCATGGTGGGCTTCCGGAACGTCGCGGTACACGAATACCAGGCCCTGAACCTCGACATCGTGCGCGAGATCATCCGAAGCCACATGAGCGAGCTGTCGGCGTTCGCTGCCTTCGCGATGCAACCACGAGCCGCCTCACCTCCCTGACACGCCAACGACGGTGAGTCCGCTGGCCTGGGCCGCCAACGCGAGGGGGCCGTCGTGGGTCGCGAACACCAGATTGCTCCCCGTTCGCTCGCGCCAGAGGTGGGCGGACGCGAGATGGATGGCGTCCAGCGTTCCCAGCGAAGTCGGCGTCGGGCGGGAGGCCCGCGCCAGGACCCCCCTCGACAGCTCGACGACCTCGAGCGACGCGAAGATGCGATGAAGCCCGGCGTGCAGCCCGGCTGTCTCGGCATCGTCGAGCTTGCCCGCCAGACGAAGGCGATCGAGCGTCCGGAGGCACTCCACCTCGCCAAGCCGGCTGACGACTCCGGTCCGGATCAGGCGCCATTCCGCCAGGGCTGGGGATTGACCGAGCAGGCGCCGGAGGATCACCGACGCATCGACGTAGGCCTTCACCGGTGACTTTGCCGTTCGGCGAGCAGCAAGGTCGTCACGTCGACATTTGCACGAAACGGACGGGGAAGCCGCACCTTGCCGGGCGGCGGCGCCCCCGACTCCGGAAGGGTGATGACCACGTCGGCGCCGGCCTGGAAGGGGACCAGCCGCGCCACGGGAGTGGCTCGGTCGAGCACGGTCAACGATTCACCACGGCGCACGTCCCGTAGGTGTCGAGACAGGTGGCTCTTCAGCTGGGCTATCTTGACGGACTTCATGACCTGAAGATAGTCATGAGTGGTCATATCGTCAAAGCAAACTACCGTCATCACCCACCCGGCGACGCCAAAGAAAGGGCCGCGGCCACCATGGTTCGCGATCTATCATCGCCGCCGATGACGAAGACCATGACCATGAAGAATTCAATCCCCCGAGCCACCGCGCGCCTCGCGCTCGCTGCCGTCGTGTCGGCCATGCTCCTCGGTCTCGGGGGAGGAGCCCCGGCGCACGCACAGGAAGAGGCGCCGCCGCCCGCAGCGTCGGGGTCGACGAGCGCCCAGGCCGCCGGCAGTGGCATCTTCACCATCAACTCGGGGCCCTTCGGCGACGCGAGCCAGATGGTGGTCAGCATCTCCAGCGAGGGCGAGTTCCCGTTCAGCTTTTCGAAGACCGGCGGCGGAAGCTGGAACCTCCGCCTCCGCCCCAGCCTCGACTATTTCATCCAGCCGAAGGTCTCGGTGGGCGGCATCATCGTGCTGGACAAGGACGGCGGTGGCTCCACCATCGGCCTCGGCGCTCGCGCCGGTTACAACGTCGCGCTCAGCAGCCTGGTGTCGATCTGGGTGCGGGGCGGCCTCGATGTCTTTCGCACCTCGCCGAACAACGGCCCCACCACCACGGTGACCGATCTGAACATCAACGTCCCGTTCCTGTTCCACTTCCAGCCGCACTTCCTGCTCGGCGTCGGCCCGTTCTTCTCCCTGCCCCTGACGAACAGCGCGGCGATGGGCGCAAAGGACCCCACCTACGGGCTGACGGCGCTGGTCGGCGGGTACTTCTAGCGGCACGAACAAGTCAGTGCCCTCTCCCCGACCCTCTCCCACATTCGTGGGAGAGGGGGACCGGAAGGTGGTTTCCGCACACTTGGGCCGGCCAAGCTCGATCGAATGCGTTACCCCGATAGCAGCGCGCGGAGCCGGACGTCGAGGCGCGAACCCCGGGCCGCGACGTCCGCGTTTCGCACGGCGATCCCCAGCGCCTTTCGGCTGCCGACGAGCACCACGAGCTGGCGGGCGCGCGTGACCGCCGTGTACAGCAGGTTGCGCTGCAACATCACGTAGTGCTGCGTGTGCACGGGGATCACCACAGCCGGATACTCCGAGCCCTGCGCCTTGTGCACTGTCGCCGCGTAGGCGAGCTGAAGCTCGTCGAGATCGTCGGGGGCGTACGGCACCTCGCGATCGTCGAAGCGGACGATCATCGCGTCGCCTCCCGCGGCGCCGCCGCCGGCGTCGGGTCCACCGGCCCCGCCCCCCTCGAGCCCTCCGCTCGCGTCGATGCGCTCGACGCGGCCGATGTCGCCGTTGAAGACGTCCTTGTCGTAGTTGTTCCGCACCTGCATGACCTTGTCGCCGATGCGGAAGACGCGATTGCCGCGCGTGACCCCCGGCGCCGTCCCCGACAGCGCCTCCTGCAACAGGGCGTTGAGGTTGCCGGCCCCGAGATCACCCCGGTGCATGGGCGACAGCACCTGGATGTCGTGGGCGCGAAGGCCATACGCGCGCGGAAGCCGCGTGACCACGAGATCGCGGATCAACGCGGCGGCGCGCGCTGGATCGTCCTCCTCCATGAAGAAGAAGTCGCGGCGCAGCGACTCGGCGGCAGCGGGGGCGCCGGCCGGACCCTCGGCGGAACGCGCCCCCAGCTCGGGCATCTCGCCGTCGTGGATGCGGTGGGCGTTCCGCACGATCAAGCTCTGCCCGGCCTGGCGGAAGATCTCCGTCAGCCGCACCGTGGGCACGACCCCCGACGTGATCAGGTCGCCGAGCACAGTCCCCGGACCGACCGACGGGAGCTGATCGACGTCGCCCACCAGCACCAGTCGGCTCCCGGGTCCGAGCGCCGCCACCAGATCCGCCGCCAGGCGGACATCCAGCATCGACGCCTCGTCGACCACCAGCAGGTCAGCCTCGAGGGGGCGCGCCGCCGCGCGCCCGAACACGCCCTCGGCCGGCCGCCACTCGAGCAAACGGTGCAGCGTCGTGGCCACCTGCCCGGTCGCCTCCGACAGGCGTTTCGCCGCGCGTCCCGTCGGCGCCGCCAGCGCCACCCGACATCCCTTGCGCGACAGGATCGACACGATCCCCCGCACGATGGTGGTCTTTCCCACGCCGGGGCCGCCCGTGACGACCAGGACGCGCTCGCCCAGCGCCCGCGTGACCGCCTCCACCTGCTGCCGCGCCAGGCTGATCTTGGCCTCCGCCTCGTACCACGCGATCGCGCGACCCGGATCGACGGTGAAGCGTTTGCCCTCGCCCGCGAGCAGCGCCGCGAGGCCCGCCGCCAGCGCCATCTCCGCGCGATGAAGCGCGAGCGTGTAGATCGCCTCGCCCCCGTCGAGCGGTCCGGCCTCGGGGCGCGCCTCGATCACCACCTCCCCCGCCCGCGCGAGAGCGTCTATCGCCACCTGGGGCAGGGTCTCGTCCGTGCCCAGCAGCGCGGCGGCCTCGCGGACCAGCCGCTCGCGCGAGACGAACACGTCGCCCTTCGTCGACGCCCCCTCGAGGACGTGACGAACCCCGGCCTCGATGCGCGCCGGGGCCTCCGGTGCGATGCCCAGCGCCGCGGCCAGCTTGTCCGCCGAGAGGAACCCGATGCCCCACACATCGAACGCGAGCCGGTAGGGGTTCTCGCGCAGCAGGGCCACGGCGGCGACGCCGTACCGCTTGTAGATGCGGGCCGCGAACGCTGGCGAGACGCCGTAGCCTTGCAGGAACACCATCACCTTCCGCACCTCGCGCTGCGCGCTCCAAGCGTCGCGGATCGCCTTGGCGCGCGCCGGACCGATCCCCGGCACCTCGCTGATGCGGCCTGGATCGCGGTCCAGCAGCTCCAGCGTCTCGATGCCGAAGCGCTCCACGATGCGGGTCGCGAATTCGGGCCCGATGCCCTTGATCAGCCCCGACCCCAGGTACTTGCGCATACCCTCCAGCGTGGCGGGCGCGATCTCGGTGAAGCCGGTGATGCGAAACTGCGGCCCGAAGCGCGGCGTGCTCTCGTGCCGACCGGTCACGCGCAACCGCGCGCCCACCGGCACGCCGAGCAGGCCACCCACGACTGTGAGCGGCTCGGACGTCCCGTCGACCTTCAGCCGGGCGACGGTGAACGCGCCGTCCGAGCCGGCGAACACGATGCGGTCGACCGTGCCCTGGATCGTCTCCTCGGCCCGCCCGTCACGCGCGAACGACGATGAGGAGGCTGCCTCCCCCCGCTCGCCCGGTTTGGGCTGCCGCATCCGATCGAAGAGATCCATGCCCGCCGTGCCGAGAGGCGCGCGTGCGCCCGCTACTCCTCGCCCTCGCTGGTCCTTTGCTCTTCGAGCCGCCTGTAGATGGTCCGCGTGGCGATCCCCAGCAACTGCGCGCACAGGCGCTTGTCTCCCCCGGTGTGGGCCAGCGTCGCGTGAATCACCCGCCGCTCGATCTCCTCGAGCGGCGTCCCCACGGCGAACGTCAGCGACCTCCCGTCGCCGGGGTTGCCTGAGCCCGTTCGCACCTCGGGGGTCAAGTCGTCGGCCTCGATGGCGCTGCCGCGCGACAGCACCACCGCGCGCTCGACAGTGTTCTCCAGCTCGCGCACGTTGCCGGGCCAGTCGTACCGCGCCATCGCCTCCGCGGCCGCGCGCGAGAAGCCGGCCAGGCGCCGGCCGTTGCGCTCCGCGTAGAACTGCAGGAAGTGCTCGGCAAGGAGGGGAACGTCCTCGCGTCGATCGCGCAGCGGCGGAATCGGCACCGCGATGACGTTCAGGCGGTAATACAGATCCTCGCGAAAGCGCCCGTCGCGGACGGCCGCGCGCAGATCCTGGTTCGTGGCCGCCACCAACCTCAGGTCGACCTTGACCGTGCGCCCGCCGAGGCGCTCCACCTCGCCTTCCTGGAGCACGCGCAGCAGCTTCACCTGGACGTGGGTGGGGATCTCGCCGATCTCGTCGAGGAACAACGTGCCGCCGTCGGCCTGCAAGAAGCGCCCGTCGTGCCGCTGCACGGCCCCGGTGAACGCGCCCTTCTCGTAGCCGAACAGCTCGGCCTCGAGGATGCTCTCGGGCAACGCCGCGCAATTCACGGGCACGAACGGTCCGCGCGCGCGCGCCGAGTAGTCGTGGATGGCGCGCGCCAGCAGCTCCTTCCCCGTGCCGGATTCGCCGAGCAACAGCACCGTCGCCACCGACGGCGCGGCCTGCATGACGATGTCCATCGTGCGGCGCCACGGCAACGACTGGCCGATCGGGGTCCGCTTCTTCTGCGCGGCGAGCTGCGCCCGCAGCGACCGGTTCTCCTCGACCAGCGACCGCTTCTCCAGCGCCTTGCCGACGACGCGCAGCACGTGCGCGCGCTTCAGCGGCTTGGTGACGAAGTCGTACGCGCCCTGCTTCATCGCCTCGACGGCGTTCTCGACGGTGCCATAGGCGGTCATGAGCACGGTCTCGGTCTCTGGCGAGAGGCTGCGGCTCGCCTTCAACAGATCCATCCCGGACATGCCCGCCATCATCAAGTCAGTGATCATCACGGAGACGGGCTCGCGCCGGATGATCTCCAGCGCCTCGGCGCCCGAGGTGGCGGTCAGCACCCGCAGGTGCTCGCGCTCGAACACCTTCTGCAACGAATCGACGATGCCTGGCTCGTCGTCGACCACCAGCAGGGTCGCGGGGGCCGAGCTGGGGCTGGGGCTCGGGGCAAGGGGCGCAACCGACTGAGTCGCTGCGGCGTTCATGACCAAAGTCTACGCCACAATGTCAGTGCAGCCGAAAGATTGCCTCACTGTCAGGGACGTGACAATTTGGCACTGGGGCACTCGGCCCCTGGCGGACGCTACAGCAACCCTGGCAGCGCGCCCGTCGTGAGGTCCGTCGTCGGCTGGCTCCCGAAGGTGTTGATGTTGACGCCGAACGCGTTGGCGATGGACACGAGCAGGTGGTTGTTCGTCGTGCCCGTGAAGGTCGCGTCTCCCGGGGCGCACCACAGGTTGCTCATCGGGCAATCCGGCGACAGCCGCAGGCGCCGCCCCATCCGGAACTTCGTCAGCGCCGCGCCGCCACCCAGCACGGTCGGTACGTTCCGCGTGCTGTGGAGGGCCGGGTTCCCCATGTCGCTGCTCGACAGGATGAGCGAGTTGTCGAGCACGCCGAACCCGTCGAGCTGCTGCATCAGCGACGCGTACTTCCCGTACGGGTACTTGTTGAACTTCGCGAGGAGCTGCCAGGTCGTAGGATCGCCTGCCCCCACCGGGTGTCCGTCCGAGCCCATCGGCGACCCGTTGTAGACGTGCGCGACACTGCCGTGGTTGTCCACCGGCAATCCGAGCGGATTGCCAGCGTACGAGAGATCGCCCATGTACAGGGTGGCGAAGCGGGTGATGTCGCAGGCGAACGCTTGCGCGATGAGCGTCAGGTACGCGTTCGTGATGGCGTCGAAGTAGGGCTCGCCGCCGTTGTACTGCTTCAGCTTGGGAAACTTGGTCGCGTCGGGCTTCGTGGGCGACGGGCACTGGGCCCCCATCTGCGAAACCCCGGTTATCTGCTTCTGCAGATCGTTCAGCGCGTCGAGGTGCTGGTCCAGCTTCTGCTGCTCGGGCGACGCCAGGCGGGGCCGCAGGCGCCCGATGTCGCTGCGGATGAAGTCGAGGATGCTCATCCCCTGCGCCTGCTGTCGCACCAGCGCCGCCTGGCCCGCCGGATCGTTCGGCGCGACGAAGTTCCCGAACAACGTGTTGAACGCCTGCACCGGATCGATGATCTTCGGCAGCGCCACGCCGCCCACGCCGTAGGACAGGGTCGATCCCGACTTCGTGTCGTCGTTGCCTACGCCGAGCGCGATGCTGGTGACGGGCGTCGATGCCCCCAGCTTCTGCTCGACGGCGAGGAACTGGTCCAGCGACGAATTCATCGGCCTCGTCGCCGACGAGTCGATGCGGCTGCCGGTCAGGATGGTGCCCGCGGTATCATGACCGTTGGCGTTCGACAACAGGTCGATGCCTTCGACGATCAGGATCTTGTCTTTGTAGCTCTTGCCATACGTGGCCGCGTCGTCGAACGGTTGCAGCGACGAGTTCGGAAACGTCAGGCTGAAGTTCGTGGATTCGACAGCCCCGCCAGTCAGCGGCGTCGACGTGTCCGAGGTCTGCATGCCCCACAGCTCGGCGGCGATGCCGTGCGGGTGATAGAGCGCCACGAACCGCAGCGGCGGCGTGTCGCCCGCGGCCTCGGCGTACGAGTTCTCCAGGACCTTGAAGAAGGGCACCGAGGCGAACCCGGCCCCCACGCCACGCATGAACTGCCGTCGCGCGGCGCTGCGCGGCAGCCCTGGCTTGTTGCTCTGGCGCGAGCTCATTGCGCCCTCCGCTGCGTGAACGTCGGGTTCTTCACGTACGCCACCATGGTCTCGATGATGTTCCCCTGGCTACCGGCCGGAAGCTGATTCCAGAACTTCACGAAGTCATTCTCCGCGCCCGTCGCCAGGCTATCGCTGCGCCCGGCCGACGAACGGAAGAGCTGCCGCGCCATGCACGTGCGCACCTGGGCGCTGCTGGCGAGCGCCATCGACAGGGCGTCGCTGTCGGCGTAGGTGCCGTCGAAGTCGGTCTTCTGCTCGTCCGGCTTGTCCCCGAGCGTCGTCGAGGTGTTCACCGCCTGGTTGTTCTCGATCGGCTGCCCGTTCATCACGGGCCGGGCCACGCCCATCCCGTCATATTTCTCGAACGCGAACCCGATGGAGTCGATGCTGTCGTGGCAAGACGCGCAGAGGGGATCGGACACGTGCGCGGCGAAGCGATCGCGCGTGGTCTTGGTGGGATCGGGCATCGGGGGCGTGACCGCGATGTTCAGCTCGGCGGGCGAGCCGAGCACCATACAGGCAACCCGGCGCATGACCGCCACGCCGCGGAACACGGGCGCGCTCTCGCTGGCGTGCGCGTACACCGACAGGAACGCCCCCTGGTTCAGGATTCCTCGGCGGGACACACCCGCGAGCGAGGTGCGACCCGAAGTCGCGCCACTCACACCGTAGAGCGTCGCCAGCGCAGGGGCGGCGATGGTCCAGTTGGCGCTGAACAGCTCGTTCACCGTCCCCGTCGAGTTGACCAGCACCTCGCGGACGAAGTCCTGGCTCTCGGCCGCCATGGCGTCCTTGACGGCAGTGAACTGCGGATAGACCGTCGTGTCCTTCGCGCTGTCGCCGATGCCATCGATGCCCAGCCACTCGCGGACCACGCGCACCAGGGAGGTCTGCGCCGCGGTCGTCTTGAGCAGGCGCCGGGCGTGCTGCTCGCGCATGGCGGGGTCGCTCAGCTGACCGGCCGTCGCCGCCGCGAGCAAGGCGCTGTCGGGCGGCGCCGAGGTCAGCAGCATCGACAGCGTGGTCGCGGTCTCGTTCGGCGTGAGCGTCACCATCGCGCCCGCGACCGGCGTTCCGTCGCCGATCTCGGTCACATAGAGGAACCCCGCCGACTGCAGGATCGCGCGCACCGTGAGATCGATGCCGTCGTTGTAGGCGGCGCCGTCAGCGCCCGCGTGATAAATCGTCACCAGCGACGCAACCTCGTCGGCGGTCAGCGCGCGCCGGTACGCAGCGGAGCCGAAGCTCTGGATGAACGTCTTCGCGCAGGCCTCTCCGCCGGACGTCCCGTTCGCACACGGCGCCAGCGAGGCGAGCTTGCCGTTGCCCCGCGCCTCGGTCACCAGCGCCGTCGCGGAATCGCTCAGTTGCTTGGCGAGCACTGGATCGACCCGTTGCGCGTCGTTCACGGTGAACCCGGCCTGTCGAGAGTCGGGGGTGAACGTGTTCACCGCAGGGGCCTGGGAGGTTCCCAGCAACAGCTGAACGGCGGCGTCGTATTCGCGGTCTGTCAGTCGCCGAATCCGCGCCGGAAGCAGCGTCTCGCCGGGGTTCACCGTGCCGCCCGTGCCGACGCTGCCGCCGCCGCCATTCGATCCGCCGCTCGCCGACGCGCCAGCGGAGCCCGCGCCGCTCCCGCCGCTGCCCTTGGTGCCGCCCGAGCCGCCGCCCTTGCTGCCGCCGCTCGCAGAGCCGGGAGTGCCGCCTCCGCCCTGGGCGTTGCCGACATCGCCCACGCAACCCGCAAGGAGAACGCCAATGCAGACAGGAATCGTAAGCCCCGTGGCCAAGAGCACCCGGAGAGTAAGCCTCGGCGTCGCTGTCATCTGGACCCATAGTAGCTACTGCAACGGGAAGCGGCTCGCAACGTCCAACCCCTCTCGGGGCCCCAGAATCGGACGGAAAGGTAGGTGTTACGGAGCGTTATACCCAATGCTCCCGACCCGTGAGCGTGAAAAACCGCACATTCCGTTCGGGATTCACCTGGACATTTCTGTCGATTCCCGAACGCACGCCGCCTTCGCGCGCTGGGTGGGCAGGCGGATCGTGAACGTCGCCCCCTTCCCGGGCTCGCTGTCCACCGAGATGCGACCCCCATGGCGTTCGATGATCCCGTGCACGATCGACAGCCCGAGGCCCGAGCCCTCGCCGACGTCCTTGGTCGTGAAGAAGGGATCGAAGATCCGCGGGAGCACCTCGCTGGGGATGCCTGGCCCGTCGTCGCTGACGGTGAGGACGACGCTGTCTCCGTCGGGCTGCGCGAGGATGCGGATCTTCCCGCCGCCCGGGCGACCGGCGATGGCCTGCGCGGCGTTCGTCACGAGGTTCATCAACACTTGATCGATCTGCCCAGCGAAGCCGCACACGCGCAGCGCGGGGTCTACCGCCTTCTCGATCTCCACCTCCTTCAAGCGGTGTCGGAGGAGATCGAGCGTGTCATCGACGCTGCGAGACAGGTTGACCTCGCGCGGCTGCTCGTCATCGCCGCGCGAGTAATTGTGCAGCGCCTGCACGATTGCCTTGCTGCGGGTGGCGCCGCGCTGGATGACGGCGAGCATCTCCTCGGCCTCGCGACCCCGCGCGGCGATTGTGGCGGCGTCGGACACCGTCGAGAGAGACTGGATGATCTCCTCGAGGGGCCCGATCGTGTTGATGACGGCGTTGACCGGATTGTTGATCTCGTGCGCGATGCCCGCGACCAGGCGGCCCATCGAGGCCAGCTTCTCGCTGCGCACGAGATCGTCCTGCGCCCTGCGCAACTTCTCGAGCGCGTCGCGAAGCTCGCCGTTGCGTTGTTCGAGGACCTCGGTGCGCCGGCGCACCTCGCGCTCGAGGTCGATGTTCAGCGACTCCGTGGAGCGGAGCTTGTCGCGCAGGGCGCGCCGCATCTCCTCGAAGGCGAAGGTGAGCCGCCCGATCTCGTCGGCCTCCCCGGACGGCGGGACGGGGCGAGCCAGCTCACCGCGCGCCATCTCCTCGCTGCGCTTCTCGAGCGCCCGGATCGGGGTGACGATGTCTCGCACGATTAACAGCACCAGGCCCACCGCCAGGGCCAGCACCAGCGTCACCGACGCGACCAGCGTCGACGCCTGGCGGGCGGGAGACAGCGCGAACAGGACGACCAGGCCAGACGTGAGAACGGTCACGGTCAAGAAGAAGCCCACCAGCTTGCTGCGCAGCCCGGCGGACGATCGGACCTCGCTGACGGGGAGATAGTGGCGCCCGCCCAGCTGACCGAGCAGCGGGCGCAGGATGTCGCGCAACAACAGGATCTCGTACAGCCCCATCGCCAGCAGGATCAGGGAGACCGCGCCGAGCAGCCGCAGCGCCGTCGCGGTGTCGAAGCCGATCACCCGGCGGCCGAGAGAGATCACCGCCAGCGCGGCGAGCATCGTCCAGAGGACCTGGTAAGCCGCCAGGCGGTAAGGCAGGGACTGGGCCGCGTTGAACGCCTCGACGGCGCGCGGTTCGTCGCGCGCCGGACCGCGCACGGGCGGAAACCGGACCGCCAGATCCAGGTACCGTTCGATGGGCAGCGTCCGGCGGTAGAGGGACCGGCCACAAAACACCAGCGCCGGGAGCAGCGCGGGCGCCGTGAGCGCCATCATCATGGCGGCGTGACGCGACGACAGGTCGGTGAACACCGTGGTCAACGCCGCGATCACCGCGTGCGTGATCCCCAGCAGCGCCAGCGCCGTTCGCGCGAGCCGCCGGCGGTAGACGGAGGCGAAGACCCGCAGCGGATCGCTGTTGGGCAGGATCGCCCGGCGCGCATCCTCGAGCAGGCGCTGCCATGCCAGCGCGCGGATCGTTCCCGCCGCGCCCGCGTAGAGCAGCGCCATCGTCACCAGCCCCGCGCCCGCGGTCCAGGGCTGGTGCCGGTGGTGGACGAGGCCCACGCCCATCAACACGGCCGTCGACACCCACAGGACCATGCGCAGGCGGCCCGCCTCGATGGGGGCGCGCCGGATCGCCTTCTCGACGCCGGCGGCGGCGGCCTGCGAGAACGCCTCCCCGCGGCGTTTCATCGCGAGCGCGGCCCAGATGGGTCGAACGGCGGCGGCGCATCCAATGAGTGAGAGCGTCCACAGGCCGAGGAACCAGGGGGCGACCTCCACCGCGACCGCGCGCGGGGTCATCCCCCCGGCGCCAAGCAAGACCACCGGCATGCCCACGAGGCCGAGCTCGAGGACCGTCAGTCCCGCCTCAGCCGCCAGCAGGCGCGCGCCGAGCCGCGCCGGCACGCGCGGGGAGCCGCGCCGTTCAGCGGCAGGGGGTATCGATGGGACCGGAGATGCAGAGGCGGTCACCCGGGCAAGTCTATTAGCAAAGCGACCCCGAGCGGGCGCATAAAATCCGGGGCCGCCCGGGGTGCGCCACGTCGACTGCGCGACGACGGGCCGCCCTCCTCTTCGCGCAAAACCGCGCTACAGTTACCGGCGCTCATGACCTGGGAAACGATCCGGAATCTGGTGCGCGACGAATGGGTCATCCTGTCGCTGCTTTTGTTTTGGTCCCTCGCAGGTCTGACTGTGATCTGCGAGCGCGTCTACTCGCTGTGGAACGTGGTGCCGAAGTCGGCGGCGTTCAAGGCGAAGGTCATCGCCGCGCTGGAGGGCGGCGATCTGGCGAAGGCGTCGGCGCTCTGCGAGACGTCGCCCGGGCCGCTGGCGGAGGTCTTCGAGCGCGGGCTGACCGTGTTTCAGAAGACTCCCGGCAAGACCGCTGAGGCAGTCGCGTCGCAACGGGCCGCGGTGGTGCTGTCGTTCAAGCGCTATCTGTGGGCGCTCGGTACGGTGGGCTCGTCGGCGCCCTTCGTGGGGCTGTTCGGCACGGTCGTGGGCATCTTGAAGGCGTTCCAGTCGATGTCTGTGGCGGGCACGGGCGGCTTCAAGGTCGTGTCGCAGGGAATCGCAGCGGCGCTGGTCGCGACCGCGGCGGGCTTGTTGGTCGCAATCTACGCGGTCATCGCCTACAACTACTTCGTCGCGAAGATCAACGGCCTGGCGATGCAGTACAAGCTGTTCACCGACGAATTCCTGCTGGCGCTGGGCGAGTACGCCAAGAGCAAGAGCGAGTCGTCGAAGCCGGCCGGGGGCCCCGCGTAGCCGGGCAGGTCGCGTCATGGGCATCAACGTTCAACTGGAGGAGGCGAGCGTCACCGGCGAGGAGGGCGGTGGTGACGGCGTCAGCGCGGAGTCGGTCGTCGCCGAGATCAACATCACGCCCCTCACCGACGTCTTCCTGGTGCTGCTGATCATCTTCATGGTGACGTCGACCGCGCTCGTCGAGTCGGAGGCGGCGTCGCGCGCCGGCATGAAGGTGGTGTTGCCGAAGGCCAACGCGGCCGGTCCCGTCTCGCAGCGGCGCAGCGATCCGGTCCTGACCGTCACCAAGGCGAACGAGATTTACCTCGGCGCGAAGAAGGTGGCGCCGGCCGACCTGGAGGCGGAGATTCGCAATGCGCTGCAGGCGGTGGGCTCCGAGACCTTGCTGATCCGGGGGGACAAGAACGTGCTGCTCGGCGCCGCGGTCGACATCATGTCGACCGCCAAGCGGGCGGGCGCCTCACACATCGCGATCCTGACGGCGCCGAACGCCAAGTAGCGGTCTGCGGGTGCGGTAGGATGGCCCTCGGGCTCGGATGACCGTCCGCACAAAAATCTGGCTGATCGCCGTGTCGGTCGCGCTGACGGTGTTCTTGTCGTCGGGCGTGCGGCTTTACCTCACGCAGGCGCGCATCATCAAGGAGGCGCAGACCTCGGCGGAGGAGCTGGCGCACGACATCGCCGAGGATCTGAAGAGCGTCGAGCCAGAGGCCGACGATCGCGAGTACGAGGAGAAGCTGCTCGGGTACCTGAACCGCCACAGCCGCATCGTGCGCCTCGATCTCTACGTCTACCGGGAGGCTTACACGCCCTCGAGCCGCATCGCCGCGCCCCGCGGCGATCGCCCGGAGATCACGCGCTTCGCGCCGCTGGCGCGACCGCCGCTCGGGTTCACGAAGGCGTCGGTGGGCGACGCGCAGAGCGAGCCCATCGAGCTGGCCGTCGATCTCAAGGGCCCCTGGAAGGCGACGCTGGTCATGCGCTGGTCGCTCGGTCCCGTGGAATCGGCCCTGCAAACCGAGCGGCGCGTCTCCCTGGTGACCGGCGTGGTATTGCTGGTGGCGTTGACGCTGCTGTCGGGTCTCATCACGAACCGGGTCATCGGCCGGCCGCTGGAGGTCCTGGCGGGCGCCATGCGCGCGGTCGAGGGCGGCGATCTGTCGCGGCGAATACCGGTCGCTACCGTCGACGAGTTCGGGCGCCTGTCGCAGGGCTTCAACCGAATGCTCGAGCGGCTGTCGCGCGCCGACGCGCAGATCCGCGCGTTCAACCAGCGTCTCGGGGCCGAGATCGAGGCCGCGACGCGCGATCTCTCCGAGAAGAACGCCACCTTGAATCAGCTCAACCGGTTGCTGGCCGACATGCGACGCGACAACGCCTCGAAGGTCCAGCTCGCCACCCTCGGGCAGCTGGCGGCGCAGCTGGCGCACGAGATCGGCACGCCCCTGTCGTCGGTTTCGGGCCACCTGCAGCTGGCCCTGCTGCAGCGCGATCTGCAGCCGGCGCTGCGGGACCGGCTGGAGGTGGGATCGCGCGAGATCGCGCGCATCAGCCGCATCGTGCGCGATTACCTCGACTCGACGCGGCCGCTCGAGCCCGAGCGTAAGCCCACGGATCTGCCGCGACTCCTCGACGAGGCCATCGAGCTCACCCGCGCCGTCAACCGTCAAGGCACCCGGCGCGCGCCGGTGGTCCGCGAGATCGACGGGGCGAGCGAGGCGCTACGCGGGCTCGTCACCGATCCGGGCCTGCTGCGGCAGATCCTCGTCAACCTGCTGACGAACGCGCTCGACGCGGTCAGCGGTGCACAGGGCGGCGCGGTCGGCCAGGCGACGGGCGGCGGCGCCGGGGGAGTGGGGGGCGCCGGGGGCAAGGAAGCGCGCGTCACCATCGCGGCGCGCCTCGAAGAGGACAGCGTTCTCATCACCGTGACCGACAACGGTCAGGGCATCGCGGCGGACGACCTGAGTCGGATCTTCGAGCCCTTTTACACGACGAAGGGGCGCGGCAAGGGAACGGGGCTTGGCCTGGCCATCTGCCGGCAACTGACCGCCGCGCTCGGCGGCACGATCTCCGTCGAGAGCGCCCCCAACCGGGGCTCGACGTTCTTCGTGCGCCTGCCCGCGAGCGGTCCGCCCGCGCAGGCGACGGCCGAGCCGCCGTTGCGCGCGGCCGTGGCGGGAGGTCGCGCGTGACCCGGGTGCTGGTCGCCGAGGACGATCGGGTGGCGCGCGATCTGCTGTGCGAGATCCTGCGCGCCGAGAACTTCGAGGTCGACGCGGTGGACGACGGCGCGGGGGCCGTCGAGCGCGCGCAGCCGGGGCGCTACGATCTGGTCGTCTCGGACGTGCGCATGGATCGGACGAGCGGCTTCGACGTCCTGCGCGCGTTCTCCGAACAGTCTCCCGGGACGCCGGTCATCCTCATCACGGCGTTCGGCGACGTGAGCGGCGCGATGGAGGCGATCCAGCGCGGGGCCTACGACTACGTGTCGAAGCCGTTCAACATCGAAGAGCTGCGGCTGACGGTGGCGCGGGCGCTCGAGCGCCGGCGGCTGGTCGCCGAGCAGAAGGCGGCGCCGACGGCGGCCGCCACCACCAAGATTGAAGACTTCGTCGGCAAGAGCGCCGTCATGCTGGACGTGTACAAGCTGGTGGCGCGCGTGGCGGCGTCATCGGCGACGGTGTTGGTCACGGGGGAGTCGGGCTCGGGGAAGGAGCTGGTGGCCCGCGCCATTCACACCCACTCGCCGCGCGCCAGCGAGCCGTTCGTCCCCGTCAACTGCACGGCGCTGTCGGAGTCGCTGCTCGAGTCGGAGCTCTTCGGCCACACCCGCGGCGCGTTCACGGGCGCCGTGGCGGCGAAGCGCGGCCTGTTCGAGATGGCTCACGAGGGGACGCTGTTCCTCGACGAGATCGGGGACATGGGGCCGAAGATGCAGGCCCAGCTGCTGCGGACGTTACAGGACGGCGAGGTGCGGCCCGTGGGGGGCGCCGAATCGATCAAGGTGGACGTCCGGCTGGTGTGCGCGACGAACCGGGATCTCGAGGCGGAGGTCAAGGCGGGCAAGTTCCGCGAGGACCTCTACTTCCGCATCAACGTCGTCACGATCAAGCTGCCGCCGCTGCGCGAGCGGCCGGGCGACATTCCCATCCTCGTCGCTCACTTCCTCGCGAAGCTGAGCCGCCGGGAGGGACGGGCGCCCGCGACGATGTCGTCCGAGGCGCTGCAGGTGCTGACGAGCTACAACTGGCCCGGCAACGTGCGCGAGCTCGAGAACGCCATCGCCCGCGCCGTCGCCGTCGCCAAGGACGGCGTGATCCTTCCATCCGACCTGCCCCCCGAGATCGACGAGCGCCGCCGCCCGCGCGCCGAGGGCGCGACCCCGAACCCGCGCCAGACAGGCGGAAGCATCATCGAAGACCGGCCGACGCTGGGCGAGCTCGAGCGCCGCTACATCGACCTCGTGCTGGCGGAGTGCGGGGGCAACAAGAAGAAGGCCGCCGAGCGCCTCGGCATCGACCGCCGCACGCTCTACCGGGCCCTCGAGCGGGCCGGCGTGGAGACCGGCGAAGAGCCCGCCGAGGATTAGGACGGTGAAGGGACACTACCTTTCGTTCTACGGGCGCTCCGGGCGGCCGACGATCCGACCCGCTGGCGTGTCGGCCGCCTTCTAACCTTCACTTCCGGGGAGCCTCGAGAGGCCCGGGACGGATCACTGTTTGAGGGACGCCGTTTCCAGCCACCAGGGATGCTGGGCGGTGCCGTCGAACATCTCGGAGGTCTTGTAGCGCTCCCACTCGCCGCGCGCGGCGGCGGGCGCGGTCTTGGCCAGCAGGGCGTGCCGCTCTTGCTCCGTCGGCGCCCGGTATCGGTAGGCGGCGTCGAGCGCCTGCTTCAGGATGCCGACGGTGTCGCACCCGGTGATGACGACCGACGTCGGTAAGCCCATCGCGTAGTGGAGACAGTCCATCGGGGTCACGGCGCCTTGCGCGAGCGGTGCGCTCTTGAAGAACAGCCCCGAACCGAGCGGCTTCATGCCGAGCACCCCGGCGCCGTCGGCCGTCGCCGCCGGCAGCACGCCGTGGAAGCTGTCGTAGTGCGCGTCCATCACGTTCAACGGCATCTGCACGGTGTCGAAGGTGAAGCTGTGCGCGCGGGCGGTGGCCAGCATCTTCTGGTGGATCGCCGGGCTCTTGTGGCCCGTGAAGCCGATGAAACGAATCTTCCCCGCCTTCCGGGCGGCCACCAGGGCCTCGATGGCGCCGTTCGGGCCGAACACCCGCTCCGGGTCGGTCAACCGAATCACCTCGTGAATCTGCACCAGATCGATCATGTCCGTGCCGAACGATTGCAGGCACTGTTCAATCTGGGCGGCGGCCGCTTCGCGGGTGCGACCGTCGATCTTCGTCATCAGGAAGGCCTTCTTGCGATAGCCGTCCCGCAGCGCGTGCCCCATCCACACCTGGCTCTTGCCGTCGTTGTAGTCCCAGCAGTTGTCGAGAAACGTAACCCCGTGATCGAGCGCCATGCGCACGATGCGGATCGACGTCTGCTCGTCCTTCGGTAAGCCGATGTGAAATCCTCCGAGTCCCACGAGCGAGACCTCGACGCCGGTGCGGCCCAGCTTTCGCGTTGGCATCACCGCGCCCGCCGGAAGCTGGATGTCGCTCTCGGATGGGGCGCCCGGCTGCGGCTTCTGCGGCACCTTCGTCGCGGCCCACAGCCGCCGTCCCACGGCCGTCGCCGCGAGGCCGGCGCCGGCGACCAGCACCTCCCGGCGCCGCCGCGACGGCGGAAGGATATGGGCTGAATTCTCCGTGGGGTCGTTCATAGCTACAACCTGGATCGCCCCTCGGGACAGGCAAGCGACGAGGCGCGGCCCTTAGAACGACGACCCAATTCCCAGGCGGGTGAAGGCAATGCGGTCGCCTCGTACGAGATACGGGGAGCGGCCATCGACCACGTAGGCAGGGCTGCCTCTGCTGGCGAGGGCCCATTTGGCCGACTCCTCGCTAAAGGGCCCGGGCCGGAGAACGCTGCCTCGCTCGGCCACGTTCGATTCGAGCGGCGCCGCGCTGGTGGTATTTCGGCAGCAGTGCACTACACTCGGCCGCGGTGATCCGTTGACAGAACCCGTATCTACGCGCTTGAAGAACAGCTGCCCCCACTGCGGGAAAAAGGTCGCGTTGCGCATCTGGGACCTCATGCCATCGAGTGACCGGCGGCGGGTGCTGAAGTGCCCCGCGTGCAGCGGTAAGTTCGATCTGTCGGACGGCTGCAAGATCGCGGCGATGTTCGGCGGGCTGATCGCCATGGCGCCCGGAATCCTGCTGTTCTCCAAGATCGTGCGCGCCGGTCACGGCAGGGCCGCGTACGTGATCGGCGCGACCGCGGTGGTGGCGCTCGCCTTCGGGTTGACGGCGGCGGCCACCGCGTGGCTGACGCTACGTCTCGTCCCCAAGTCCTGACGGATAGTCAGGTCCCTCTCGGGGACCGTGAGACCCGCGTCAGTCCAGCGCGCCGTCGCGGTAGCGGCGGAGGTCGTCGATGCTTCCGGTGGGCTGGGTCAGGATGATGGCCTCGCCGATCGCCGAGCCGACGACGGCGTTCAGCGCGCCCGCCGCGTAGTGGTGGTAGCCGAGCACCAGGAACAGGCCGACGCCGGAGTTCAGGATGACGTTGCCGACGTGAAGCCACCACCGCTGACCGTCCGACTGGTTGCGGGCGTCGCGCGCCAGACGTGCCTCGGCGTCGACGAGCAGGCGGCACACGTCATCGGACGCTGGCGGGACGGCGATGCTCGCGTGCAGCTCGCGCGAATCCTTGACCACGTCGAGCGGCGCGATCAACAGCGGCACGATCCCGACGATCGTGGTCGCCGCTCCCGTGTACCAGTCGATGCGCTGATCGCGGGGGACGAACGCGAGCGGCACCAGGTTCGCTCCCGTCGCCGCGACGATTCCGGTCCCCCACCCCCACGTCCACGTTCGCGCGCGGCGCGCGGTCGTGGCGAGATGGGTGTCGATCCATTGCAGGCGGGCCTCGCCGGCGCGCGCCGCGACGCCAGGTCCCCCGATGGCGCCGGCCGGGCACGTCGTGGCGGCGAGCGCCGCCGGGGGAATCCGCGCGCCAAATGCCGTCACCACCGCGACGAGGAGCAGCGTTCGCAAGCGGCGATTGTGCCGAAACCGCAACAAAAGCGCGAACAATTGCGCCGCTCCAAGCAGGAACGACGCCCGGAAGCGTCGTCCTTCTTGCCCTCACCTCCCCCGAAACAACCCGCGCCGGGCGGGGGCCGGCGCGCGCTTCATGGGGACGCTGACGCTCTTCGGCTTTCCGCTCGCCACCGCGACCATCCGGCTGCTGGTCACGTAGCCGGCCTTCACGAAGGTCAGCTCGTAGGTGTTGCCGGGGTTGAAGCGAATCGCGATCGGTGTCCGCCCCAGCACCTGCTTCTTCGTCCGAACCTCCGCCCCGAGCGGGCTGGAGGTGATACGGACCGTCACCGGCTGCGGCGGCTTGCCCACAGCCGCGCTGGCGCCCGCGGGGCTAATGGCGCTGCTCGCTCGATGGCTTTTCTTGGGAGGCGGCGTGGTGGGACGGGAGGTGTCTGCTTCGTCCTCTCCGATGACGGCGCCCGGCCCCGCCGTGGGCGCGCCCGCCCCGCGCGGCTCGTGTCCCGTCGCCTCGCCGCCGGCCGCTTTGGCATCGTCGTTCGCGGCTGTCTCATCGTCGGGCCTTGGCTTCTTCTCGGCCTCCTCCCCCTTCCCCGCCGAGGGTTCGTTGGATGGGACCGTCTGCCCGGCGACCTTGGGATTCGTCGTGCCGGATGGGGCCGCATCCTTCGCCGCAGCAGGCGCGGTGGCGATTCCTTGCGGCGGGATTGCGTGAGCTACGTCGTTCGCCGCGCCAGCGTCGGCAGTGGCAGGCACCATGGCATGCGGCGGCTGGGTCGCCGCCTGCGCGACGGTCGCCGCCGCATCGGGGTGGCCTTCGAGCAGTCGTGGCAGGGGGAGACCCTCGCGGCCCGCCCAGCCTGCGAGCCACTTGATGCCGTAGACGGCGCCGAGCATGCACATCGCCCCGAGCATGAACCCGATGCCGATGCGGCTCCTTCGCGACCGCCGCTTGGACGCGACCGGAGACGAAAGTGCCTCGCCCGCCGGCGTCGCGGGTGCGCCGGCCACGGGCGCGACCGGACCGACGACCGTCGGAGCCGCAGGGCCTGGCGCGGTCGGGACCTGGCCAGGCGGCGACGCCGTCATCCCCGCCGCGACGGGCGATCCGACGCCTGCTGGCGCTTGCCGCGGCGAATCTCGCAGCATCGAGAGGGCGGCCGCCGAGATCGCCGACGCGGGCATGGAGACCGTCGGCTGGGTGCCTCCCACGCCAACATCCGACAGCTCGACGGACACGCCGGCGCTGAGGTCGCCGGAGCCGTCCTCGTGGGGTGACGGCACCGCCGACAGCCGGCCCATCGGCACGGCGCCGTCCCGGCGCGCGAGCTCCGCCAGCCACAGCTTCAGCTCGGTCTGGCCCGCCGAGTTGTAGTGACCTCGCAGGACGCGCTCGACGTCCACCAGCATCTCGTCGGCGGTCTGGTAGCGGGCGGAGGCCTCGCGGCGCATGGCCCGGTTGACGATCGTCGTCGCGTCCTGCGGCAAGTAGGTGTTGAGGGTCTCGGGGGGCGGATACTCCGCGCGCTGCGCGCGCAGCATCGATTCGAGCTCCGAGCTCGCCTCGAACGGCCGCCGCCCGGTCAACATCAGGTACAACATCGTTCCGACGGAGAAGAGATCGGCCCGCGCGTCCAGCGCCCGGCCCAGCGCCTGCTCGGGCGACATGAACCCGATCTTGCCCTTGATGATGCCCGCGCCCGTCTGCTCCCGCTTCCGCTCGGCCTTGGCGATCCCGAAGTCCGCCAGCTTGACCTCGCCCTGCTCGCTGACGAGCACGTTCGTCGGGTTCACGTCGCGGTGAACGATGCCGAGCGGCCGGCCGTCGGCCGCGCGCTTGGCGTGCGCGTAGGACAGCGCCCGACACACCTGCGCCGTCACGTACAACGCGAGCGATGGGGGCCAGGGATGGTCGGGGCCCGTGGCCTGGGCCCGCTCCAGAATCAGCTCCAGATCCCACCCCTCCACGAGCTCGAGGACCAGGAACGTCCGCTCGGCGGCGACCCCCACGTCCAGCACCTGCACGATGTTGCCGTGCGACAGGCTCATCGAGATGTGGGCCTCGTCGATGAACATGTTGCGGAACTGCGGATCGGCTGAGAACGCGGTCAGCACGCGTTTCATGACGACCAGCTTCTCGAAGCCCTCGGCCCCGTGCTGCGTGGCCAAGAAGATCTCGGCCATGCCCCCATCGGCCAGCTTACCGACGATCGTGTAGCGGCCATGCGCCATTCTGGGAATCGACAGATTACCACCGC
>Ga0265313_10000034_pt1 | contig 126370 bp, 107 predicted proteins | sample 4123metaG_FD_203122 | JGI IMG/M metagenome (GOLD analysis project Ga0265313, IMG submission 203122) | Rhizosphere microbial communities from Carex aquatilis grown in University of Washington, Seatle, WA, United States - 4-1-23 metaG | ecosystem: Host-associated > Plants > Roots > Rhizosphere... | reverse complement strand
AGGCCGCTCGTATTCCCGCGTGACCCGCCAAGCTCGCGCGTGAGCAGGCGCCATCGGCTCGGCAGCGGCGCCGCGGAACAAGAGCGCCGGCCAAGTCGCCCCGAGGAGGATTGGTTCATGCCTACTGACACTGCGGTCCCCGCCCGCGCATCGGACTCGACCCGATGGATCCAACTGATCCTCGGCATCATCTGCATGGCGAGCGTCGCCAACCTGCAATACGGCTGGACGCTGTTCGTGCTGCCGATTCAGCACCAGTGGGGCTGGAGCAAGGCCGAAATCCAGGTTGCATTCTCCATCTTCATCTTGCTGGAAACCTGGCTGGTGCCATTCGAAGGTGCGATCGTCGATCGCATCGGTCCTCGCTGGATGGTGCTTGCCGGTGGCGTTGCCACGTTTCTCGCCTGGTTCATTAATTCCCAGGCCTCCTCGCTCGGCATGCTCTATCTCGGCGGCGCGGTGGCCGGCTTTGCCGGCGGCGCCGTGTACGGCACGTGCGTCGGCAATGCGCTCAAATGGTTCCCTGATAAGCGCGGGCTGTGCGCCGGCCTCACGGCCGCTGGCTTTGGCGCCGGCGCGGCGATTACCATCGCGCCGATCCGGTCGATGATCCTGACCAGCGGCTACCAGCACACCTTCCTGTTCTTCGCCATTGTCTACGGCATCATCGTCGTCTTGGTGTCGAATTTCATCCGCGCGCCACGCCCGCAGGACGTTCCTGCGGCGCAGGCCATCAAGGTCCGGCAAGGTACCGAGGACCTGCCACCGTCGCAGGCGCTGCGCTCGCCGATCTTCTGGATCATGTATCTGATGTTCTTCTTGGTCGCGGCCGGCGGCTTGATGTCGGCGGCGCAACTGTCGCTGATTGCCCACGAACGCGGCATCGCCAACACCCCGATGGTCATCTTCGGCATCAGCACGACCGCTATTGTCGCGGCGCTGTTCTTCCACAACATTACCAACGGCGTCGGCCGTCCGCTCAACGGCTGGATTTCCGATCACATTGGGCGCGCCAACATGATGGGCGTTGCGTTCGGAATCGAAGCCGTCTGTATCGCGGCATTCGGTTTTTTCGGTGGGACCGCGGCGTCATTCGTCATCACGGACGCACTGGTGTTTTTGTTCTGGGGCGACATCTTCAGCCTGTTCGCAGCGACGGTCGGCGACGCCTTTGGCCGCAAGTTCGTCACGGTCAATTACGGCATCATGTACACCGCCAAGGGCGTCGCATCCTTGCTGGTCCCGGTCGGCAACCTCTTGACCCACTATACGGGCAGTTGGCACGCGGTTTACGGGATAGGCTGCGGAATGAACGCGCTGGCCGCGATCCTCGGATTCTTCGTCCTAAAACCATTGATCAATGCGCGGCTGAAAGCGCCGGGCAAAACCCAGGCGGAGGCGCGTGCGGAATTGCGCAGCGCGGCGTAGGCGCGCGTCAGCCAGTGGTGGCGCCGGCCAGGGACGCATCGTTCACCAGTGATGTGTTCACTGGCTCGCGGCGCCGCCATGTGCTTTCGCCGAGATAGGATTGCTCGAAATCGGAAAGCCGGCAGAGCGCCTCGAAATCGCGCAGCGTGACCCGCTTGCCGTCGAGTGCAATCAGCTTGTCGTCGCGTAGCGCCCGCAGCGTACGATTGACGTGGACAGGGCTCAGTCCGAGCGCATCGCCGATCACTTCCTGAGTCAACGGCATGTCGAATGACAGGCCGTCGGTTTGGCGGGACCGTTCGAGGCGGATGAACAACTCGAGCAGAAAATGGCTGACCCGGCCGTAAGCAGAACGGCGCGCGGTGTCGATCAGACGCTCGCCGAGAATGGCCGCGTCGCCGATTGCGGCAAGCAGCAGAGCCATCGAAAGCTCCGTGTTCCGCTCCGCCGCGGAGGTGACGATCTCGATCGGAACCGCCGACAACGAACATGCCGTAATGGTCGCGACCGAGTAAAGGGAACTCGGGAATGCGCAGGCCGGCAGCCCGAATATTTCCCCCGGCAGCACGAAATTGACGATCTGTCGGCCGCCGTTATGGAGAATTTTGTACCGCGACAGCCAGCCGTCGTGATTGACGTAGAGAAATTGCGGGGTATTGCCGGCGACGATGACATCGCGGCACTTGCGAAATCTCATCGGCTTGGCTGCACCGCGGCACTCAGACAGCAGCGTCTTGCCGATCGGCCGGATACAACCCGCCGGCGCTGCCACTGTCAAAAAACCCGGCGCGGCCGCGTCGTTGCCGATGAACATCGTTTCGATCCCCGATTTAACCTGAACGTCTCCGTCCCGCAGCAATCCATACACCTGAAAATTCGCCGGCCGAACGCGCGTACTGACGCATGATATTGCTCCACGTTAATCGCAGCGTCCGGTCTCGGGTTCCCGCCGGCCAGGGCCGTGCGGCATCGCATCCAGTGCCGAGCCGCTTGTCACCGGCTTCGCCATCACGCTACGCTTCGCCATCCCGCGCAAAAAGCTCGCGTCAGACGGGAATTTCTGGGAGGGGGACTATGAGCGATATTGGCAGTCGCAGCACAGCACCATGGTATCGCACGCTGACCAGGATGCAGTGGAGGGCGCTGATCGCATCGAATCTGGGCTGGACGTTCGACGGATTTGAGGTTTTCGCTCTCATCCTCACGGTCGGCGCGGCGCTGCATCAGTTGCTTGATCCGTCACAGTACAAGTTCATTCCCGCCTATGCGGGCGCGGTGATCGCGATCACCGTGTTCGGCTGGGGCACTGGTGGTCTGCTCGGCGGCATTTTGGCCGACTACATCGGCCGCAAGCGCTCGATGGCCTTGACCATTCTCGCCTATTCCCTGCTCACCGGGTTGAGCGCGCTGTCGTGGAGCTGGCTGTCGTTTGCCGTTTTCCGTTTCCTGGTCGGTCTTGCCATCGGTTCCGAATGGGCGACCGGCGCCTCGATCACGGCCGAGCTGTGGCCCGACAATGCGCGCGGCAAGGGCGGAGCGCTTTTGCAGGCCGGCTATCCGATCGGAAGCATCCTTGCTTCCGCCGTCTGGGTCCTGATCGGCACGTCCGGGCCTGGCGCATGGCGTTACATGTATCTGATCGGTGTGCTGCCGGCGCTCATCACCTTCTGGATCCTGCGCAACATTCCCGAATCGCCGCGCTGGGAGGAATCCAACAGACAGCGGCGCGCCGCGCATGAGCTTCGCCGCAGCGGCGGCACGTTGCACGGCGAAAACGCCGCGATCGTGCGTTTCACACTGGTTGACATGTTTGCCGAGCCGGCGGTGCGCATGCGGCTTATTCTCACATTCATCATGTCGCTCTCGGTGACGATCGGCTATTGGGGCGTTTCGACCTTCGTGCCGAGCTATGTCGGTTCGGTCGCCACGCACCTTGGGCTCGCCGCCCAGCGTTGGGTCGGTCTCGCCGGGCTCGTGCAGAATATCGGAGCGCTGCTAGGCTTCTTCACATTCGGCTTCCTCGCCGACTCGATCGGCCGCAAGCCAACGACATGGCTTTATTACCTGCTGTGTCTGATCCTCACTCCCATCGTCTATTTGTGGGTGCAGGAAATCCACCTGTTGCTATTGGTCTTTGCGGTCTACGGCTTCTTCATCCAGGGCGTCTTTTCGTGGACGGCCGTCTGGCTGCCGGAGCTGTTTCCGACACGCATGCGAGGCACCGCGGCGGGCTTTATCTTCAATACGCCTCGCCTGATCTCGGCGGTCGCGCCACTGATCGCCGGCAGTCTGATCGTCGGCCTCGGCGGTTACGGCAAGACTGCCACGATCCTCGGCCTGTTCTATATTCTCGGTCTGGTCACGGTGCCGTTCCTGCCCGAGACCAAGGGTAAGCCATTGCCGGAGGCCGACACGCTCTCGGCGCCCGGCGCGGCGGCCCAAGAGCTTCGACAAACCGCCTGATACGCGGCAGGAGTCGCCGCCATCACGCCTGAGGCAATAAGAAAAATGCCCGGCACAAGGCCGGGCATCAGGAGTCCGAAAACCGACAGGGCCGACGAGATGCGGCGCCGCGCGCGTACGCCGCGGCACGCTCTCCTATTCAGGCCGCGGCGGCAGTGAGATTACCGAACTTCTTCAGGTTCTCTTTCTGCTTCTCGTTGCGCGGCGGCAGCTTGAACAGCCGCGACGCGGTGCCGCCGAGGATGTTGTGCTTGGCCTTCTCCGACAGGAACGGCAGATCCCAGATCGTCGACGGCAGATCGAAATCCCAGTGCGGATAGTCGGAGGAATACAGGAGCTGGGTTTCGGCATTCATCATCCGGAAGGTCTGCTCCATCGCCCCATAGTCCTGAATTTCCATCGGCTGCGTCGAGTAGTACATGTCACGCATGTAATCCGACGGCTTCTTCTTCAGGAGCGGCGCCTCCGACGGCCGCAGCATGTATTCGTGATCGAGCCGCTGCATCAGGAACGGGACCCAGGCCAGACCGGCTTCAATCCAGATCACCGGCAGCTTGGGGAAGCGCTCGCCCATGCCGTTGACCACCCAGTTCGTGCAGTGCAGCACGTTGTACCAGGAGAAGCCCAGCGCATGCGCCGCCATGAAGCGGTTGCAGCTCCGATAGATCGGCTCGCCCCAGTTCGGGCCGGAATGGAACGACAGCACCAGGCCGCGCTCTTCCATCGCCCGGTACATCTTCATGTAGGCGTTGTCGTAGACCGCCATGTTGGAGCGCACTGTCGTCACCATGAAGCCGCCGACGTGCTTGCGGCCGCCGAACGTCTCGACCTGACGGAGTGAGGCCTCCGGGTCGGAGAACGGCAGACACAGCATCGAGAAGAAACGGCCGCCGGACTCCGGCATGACCTTCTCGGTGAGCCAGCGGTTATAGGCCCAGCACAGCTCGACCTCCATTTCCTTCTGCGGATGCATGCCGATGTTGAGCATGCCGGTCGGGAACAGACAGGAATAATCGACGCTCATGGCGTCCATCCAGCGATGGCCGAGCTGGATGTCGCGCTCCGCGCCGGTGACGCCGTCGGTCTTCTCCGAACCGCGCATCGGATAGCGCGTGACGCGGCCACCCATGTCCTGATAGCCGACTTGCGTCGGCGTGATGCCCGAACGGTTGCGCTTGCTGCCGGCCGAGAGGCTCAGCTGGCGCAGCACGTCGTTTTCCATGAATGGCAGGAATTCGTTGTAGCTCTCATTCTCGTAGTGGTGAGCGTCGACGTCGACGATGACCATGTCGTCGAAATTGCGCTGATGAGCCTGCTTGCGCGCATGCGCCAGCAGCCGGCTGGTATTGAGTTCTTCGATGGTGACGCGGCGACCGCGATCAGCGATGAGATCCATAGCGTTTCTCCTGACGTTTCATTCGTGAAAAATGGGCGCTAACGGCCCGTCCAGCTCTGCCACATGCCGAGCTCGAAAACTGCGAGATCGGCGGCTTTCAACAATCCGCTCGCCGTGACCATTACGTCGGTGGCGGAAATCGAGTTTTTGGATACCGGCATGATCTGCTCGCCGGCCTCGAGCCGCGCCGTGTAGACGCGACACGCAGCGGCTATCAGCTTCTGCAACGCTTCGGTGCTCACCAGGTCGAGCTTGCCGTCGACGATGCTGCCCTCGAGCACGGACGCGAGCCGCTTGGCGTCGGCGGAGGCGCCCTCGACCAGTTCGACCTTGGGCTTTGCTGACGGCCGCGCCGCAACCGGCCGGCGCACCGTTTTCGCCGCCGTCTTCGCGGCGGATTTTGCGATCCCCTTTGTCGCGCGCTTAGGCGACGACATAAAGGTCATCTCCTTTTTGCACGGTCTTGAATTTCTTCAACTTCATCTTCCGGTCGGAGACGCATTCGCCGGTCTTCATGTCGTATTCCATGCCGTGCCAGGGGCAGACGAAATGCATCTCGTCTTCGGAGAAGAACAGGCCCATCGATGTCTTGTCAGGGCGCAGACGCTCCTCGACCTTGGCGATGGTCAGCCCTTCGCAAGCCGGACCGCCCTGATGGAGACAAAAATTGCTGTAGGCGAAGAATTCGCCCTCGTGCTTGAAGACGCCGATTTCATTATCGCCGACAAAGACAATCCGGCGATCGCCGTCCTTGAATTCGGCGAGCTTTGCGACGAACTTTTCCGCCATTGCGTTACTGCCCTCATGTTACGCCCTTTGTCGGGCCGACTTTATTCCTTTTTGGCGCGGCCGTTGCGGACTTTGTCGCCCATCGTAGGCGCGCCTCGCAAGCTATGCATTTAGCACAAGCTGCACCGGCACGCGACCGCGGTTCTGCAAGGTGATTTTCTAGTCCCATTCCAAGGTAGGACAAAGCAAAATCATGCGTAAAGCCCAGCGGAAGCGGCATGACTGGTAGCGCAGCCATGCCGGTTGTGGAAGGATTTGCCCAGCAGCGGAAGCGGTACGGTTCCGTAAGCCAACACAACCGGAACGTCACAATCGCCCAGCCTTGTGCAGGAGTTGTAGATTAGCGAGGCTACGCCATCCGGTTTTCGATCTCGCCGATCTTCTCGATCCAGAGCTTCACCACATCGCCTGCCTTGAGGAAGGTGCCACTTTCGGCGCCCGTACCCGACGGTGTGCCGGTCAGGATCAGATCGCCGGGCTGAAGCGTCATATTGATCGACAACTGCTCGATCTGTTCGGCGAGCGAGAACAGCATCTTGCCGGTATTGGAATCCTGCTTCAGTTCGCCGTTGACCCACAGCTTGAGGTTCAGGTTTTGCGGGTCACCGATATCGCTCGCCGGGACGATCCACGGGCCGATCGGGCACGAACCGTCGAATGACTTGTGCTTGGTCCAGTCCATCTTGAACGGCGAGGTCGCCGGTACCGGCGGCCGGCGGCCGCGATCGCGCGCCGACAGATCGTTGGAGACCATGTAGCCGGCGACGTAGCTCAACGCCTTGTCGAGCGTCACGTCCTTGGCGGGCCGGCCAATGACGGCGGCAAGCTCGATCTCCCAATCCATGCTTTTCGCATAATGGGAGATCTTCACCGTGGCGCCCGGATCCGTGATGGTGCCGGCAGCCTTGATGAAATGCCAAGCCTTGAGCCCCTGCTCGTGCGGGTCGGCCGGCGGCGGATTGCCCTCACGCGCAGCCATGGCGGCGGCATGGTCGGCGTAATTGGCGCCGGCACAAAAGATCGTCGGAGGGTGCGGAACGGGGGCGAGAAGCTTGGTTTTTTTTAGCGGCTGCCGCTTGGCCCGGCTCTTGGCGGCACCAGCCGTGGCCTTGCGCAGCAGGCCCTCGGCCGATTTCCAGTCTTGGAGGATACCGAGCACCGTCGCATACGCCGGTTTGCCGGTCAGCTTGGCGGCGTCGAACACCTCTTCGCCGATCACGATCCCGGCGCGCGGGCCCTCAGCCGACTTGTAGGTTGCGATCCTATATCCCGCCAGCTTTGCCCCAGCCATGCGTCAACTCCCTGATGGCGTTAAAACCCTGGCCGCGACAAAACCGCGATCTCGGCCGGTTGGCAAGGCCGCCTTGTCAAGGCCGCCTTGCGCTCAAAACGGTTCGGCACTCTTGAGTTGACGCGAGCGCGGTGCTTGATTCTCCCTACCAGAGCACCGACACCCAAGGTTAGAGAAGGTTGGAGCCCCCCATGATAAAGCTGCGACGCATCGGGCACGCCACATTCGAGACGCCCGATCTGCAAAAGATGATCGATTATTACACCGAGGTGATGGGACTCGTGCTCGCCGAGCGCGAGAAGGACCGCGCCTTCCTGACGACGCCGGTCGGGCTGCTCGCCATTCAGCTCAACAAGGGCGACGCCGAACGCTGTACCACGCTGTCATTTGAAGTCGCACCCAATTCCGACTTCGGCGCGTTCGCGCGCGAACTGGAAAAGGACGGCATCAAGAGCGAACTGCGTAACGACTCGGTACCCGGCACCGGGCCGGTGCTGACGTTCAAGGACAACAAGGGCACGACGATCGCGCTGTTCAAGGAATGGAGCTATCTCGGCAAGCACCTGGCGCATCACGGCGTCGGCGCACTCAAGCTCGGACACATCGCCTGGGTGGTCGAGGACCCGCAGAAGACCGCGGAGTTCTACCAAAAGGTCCTGGGCTTCCGTGTCTCCGACTGGATCGACGATTTCTTCGTGTTCATGCGCTGCAACACCGATCATCACACGGTGAATTTCATCCGCGGCAAGAACGTCAAGATGCATCACATGGCGTTCGAGCTGAAGGACTTCATCCACCTGCAGAACTCATGCGATCTGTTCGGACAGAAGAAAATCCCGATCATCTGGGGGCCGCTGCGCCACGGCCCCGGGCACAACATCGCCACTTATCATCGCAATCCGGACGATCAAGTCATCGAGTTCTTCTGCGAACTCGATCAGATGGTCGATGAGGAACTCGGCTATTTCGAACCGCGGCCGTGGCACCAGGATACGCCGCAACGGCCGAAGACCTGGAAGGCCGGCATGAATAACGTCTGGGGACCACCGCCGCTGCCGGATTTCCATCGCGGCAGGGATTAAGCCACCCCCGGTGCGTTTCCCCGGCGCGGCGCACCATGAAATGGTGCGCTGCAGACCCCGGATCGCTTCAAATTCGGAATCTGTGACGATCCCGGATCAGCGAGGCACCGCTTCGCGCTACATCGCGTCCGGGAAACGAGATTCATCAATCACTCGTTCTTGCCACCGAGCTGCTTGAGCTTGGCGAACACCGCGTCGACATCGAGATCGTCGCCCGTCGTCTTCGCCGTTGCGGGTTCCGGCTCGTCTTTTGGCGCGGTCGTGACCGAGGCCGGCAGGAGCGTGGCGCCCTGTTCTTCGACCGGAATCGGCTTTTCCTTGGCGGCGCGCTGCACTTCGAGGTCGAGATCGATCTGCGAGCACAGCCCGAGCGTCACCGGATCGAGCGGCGAGAGATTCGCCGAGTTCCAATGGGTGCGCTCGCGAATCGCCGAAATGGTCGACTTGGTGGTGCCGACGAGCCGCATGATCTGGCTGTCTTTCAGCTCCGGATGGTTGCGCACCAGCCAAAGGATGGCGTTGGGCCGATCCTGCCGGCGCGAGACGGGGGTATAGCGCGGCCCCTTCTTCGGCTTGGCTTCGGGCATGCGCACCTTCGGCTCGGCGAGATGCAGTTTATGGCCGGGGTCGGCCTCGGCGGTGGCGATTTCCTCGCGCGTCAGCTGGCCGGTCGATACTGGGTCGAGGCCTTTGATGCCCTGGGCCGAGTCGCCGTCGGCGATCGCCTTCACCTCAAGCGGATGCAAATTGCACAATTGCGCGATCTGGTCGAACGAAAGCGACGTATTATCGACCAGCCACACGGCAGTCGCTTTGGGCATCAACGGCGCGGTCGCCATGGGTAAATCTCCTCTGTGCTCCGCCCGCCTTGGTCAGGCGAAGCCACTCATCAAGGATGACTGGAAAGCTACGCAAATATAAGCGCCTGGGCTTTGGGGCGCAACCGTTTGTCGGCCATCACTTTGTCTGGCATGGCGAAGGCGGACCCAAGCCGCTATTGGTGAGTAACGGCGCGGACAACGCGCCTGCAAAATGAAGGGAGGCGCGGATGGGCAGACTTTTGTGCGCTATTGCCGCGCTCGCCTTCGCGCTCGCCGCCTTGCCCTTTGCGGCGCACGCCCAGCCGGCGGATTTTCCGGCGCGGCCGGTGCGGCTGGTCGTGCCGTTCGCGCCGGGCGGCGGCGTCGATATCGTGGCCCGGCTGGTCGCACCGAAGCTCAGTCAGGCCTGGGGCCAGCCGGTCGTCGTCGAGAACAAGGCGGGCGCGATCGGTGCGGTCGCGAGCGAATACGTCCTGCAACAGCCGGCCGACGGCTACACGGTGCTGATTGGCGTCGCCGGCAGCCATGCCATTGCGCAGTATCTGCATCACGATCTGGCCTACGATCCGGTACGCGATTTCGCCGGCGTCACCGTGCTGTCCTATTCGCCGCTGATCTGCCTCGTTGCGCCGTCGAGCCCGTTCCACACCATGAAAGAACTGGTCGACGCCGCGAAGACCAAGCCGGTCGCGTTCGGCAGCCCCGGCGCCGGCTCGCAGCCGCACCTGATCGGCGAGATGTTCAACCTGCTCTACGGCACGCAATTTCAACATGTCGCCTACCGCGGTGTCGCGCCTGCCATGCAGGATCTGCTCGGCGGCCACATTCCGATGGTGATGGGCGAAATGGGCTCGGCAAAGCCGCTCGTCACCTCCGGCAGACTGCGCGCGCTCGCCGTGACCGGGACGACACGAAATCCGAGCGTGCCGGATGTGCCGACCTTCACCGAAGCCGGCTATCCGAATTTCGAAGTCAATTCCTGGTTCGCGCTGTTCGTGCGTACCGCAACGCCAAAGCCGATCGTCGACAAGATCGCAGCCGACATCACCAAGGCGGTGCGCAGCCCCGACGTCGAGGCGCGGCTCGTTGCCGACGGTTGGCAGCCGGGTGGCGGCACGCCCGCGGAATTCACCAAGCTCTGGATGGATACGTCGAAACAACTCGGCCATGTCATCCAGGAACGTCACATCACGATCGAATGAGGAATGAGGAAATTATCATGGCCGGACCGCTCGATGGAAAAGTCGCAATCGTCACCGGCGCGGGGCGCGGCCTCGGCCGGGTAATGACGCTGGCGTTGCTGGCAGCCGGCGCCAGCGTCGCTGCGACCGAACTCGATGCCGAGGCGCTCGACGAAACCGGCCAGGCCGCCGAAGCAGCCGGCGCCGGCGAGCGTATTCTCGATGTCGTTGCCGACGTGACGCGTGACGACAGCGCACCCCGGATCGTGCGCGCCACGACTGAACGCTTCGGCCGCCTCGATATCCTGCTCAACAACGCCGGCATTAACATGGCGCTGTTCCGCCGGCCTGATACCAAACCGAGCGGAAAATTTTGGGAGGTCACACCGGAAGAATTCCGCCGCATTATCGACGTCAACGTCGTTGCCGCGTTTCTGATGAGCCGGGCCGCGCTGCCGGTGATGCTCAAGCAGCGCTGGGGCCGCGTCATCAATGTCACCACCAGCCTCGACACCATGTATCGCGGCGGTATGCAGCCCTACGGCGGCTCGAAGGCGGCGAACGAAGCGCATCTCCTCGGGCTCGCGCAGGAACTGGAGGGCACCGGCGTCACCGCCAACGTGCTGGTTCCGGGCGGCGCCGCTAATACGCGTATGGTGTCGGTCGGACAGGAGCCGGATCGCGCGAAGCTCGTTTCGCCCGATGTCATGGCGGCGCCGCTCGTCTGGCTGTGCTCGAACGCCTCCGACGGCGTCAATGGACTGCGCTTCATCGGCGCGCGCTGGGATCAAAGCCTGCCGCCCGCCGAGGCGGCGAAGAAAGCCGGCGCACCGGCCGCGTGGCAGCAACTCGGCCGTCAGGCGATCGTCCCAAACAGCCCGCGCTGATTTTATTTGGTCGCGTTCACCGGCTGCACCGCCGTCGTCTTCGGCACGGCGAGCGGCACGGCGCGTCTGACGAAGCCTATCGGCGGATGCACGATGCGCTTGGTGAAAATCTGTCCGCAACCGTTGCGGCCGCACATGGTCACGGCTTGCGCGGCGTTGCACACCGATCCGATCAAGAGAGCCGCGAGGGCTGCGAACAAGGCGATGCGATGCATATGCCTTGTTATGATTTTATGGTGAATGAATCCTTAATTACGGCCGCCGGCCGCAAAACGGATCATTCGGCCTTGATGCCGGCCTCCTTGATGACCGGCGTCCACTTGGCCATTTCGGCCTTCTGCTTCGCGGCGAGCGCCGCGGGCGTCTGATAGTCGGGCGGCCAGACTTCCTGGCCGACTTTCTTCAACTTGTCCTGCACCAACGGATCGGCCAGGCTCTCGCGGATCGCCGCATTAAGCTTCGCAATCACGTCCGCCGGCGTACCCGCGGGTACCCAGATGCCGTGCCAGAAGCTCGCATCGACGCTGGTGATGCCGAGTTCGTCGAGCGTCGGCACGCTCGGCGCCGCCCACCAGCGCTTGGGCTGCAACACCGCGTACGCCTTGAGCTGGCCGTTTTGCACATAGGGCAGCGTCCCCGCCGCCTGGCTGAAGGCGAAGTCGACGTGGCTGCCGAGCAGATCCTCGGCGACCGGTGCACCGCCGCGATACGGCACGATCTGAAACGTCGTGCCGGTGACTTTCTCGAACAGCCGCGCCGCGATGTCAGTTGGCCCCCCGACACCGACGGTCGCCATCGTCGCCTTGCCGCCTTGCGCCTTGAGCCAGGCGATCAGGCTTTTGACATCGCTCGGCGGCAGCGCCTTGTTGGCGACGATCCAGATCGGCGTGTCGGCAATCAACGACACCGGAGCCAGATCCTTCACCGGATCGTAGTCGAGCTTGAGAATGACCGGATTGAACACCGCGGTCTGGGTATGGCCGATGCTCAGCATGTAGCCGTCGGGCGGCGAATGGGCGACGCGGCCGACGCCGATGCTGCCGCCGCCGCCGCTGATATTGGTGACGACCACCGGCTGGCCGAGCGGCTTTTGCATCCGCTGCGCCAGAAGCCGCGCGATCGTGTCGGTCGGGCCGCCGGCCGGATACGGCACCATGATGGTGATCGGCCGCGACGGATAGGAATCGGCGCGCGCGGTGACCGCGCCGGCGAGAACCGCAAAACCAAGAGCCGCAAGAGCAAGAGCCACACCAAGTGCTACGAACCTGCGCATGTCATTTTCCAATTTTCTTTATCCCCCACGCCGCCGTGGCGACTGACGGCCGTGTGAGGTTGCCTCGATTGCGGGCAAGGGTTGCCTCGATAGCGGGATTGTATTTTGCTGCACGCGACTGCGCCAGTGACCGGGGATTGCCCGGCGAGGATCGCCCAAAGGATCGACAATGGATTTCGACTTCACCGAGGAACAGAGCCTGTTGCGCGAAACCGTGCGCAAGCTGATGCAAAAGCACGCGCCGCCCGACTATGTGCGCAAGCACGACCGTGAGCGCACCTATCCGGAAGATCTGTTCCAGGCCTTCGCCGAAGCCGGCCTGCTCGCGCTGCCGTTCCCGGAAGACTACGGCGGCACCGGCGGCACGCTGCTCGACATGACCATCGTCGCCGAGGAGATTTCGCGCATCTCCGCCGATCTGGTGATGGCGTATACCGGCAATATTTTTTGCGGGCTTAATCTGCTGCGCAAGGGCTCCGAAGAGCAGAAGCGCGAATGGCTGCCAAAATTGATTGACGGCAAGATCAAGCTCTCGATCTCGATGTCGGAGCCCGACGCGGGTTCCGATATCGGCGCCATGCGCACCAATGCGGTGCGCGACGGCAATCAATGGGTGATCAACGGCCAGAAAATCTGGGCCTCCACCGCGGGCGCCCCCAACAACGTCATCAGTCTTTATGTCAAGACCGATCCCAAGGCGCATTACCGGCAGGGTCTGTCGCTGTTTCTGGTCGACAACGACACGCCGGGGCTGAAGCTGCGCAAGCTCGACATGCTCGGCCGCCGCGCCACCGGCACCTACGAACTCACTTTCGATAACGTGCGCGTGCCGCCCGACCGGCTCGTCGGCGGCGAGAACAAGGGCTGGGACGTGGTGATGTCGGGGCTCGCGGTCGAGCGCGCCGCCTCCTGCGCCGGCAATGTCGGCGCCGCGCAAGGCGTGGTCGATCTCGCCCTGCAATACGCCAAGGACCGAAAACAGTTCGGCCGCCCGATCGGCGCCAACCAGGCGATCGCCCACATGCTCGCCGACATGGCGACCGAAGTGGAAGCCGCGCGCACGCTGATGTGGCGCGCCGCGTGGCTGGTCTCGACCGGCAAGGACGCGCTGCGCGAAATCACCATGGCGAAGCTGTTCACGTCTGAGACCTACGTCAAAGTCGCCAACCTCGGCATGCAGGTGCTGGCCGCCTTCGGCTATTGCGAGGAATTCGACATGGCGCGCCACTACCGCGACGCCCGCGCCGCCACCATCGCGGCCGGCACCTCGCAGATCCAGCGCAACCTGATCGCCAATCTGATGGGGCTCAAGGTGCAGTGAAGCCTCCAGCTCCGGGCCTATCTGAAACGCCGCGGCTCCATCCGTGGCGCTCAGAGGCGCGGAGCCGCCCCTCATCCGCCGCGCTTCGCGCGGTTCTTCATGGCATCGAACAGCCCGCGTTTTTTTAAGCGATCCACAGCGTATTACGGCATTACGGTAACAGTGCAGTTATTTCCGTATGCAATCCGAGTTGAATGCACTTTCACCATAATTCCGTTGAGGAAATCCCGCGCGCATTCGAGAGGCAGGGCGAGGTGTGGATCGGCGAGGCACGCGCCACGCTTGCCGCGGGCCAGATCGTCATCCCGCCGGCCTGCCGCACTAAAATAGATTTGTTTCTCGGATGCGGTGCAGCGCGAAGCGGTGCACCGCTGATCCGGGATCGTCCCAGGTTCGGAGTTTGTAAGGGTCCCGGTTCTGCAGTGCATCACTCCGCTTCGCTACGTGCTGCACTGCGCCCGAGAAATGAGGATATTTTATCGCCTATACCCTGTCGCGGGAGGGAGAAAATAGGGCCAGTTGCAAATGCTCTCGCCTGCCGAAGCCCACCGCCTCGCCGTCGACGGAACTTTGCTGATTCGGCGGAACCTGATCGCCAGTCTCATCGGACCGATGCCGCCACGGTTTGATTCACCTGCGGAACTCTTGCGATCCCAATGACTTAACACCCGCACAGGCCGCGTCCCTGATTTGGCCAATTGTTGCGACCAAAATGCCAACATTGAGTCCTTTTTGGGCTGCCCAGGAGTTTCCGAAGCGTCTCCCAAGAATTTGCCACGGCGAGGCACTCGATGACGACAGCGAGAATTGGCCGGCTGAAGTCTCCTAATCTGCACACCGCGCTCCACGCGGCGACCTATCTGCTCGAGCTCGCCGTCATCGCGGCGTGCTATTTCGGCCTCGCCAATATCGCGCTGCTCTTTCCCGCGGCCAATCCGGCGGCGACGCCGCTGTGGCCGCCAACCGGCGTCGCGCTGTGCCTTGTGCTGTTGTGCGGCTATCGGGTCTGGCCCGCGATTTTTGTCGGCGCGTCTTCGGCGGCTGCGTTTTCAGTTTACGGCATGACGATGGCGTCGCTGCCGGAAGCCGTGTCGATCGGCGTCGCCACAGCCGCAGCGGCGGCGGCGGGCGGCTGGCTGATCAATCGCTGGGCGTATGGCCGCAAAGCGTTCGACACGCCGTCCGATGTCGCCAAATGCATGGCGATCATTGCGGTGGTCGCGATGATCAGCTCCGCCATCGCAATGGCCGGCACCCGCCTTGCCACCGGCGTCGCCAGTGGTCATGCGCCTGCCGATCTGATCGCCGGCTCGGTCGTTCCGTGGATCACGTGGTGGCTCGCGGATGCGGCCGGCACCGCGATCGTCACGCCCGCGATTCTGCTTTGGGCCAATACGCCGCTGCACCACATGTCCAAGTCCGGCATTGTGGAGACGGCCGCCGTGATTGTCGTGGCGGCGGCGATCGGCGCAATCGCCGGCGGCAGCATCATCGGTACTTATCGTCCGGCGTTGCTGCCATACCGCGAGGCGTTTGCATTCCTGATTTTCGTGCCGCTGTTGTGGGCGGCGCTGCGCGGCAATGCGCGCGACGCCGCGGCCGCCACGCTGGTGTTTTGCGGCGCAGCGGCCTGGAGCGTCGCGGCACAATCCGGCGCGCTGCCGGCGGCCGATCTGCATCGCTCGCTTGTCCTGATGCCAGCGCTGGCGATCGCCGCGCTCGTCGCCTGTCTGATGCTGGCGGCCGCCGCCGCGGCGCGGCGGCACGCCGAGGCCGCGCTCGCCGCAACGCAGGGCCATTTGACGTCGCAGCTCGATCAGACGCAGCTCGCGTTCCGCAATCTCAAGCAGCATTTCCAGATCTTCATCGAGGGCGCCGCCGACTATGCGATTTTCGTGCTCGATCCGACCGGGCACGTCACCAGCTGGAACGGCAACGCGCACAAGATCATCGGCTACGAGGCCGACGAAATTCTCGGCAAACATTTCGGCATCCTGTACCGGCCCGACGAGCGCCGCTCCGGCGTGCCGAACCGCGCGCTGGAACTGGCGGTGCGGCACGGCAAGCACGAAGTCGAAGGCTGGCGCGTGCGCAAAAACGGCGCGCCGTTCTTCGTCACCGGCACGCTCACCGCGATCCGGGACGACCACGACAGTCTGATCGGCTTCGCCAACGTCATCCGCGACGCCACCGAACGGCGCGACACGCAGGAGAAGCTGGTCGAAGCGCGCGAGCAGCTGGCGATGTCGCAGAAGATGGAGGCGATCGGCAAGCTGACCGGCGGCATCGCGCACGACTTCAACAATCTCTTGATGATCATCGGCGGCAACGCGCAGACCTTCAAGCGCCTGCTCGATCCGAAACTGCCGCGCGCCATCGAGGCGATCCAGACGGCGGCCAAACGCGGCGAGAGCCTGACGCGGCAGCTGCTCACCTTCTCGCGGCGCCAGCACCTTTCGCCGACCGTGGTCGATCTCGGCGCCAGCGTGCGGAACATGCGCACGCTCATTGAAAGCTCGCTGCGCGGCAACATCGTCTACAAGGAGCAGATCGAGGCCGGCATCGATCGCGTCAAGATCGACCTTGCCGAGCTCGAACTCGCCATCGTCAACATCGCCGTCAATGCGCGCGACGCCATGCCGAACGGCGGCGTGTTTTCGCTGACGGTGTGCAACGTCAAAGCCGACGGCGGCCTCAACAAGGATCAGAGCGAGAATTTCGTCGCGCTGGAATTCAGCGATACCGGGATGGGGATTCCGCCTTCCCTGCTGACGCGGATCTTCGATCCGTTCTTCACCACCAAGGAGGTCGGCAAAGGCACCGGCCTCGGCCTGTCGCAAGTCTATGGCTTTGCCCACCAGGCGGGCGGCACGGTGCAGGCCGACAGCACCGTCGGCCAGGGCACCACCATCACCATTTATCTGCCGGCCTCCACCGAGGCCGAAACGGTCGAAAGCGCCGTTGCCGATGACGAGGCGGCGCGCGAGCGGCACCCGGTGGTGCTGGTGGTCGACGACAGCGCCGAAGTCGCCGAGGTCACGTCGTCACTGTTCGAGCATCTCGGCTATGACACGGTCTATCGCGAGTCGGCGGACGAGGCGCTGAAACTGTTGTCGGAAGGCGCCAGCGTCGATCTTGTGTTCAGCGACATTGTCATGCCCGGCACCATCGACGGCGTCGGCCTCGCCAACGAAGTGCGGTTGCGCTTTCCGGGCCTGCCGGTGATGCTGACGACCGGTTACAGCGACGCCGCCTCAGCGGCGCCTTCGGGATTGCGAATCCTGCGCAAGCCGTTCGACACCGATGCGCTGCGCAGCTTCATCGATGACACGATGGAAGCCGGCGCGCGCACGCATTGAGCTTTATAGATTTGATCGCATTTTCTTCGGAAAACCGGCGGCCACTTTTCCGGAAAATGCAATTTTCAGATTGGTCGCATTTTCTTCGGAAAACCGGCGGCCACTTTTCCGGAAAATGCAATTTTCAGATTGGTCGCATTTTCTTCGGAAAACCGGCGACCACTTTTCCGGAAAATGCTCCAGATCACGCGCGCGGATCGATCGGCGTCGCCGCAGGGCTTCGCGCCTCGATTTCCTCCGCGGCAGCGAGACAGATGTCTTCGCGAAACCGCCCGGCCACGAGCTGAACGCCGACCGGAACGCCGTCGGCCAGACCGGTCGGGGCCGCGAGCCCCGGCAGGCCGAGCATCGAGATCGCGAGCATCGGATGGTGCGACGTGAGCATCCGCGCCACCGCGGCGTCGCCTTGCTGATCGTAATCATCCGGCACCGGGCGGAGCGACGACACCGGCATCAGCAGCAACGGATAGCGCTCAAGAAACAGCAGCCACTCGCGCAGGATGGTGGCGCGACGGCCGAACGCCTTGATGTAGCCGTCGTAATCGAGCTCGCCCGCATATGCCATGGTCGACGCGCGCGCCTTGCGCAACTGATCGTCGCCCAGCCGGTCGATGGCGCCGGTGGTGGTCGAGCGCTCCTCGCTGCGCACCAGCGTGAAGAACAGCCGCGCGATTTCCTCGAAATGCGGCGGCTCGGCTTCTTCGACCCGATAGCCGGCATCCTCGAGCCATTGCGCCGCCTGATGGAGCGCGGCCGCGATCGCCGGATCCATTTCGCCGCCGGGATTGTTGGCAAACAACGCGACCCGGCCGGCGCGCGGCAGCGCATGGTCCGCCGGCAAGCCCGGCCCCCACCACGGATCGCGCGGGTCGCGCTCCGCCATCGTCTCGTAGCCGAGGCGGAGATCGCGCACGGTGCGGGCCAGTGGGCCCTGCGAATGGGTGATCTGCGTGGTCAGCGACGGATCGCCCGCGGCGGTCGCATTGAATGTCGGAATCCGACCGATGGTCGGACGCAGGCCGAGAATGCCGCACGCATAGGCCGGGTAGCGGATCGATCCGGCGCGATCGCTGCCGTGCGCCAACGGTCCGATGCCGGCCGCCACGGCGGCTGCACCGCCGCCGGTCGAGCCGCCCGGCGTGATGTGCGGATTCCACGGGTTGAGCGTGCGGCCGTGCAGCGCGTTCGCGGTGAAGAAGCGGGCGCTGAACGGCGGCACATTGGTGCGGCCGATGCCTATCGCGCCAGCCCTGCGCCAGTTGGCGATCGCCGGATTGTCCGCCTTGGCGACGTTATCCTTGAACGCGACGATGCCGTTGGTGGTCGGCCGGCCGGCATAGTCCATGTTGATCTTGTAGGTCACCGGGACGCCGTGCAACGGCCCGAGCGCCTCGCCGGCCGCAACCGCCTTGTCGGCGCGATCGGCCGCGAGCAGCGCCTCGTCCGCCAACAGATCGACCACCGCGTTGATGGCCGGATTCGCCTGTTCGAGGCGGTCGAGACAGCTCGTCACCGCCTCGTGCGCCGAAATCTGCCGGGTGCGAATGGCGTGCGCGAGATCGCACGCCTGCCATCGCCAGAGCTGCTCTTTGCTCATCAGTTGCCGAACGGCTTTTCGCGTTCGAGACGCGCCTTGGCCTCTTTGGCAACCGACAGGTCGAACAGCTGCTCGCGGCTGACTTTCTTCTCGACGAAATGGAAACCGCTGCCGCTCCAGAAATCCTGCATCTTCATGATCTCGTCGACCGGCGGGGTGCCGTCCTCGTTGATGTAACTCCAGTGCGGCGCAATCGCCTTGACGAGCTCCGGCTTGTTGAGCGCGGTGGTGCGCGCCAGGATCTGCACGATGTCCATGTGCTGATCCGGCGCCGCGGCCGCGGCGTTGAACTCCTTGACGCCCTGCAAGTAGGCCATCGCGTAACGGATCACCACGTCGCGGTGCTTTTCCAGATAATCCTTGCGCACCGCGATATCGGCGATCGCCATGCCGGGCGCGACCTGATCGCCGTTGGCGACGATCGGGCCCCATTTGTTGTTCTGCGCGAAATAGCCGAACTGATAGGCCAGATCGGTGACGTCGAGCTGCTTCTGGCCGAGCATCTTCATCAGGTCGGGCTGGCCGATATTGACGGTCCACTTCACGTCCTTGACGGGATCGAGGCCGGCTTTGGCGAGCGCGACGGCGACATTGTATTGGTTGATGCTGCCAAGCGCCCCGACGCCGACGCGCTTGCCTTTCAGCTTGGCGAAATCGGCCGCCGAATGGACGCCCTGGTCGTAAAGCTCCTGCGACACGCTGGTGACCGTGTAGCCGTAACCCGGACGATTGTGGCCGCGATCCAGAATAATGACGAGCGGCGCACCCTTGGCCACGCTGTTGAACAGGCCGGCGGCGGCCGTCATGCCGCCAAGATCGATTTCGCCGGAGACGAAAGCCGGAACCGACGCGGCACCGTCGATGAATTCGCGGTGCTGGATGTCGATGCCGAGCTTTTTGAAATAGCCCTTCTCGCGCGCGATGTAGTAGCCGCCGCCGGAGATGAAGGGGCCGTCTTCGACGCGCAGCACATCGGCGGCCCGGGCGCTGCCGTGGCATCCCGCGCCTATCAGCGCGGCTGCGATTGCGAGACTGATTGTGGTTTTCATTGCGGTCTCCTTGCCGGCGAGCGGCCTTAGCGATTGTCGTGGGCGATCCAGGGCGCGATCTTGCGGTCGATCCATTGTTGCAGTTTCATGATAACGGCTCCCATCACCGCAAGCACCAGCAATGCGGCGAAAACCTTCTCGGTTTCCAGAACCTGGCCGGCCGAGATCAGAAGATAGCCCATGCCGCTCTGACTCGAGCCGCCGATCATCTCGGCGGCCACGATCAGGATGATGGTGACGCCCATGCCGAGTTGCAGTCCCGACAGGATGCTCGGCATGGCGGCGGGAATGACCACCTTGAACTGGATTTGGCGCGTGCTGGCGCCTAAGTCCTGCGCCGCCTTGATCAGCCCGCGGTCGGCCTGACGAATGCCCGAATAGGTGCTCATCACGATCGGGAAGAACGCCGTGACGGCGCTGATGACGATACGATAGGCCTCGCCGCTGCCGAGCCAGATGAGCAGAAGCGGGATCAGCGAAATCTTCGGCAGCGGATAGAGCGCGGCGATCCAGACATCGGCGATGCGGTAAACGATGCGCGACATGCCCATCAACAGGCCGAGCGCGATGCCGGTCACCGCCGCCAACGCAAAGCCGACGAAGATGCGGATGAGCGTGACGCCGAGATTGTATTCCATGGTGCCGTCGGCGATCATGCGCCACAGATAGAGCGCGATGGAGCTCGGCGCCGGCAAAAAGATCGGTGCAATGCCGCGCCAGCGCACCACCAGCTCCCAGGCCACGAGTACCGCGACGACGCTCAGCGACGGCAGCGCATTTTCCAGGAATTTTGCCGTGCCGCTGCGTTTCATGCCGGGCTCGAAACCATCGCGTCCTGCTGCGCCATGGCGGCGCTGACCTCTTCGCGGATCAGATGGAAGGTGCGGTCGAACAGGGCGCCGAACTCGTGCGAGTTGATCATGTCGAGCGAGCGCGGCCGCGGCAGCTCGATCGGAATCACTTCCTTGATGCGGCCGGGCCGCGCCGTCATCACCACGACCTCGTCGCCGAGCAGGATCGCCTCCTCGATCGCGTGGGTGACGAACAGCACGGTTTTATGTGTCCGGTCGAAAATCTTCAGCAATTCCTCTTGCATCACGATCTTGGTCTGCGCGTCGAGCGCGGCGAACGGCTCGTCCATCAAGAGGATCGACCGTTCCATGATCAGCGCCCGCGCCAGCGCCACGCGCTGGCGCATGCCGCCGGAGAGCTGCCCCGGCAGGTGGCGCTCGAAGCCGCGCAATCCGACGGAGCCGAGCAGCGCCGTGGCGCGCGCATAGCGCTCGGCACGGTTCACGCCGCGCATCTCGAGGCCGAACGCGACGTTGTCGATGACATTGCGCCACGGAAACAGATTGAGGTTCTGCCACACCATGACGGAATCGTCACCGAGCCGCCGCACATCGTCCGCGCGCCCCGGCGCGTGGACGCGAACCGTGCCGTGGGTCGCCGGCTCAAGGCCGCCGACGATCTGGATCAGCGTGCTCTTGCCGCAGCCGCTCGGGCCCAGCAGGCAGGAGAACCGTCCGGAGCGGAAATGATGGGAGAAGCGGTCCAGCGCCACGACCTGCGTGGGGTCCTCGCCCCAAATCTGCGTCACGCCATCGACGATAACGTCCATGCACTCGCCTGGTCGGTCATCCGGTCACACGCATGCTGCCAGATGCCGGCGCGCCGTGTCACCGGCAGCCGCGCAACGCCCCTACCCGTTTTTGCAAGCAAATGGTCGCACCGCGACCATCGCGGCCGTTTGCCGCCTCGTCCTCATCATTTGCGTGATGCCGCCGACGGCATTTTTGCAACCCTAAGCCGGCAGGATTTGCCGCAGCAGATCCACCAGCGCGTCGGGCGCCGTGACGTTCGGGCTGTGGGTGGAGTCGATTTCATGCAGCGGCCAGCCTTCACGCTTCGCCCGCGCCGCGAACTGCCCGAACGGCCGCAGCTCGGCGCCGCGCCTACACCAGATATAGCTGCGCGGCAACGTCAAAGGCGCGCCGAGCCGCAGCGGTTGCGAAAAGCAGCGGGCCGATTGCGACAAGCGGAATTTCGCGACCCAGGCCGCATCCTCCTCCGACGTGTCGGGCGGAATCGGGTTGGGCTGCACCCGCCAGCCGTCGCCGTTCTTGACGCTGTCGAGATGGCGCTGCCGCTCGCGCTCGCCCAACAGGTCGATCAGCGACTGGCCGTTGTCCGGCACGAAGGCATCCAGATAGACGAGACGCGCAATGCGCTCGCGCGCCCGGTCAGCGACCCCGGTCGCGACCATGCCGCCATAGCTGTGGCCGAGCAGAACGACATCGCGCAGGTCCTCAAATTTCAAGACGCCCAGGACGTCCTGGATATGCGTGTCGAGGTCGTTTTCCGGCCTCGCCAGATGGGCGCGCTCGCCCAGCCCGGTGTAGGTCGGCGTATAGAATACGTGTCCGGCCGCCGCCAGCAGCGGCCGCACCTTCCGCCACGACCACGCAGCCGACCAGGCGCCATGCGCGAGTACGATGACGTCAAGGGATCCTCCTATCTTCCGTGATGCCCGCAACGTTAGCCACGGCCCATTAGTGAATAGCAAACCTAACTTAGATCACGATAAAATCCGAAGCTGGACAACCCGAACCAAACGGCTTGGTCGTCTGCGCCTGCTCATGGACGCGTCGCATCGATCGCGCCGCGACCATGAACAGAATCCGAGAAGCTCAATCTCGATTGCACCTTCGACGCTCGCGAGCAGATCGTGGCGCAACCAGCTCCACTGCTGGAGCATCTCCGGCGGGGCGCGAAATTATTTCAACGACAATCGAAATATCTCTTGACCATCCGACATTATTTCGATAATTATCGAAATATGAAAAAGGACCATGCCGTCACCGCCTTGGCGGCGCTCGCCCAAGACAACCGTTTGGATGTCTTTCGCCTGTTGGTGCAGGCCGGGCCCGACGGCATGCCGGCTGGGCAGGTCGCCCACACGCTTGGGGTTGCCCCGAATACGCTGACCTTCCATTTCGACCGGCTGCGCGACGCCGGGCTGGTCACGGTCCGCCGCGACGGCCGATCGATGATCTACGCGGCACGCTTCGAGACGATGAATGACCTGCTCGGTTTCCTGACAGAGAATTGCTGCCAGGGCACAGCGGAGGCCTGCGGCCCGGCGAAGGTCTGCAAACCGGCGCGCGGTCGGCGCGTCAAAGTCCCTGCGTAAGGAGACGCCGCATGAAGCGGTTTCACGTTCACGTCGCTGTCGACGATCTCAAACAGGCGATTGGTTTCTATTCGGCGTTGTTCGCGACCGAACCGTCGGTCATCAAGCCGGACTATGCCAAGTGGATGCTCGACGATCCGCGCGTGAATTTCGCCGTATCGACGCGCGGTCGGCAGCCAGGACTCGATCATCTCGGCATTCAGGCTGAGAGCAGCGATGAACTCCACGAGATTTACGGCCGTCTCCGCAAGGCCGATGGGGATATCATCGAGCAGGGGCAAACCAACTGTTGCTACGCCAAATCGGAAAAATCCTGGATCGGCGATCCGGCCGGAATTTCCTGGGAGACGTTTTACACGACAGGTGACAGTACCGATTACGGCGACGGCTCAGGCGAGCGCGTGGTGCGACTGGCTCAGGAGAAATCGTGTTGCGCGCCGGCGCCGAAGCTCGCGGAGCCCGCCGCCGCCTGCGGCTGCCCGTGAGCGTGTCATGGTCGAGCACTGCTGCAATCCCGAATTTGGTCACCTGCTCCTGCAGATCAACATCATCTGCGTGCTGTTGTTCTTAATCGGCGCGGCCGTCGTGGCAAAGCACCCTGCATGGTTCGGCGGAACGCCCGTTGCTGCACATTCGATCGCGGAACGGTAAGCCATGACCGAACAACCGTTCAACGTGCTGTTTCTCTGCACCGGAAATTCCGCCCGCTCCATCGTGGCGGAAGCGATCTTGAACAGACTTGGTGTCGGAAAATTCCGCGCGTTCAGCGCCGGCAGCCAACCGAAGGGACAGGTACACCCGGAAACCATCCGGCTCTTGCAAAGCCTCGGTTACGATGTGTCCCGTTTGCGTTCGAAATCGTGGAGCGAGTTTGCCGATCCCGGCGCGCCACTGCTCGATTTCGTGTTCACGGTCTGCGACAACGCCGCGGGGGAGACCTGTCCGGTGTGGCCCGGGCAGCCGATGACGGCGCACTGGGGCGTGCCCGATCCCGCGGAGGCGACCGGAACGCAGGCCGAGATCGCGCTCGCCTTCAAGGATGCCTATCGCATGCTGGAGCGGCGCATCGGCATTTTCACGTCGCTGCCGCTGCGGTCGTTCGACCATTTGAGCCTGCAAAAGAAGCTCCGCGAAATCGGCCGGCTCAACGATGCCACCGCGAAAGCGGCCGAGCCGACGTGAAATCGACACTCGCTCAGCGCATCGTCGCGGAAGGCCTGGGCACCGCCTTTCTGCTGGCGGCGGTGGTCGGCTCCGGCGTCATGGCCGCCAAGCTGTCCGGCGGCAACGGCGCGCTCGCACTGCTTTGCAACACACTCCCGACCGGCGCGATCCTGGCTGTCTTGATCCTCACGTTCGGCCCGGTTTCGGGTGCTCATTTCAATCCGGCCGTCAGCATTGCGTCCGCGCTGCGCGGCGAACTGCCGCCGCGAGCCGCAGCCGTCTACATCGCCGCGCAGATTGCCGGTGCTATTGCAGGCGTATGGGCGGCACACGCGATGTTCGATCTCCCCGTGTGGCAAATCTCACTCACCGTCCGGACCGGACCGGGCCAATGGCTGGCGGAAGGCGTCGCCACGTTCGGATTGTTGTTGACGATCTTGGGGTGTGCGGCGCGGACGCCGTCGGCGTTGCCCTATGCGGTCGGCCTCTACATCACGTCGGCCTACTGGTTCACGGCCTCGACCTCGTTCGCCAATCCTGCCGTGACGATTGCACGTGCGCTGTCAAATACCTTTGCGGGCATAGCGCCCGCGAACGTCGCGGCATTCATCGCCGCGCAGCTTGCGGGCATGATCGCGGCCGTCGCCCTCGGGCGCTGGCTGTGGCGATCATAGCCGGGGCGGAAGCTCACCCCCGCGGGTATCCCAAAGGGACCAGCGCCCGATCAGACGCCGGATTCATCAAATGCTGGCGCAAGCGCAATGGTTCCCGGCGGCGGCGGCCGGCGCTCGGTCGTGGCCGTCGAGTGCCCTGTGCGCAATGCCTTGATCAAGCTGGCCCGCCGCGCGCGCCGCTCCGCCGGTGTCACGACATGCCTGCGCGCCTTTTCGGCGATCTGTTCGAGCGTCATCGTCATGGCAATTCTCACCCCAAAATGCGTTCCGCCGCGTTATGATAGAGGCTCGGCCCAGACAAGCAAATCGAAACCGACCCGCCATGACCGGTCGGTCCTAAGAGACACGAGTCGCCGCTTCATGCACGACGAGAACTGGGACCTGATCAAAGGGCCGCCCGCGCGCCGCACCGAGTGGCGCAACGCCCTCAACACGCTCGATGTGATTGACGCCTTGAGCGCGCACCTGATCGGCTGCAAGGCCGACGACGCGCCGCCGATGCCGGATGAGACGGCGCTCAAGATGCTGCACCGCGCCGGTACGATCTCGCTGTTGTCGACAGCCGGTGAATATCGCGATTGCCCGGTGCAGGTCGCTGGCAACGGCGTTGTCGTCTACCAGCCGCCGCCGCACACCGCCGTCGACGCCCTGATGGCAGCGTTCTTCGGCGAGCTGCAATCGATCTGGACTGGCGGCGATGCGCTCGACGCTGCCGCGTTCGCGCTGTGGCGGCTCAACTGGATTCATCCGTTCAAGAACGGCAACGGCCGTACCGCGCGCTCGTTTGCCTATTGCTGCCTGTGCGTGCGGCTCGGCGCCGTGCTGCCCGGCGTGCCGACGGTGATCGACCAGATCATGATGACCCGCGAGGATTACGAAGCGGCGATCCGCACCGCCGACGCGGCCGCCGCCAACAACAACGGCCGCGCGCTCGGAGCAATGCGCGACTATCTGGATCGCCTGCTGCAAATCCAGATCGCATCGCTGAGTTGAAGGAGACGGACATCGAAGTCGGTCCCTCACCCGCCTTTTCCGCAAGCGGATGAGGTGAAAGGATTATTCCGCCGCGGCTTTTGTTTGCTGCGACTGGATGGCGGCCCACACCCGCGACGGCGTCGCCGGCATGTCAATGTGCTCAATGCCAAGCGGCTTGAGCGCATCCAGAATCGCACCGATCACCGCCGGCGGCGCGCCGGTGGCGCCGGCTTCGCCCGCGCCCTTGACGCCAAGTGGATTTGTCCGCGCCGGCACCTCGGTCAGCTCGGAGGCAAGGTGAGGAAAATCGTCGGCGCGCGGCATCGGATAGTCCTGGAAACTTCCGGTGAGGAGCTGGCCCGCGCTGTCGAACACGATCGCCTCCATCAGCGCCTGGCCGACGCCCTGCGCGACGCCGCCGTGAATCTGTCCCTCGCACAACAGATGGTTCATGATCTTGCCGACATCGTCGACCGCGGCGTAGCGATCGAGCGTTACCGCGCCGGTCTCCGGATCGACCTCGACCTCGCAGACATGACAGCCGTTCGGATAATTCGGCGGCTCGGCCGCGAACGTGCCGGAAGCTTCGAGCCCGACATCGAATTGCGGCGGCAGCATCGCCGGCCGGTAGAACGCTTGCGCCACGGCGCTGAGCGGCAGCGCGCGGTCAGTGCCGACGATGCGGAACGCGCCGTCCTTGAACTCTATGTCGCCTGCGGCCGCCTCCAGCATCATCGCCGCCATCGGCTTTGCCTTCTCGATAATGTTATCGGCGGCGCGCTTGAGCGCATTGCCGCCGACATGCATCGAGCGCGAGCCGTAGGAGCCGCGGCCGATCGGCACCGCGTCGGTGTCGCCCTGCACATAGCGGATGTTATCGAATGGCACGCCGAGCCATTCATGCACCATCTGCGCATAAACGGTGTTATGGCCCTGACCGTGCGAGTGCGTGCCGGCCAGAATCGTCAACATGCCGCTTGGGTCGAAGCGCAGCACCATCCGGTCGTTGAACACGGCGGCTTCTTCCAGAAAATAGCCGATGCCGCGGCCGCGCAGTTTGCCATGTTTCTTGGAGTCGGCGGCGCGTTTCCCAAAACCGTTCCAGTCGGCGAGTTTCAGACATTCGTCCATGACGTGGACAAAGTCACCGCTGTCATAAGTGATGCCGGTGCCGATTTTGTGCGGCATGGCGGACGACGGAATGAAATTCCGCCGCCTGATCTCGATGGGATCGATGCCGACGACGTGCGCGGCGCGGTCGAGCAGCTGCTCGATCAGATACGTCGCCTCCGGGCGACCGGCGCCGCGATACGGCGCGAGCGGAATGGTGTTGGTCAGCACCGCGCGGCCGAATGCGTGCACCGCCGGGACCTGATAGACGCCGGGCGCGAGCCGGAGCGCGAACAGCGGCACCACCATGGCGGCGGCGAACACGTGCGAACCCATATTGTGCAGCGCGTTGACGCGGAGCCCCAGAATTTTGCCGCGCTCGTCGAATGCGAGTTCGCCGGTCACCACCTGATCGCGTCCTTGCGAGTCGCCCAACAGCGCCTCCGAACGCGTCGACACCCATTTGACCGGGCGGCCGCCGACCCTACGCGAGGCCCACACCACGAGCGCATCTTCCGGATAGCCGCCGTGCTTCATGCCGAAGCCGCCGCCGACATCGGGTGAAATGACGCGTAGCTTGGTTTCCGGAATGCGCAGCACCTGGCCGGCGACCGAGGAGCGCGTGCCATGCGGGTTCTGCGAAGTCGAGTAGAGCGTGTAATTGTCGCCATCGGGATGGTAGTGGCCGATCGCCGCGCGCGGCTCGATCGAATTGGCGGTGATGCGGGTGTTGCGGACTTTCAGCGAGACAGTGTGCTTGGCACTGGCGAACGCCGCGTCGGTCGCGTCCTTGTTACCCATCATCAGCGCGAACGAGACATTATTGGGTGCTTCGTCCCAGATGACCGGCGCGCCGGGTTTCACGGCGTCCTCGACATCGATCACTGCCGGCAATGGCTCGTAATCGATCTGGATCAGTTCGGCAGCGTTCTTGGCCTGCGTCAACGTCTCGGCGACGACGAACGCGACGCGCTCACCGACCGCGCGCACCTTGTCGGTGGCGAGAATGCTGCGCTGGGTGCGGAACCCCTTCGGACCGCCCATGTCCTCGGGCATCGGCGGTGCCAGGCCGCCGAGCTTGTCGGCAAGCACATCGGCGCCGGTGAGGACCGCGAGCACGCCGTCCGCGGCCTTGGCCTTGGCGGTGTCGATGCGCATGATGCGCGCGTGCGCGTGCGGCGACATGACGAGGACCGCATGAGCCTGCTGCGGCAGGTCGAAATCGTCGACGTAGCGGCCGCGGCCGGTGATGAAGCGCGGGTCCTCGACCCGCGGCACGGGCTGGCCGATGCCAAATTTCTTATCCACGCAAGTCCTCCCAAATCTGCAGCGCCGAATGATGCCGCAATCGGCAAGCCGCCGCAAATCGCATCCCCGCGACCAGCCCGCCGTGATTTCCACGCTCACGGCAGACAGCAAACTGCGCTACGCTTGGCCGGACTGCCATGTCACATCGTTACACAGGGAGGACTCGCCATGACGTTAGAGCGCAACAGCGCCCGCATCTCACGCCGCGCCGCCTTGAAGGCGGGCGCCACGTTCGCTGCCGGAGTGGCCGGCGGGACGAGCCACGCAGACGCCGCCGCAGACGTGCGGCGCTTTGTCAACCCGCCTGCCGTCAACCCCATGGGCCCTAAGTTGATCAAGGGCGGCACCATCGTGTCGATGGATGCCAAGGTCGGCGACCTCTTGAAGGGCGATATCCTGATCGAAGGCACGAAAATCTCGGCGATCGGCCCAAACGTTGATGCAGCCAATGCGCAGGTAATCGACGCCGGCGACTGCATCGTGGTGCCGGGCTTCGTCGACTGCCACCGCCATTCCTGGGAAGCGCAACTGCGCCGTATCAATCCCAACTCGCCGACGCTCGCCGACTATATGAATGCGACGCACCTGTCGTTCGCCAAGGCGTACCGGCCGCAAGACCATTATGTGGGCAACTATCTCACGGCGATGGGCTGCATCGATGCCGGCGTCACCTGCGTGATCGACAATTCGCACAATTCGCGCAGCGCCGCGCATTCAGATGCGGCGATCGAGGCGCTGTTCGACAGTGGCATCCGCGCCGTTCACGCTTCCGGGCCGCCCGGGGCCGGCGAGTGGGATCATCAATGGCCACAGGATTTAGCGCGGCTGCAGAAACAATATTTCTCGTCTGCCGATCAGCTGGTGACGCTGCGCATGTTCTCAGGCCCCGATCGCGCCAACTGGGAATTCGCACGCAAGCTCGGGCTGCGCATCACCACCGAATTCCAGGGACCGAAGATGGCGGAGCTCCTGGACCCGCTGGCGGCCGCCAAGCTGGTCGGCCCCGACAACACGTTCAACCATTGCGGCGCGCTGCCGGAGCGCACCTGGAAGATTTTCGTCGACAGCGGCGCCAACATCGACGTCTGTCCGCGCTCAGACGCGCAGTATGCGCTGGGGGAAGGTGTCTGCGCGCTGCAGCACGCCTGGGATCACGGCATCAAGCCCGGGCTCAGCGTCGACAACGAAACCTCCTACAGCACCGACATGTTCATGGAGATGCGCACAGCGCTCTATCTGCAACGCGCGATCGCGCAGAACCGGCGGTTCTCGGGCGATCAGAATCCACCGAAGCCGCTGATGGTGCGCGACGTGCTGCATTGCGCGACGGTGGCAGGCGCGCACTGCGCGGGACTCGATGCCAAGATCGGCTCGCTGACGCCTGGCAAGGAGGCCGATCTTCTGGTCATCCGCACCGACGACATTAACCTCTATCCCTCGAACAACGCCATCGGCACCGTGGTGCAGGCAGCCGAACGCAGCAATATCGACACCGTGATCATCGGCGGCCGGGTGCGCAAATATCGCGGCAAGGTGGTCGGCCTCGACATGGCGCGACTCAAAACGATGGTCGAGGAATCGCTTGGCCACCTGTTCACCGCCGTCGGCTACAAGCCCGACGTGTTCGCCGAGCTCTTACCGAAGCTGACATAGGCGGGGGCGATTCCTTGAAACGCAGCGACACAAAGGTTCTCACCACTCACGTCGGCAGCCTGCCGTTCCTGGCACCCGACAAAGGCTTGGCCGTGGGCGACGCGTCGCACCTCGCGGCGGACGTGGCGGCCGTCGTCGCGCGGCAGCGCGCGGCCGGCATCGACATTATTAATGAGGGCGAATACGCCAAGGGCGGCGACTGGCTGCGCTATATGCAGAACCGCTTCGGTGGTTTCACAGAGATCGCCGAGCCGGGCGGCAAGCCGCTGATCGAGCAAGGCAAGGACCGCGAGGAATTCGCAGACTTCTACCGCTACGCCGGCGAGCGCGGGACGCTGTTCTATACGCCGGGCGCCCAGATCGCCAAAAAGCGTCCGGTTCAGGCCTGCACCGGGCCCGTCAGCTACACGGGCCAAGCCGAGTTGAAACGAGAGATCGACCTCACTGTCGCGGCCGCCGGCACCGTGGACGTCTTCCTCACCTCGACCGCGCCGGCGAGCCTCGAAGTCTATCGGCACAATCGCTTCTACAAGAGCGACGAGGACTACGTGTACGCGCTCGCCGAGGCGATGCGCGCTGAATACGAGGCGATCGCCGCCGCGGGCCTTATCTTGCAGGTCGACGACGCCTGGCTGCCGGCGCTGTGGGACCGCATCGGCATCGGCATGGGGCTGGCAGCGTTCCGCGCCCGCTGCGAGATGCGCATCGAGGCGCTCAATCACGCGCTGCGCAACATCGCCGAAGATCGCGTGCGCTACCATCTATGCTGGGGCAGTTGGCACGGCCCGCACGCCTACGATCTCGGCCTGGAAAAAATCGTCGACCTGATGCTGAAGTTGAAAGCGCAGGCCTATTTGATCGAGGCCGCCAATGCGCGCCACGAACATGAGGTCGCGGTCTGGGACACCGTGAAATTGCCACCGGGTAAAATTCTTATTCCCGGCGTCGTCACTCATTCGACCGACGTGGTCGAGCACCCGGAGCTGGTGTCACAGCGGCTGCAGCGCTACGCGCAGCGCGTCGGCAAAGAGAATATCATCGCCGGTACCGATTGCGGCTTCGGTGGTCGCTCGCACCCGCAGATCGCGTGGGCGAAACTTCGCTCGCTCGCCGAAGGTGCAGCCCTCGCCAGCAAGAAGCTGGGATTCAAGACCGTGGCCTAGCAGGCGGCATGCTGTATTGGGCTGCTGCCCCCGGTTGAGCCAGCGCTAATTGTGTTTGCGAAGTCCGCTCCGTAGGATGATGCTGCGGATGATTGAACGGCGGCATCCGGCTTCATCCGATAATCACCGGCACCAGCGCCGGCACGACGGGAGGGAGGACATCATGCGAGCAGGTGCCTGTGCGGGTTTCATTGCCGCGTTTGCAGCGGCGTGCGTGTTGCCGTCTGCCGGCGCGTTCGCGCAGGATGCCTACGCGGTCGGCGTGACTGCGGCAATGACCGGACCGGCCGCCGCCACCCAGGCGCCCGTCATTGAAATGCTGCGCATCTATGTCGACCGCCTCAACGCCAAGGGTGGCATCAACGGCCATCAGGTCAAGCTTCTGATCGAGGACGATCAGGCCGAGCCGTCGAAGGCGGCCGCCAACGCCACCAAGCTCATCCGTCAGGACAACGTGATCCTGATGATCAATTCGAGCCTGTCTTCCACCTACGGCCCGGTCATCGCCGAATCCAAGCGCGCCGGCGTGCCGCTGTGGTTCGCCGGCGCGGTGTGCCCGAAAGAAGCGCATCCGCCGAAGCCGGCGCCGCTGATGTTCTGTTCGACCGGATTCGATTTCTCGGTCGACATTCCGGTCGCGATCCGCTCGATCAAGGAAATGGCGAAGGGCGACGTGAAGCTCGCTCTGGTCGGCATCCCGGTGCCGATTTCGCGCATTGGCGTCGATAACGCCGCGAAGCTTGCCGACTCGCTCGGCCTGAAGACTGTGGATAAGGAATTCATACCGCCCGCCACCGCCGACTACACGCCGTTCGCCACCAAGATCAAAGGCGCCGGCGCCAACTGGGGCTACGCCTATGCGCCGTGGCCGGCCGAGGCCAAGACCTTCGAGGCGCTGCGCCGGCTCGGCTGGAGCGGCGAGTATCTCGCCTACGGCCACATTCAGGCCGAGGACGAACTCAAGCGCATCGCCGACCCGGGCCTCGAAGTGCTTACCGCCAATGCCATGTTCCGGGACGATCTGCCGATCCAAAAAGAAATCCGCGAGGTCGCGGCCGCGGGCAAATATACCTACCCCGCAACCTATGCGACCGAAGGCTGGTTGTCCGGACGCATCCTTGAACAGGTGCTCACCAAGACCGGCTGGCCGGCCAGCGCCGACAAGGTCACCGGCGCGATGAACGCGCTGAACCTCGATACCCAGGGACTGCGCGGCGGGCCGCTGGTCTGGACCCTGACCAATCATTTCCGCACCGTGCAGTATTATCGATTCTATCGCTACGATCCGGCCACCAAAGGCGTGGCGCGTGTGCGCGATTGGCTCGCAGTCAACGTCGTCGACTGATTGTCTCGGGGCGGTGCCGGACTTTTAACGCCGCCCCGCCTCCTCCAAAGCAAAAGCTGCCATCGCATGTCGTTGCAGCTCATCGCCAATGTCTTCGTGCTCGCGGCCATCTATGCGCTGGTCAGCACCGGCTATGTTTTGATCTACCGCGTCAGCCGCGTGCTCAACCTGGCACATGGCGAGCTGATGATGATTGGCGCGTATTTTCTGGTCGCGACCTCGGGCTTGTTCAGCGGGAATCCGATCTTGGCGATTGCGGTCGCGGCTCTGTGCGGCCTTGCCATGGGCGCGGTTGTCTATGCGGTGCTGATGCGCTGGATGACCGGCGAGGCCGTGCTCGCCGCGGTGCTGATCACCATCGCGCTCGGCATTCTGTTGCGCGGCCTCGCCGTGCTGATCTGGACCACGCAGCAATTCTATCCCGGCGCCACGCTCGGCTGGCACAATCCGTCGATACGCCTCGCGCCGGGCGTGCATGTTTCCGCCGCGAGCATCGCCATCGTCATCGTCACCGCGCTGGTCTATCTCGGCCTGTTCGGATTTCTGCAATTCACGCGCTGGGGCGTGCGGATGCGGGCCGCCGGACAAAATCCACTGCTGGCCGAGCAGCGTGGCATCCGGCTGCACGGCGTCTACGCGTTTGCCTGGGCACTTTCGACCTTCACCGCGTCGCTCGCCGGCATGCTGCTCGCGCTCGATTCCGGGGTCGAATCAACGATGGCGACCATCGGACTGAAAGCCTTTCCGGCCGCATTGGTGGGCGGACTCGACAGCCCGATCGGCGCCGTGATCGGCGCGCTGATTGTGGCCGCGGCCGAGATTGCCGCCATCCAGTACGTCAATCCGCTGTTATCCGACGTGGTGCCGTTCGTCGTCCTGCTGATCGTGCTGGCGATCCGGCCTTGGGGCCTGTTCGGCAGCCGCGAACAACTCGACCGGGTCTGAAGTCGTGCGCATTTGGATCGCCTTATCTGCATTGTCTCGGCCGGGCTTGTCCCGCCATCCACGTCTTTGCGGCGACTGGCCCCTCAAGACGTGGATGCCCGTAACAAGTGCGGGCATGACGAATTAATGTGCTGCGGTACCAAATGAGCGATCCAAGCCGCCTCGCGCAGGAACTCGCCTTGTTCGGCACGCCGCGTTCGCGGTGGCGGCTCGCCGTGGCGGTCGTGGCGCTTGCCGTGCTGCCGTTCGTCGCCACGCCGTTTCTGCTCGATCTCGCCAATCAGGTGCTGCTGGCCTCGATCGGCGCGCTGGCGCTGATGCTGCTCACTGGCTTCGCCGGACTGATTTCGCTCGGCACCGCGGGCCTGTTGGCGGCCGGCGCCTACACTGTGGGTGCGCTGTTCCGCGAGTTCGGCGCGCCGTTCTGGGTGACGCTGCCGGCCGCGGCGTTGATCGGCGCATTTCTGGGATTGATCTTCGGCCTGCCATCGATGCGACTGCGCGGCCTCTACCTCGCCATCAGCACGCTCGGCCTGCACTTCGTCATGGTTTATCTCGGCGGCGAGTACGAGGCGCGGCAATCGCTGTCGACCGGCGTGATGATCGATCCGCCGTCGATCGGCGGATGGAGCTTGACTAGCGGGCGGGCGTGGTACGTGGTCCTGCTCGGCTTTGCGGCGCTGGCGCTTCTGGTCAGCGTCAACCTCAAACGCAGCCGCACCGGCCGCGCGTGGCGAGCGCTCCGCGAGCGCGACGTCGTCGCCGGCGCGGTCGGCATTGACGTGCAACGCTTCAAACTCCTGGCTTTTGTCGTCAGCGCCACCATGACGGCGATCGCGGGCGCGCTGTTTGCCTATTTCCGCAATTTCGTTTCGATCGACGCTTTCTCGCTGTATCTCACCGTGCAGTATGTGGCGATGATCATCATTGGCGGCATGGGCTCGATCGCCGGCGCGCTGCTTGGCGCGGCATTCGTTATTCTGTTTCCCTACGCCATCGAAGCGATCGCCGGCTATCTGCCCGAACGCTTCAGCAATACGGTGTTTGCGCTCGACTATGCGGCGTTCGGCGTCGTGATGATTTTGTTCCTGCTGCTGGAGCCCGCCGGGCTCGTTGGCATCTGGCGCCGGATCACAAACGCGGTGGCGGCTCGCCGCGGGAAGATGGCATCATGACCGCAGCATCCACCAATACGCCGCTGCTTACCGTCGAAGCGATCGAGGTCGCCTATCATCGCACCGCCGTGGCCCTGCACGGCGTCTCGCTCAAGGTCATGCCGCACACCACCGTGGCCGTGCTCGGCAACAATGGCGCCGGCAAGACCACGACGCTGCGCGCCATCTCGGGCTTCATCGGGATCGACGATGCGCGCGTCACCGCTGGAAACATTGTTTTCGCCGGGCGGCGGATCGAGAACGAGCCGCCACATGCCAATACGGCGCGCGGCATCGTGCTGGTGCCGGAACGCGACAAGGTGTTTCCCAACCTGACGGTTGCCGAGAACTTGACCGTCGCCGCCTCACACCGGGCGAATGCGGCCGAGCGGCGTCAGCTTGAGGCGCTGGTGTTTCAGTTTTTCCCGGCGCTCACCGCGCTGCGGCAGCGACTTGCCGGATTGCTGTCAGGTGGCGAACGCCAAATGCTGGCGTTAGGCAGCGCGATCATGTGCAAGCCCGAGTTGCTGCTGGTCGATGAGCTCTCGCTCGGTCTCGCGCCGGTTGCGGTCGAAGACCTGACCAGGCGGCTCGCCAGCGTGCGCGACGAACTCGGCATCAGCATCCTGCTGGTGGAGCAGAATGCCGCGGTGGCGCTCGCTGTCGCCGATTATGGCTACGTGCTGGAAAACGGCCGCGTCGTGCTGGAAGGCGCCGCCGCCGATCTGCGCGGCCGGCGCGAGATTCAGCAATCCTATCTCGGCCAGGCGAGCGGCGAAGAGCGCCGTTCGTATCGCGCGTTGCGGCGTCAGGAGGCGGAACGGCCGAATGGTTGAGCTCGCGGTCGAACACTTGTCACTGAAGTTCGGCGGCCTCGCCGTGCTCGACGATGTGTCGCTTCACATCGAGGCGGGCGAACTCTTGGCGCTGATCGGTCCGAACGGCGCCGGCAAGACCAGCGTGCTCAACTGCATCAGCGGCATCTATCGCGGCCAGGGCACGATCCGCCTGCGCGGCGACGACATCAACGGCCGCCCCGCGCACGACATCGCGCGGCTCGGCATTGCACGCACCTTCCAGCACGGCGAAGTGTTTCCGCAGATGACGGTGCTTGAAAACGTTCTGACAGGACGGCATTGCCGGATCGCCACCAATGTCCTCGCCGAGATGCTGTTTCTTCCGAGCGTCCGGCGCGAGGAACTGCGCCACCGCGAAGCCGCCGAGAAGATATTGGAATTTGTCGGCCTCACCGCGCACCGCCATACGCCGGTCGGCGCGCTGCCATTCGGCGTGCAGAAGCTCATCGGTTTCGCCCGGGCGCTGGCGCTCGAGCCGGTGCTGCTGCTGCTCGATGAGCCGTCGGCCGGCCTCAACCGCGGCGGCCGTGAAGACCTCGCGCGCCTGATCCTGCGCATCAAGGACGAACTCGGTGTCGCCATGATCTGGATCGAACACGACATGCAGATGGTCGCCGATCTTGCCGACCGGCTGCACGTGCTCGATTACGGCCGTACGCTCGGCGTCGGCTCAGCGGCGGACGTCTTGAACAACCCGGCGGTCATCGCCGCTTATATCGGCACGCAGCCGGTAGCCTGATCGATCTTAGCCGAAAACCGGCGTCTACCCGGGATCAAATCCGGGGCAGGCCTTTTCGGATCACGCTCTATTGCGCCGTGCGCTTTGCCACCGCGGCGAACACGTTGTAGGCCTGCTCGAGCGCCGGCTTGCGTTTGGCGACGGCGGCGCCGACCGCCTGGAGCTGCTTCATCATCGCGGCCTGCTCGGCGGGCGGCAGGCTGATCAACTCGCCGTGCTGGGCGAAAATCTCGCGCTGCTTGGCAAAGAACGCAACTTCCCAGGGGTTGACCTCCGCGGCAGCCTTGCCGGCGTCGGTGTCGATGATGGTCTGCAAATCCTTGGGCAGCGCGTCGAACCATTTCTTGCTGACGAACGCCATCGAGAAGATGAACGGCTGATTGATCTCAGTGACGTATTTGGCGGCGTCCCAGAAATGCATGGTGGTGTAGATCGTCATGGCGGCGATCGAACCGTCGATCGTGCCCTGCTGCAGCGCTGGCAGCACGTCGCCGAGCGTCATCGCCACCGGCGAGGCGCCGAGCGACTTGACCATCTCCTGCTGCATGTCGGCCGCGAGCACGCGGAACTTCTTGCCCTTGAAATCGGCGAGACGCCGGATCGGCGTGCGGTCGATAACGGAGGACGGCTGCGCCACGAACAGCGCATTGCCGTGAATACCCTTGTCGGCGCCGAATGAGAACATCAGCTTCTGCAATTCCGGATCGGTCACCATGCGCACTTCGTGCGCAAGATCGTTTACGAGCCCCGGTGACGATACGACCTCGTAGCGCTGGTCGACGCCGACCAGAAACTCCGGCGGTCCGACATAAATTTGAATGGAGCCGAACTGCACGCCTTCGATTTCGCGCGGAATCGAGCCCAATTGGCTGGCCGGATAGATCTGGCCCTTGATGCGCCCGCCCGAATCCTTCTCGACCATTGCGGTGAAGCGCTTGCACCATTCGTGCTGCGATTCGTTGATCGTAGCGGTGCCGATCTTCATCACGTAGGTTTCGGCCGCGCGCGCCACGCCGATGCCGGACGGCAGCAGGATCGCCAGCGCGCCGGCAGCGGCCAGCGCCGAAATCCTGCGGTTGATCAGGCTCATCTCGTTCCTCCCCGATTTGCTGGACGGCCTGTTGTCCAGGCTCTCCGTTTGATCTCGGGTCGCAGCCTTTGGCTGTCCCCAGGCAGCATAGGCCTGCCGCGCCCCAGGCGCGGCAGCAAAAGACAGCGTCGCGCAGAACCTACTTGGCCGTGCGCTTGGCCGCCGCGGCAAACACCTCGTAGGGCTTTTCGAGGCCCGGCTTGCGCTTGGCCACTTCGGCTCCGACGGCCACCAGCATCTTCATCATGCTGGCTTGCTCATCGGCCGGTAGGCTAATGAGTTCACCGTGCTCGCTCCACAGCTTGCGCTCTTTTTCATAGAAATCCGACGCCCACGGCTCGACCTCGGTGGCAGCCTTGGCGGCGTCGGTATCGATGATCTTTTGCAGATCGGGAGGCAGGCTGTCGTACCATTTCTTCGAGATGAAGGACATGGAGAAGATGATCGGCTGGCCGGTCTCGGTTATGTATTTGGCCGCGTCGTACATCTTCATCGTCGCGTCGACAGTGGTGGCGAGCACGGCGCCGTCGATGGTGCCCTGTTGAATCGCCGGCAGCACGTCGCCGAGAGTCATCGCGATCGGAGACGCACCGAGTCGCTTCACCATTTCCTGCTGCATGTCGGCGGCCAGCACGCGAAGTTTCTTGCCTTTGAGATCGGCAAGGCGGCGGACCGGCGTGCGCGAAATGATCGACGACGGCTGCGAGACGAACAGCGCGACGCCATGGATACCCTTGTTGGCGCCGAACGAGAACATCATCTTCTGCATTTCCGGATCGGCTGCCATCCGGATGGCGTGCGCCATGCCGTTGACGAGGCCCGGCGTGGACATCACCTCGTAGCGGGAGTCGACCCCGACCAGAAATTCGGGCGGACCGACATAGCCCTGAATGGCGCCGAACTGAACGCCTTCGATCTCGCGCGGGATTGGCCCCAATTGGCTCGCCGGATAAATCTCGCCCTTGATGCGGCCGCCAGAATCCTTCTGGACCATGGCGACGAAATCCTTGCACCACTGATGCTGCGCCTCGTTGATCGTGGCGGTGCCGAGCTTCATCACATAGGTTTTGTCCTCGGCGCGCGCCGGGTCGTGCGGCACGGTCAACGACAAGAGCAATGCGCCGGCGGCGGCGGCCGTTTGCCAGCGGATTTCACGGTGCAAAAAACGCATATCGTACTCCCTCGGGTTAGGTGCGGCGGCGGCGGGCAGCCGGATGGCGCGAAAGCGAAGAATAACCGCAAAAACCGCCTTGTCTAAAAGTTTGGCCGGCGCGACTGGCGCGGCGTGATTGTTTGGCTAAAGTCAATCGACCGTTTGATTATTTGTCAATAGAACGGCGGGGAAAGCGGGATGCGGCAAAATCAGCCTGTAACTGAAAATCTGGCCAAGTGGGCGGCGGCCACATCCTGGGCGGCGCTGCCGGCCGCGGTGGCGCACCAAGCCAAGCGATCGCTGATGAATTTCTTTGCCGTGGCGCTGACGGGCTGCCGCGATGCCACCATCGAGACGACGCTTGCCTCGCTCGCGGCGTTCTCCTCAGGCGGCCGGGCTACCGTGATCGGGCGCCGCGAGCGGCTCGATGCGCTGTCCGCTGCCTTCATTAATGCCGCGGGCGCCAATGTGCTCGATTTCTGCGATACCCACGTGCCAACCGCGATCCACCCGACCGCGCCGATCGTGCCGGCGCTGCTGGCTCTCGCCGAGATGCAAGTGGTCGGCGGCCGCGATCTCCTGCTCGCGCTGGTGATCGGCCAGGAGGTTGCATGCCGCGTCGGGCTGGCGATATCGCCGTCGCACTACAACAAGGGCTGGCACATCACTGCGACCTGCGGCGTATTCGGCGCCGCGGGCGGCAGCGGCAAGCTTTTGGGACTGGGCGCCGAGCGGATGATATGGGCGCTCGGCTTGGCGGCAACGCAGGCGGCCGGCCTGTGCGAGTGTCTCGGCACCCCGGCAAAAAGCGTCGGCGTCGGCAACGCGGCCCGCAATGGCCTGTGGTCGGCGCTGCTCGCGGCGCGCGATTTCGCCGGACCGGCGGAGCCGCTCAATGGCGTGCAGGGCTACTATCACGCGCTCGGCGAAGCGCCGGATCTGTCGCAACTCACGCATGGCCTCGGCGAGACGTGGGAGATTATGAAAACCTCCTACAAGCCGTATCCGTGCGGCTTCGTCGTGCATCCGGTGCTCGACTGTGTGCTGGACTGGCGGCACGACCATCCGGCGGCTGTCGTCGAGAGAGTCACGGTCACCGGCAATCCATTGATGGTGGCGCGTGCCGACCGGCCGGATATTTCCACGGGCCGCGAATCTCAGGTCAGCGTGCAGCACGCCGCTGCGGCCGCGCTGCTCACCGGCAAGGCCGGACTCGAACAATTCACCGATGCGTGCGTGCAGGACCCGCGCGTGCAGGCGCTGCGCCGCAAGGTCAGCGTGGTGGGCGACGCAAGCATCGTCACAACCGCCGCCGCTGTCGCGATCACGACGGCCGACGGCGCCGTACACAAGCTCACGCAGTCCGCGGCGCGCGGCAGCGATGCCAATCCGATGAGTGATCGCGATCTGGAGGGCAAATTACGCGACGCCGCCGCCGGCTGGAATCCGCGCCACGATATCCGGCCGCTGATCGAGGCGATCTGGCGTGTGGACGAGAGCGAGGATATTTCGCGGCTCGCGGCGATGACCGTGCCGTGACCAATCACCCCAGCTTGATATTCGCTTCCTTCACCACGCGGCTCCACAGCGTCATCTGGCCTTCGACGTAGGCGCGGAATTCCTCGGGCGTGTTCGGCCGCGACTCGATATTGAGTGCCGCAAACCGCGTACTGACCTGCGGCGACGCCAGCGCCGCGTTCAGCGCGGCATTGAGCTTTGTTACAATGGCGCGCGGCGTGCCGTGCGGGACGAATACGCCGTTCCACTCGTAGGCCTCGAAGCCGGGCAGCGTGTCTTCGATCGGCGGAATGCCGGGCAGGTTGGCGAGCCGGCCCTTGCCGGTGTGCGCGATCGCTTTCAGCTTGCCGGCCTTGATGAAGCCAACCACGGAGGAGCCATTGGCGAAAAAGAATTTCACCTGGCCGGCCATCACATCGGTCATCGCCGGACCGCCGCCCCGATACGGCACATGGGTGATTTTCAGTCCTGTCTTTTGCTTGAACAGCTCCAGGCACAGGTGCTGCAAAGTGCCGTTGCCGGACGACGCCATAGTAATGCCGTCGGGCGACGCCTTGGCGAGCGCGATCACATCGGCGACGGTCTTCACCGGCACCGACGGCGTCACCACCAGGATGTTCGGCACCAGCGACACCAGAAAAACCGGGTCGAAATCCTTGCCGTAATCGAACGGCAGGTGCGCGTAGAGATACGGGTTGACCGAGAACGCCGTGGCGTCGTGCAGGATGGAGTAGCCGTCGGGCGCGGCCTTGGCGAGCAGCGCCTCGCCGATCGTGCCGCCGGCGCCGCCGCGATTTTCGACGACAAATTGCTGGCCGAGCGTTTCGCTGAGCTTGGCGTAGAGGATGCGCGCCGTGGTGTCGGCGCCGCCGGCCGGCGGATAAGGCACCATGACGCGCACCGGCCGGTCCGGCCACGCGCCTTGCGCGCGCGCCGCGCCGCCGAACGGCGCACTCGCCACCACAGCCAGCAGCCCGCGACGCGTGAGATCGGTTCCCGCCATAGCTGCCTCCCTTCAGATATCGGCCATCGCGGCTTGCTTCGCTGCATTCCCGGCGAGAGCGGCGGGATGAGGCGGTCTCGGCAGTTCGAGGTTGTGACGGAGCGTCGGACCCTCGTAATCAAGACGAAACAGACCGCGGCGCTGCAACTCCGGGACGACCAGTTCGACGAACTCGTTCAGGCTGGTCGGCAGCGATGCCGGCATGACGTTGTAGCCGTCGGCGCCGCCGGCGCGGAATCGTTGCTCGAGCTGATCGGCGATCTCGGCCGGCGAACCGACGACGGTCCAATGGCCGCGCGCTCCTGCAATCCGGAGATAGACCTGACGCAGCGTCAATCCTTCTTTCCGGGCCATCTCGGTAATCAGCGCCGCTCGGCTCTTGCCGCCATTCGAATCCGGAAGGTCTTGCGGAAACGGACCGTCCAACGGATAGCCCGACAGGTCGACGCCGCCCAGCATGTCGGACAGGAGTGACAAGCCGACCGCCGGATGGATCAACGACTGCAGATAGTCGAACTTGTCCGCGGCCTCCTTGGACGTTCGCGCGACGATCGGCATGACACCGGGTAGGATTTTGAGATGCTCTGGCTTACGGCCGTATTTGGCCATACGGCCCTTGAGGTGCGCGTAGAAAGCCTGCGCCTGCTCAAGCGTGCGCTGGGCGGTGAAAACGACATCGGCAGTCTCGGCGGCGAGGTCCATTCCAGTATCGGACGAACCCGCCTGCACGATGATCGGATATCCCTGCACCGGACGCGCAACATTTAGCGGGCCGCGCACCCGAAACCAGCGGCCCTTGTGATTGAGCATGTGGAATTTGGCCGGATCGAAATAACGGCCCGAGTCCTTGTTGCGCAGAAAGGCATCATCCTCCCACGTGTCCCAGAGCCCTTTCACGACTTCGGCGAATTCACGGGCGCGATCGTAGCGCTCGGCATGAGGGACATGGGCGTCGAGGCCGAAGTTGAAGGCTTCGTCTGGGCTGGACGATGTGACCAGGTTCCAGCCCGCACGGCCGCCGCTCAGGTGATCGAGCGAGGCAAACTTGCGGGCGATATGGAATGGCTCGTTGTAGGTCGTGGTCGCGGTGGTCACGAGCCCGAGCCGATCGGTCACGACGGCGATCGCCGACAACAGCGTCAGCGGTTCGAATTGACCGGTGTATTTCGGCGAATAGCTCCAGGCCTCGACATTCGCAGCGTCGCGGGCGCCGAGCGTATCGGCAAAGAAGATAAAATCGAGTTTGCCGTCCTCGGCCTTGCGCGCGAGATCGATGTAGTGGCGCAGGTTCATGCCGCCATCCGCCTGTCCCAGCGGATGACGCCAGCCGCCGAGGTGATGGCCGGTGGGGTACAGAAAGACGCCGAGCTTCATCTTGCGGTTGGTATCGCTCATCGCGGTAAACCCGTTGCATCAATGAGGGCAATCTAGCATCGTTCGACACGAGGCGGCGAGGTCCGCGGGCGCGATTTGCCGAGGCGGTCGCGAAAGGGGAAGAAGCGTCCATGAATACGGCAGTCAACAGCAAGCGGGTATTTTTTGTCGCGCCGCACCGGCCGCAGGGTTTTGCCGAGATGCTCGGCAAGCGCGACGATGTGCGGCTCGACCTGCTGGAGCAGAAGACCCCGGACGACGCGGCACTGGAGATTCTCGCCGCCGCGCACGCCTATCAGATCGGCTCGGCCCGCGACGAGCTGGTACGCCATTATCAGGTCAACGCCGAGCTGTTGGGCCGCACGCCGAATCTCCTGATCGCTTCGACCAACGGCGCCGGGTATGACACCGTGGACGTGCGGATGTGCACCGAGCGCGGCATCCTGGTCGTCAACCAGTCGGGCGGCAATGCCGAGGCGGTCGCCGAGCACGTCATCGGCATGATGCTGTGCCTGGTCAAGCGCGTCGGCGAGACCGACCGCGCGCTGCGCGCGGGAACGATCGGCAACCGCGCCGACTATATCGGCCGCGAGGCCTACGGCCGCACGCTCGGCATTGTCGGCCTCGGCAATGTCGGCCGGCGCATCGCCGAACTCGCCGGCGGTTTGTTCAAGATGCAGGTCTTGGCTTACGACCCATACCTTTCAGCTGACATCGTGCGTGCGCGCGGCGCCACTAAGGTCGAACTCGACGAGCTGATGCGGCGTTCGGATTTTGTCTCGATCAACTGTCCGCTGACGCCCGAGACCCGCAACCTGATCGGCGAAAAGGAATATGCGCTGATGCAGCCGACCGCCTATTTCATCACCTCGGCGCGCGGCTCGATCCACGATGAGGCGGCGCTGGAGCGGGCGCTGCGCGACAAGAAAATCGCCGGCGCGGGCCTCGACGTCTGGGAGAAGGAGCCGCCGCCGGCTCAGCACCCTTTGATGAAATACGACAACGTCATGGTCACCCCGCACATGGCGGGCGTGACGCGGGAATCGCGCGCTCGGATGGGCCAGATCGCCGCGGAGCAGATGCTCGATGCGCTCGACGGCAAACGGGTGCCGCGCATCGTCAATCCACAGGTATGGCCCGACTACGCCAAGCGCTTCGAGAAGGCATTCGGCTTCAAACCGGCCTCGCCGCCGGACGAGCCAAACTGGCACGAGTTCGAAAAATAGGCTTATGCGCCACCGCGTCACGCGGCAGCGCTCTCGACTGCCGTCCCGAGCGGTGTTGTAATCGCCCGGAAAAATCGCACGGGAGGCGCTCTTGTTCCGTCAGCTCACAAAAGCCGGCTTGGCCGGCCTGTTGCTCGCATCAAGTCTCGCCGCTCACGCGGCCGCGCAAGAGAGCCACGCCTGGCTCGACCCGAAGCTGCTTGCCGCCGCCAAGGCCGAGGGCGGCACGATGACCATCTATTCCTCGACTAACGAGGGTGAAGGCCTGCCGCTCTGGGCGCTGTTCACCAAGGCCACCGGCATCAAGGTTAATTACGTGCGCGGCGCGGACTCCATCCTGATCTCGCGCATGATGCTGGAATATCGCGGCAACCAGAAATCCTGGGACATCGCCCAGACCGCGACTATCAACAAGATGCTGCCGCAGCTCTTGGTCAAGTTCGATCCGCCGGAGGCGAAGAACATCATGCCGGAGGCACGCGATCCCGGCAAACTCTGGTACGGCGTCTATGCCAACTACAACACGCCCGATTACAACACCCAGCACGTCAAGGCGGCGGACCTGCCGAAGACCTACGAAGACTTTGCCAAGCATCCGGAATGGGCCGGCCATGTCGCGATCGACGGCACCGACAATGAATGGCTCAAGGCCATGTTCGAGTATTACGGCGACGACAAAGCCACCAAGATCGTCAAGGACATCGTCGCTACGGTGAAGCCGATCGTGACCAACGGTCATTTGGCCGCGGCGCGCTCGGTCGGCTCCGGCGAATACTGGGTGGGCCTCAACCAGTACACGAACCTCGCGCTCAACGTGAAGCTCGCCGGCGGCCCGATCGACTATTTCGTTCTCGATCCGGTAACGTTGTTCTTCGGCCAGGTCGGCGTCAGCGCCAAGGCGCCGCATCCGAATACGGCATTGCTGGCGGCGAATTTCATGCTGAGCAAGGAATGTGAGACATTCCTGACAAAGTTCGGCCGCATCCCGACCCGCCCCGATGTGGAATCGAACCCGTCCGGCATCGTCAAGCAGATGAACACCAAGAAGGTGCTCACCGTGCTGATTTCGCCCCAGGAAGAGGCCAAGTGGCAGCACAAGTTCAACGAACTGTTCAAGGGGCAGTAAGTTTCTCATTGTCATCATCCGCGAAGGCGGATGTCCAGTAGTCACTGCGCTGGTAGATTGAATTGCAGCATCTGCGATTACTGGATGCCCCGCCTTCGCGGGGCATGACAGGCAGGATGACCATGACCGGACATTGATTGACTGCGACGGAGAGTAGCGCGTGACCGCTGCGGAGTTTGTGCCTGCCATTCATCCGGCGGACGAAGTGGCGCCCCGCTGGCGGCGGCCGAATATTTTGCTGATCGTATGCGTCGCCATCGGCCTATGGCTGGTACTGGTACCGCTCGCAGGGCTTCTGCTGACAGCGTTTACCGAGGATACGGGGTTAGGCTTCGGCGCGTTCACGCTCGACAATTTCGTCGAGGCCTATTCGGGCGCGCGCCTGCTCCGGCTGATCGGCAATTCGGTGATCTATGCGGCCGGCACCGCGATCGTCACCTTCGTGATCGGCGGCTTCGTCGCCTGGGCGGTGGAGCGCACCGATGCGCCGGGCGCGGTGCTGTTTCACAATCTCGCGCTGCTGTCGTTCGCCATTCCCGGCCTGCTGATGGCGATGGCGTGGATTTTCGTGTTCAGCCCCAATATTGGCTGGGTCAATGCCCTGCTCAAATCGCTCTTTGGGCTGAAGAACGCGCCGTTCAACATCTACTCGATGGCCGGCATGATCTGGTCGCTGTCGAGCCATTATTTCCCGCTCGCTTATCTCGCGCTCGGGCCGGCCTTGCGCGCACTCGACGTGCGCATGGAGGAAGCGGGCCTCGTCTCCGGCGGCCGCTACTGGCAGGTGGTGCCGAAGATCACCGTGCCGCTCCTGCGCCCAGCCATTCTGTCCGGCCTGTTGCTGCTCTTCATCATGGGGCTGTCGTCCTACGAGGTGCCGCGCGTCATCGGCCTGCCGGCGCGCATCGAGGTCTTCACCACCCGGATTCAGAACGCCGCCATCGAGACGCCGCCGGAATTCGGCGTCGCCAGCGCGCTCAGCCTGCTCCTGCTCGCTGTCTGTCTCGTCGCGGTCTATTTCTATCGCCGCGCGACGCGCAACGCCGAGACCTTCGCTACCATCACCGGCAAGGGCTATATGCCGACCCGCATCGAACTCGGCCGCTGGCGCTGGCCGGTGTCAATTGCCATCCTGGTGATGTTCCTGATTACGCTCGGGCTGCCGCTGTTCACGCTCGCCTGGCAGTCATTCTTCTCGAACCTGTCGCAGCCATTCATGAATTCGCCCCCCAAGGCGACGTTGGCGAACTACGCCTACATCTTGCGCTACCCGATCTTTCTCGATGCCGTGCGCACGAGCGTCGTGGTCTCGGCGATGGCCGCCACGGTTGTCGTTGTGCTGACCATGGTGATGGCGTGGGTCGCGCGGCGCTCGGCATCGCGCTTCGCGTGGCTCCTGGACGGGCTGGCGTCGGCGCCGATCGCCATCCCGAGCGTGATCGTCGGCGCCAGCATCCTGTTCACCTATCTGGTGATCCCGATCGGCGTTTACGGCACGATCTGGATTCTGCTCATCGCCTACGTGACGCTGTCGCTGCCCTACGGCATGCGGTTCGCTTCGAGCGGCATCACGCAAATCCACCGCGAGCTCGAGGAAGTCGCCGAGGTGTCCGGCGCGCGCACCGGTCAGATGCTGCGCCGCGTGCTGCTGCCGCTGCTGCTGCCATTCCTGCTCGCCGCCTGGATTTATGTCTTCGTGCTTTCCGTGCGCGAACTTGGCGCGTCGATCTTCCTGGTCGGACCCGGGGTCAACGTGCTCGCCACCATCAGCCTGACGATGTGGGAGGAAGGCGGCAGCTACGGCGCGGTGGCGGCGCTCGGCATCATTCAAATCCTGCCGCTGCTTGTCATTGTCGCCGGCTTGCGCTTTCTGGAGACGCGGGTGCAGCGGCACTCGCGGGGCGGCGCCGCGAAGGCGGCGGCGGGCTGAGACGATGTTCACCATCGAGAATCTGCAGAAATCCTATGTGGCCTCCGGCGCCGAGGTGCGCGCGGTCGACGGCATCAGCCTTGAGGTCGAAACCGGCAAGCTGATCACGCTGCTCGGACCGTCCGGCTGCGGCAAGACCACGACGCTTCGCTGCCTTGCCGGACTGGAACGGCCGCAGGGTGGTCGCATCGTCATCGGCAACCGCACCATGTTCGATTCGGCGAAGCGCATTTTCGTGCCGGCGAGCGACCGCGGCATCGGCATGGTGTTCCAGTCCTACGCCATCTGGCCACATATGACGGTGTTCGAGAACGTCGCCTTTCCGCTGCGGGTGGCGCGCAAAACGAAATATTCTGCGGCCGAGATCACCGAACGCGTCTCGCGGATGCTCGACATGGTGCAGCTCACCGGCTACGCGCGCCGGGCGGCAACGCAGCTCTCAGGCGGCCAGCAGCAGCGGCTCGCCTTCGCCCGCGGCCTCGTGCACGAGCCGGCGATCTTGTTGCTCGACGAGCCGCTGTCGAACCTCGACGCCAAGCTGCGCGAGCAGATGCGGCTGGAATTAAAACGCCTGCAGCGCACACTCGGCGTCACCACAGTCTATGTGACGCACGACCAATCCGAAGCGCTGGCGCTGTCCGACGAAATCGCGGTGTTCGACACCGGCCGTATCGTGCAGCGTGGCACGCCGCAGCAGATTTACCGCGAGCCGAAAACACCGTTTGTCGCCGACTTTGTCGGCTCGGCGAATTTTCTGCCCGGCACGGTGCGCGGAAGCGACGGCGGCCTCACCGCGGTCGACACCCCTCATGGCGTGATGCGCTGCGTGTTCGCCGAGCCGATAGGCACCGGCACAAGGGCCTTTGTTACAGCCCGGCCGGAAGACATTATCCTTTATGACGCCGGCGGCGCGCCGCCAGCTGGGTCCAATGCGCTCAGGGGCAAGATCGTCAACCGCGTGTTCCTCGGCGAGGTAGTCGATTACATTGTCGATCTCGGCGACCGCGAGCTGCGCGCCCGCATCCGCAGCGACGACTTTCAGATCGGCCAGACGGTAACGCTGGCTGTGCCAGCGCAAAAATGCGTCGGGCTGAAGGGGTGAACGCATCTCCACGGGGCCACAGCACAACTGACGAATCCGCCAAGAACTGCGAATAAGGAAGATGTCATGAAATCAGGGGCGAAATGGTTTGGTCTTGCAGCGGCGATCGCCGCGATCGGTTACGGCACGCCGCCCGCAAGCGCCGCCGAAACCATCACCATGGTGACGACCGGCAAGGGATCGGCGCAGCAATGGCCGATATTCGTCGCGATTGAGAAGGGCTACATGGCGGCGAACGGCGTCACGCTCGATCTGGTGGCGGCGCCATCGACGGCGGCGGCCGTGCAGCAGACCACCGCCGGGTCAGCCAACATCGAGTCCGGCGGTCTGACCGATCCGCTGCTCGCTATCGACAAGGGCGCGAAGATCGCGGTGCTGCGCGTCGAAACCCAGGTGGCGCCCTACTCGCTGTGGGCAAAGGCCTCGATCAAGTCGATCCCGGAGCTGCGCGGCAAGCTCATCAGCATCGGCGGCGCCAAGGACATTACCCGCATCTATCTTGAGCACACGCTGATACCGAACGGCGTCAAGCCCGGCCAGTACGACATGATCTTCGCGGGCACCACGGTTGCGCGTTTTGCGGCCATATCGTCGGGCGCGGTCGACGCAACGCTATTGGTGCCGCCATCCAGCTTCAAGGCCAAGGGCATGGGCTTGACGCACCTCGCGGACGTTGCCGACTACACACACGGCCTGCCGTTCACCGGCTATGCGACCAACATCGCCTGGGCCGAGCAACACAAGCCGCTGCTCCTCGGTTTCCTCACCGCCATGGCCAAGGGCGTCGACTGGTTCAATGACGATGCCCATCGCAGCGAGGCGATCGAGATCCTGGTCAAGCGATCGGGCCTGAGTCCCGCCGACGTCGGCGCGACCTACGACTATTATCGCCAGCTCAAAGTCTTCGACCACAAGGGCTCGATCGAGTCGGCTGTCGTCGGCAATCTCATCAAGGCGATGCAGGAAATGAACGATTTCGACGGGCCGCGCGACATCAGCCGTTTCATCACCCCGGACATCACCGGGCTCGCGAGCCAAGTGAAATAGCGTAGGCGGCACGCGCGGGCAGACGAATGTACATCGCGATCCAACGATGTATCCTGCCCGGACTGCCAAGTTGCAAATGACGGATCCGAGACATGCGAACCCACCGTCTGGATGCTGCCATCGATACTGTCCATTGGGGCTTCTTCGACGCGGCGCTCAAGCCGCTCATGACGGTCGATCCAGGAGACACCATTACGATCTCGACGGTGTCGGGAATACCGAACCAACTGCCGCCGCCTGATTCCGGGCTGACAATCCCCCCGGTGCTCCCGGCCATCCTCAAGACCGTGCCGCAGCGGCTCGGACCGCACATCCTCACCGGCCCGGTCGCTGTCCGCGGCGCCAAGGCCGGTCAGGTGTTGGAAGTTCGGATCAAGTCGATCGAGCTCAATTACGACTGGGGCTACAACGTCATCCGGCCGTTGGCGGGCGCCCTGCCCGACGATTTCGACACCGCGCGGTTGATCCACATTCCGCTCGACCGCGCCCGCATGGTCGGCACGCTGCCGTGGGGTCTCGAACTGGCACTCAAGCCGTTCTTCGGCATCATGGCGGTCGCCCCGCCGGCAAACTGGGGTGTAATCGCGTCACCGCCGCCGCGGCGCAATGGCGGCAACATGGACAACAAGGAGCTCGTGGCGGGCGCGACGCTCTATCTGCCGATCCACGTCGACGGCGCGCTGTTCTCGGTCGGCGACGGCCACGGCGTCCAAGGCGACGGCGAGGTCTGCATCACCGCCATCGAGACCGGCCTGATCGGCACCTTCGAGCTGCATGTGAGAGACGACATGACGCTGGAATGGCCGCTCGCCGAGACGCCGACCCACATCATGACCATGGCGTTCGATCCCGATCTCGACGATGCGGTGGTGATCGCACTGCGCGACATGATCAAGCTGATCTGCGCGCGCACCAATCTGTCGCGCGAGGATGCGTACACACTGTGCAGCCTGGCCGCCGATCTGCGCGTCACCCAGGTGGTCAACGGCGCGAAGGGCATTCACGTCATGCTGGAGAAGGCACTCCTTCGAACGGTCTGAGTCGCGCTCCTCAATTCGCACCCGAAATGGGCTGGCCGGTTGCCGCCATCCGTGCCGCAATGGTGCTCCGCGGCCAACCGGTCAGATCGGCAAGATTGTCCGCCTCTTGCTTGAAGCGATCCGGGAGCGCCGCCTGATAGACGCGCTCAGCTTTGCAACTGGCGGCGCCGGTGTACGGATGATGCAGGATATACCGGGCCTGAAAATTCTCCCGATCACTCGTCTCAATAAAATTGAGGTCCTCCGGGAACGACTGCGCGTCGTATCGTACATGCAGCCGCGTGACGAACGCGCTGGGTGGGTTCGACTGCGGCGAGCGGTTGGCGACCCCGTTGCCGCTGCCGCCCGGCACCCAGCTGGCGCCAAGCTCCGCCAATTCGGGATTGCTCAGCGGCTGCGCCGCGCACGGATCGCACCAGCCCATGTCCCAGGCATATTCGGCGAACACGCCGTGCATGTTTTCATGTGCCACGGCGCGGTCGAACAGCGCCTTGTACACGTTCGTGAAATCGCCGGCGACGAACAGCGGCACGTCGACATTGGAAGGCACCTTGACGGTGCGATAATTCGTCACTTCGATGCGCCCCTTGCGCGTCAACGCATAGATGGTGAGGTCCTGCGGACCGTTCGCGTTCACCGTCCCGAGCCGCAGCGGCAGCATGAATTTTCCGGTCTCGTAGCGCACCTGCAGCGGCTGGAGATACGCACGCCGGAGTGCGTCAAACCGCTTGATGTTCACCTTGGCGACAAAGAAGTGCATTTTCTGTTTGATGTAACTGCCGACCACCGGATCGGCGCCGGCTGGAATCTTGTAGCCGTTGTCAGTCAGCCATCGAATCAAACCGTCGCTCTCGTCGGCCGAGAGAATGGAAATATCGTACTCAGCCACGTCATACTGGGCCTCGACCTTGACTCCGCGATATTCGTGCTGCTGCGGCACCGGGAGGCCCGCGGGAGTCGCCGCAGTCAGCGGCACCGCCGCGACGCGGCTCACCGTTTCGCAGGGATTTGGATCGTAATACTCGACCAGCCGCGGCGCGGTGAAGGCATCGAGGTGATCGACCGTCTTGGTATCGACGACGCCGATCTGATCCTTTTTGATGAAGCTTGGCACCGGCACCACGAGCGCGAACTCGCTGGGCTTGCCCTCGTAATCGCTCGCCATGGTGATGGCGGTCTGCTGCCCGATGCGAGCCAGCACCACTTTCGATGATTTGTTGAACATTTTGGCGTCCGCCTTGGCGACGTAGAAGCCGCAGAAGGCGCTTGCCGGGCCCGCCGTGAGCGCGAGCTGCGAACAGATGGCCGCAAGAGCAACGCCGGCCTTCAATCGCGAACGCAACGTCTTGCTCATGAAGATATTGGTCATGAAGATGCTCCCTGGATGGTTGGAGTCCACTCAAATTTCTTCGCGGGGATGAATCTGTTGAGGAGCGGCGTTGCCGGAGACAGCACAATCAGCGCCACATACAACGCCGGCCGCATTTGCATGAAGAATGCGAGATAATGGCCGAGCGCCGCCACCGCCAATGCGAATAAAAAGCGCGCCAGGCGCGAGTCGGGCGTCGTTTTCGGATCTGAGATCATGAAAAAGGCGAAGATCAAGAGCGACCCGCTCTGCATCTGATGCAGCGGAATGGCGAGCGGATCGCCGAGCCAGTGTGCGCGCGCCAACAGCAATGCGCCATGGGCGCCAAGAAAGAACAGCGCGATGTCCGAGCGCTGCGCAGCTTGCAGCACCAGAAGCGCGAGAAACGCCAATAATGACGCCAGCCAGATGCTGGTGCCCCACTGGCCCGGCGAAATCCACACGCCGCTCGCCAGCGACAACAGCAGGACGATGGCAAATCCCGCGGGATTGAAAATGTGGCGGCCGTCGACCCGCAGGAGGAATTTCGAGGCAATGGCGGCGATCCCGGCAAGCGCCGGCAGCCACGCTGCATTGGCCCGCAACAGCAGGCTTAGCGACAACCCGGTGATGAGGGGCGAGCGCAGATCGATGCTTCGCAGACCGGCCTTTGCCGATCCGGACAAGCGCGTGCAAACGATTTGCGTCAGCAACGCGGCTGCAATCGCCAGCGCGCTGTAAAGCGGCTTGGCGCCAAAATCGATCCAGAAGAAATTGATCAACAACAACGACGACAGCGCGGCAATCTGAAAGTGACGCGCATCGGACCACAAGGTTCGCATCGCGTTACCCCTCAAACAAAGCCATGCCGTTGAACCTCGTCGCCGCCATGACGGCGCGGTGTCCGGATTCGGGCAATCTTCGCGCAACCATTTGGCGCGACGCCGATCCGCGCCCATCAGAATATCTTGAACCCAGCTGCATCCAGCACACGACGCTCTGCCGAGTCTGGCTGCGCAGCCAAAGTGTCTGCGCAGCCAGATGCTCGGTGTCATGCAGGCGTCTTCGCCAAACCTCGGCTGCTCTATAGGCCGGCGGCAGCGATGGCAGCATCGAGATCCTTCGCGGCCACTCTCCCGATCAGCGCGTCCGCTAGCCGCCCCGCCGATCGGCTTTGGCCACGCGCCGCTTGGGCCATCAACCCGATCAGGACAATGGCGGGATCGAGCGCAAGCTTGCGCGCCAACGCCACGATCTCGGGGAGCTGCGCCGCGCGAGCAATGGCCGCGACGACGTCCGACGAAAGCCCGGCGAAATCCCCGTGCCGTAACGCGTCGGGGTCCGCATCCCAGTCAATGCGGCCGACCAAACGGCGCAGATCGACGTTTTCGGGCGGCTGCGATCGCGCTCCGAGCCTGCGTAGAAATGCCGGCAAGTATCCCTCGTCGTGCGACGAGACTGAACGCGCGCGGGCGTACGTCGTTGCCGATTTCGCTCGCCTTCGCATCTCGGCTTCGCCCGACTGCGAGGCAGGCGCGGCGGCGCGCGCGCAGGCGAGATCGCTGGAGAGCCTCGCGCTCGAAACAGTTGCCGCGCGGGGTATCGGCAGCTCCACTCTGCGCCTGGCCGGGAGCTCTTGTTGGCGTTCGCCGGACTCATCGACCAGCACCAGACTGGTGAGATGGCAGACGAGACCCTCGGCCTCCGCGAGTTTTGCGGCGCTGGCCTCCGGCATGCGAGGTATTGCCAGCATGGCCGCGGTCGCTCCGATCTGCCGGGCGGCGGCAGAGGGATGACCTTCGCCCTTGGGCCCCCACGTCGCCACGATCCGAGCACCGCGGCGAAATACTTCAAGGGCTCTCGGCCGATCCCGCACCGTTTCGGGCTGCCGCAGCGGCATCCGCGCCGCATCGATCGCAGCGGCGATGGCGCCGCCCGCATCGGACCCGACGGCCGTGAAGATCTGGCCGCCGGTCAGGTCGGCAAGGTAGCCAACGCCGGCCTCACTTGCATCCTCGCCGATCAATACACCTGTCACCCGCATCCCGGATTGCGCCAGCTTTTCCGGCTCGATTGCCCAGCTCAGTCCGTCGGTCACGATCACAACGTTCTTGGGCTTTCCAGTGGATGTGCGTGAGGCCAGCACCGCGTCGAACGCCCGGCCGATCTCAGTTCCGCCGCGCGGGCCGCCGACGCCGCCCACGAGGGCCGTGCAATCCGGTCCGACTGCTTCGCCGAGATAATCGACGTGATCGTCGAACTGCCATAGGCGCATGCGATCGGCTTGCCTGAACTGATGGCGCACGGCAGCGACCAATCCGGCCTTGGCCAGATCGAATTTACTGGCGTCGAGCTCGGAGTAGCTCGTTGCGTGCGTGGTCATCGAGCCCGAACGGTCGAACAGAAGATCGATATCGAGGCTCGCGTCGATTGATGGCGACCGTGCGATATCCAGCGCGACCTGTCGCCCATCGGCCGCTACGCCCGTCAGCTTGCGATCCTTCCAGCCCGCGATGACGATATCGATCGGCGCATCCAACGTCACTTTGCAGCGTCCGCCGACCGTCGGACCGGCATTTAACAATGATGCGGACCCGTCCTGGCAGGCAATGCTCACCGTTGCCCCCTGCACGGCGCCGCCGGTGACAAGATCGTCGGCCGGAGCCAGCGGCGACCGCCCGTAGATTTCACCTACCGTCGTTGGGATGCGTAGCCGCGGTGTTTCGTCGAGAAACGACAACGGCGCGGTCCAGGTGTCGGTGACGACGATCTGTCCGCCCGGGCGCACATGGCCGACGCTGACCATATGGACACCCTTGAGCAGTTCCTGGTGCAGGATCGCTGACTTCCCGCCGGCGATGGCTGCCTCATACGCTTTGCTTGCCTTGTCGCGCGCCCGCGCCACCGCGTGGATGACGCGGCCGTCGATGTTTGCAGTCAGCGCGCACAGTGTCGCATCGACCGGGACCGGGAAGGTCATGGTCGCTTCGATCGATTTTTTCTCGTTATTGCGAAACGTGCGCTGGGTGGTGACGATTCCCAACCCGCCGCGGATCGTCACGTCAACGTGGGTGGCTATCAGAGGAACCGGCTTCCTGTCGTCGCGCTGAAAAATGTCGTCGAAGAAATGAGCAAGGGGGTCAATGCTATGGGCTGCCATAGGCATGGTCGCTCTCCATTTGGAAATTCGTCCGGCCGGAAAAATTCCGGCGGACTGGCCGTTTATTGGGAATGGATTTGGCTTGACCTGCGATGTTCATTCTCGGCGCAACGGGCCGTTGGGGAAACTCCTCCATATTGTTGAAGGCGCGTCACAAGCGCGCCGAAACCCGGTGGAACTAAAATTCAATCGTGGTCAAGTTACGGCTGTTTAAGGCCCGATTGATGGTGGCCCCCCGGCGGATGGACGACCGGAGGGCCTCGTGCAATGTTTGTCGCCACAATCCGGGGGGCGCCCATGGCAAATCTTGCCGAACTCGACGCGCGCAACGCCGTCGACATCGACTTGGGCAGCAGCGCGTTCAAGCAGAACGCGCGCAGCATTCTGGCCGACTGGGCCCGGCGGCCCCCATTCTATGTGCTCGGGCGCGGGCCGCCCCAGGTCGTGTGCGGACGATACGCCGACGTGCAGGAGGTATTCTCTGACACCGAGCGGTTTTCCTCGGAAATGCCGCGCGGCCCGGGTTTCGAACAGTTCGACAAATTCATGGGCGTGCAGTTCATCACCCAGATGGATGGCGAACGTCACGCACGGATTCGCCGCCTGCTGCTGCCGGCGTTTTCGGCACGCAGCCTCACTCGGCTCGAAGCCCGCATCGCCGAAATCATCGAGGGAATGCTCGACCGCATTGAAGCCAAAGGCAATGCATTCGACGGCATGGCCGACTACGGCGCTCATCTCGTTGTCGGCGCGCTGTTGACCGCGATGGCGGACCTCGACGAACGCCGCAAGCAGATTTTCGTGGCGTTTCACGAGGTGCTGCCGCGCACCACCTACACCAAGCCGGGCGAGCCGTTCGCGCCGGAATGTGTCGCGGCCTTCGCACGCGCCGCCGACGCGGTGAACGAGCTCATTGCCGAGCGGCGTACTAATCCGCATCCCGACTTTATCAACGACCTCATCACCGCGCGCGATCAAGGCGACAAGCTCACCGATCGCGAGCTGTTCGATCAGATTTTCACAATTTGCGGCGCGGCGCTCTCCGCCACCAGCCGCGCGGCGGGCGGCGCGCTCTACACGCTCTACTCACACCCGGACCAGCTCGCCGAGCTGATCGCCGATCCGCGTCTCATCCCGGAGGCGATCGAGGAGTGCCTGCGCATCGCCAGCAACGGCTATTTCACCTTCCCGCGCATCGCCACGCGCGACACCGAGATCGGCGGCACGCGCATCCCTAAAGGCATGGTGGTGCGGCCTTCGCCACTGGCGGCAAACTACGATCCTCAAGTCTTTCCCGATCCGCTGCGCTTCGATATTCACCGCCAGCCGAAACGCATCATGGCGTTCGGTACCGGTCCGCATCATTGCATCGGCAATATTCTGGGTCGCACCGCGATCACCATTGCGATCAGGCGGCTGCTGGCGCGGTTTCCCAAGGCGCGTCTCGCCGATCCGGATTTCGTCCCGACTTACGGCGGCGCGGTCGGCGAACTGCGGGTGGTCTCGCTGCCAATGCTGATTCAGTGATTGGGCGGATGCGCGTCAGTGCTTCTTCGACTGCTCGCGCACAAGGTTGATGATCGCGGAGAAATCCAACGCGCTGTGGCCCTGGTGTGAAAACTGCTCGTAAATCTCACGGGCATGCGCGCCCAGCGCCGCGTCGACGCCAACCGATTGCGCCGCCTGCCTGGCAAGATTCAAATCTTTCAACATCAGCGCACCGGTGAACCCAGCCTTATAGCCGTTGTTTGCCGGACTCGCCGGCACCGGCCCCGGCACCGGACAATAGCTGGTCAGCGACCAGCACTGTCCCGACGAGCCCGAAACAACGTCGAACAGCGCCTGGTGCGACAGCCCAAGCTTTTCGCCGAGCACGAAGCCTTCACTGACCGCGATCATCGAGGCGCCGAGAATGAGATTGTTGCAAATCTTCGCGACCTGCCCGTTGCCGGCCTCGCCGCAATGCACGATACGCTTGCCCATGCGCTCAAGCACCGGCTTGCCACGCGCGAATGCGTGGTCCGAGCCGCCGACCATGAAGGTCAACGTCGCCGCCTTCGCGCCGCCGACGCCGCCCGACACCGGCGCATCGAGCGTGGCGATGCCGCGCGCCGCCGCCAGCGCATGCGCCTTGCGGGCGCTGTCAACATCGATCGTCGAGCAGTCGATGAACAGCGTGCCCTGGCGCGCGCGCGGCACGATGTCGTCCCAGACCGACAGCACATGCTCGCCGCCCGGCAGCATGGTGATGACGATCTCGGCATCGTCCACAGCCGATCGCGCATTCGCGACAATCTGGACGCCATCGCGCGCCGATACTTCGCGCGACGCCGGCACGACATCGAAGCCGAGGACATGCTCGCCGGATTTGACAAGATTGGCGGCCATCGGCGCGCCCATATTGCCCAGTCCGATGAATCCGATTTTTGACATCTCCCCGCCCTCCTACTCGCCGAATTTCAGTTCTCGCCCGCCGATAGTCGCGAAGTGCCGATCGACAATGGCCTCGCTCACGTCTTCAAGCCTGTCTGGATGCCAGACCGGCTTGCGATCCTTGTCGACGATGGCCGCCCGGATGCCTTCGATGAAGTCGTGCTCGGCGATGCAGGCGAGCGACAACCGGTAGTCCTGTTCGAAACTCCGCTCGACTTGATCGAATGATAGCGCCGAGCGGATGTTGCGCAATGTGATCTTGAGCGCGGTCGGCGACATTTTCTGCAGGGCCGCGAGCGTCGCGTGCGCGTCTTTCACGGTGCTGGCGCGCAGACGCGAGAAAATGTCTTCGACGTAGTCCGCCCCATAGCAGGCATCGATCCATGTCCGCGCGGCGGCCAGTTTGCCCGCAGTTGACGCACCGGACATGCGGCCAAGACATGTTCGCACGTCCTGCGCGGTGCGGCAGGCGGCGAGCCCAGCGGGAAGCTCGGCGAGCTTTTCTGAAGGAATGTGAACATCGGCGAGCCCGGCATAGATCGCATCAGCGGCGCCGATGCGCTCGCCTGTGAGCCCAAGATGCAATCCGACGCGGCCGGGCGCGCGCGCCAACAGGAACGAGGCGCCGACATCGGGGAAATAACCGATGCTGACTTCCGGCATGGCGACCGCCGAACGCTCGGTCACGACGCGATGCGCCGCATGCGCCGAAATGCCGACGCCGCCACCCATTACCATCCCATCCATGATGGCGATGATCGGCTTGCGATAGCGCGCGATCAACAGGTCGAGCCGGTACTCGGTCGACCAGAACCGCGCCGGCAGGTCATCGCCCGACTTCGCCGCGTCATAGAGCGCCCGCAGATCGCCGCCGGCGCACAATCCACGCTCGCCGGCGCCGTCGATCAACACTGCGCCGACCGCCGGGTCGTCCTGCCAGGCGCGAAGTTCGGCTAGCATGGTCGCGGCCATGTCGAGCGTGAGTGCGTTGAGCGCTTTCGGCCGGTTCAACGTGATCCGGCGCAACCCGCCATGCTCGCGAACGAGGATATCACCGTCGCGGATGATCCTTTCGGCGCCGCCGTTCATCGGCCGACAAGGCTGCGGGCAACGATGAGACGCATGATCTCGTTTGTGCCTTCGAGAATTTGATGGACGCGCAGATCGCGTACGATCTTTTCGATGCCGAATTCGGCGAGGTAGCCATAGCCCCCGTGCAATTGCAGTGCCTGATTGGCGGCCTCGAAGCACGTATCGGTGACAAATCGCTTGGCCATCGCGCACAGCACGGTCGCGTTCGCCTCCTTGCGGTCAAGCGCAGCCGCAGCGCGCCACAAAAAGCTGCGCGACGCTTCCAGCTCGGTCGCCATATCGGCAAGGCGGAATTGCAGCGCCTGAAATTCATCGAGGCGTTTGCCGAAGGCGTGCCGCTCACGCATGTAGACAAGCGATTTCTCCAGCGCCGCTTGCGCGCCGCCGAGCGAGCACGCGGCAATGTTGAGGCGGCCGCCATCAAGGCCCGCCATGGCGATCTTAAATCCCTCACCTTCGGCACCGAGCCGATCGGCGATCGGCACCCGCACGTTGTCGAATGTCACTGCGCGCGTCGGCTGCGCGTTCCAGCCCATCTTGCGCTCGCTGGCGCCGAACGAGATGCCCACCGCATCGCCCGGCACGATCAGCGACGAGACGCCGCTTGCACCCTCGCCACCGGTTCGCGCCATCACGACGTAGACGCCGCTTTCACCGGCGCCCGAGATGAATAGCTTCTGCCCGTTGAGCACGTAACTATCGCCGTCACGCACCGCGCGCGTCTGCAGCGCGGCCGCGTCCGAGCCCGCGCCCGGCTCGGTCAGACAGTAGCTTGCGAACAGCTCCATTTTGCACAGGGCCGGGAGCCATTTTTGCCGCTGCGCGACCGAACCGTACGCATCGATCATCCACGCGACCATGTTGTGGATCGAGATGTAGGCCGCGACCGTCGGGCAACCGCTCGCCAGCGCCTCGAAGATCAGCACCGCGTCAAGCCGCGACAGGCCAGATCCGCCGACATCCTCGGCCGCATAGATGCCGGCCATGCCGAGTTCGGCGGCCTTGCGCATTTCGGCGACAGGAAAATGCCTGGCCTCGTCCCACGCGATCGCGTTCGGCGCGAACACCTCGTCGGCAAAGGTCCGCGCCTTGTCGCGGCCCGCGACCTGCTCGTCATTCAAGGAAAACTGCGCCGACGCGCCAGCCGACGGATCGAGCATGAGGGTTGCTCGCCCAGTCTTCGCTACCGATCGTACCTGTGGTAGCGCCGGTGTCTCGGCGCAGGCGCGTAACCTCTCTCCTCGGCGAAATACGGATTGAGATTGCAGAAGCCGCGATTGCCGCTGATCACTGTTGGCGCACAGGCGGCCGCGGTTGCGTATGAACAGTCCCATTCCTGCTCGCCGAAGCCGAGATTCTGCACCGAACACCACGGCGCATGGCCGGTCTGGCCGGCTTGGCTCGGTGCGGCCGCGAAACATAACGACGCCGCCAGGGCGGCAATGGCGAGTGCGATACGTGTCATGATTTCCACCTTTTGCGCGATTTCGGGCTGAGACATCGATCTTGCCGGGAACGCGAACACCGGGCGTCTTCCTCTATTCAACGAATTATGGCTGCCTTGCGAAAAATCAATCGCTATCAGGACCGTTTTTCGATGCGCCGCAATGGGCTATGGATGAAGTTACCGTATTTTTAAGAGCGGCAATGCGGGTACGAACGGAGGGCGCCGGCATGGATTTCAGCCTTTCTCCCGAAATCGAGGAGTTGAGACGGCGCACGCGCGCCTTCGTCGACGAGCACGTGCTGCCGCTCGAGACGGACCCGAGGAATTTTTCGGATCACGAGAACATCCCGCATGCGCGCCTCGAACCCGTTCGCGCCAAAGCCAAGGAAGCCGGCTTGTGGGCGCCGCAATCACCCAAGGAATACGGCGGCATGGACCTGCCGATCGTGGCCTGGGCGGTGATGTACGAGGAAGCGGCCCGCTCGCTGTTCGGTCCGCTGGCGATGAACTGCATGGCGCCGGACGACGGCAACATGAACGTGCTGAAAAAGCTCGGCACACCGCGGCAGAAGGACAAGTGGCTCAAGCCGATCGTCGAAGGCAAGGTGCGCTCGTCATTCGCCATGACCGAGCCCGCGCCGGGCGGCGGCTCCGATCCGAGCATGATCAGGACTTACGCCGAAAAGCATGGCGACATCTGGAAGATCCATGGCCGCAAGTGGTTCATTACCGGCGCCGACGGCGCCGCGCATTTCATCCTTGCGGCGCGCACCTCCGATGATAAGCGCAAGGGCATCACCACGTTTCTGTTCCACAAGGACCAGCCCGGCTGGCGCATCGTGCGCCGCATCGAGATCATGGGGCCGGAGGAGCACGGCGGCCATTGCGAGCTCGAATTCGAAGGCCTTGAAGTCCACGACGACGACGTGTTCGGCGGCATCGGCAACGGGCTGAAGGTGGTGCAGGCGCGGCTCGGCCCGGCGCGGCTGACGCACTGCATGCGCTGGCTAGGCTGGTCGAAACGCTGCGTCGAGATTGCGCAGGAATACGTCAATCGCCGCGAAGGTTTTGGAATCAAGCTCGCCGACCGCGAGAGCGTGCAGATGAAGCTCGGAGAAGTCGGCCACAACATCCACATCGGGCGGCTCCTCACCATGCACGCGGCCTGGAAGCTCGATCAGGGCGATTACGCGCGCAAGGAAGTGTCGATGGCGAAGCTGCATTGCGCCAACATGCTGCACCAAGCCGCCGACGTCGCCATCCAGCTCAACGGCGCGCGCGGCTACTCGAAAGACACCATCGCCGAATGGGTCTATCGCGCAGCCCGCGCTGCGCGTTTGGTCGACGGCGCCGATGAGGTGCACAAGATGGTGCTGGCGAAATTCATGCGCGACGAGGGCCGCGATTTCTGGAGCTGGAGCGCGGGCAATCGGATATAAGGTGCCGCACTGGATTGAGATGCATGAGCTAACGTGCCGGCATGTTGTAGCGCCGTCTCGCCATCTGGCAGGCGTCATCTCCGGGCACGCAGGATTTGCAAACATCAGGCCTTAAGCTGTAGACCGCGCATGCCGTCGAGATCCCGACCTCTCCAATAAGAGCGGCGCAGCGATCACCAGTGCATTGCATGCGTCCCTGTCCGGCATGGACAAGTGAGCGCGGGATTTGATTGAGCTGGGCGTCACTTTCCAGTGAGAACCGGGGCCACTCCGCCGAAAACGAGCAGCACGCGCCGCAAGTCCGACAGTCGGTGGCGACAAGCTCGGCAGGTCGCGCCGATAAATCAGTCACTTGATCTTGAGCTTGACGGCGGACTCTTTCCCCCGGTTGCTTTCGATCTCGTATTCGACTGCTTGTCCCTCATTGAGCGAGCGCAGGCCGGCCTGTTCAACGGCCGAGATGTGGACAAACACGTCCTTTCCGCCACCGCCTGAGGGTTGAATGAAGCCATATCCCTTTGTTGGATTAAACCACTTCACGGTACCTGCAGCCATTTCGGTCTCCAATGTCGCCCACGTACGATAGACGTCACGCCCAGCCGCGGCAAGGACGGCCGGCGAAAACGTTCGGTGTTTCTGCGGTTCAATAGCTCGTCGTCAACGTGTCGGTCCGCGTCCGGCATCGAATAGCAATAGCGACCTTGGCGATCGAATCGGATCAGCGCACCACGCTGACCGTCAAAATCAATCGATGTCTCCGACACTACATCACTGCATCCTTGGCAGCCTTCACCGGCCGCGCTCTGACGATTTTTCGAGCCGGCTTCGCCTTGAATACCGTCGGCTCCTTTGTGAATGGATTGATTCCGCTGCGTGCCTTTGTAGCGGGCTTCTTGATGACAACGAATTTGGCGAACCCGGGCACAAAGAAAGCTCCCGTTTTTTTGAGTTCTTTGTAGCCTATCGTGGCGAGCGACTCGATGACGGCCTTGACGTCCTTTCGCGCCATATTATTCGGATGCTGCTCAGCAATTTTTTGAATGAGATCCGACTTCGACATCAACTTAGGCATGTATCCTCCATATTTTCGAATCGTCCGTGGTTACGTTAGCCTGAAGTTGCGGCGAAGGAAACACGGCGATTGCCGCGCTGCAGTGATTCGGCGGCGTTTGAAGGAAGAACGGACAGGGCGCAGGCATGCTCATTGCAGCGTTCGTGGCCCAACTTGGACAGGATCGTCTCTATGCGGCCCGCGGTACCGTTGGCGCAAAAGTGGCGTGTGTGATTGACACGGTCGTGCCATCAGGCCCGGCTTTTGTTTCAACTTTAGCGTTGAGATCCTGCGCGAGGGCTTTGATTATGCCGGTGCCGAGCCCGGTCTCTGGTTGAGCAAAGACGCCATCCGGCTTGCCAATTCCATTATCAGCGACAGACAATTTCCAATTCGTGCCGTCAACGTCGTACGCCACGTTGATCCAACCCTTCATATTTTGGTCAGGGAATGCGTGTTTGAGAGCGTTCATGACAAGTTCTGTCGTAATCAAGCCTACACTCTCCGCCTGGCGGGAATTTAAACTACCTGCCGCGCCCGCCACTTTCAACGTGACCGGTCGAACATCCCCAATCATTGACGCCGCGAGGGCAGCACCCAGTCGTTCGAGATAAGGAAGCATTTCAATAGGCCCCACCGTCCCCGATGCATTGAGCTGTTCTTGAACCGTCGCGATCGAAATGACCCGATCGTGAGTGTCTCGCAAAAGGATACGTGTCTCCTCAGAACTACCAGCGTTTGCTTTCATCAAAATGATGCCTGCAATGATTTGCAGACTATTGGCAATCCGGTGCCGAATTTCGTCCAGCAAGATGTCCTTCTGCCGCAACAGATTGTCCTTTTCGTGCTCCAGAGCGCGGCGCACCGTGATATCTTCAATTCCAAGCAGAATGGTCGTCTCGGCGCCTTCCTTGTAGAACACTTGACGGGCGTTCAGGAGCATGATGCGGATGCCAAGATGCGGAAACTCGTGCTCGACTTCATAATCCTCCATCACGCCATGGTCCGGGATAATTTTCTCGAGCAGCAAGCGAAGTTTCGGAATATCCCATTGCCCGTCACCCAATGCGTAAAGGAGTTTTCCCTGTGTCTCCTCGGGGCTCACCTCGAATGCCGAATAGAAGGAGCGGCTCGCAGCAATAACGCGCAACCCTTTGTCGAGTACAATCACAGGTTCGCGGACTGTATCGACGATGCTCTGGGCCAGTGCGCAGGCGTCTACGACATTGGTAAACTGCTCTCTGAAATTGGTTTTCTGCATAAGTTCCCGCAGGGTTTTGGCGTGCTGTGAAAAGCACACATTTAGCTTTCAGGCATCCAATGCCGAGGCAATCGCGAACCTCACGGACGCGGACACCGTGTAAGCATAGAGCTAATCTTGAAAGAAAATCTGTATAGAATTGACCACTTTATTTTGCGCGCAGGGCCGGAGGCTTCGTGGAGAAGCCGGCAAGCATTCTGCCAACGCGACGCTGAACGACCACATCGTCGCAATAATCCCGCAGTTCAATTGCAGGGGACTCTATCCAGGCACGCAAATCCTCATGCAGTTCACGGACATGCCGTGGTCCCCAGACGATGTCGGCTTCTGGGGTAAGCCGACATCGCGGATTTATGAGTGCATGCCCGCTAGATGAGCGCGGATCAGGCATGTAGGTCGGAAGGTAGAACAGCCCGAATTTCATCGCCCAGCCCCCTTTCGACCCCAGGTCTCTCCGCCTCGCCTGTTCTGGGTCCTACCCCCAGGACTTGGCAATCGAACGGTCAAAGCTCATTCTATCCAAAAGACAAACGGTCTCGGGCGCAAGCGCTGCCCTGAGCCGTTACACAAGGAGCGACGATGACGGATTATTGGCTCAGCAAGCTGTTCTTCGACCTGCAGCATGATCCGCAGTTGGCGGGCGAGTACCGTACCGACATGCCGGGCGTCATCGATCGCTATCAGATAAAGCCGGAGCTTCGCCAAGCGCTGCTCGATGACGATGTCGCTACACTTTCGCCGCTGGTTAATGCCTACCTGCTGCGCTTTTACTTTCAGATTCGCGGCATGCCGGAGGCTGATTTCATAGCGAGGCTGCACGCCATGAAGTCCAACGCTGCGCAAACGGCGGAGACCGCGCGCCATGGCTGAGCTCGTCGGAATCTTTGCCGCCAGTCATGGGCCGCTCATCGCGCGCGAGTGGGAAACGATGCCACGCGCGCACCGCGACAAGCTCGCCGCCGCGTTTGATGAAATCGGGCATCGGCTCAAGGCGGCCCGTCCCGATCTTCTTGTCGTCGTTTCGCCGGATCATTGGGTCAATTTCTTCATCAACAACCTTCCGGCCGTGTGCATCGGCATTGGCGACGAGCACGATGGTCCGCCCGAACCCTTCATGAAGAAGGTCTATCCGCACAAGGTGCTCAAGGGTCACGCCGCATTCGGACTGCATCTGCTCCAGACCGCACTCGACAACGACTTCGAGCCGGCGCTGTCGCATCGCCTGCGGCTCGATCACGGCAGCTGCATTCCGCTGTGGCGGGCAGGCGTGCCCCCCGACCTGCCGCTCGTTCCCATCCTCGTCAACGATCTCGAAGCGCCGATGCCGAGTATCAGGCGTTGCCTCGCCTGGGGCCGGCTCTTACGCCGCGCAGTCGAGAGCTATCCAGAGCCGTTGCGCGTTGCGGTGCTCGGCACCGGGGGCCTGAGCCATTCAATCGGCGAAGCCACAATGGGATGGATCGACGAGAAATTCGACCAGGCCTGCATCAAGCACTTCCAGAACGGCGAAGAGCAGGCGCTTGACGACTTTCTCACCCAGGCGCTGCCGCAGACCGGCAATGGCGCGCACGAAATGCGCGACTGGGTCATTGCGCACGGCGCCGCCGGCGGAACGGGCTTCGAACTGATCGACTATTTTCCCAGCCCCGAAACCCTCGTCGGTGCGGGCTTCGCCTCATGGAAACTGCCGGCAAACCGCGCAGGATCATTGAACCAGAGGAGCAGGCAATGACTCTCGTCGATGTCACCGCCGGTCCGGCCGGTTCGGTCGACGACAACATCAGATACTTTGGCGTCCATCATCTGGCGTTGAACACCGATGACATGAAGATGACCGTCGACTTCTATGTCGGCGTCCTCGGCATGCGCCTCGTCCACGCGATGCGAGTGCCGCCGGGCATCGGCACCGGTCCCGGCAATCGCGGCAACCCACCGTTCGAGGAAATCAGGCACTATTTCTTCGATATGGGCCGCGACGCGCTCCTGGCGTTCTTCGAGATGCCCAAGGGGGCAAAGCCAAAAGGCGACCGCAACGCGCTCGGCAACATGCAGCACGTGTCTTTTGCGGTTTCGCCGCAGAGCCAGGCGCGCATTCGCCGGCGGCTCGACGCCAACAAAATTCCCTACGACGGGCCGCTGGAAATCCTGCCCGGGATTTTCTCAATCTACATCATGGACCCGAACGACATCAGGCTTGAGTTCAGCTGCCAGCCAACGAATGGCGAAGGCGAGCCTGCGATTGTGCCTCTGGTCACGCAGACCAAGGCGGAGGCGCTCCGCGAGCTTCGCGCGCTGTCGTCCGATCAGACATGGCTGGACCGCATGGTAACGAACCTGGCCGACTAGCCGCGCCAGCCTGACGAAGGCCGCGATTTCGGGAATTGGAACGCGCGGAATAAGGTTTAGGCGCATCGCTGGCCGCGCGCCCGACGATGGCGTTGAGCGCACTGCGCAGGCTCTCGTGCCGGAAGCGAAATCCGCTCACCAGTGCTTTTGATGCGAGCACGCGCTGGCCCCCAAGCAACAGTTCGTCGGCAACGCCGCCCAGCGGGCGCAGCAGCGCTGCCGGCATCGGCATGATGGCGGGGCGATGCAGCGCGCGGCCGAGTTCACGAGCAAAATCGGCATTGCGAACCGGGATCGGCGCGGTCGCATTGACGGCGCCGGAAAGGCTCGGCGTAACCATGATGTAGGCGATCAGGCGAACAAGGTCGTCGCGCTCGATCCACGACATCCATTGGCGGCCGTCGCCGATCGGGCCGCCCAGCCCGAATTCGAATGGCGTCAACAGCCGGCTCAGCATGCCACCCTGACTGCCGAGCACGAGGCCGGTGCGTAGCCGCACCACGCGAACGCCGCGGCCTTCCGCCCGCATCGCCATGCGCTCCCAGGCGTCGCAGACGCGCCGGGTGAAGCAGTCCCTGCCCTCATCGGATTCCGTCAGCGTCTCGTCCTGCCAGAGCCCGTACCAGCCGATTGCCGAACCACTGATGAGCAGCGCCGGCGCGGTATCGAGGCGGCCGATCAGGCGCACAATCTCGCGCGTTATCTTCAGGCGCGAACGCAGGATTTTGCGGCGTTTGACCGGGGTCCACAGACCATCGGCAATCGGCTCACCGGCAAGGTTGACGATGGTGTCGATCGCTGCGTCGTTCGGGATGTCGTCGAGCGACGTGACGAGCCGGAACGGCGGCGCGAGGCTAGCCGCCTTGACTGGATTACGCGCGTGGATCGTTACGTCGTGGCCGGCTTCGGCCAGAGCTTCAACCAGACGGCTGCCGATGAACCCGGTCGCCCCGGTGACGAGAATGCGGTGGCGCTCCCCCAGCGTCGCAACAAGCTCCGCGGCGGGCGTGGGGGCAAGACGGCGCGCGCGGCGCGCGGCGAAACAATCGCGCAGTCCCCAGATAATGACGCCGACGGCCGCGATAGCAGTCAAGATGCTCCAGACACCGTGGAAGGCCGGCTGCAGCCTCGTCGCGTCACGCGACCATTGCAAAAGCCTGGGCACCAGCAAACACAGGATGGCGCCGTAGTTCAGCGCCAGTAGCGTGTGGGTGATGCGCTCGCTGGCCGGCAGGGCGCGGCTCAAATCCTCCTCGACAAAATCCGCAAGCGTGATGACGACTTCGACCCCGAGGATTGCCATCAGCAGGACGGCCCAGGCGCCGTGCATCTCATACCAGCCGATCATGATGAAAACGACCGCGTAAAGCAGATTGCGCATGGCGTGCAGCGCCAGTTCGTTCCGCTGCGAAGCGCGCCACGCCAGCCGTTCGGTCACTTCATGATGATAGATCGTGTCAAACGCGCCCATCGCCATCTGAAGAAGGATCAGGGTCCAGAACAATTGCGATGTCATGGCGCGGACTCCCGGAATGCCGCCGACTGGCGGATCATGACGGCGAAGCGCGCATGCTTGACCTCAAGCGCGAACTCGAAACGGCCCTCGCTGCGTTCGGCGTGGGTCACCGTCATCTCGCCCGGCGAGAGCCAACGCGGCAGGCGCAGCCGCCGTCCGAAGATTTGCAGAAAATAATGGTCGCTGCGGAACACCAGCATGCCGTCATGCGCGCCGATGCGAAGCGCCATGCCGAAGCCACGGCCGAGATACTCCTCGATACCGGTCGGACCGGCGAAGCGCTTGGAGGAATGAATGACCTGCGGAAAACCGTGGCGCCGCGCGTATAGTCGCGTCCAGATTTGACCGCCCGTCGCCATGTCCTCGGTGACGGTGACCACGCTTGGCATGTTGGCTTCGCACCCGATCGGCAGCGGCCCGCCGATCAGCCGCGCCAGTTGCGCGAGACACCAGCCGGCGCGGTTCATCCGTATCGCGAGCACTTCGCCCGTGTAGACTGCGGTTCGGCCGCCGGCCAGGCGTTTGGAAAACCGCCGCCGCACCTGCGGCGGCAGCGAGTACCACGCCTCGTCGGACAACAGCGCCCGGAAGCGAAGATCGCCGAGACTGTCATCCGACGCCGGCAGCGACGCGCGCCGCAACTCTTCGGGGATGCTCATGGTCGTCAGTGCCATGGCCCACTCCATTGCTACACGCTGCAATCGTTGGCGCGTCATTTTTTCCGCTTTCCGAAGGACAGAAGGCTCACGACCTTGGCGCCGAGCCGGACCATCGCGGCAATCTGCGGGCGCGGAATGACCTTCATCTGGCCGTACCAGCGATCCATTGTGTCGACGAACTCAAGCAGCGCGTTGATCCGCGCGAGAGCCACTGGGTTGATTTTGCTGTCGCCCTCGGCTTCTGCGCGGCAGATGCGCAGCGCCGCGATAGCCGGATCGATCTCACGCTCTTTGCGGCCGGCGGCGATCCGCGCGAAGATTTCCCAAGGATCGGCTTCGGCTTCGAAATGCTCGCGCCGGTCGCCCCTGATCGGCACCCGCCGGATCAGATTCCAGGCCTGCAATTCCTTGATCGAATTGGAGACGTTGGAACGCGCCAGCCCAAGGCGCTCGGCGATATCCTCGGCAGTGAGCGGACGCTCCGACACGTAGAGCAGCGCATGGATCTGGGCGACCGAGCGATTGACGCCCCATTTGCCGCCCATGTCGCCCCATTGCAGGACAAAATGCTCGATCGCAGGGGCCAAATCCCGGGGGCGCAATGCATCATCGATTTTCGTAATTTCTGTCATGACAGAAACATCGGAAAAGACTGATGCCTTGTCAAGTGGGTCTGAAGGCAGGCAGACGGGCGACGATCAGGGTTATGGCAAGCGGCATCGCCAACCCAGCCCGCCCGTCCGGGCCGCGAGTCAGCACGAGGAATGCGCCGTTCTGAACTCAGCTTCCGCAGGCCCCTCAACCGCGCTAAGTTCCGCCGCAGCCGACGGGGGAGACCGCTCGCGCATATTCTCGAAGGCATTCCAAGGAGCAGACATGAAACTCGCGTTTTTTGACAACTATAAGCTCGGCGTCGTGGTCGGCGACAAAATCGTCGACGTGTCGGGCCTCACCAAAGGCATCAAGGCGCTCGGCCCCCAGGACGTGATCCGCGGCGTGATCGAGAAATGGAGCACCTATAAGGGCAAGTTCGCCGCCGCCGCCAAGAAGGGCAAAGGCAGCAAACCGCTGTCGAAAGTGAAGCTGCGCCCGCCGCTGCCGCGGCCGGAAAACATTATCTGCATGGCGGTCAATTACATGGAGAACGGCACTCTGCCGGCGCCGGCCCCGATCAACGCCTTCATGAAATCGCCGAGCGCGGTCATCGGCGACGGCGACACGATGGTACTGCCCGACATGGCGGCGTCGATCTTCGAGGGCGAGGCGGAAATCGCCGTCGTGATCGGCAAGAAGGCCTCGCACGTCCAGGCCAAGGACGCGATGAAATACGTGTTCGGCTACACCAATTTCATCGACGGCTCGGCACGCGGCGTGGTGCCGCCGACCAACGTGTTCTACCAGATGAAGTCGCGCGACACCTTTGCGCCGATCGGGCCCTACATCGTCACCAAGGACGAGATCAAGGACCCGCACAAGCTGCAGATCACGCTGACCAACAACGGCATCGCCTATCAGGACTTCAACACCGACGACATGGCGCACAAGATTCCGCGCTGCATCGAGTGGGTCACTTCGATCCACACGCTGCTGCCCGGCGACATTCTGGCGACCGGCACTAATCACCGCGGTCTCAATCCGTTCATGGACGGCGACAAGATCGAGCTGACGGTCGAGAAATGTGGCACGCTGCACATCAAGGTGCGCGATCCGCTCAAGCGCAGCTGGGCGCGCATCACCCGCTTGCAGCACAAGGAGAGCGGCGCCGAGGGCGTGCACACCAAGCAGACCGGCGGCAAATACGCGAAATAACCGCTTTTATGGAGCAAGCCGGCGAGGCGGCGCGACCGCCTCTTCAGCCTCTGGCCGGGCTTGTCCCGGCCATCCACGTCTTCGTCTTTTGAAGATTTAAGACGTGGATGCCCGGCACAAGGCCGGGCATGACGGGTGAGAGCAGCTACTCGATCGCTCTCAGTTTCCGCGTCATCGGCGCAGCGCGCTCGCGCAGCGAATGCGGCGTCGCGTCTGAAATCTCGGTCAGGAGCTTGTTGGTCATCGCCTGGGCGAACGTGTCGAAATTCACGATCTGCAGCACGAAGGCGCCGGGACCGCCGATGACATTGTCATGGTAATAGGTCGGCAGGCCGTTCGGCGGATGGGTATGTCCATAGAGGAAAGTCCCCTCGATGCCGCCGGTCTTCTCGTTGATAATGGCAAGCCCGTTGATGGTGATGCCCTTGGCGGTTGCATCGTCGCGCGCCGCCGTCACCGCGCGGCCGGAATTGTTGGTGCCGTCACCCGACACGTCGATTACGCGGCGCATGGCGGTGAGGCCGCTGATGGCAAGCTGTGACGCCGCAAAGTCGATGCCGTCACCGATCGCGGTGCGGCCCGCGAAAGACCGCGGCGCGGCGAGCAACAACTTGGCAAAATCGGTGGCCCCTTCCCCGTCGCGGATCACCATCCATTTCGCGACCAGCGCCTGCTGACCGGGTCCTGCCCATTCGATGAAGCTGAGCGCCACGGCGCCATGCGCGCCCGACTGGATGGCCTGCACGAATTGCGGGCTCGTCACTGCCGCCGCGTAGCCTTTGCGCTGAAGCTCGAATTCCTCGTCGTCGATGCTGCGCGACACGTCGGCCGCGAGCGAGATCGCAACATCGACTGTCTGCGTTTGGGCGGCGGCGCGCGAAGGCAACAGCACTGCCGCGGCCAGAACCGTTGCTGCTGCAATCGAAAGGCGCCGCCCGTACCGCATCAACGCCCGCCTCACAGTTAAGTTTTTGCGGACTTAACTCCGCCAGTCCGGATCGATGGCATCGAGCATCCGCAGGTAGGCGGGCCAATCGGCGGAACCGCGCCCCGAATCGTGATGCTCGTATTGGTGCGCGACTTTTTCGCAGGTTTCCGGCGGAATTTCGATCAATGGGCCGCCGGTCGCTTCCATTTTAAGCTGAATTTCGGCGGCCTCGAGCAGCGATTTCATCAGCACGAAGGCCTCGCGGGCGGTCTTGCCGACCGTGAGCAGGCCATGGTTATGCAGGATCAGCGCGCGGCTCTTGCCGAGCGCCTTGTTGATGCGCGCGCGCTCGCCGAAATCCTCGGTGATGCCTTCGTAATCGTGATAGCCGACGCGATTGTAGAACCGCACCGCGGGTTGCGACACCATGCGCAGGCCGTGCTTTAAGCCCGCGAGCGCCATGCCGATCTGGGTGTGGACATGGACCGCGCAATTGACGTCCGGCCGCGCCGACAGAACGCCGCCATGCAGGGTGAAGCCCGGCCGGTTGACGCCTGCGGACTCGTCCAGGTCATCGTCCATGCTCACCTTGACGAGGTTCGACGGCGTCACTTCTTCGTAAAGCAGCTCGTGACGCTTGATGAGGAACTTCCGCTCCTCGCCGGGCACCCGCATGGACGAGTGATTGTAGATAACGTCGCCCCAGCCGTAATGGGCGATCAGCCGATAGGCAGCGGCGAGATCGATGCGCGCTTCCCATTCGGCCGCGGACATGTCCGCCTTGGCGACGGTCGCGACCTTGACATTGATGTTCATAGCCGGGTTCTCCGCATGGGCTACGCAAGATTAGCATTCGTGCGGCCATCGCGCACCCCTCGTGCAAGCAATGGCGGTGGCTTATATGTGTGGTATCCGTAAGCCCTCTGGCAATATCGGCCTCGTGAGGGCAAACTGGCCCGCGGAGGCCGTCTGATGCCGTTGCGCGACGTCAAACTCGACGACAAATACGACCTTGGCCACAGCCGTGTTTTCGTTACCGGCTTCCAGGCCCTGGTGCGGCTCTGCCTGATGCAGAGAGAGTTCGACCGCCGCAACGGTCTTCGCACCGCGGGATTTGTCACCGGTTACCGCGGGTCGCCGCTCGGCGGGCTCGACACCCAGTTCCAGCGCGCCCGGTCCTTCCTCCAGCAGAGCGATATCCGTTTTCAAGGCGGCATCAACGAGGACTTGGCCGCGACTGCCGTCTGGGGGTCGCAGCAGGCCGAGTTGCGCGGCGAGGGCAAGTACGACGGCGTCTTCGGCATGTGGTATGGCAAGGGCCCCGGCGTCGATCGCACCGGCGACGTGTTCCGCCACGCCAATCTGGCCGGCACCGCCAAGAACGGCGGCGTGCTGGCGTTGATGGGCGACGACCATACCGCCGAATCCTCCACCACCGCGCACCAGTCCGAATATCACTTCATCGACGTGATGATCCCGGTACTCAATCCGGCAGGCGTGCAGGAAGTGCTCGATTACGGCCTGTATGGCTGGGCGATGTCGCGCTTCACCGGCACCTGGGTGGCGTTGAAGACGATGCACGAAACGATCGAGTCGACGGCCGCCATCGACGCCAGCCTCGACCGCATCAACATTGTGCGGCCGTCGGATTTCCCAATGCCGGACGGCGGCCTCAACATCCGCCTCAACGATCCGATCCTGACCCAGGAAGCGCGCCTGCACGATTACAAGCGCGACGCCATGCTGGCCTTCGTGCGCGCCAACAAGCTCAACCGCACCATTACATCGGGCGGGCGCGACCCCAAGATCGGCATCATCACCACGGGCAAGAGCTACCTCGACGTCCGCCAGGCGTTCGACGAGCTCGGTATCGACGAGGTCAAGTGCAACGAGCTCGGCATCCGGCTCTACAAGGTCGGCTGCGCGTGGCCATTGAGCCGTGCCGAGTTGCAGGAGTTTGCCAAAGGACTCGATCTGATCATCGTCGTCGAAGAGAAGCGTTCGCTGCTCGAAGTCCAGGTGCGCGAGGAGCTTTACGGCACCCCCAATCAGCCGCTGTGCATCGGCAAGAAGGACGAGCGCGGCAACTGGCTGTTCCCGGTCAAGGGCGCGCTCGATCCCAACGAGGTCGCGATCTGCATCGGCGACCGGCTCCTTAAATACCACCGCAACGACGAGATCATCGCTCGCGTCGCCCGCGTCAAGGAATTCCAGCGCATCGCCGCCGAGACCCGGGACGTGGCGCAGCGCATTCCGTATTTCTGCTCGGGCTGCCCGCACAATTCCTCGACCGTGGTGCCGGAAGGCATGCGCGCCTATGCGGGCATCGGCTGCCATTACATGGCGCAATGGATGGACCGTTCCACGCTCGGCTATACCCATATGGGCGGCGAAGGCGCCAACTGGATCGGCGAGGCGCCGTTCTCCAACCGCCCCCACGTCTTTCAGAATATCGGCGACGGCACCTATAACCACTCCGGCTACATGGCGATCCGCGCCGCGATCGCGTCCAACACCAACATCACCTACAAGATCCTGTTCAACGACGCCGTGGCGATGACCGGCGGCCAGGCCAACGACGGCGGCCTCACCGTTCCGCAGGTCGCCCGCCAAGTCGCTGCCGAGGGCGCCAAGCGCGTTGTCGTGGTCACCGACGAGCCCGACAAATATCCACATGACACCGCATGGCCGGCGGGCCTCACCATTCACCATCGCGATGACCTGATCGCGGTGCAGAAGGATCTGGCGGAGATCCCCGGCGTTACGGTGCTGATCTACGATCAGACCTGCGCGGCGGAAAAGCGCCGCCGCCGCAAGCGGCACACGTTTCCCGATCCCGACAAGCGCGTGATCATCAACGAACTGGTGTGCGAGGGCTGCGGCGACTGCGGCGTCAAATCGAACTGCGTGTCGGTGCAGCCGCTGGAGACCGAGTGGGGCCGCAAGCGCACCATCGACCAATCGAGTTGCAATAAGGACTTTTCCTGCGTCAAAGGTTTCTGCCCGTCCTTCGTCACGGTCCACGGCGCCACGCTGAAGAAAGGCGTCGGCGTTGCTGCCGATCACAATCTGCCGCCCTTGCCGGAACCGAAGCTGCCGCCGATCGACGGCACCTACAACATCATCGTCACCGGCGTCGGCGGCACCGGCGTTGTCACCACCGGCGGCGTGCTCGGCATGGCGGCGCATCTTGAAGGCCGCGGCATCGGCGTCCTCGATATGGCGGGCCTCGCGCAGAAGGGCGGCGCGGTCTTCAGCTATATCCGCATCGCCGAAAGTCCGGACAAAATCCACGCCATCCGCGTCGCGGCCGGGCGGGCCGATCTTGTGTTGGGCGGCGACATCGTGGTCGCGGGCACGCGCAAGGTTTTGGCCGCGGTCAAAAAAGACGCGACCCAAGTGGTCGTCAACACGGCTGAGTTCCTTCCGGGCGAGTTTACTCGCAACGCCGATTACTCGCTGCCCAGCGAGCGCCTCAAACGCACGATCCAGGCCGACGCCGGCCGCGACAAGACGCATTTCATCGATGCTTCGAGTATCGCGACCACTTTGTTCGGCCAATCGATCGGCGCCAACATGTTTTTGGTCGGCTACGCTTATCAGCTTGGCGCGATACCGCTCTCCTCCGCAGCCATCGAGAAAGCGATCGAACTGAACGGCGAAGCCATCGCCATGAACAAGGCCGCGTTCCATTGGGGCCGGCAGATGGCGGCCGACCGCGCCGCCGTCGAAAAACTGATCAAGCCTGCCGCCGCAATCGAGAGCGACGCGCGCACTCTCTCGGAATCGTTCGATGAGACCGTTTCGCGGCGCGTAAAGTTCCTTACGGACTATCAGAATGCTGCCTATGCCGAGCGGTATCGGCGAACTGTCGAGCGCGTGAAGCAAGCCGAGACCGCACGCGCTCCCGGGAAATGCGGGCTCGCCGACGCGGTGGCCCGTTACCTGTTCAAGCTGATGGCTTACAAGGACGAATACGAAGTCGCACGCCTCTATACCGACGGCTCGTTCGCGAAGCAGGTTGCGGCCGAGTTTGGCGGCGACAATCTTCGGTTCGAATTCCACTTGGCGCCGCCGCTATTCGCACGCATCGACAAGTCGACCGGCCTGCCGCGCAAAATGAGCTTCGGCGCTTGGATCATGCCGCTGTTTCGCGCGCTGGCGAAGCTCAAAGGATTGCGCGGAACGGCGTTCGATCCGTTCGGCCGGACGCTCGAACGCCGCACCGAGCGCAGGCTGATCGCCGACTACGAGGCGGTGCTGGAGGAGATTGTGGCAAAGCTTTCGCCGGACAATCATCACCTTGCCGTCGGCCTTGCCGCCATTCCGGAAAAAATCCGCGGCTTCGGTCATGTCAAACAGCGTCATCTCGCTGCCGCAAAAGCCGACGAAACAGCCTTGCTTGAGCAATTCCGCGCCGGCACACCGACGCTGTTGAAAGCCGCGGAATAGCCGGCCGTTCTTCCCGAGCATTGGGTCCGGCGGCAGCGCACAGAGGTAAGCTGAAGCCATGAGTGAATCGCCGACCTTGCCTCCCGCTGCGGGCGAATCCACAAACGATCCCGCGGTCCGGACAGCTGTTGCCGAGGCCGAAGCTGCGGCTGCGGTAACCGAAAATATCGTTGAAGCACCGCCGACCGCCCCGGCGTCAGCTCCGGCGAGCGAGGACATTCGCCTACCGCCTGCAAGCGAACCGCCCGCACAGACTGCGTCCGCCCCGCCCGAAGACACTGTCCCCGCAGCGTCTGCCACCGTGTCGGCAGAACCAGCCGCCATGCCGGAGCCCGAACCGGTCGAACACGGCATCGGCGTGCTTCTGGTCAATCTCGGCACACCTGATGCGCCCGATGCGCCGGCGATACGACGCTACCTGAAGGAGTTTCTCGGCGATCCGCGGGTCATCGAAAACAACTCACTGCTGTGGAAGGCCGTTCTCAACGGCATCATCCTGCCATTGCGTTCGCGACGTAAAGCCCACGATTATCAGAAAATCTGGAACCGCGAGGCCAACGAGTCGCCGATCAAGACCTTCACGCGCTCGCAAGCCGAAAAACTAGCCGGCACGCTGGAGCCGCTCGGCCATCACGTCATTGTCGACTGGGCGATGCGCTACGCAAGTCCATCGATCGCCTCGCGCCTCGAAGCCTTGATCAAACGCGGCTGCGATCGCATCCTCGTCATGCCGCTCTATCCGCAATATTCGGCGGCCACCACGGCGACGGTGTGCGACGAGGTCTACCGATATGTGATGAAGCTGCGCAACCAGCCGGCGCTGCGCATCCTGCCGCCCTATTACGAGGACCCTTATTACATCGAGGTCCTGGCGTCCTCGCTGCAAGCCGAGCTCAAGGCGCTGCCGTTCCAACCTGACGTGATCCTTGCGTCCTATCACGGCATGCCGAAGCAATACGTCGACAAGGGCGACCCCTATGAAGCGCAGTGCGTGAGAACGACCGAGCTGTTGCGCGCGCATCTCGGCTTCGACGACAAGAAGCTGATGATGACATTTCAGTCGCGCTTCGGCCGCGCCAAATGGCTCGAGCCCTTCACCATCAAAACCGTCAAGGCGCTGGCGAAGAAGGGCGTCAAGAATCTGGTGGTGCTGACGCCCGGCTTTGCCGCCGACTGCCTGGAGACGCTGGAGGAAATCGCTGTCGAGAACGCGCGCGTGTTCAAGCGCAACGGCGGCCAGAATTTCGCGCTCATCCCCTGCCTCAACGACAGCGAAGCCGGCATGCTGCTGATCTGGCAGCTCGCCATGCGCGAGCTGAAGGGTTGGGTTTAGTTCGTCGGCCCGAGCGACGCGCGTAAGCGCCTGTAGCTTCGGGCTTTACGCCATCTGCCCCGGTGTGACGACCGCCGGGATCAACCTCCCGTTAACCATATCGGTTTTAACTCCGTTAACCATCGGACCGCGGCTTGGCGGCCGGTGCTGGTCGTCGCGTGGCCCGGCGGACGGCAAGGGCGGGAGCGCACGATCGGGACGAGGAGGTCGCAGGTGCCGCGCCGTCGCCGAACGCTCAGCGTAACCGGCTTGGCCGTCCAGGCCGTTGCGGCGCTTGCGCTCAGTTCGGCCGTCGCTTTCGCGCAGACGCCGCCGATCGATACGACGCCGGATCTGCTGGCGCCATCGCCTGACACCGGCTCCTACCAGCCACAACGCTTTCGCCGCCCAGGCTCCGCCACGGTGGTAGCGCAAGATCAGGCACCGCCCATCGGAACTTTCAGCACGCCCTCGCGCATCGGCGCCACGCCAGTCTACGGCGCGCCGCAAGGCTTCGGCGCCGGCGAAACGGGTTACGATTCCACGAACACCGGGCGGAGCAAAAAACGCGCGCAGGCGCCGCAGCCGACTTTCCCGAGCCAGGGCGAACCTCAATCGACCTTCACGCCGGTGCCGACGTTCACGCCGCCGCCGCCCAAACCTCGCGCTCCACCGCCGCCCGTGCCGGCAAACGTGCAGCCGGCGAAGGCGGCGAGCCGGCGTGGCGCAGTGCTGCCGCCTCTCCCCGAGACATTGCCGGTGAGCAACCCGCCGGCCGAAATTCACCCGCTAACGGCGGCGAGCCGCCCGGGCGCTACCGTCCCGGTCCCGGTGGTGACCGACATCACCCAGCTGAATGCCGCCGTGGCGCCGGCCCTGCCCAAAGCGCCTGCGCTAGCCCCAGCGCCACCGACGGCGCTGCCGCCCAATGTGCTGCCCTACAACATGATTCCGCAACGGGCCTTGCCGTTCGCCGGCGGCGACCCGTATGCACCGCTCGGCATGCGCGCCGGTTCATTCATCCTGCTGCCCTCGCTCGATCTCGCCGGCAATTACACGACGAACCCGCAGCACGCCTCGACGGGACCGAGCGCCGCAATGTCGGGCGTCGTCATGCCGGAGCTGCAGGCGGTCTCCGACTGGGACCGTCACTCGCTGTCGGCTGACATCATCGGTTCCTGGACCCAGTATGGCGAGAACCAGGTGCCGTCGCTCAACGTCCCGTATTTCAGTTCTACGGTCGATGGCCGTGTCGACGTCAGGCGCGACACGCAGATCGTCGTGGAAAACCGCTATCTGCTCAACACCGACAATCCGGGCAGCCCCAACTTGCAGGCCCAGTTGGCGCGGCTGCCCATCAACACCGATCTCGGCGGCACGCTCGGCATCGCTCACGAGTTCAATCGCCTGTCGTTTGCGCTGTTGGGTACTTTCGACACCGCGCAGTACGACAATTCGCTCCTGACCAACGGTCAGCAGGTCAGCAACGCGGCGCGCAACTTCAATGAGACCGCAGGCATCCTGCGCCTATCCTATGATCTCGATCCGGGTCTCAAGCCGTTCATTCAAGTCGAGCACGATCAGCGCACGCACCAATTGGACCCGCAGCGCAATTCAACGGGCACCACCGTTCAGGTCGGCGGCGACGTCGACCTGTTCGGCACGCTGACGGGCGAAATGGCGGGCGGCTGGCTGGTCCGCTCCTATGACGATCCGACGCTGCCGAACGTCAGTGGGTTTATCGCCAACGGCCAATTGATCTGGCAGGCGACGCCGCTGACGACGGCAAAACTCGGCGCGGCCTCGGAAGTCTACGAGACGACGGTGGTGGGCGCTTCGGGCCAATTCACCCGCGATCTCAATCTCGAAGTCGACCACGCGTTCGTGCCCTGGATCATCGGCATCCTGCAGGCCGGCTACGGCACGGACAACTATGTCGGCTCACCGTTGCGCGACACGCGCTATTTCGTGTCCGCCGGCCTTACCTACAAAATGACCCGTGAAGTGCAGCTCCGAACCCAGGTGCGACAGGACTGGCAGTTTGCCACCCAGCCGGGCTTCGGCTTCACGGCGACTTCGGCGCTGGTCGGCATGCGCCTGCAACGCTGACGGTTTGCAACGCGGCGAGCGTTACGCGCTGCCTTCGTGTTCGCTGAGTATCTTCTTGATCTCGGCGCGGAAACCTGGCGCGATGTCCTTGCGCTGCAGCGCATAGGATACGTTGGCGGCCAGGAAGCCGATCTTCGAGCCACAGTCGAAACTGCGGCCTTCAAATTTTAAGCCATAAAAGCTTTGCGTCCGCGAAAGCTGGATCATCGCATCGGTGAGCTGAATCTCACCGCCGGCGCCGCGCTCCTGCGTTTGCAAAACGTCCAGAACTTCCGGTTGCAGGATGTAGCGACCGGTGAGGATGAGGTTGGAAGGCGCTTTTTCGACTCGCGGCTTCTCCACCATGCTGGTGATTGTGAACAGCTTGCCCTTCTGCGGGCCGACGCCGACTACGCCGTACTGATCGACGCGCTCGCGCGGCACCTCCTCGACGGCAACCACGTTGGCCTTCTCGTTCAATTCCCGCGCCGCGTCGATCATCTGCGCAAGACAGCCGCGCGGGTGCTGCACAAGCACGTCAGGCAACAACAGTGCGAACGGCTCGCGGCCGATCAACTCGCGCGCGCACCACACCGCGTGCCCGAGGCCGAGCGGCTCCTGCTGGCGCGTAAAGCTGGTCGAGCCGGGGATCGGCAAATCCTGACTCATGAATTCGAGCGCCGCGTGCTTCTGCCGCTCCAGCAACGTCATCTCCAGTTCGAACTGCCGGTCGAAATGGTCCTCGATGACGCCCTTGTTGCGCCCAGTGACGAAAATGAAATGCTCGATGCCGGCTTCGCGGGCTTCGTCGACGACGTGCTGGATCAGCGGCCGGTCGACCACTGGCAGCATTTCCTTGGGCATCGCCTTGGTGGCCGGCAGAAAGCGGGTGCCGAGGCCGGCGACCGGAAAGACCGCTTTGCGGACTGGTTTGTTCATTGCTTCCTTGAGATCGCGTGGCACAAACTGTGCGATTCACGTCGTCTTGAATGGATTATATCACGAAAATATCGGCCAAATCTTCGGGCGTTTGCCTGTCCAAACTCTCGCCTGAATGCCGGTGTATGGGAGGAGCCATACGAAAGGGGCACCCGTTGCGATGGAGCCTTAGCCGCCTTGCCTTGCCGCAATATGAAGGTTCGGCCGCCGAGGCATAAATTTTCAATTTCAGCATGACGCACGGTGTATTAAGCGCTGACCGTGTAAGCCGAGACCGCTTGCCATGGTTTTCTCTAAGCCGATTCCGGGTCTCGCCGTGGCCTGCCTGGTCTTGGGCGCAACGGGCCCTGTTGCCCGCGCACAGAATAATCCGGCCAATTGGATCACTCATCTGCTTCAACCCCCGGCCACCGCCCCGGTTCCGGCGCCGGCTGACGCAGAGCAGTGGAGCGGCCAGTCCGGTGCATCCGGCGATCCGCGCATGACGGCCGACGCCATCCGCACCGCCGCCGCCGATTTCGGCAATTGCCTCGCCAGCCTGTGGCCGGAGGCCGAACGGCACGGCATCACGCGAGCGAACTACGAGCGCTTGACCGCAGGACTCACGCCCGATCTGAGCATCATGGACAAGCTCGATGCGCAGCCGGAATTCAACCGGGCGACCTGGGACTATCTCGACTTGCTGGTGAGCGACGAACGTGTCGCTCATGGCCAGCAATTGCTGACGCAATATGCACCGACCTTTGCGGCCGTCGCGCACGCCTATGGGGTCGACGGCTCGATCATCGCGGCGATCTGGGGCGTGGAGTCGAACTTTGGCGCGCGCGGCGGCAATCGTCCGGTGCTGCGCTCCACCGCGACGCTCGCCTGCGTCGGCCGGCGGCGCGACTACTTTCGCGGTGAATTTCTGGCAGCGCTCGAAATCCTGCAGCGCGGCGACATCCCCCCGGAACGCTTCATCGGTTCGTGGGCGGGAGCCTTCGGGCCGACGCAATTCATGCCGACCACGTTCCTGCGCTATGCGGTCGACTTCGACGGCGACGGCCGTCGCGATGTCATCGACTCCATTCCCGACATGGTCGCCTCGACCGCCAACAATCTGAAACTGGACGGCTGGGTCAGAGGCCAGAGCTGGGGCTACGAAGTCACGTTGCCCGCCAATTTCAATTATCTGTTGACCGGATCGCTGCGGGAGATGAGCGTACGCGAGTGGGAGCGCCTCGGTGTCCGACGCGCCGACGGCAAACCATTCGCTCGCCCGGCGGACCGCGGCAGCGTCATCCTGCCGGCCGGATCGCGCGGTCCGGCTTTTTTGATTCTGCAGAATTTCCGCGTCATCATGAAATACAATCCCGCCGAGGCTTACGCGCTCGGCACCGGCTATCTGGCCGACCGCATGCGCGGCGGCAGCCCGGTGCTGCATCCCTGGCCGCGCGACGAACGGATGCTGACCGCCCAGGAGCGTTACGAACTGCAGCAGCTTCTGGCGCAGCGCGGTTTCAAGATCGGCGCGCCCGACGGCTTCATCGGGCCGAATACGCGGTTTGCGATCCGCAGCTTTCAGCAGTCGATCGGACAAATTCCCGACGGCTTCGCCTCGAGCGAGGTGCTCGACCGGCTGCGGCAGCCTTAGAGACGCCCGGGGGTTACGCCGCGTCGCGCGCCTTCTGCGTCAACAGCCCGGACTCGACTAGCGCGGCGCGGATGCGATCGATCTCGGCGCGCGAGATCTTGACCAGCGGCGGTCGCACCACGGCGCGCGGCAAGCGGCCAAGCAGCACCAGCGCCTCTTTCATGCGGTTATGCATGTCGACCCACGGGTCGGAATAGAACACGCGCGCCAGCGGATAGATGCGGTCGTTGACGCGCCGCGCCTCGGCGAGATCGTTGGCCTTGACGGCGTGGAACAGCGCCGATTGGAGATCCGCAATGACGCTGCCGGAACCCGACAGTAATCCGTTGCAGCCGAGTACCAGCGAACTGAACAGCCAGGAGCTGTGTGTGGTGAGCACGTTGACCGGGTGCTTGCGGCTCTGCAGCTCACGTATCTGCGTTTCGTGCTGCACAACGTTGCCGGCCCAGTCCTTGATGGCGCGGATGGTCGGGATCTCGTCGCACATCTTCAGAAGCGTGTCGCGCGGATAGCCCTGCCCGGTCGCCAGCGGATACTGGAACACGATCAGCGGCAGGCTCGACGCGTCGGCGATACGCCGGAAATGCTCGACCGCCATCGCGGGCGATTGCCCGAGCGTGAACGGTGCCGGCGGAAAGACCAGGAGCGCCGAGGCGCCGCCCTCTTCCGCCATACGGGCGATGCGCGCGGCCTCCAGACTGCCGTCGGCCCAAATGCCGTTGACGATCGGAAACTTGCCGCCAATTTCGTCCTGGGCGATGGCGAGCACCCGGCGCTGCTCATCGAACGTGCAGGAAGCCACTTCCGTCGAATGGGCATTGATCGTGATGGCGGAGAGACCCTTGACTGCCCCGACGTCCTGCAGGTGCTTGCGAAATCCCTTCTCGTCGATCGAGAGATCATCGGCGAACGGCAGGATCACGGCTGGAATGACGCCGTGCGGCACGAAATGGGGATGACGGGGCATTTTTGGGCTCTCCTTCCCACCGCGGGGTGGGGACTATCGGCTGCACGACCTATATCACGTTTGCCCTGCCGTTTGCTAAGACCCCCCACATGATCCGGACCCCAATGCCCGAAAATCCCTTTTTCTCCGCCTGGAATACCCCTGACGGGGCGCCACCGTTCAGCCGCATCGAACCTGAGCATTTCCGGCAGGCCTATGAGCGCGCGCTTGCCGAGCACGAGACCGAGATTTCGGCCATTACGGCCGATCCGGCGCCGCCGAATTTCGACAACGCGATTGCGGCGCTGGAAATGAGCGGGCGGTCACTCATGCGCGTCGGCAACGTCTTCCACGTGCTGACCGGCGCTCACAGCAACGACGCCTTGCTTGAGATCGAGCGCGAGATCGCACCGCAAATCGCCCGCCACTGGAACAAGATTCACACCAACGCGGCGCTGTTCCACCGCATCGACACGCTCGCCAAGGATGCCGACAGTCTTGGACTTTCGGCCGAGCAGAAGCGCGTGCTCGAGCGCTATCACATTACATTTCGCCGCGCCGGAGCCGGGCTCGATGCCACCGCCAAAAAGCGCCTGGCCGAAATCATCGAGCGGCTCGCCGCGCTCGGTACCTCGTTCAGCCAGAACGTGCTGGCCGACGAGCAGGCATTCGCACTGGCGCTGCATGACGAGGCGGAGCTCGCCGGCCTGCCCGGCTTCATGCGCGAGGCGATGAAATCCGACGCGGCCGAACGCGGCCTCGACGGCTATGTGGTCACGCTGTCGCGTTCGAGCGCCGAACCGTTCTTGCAGTTCTCCGATCGCCGCGATCTCCGCGAAAAAGTCTTTCGCGCCTTCATCAAGCGCGGCGACAATGGCGGTCCAACCGACAACAAGGCAATCATCGCCGAGACGGTGCGGCTGCGCGCCGAGCGCGCGCGCCTGCTCGGCTTCGCCGATTTCGCGCACTATCGGCTCGATGACGCCATGGCGAAGACACCCGAGGCGGTGCGCGAGCTGCTGGATACCGTATGGGCGCGGGCGCGCAACAAAACGCTTGCCGATCGCGACGATCTGCAGATGCTGATCCAGGCGGAAGGCGCCAATTTCAAGCTCGAACCATGGGACTGGCGCTACTACGCCGAAAAGCTGCGGCAGCAGCGTTGCGACTTCGACGAAGCCGCGATCAAGCCGTATCTCTCGCTCGAAAAAATGATCGAGGCGGTGTTCTACACGGCCGGCCGGCTGTTTGGTCTAAATTTCCGGCCGCGCAGCGATGTGCCGGCTTGGCATCCGGATGTCCGCGTCTGGGAAGTGCGCGGCCGTGACGACAAGCCAGTCGGGCTGTTCTTCGGCGATTATTTTGCGAGGCCGTCAAAGCGCAGTGGCGCCTGGATGACCTCGTTGCGCGATCAGGAAAAGCTCGCCGGCGATGTGCGGCCGCTGATCGTCAACGTCTGTAATTTCTCCAAAGCGCCGGACGGCGAGCCGACGCTGCTCAGCTTCGACGACGCCCGTACGCTGTTTCACGAGTTCGGCCACGCGCTGCACGGGCTGTTGTCCAACGTGACGTATCCGGAAATTTCGGGAACGAACGTGGCCACCGACTTCGTCGAGCTGCCGTCGCAGCTTTACGAGCATTGGCTGGAGCAGCCCGATGTGCTGCGCCGCTTTGCGCTGCATTACCGCACCGGCGAACCGATGCCGGAAGATTTGCTGCAACGTCTCCTCGCGGCGCGGAACTTCAATCGCGGCTTTGCGACGGTGGAATACGTCGCCTGTGCCCTCGTCGATCTCGATTTCCACGCCCTGCCGCCACCGGCTGTGATCGAGCCCACGTCATTTGAAACCGATGCGCTTGCGCAAATCGGCATGCCCGAAGAAATCGCCATGCGCCACCGCCCACCGCATTTCGCCCACATCTTCTCCGGCGGCGGTTATGCAGCCGGCTATTACAGCTACATGTGGTCGGAAGTGCTCGACGCCGATGCATTCGAAGCATTCGAGGAAACCGGCGACATATTCGATCCGGCGACGGCAAAGCGGCTGCACGACTACATCTATGCGGCGGGCGGCGCGCGCGATCCGGCCGAAGCCTACAAGACGTTCCGCGGCCGGCTACCGAGCGCGGATGCGCTGCTGCGCAAGCGCGGTTTCGCCGAGCCCGCGACCGCGGCCTAGCGTGCTGGACGGGCCCCGCACCGCTGCTATCATCGCGGTTTCCGCGCAAGCGGCTGCCTGAAAGCGGCACATCATGGATTTACACAGCGCCGGTCATCGCCGCGGCGTCGTCTGCGCGCCGCACGCCGCGGCCGTTGAAGCCGGCCGCGCTATCCTCGCCGAAGGCGGCAACGCAATCGAAGCGATGCTGGCGATGGCGGCCACGATCGCGGCGGTCTACCCGCACATGAATCATGTCGGCGGCGACGGATTTTGGCTGATCCGCGAACCGGGCGGCCGGGTGCGCGCGATCATGGCCCCGGGGCCTGCGGGCCGTAACGCGCAGCGCGAGCTTTATCGGGAATACGAGACGATTCCGACGCGTGGACCGCTTGCCGCCCTCACCGTGCCGGGCGCCGTCGGCGGCTGGATGCTGGCGCGCGAATTAGCCGAGGCGTTTGGCGCCAGGCTGCCGCTTGATGATCTGCTCGCCTCCGCCATCGCCCATGCCCACGACGGCTATGCGGTCACGCGCAGCCAACGGCGGCTGACGCAGGAGCATCTCGACGACCTCGGCAGCGTTCACGGCTTTGCGGCGACTTTCCTGCTCGACGGCAAGGTCCCCGAAGTCGGTGCTGTCCTCAAGCAGGAAAAACTCGCCGAAACGCTCGATCACCTGGCTCATGCCGGCCTCGACGATTTCTATCGCGGCGATATCGGGCGTGAGATCGCGGTCGATCTCGAGCGGCTGGGCAGCCCGGTCACGCGCGAGGATCTGACGCGCTATCGCGCCACGCTCCGCGAACCGTTGCAGCTCAATCTCCCAATCGGCGCCATCTACAACACCGACGCACCGACCCAGGGCATCGTTTCATTGATGATCCTCGCCCTGTTCGAACGTTTCGATGTCAAGGAAGCCGAGAGTTTCGAGCACATTCACTTGCTGATCGAAGCGACCAAACGGGCGCTCTTGGTGCGCGACCGCGCGGTCACCGACCCGAATCATCTGTCACATCCGCTCGAACGCTATCTCGACGGCCGCTACATCGCCGGCGAGGCGATGAAGATCGACCGGCGCAGAGCGGCGCCGTGGCGGTCGCGCGCCGACAGCGACACCGTATGGATGGGCGCGGCCGACGCCAGCGGCCTCGTCGTGTCCTACATTCAATCGTTGTACTGGGAATTCGGCTCTGGCCTGGTGCTGCCGCGCACCGGCGTGCTGATGCAGAATCGGGGCGCGAGCTTCTCGCTCGAAGCCGGAGCGCTCAATCTACTGGTGCCAGGCCGCTTGCCGTTTCATACGCTCAATCCCGCGCTTGCCGTGCTCAAAGGCGGCCGCATCATCGCCTACGGGTGCATGGGTGGCGACGGTCAGCCGCAGACGCAGGCCGCGCTGTTCACCCGCCATGTGGTTTTCAGCGAGCCGCTGGAAGAGGCCATCGACCGGCCGCGCTGGGTGCTCGGCCGCACCTGGGGCGCCTCACTGGCGAATCTTCGGATCGAGTCGCGCTTCGACGCTGCGCTTATCGAACAGCTTGCCACGGCCGGCCACGACATTGAATTGCTGGACGAAGCCTATTCGGACGTCATGGGTCATGCCGGCGCCGTGGTGCTGCATCCCGACGGCAGTCTGGAGGGTGCGCACGATCCGAGGGCTGATGGTGGAGCGGCGGGTGTCTAAGTAACCAGTCCCGAGCCCCATCGGTCGTACTCGCTACGGCTCCATCGACGTCATGCCGAGCCGCTCCATGAGTTCCATGTCACGGTCGCGCCCTGGATTCGGCGTGGTCAGGAGCTTCGGTCCGTAAAAAATCGAATTGGCGCCGGCGAGGAAACACAGCGCTTGCGTCTCTTCGCTCATGTCCTCACGCCCGGCCGACAGCCGCACCACCGAGCGCGGCATGGTGATGCGCGCCACCGCGACGGTGCGCACGAATTCGAGCGGGTCGAGTTTCGGCTCGGCCGAAAGCGGCGTACCGGCGACCCGCACCAGCATATTGATCGGTACCGATTCGGGATGCTCCGGCAGGTTCGCCAACGTCGCGATCATGCCGATGCGGTCTTCGCGCGTTTCGCCCATGCCGACGATGCCGCCACAGCAGACATGAATGCCAGCCTCACGCACGTGCGCAAGCGTCTGCAGACGATCATCGTAGGTGCGCGTCGTGATAATCTTCCCGTAGAATTCCGGCGAGGTATCGAGATTGTGGTTGTAATAGTCGAGCCCGGCATCCTTGAGCCGCCGCGCCTGAGCGGCGGTCAGCATGCCGAGCGTAGCGCAGGTTTCCATATCCAGGGTCTTGATGCCCTCAACCATGGCGCACACCGCTTCGAGGTCGCGGTCCTTCGGCTCGCGCCACGCCGCGCCCATGCAGAACCGGCTCGCGCCCGCGGCTTTCGCGGCGCGGGCTTCGGCGAGCACGGTGTCAAGCGCCATCAGCTTTTCGGCACGAACGCCGGTGTCATAGCGCGCGCTCTGCGGGCAATAGGCGCAATCCTCCGGACAGCCGCCGGTCTTGATCGACAGCAGCGTGGAAATCTGCACTTCTGCGGGATCGAAATGCGCGCGGTGGACCGTCTGCGCCCGAAACATCAGATCGGGAAACGGCAGTTCGAACAGGGCCCGGATCTCGGCCCGTGTCCAGTCGTGGCGGAGTTCTACGACAGTCTGCGAACGAGGCGTAGCTTCAGCGATCAGTGACATGGCGCCAGTGTAGCCCGGATTGTGTCCCAGCAAAATCGGCTACACTGCGCCACCGGGCTTGATGAGGGATCCATGACCTTGAGACGTAAACTTGCGGCCGCCTTGGCGTTTTCGCTTGCCTTGGCCGCCACCATGCAGCCGGCGGCAGCGCAGGACTATCCTACTCGTCCCGTCACCATGGTGGTGCCGTTCCCACCGGGCGGTGGCACCGACGTGCTCGGCCGGATCGTCGGCAAACGGCTGTCCGAAGTCCTCGGCCAGCAAGTCGTCATCGAGAATGTCGGCGGCGCCGGCGGCATGATCGGTTCAAACCGCGTCGTACACGCGCCTCCTGACGGGTACCAGTTCGTGCTCGGCAGCAGGGCCGATGCCATCAATCAGACCCTCTACAAGCACCCGCTTTACAACCTCCAGACAGATCTCGTGCCGGTCATCCTGGTCGCCGACCAGCCGATGATCCTGATCGCGCGCAAGGGCCTGCCGGCCGACGGCCTGCAGCAATTCATCGCCTATGTGAAGAAGAATCAGGCGACCGTACACTCCGGCTCGGCCGGCATCGGCTCAACCGGCTATGTCGATTGCGCGCTATTCAACCAGGCGATCGGCGTCAAGGTGCAGGACATTCCCTACAGGGGCGGCGGCCCCGCGCTGGTCGATCTGATCGGCCAGCAATTTGATTATTTCTGCACGCTGAGCCCGACCGCGGTGCCGCCGGTGAAAGCGGGTCTGGTCAAGCCGATTGCCATGCTCAGCCGCAAACGGCTGCCGTCGTTGCCCGACCTGCCCACCACTTTCGAGCAAGGCATGAATTTCGAGGCCTCGACGTGGTTCGGCTTTTTCCTGCCCAAGGGCACGCCGGCTGCGATCGTCAAGAAACTGCACGATGCGACGGCGACCGCGATCAATACGCCCGCCGTACAGGAACAGCTTGCGGCAACCGGAACCTTCGTGGTGCCGCCCGAACATCAGACCACGGCCTATTTGCAAAGCATCATCGGTCCCGAAATCGAGAAGAATGGCGCGCCGCTCAAGGCCGCGGGAATGTCGATCGAGTAACTCGGGTTAGAATTGTCACTGCCGATCTGGGAGGAAGGGATGACACCACGTCGCAGCTGGGCTACCGCGTTGATGACGATGGCCGTGGTACTTGCCGCCGCCGTTACGGCCAGCGCCGAGACTTGGCCGAGCAGACCCATCAAGGTGATCAGCCCTTTCACCGCGGGCAATGCCGGCGACACGGTGGCGCGCATCGTATTCGATCGCGTCTCAAAACAGCTCGGCCAAGCGCTGCTCATCGAAAACAAGCCCGGCGCCGGCGGAACGCTAGCGGCCGACTTTGTCGCCAAGGCCGAACCCGACGGCTATACGCTTCTTCTCAGCTCCGCGTCGTTAAGCTCCCAAGTCGTCTTTCACAAAGTGCTGCCTTACGATGCGATACACGCCTTTGCGCCGGTCAGCCTGATTGGCATCCAGCCCACCGTGCTCGTCGCCGCGCCGGCACGCCATTTCAAGACGCTCGCTGATCTGATCGCCGCCGCCAAAACCAAGCCCGGCGCCTTGACCTTTGCATCGGCCGGAGTGGGATCGGCCTCGCACATGGCCGCCGAGCGCCTGCTTGTCGCGGCGCACATCGATGCCCGTCACATCCCGTTTCGAGGCGCCGAAGGTGTGACCGAGGTGATGGCCGGCCGGATCGACTTCTACTGCGTCCCCGCCGCACCGGCAGTGCCGCTCATCAATGCCGGCAAGGTCACGGTGCTGGCCGTCAGTACGGCCAAACGTGCGACATTGCTGCCGAACACCCCGACCGTTGCCGAGGCCGGATATCCCGAAGCCGAGTACGTGTTCTGGGGCGGCGTCGCCGCGCCGGCGAAGACGCCGAGCGCCATCGTCAACAAGCTGCACGACGAGATCGAAAAAGCGCTCCAGGTCCCTGAGATCCAGGAAAAATTGAAAAAACTCGGCGTCGAAGAACAGCTTTTGACCGTTGCGCAATTCGACAAATTCGTCAGCGACGATATGGCCGGGACGCTGAAGCTTGCCAAGGACGCACACCTTCAACCCACCGATTAAAGGACGACGATGCCCGATACGCCGCCCGACCGTCTCTCCAACGATCCGCACAGCCCCTATTACGACGCCGAAGCGCTCAAGCGCGACGTCGGCATCCGCTTCAAGGGCGCGGAGAAGACCAACGTCGAGGAGTATTGCGTCAGCGAAGGCTGGATCCGCGTGCCCGCCGGCAAGGCGAAGGACCGCTACGGCAATCCGCTGACCATAAAGCTCTCCGGCACCGTCGAGCCGTATTTCAAGGATGCGAAAACGTAACTATCCGCAGGCTAACGCGTAGATGTGCTGCACACCCGCGGGCAGCGGCGTTTCGCGCCAGCTCTCGCCGCCGTCGGCGGTGCCGAAAACCTCGCCGTAGCGAGCGGCGATGTAGACCTGCTTGGCATCACCGTGATGCAGCGCGACCGACATCAGGGTACCGTGCGGCTTGACCCTGTCGAAGCGCTGCCACGTGCTGCCAAGATCGCGACTGCGATAAAGTGCGCCATCCTTCGATGAGGCGGCGACGGACAGGCAGGCGTAAAGCGTGCGCGCGTCCTGCGGCGAGACCTTCACATCGCGTCCGTAGGTGAACGGCGAAAAACGGTCGACCCGCAAATCCTCCCAGCTCTTGCCCTGATTGCGGCTGCGGAACAGGCCCATGCGCACCGCGAGGATGACGCTGTCCGGATCGGCGGCGCTCATGCAGATGGCATGGCCGTCGAGCATCCCCTCCGCTTCGGTGTCGCTGACGATCTTGGAGCGCAGGCGCGGCTCGGCGACCGACATGTGGATCAGATCATCACTGGTGTCGGCCCAGGTGGCTCCGCCGTCTGTCGAACGCATCACCCCGCCGATTTCGAGGGCGGCGTAGATTTCGTCCGGCCGGGCCGGATGCCGGGCGAACCGCATGACGCGGACCGCAAATGGCGCCTTGCCGCGATCGGGCAAGCGCGGATTGGTTTGGCTCGTCCAGGTCTCGCCGCCGTCATCACTACGATAGATCGAGACCGGCGAACCGCCGGCGAGCAGGCGCCGCGGATCGGCCGGATCGGCCAGGAATGACCAGATCTGCACACCGCTATCGGGGAAATTGGCCCGCCGGAACGTCGCACCGCGATCGGTGCTGCGGTAGATGCCGTCCTTGGTGCCGGCGAGAACGAGATTTGGATCGCGTGGATGCACGAACACCGTGTAGGCTTCGGGCTCCATCAAAACGTGCGTCCATTCGGAATTCTCGGCATCGCGGCGAAATACACCGGCGAGGTTGCCTTCGTTACCGCCGTAATACCCGCCGACACCGGCATAAACATAGGACTGAGCCATGGGGCGCCCTCCTTGCGATTTTTCACAAGGATATTTCGCCTACGATGTCGCGGCAACGGCTGTCAGTGCAGTGTCGGTCGCTCGGTAACGACTTGCAGCGCGATCGAGCCTATCAGGCTGGCGCGCTCCGCCTCTGCGGCCGCGAGTTCCTGCGCGGCTTCGTCCGCGGTCGAGTGGTTGGTGCCCCATAGAACGATGCCGCCAAGCAACGCGGTGATCGCGGCCAGCAGGAGCCGCGGATCGAAAGGCAGGAGGCCAAGCAACACCGCCGCGAGCAGAATGGCGCCCGCCACGACGGCAATACGCGCGATCAAGATGAATTTGCGGCAGCTTTCGAGCCGCGCGGCGAGTTCGTCGATCTGGACCTCGATGCGCTCGATCTCGCCGTGCGGATCGTCCTCGCGCACATCCTCGTCAGTCATTACTACAGCATACACGACGGGCGTATTCCGTAACGCCTGCCATTACGGCGCTTCGAATGGGCGACCCCAGGCAGGTCGCAGAAATTATCATAGGTCTTTGAACCGGAACGCGGTCTCAGGCCTCCAATAGGAGTCGCGCCGACCGGCGTATCGGGAAACCCTCAGATGACGAAAATTGCAGTCTTGCTTGCCGTTGCGATCAGCCTCGCCGGCTGCAGTGTCGCCGATACCCTGTTCGACGGCTTCAAGCACGTGAGCGACGTCCGTAACGATTTGGCGGCGGCGACCGGCATGAAGCCGGAAGTCGGCTTCAATTGGCACAATGGCCGGCTGAACAAGGTGACGGTCACCTTTCCGCACCTCTATCGCGACAAGGCCCTCACCGAATTGGCCGAGACGGTACGCCAGGCGGTGACGAAGGAATTCAAGCAAGCGCCAGACGATATCGTGCTGGCGTTCTCGCTCGGCCCGGCGCCCGTGGCATCGAACCCGCCGTTGCATGAGCCCTCAACCGGGGCACAGCGCACGACGCTCTGATCATTCGGCGGCTTCGAGCCGGGGTGCGACCGCCTCGACTTTGGCGGCACAGAACTTGAATTCCGGAATCTTGCCGAACGGATCGAGCTTCGGATTGGTGAGCAGGTTTGCCGCCGCCTCGACGAATGCGAACGGAATGAACACCACACCGTCCGGAATGGCGTCGTCCTGGCGCGAGTTGAGTTCAACCACGCCGCGACGTGTCGAGACACGGATCATGTCGCCCGGGTTGATGCCGAGCTTGGAAATGGTGCCGCGCGACACCGACGCGACCGCAGCCGGTTCGAGCGCATTGAGCACCGTCGCCCGGCGCGTCATGGCGCCGGTGTGCCAATGTTCGAGTTCGCGCCCGGTCGTGAGGATGAACGGATATTCGTGGTCGGGCGTCTCGTCCGGCGGCTGCAGCTTGGCGGCGACCAGCTTGCCGAAGCCGCCCGGCCGCGGAAAACCCTTGTCGAACACCACGTCATGACCGGGCTGATCGGGGGCGTCAGCCGGATAGGTCACCGCACTCTCGCGCATGACCCGCTCCCACGAGATATTGTCGAGTGACGGCATCAGCGACGCCATCTCGGTATAGACCTCGCCGACATCGGCGTAGTTCCAGTTGCAGCCGATGCGATTGGCGATCTGCTGAATGATCCAGATGTCTTGGCGGGCGTCGCCAGGCAGCGGCAGCGCGTGGCGGCCCATCTGCACCTGGCGATTGGTGTTGGTGACAGTGCCGTCCTTCTCCGGCCAAGCCGAAGCCGGCAGCACAACGTCCGCATAGGCGGCGGTTTCGGTGAGGAACAGATCCTGCACCACGAGATGTTCCAGGTGAGCCAGCGCCTGACGGGCGTGATTGAGATCGGGGTCGGACATCGCCGGGTTCTCACCCATGATGTACATGCCCTTGACCACGTCGTGGTGTACCGCGTCCATGATCTCGACGACGGTCAGTCCCTTCTTGGGATCGAGCTTGACGCCCCAGGCGTCCTCGTAGCGTGCGCGGACTTGCGGATCGTCGACCGCCTTGTAGTCCGGGAAGAACATCGGAACGAGACCGGCGTCGGAAGCGCCCTGCACGTTGTTTTGCCCGCGCAGCGGATGCAGTCCGGTGCCCGGGCGGCCGATCTGGCCGGTGATCAGCGACAGTGCGATCAGGCAGCGCGCGTTGTCGGTGCCGTGGGTGTGCTGCGAAATGCCCATGCCCCAGAAGATGATCGCCGACTTGGCACGGGCGAACTTGCGCGCCACGGTGCGGATGACATCGGCCTCGATGCCGCAGATCGGCGCCATTTCCTCCGGCGTGTAGTCCTTGATGCTCTCGCAGAACGGCTTGAAGCCCTCGACATAAGTTTGGATATATTGCTCGTCGTAAAGCTTCTCGGACACGATCGTGTTGAGCATGCCGTTGAGCATCGCCACGTCCGTGCCGTTCTTGAACTGCAGCATGTGCGTGGCGTGGCGCTTGAGCGCCTGGCCGCGCGGATCGGCGACGATCATCGTCGCACCGCGCTTCTTCGCCTGTTTGAAAAACGTGGCGGCGACCGGATGGTTTTCGGTCGGGTTGGCGCCGATAACGAAGATCACCTCCGAGTTTTTGCACTCGTTGAAGGTGGCGGAGACCGCGCCGGAACCGACGCCTTCCATCAGCGCCGCAACCGAGGAGGCGTGGCAGAGCCGCGTACAGTGATCGACGTTGTTGGTGCCAAAGCCGGTGCGTACCAGCTTCTGGAAGAGATATGCCTCTTCGTTCGATCCCTTGGCCGAGCCGAAGCCGGCCAGTCCTTGCGGTCCGTCGCGGTCGCGGATCTTCTTCAAGCCCGAAGCCGCGCGGTCGAGCGCCTCGTCCCATGTGGCTTCGCGAAAATGCGTCCACGGATTCGACGGATCGATAAATTCGTGCGGAATTTTCGGCACGCCGTCCTTGCGGATCATTGGCTTGGTCAACCGCTGCGGATTGTGGACGTAGTCGAAGCCGTAGCGGCCTTTCACGCACAGCCGCTGCTCGTTCGCCGGGCCGTTCTTGCCGGTGACGTAAAGCAGCTTGTCGTCCTTGATGTGATAGGTGAGCTGGCAGCCGACGCCGCAATACGGACAGACGCTGTCAACCGCGCGGTCGGCCTTACCCTTGAAGATGTTGTTGGCGTCGACAAGCGTCGCGGGCATCAGTGCGCCGGTCGGGCAGGCCTGCACGCATTCGCCGCAGCCCACGCAGGTCGAAGCGCCCATCGGATCGTCGAAGTCGAACACGATCTTTTCGCCATGGCCGCGTCCGGCCATGCCGATCACGTCGTTAACCTGCACTTCGCGGCAGGCGCGGACGCACAAATTGCAATGAATGCAGGCGTCGAGGTTGACCGCCATCGCCGGATGGCTGCGGTCCGGAGCAGGACTATGGCGTTGCGGGAAACGGCCCCTCTTGACCTGCATCTCGGTCACGACCTGCCAAAGCTGAGACGCCGGATCGTGAGCGTGCGCCTGATCGGGCTGATCGGTGACGAGAAGCTCGGCCACCATGCGCCGCGCGGCCTTGGCGCGATCGGTCTGCGTCTTGACCTTCATGCCGGGAGACGCCGTGCGGATGCAGCTCGCCGCCAGCACGCGCTCGCCTTCGATCTCGACCATGCAGACGCGGCAATTACCGTCCGGGCGATAACCGGGTGCGGGCGAATAGCACAGGTGCGGCAGGTCGATGCCGAGCCGTTCTGCGGCGCGAAAAATGGTCTCGCCTTCACGGATGTCGACGTCTTGGCCATCGATGGTGAAGGTTTTCCCGGTCGCGCCCTCGCCCTTGCCGGCAGATTTATCGGCCGGCGCCGTATGGGCCACCCCCGGCTTACCTTCGCCATAGGCCGGGCCGCCGGCGGCGCCTTTGTTAACGTGGCCGTAGCCGACGGGTTTGTCTTGTTTGCTGTCGCTCATTGCACAAACCTTCGGTCACCAACGTCCCAGCGGTTTCTTCAGTTCATCCGGAAAATATTTTAGCACAGATAACAGCGGATTCGGCGCCGCCTGGCCGAGGCCGCAGATCGAGGCATCGCGCATCATTACCGACAATTCGTCGAGCAGGGCGGCATCCCATGGCCCCTTGGCCATAAGCTCCGCCGCCTTCTCGGTGCCGACGCGGCACGGCGTGCATTGCCCGCAGCTCTCATCCTCAAAAAATCTGATCAGATTGAGCGCCACCGCTTTCATGTCGTCCTTATCGGACAGAATCACAACCGCGTGGGAGCCGACGAAGCAGCCGTATTTTTCCAGCGTGCCGAAATCGAGTGGAATATCGGCCATCGACGCCGGCAAGATGCCGCCCGACGCGCCGCCCGGCAGATAGCCCTTGAAGGTGTGGCCGTCGGCCATGCCGCCGCAGAATTCGTCGATCAGTTCGCGCGCGGTGACGCCCGCAGGTGCAAGTTTCACGCCGGGATTCTTGACACGGCCGGAGACCGAGAAGCTGCGGAAGCCTTTGCGTTCGTGGCGGCCCTGCGAGGTGAACCACTCCACGCCTTTTTCCACAATGTCGCGCACCCAGAACAGCGTTTCGACATTCTGTTCGAGCGTCGGCCGGCCAAACAGGCCGACTTGCGCCACATAGGGCGGACGATGGCGAGGCAGACCGCGCTTGCCCTCAATCGATTCGATCATCGCGGACTCTTCGCCGCAGATGTAGGCGCCGGCGCCGCGGCGCAGATGGATTTTGGTGTGTGTGGAAAGCCCGGCTTGCTCGGCCTTGGCGATCTCCTGCTGCAGCAGCAGGATGATTTCAGGGTATTCATCGCGGACATAAAGATACGTGTCGGCAGCTTCGACGACCCAAGCCGCGATCAGCATGCCTTCGATGAAGCGATGCGGATCGCGTTCGAGATAATAGCGGTCCTTGAAGGTGCCGGGCTCGCCTTCATCGCAATTGACAGCGAACAGACGCGGCGCGGGTTCGGCCCGCACCAGCGACCATTTGCGCCCGGTGGGGAATCCGGCGCCGCCGAGCCCGCGCAGGCCCGCATCGCTGACGATCTTGATAATATCTTCGCGGCTGCGCGAACCGCCGGTGCAGGCCTCGAGCAGCCGGTAGCCACCATTTTTGACATAGGCATCGAATTCGTTCGGCGTCGGATAGACATGCGCGTGCGCGGGCTTCGCCACCGCCCCGGCAAGTTTTTCAACATCGGCGTTGAGCACCTGGACATGGCCGACCGCGCAGGCCGGCGCCCGATCGCACGCACCCATGCAGGGCGCCCGCACCACGCGCACACCTTGTCCGAGCCGCTTCGAAACTTGTTCGAGCAGGCGCTCGGATCCGGCAAGCGCGCAGGAGAGCGAATCGCAGACGCGCACCGTGACCGGCGGTGGCGGCGTCTCGCCCTCCTTCACAACATCGAAATGCGCATAGAACGTCGCCACCTCAAACACTTCGGTGAGCGCAAGCTTCATCTCACTGGCCAGCGCCGCAAGATGCGCGGCCGAGATGTGCCCATAATGATCCTGAATCAGATGAAGGTGCTCGATGAGCAGATCGCGGCGACGCGGCCGGTCGATCAGCAGCGCCTGGACGTCGGCCAACGCCTGCGGATCGATCTGCCGGCCCTTCGGGGTGCGCGGCGGCCGGCGGCGGCCGCTCCGGCCACTGTCCCGCTGCGGCTGTAATGCTGGCGGTTCGGTCAGGGTCATCTCAGTCTCAAAGTCAACCGGAAATGGTCCAAGGCGATATGTCGGAATTCAGACCGTTCAATAGACTACATCTATTGATACGTTGACTATCCTCTGGAATAACCGATCATGACGGTGCTGCCAACATAGGCATTTGTCCCGGATTTTCCAACCGAATCCGTGATTTCTAGGCGGGGAGCGCAGTGATCGACAAATTGGAGTTTCTGCTGGCACTGGCACGACAGGGCCATTTCGGCCGGGCCGCCGAGACCTGCGGCGTGACCCAACCGACGCTGTCGGCCGGCATCAAGCAACTAGAGGATAGTTTCGGCATTCTGCTGGTCAATCGCGGCTCGCGATTCCAGAATTTCACGACGGAAGGCGAGCGGGTTCTTGAATGGGCCCGCCGCATCGTCGGTGACACCCGCGCCATGCGCGAGGAGGTTCACGCGCTCAAGCACGGTCTTAGCGGAAAGCTGCGTATCGCCGCTGTTCAGACCACTTTGGGCATGATCGAGACGTTGACCACGCTTTATCGCGAGCGACATCCCGAGGTGCAATTCACCGTCTTATCCGCCACCGCCGAAGAGATTTTCCACCTTCTGGACAATCTCGAGATCGACGCCGGGGTGTCCTATCTGGGCAGCGAGCCGAGCGGGCGAATTACCGGTATTCCGCTCTATCGCGAGCGCTATTGCCTGCTAACCGCCGCCGATGCCCCGCTCGGCAACCGCACCAATGTGACATGGGCCGAAGTCGCCCAAATTCCGCTGTGCCTGATGACGCCAGATACGCAGCTTCGGCGTGTCATCGATAGCCTGTTGCGTGATGCCGGCGGCGATCCACGGCCAGGCCTCGAATCGAATTCGATGATCGTGCTCTATTCCCACGTCCGCACCGGGCGCTGGGCGAGCGTGATGCCGTTGCGGCTCGCCGCGACACTTGGCCTCACCGAAGTGCTGAGGGCGATTCCCATCGTCGAGCCGGACGTGAGCCACATGATTGGGCTCTTGGTACCATCCAGGCAGCCGATGAAGCCGCTGACGGCCGCGCTGGTCGCGGAAGGCCGCCGCGCGGCCCAGCTCCTGGCCGACTGAGCAGAAGCCTCCATCCAGCGCCTCTTGGCTGGCATCCGCCGCTTGCTCCGGGGCCGCTGAGCATCCGGCAAACAGGTCAACGCGCCTCGACGGAGTGGCGTGCGCCGGGCCGCTGCCCACAGAGCTCCCTTTGGAACTGGAACGGCCCACGATCGCGCCATCTGACTCTTCTATCGCGCGATAGGATGTCCCGCATTGATTCAACAAATCGCCATCCGCACTCTGCATCGGACGGAGTAGGCACGCCTTTGGGAAACTGAGGCGCGGCGGTGCGCCGTCCGACAAGAAAAATCGGGTCGACGAGCCAGGGGAGGACCGCACGATGAGCTTTTTCGATCGGAGCAACACGATTGCTCGGCCCGGCTTCAGCCGGTGGATGGTGCCGCCAGCAGCGCTGTGCGTGCACCTGTGCATCGGCCAAGCCTATGCGTTCAGCGTGTTCAATCTGCCGATGACCAAATTGATCGGCATTTCGCAATCGGCGCCGGGCGATTGGAAGCTCACCCAACTGGGCTGGATCTTCTCGCTGGGGATTTTCTTCCTCGGCGTCTCGTCGGCCGTTTTCGGCCGCTGGGTCGAGGAAGGTGGACCGCGCCGCGCCATGTTCACGGCGGCGTGCTGCTGGGCCGGCGGCTTCTTCATCTCGGCGTTCGGCGTCTATATCCACAATCTGTGGGTCATCTATATCGGCTACGGCGTGATCGGCGGCTGCGGTCTTGGTATTGGCTACATCTCGCCGGTATCGACGCTGATCAAATGGTTCCCCGACCGGCCCGGCATGGCAACAGGAATGGCCATCATGGGCTTCGGCGGCGGCGCCTTCATCGCCGCTCCGCTGTCGGTGTGGCTGATGGGCAAATTCAACACCACAAGCCATATCGGCGTCGCCGAGACTTTCATCGTCATGGGCGCGATCTATTTTGTGTTCATGGTGGTCGGCTCTGTCATCGTGCGCGTACCGGCTCCGGGCTGGAAGCCGGCAGGCTACACGCCGCCGGTGCAGGCCACGAAACTGATCACGACGAACGACGTGTTCGTCTATGACGCGCTGAAGACGCCGCAGTTCTGGCTGATCTGGTGGATCCTTTGCCTCAACGTGACCGCCGGCATCGGCGTGCTCGGCCAGGCTTCCGCGATGAGTCAGGAAATGTTCCCCGGCCACATCACGCCGGTCGCGGCGGCAGGCTTTGTCGGACTGATGAGCCTGTTCAACATGGGCGGCCGGTTCTGCTGGGCGACGGTTTCCGACTATATCGGCCGCCGCAACACCTACTTCGTGTTCATGGTGCTAGGCTTCATCCTGTACTGCACCGTGCCCTACACTGGCGCGATCGGCAGCGTCGTCGGGTTCGTCTGCTGCTTCCTGGTGATCATCAGCATGTATGGTGGCGGCTTCTCCACCGTGCCGGCGTATCTGAGGGATATGTTCGGCACGCGTTATGTCGGCGCCATCCACGGCTTGCTGCTCACCGCGTGGTCGATGGCCGGCATCTTCGGCCCCGTGCTGGTGAACTACATCCGGGCCTACAACGTCGCTCACGGCGTGCCAAAGGCCGACGCCTATAACGTCACCATGTACATCATGGCCGGGCTCTTGGTGATCGGCTTTATCTGCAACGCCTTGGTCAAGGCTGTTCACCACCGCTTCCATATGAGACCCGATCACGAAGCCGAAATGGCGCAGATCGCCGTCGGTGCGGCGGGTGAACCGGCCGGCGCATAGGGAGGAAAGATCATGGCTTATGACACCCAACAACAGGGCACAACGGCGTGGCAACTCGCGCTCGCGTGGCTGTTCGTCGGTATTCCACTCACCTTGGGAGTGATCCAGACACTCATCAACGCGATGAAGCTGTTCCAATAGAAGGATAAGAAACGTTTCTCTCTGACGGGCGCCGCCTTCTGGAACGAAGGCGGCGCTTTTTTTCTGGCCGGGGCGAGAGTAACCGTCGGAACCGCGATGCGGATAAATTCCTAAAAAAAGCCCACACCTCAACGGTTAAATTTGTCAATCATCAAATAGACATCTTCTATTGAAGCGGAACCTATGATTGAGTGCCCTGTGGCGCCGTTTCGTCGGCGCCAGAAGGAAAAATGCGCAAAAAGCGCATGCCTTTTGGGGGTAACGCAGGAGGAACCGCGCGATGAGCTTTCTCGATCGGAGCAACACGATTGCCGGGCCCGGCTTCAACCGCTGGATAGTGCCGCCGGCGGCGTTGTGCGTTCATCTGTGCATCGGCCAAGCCTATGCGTTCAGCGTATTCAACCTGCCGATGACCAAGCTCATCGGCGTCTCCAAATCGGCCCCGGGCGATTGGAATCTCCCCGAACTCGGCTGGATATTTTCAATCGCAATTTTCTTCCTTGGTGTGTCGTCGGCAGTATTTGGCCGCTGGGTCGAAGAAGGCGGACCGCGCCGCGCCATGTTCACCGCGGCCTGCTGCTGGGCCGGCGGCTTCTTCATCTCCGCCTTCGGCGTCTACATCCACAACTTGTGGGCCATCTATATCGGTTACGGCGTGATTGGGGGTGTTGCTCTCGGCATCGGCTACATCTCGCCGGTCTCGACTTTGATCAGATGGTTCCCCGACCGGCCCGGCATGGCGACCGGCATGGCCATCATGGGCTTCGGCGGCGGCGCCTTCATCGCCTCCCCGTTGTCAGTGTGGCTGATGAGCAAATTCTCGACATCGAGCCATGTCGGCGTCGCCGAAACCTTCATCGTGCTGGGCGCGGTCTATTTCGTCTTCATGATGGTCGGATCGATCATCGTGCGCGTCCCGGCGCCGGGTTGGAAGCCTGCGGGCTATACGCCCGCGGCGGCATCGAAGCTGATCACCAGGAATGACGTCTTCGTCTATGACGCGCTCAAGACGCCGCAATTCTGGCTGATCTGGTGGGTGTTGTGCCTGAACGTGACCGCCGGCATCGGCGTGCTCGGCCAAGCCTCCGCCATGAGTCAAGAAATGTTCCCCGGCAAGGTCTCCGTGGTCGCCGCGGCGGGCTTCGTCGGCCTGATGAGTCTGTTCAATATGGGCGGCCGCTTCTTCTGGGCATCAATGTCCGATTATATCGGCCGCAAGAACACCTACTTCGTCTTCATGGTACTCGGCTTCCTGCTGTACTGCACAGTGCCTTACACCGGCAGCATCGGCAGCGTGGTCGGATTTGTCTGCTGCTTCCTGGTGATCATCAGCATGTATGGCGGCGGCTTCGCCACCGTGCCGGCGTATCTGAGAGATATGTTCGGCACGCGTTACGTCGGCGCCATTCACGGCCTGTTGCTCACCGCGTGGTCGATGGCCGGCATTTTCGGCCCGGTGCTGGTGAACTATATCCGCGAGTATAACGTCACTCACGGCGTGCCAAAGGCGCAGGCCTATAACGTCACCATGTACATCATGGCCGGGCTCCTGGTGATCGGCTTCATCTGTAATGCGCTCATCAAGGCAGTGCATCACCGTTTCCACATGAAGCCGGACCACGAAGCGATAATGGGCCAAGTGGCGGTTGATGCCACCGGCGAGCCGGCCGGCGCTTAGGGGGAAACGACATGACTGATAATGCTCAACACGGCACGCAGGGATGGCAGCTCGCGCTTGCCTGGCTCTTTGTCGGCATTCCGCTGACCTTGGGCGTGATCCAGACCCTGATCAACGCGATGAAGCTGTTTCAGTAAGCGCCTCGTCGCCTCAGAAGCCCGAAGACCAGCGGCGCGGCCCAAAAGCCGTGCCGCTTTTGCTGCGGAAATCTTGACACGCAAGCCGCGACGGCTATTTTCCTCACACGTTGATGGGGATGGGGTCCCCCGATAACCGCCGCAAGGCTGATGACTCCTACCGGACGCGTCAGGCGTCGGTAGGGGCTATTCCCTCCGCCAAGCCTGTCAGGAATTTGCTCGCTCCGACCGCGCCGCGCGGCCGTGAGTAACCGTTTGACGAGGAGGGCAAGCCTTGAACTGGGTATTCATTCTGGCCGTCGCGCTTGGCGGCGCCGTCGGCTCAGTCGCGCGTTATCTGGTCGGCATCGGATCGGGGAAGCTGTTCGGACTTAATTTTCCGTGGGGCACGCTGATCATCAATATTGCGGGCTCCATGCTGATCGGAGCATTCGCCGGGCTGTTTGCATTCAAATGGAGTTTGCCCCAGTCAGTGCGTATATTTCTGACGGTCGGCATCTGCGGTGGCTTTACGACATTCTCGACCTTCTCGCTTGACACCTATTATCTAATCGAGCGCGGCGAATTGGCTGCAGCGGGGTTCTACTTCGTGAGTTCGGTCATTCTTTCGATCGCTGGCCTCGTCGCTGCGCTGCATTTGATACGCGTGCTTTCCTAGCTCTGCCAGCGTCAGAATCGAAACGGCGCGGCCCGAAAGCCGCGCCGCATTCATTGCAGTAGGCAACCGCGAAACTACGCTACCTTCTCCTTGAGATGGGGGAACATGGCGTGAAGCGATTCCTGGTCCATCTCGGTCTTGAACTTGTGACGATCCTTGAGGGTCGAGGCTTTTTGCGCGGCGGGGCGCGCATTGATCTCGTCGACCAGCCGCTTGACGTTCCTGTACTTGTCCCAGGCGCCTTCGCCGATCACGTTCGGCAGCATGCGCGCCCAGCCCCACACGTTCATGTCGACGATCGTGTAGGTGTCGCCGAGCATGTATTTGTGCTTGGCGAGCCGCGCATCGAGGATGCCGGCATGCCGCTGGCCTTCGAACACATAACGGTTGATGGCGTAGGGCAGCTTCTCCGGCGCATAATTGCGGAAATGCACCGCCTGGCCGAAATACGGGCCGACGCCCGAGGAGACGAAGAACATCCACGACAACAATTCGCCGCGTGCCTTGTCGGTTTTCGCCGGCAAGAACTTTCCGGTCTTTTCGGCGAGATAGAGCAGGATCGCGCTTGAATCGAACACGGTGACGTCGCCATCGACGATGGCGGGCAGTTTGGCGTTCGGATTGATCGCGAGAAATTCCGGCTTGTGCTGCTCGCCCTTGCGGGTGTCGACCGGAATGGCGTCATAGGGCGTAGCGGTTTCTTCCAGGAACAGCGCGACCTTGGTGGGGTTCGGCGCGCCGCTGTAATAGAACTTCAGCATAGGGAACTCCTGTTGTGGCAATGCGTGAATCTTATCTGCTCATTCCCGCCGCGGGAATCCAGTGTGATGGATGTGTCCGCGTTCGGGGTGACGAGCGGCCGGTTGATTAGAACAGCCCGACGATCTTGCCGTCAGGCCCGACGTCGATCGAATCCGCGGAAGGCACGCGCGGCAGGCCCGGCATGGTAAGAAGCTCACCGCAGATCACGACGACGAACTCGGCGCCGGCCGAGAGCCGTACCTCGCGCACCGGAATGATGTGGTCGCTCGGCGCGCCCTTGGCATCCGGGTTGGTGGTGAAGCTGTACTGCGTCTTTGCCATGCAGATCGGCGACTTGGCGTAGCCCATCGCCTCGAACGAGGCGAGCTGATCGCGCACCGATTTGTCCATGGAGATGTCCTTGGCGCGATAGATCTCGCGGCAGATGGTGCGGATTTTCTCAACCAGCGGCATGTCGTCAGGATAAAGGAATTTCAGCTTGCTCTTGCCGCTGTCGGCGATCTTAACGACCGCCCGCGCGACATCGGCTGCACCGGCGCCGCCCATGGCCCAGTGATCGGCCATCAGTGCTTCGACGCCGAGCGCTTTGCATTTCTCCTCGACCAGTTTGATCTCAGCGTCTGTATCGGCCGAGAAGCGGTTGATCGAGACCACCGGTACGATGCCGAACTTCTGCATGTTCTCAACGTGACGCTGCAGGTTGGCCATGCCGGCTTCCAGCGCCTTGAGGTTTTCGGCTTTGAGATCTTCCTTCTTGACGCCGCCGTGCATCTTGAGCGCGCGGATCGTCGCCACCAACACGACGCAATCCGGCGCAATGCCGGCTTTGCGGCATTTGATATCCATGAACTTCTCGGCGCCAAGGTCGGCGCCAAAACCCGCTTCCGTCACCACGTAATCGGCGAGCTTGAGCGCGGTTGTCGTCGCGAGCACGGAATTGCAGCCGTGCGCGATATTGGCGAACGGTCCGCCATGAATGAAGGCCGGCGTGCCTTCCATGGTCTGCACGAGGTTCGGCGACAGCGCGTCCTTGAGCAGCACCGCCATGGCACCGTGCGCCTTGAGATCGCTGGCGCGCACCGGCTTGCGGTCGCGCGTATAGGCGACGACGATATTGCCCAGCCGCTTCTTGAGGTCTTCGATATTGCGGGCGAGGCAGAAGATCGCCATGACCTCGGACGCAACCGTGATGTCAAAACCGTCCTCGCGCGGAAAGCCGTTGGCGACGCCGCCAAGCGAATTGACGATGTGACGGAGCGCACGGTCGTTCATGTCGAGCACGCGGCGCCAGGTGACGCGGCGCTCGTCGATGCCGAGCGCATTGCCCCAATAGACGTGGTTATCGAGCAGCGCGGCGAGCAGGTTGTTCGCCGACGTAATGGCATGGAAATCGCCGGTGAAGTGCAGATTGATGTCTTCCATCGGCACGACCTGCGCGTAACCGCCGCCGGCGGCGCCGCCCTTCATGCCGAACGACGGGCCAAGCGACGGCTCGCGGATGCAAAGCATCGCCTTCTTGCCGATGTGGTTGAGGGCATCGGTGAGCCCCACCGTGGTGGTGGTCTTGCCCTCGCCCGCCGGCGTCGGGTTGATGGCACTGACGAGAATGAGCTTGCCATTGGGCCGGCTCTGAATCGACTGGATGAAATCCATCGACAGCTTGGCCTTGTAGTGGCCGTACGGCTCGAGATTTTCGGGTCCGATGCCGAGCTTCTCGCGGGCGATCTCGACGATCGGCCGCTTCTTGGCGGCCTGCGAGATTTCAATATCCGATTTGGGCGACTGGTGCTGTGAGGCGGGCATATTTGATGATCCAATGAAAAGTGTGATGCGGCACGACGCTGTCATGTCCGCGACGGCGGGCATCCAGTACACACCGGAGGTTCGGTGATTACTGGGTCCCCGCCTTCGCGGGGACGACAATCGAAAGTCATGTGAACCTTGCCTTGACTTGAAGGTTTGCGGATTTCGCCCATTCGCCGGCTTCGATCTTTTTGCCCTCGGCGGGCTGAACGCGCGTTACTTTGAAGCGTCCATCGGCGCACACCACGGTGAAGCCGTCCGCCTCCACCGCGGCAATCTCGCCGAGCTTGCCGGCGATCCCTTTCGGATCCTTGGCCGGCAACGGCTTGGCGTCGAAGATCTTCAGTTGCTTGCCGTCGAGCGTTGTCCATGCACCCGGCGCCGGATTGCAACCACGAATCAGCCGGTCGATCTGCTCCCACGGCTTGCCCCAGTCGATCTTGGCGTTCTCGGGGCCGCAGCGGCCCTCGTAGGTCGCTTTCGCTTCGTCCTGCTTGATGCGCGGCGCCTTGCCGGCCTTCACGAGATCGACCGATTCCAGCATCGCGTCGACGCCCATCGGAAACAGCCGGTCGAAATAGACGGTGCCGAGCGTGTCGCTCGGACCGATCGGTGTTTTCTTCTGCAAGAGCACGTCGCCGGTATCGAGCCCGTTATCGGGCCAGAAGATCGACAGGCCGGTTTCCGTCTCGCCCTTGATGATCGGCCAGTTGATGGCGCTGGCGCCGCGATAGGCCGGCAGCAGCGACGGATGATACTGGATCGAGCCGTGAGTCGGGATGTTGAGAAATTCTTCCGGCACAAACAGCGTCACGAACGCCATGACCTGAAGATCGGGCTTGAGCGCCCTGAATTCCTCCCACACTTCGGACTTCTTGTAGGAGTCAGGCTGGTGGACTGGAAGTTTGGCGGCCAGCGCCGCTTCCTTCAGCGGATCGGCCTTGGCGCCGGGCTTTTCCGGTGCGACATAGACAGCGACGACGTTCTCGCCGCGCTTGAGCAGCGCTTCAAGCACCGCCTTGCCGAACGCCTGCTGCCCGTGAACCACAATACGCATAATAGAACCTTCCCCAATTTTTTTGTCATGCCCGCGAAAGCGGGCATCCAGTAAACACCAACCGTCGGCGATTACTGGGTCCCCGCCTTCGCGGGGACGACAGCAACAACTACGCCGCTTCCGCCTTGGCAGGCTTCTCCGGCGGCGTGATCGCGCCCGATACTTTGATCTCGGCGACTTCCTTGCCGGTATAGCCGAGTTCCTTGCGCAGGATTTCGTCGGTGTGCTCGCCAAGGAGCGGCGAACGGCGAACGTCGGCGGGCGAATCCGACAGCTTTACCGGATTGCCCACGGTCAGATATTTGCCACGCGTCGGATGATCGAGTTCGACGACCGTACCGGTCTCGCGCAGTGACGGCTCTTCGGCGATCTCCTTCATCGACAGGATCGGACCGACCGGAATATCGTGTGCATTGCATTTCTCCATGACCTCGAACTTGGTCATGGTCTTGGTCCACTCCTCGATCGTATCGAAGATGCGACGCAGCCGCGGCAGCCGCGCCGCCGGCGTGGCGTAATCGGCATCCGTCTTCCACTCGGGCTTCCCGATCAGATCGCAGATCGCGGTCCACACCGGTGCCTGAGTGATGAAATAGATGTAGGCGTTGGGATCGTTCTCCCAGCCTTTGCATTTGAGGATCCAGCCCGGCTGGCCGCCGCCCGAATCGTTGCCCGCGCGCGGCGTTGCGTCGCCAAACGGAATGTTTTCCCCGTACTGGCTGTATTCGGTGAGCGGGCCGTGTTTAAGCCGCTGCTGATCGCGCAGTTTCACACGTGCCAGATTGAGCACGCCATCCTGCATCGCGGCGAGCACCTTCTGGCCGCGGCCGGTGCGGACACGCTGGTAGAGCGCGGTGACGATGCCGAAAGCGAGATGCAAGCCGGTGCCGGAATCGCCGATCTGCGCGCCGGTAACGAGCGGCGGGCCGTCGCGAAAACCGGTGGTCGAAGCCGACCCGCCGGCGCATTGCGCAATATTTTCGTAGACCTTGCAGTCTTCATACGGTCCGGGACCAAAACCCTTCACCGAGGCGACGATCATGCGCGGGTTGGTCTTGTGGATGTAATCCCAGGTGAGTCCCATGCGATCGAGCGCGCCAGGCGCAAAATTCTCCACCAGGATGTCGCAATGCTTGATCAGCCGCGCCAGGATTTCCTTGCCCTTCGGATGCTTGCTGTCGATCGTGATGGAGCGCTTCGAACCGTTGAGCATCGTGAAATAGAGACTGTCCGCCCCTTTGACGTCGCGCAGCTGGCCCCGTGTAACGTCGCCGACGCCGGGCCGCTCGACCTTGATCACATCGGCGCCCATATAGGCGAGCAGCTGCGTGCAGGTCGGCCCCGACTGCACGTGCGTGAAGTCCAGAATTCGCACCCCTTGCAGTGCCCTGCCCGCCTGGCCCCACGGCTTCGCCGACGGCCGCGGCAGCCCGTTGCCGTTCGCAGGCCTCGCTGCTTTTTTCGCGGCCGGCTTCTTGCTCACTTTGAGTTTGACGACCTTCTTGGCTGATTTCTTTGCCGCCGCTTTGGTCCTGGCCTTGGCGGTCTTCTTGCGGGTTGCCATCGTGTCTCCTCTCTTATTCAAACTGTGCGACTGTTTTGGCGTTTGTGCCGCGGCTATTTCTTGCGAACGGCGCTCTTCGGATTGAGATTGCCGATGCGGCCGCTTTCGCTGCCGGCGCCCGGATCGATCACGGCGTTGATCAGCGTCGGCTTGCCTGAATCCATGGCTTGATTGACGGCGCGCTTGAGTTCATCGGGCGATGTCGCGTTGACACCCGTGCCGCCGAACGCCTCGATCAGCTTGTCGTAGCGCGCGCCCTTGACGAACACCGTCGTCGCCGGATCGGAGTTGGCGCTGTTGACGTCGGTGCCGCGATAGATGCCGTCGTTGTTGAAGATGACGACGCAGACCGGCAGCTTGTAGCGGCAGATCGTCTCGATCTCCATGCCGGAAAAGCCGAACGCCGAATCGCCCTCGACGGCAAGTACGGGCTTGCCGGTCTCGATCGCCGCACCGATGGCATAGCCCATGCCGATGCCCATGACGCCCCAGGTGCCGACATCGATGCGCTTGCGCGGCTGATAGACGTCAATGATGCCGCGCGCGAGATCGAGCGTGTTGGCGCCCTCGTTGACCAGGATGGCGTCCGGCCGCTCCTTGACGATGGTGCGCAGCGCGCCAAGCGCGCCGTGATAGTCCATCGGCGAATTGTTGTTCATCAGCCGCGGCGCCATCTTGGCGATGTTCTCTTCGCGCTTCGCGGTAACGGCCCCGGTCCAGTCCGCGGGCGGCGCCGGCCAGTTGCCGCCCATGCCGTCAAGCAGCGCGGTGACGACCGAGCCGATATCGCCTACCACCGGGGCGGCGATTTCGACGTTCGAATCCATTTCCTTCGGCTCGATGTCGACCTGAATGAATTTCTTCGGCGCGTCGCCCCAGGCCTTGCCTTTGCCGTGCGACAATAGCCAATTCAACCGTGCGCCGATCAAGACCACGACATCGGAATCCTTTAGCACCGTCGAGCGCGCCGCTCCCGCGCATTGCGGATGCGTGTCAGGCAACAGGCCCTTGGCCATGCTCATCGGCAGGAACGGCGCGCCGCTCCTTTCAACAAAGCTGCGGATCGCGTCATCGGCCTGCGCATAAGCCGCCCCCTTGCCCAGAATGATCAGCGGACGCTTGGCGCCCTTGAGCACATCGAGCGCGCGCTTAACCGCGTCCGGCGCGGGAATCTGCGCCGGCGCCGGGTCGATCACCTTGACCAGCGATCGTTCCCCCGCCGCAGCGTCCATCGCCTGCCCGAACAGCTTGGCCGGTAGGTCGAGGTAGACGCCCCCCGGCCGGCCCGAAACCGCCGCCCGGATGGCGCGCGCCAAGCCAATGCCGATGTCTTGCGCGTGCAGCACACGGAACGCCGCCTTACAGAGCGGCTTGGCGATGGCGAGCTGATCCATTTCCTCGTAGTCACCCTGCTGCAGGTCGACGATCTCGCGCTCCGAGGACCCCGAGATCAGGATCATCGGGAAGCAATTCGTCGTCGCGTGCGCGAGCGCAGTAAGGCCATTGAGGAAGCCGGGAGCCGACACCGTCAGGCAGACGCCCGGCTTCTTGGTCAGGAAGCCCGCGATGGCGGCGGCATAACCGGCGTTCTGTTCGTGCCGGAACGAGATGACGCGGATGCCCGAGGCCTGCGCCATACGGCCGAAATCGGTGATTGGAATTCCCGGCACACCATAGATGGTGTCGAGGCCATTGAGCTTGAGCGCGTCGATGATGAGGTGGAAGCCGTCCGTCAGCTCCGGCTCGGCCTCGGCTGCATTGGCGTCTCGGTTCTTTACCGCTGCATCAGCCATGTGACTCTCCCTGAACTTTATGTCTCTGTCGGCGTTCGCTCGCCGAGACTTAATCCAAATAATCTGCGTATTTCGCCACGTGATCGGCGAGGCCGAGCGCATGATCGCGCACCAGACTCTCAGCGCGTGCGGTGTCGCGCGCCTCCAGCGCTTCGATGATGTGCATGTGATCGCGAATCGAACGATCGGCGCGGTCCTGTTCGCCGATGGTCTTGCGGCGGATCATGCGCATGTGGGTGAACAGGTTTTCGGCGAGGTTTGTGAGCGCGTCGTTGCGGCTCATGCGAATGATGGTCTGGTGAAACTCGATGTTGACGTCGGAATATTCATCGAGGTGCGCACGGTGCTCGCCGCCGTGAAAGGTCGCGAACATGCGGCGCAGCGAGGCGATCTCCTCGTCAGTTGCGATCTGGGTGATCAGCCGCGCCGCCATGCTTTCGAGCGCCGCCCAGGCCGTGATCAGCTCGATGACTTCGCGCCGGTTTTTGCGCACGACGTAGACGCCGCGCCGCGGTTCGGAGCGCACGAAACCCTCGCGTTCGAGCTGCGCCATCGCCTCGCGCACCGGCGTACGGCTGATACCGAAATCGGCAGCGAGGCGCCGCTCGTCGAGCCTGATCTCGCTGCGGCTGCCGTAGATGTCCATCGCGGCGATCGCGTTTTTCAGCGCCGCATACGCTTGCTGCTTGAAGTTTGCCGGGCTGGCGAGCGCATCGACGGCGACGCGCCGCTCCAGCGGTTGCGTAGCGGAGGGGCCGTGCCCTTGTGGGTTCTGGGTGGGATGCAGCACGGAAAGGCCTGAATTCATTGTGGTATACATTATACCAGTGCCTCACGCGGTGCAAGGCCGCCGCTTCGCCAAGCATTGGATCAACCACAATTCTGGACCCGCCAGTCGACAAAATTGGCAGACCCAAAACTGATCCTCAGGGACAGAGTCCCAGCCGGGGCCCGGCCTTAGCGGCAAATGCGACTCTCAGCCCTTCGCCAAGAAACGGTTTCGCATCGGCTTGAGCACGAACAGCGCCAGCGCCACCACGACGAAATTCATGATCGCAGTGATGACAAACACCATGTGCCAGCTGCCGGTATGGGACTTGATGATGTTTGCAAGCGGCACCAGAAACGCCGATGCACCCTTGGCCGTATAAAGCAGACTGAGATTGACCGTGGCGAACTTGGTGCCGAACGTATCGGTGCATGTCGACGGAAACAGGCTGAAGATCTCGCCCCAGGTCAGGAAGATGAGCGCCGCAAATATCACGAACGCCCACGGTGCGTGGCCGAGCGATCCGAGAAGCCAGTACGCGACGCCTCCCAGCCCGAAGGCAATCGCCATGGTGTACTCGCGGCCGATGTGATCGGACACCCAGCCGAACAGCGGCCGCGCCCCGCCGTTACACACATTGTCGATGATCAGCGCCACGCTCAGCGTCGAAGCGCCGAACAGCAGCACGGCGTTGCCGACATTGAAGTCCTTGGCAATCGGGGCAATCTGCGCCGTCGCCATCAGGCCCGACGCCGACACCATGATGAACATAATGTAGAGCAGCCAGAACACCGGCGTGCTCAAGGCCTCCAGCGGCGAGAAGTTTCGCGAGCTCTGCGCCACCTTGGGCGCGGCGGCGCCGGCCGTTTCTCCCGGATCAGGCGCGCGAATGAGCCAAGCCAGGATGAACACGACGCCGCCCTGGATCAGCCCAAACCAGAAGAACGCCGCCTCGTAGCCGGCCGATGCAATGACGGCACGGATCGGGATCACCGAAAGCGCCGATCCCGCACCATATCCCGCCGCCGTCAGACCGACGGCGAGACCGCGGCGGTCGGGGAACCATTTCACCGCCTGACCGACACAGGTCGCATAGACCGCCCCTCCTCCGGTGCCGCCAACGACCGCGCCAAGATAGAGCATGCCAAGCGATTGAGCGTAGGAATTGATGATCCAGCCTAGCCCCACCATGATACCGCCGAAGGCGATCATGAGCTTAGGACCACGGCGCGCGCCGAGACTGTCGACGATCCAGCCCTCGATCGGCGTCAGCCATGTTTCCAGCGCGATGAAGATCGAGAAGGCAAACTGGATCGATGCCAGCGACCAGCCATGCGCCTTGTTGATCGGATTAACGAAAAGGGTCCAGCCGTATTGAAGGTTGGCGATCAGCACCATGCAGACAATGCAAATGATGAGCTGAGTCCAACGTGTGCCATCCGTCGCCACCGCGCGGGTATCGGCCATTGTGGATGCGCTGGTCATGGTTTCCGCCCCTTGGGATTGTGTCGCCTTTGCAGCAAATTTAGATCATTTCCTTGTTGGTTGAGAAACAAATAATACGCCGGCCGCTATGCCTAATGGTCGCAACCCGCCAGGCCCGAACGAGCAGTCGAAGCGCGGCGAACAACCGAAATCCGGGCGGATATGGCAAATTTACGCAGGCGCCCATTCGAAACTCGCTACGCACAGCTTGCGCCGGAAAAAAATATTCCACCGGGACCTAACCCGACGCTCGCGCGTTTGCTCGCCGAGGAGCAATTCCATGACTCACCCAAGCGTTCCCGTATCGCTAGCGGTAGTCGCCGTTCTTTTTGGCGCTTCGGCTGCGCGCGCCCAGTCGGCCGGTGCCGTAGAAGCGGTAGGGCCGGACGGCGCTGTCGTTCAGTCCGTCGTACAGCCCACCGTACTCACGCCAGTCCAGCGGAGCGCTCTCTATAACACCGCGCGCCATAGAAACATTCAGGCCAATGCCGGCGAGTTTTCCGCCACCGTCGGAGCGATAGTTCCACCATCGCTCGCATTGGGCAATCTGCCCGACGCACCGATGCTCGGCGGCGACTCGGACGGCGTTCTCAAATACGCCATGGTCGAGGGGGATGTTGTTGTCGTCGATCCGATCGGCATGCGCGTCGTCGACGTCATTCACCGCGGTGCCGGTCCCTAAAGTATGAGTTCGGCAGCCGGTCGCTGCCACCAGGCAATTACGGCGCTGCGGCACCGGCCGGTCAGACATTGCGCCGTAGCGTCTCGCGTCGGCGTTTCGACCCCACCCCAGTAAGACGATCGGGCTGCAAGCCATGAATCCGCGGAAAAGCGCCGTTCAGATAGTCCCCATCGAGGCGCCGCATGAGACGCCGTTTTACATCTCTGCGACCAGAACCGACGCAGGCGCGCCGCGCACATTGAAATACGGCGACACGTTCGTCGTCATCGATAGCCGGGGCGACATCGCGGCGGCATCCGGCCGATCCGCCGGGCTGTTCCATCTCGATACGCGCTACCTGTCGCGGCTCGAGCTGCTCGTCAACGACACACCACCGCTGCTGCTCGGTTCGAACCTGCGCGACGACAATTCGGCGCTGTTCGTCGACCTGACGAATCGCGACATCATATCCGGCCAGCACCTCGTTCTGGAAAGAGACAGCGTCCACATTCTGCGCACGGTATTTCTCTGGCGCGGCACCGCGTATCAACGGCTCCGAGTGCATAATTACGGCGAGCGCGCCGTCGATCTGCGCCTGTCGTTCCTGTTCGAGAATGATTTTTCCGATTTGTTCGAGGTGCGCGGGACCCATCGCGAACGCCGTGGCACGGCCACAGCAAAGCTGCACGGCAACGATGAAGTCGTGCTTAGCTATCGCGGCCTGGACGCCAAGCTACGGTGTACGGCGCTCACATTCGACCCCCCGCCGCAGCAATTGACGATCGGCAGCGCGATCTACGCGTTACGGATCGATCCCGGACAAATGCAGCCCGTCTTTGTCGCGGTCAGTTGCGATCCGGCGCAGTCGAGGCCGCCGCCGTTTCTGCGCGGCTTGATCGCCGCTCGACGCGAACTCCGCGACACGGCGCGCGACCGCACGTCGGTCGAGACATCCAATACGCGCTTCAACGAAATGCTGTGCCGGTCGGCCGCCGATCTCTCCATCTTGATGACCGACACGCCGCAAGGCCGTTACCCCTATGCCGGCATCCCATGGTTCTCGACGACTTTCGGCCGCGACGGGCTGATCACAGCGCTGCAGATGCTGTGGTGGAGCCCTCTCGTGGCAAAAGGTGTGCTGCGCCGGCTCGCCCATTACCAGGCGAAGACGACCGATGCGCGCGCCGATGCCGAACCGGGAAAAATTCTGCACGAGATGCGCGGCGGCGAAATGGCGGCGCTGCACGAGGTACCGTTCGGGCTCTATTATGGCAGCGTCGATTCGACGCCGCTGTTTGTTCTTCTGGCGGGCCTTTATTTGGAACGCACCGGCGACATCAAAACCATCGCCGAACTGTGGCCCAACATCGAGGCAGCGCTTGCCTGGATCGACGGTCCAGGAGATCCGGACGGCGACGGCTTCGTCGAATATCTGCGAGCGAACGAACAGGGGCTCGCCAATCAGGGCTGGAAGGATTCGCAGGACGCGATCTTTCACGCCGACGGGCGGCTCGCCGAAGGCAGTATCGCGCTTGTGGAAGTGCAGGCTTACGTCTACGCGGCGAAGCGCATGGCGGCCCGCTGCGCCCGTCGTCTCGGGCGCGATGCAATTGCGCAGAAGCTTGACGCGGAGGCGGAGCGGCTCGCAGAACGCTTCGAGGCGGCTTTCTGGTGCCCGAAGATCGAAACCTACGCGATCGCGCTCGACGGCGACAAAAGACCGTGCGAGGTGCGCACGTCGAACGCCGGGCAAGTGCTGTTCACCGGCATTGCGGCGCCGGATCGCGCAACGCGTGTCGCAGCAGGCCTTCTGCAGCCGCATTTCTTTTCCGGCTGGGGCATCCGCACCGTCGGCGCCGGCGAAGCGCGCTACAATCCGATGTCCTATCACAACGGTTCAGTCTGGCCGCACGATAACGCCCTGATCGCGCTCGGCTTGGCGCGCTACGGCGAAAAACAGGCAATCGCCAGTTTATTTACCAGTCTGTCCATGGCCGGCACCTACATGGATCTCCGCCGGCTCCCCGAGCTGTTCTGCGGCTTTCGGCGCCAGAAGGGCCACGGCCCAACGCTCTACCCGGTCGCTTGCGCGCCGCAGGCCTGGGCCAGCGCTACACCGTTCACACTTCTGGAAGCATCGCTCGGCCTGAAATTCGATCCGTTCAACAAAGAAATCCGCCTGTGCAATCCAAGCCTGCCACCGTTCCTCGATGAAGTGATCTTGCGAAACCTGCAGCTTGGCGCCGCGAACGTCGATCTGCGTGTGCGCCGCAACCGCGACACCGTTTCGCTCGATACGCCCCGGATCAGCGGCGACATCCAGGTCTCGGTGGTCTTCAGTCCCTGAAACGGCAATTCGAGCGGGCACTCGCGGCGCTTGGGAACCGGCGGGACGGTTTCGATTTAGTCATTCGGGAACTTCACAGCGTTGCTGGAGAAGCCATGCGCGGGTATCGGCAAATGACGGCCAACACTGCAGTTGCAGCGGCAATTTTGATCTTGGGGCTCGCTGCGACGTCCACGGCCTGGGCGGACAATTCAAGCGTCCCCGCCAGCACGCCATCTGTGTCTTCGTCTCCCACCAAGGAGGCCGCTCCAACCTCCAAGGCACCCCCACAAACGCTTCCAAAAACAGCTCCTAAAGCAACGCCCGAGATTACCGTCCTCAACAAGCACGAAGTCGAAGGCATTCTCGGGCGCGAAGTGCGCAGCCCGACCAATGAGAATATGGGCCGGATTGTCGACGTTCTGGTCAATCCGAACGGCCAGGTCCGCGCGGCGATCATCGACTTCGGTGGTTTTCTCGGCGTCGGCAGCCGGAGGATCGCGGTCGACTGGAGCGCCCTGCACTTTCCGCCCCCCGGAAAGCCCAACGTCTATATCTCCCTTGAACTCACGCGTGACCAAGTGAAAGCCGCGCCGGAATATCAGGATGGCAAGCCCGTCGTCGTGCTTGGCGCGCTTGGCAAACTGGAACCCCTTCCTGAATAGCGCGCCTGGTGGCGGCGAAACCTGCCGGCTTTGACGGCAAATCGCGGTCACATTTCAAGAGATGGAGAGCGACACTGCCCGCGAACCTGTCCTGCCGCGAAAGTGATGCGTCGGAGCCGCCCGGCGCCATCCCCGGTGGGCAGACGACATCGCGACAGCCTGACCAACGCAAGCCGCCGCTGCACCCGTCACGGCGTAGCCTGCGCGGCCTCGACTGGTTCATTTTCTTCGTTGCGGATGTACAAACCGGCTTCGGTCCGTTCGTGTCGGTCTATCTCACGACACAGCACTGGACGCAGATCGACATCGGCTTGGTGCTTTCCGCCGGGGGGTTTGTCGCGCTAATCGGACAGATGCCGGGCGGCGCATTGGTCGACGCGGCGCGGTCGGAACGCACGGTCGCCGCGATTGCCATCGTGGCGATTTGCATCAGCGCGCTCGGCTATGCCGTGCTCCCGGTCTTTGCCATGGTGCTGTCGGCATCGATCCTGCACGCCCTGGCAAGCTGCGTGCTCGGGCCCGCCATGGCGGCGATCAGCCTCGGTCTCGTCGGCCACGCAGCGATCAGCGTCAGATTCGGACGCAATGCCCGGTTTGCGTCGGTGGGCAACGGGCTCGCGGCGGCGGCAATGGGCGCCTGCGGTTATCTGCTGTCGGCGCGTGCAGTGTTCTTCGTCACAGTGCTTCTGCTCGGTCCGGCCCTGATCGCGCTACGCATGATTTCACCGGCCGAAATTGATCCCGAGCGGGCGCATGGCGCTCCAGCGCCGGCCGATGCTGCTCGCCCCCAGCGCGCGCGGAGCGGCCGGACGCGAGCGCCGATCAAACCGGGCGCGCTCATGCAGAACAAAACACTGCTGACCTTCGCCGCGTGCCTGCTTTTGTTCCATCTCGGCAACGCCGCGATGCTGCCGCTGATGGGCAGCGCGCTCACCATGCAGTCGAGCCGCTGGGCGACACTGTTGATCGCAGCCTGCATCGTCGTGCCGCAAATGCTGGTGGCGGTGGCCTCGCCATGGGTCGGCACGTGGGCGCAGCAATGGGGCCGACGCCCGCTGCTGCTGATAGGATTCGGGGCGCTGCCGCTGCGTGGCCTGCTGTTTGCGCTGGTGTCGAGCCCGGTGCCGCTGGTCGCCGTGCAGTTGCTAGACGGAGTAACTGCCGCAATGTTTGCCGTGATGGTACCGCTCGTGATCGCCGATTTGACGCGCGGCACCGGACATTTCAATCTCGGTCAAGGGATCGTCGGCACATTCGTCGGCATTGGGGCGTCCATCAGCTCAACGCTCGCCGGCTTTCTCAGCGATCGCTTCGGCAGCCCGTGGGCCTTTGCCGGGTTGGCCGGCATCGCGCTCGCGGGCTTCGTGGCGGTCTTGCTGTTGATGCCGGAGACGCGCAAGACGGACGAAGCCGATTAGATCGACTTCCGAAGCCGATTAGATCGACTTCGCGTTCGATCAGCGAAGCAACGAAATCCTCCTCGGCTCTCGCCAACGCGGCAAGGGTGGATTACGCCTGCGCGAAACCCACCCAAGTGCAACGAAATGCGACGCAGCGAGGTCGCCTTACAGGGCGGGCGCGTCGTCCGCGACCAACCGCAGGCGCGGCGCGATGCGATCGGCGAGGTTGCGGTAGACCGACAGGTAATCCTGGGCCATGCGCCGCGCGGTGAATCGCTTTTCAAATTCCTTGCGGATTCTGTCGCGCGACAGCTGACCTAAACGGTCCACTGCACCGATCGCGCCATTTTCATCCTCGACAACAAATCCGGTGAGGCCGTCGTCGATGATTTCCGGCACCGAACCGCGGTTATACGCAATGACCGGCGTACCACAGGCCATCGCCTCGATCATGACCAGGCCGAATGGCTCCGGCCAATCGATGGGAACCAGCAGTGCTATAGCCCCGCTCAAAAACTCGGACTTATCCGCGTCACTGATTTCGCCGATAAATTCGCTGTGCGACGCCTTGATCATGGGATTGATCTGTTCGTCGAAATACTCGCGGTCGTTACGGTCGACCTTTGCGGCAATCTTCAGCGGTACGCCGCAATGCTGGGCAATGCGAATGGCGCGGTCGATGCCTTTCTCCGGCGCGATGCGGCCGAGAAACGCGAAATACGACGGCTTGATCGGCCTCGGCGTCAATAGCCGCTCGGGTAGACCGTGGTGCACCGTGCGCACCCAGTGCGCCTGCGGCAGCGGACGCCGCTGTGAATTGGAAATCGACACGACCGGTACTGACGAGAAGGTATCGAATACCGGCTGGTGTTCGGGCAGGTCGAGCCGGCCGTGCAACGTGGTGACAAACGGTGTTGGCTGGCGAGAGAACAGCGAAAACGGATAATAATCGAGGTGAAAATGCAGGAAATCGAAATCGGATGCGTGCCGGTAGACGCGCTCCAGCATTAGCATATGCAACGCGTTGGGATCGCGGACCGCGCCGTCGAGCCGCAGCGCTCGCGGCCACACCGCCTCAAGCCGCGCCGAAGTCTCCGAATCCCCGCTCGCGAACAGCGTCACGTCATGGCCGAGCGCGATCAGTTCTTCGGTGAGCCACGACACAACGCGTTCGGTTCCACCATAAAGCTTCGGCGGGATCGCCTCGGTAAGCGGGGCGACTTGCGCGATATGCATCGGATTACCTTTCGTATTCAAATTTGTTGGGATTTCCCGTGACGGCAGCTGTTCCCACCAGTGCAACAACCGCTGAAGGCGAAATTCGCTCAAAAAAGCGCCGGAACATATTTTTTTTGGAACTTGGAACTTTTCACTCTTCCAAGCGTGATCAACGATCCGCCGAACGATTTTCGCGAAAGCGCGCCTGAAGCTTGCGTGCCGCCAAATCGACAACGATTTGCCGTGCCAACGCCGCCTTCCGTCACCGCAAATCATTGCAGCATTGAAACGAATTTTTATCAGCCGGGCGGCGTCGATTTTTGCGGCATTGGCGTTGTGATGCTGTGGGAACCTTCCGGGAGGGGCCCAATCCTTCGCGGCGGAGATCAAAAAGCATGGACGACCTTTGCAGCTATGCAAGCCGCCCTCTTGCCTTCATCTTCCGTTACCTTCGTCAGCGCTCCTTCGCGCACCTCGCCATCCTGACCGCCGTGCTCGGCGCGGTGGTCTGTTCGGTAGGCACCCAGTACGGCGTAAAGTTTCTGGTCGATACATTATCGCGGAGCGCGAGCGCCGATATCTGGACCGCGTTTCTGGTGCTTGTATCGCTGATCGCGGCCGATAACCTGTTATGGCGCATAGCGAGCTGGATCGCGAATTACACCTTCGTTGGCGTTACCGGCGATTTGCGGCGCGATTTGTTCCGTCACCTCACCGGGCATTCGCCGAGCTACTTTGCTGACCGGCTGCCCGGCATGCTGACGAGCCGCGTGACCGCCACGTCGAATGCCATATTCACCGCGGAGAACATGTTCGTCTGGAACGTGTTGCCGCCCTGCGCCGCGACGATCGCGTCCATCACCCTGGTATGCACGATCAGCTTGCCGATGGCCGGCACGCTCGCGCTGTTCGGCGGCATCATGGTGTGTGTGATGTTCCACCTCGCCGCCGGGGGCCGGCCGCTGCACCACGACTTCGCCAGCAAGGCAGCGGCGGTGGACGGGGAAATGGTCGATGTTGTCAGCAACATGCCGTTGGTGCGCGCCTTCGGTGGGCTTCTACGCGAGCACCGGCGCTTCGACGTGACCGTCGACCGCGAGCTCGACGCGCGGCGCAGGAGCCTGCTTTATCTCGAAAAGCTTCGTATCTTCCACGCCGTCGTCACGATCGTGCTCACACTCGGCCTGGTCGCCTGGGCGATCGTGCTGTGGAACGAGGGCGAGGCGACGACCGGCGACGTGGTGCTCGCCTGCACGCTGTCCCTTTCGGTGCTCAGTGCCACACGCGACCTTGCGGTGGCCCTGGTCGACGTCACGCAGCATCTCGCGCGCCTCGCCGAGGCGGTGGCGACACTGCTCGTGCCGCACGAGCTTCGCGACCATCCCGAGGCCGAGCCGCTGGTCCGCCGCGGCGCCAGCGTCAAATTCGAGCATGTCACCTTCCGCTACGGTGACGGTCAGCAAATCTTGGAGGACTTTTCGCTGAGCTTCAAACCGGGCGAACGCGTCGGCCTGGTCGGCCATTCCGGCGGCGGCAAGTCGACGCTGTTTGCGCTGCTGCAGCGCTTTTACGATGTGCAGCAAGGGCACATTCTGATCGACGGACAGGACATCGCCCGGGTTACGCAAGCGAGCCTGCGCGAGGCAATTGGAATCGTGCCGCAGGACATCTCCCTGTTCCACCGCTCGGTTTTGGACAACATCCGTTATGGCAGGCCGGACGCGTCTGATGACGAGGTGATGGACGCGGCGATCGCGGCGCGCTGCGATTTCATCGAGAGGCTGCCCGAAGGGCTGCTCACCCTCGTCGGCGAGCGCGGCGTCAAGCTCTCCGGCGGTCAGCGCCAGCGCATCGCCATTGCGCGTGCCTTCCTCAAAGACGCGCCGCTTCTGCTGCTCGACGAGGCCACCTCGGCCCTCGACAGCGACTCCGAGGAGATGATCCGGGAGGCTCTAGGTCGCCTGATGCATCACCGCACCGTGATTGCCATCGCTCACCGGCTCTCGACCGTACGCAATTTCGACCGCATCGTCGTGCTGCAGACCGGCCGCGTCATCCAGGACGGCCCGCCCGACCAGCTCGTGCGTCGCGAAGGCCTCTACCGCGAGTTGGTGCAGCGCGAGATGGACCGCCTCGCCCGCCAAGCGGCCTAGACGAGCGCATTACGCCGCAACGGCCTGCGGCAGGATCGGCGCGTCGGCGTCGATGCGTTTGCCTGCACGCAGGCAGAAGGCCGGCCGCAGCAACCGCTCGGTGATCACCTCGGTGCCTTCGTTGTCACGCAACACGAAGCGGCCGCGGTCCTCATGCAGCACCGAGACGTCGGCGGCAAAACCCGGCGTCAGAGCGCCGAGCCGATCGGAAAGGCCCAGCATCTGTGCGGGGTTGGTCGTCACCATCGGCACCACGTCCTCGAGCGGAATGCCGAGCGCCAGCATCGAACTCATCGCCTGCGTCAGTGAGAAACGCGCCTGGCCGCGGAATGGATGGTTCTCATCGTCGTAGTGCTGTGCCGGCGTGCCGGGCGGCGGTGGCACCTCCGTGTTGTAGCCGTGCATGTCGGCGCCAAGCGTGTGCGGCACGATGCCGGCAGCGAGCGCCTTGCGGGCGATGCGGTAGGAGAAATGGCTGCCATGGCCAACGTCGATCTTCAGCCCGCGATCGATGGCGGCGCGGATCACCTTGTGCACCTCGCCTTGCCGGTTGACGAAGCCGCCGGGGTGCCGCGTGAACGGATGCGCCAGAATATCACCCGGCCGCAGCACCGGGATGACGCGCTCCATGATAGTGTCGGCATCTTCGCCATTGGCGCCGCTCTGCGGCAGCCCCCACAGCTCGCCGAAATGTACATAGAGCGGCAGGTCGGCGCACCGTCCGATCTCCGCCGACATTTCCAGCACCTTGATGCCCCAACGCGCGAAGCCGCCGATCTCGGCGTGCCCCTTGATGCCGCGCACGATGTCCTTGTTGGCGTTGGCGGAGGCGACCGTGGCGTCGATATCGACGCCCGACGGACTGTACAGATTGGGGTAGTAGTGGCCCTCAAGTCCGCCGACCAGATACGCGGAGAGGAACGCGTAAACCTGCGTCGCGGCCTGCTCGGCGACAAAATGCCGGAAGCCCGGCAGCGTCATGCACGACGGACCGCCCTGATCGATCACGGTGGTGACGCCGGAGCGGACGCCGACCATGTCGGCGTTTAACCCGAAGCGGCCGGTGACATATTGATAGACGTGGGCGTGAGTGTCGATCATGCCAGGCAGCACGAGCTTGCCGGACACCTCGATTGTCTCGCGCGCGCTCGAGGGCAGAATCCGCTCCGCGACCGCAGCGATGCGGCCAGCGCGGATCGCCACGTCACGGATGCCGTCAATGCCGGACGCCGGGCAGATCACGCGTCCGCCGCACAGAAGAAGATCATATTGCTGGTGGTCAGGCATGGGCGTTGCTCCGCCGTTCGCTGCTACGTCGCAATTTAACGAGTCCGGCTGCAAAGCGAAATACGAAGACGACGCCTGCCCGCTACTCTGCGGCGCGGCCGAGCGCGAGTTGGCGGCTGACAAGTTCGGCGTAGAGGCCGCCGCGCGCCAGCAGTTCGGCGTGGGTGCCGGCTTCGACCAAGCGCCCGGCATCGAGCACGGCGATCATCTGGGCATCGCGCACCGTGGAAAGGCGATGCGCGATGACGATGGTGGTGCGGTCGCGCATCAGGTCGGTGAGCGCCTGGCGCACCTGCGCCTCGCTGATGGCGTCGAGGTGCGAGGTCGCTTCGTCGAGGATCAGCACCGGCGCATTTTTGAGAAACGCACGCGCAATGGCGACGCGCTGGCGCTGGCCGCCGGACAGCTGCACGCCGCGCTCGCCGACCTTGGTGTCGAGCCGCGCCGGTAAGGCGGCGACAAAGTCGCGCAACGCCGCACGCTCGAGCGCCAGCATGATCTCGGCTTCGCCCGCGCCGGGTTTCGCCAGCGCCACGTTGGCGCGCAGTGTGTCGTTGAACAGATACGTGTCCTGCGCGACGAGGGCGATGCGACCGCGCAGGTCGTCAAGCTTGAATTGGCGCAGATCGCAGCCGTCGAGCGTGATGCCGCCGTGCGTCGGGTCCCAAAAACGCAGCAACAAATTGGCGAGCGTGGTCTTGCCCGAACCTGACGGACCGACAATTGCCAGCGTCGCGCCGGGGCGAATGGCGAGGTCGATACCGCGCAACACCTCGCGCGCCGTTCCCGGATAGTTGAAATCGACATGCGCAATCTCGATTTCGGCTCCTGCGCCGTGCGCCGGTAGCACCGCCAAGGCCGGCGTTCCTGGGCCGTCCGTCACCAGAACCGGCTCGTCATGCACCGCCCGCAGCCGATGCGCCGAAGCGAACGTGTCGGCGAGCTGGCGGCTGACATGGGCAATCTCGGACACCGGCAGGAAGGCAGAGGTGGCGAGCAAAGTCAGAAGCGGCAGCAACACGCCATTGAAATGCCCGCCCGCCGCCAGCAATCCTCCGGTCAAAGCCACCGCGAGCCCGCCAAAGGCGGTCGCGGTTTCAAGCTGCACATCCTGCACCGAAATGTCGTGCAGCACCTTCAGCCGCAAGGTCGCGCAATTGCGCACGAAGGCCTGGAATTCCGCTCGTCTGCGGCCGATCGCCTGGAACGCAGTGAGATCGGCAAGACCCTGTATCGTATCGGCGACATGCGCATTGAGCATGCCGAGCGCTTCGCGTGCTGCTGCGCCGAGCCGATCGATGCGCTGCCGCAGCAGCACCGGCGCCAAAGCCGCAAACAAAAGGAATGGCACAAGCACAAGCGCGGCCGGCCAGGCAAACACGGCGAGCGTTACCAGGACCGCCGCCGGCACGATGATGGCGACGATCGCCGGTCCGACGGTATGGGCGTAGAAATATTCGACTGTTTCGACGTCCTGCGTCGCCAGCGCCACCAGATCGCCGGAGCGGCGGCGCAGCAGATAGCCGGGCGCCAGCGCATCGAGCTTGCGAAACAGCGCGATGCGCATGTCGGCGAGCAGGTGATAGGCCATGGCGTGCGCCTGCCACGACTCGGCCCAGTGCAAAATGCCGGCGAGCGGCGCGATGACGGCAAGCCAGATCAAAAGATCGCCGTACGGCCGCCCGGTCTTGAGCGCGGCGACGATCAGCGCACTGACGACGGCGACGCCGATATAGGCGGCGACACGGGCCGCTCCGGAAAAAATTACCAGGGCCAGCCGTCGCCACCACGGCACAATGAAGGCGAGCAGCGCACGTGTGGTGCGGCCCCAATCCATGCGCTCGACGCGCAGGATGGAATCGTCGGTGATGCCGCCCTGCTCCGCCGGCAGCGCGTCCGCATCCGCTTCGGCGTGTACAGCGCCTGGCGGCGCGAACGGCAATGTCACGTCGCCGCGCTCCTCGGCCTGTGCACCCATCAGCTGGCGGTAGGCGCCGCCGCGGTGCATCAGGTCGCGGTGCGTGCCGCTTTCGACCACGCGGCCGCGGTCGAGCACCAGGATACGGTCGGCATCGATCACGCTGGACAGCCGGTGCGCCAGGATCAGCGTCGTTCGGTCGGCCATCAGGCGGTCGAGGGCGCCCTGAATGATGGCCTCGTTCTCGGCGTCGACCGAGGACAGCGCCTCGTCGAGAATGAGGATCGGTGAATCTCGCAAAAGCGCCCGTGCGATCGCCAACCGCTGACGCTGTCCGCCCGATAGCCGCAGGCCGCGCTCACCGATAACGGTGGCGTACCCCTGCGGCAGTGCGGCGATGAAGTCATGCGCATTGGCGGCGCGCGCCGCGGCGGCGAGCTGCGCCGGCGTCGCGTCCGGCTTGCCGAGGCGCAAATTGTCCTCGACGGTGCCGTGAAATAGATAGGTATCCTGCCGCACCACCGCGATCTGGGCCCGCGCCGCGTCCGGATCGAGCGACGTGAGATCGGCGCCGCCGATGCGCACGCTGCCCGATTGCGGATCGTAGAGCCGCAACAGCAGCGCCGCGACGGTCGACTTGCCGCTGCCGCTCGGGCCGACGATGCCGATGCGGTCGCCGGCTTTGACCTCGAGCGACAGTCCGCCGAGCGCCTCACCGCGCCCGCCCGGATACGAAAAGTGCACGTCGTCGAACGCGATGGCGGGCGCAAGTGGCGCCGGCGGCCGCGCGCCACCCTTCGGCAGTGGCGCCTGCGCCTGCAGCAGCGCGTTGATACCGATCGCCGCCGCCTGCCCCACCATGCCGTCATGCAGCACGGTGCGGAAATCGCGCAGCGGGCGGAAAATCTCGGTGCCGGCCATCAGCACGATGAGCAGCGCTTGCAAGCTCATCATGCCGTGGGTGACGCGATAGGCGCCAAGTGCAATCGCCGCGGCGGCGCCGACGCCGATGCCGACATCGATGATGCCGCGCGTGATCAGGTTGGTGGCGAGCATCTTCATTGTGGCGGCGGACAGCGCGCGCGCCTTGTCGCCGAGCATGCGGCCGTAAGCTGTACTCTGGCCGAACGCTTTCAACGTCGCCAGACCCTGGATGGCATCGAGAAACTCGGCGCCGAAATTTTTCAACGAGGCGCGGTGCGCGATGCTGACTTTTTGCTGGAACCTATTGAACACTGCCGGCAGGATCAGGCAGACCAGCGCGAAACATAGCATCAGCGCCGCGACCGGCACGTCCCACCAGCCGATGATGGCGAACATGGCGAGTGGCGTGAGCGCCGCGATGGCGAGCTGAGGCACATATTGGCCGAAGAAACTTTGCAGCTGCTCCACGCCGTCCACCACCGACAGCATGACGCCGCCGGTGCGTTCGCCGGCGAACCAGGCCGGCCCAAGCTCCGTGATCTTGTCGTAGAGCTTGAGCCGCAGCACCTCCTGCACGCGCGCCGCGGTGCGGTGCGCCACCATGGTGCGTTCGTGTTCGAGAAATGCGCGCACGAGCGCCACGGCCGCCACCGCCGCCGCCGGCAGTATGAGCGCCGTCCCCGGCGCGCCGCGATAGACCAGCGCGATGAGCGTGCCGAGAAACACGAACCGCGCCACGCCGACGACGGCCGCGACGAGCCCCATCAGCACCGTGGCGACAATCCGCCACCGCATGCCGCGTGTCAGCTGCCAAAGGCGAAGATCGAAGTACAAAGGCGCTTCCTTTAACGCCTTAGATACAGGCATCCGCCCGCGAATGCGAAGTCATAATATTTCTTGGTTTCGCCCCCCGTAACTCAGATGCGCCGGGTCGAGCCTCCAAAGGAGAGCGGTAAACAGTATCGAACACGCAATCTCATCAAGCTGCTTGGCTAGTCGACAGCAGACTCTACGAGTTCCACATCCGTATAGGTATCAGCGGCTATAATTCTGACCGGCAGACCGCTTGTCGTGAATACCAACTCCCCATCTACCACGTTCAAGCCATCGGCAGTGACGATCACCGACTGATTATTGCTTCGGCTCACGCGCCACGAATGTTGAGCCTTGCCTTTCGTTTTCCGTGTCTTAACCACGCGCATCCCTCGCTTGTGCTGTACCGGGGCACTCATATGGCCTTCTCCGGAGAACAGCAACAGTGACACCGCGATGCTTTCACGCACGGCTGCGTCAACCAAGTGTGGCGCGCCAACCATCCCGCTCGTTCGCCCGGGACAAACCAATAGTCGGGTTAAAAGCCGCACTACGAAAAACAAAGCTATTCAACTTCTGAAAGCCAAAGAGCGATGCGGCGATGATTCTAGCCGATAGCGATTTCCACATCGGACCGGTCGACGACGATTGCGCATCCGCATGGATGGATGCTGCCATTGCCCATGCGCCCAATCGCGCCGTCGTGGGCATCACGCAGCGACCGGCCGGACGCCGCATTCACGGTGAAATGGAGCGGTTTCCGCGCTCAATGACCCGGCCTCGTGTGTGTCAGTGTGTATCACTATCCGGGGCGGAAACCGCGGAAAGAAAGATGCCAGCAAACCCTTGATGTGCCGGCGTTATTTTGGTTGAGCGAGACGTACTGGAAACCAACATTCTCCTCTAATTCCTGCGCAAACGCGCGAATTATAGCGAAGCTATTCGCCGCGCGGCTGGTGCGGGAGGTCCGCGCTGAACGCGTGCTGGTCGGCTGCAAGGGCCAAACGGGCTAATGCCGGAAGGGACTTAGCGCCGGTTTTCTTCATGATCGAGGCGCGGTGAGTCTCGACTGTCCGCTGGCTGATGCCGAGATCGGCGGCGATGTTCTTGCTGGGGTGGCCGGCGAGGACCAGGTCCATGATCTGCCGTTGTCGCGGCGTGAGAGCCGCAATGTGATTCGCCGCCATCTCCCGCCAGGCGAGCGATTTGTCCGAATCTCGGGATTGCTCGAGCGCGCGTTCGACACTGGCGCGCAGGTCGCTGTGATTGAACGGCTTCTCTATGAAATCCAAAGCGCCCGCCTTCATGGCTTGTACCGCCATCGGCACGTCGCCATTGCCTGTGATCAGGATGGCTGGCAACCGATGGCTCGAACGGGCTTAGGCGCTGCAACAATTCAACGCCGCCCATTCCAGGCAGGTATGCATCGACCAGCAGGCAGGCCTCGTGGCCTGGATGATAGGCTTCGAGGAAGGCCTCGCAAGTCGCGAAATCCTCGACGGCGCGCCCGTCCGCCTCGAGCATCTTGCGGAGCCCCTCACGGATATGGCTGTCGTCGTCGATGACGAAGATGACCTGCCCGAGATTGTTGGCCCCTTCACTGGAGAGATGTTGGACGGGTGGAGAATGCCCTGCGGCTCGCGACGCGGGCAGAAGGCATTGGACGGCCTTAGTAAGCTCCTTCAACCGCACAGGCTTGTTGAGTTGGACGCAGTCATGACGCGCAATATTGCGCAGCGTGCCTGTCGATATATCACCGGTCAGGATGATGACAGGGATCCGACGATGAAGTTGCGAATCTCACATCGTCCGCAAGAAATGATCACGGCGTACGGTGAAGCGCCACAATCCGAATTTGAGCGACGACGAGCCGCTGTTCAGCGCGAGAATGGGAAGTGCTAGTCCGGCTTCTATCATCTCGCACCGGCTGGAAGGATGAGACTCACAGAGTCCAGCGCCAATCGCGGACCTCCGGCATGTCGTCGCCATGCTCGCCGACATAGAGCTTGTGACGCTCCATCATGGTCCAATAGCAGTCGCTCGCCTTCTGCACCTGATCGGCGAGCCGCGGAATGCGCTGGATGGCGTCAAAGGCAAGTTGGTAGCGGTCGAGATTGTTGAGCACCACCATGTCGAAGGGCGTGGTCGTCGTCCCTTTCTCCTTGTAGCCGCGTACATGGATGTTGTCGTGATTGTGCCGCCGGTAGGTCAGCCGATGGATAATCCCTGGATATCCATGAAACGCGAATATCACGGGCTTGTCGCGGGTGAAGATTTCGTCGAAATCCCGGTCTTCGAGACCGTGCGGATGCTCAGTCTGCGGCTGCAGCGTCATCACAGGTCGACCACGTTGACGACGCGGATGCGAATGTCCGGCACATATTCGCGCAGCAATGTCACCGCTGCCAGCGCCTCGAGCGTGGGCACGTTGCCGGCGCAGGCCATGACCACATCGGGGTCGCCCGCATCGTTGCTCGCCCACTGCCAGATGCCTATTCCGGCCGCGCAATGGCGGGCCGCCGATTCAATGTCGAGCCACTGCCATTCCATCTGCTTGCCGGCAATGATCAGGTTGACGCAATCCCGACTTCGGAGACAGTGATCGGCAACCGACAGCAGGCAATTGGCGTCCGGCGCCAGATAGATGCGCTTCCGGCCATACGCCACTTGCCGTCGGCGAGCCGGCACGCCTACCAGTTTTTTGAGGCGACTTCCTTCATCACCTCGATCTCAAGATCGCGTTCGACAACCAGCTTCTTCAGCCGAGCATTCTCCGCCTCAAGCTGCCGCAGGCGCCGCACATCGTTCGCCTCGAAACTGCCGA
>Ga0265313_10000033_pt1 | contig 128053 bp, 122 predicted proteins | sample 4123metaG_FD_203122 | JGI IMG/M metagenome (GOLD analysis project Ga0265313, IMG submission 203122) | Rhizosphere microbial communities from Carex aquatilis grown in University of Washington, Seatle, WA, United States - 4-1-23 metaG | ecosystem: Host-associated > Plants > Roots > Rhizosphere... | reverse complement strand
TCCACTTGCAGAGCCGTGAGCAAGATGATCACGGGTGACCCAGTCATTCCGGCTTGATCTGGGCAAACTTGACGACCTTGGCCCACTTGGCAGTCTCGTTCGCTACCACTTTGCCGAAATCGGCTGGCGTGCCGACGAGCTCGGCACTGCCGAGATCGGCAAACCGCGCCTTGATCTTGGGATCGGCCAATGTCGTGTTGACGGCCTTGTTGAGGATGCCGATCACGTCGGAAGGCGTGCCCTTCGGCGCACTGATGCCAGTGATGCCCGTCACTTGATAGTCCGGCAGAAACTGCGTCATGGTCGGCAGGTTCGGCAGCACGTCCATCGGTTTATCCGAGGTGACCGCCAATCCGCGCAACTTGCCGCCGCGGATATAGCCGAGTGACGACGGGATCGGATCGAACATCACCTGCACGCGGCCGCTGAGCAGATCGGCCTGTGCCGCGGTCTCGCCGTGATACGGAACGTGCAGCATGTCGATTCCGGCCATCATCTTGAACAGCTCGGCGGCCATGTGGGTGAGATTGCCGATGCCGGTCGAGGCGACATTGATCTCGCCGGGATGTGCTTTGGCGTAAGCGATGAATTCCGGAACGGTCTTTGCCGGAAACGAAGGATTGACGACCATGACGAACGGCGAGCCGCCGATGCTGGCGACCGGCACGGTGTCGCGAATGAAATTGTATTTGAGATCGGGATAGAGCGAAGCGTTGATCACGTTTGGCGCGATCACCAGCAGCAGCGTGTAGCCGTCGGGTGCGGCGCGGATCATCAGTTCGGTCGCGATGTTGCCGCTGGCGCCGGGCCTGTTATCGACCACGATCGGCTGGCCGAGCAGCGGCGACATCTTATTGGCCACCAACCGTGCATAAACGTCCGGCGTGCCGCCGGCGGGCAGACCGACAATCAGGCGTATCGGCCGCGTCGGATAGGTGACCGCCATCGCGGGGGGGGACCAGGCCGATGCGGCAGCCGCTGCGGTAACGGCCTGCAACACCTGTCTGCGAGAAAGTTTTGCGGAAAAATTCATCGTGACACCGGATCGCACCGCTTTGAGACTTGTCGGATTATTCGACCTTGATGTTGGCAAACTTGATGACCTTGCCCCACTTGGCGACCTCTGCCGCGGTGAATTGGCCGAACGCGGCGGCCGAGCCGGGAAGTGCCGTGCCGCCGAGATTGGCGATCTTCGCTTTCATTGCGGCGTCCGCCAGGCCCAATTGGATTTCGTGGTTGAGCCGTTCAATGAGGTTGGGCGGGACGTTCTTCGGCGCGACAAGGCCGATCCATTGGCTGGCGTCGAAGCCCGGCACGACGGTGCTTACCGTGGGCACATCGGGCAGCAAGGCGGAGCGTGCCGTGGTCGTTACCGCCAGCGGGCGCAGGCCGCCGGACCTGATCTGCTCGATGGTCAACAAAACCGTGCCGACCACGCCCTGGACCTGACCGCTGAGCGCATCGGTGATGGCCTGCGGGCCGCCGCGATAGGCGACAAAGACGATGTCGGTGCCGCTCATCATGTTGAACAGCTCGCCGGCGATATGCTGCGGCGAGCCGACGGGTGGTGTGCCGATGTTGAGCTTGCCCGGATTGGCCTTGGCGTAGGCGATCAGCTCGGGAAGCGTTTTGGCCCGAAACCCGGCGCTCACAGTCATCACCATCGGAAAGCCAACGAGTCCGCCGACCGGTACGAAATCGCGCAGGAAGTCGAATTTGAGATGATGATAGAGGGTGGCGTTGATGCTGTCCGAGGCGCTGACCAGGAGCAGGGTGTAGCCATCCGGCGCAGCGCCCGCTACTGCCTCTGCGGCGATCGCGCCGCTCGCGCCGTTGCGGTTATCGACAAAGAAGGTTTGGCCAAGCCGCCGCGACAGCCAGTCGGCGGCGAGCCTTGCGATCACATCGGGAGCACTGCCGGGAACGGCGCCGACGATGACCCGCACCGGCCGCGCCGGGTAATCGAGCGCGCGGGCGCGCGTTCCCAATACCGGCATCGCGGCGCCGGCTGCGGCGAGATGGAGAAAGCTTCTGCGGCGGAGATGCACAAAACGCTCCAATCGCGCCGGCGCCGGCGCGTTCAATCGAGCTTGATCTTGGCGAAAGCAACCACTTTGGCCCATTTCTCGGTGTCGGCGGCGATCAGCTTCTGAAAGTCGGCGCGCGAACTGGCAAATGCCGGCGCACCGAGCGTCTCGAGCCGCGCCTGGAAGGCCGGATCGGCCAGTGCCGTGTTGACCTCGCCGTGCAGCTTGTCGAGGATTTCATCCGGCGTATGCGCGGGCGCGCCAAGCCCCTGCCACCCGCTCGCTTCGTAGCCCGGCACAGTCGCGGCGATGGGTGGCACGCCGGGCAGCGAGCCAAAAGGCGCCGCAGTGGTCACTCCGAGCGCGCGCAGCTTGCCGGCTTTGATGTAGCCGATCGACGACGTCACCAGATCGAACATCGCCTGGAGGCGGCCGCTCATGAGATCGGGCAGTGCCGGCCCGGTGCCGTGATAATGGACCGGCACGAGCTGCACCCCGGTCATCATTTCGAACAGCGAACCGTACATGTGCGGTCCGCTGCCGGGACCGCCGGTGCCCATATTGAGCTTGCCGGGATTGGCCTTGGCGTAGGCGATAAACTCGGCAACGGTCTTCACCGGCAGCGACGGATGCACTTCGAGTACGCCGCCGGCGCGCGACATGCTCGCGACCGGAGTGATATCGCGGATGAAATCGTAGTCGAGGTGCCGGTAGAGCGATCCGTTCCACGCGTTGATGGTGGTGATGTTAAGGAGCGTGTAGCCGTCGGGTGGCGCCTTGGCGACGTAGCCGGTGGCGATATTCATGGCCGCGCCGGGCCGGTTCTCGACGACAAACGCCTGGCCGAGGCGTTCGGACAGGCGTTGCGCGATGAGCCGCGCCAGAATGTCGGCGGCGCCCGATGGTGCAAAGCCGACGATAACGCGCACCGGCCGCGACGGATAAGACGCTGCTGCGCGCGCGGTCTGCACGAACGGTGCAAGCACGGGTAGCGCTGCGGCGCCTGTGGTCAGCCTCAAAAATTCACGTCGGCGAAATATCATTCGCCAATTCTACCCGAATGCCCGGCCGCTGACAGGTGCCGTAGTGGGACATTTCGCTCCATGGCGCTATACTTGACGGCGAGAGCCGAACCGGCCGCAGAAATATGCCACGGGAGACGAGCGATGGCATCGATCGACCAATTCAACGAGCACTGCTGGAAAGATGTCGTTCCCGAAAGCGATATGAAGCTCTACGCCGGCTGGCGGCGCGAAACGTTCGTCGGACCGCGACCGGCCCTGCTGGCGATCGATCTCTACGACCTCGTCTACCGCGGCGGCCCGATGCCGCCTGCCGAGATCAACGATCGCTATATCAACACCTGCGGAATTTTCGCGCATCGTGCCATCGCGCCGACCAAAAAGCTGCTCGCGGCGGCGCGCCGCGCCGGCATTCCGGTTTTCTTCTGCACCCAGGAGACGCGTCCCAATAACCGGCCGCCCGGCGCGGTCTCGACCCGGCGCAAGGCCGACGTGCCGGTGGATGGCTATGCCATCTATCGTGAGTTCACTGTCGAGCCCGACGACATTCTCATCACCAAACAGCGCGCCAGCATCTTTCAGGGCACGCCGCTTTATTCGCACCTGTCGATCCTCGGCGTGAACAGCCTCATCGTCTGCGGCGAAAGCACGTCCGGCTGCGTGCGCGCCAGCGTCGTCGACGGCTACTCCAGCGGCTATCACGTCAGCGTCGTGGAAGAGTGTACCTATGACCGCGCCGAATTGACCCACAAGGTCAATCTGTTCGACATGCATCACAAATATGCCGATGTGATGCACGTCGACGAGGTTCTGGCGCATCTGGATTCGCTGAGCCTGCCGCGTGCCGCGGAGTAGGAGAGCTGCGGGCGCCGCGGGTCTTGCGTTATTTGCCGGCGCGATCTTCGCGATGCTTGAAGTTTGCGCGCCGGCATTCGCAAAAAAACGGTTCCGTCAGCTTTGCCGGCAAACCATAGCGGCGGCGAATTAGGCATTCTTGGAGCCTTGCCTTTGACGCCGGGCGTGCCACGCGCTAACCGCATCGCCCTGGCAGGCGGCGGCGCAGGCGGAACGGAATGCTTCGGATTGATAATCTTATCTTTGACGCCTGGGGCCGGCGCTTTTTCGATTCGGCGAGCGTCACGGTTCCCGCCGGCACCAAGGTCGGTCTGGTCGGGCGCAACGGCATCGGCAAATCGACGCTGTTCAAGCTGATCAAGGGCGAACTTGTTCCGCAGGGTGGCGACATTGAGCTGCCCAAGCGCGCCCGGATCGGCTCCGTCGATCAGGAGCACCCCGCAACGCCGGTGAGCCTCTTGGACACGATTTTGGCGGCCGACACCCGGCGCGATGCGCTCCATTCGCAACTGGAGATCGCGGCGCCCGAGGAACTCGCCGAAATCTATCACGAACTCAATGCCATCGACGCCGATCGTGCGCCGGCCCGCGCGGCGGAGATCTTGAGCGGTCTCGGCTTTGCCAATGACGATCTGCACCGCGCCATGGCGGAGTTCTCCGGCGGCTGGCGCATGCGGGTGGCGCTGGCGGCGGCTCTGTTCGCCGAGCCGGACCTGCTGCTGTTGGACGAGCCCACCAACTACCTCGATCTGGAAGGCGCGTTGTGGCTCGAAGCGCGGTTGAAGAAATATCCCCACACCGCGATCATCGTGAGCCACGATCGCGAGCTTCTCGATAACTCGGTCGATGCCATCCTGCACCTAAGCACCGGCAAGCTGACGCTTTACTCGGGCGGCTATAGCCAGTTTGAAACGCAGCGCGCCGAAAAGACCAGGCTCCAGGTCGCGACACGCGCCAAGCAGGAGGCCGAACGCGAGCACCTGCAGAAATTCATCGATCGCTTTCGCGCCAAAGCCAGCAAGGCGACGCAGGCCCAGTCGCGCATCAAGCGCCTCGCAAAACTCGAGCCGATCGCGGCTCCCGTCGAGGAGCGCGTTGCGCCGTTCATCCTGCCGTCGCCGCGCCGTCCGTTGGCGCCCCCGCTCATTCAGCTCGAGGCCGGTGCGGTCGGCTACGATGGCTCGCCGGTGCTGCGCGGCCTTAATCTGCGGCTCGACGTCGACGACCGTATCGGTCTCCTCGGCGTCAACGGCGCCGGCAAAACAACATTCGCCAAGCTTTTGGCCGGCGCGCTGCCGCTGCAATCCGGACAAATGGTCCGCGAGAACCGAATCAAGGTCGGCTGGTTTCATCAGCACCAGATCGAGGCGCTCGATCCCGAGGACACGCCGCTCGACATCATTCGGCGCGCGTTGCCGGACGATGCCGAGTCAGTGCGCCGCTCGCGGCTGGCGCAGTTTGGACTGTCATTCGACAAGCAGGATACGACGGTCGCCAATCTGTCGGGCGGCGAGCGCGCGCGACTGCTGCTCAATCTGGTCGCGATGACTGAGCCGCACCTTCTGATCCTCGATGAGCCGACCAACCACCTCGACATCGACAGCCGACGCGCGCTGCTCGACGCGCTCAACGATTACGAAGGCGCGGTCATTATCATCACCCATGATCGTTCGCTGATGGAACTGGTGGCGGATCGGCTGTGGCTGACGGCCGACGGACATATCAAGGCTTTCAAGGGCGACATGGACGATTACGCGCGCTTCGTCCTGGAGCGAGCGAGGTCGGGTAGCCGGCCGTCACAGGATGACGAAACAGGCGCTGCACGGCCGCAAGGGGGCCGCGAGGAGGTGGCCGATGCAAAGGCCGTCCTGACGCGGGATCAGGCGGCCGCTCGCCAAGCCCGTTACGCCGCAAAAAAGGCCGCGAAACTCAAGCGCCGTGAGAGCCGCTAGCGGGGAAGTGTCCGCTCGAAGGCGGCCGCGCGGGAAGGCGATGTTCGCCGGCATTTCGCCCGCAGCTGCGTCCTTCAGCCAAGCTCATAACGATCGCAGTGTGCTAACCTGAGCCGTTAGCGCATTGCATGGGAAATCCGGGGCGACACATGAACGGAGACAAGGAGTTCGCACATTCCCTCGCGGACTTTTTGGCATTGCACACCGAGCAATCGTCCGGATACCTGTTTCATCTTATTCGGAATTTCTTGCGTGGCGCGGCCAAACTTCCCCGTCTCGAAGCTGCAGAAAAGAAACAAATTATCACCAGGCTGACGGCGGAGGTGGCGGCGCACAACAATGTGCCGAGCTTCTTCCAAAGCTATCTGCTGAGCCATTTGCAGCAGGAGACGTGGCCGCCTCAGGTGACCTTCTACGCATCGCGCTATCTCTGCCGCTCAAGCGACCGCTTCGTCTCATGGTCGCGGCGGCAACGGCTGTTTGCCGAACTTGCGGGGGAGGCCATCAGCGGGACCGAGCTTGGCTTCGGCCAAAATCTGTACAGCCAGGGCGTAGGCCATGTGTTTCGCTGGCGTGGCGTCGCCTGTTTCAAGACGGTACACGATCTTGCGATCTACCAGATGCTTATCGAAGAACTGCGGCCGCGCACCATCATCGAACTGGGCTCCGGCGTCGGCGGATCGGCGCTGTTTCTTGCCGATCTATGCGCGTCGTTCGGTCTGACCACGCAGATCATCTCCGTGGACAAAGACATCGGAGAGGTTTCCGACCCGAGGATCGAGTTCGTTCAAGCCGATTGCCAGGGGTGGCTTGAAGAAACGGCGAAATCGACTCGTGAATTCCAAAGGCCTTGTCTTTTGGTGGAGGATTTTCACGGTGACCTTGGCGATGCTTTCGGCTCCATCGACGCCATTCTGCAAGTGGGCGATTATCTCTTCATCGAAGACAGTCTTAAAAAACAGGCGCAAATCGGCGAGGCGCTCGCAAACCGTCCGTATTCGATCGACTCCAAGTTCACCGACTTTTTCGGCATCAATTGCACGAGCGCAATGAACAGCATACTCATCAAAAACGGCGATGCGGACCCGTCGCAGGCGCGACGGGAGCAGCAGCGTCTGAAGGAGCAAGACCGCGCCTGGCGCCAGCGAAATCAAGCCAAGTCGTAGCGGTTGCGCTGTCAGCGTCATGGCGGAGTGGGGGCCTACCATGGATCACGGCACGAACCGCCCTTTCGGCAATGTCGAACAGGCGATAGCGGCGCTCAACGCCAATCGTCCGCTCGAGGCGGAGCGGATTGCTCGCGACGTGCTTAAGAATGAACCGCGACACGCCGGCGCATTTCGCGTTCTCGGCTATGCGTTGCTGATGCAAAACCGGGCCCAGGATGCCGTCGCAGCGCTCGAGGCCGCCGTGCGCGATAGTCACGATCCGGAGCTCGAGACCGAATTTGCAATCGCGTTGCGGCATGCCGGCCGGCATGAGGAAGCGCTGCACCAGCTAAAGCGCACGATCAAACGTAAGCCGCCATACGCTGCCGCATTTCACGAGCTCGGCTGCCTGCTGGCAGCGATGAAGCGCTATGACGAGGCGATCGCAGCATTCAAGCGCGGACTGGAAATCGCGCCGATGACGCCCGAACTGTCGATTCAGCTGGGTTATGCCTATCTCAACAGCGCCAGTTTCACAGATGCCAAAATCGCCTTCGACAATGCGCTGCATATTGCGCCAGCATCCCGTGATGCGCGGTTCGGCATGGCCATGGCGCAGCAGGAACTTGGCGAATTTGAACAGGCGGCCGAGGATTTGCGGCGCTGCTTGATGGCAACGCCCGATGACCCTATGGCCTTGCTTGGCCTCGGCAACTGTTTGCTTGCGCTTGGACAACACGACGCCGGCTACGAGTATTTCCGTGCCGCCGTACGGGGCGAGGACCCAAGGCGTTACGGTATGGCGCTCGGCTCGTTAGTGAAGGCCGCTCAGGGCCGGTTTTGGCTTAAGCCGAGCGACGCCGCCCGCTTTTTGCGCGAGAGGAATGCTAGCGCTTCGGCGCCCTGAACTGGTGACGATAGACATCGGTTTCGGTTTTGATCGCGCTTCTCGTGGCAAGGCGACGCGCTATATCGGCCACCGAAAGTTTTTCGCAACTGCCTGACCATGCTTCGCGCTTGACCGGCAGGCATTGTGCCACCGGTGTGCCCTTGGGCAGCACGCCATTGAAGTTCATGTCGTGCCAGCGTGCAGGAAAATTGACAAAAGCTGCGGTGAAGCTGTCGCAATCGACCAGACCGGTCAGCGTCGTGAACGGCAAGTCGGTGCGATTGAGCGGATGGGTAAACAGCATGGAATATCCTTCCGGCGCCTCGATGGTCCAAAAATTGTTGAACTTGATGATGAACCGGTCCTCGTCGCGGAATGGCGCTCCAGGAATCTGGCTGGGATCATGAAAATCGATGGGCGAATGGGGATATTTGCCGACAAAGCCCGGCGGCATTTCGGATTTCCACGTGAACTCGCCGTCGCGCACCACGAGATCAGCGGCCAGCGGAATCAAGAATCCGTAGGTCATCGCGTCGATGAACGGCGGACATTTTTTGACCGTGTGATCCGCCGTACCCATGCTGGGATTGAAAGCCTGGGACGGCATGGACTTGAACCAATCGGGCAGGCCGAGCACCGCTGGAATCGGCTGCGGCAGAACTCCCTCGAGCTCCGGCGGGCAGCGGAACCTTAAGTTCATTTCCCGTGGCTGATTCATTGGGGGAGTTTATGTGTATAAACATTGCTCTTCCATCCGTAAATTTTTCATATCCAGCGTCTTCCGGAACATTCCGGCAACCACGGCACTCGCCATCCCTGGCGGCAGCGGGTAGCGCCCACGGCCGGTGCAGCCAGACTGCGATCCGCGGGCAAGATTCGACAGTCCGGCACCGGCGCCACGTTCAGGTTGCGCCTGTCGGGTACTTGTCTATATAAGGCCACAACTTCACACGCGGATCTTGGCCCCTTACAGGAGCCGTCCGGTGCCTACCCCTCCCTCGGAGGGGTGGGCTCATCGGTCCGCGGCGGATCAACCGGAGAATATATATGGCGCTGCCCGACTTCAGCATGCGCCAGCTTTTGGAAGCTGGCGTGCACTTTGGCCATCAGGCCCACCGTTGGAACCCGAAGATGGCGGAATACATCTTCGGCACCCGCAATAACATCCACATCATCGATCTGACCCAGTCCGTGCCGATGATGCACCGGGCGCTGCAGGCGGTCAGCGATACGGTGGCGCAAGGCGGCCGCATCCTGTTCGTCGGCACCAAGCGCCAGGCACAGGATGCCGTTGCCGAGGCCGCCAAAAAGTCGGCGCAGTATTACGTCAATTCGCGCTGGCTCGGCGGCACGCTGACCAACTGGAAGACGGTCTCGAATTCGATCAAGCGGCTGCGCAAGCTCGAAGAGATGCTGTCGTCCAACGAGGCGCAGGGCTACACCAAGAAGGAACGACTCACTTTGCAGCGCGAGCGCGACAAGCTCGACCGCGCGCTCGGCGGCATCAAGGACATGGGCGGGCTGCCTGACCTGTTGTTCGTGATCGACACCAACAAGGAAGATATCGCGATCAAGGAGGCGCGGCGCCTTAACGTCCCGGTGGCCGCGGTGGTGGACACCAATTGCGATCCGAACGGCATCACCTACGTGATGCCCGGCAATGACGACGCGAGCCGCGCGATTACGCTCTACTGCGATCTCGTCGCCAAGGCGGCCATCGACGGCATTTCGCGGGCGCAGGGCTCCCACGGCGTCGATATCGGCGCTCAGGCGGAGCCGGTCGTCGCCGAGGAATTGCCGGCCGAAACCAACAAGCTCGGCTTCGAGCCGTTGTCGGGGCCGCGCGGCGTTGCCGACGATCTGAAGAAGCTGCCCAGCGTGTCGCCGGCGATCGAGAAGAAGCTCAACGACCTCGGCATCTTCCACTATCAGCAGCTTGCCGAATTATCGCCGGCCGCCACGCATAAAGTCGGCGAAGAGGTCGGACTGCCCGGCCGTGTCGACGCCTGGGTCAACAAGGCAAAACAGCTGACTGCCGAAGCCGAGTAGCTGTCATTCCGGGGCGCGCCGAAGGCGCGAGCCCGGAATCCATAACCGCTCAGTCTGCGGTTACCCAACGTCCGCGCCGTAATTATATGGGCTGTGAATGGATTCCGGGCTCCTCGCTTCGCTCGGCCCCGGAATGACGAAATAGGAATCATTCAATGACCGCGAACATCACTGCCAATATGGTCAAGGAGCTTCGGGAAAAGACCGGAGCCGGCATGATGGACTGCAAGGCCGCGCTCGCGGAGTCTGGTGGCGACTCCGAGGCCGCGGTCGACTGGCTGCGCAAAAAGGGCCTGTCCAAGGCGGCCAAGAAGGCCGATCGGGTAGCGGCAGAAGGTCTGATCGGCTCTGCGCTGAACGCCAACAAGGGCGTGCTGGTCGAGGTCAATTCCGAGACCGATTTCGTCGCGCGCAACGACCTCTTCCAGGGTCTGGTGAAGATGATCGCCGATGTGGCGCTCACCGCCGGGCCCGAAGTCGACAAGATCCTTGCGACCCGCATCGGCGACCGCACGACGGCTGACGCGATCACCGAGACCGTCGCCAAGGTCGGCGAGAACATGACATTGCGCCGCGCCGCCGGGCTTTCAGTCGGCAAGGGCGTGGTGGCGAGCTACATGCACAACTCGCCGGGCGACGGGCTCGGACGCATCGGCGTGATCGTGGCGCTCGAATCGGCCGGGAAGACCGATGAGCTCAAGGCGCTTGGCCACCAGGTCGCGATGCACGTGGCCGCGGCCAATCCGCAAGCCCTCGATCCGTCGGGCCTGTCGGCGTCGGCCATCGAGCGGGAGCGCGCCATCCTATCCGACAAGGCGCAGGGCAAGCCGGCCAACGTGGTGGAAAAGATCGTCGAGTCGGGGCTGAAGACCTTCTACAAGGACGTCTGCCTGCTCGATCAGCCATTCATTCACGACGACAAGAAGAGCGTCGCGCAGGCCCTCAAAGAGAGCGAGGCTACAGTGGGCGGCCCGATCAAGGTCACCGGCTTCGTGCGCTTTGCGCTCGGCGAGGGCATCGACCGGCCGGCCGGCGATTTCGGTGGAGAAGTCGCGGCACTGGCCAGCACGCACTGAGCCGGCGCTCTCGCCTGTTGGGTTTGACGGGCAAATGCGATAGCCCTAGCCAGTCGCGGCCGGAATCGGCTGTGATGCAGGCACCGCCTTTGCGCGGCACCGCGAGCGGACAGTTCTCATGGCGAAGCCGAAATACCGTCGCGTGATCGTCAAGCTCTCGGGCGAGGCGCTGAGCGGTCCGGAGAAATTCGGCATCCATCAGCCGACCATCGATCGCTTCGCCGCCGATCTCATCGCAGCGCACGCGCTCGGCATTGGTTTGGGCGTCGTGGTCGGCGGCGGCAATGTCTTGCGCGGGGCGCAGATTTCCGCCGATGGACTGTCACGGACGACCGCGGATGTGATGGGTATGCTGGCTACGGTCATGAACGCGCTGGTATTGGAAGCCGCCATCGAGCGGGCAGGGGTCAGTGCCCGCACCATGTCGGCGCTGTCGATGCCGCAGGTCTGCGAGACCTACGAGCGTCAGCGTGCGCTCCGGCATCTCGAAGACAATCGGGTCCTCGTATTCGCCGGCGGCACCGGCAATCCCTATTTCACCACCGACACCACCGCGGTGCTGCGCGCCGCCGAGATGGGCTGCGAAGCCGTGCTCAAGGCGACGGATGTGGATGGCGTCTATACGGCCGACCCGAAGCGCGATCCGAGCGCGACCCGCTATCAGCAGCTCGATCACCAGGAGGCGCTGGACCGCCGGCTCCGGATCATGGATGCGACGGCGTTCGCGCTTGCCCAGGAAAACCGCATGCCTATCATTGTGTTCTCGATCCTTGAACAGGGTTCCATTGCCAACGTCCTGCTGGGGAAAGGGCACTTTACCATCGTCGGTTGACGATGCCGTTTGGGGGGGCAGCAGGCCGCCCGGCCCCACGCAATCAGGATGGTTGGGGCGGTCTCGGGCTATAGAGCACTACTCGCGGAGGACGCCATGGCAGCTGATGGATTCGATCTCAACGATCTCAAGCGCCGCATGCAGGGGGCGCTTGCCTCGCTCAAGACGGAATTATCAGGCTTGCGCACCGGACGCGCCTCGACCGCACTGCTCGACCACGTCCAAGTCGAGGCCTATGGCAGCAATATGCCGCTCAATCAGCTGGCGACCATCAGCGTACCGGAGCCGCGTCTGCTGAGCGTTCAGGTCTGGGATCGCTCGATGGTTCACGCAGTCGAGAAGGCGATCTCGGCCGCCAATCTCGGCTTGACGCCGTCGACCGAGGGACAGGTGCTTAAGCTGCGCATTCCTGAGATGAACGAGGAGCGGCGGCGCGAAATCGTCAAGGTCGCGCACAAATATGCTGAAGCCGCGCGCGTGGCGGTGCGGCACGTGCGCCGCGACGGCCTCGATCTTCTTAAGAAGCTCGAGAAAGAGCACAAAATCAGCGAAGACGAACAGAAGCGGCATGACGGCGAAGTGCAGAAAGCCACCGACTCATCCATTGCCGAGGTCGAGAAATTGCTCGCCGGCAAGGAAAAGGAGATCATGACGGTGTGAGCGACGCGGCAAGGGCGACAGATTCGGCACGCGGGCCGCTGGAAACGAGGATTGGCGGGTTCGAGACGCCTCGGCACGTTGCGATCATTATGGATGGCAATGGGCGCTGGGCGGCTGCGCGCGGCCTGCCGCGTGTCGAGGGTCACCGCCGCGGCGTCGAGGCTTTGCGCAAAACCGTGCGCGCGGCGCGCGAACTCGGCATCGGTTATCTGACGATTTTTTCTTTCAGTTCGGAGAACTGGTCGCGGCCCAAATCCGAAATCATGGACTTGTTGGGACTGCTGCGCCGTTTTGTGCGCAACGATTTGGCCGATCTGCACAAAAGCAATGTCCGGGTTCGCATTATCGGCGAGCGCGACGACCTCGACCGCGACATCCGCCTGTTGCTGGAGGAGGCCGAGGATCTGACGCGCAGCAACAGCGGACTGACGCTGGTCGTGGCCTTCAATTACGGTGCGCGCCAGGAAATTGCGCGCGCGGCGCGCCGGTTGGCGCAGGAGGTGGCCGCCGGCCGGATGGCGGCCGACGCCATCACGCCCGACCTCATTACCCGCAATCTCGATGCGCCGGACGTGCCCGATCCCGACGTGATCATTCGCACCAGCGGCGAGCAGCGACTGTCCAATTTCTTGTTGTGGCAGGCCGCTTACAGCGAACTGGTTTTCGTGCCGGTCAATTGGCCGGACTTTGACCGCGCCGCACTCGAATCCGCCATCGCCGAGTACCGTCGGCGTGAACGCCGTTTCGGCGGCCTGATCGCCCAGACCGGATCGTGACCGCCGAAGTCAATCGTGACGCGGCCCGGCGTCGCAACCTGATGCTGCGCGTGGCATCGGCAGCGGTCCTGGCGCCGGTCGTCCTGGTGGCGGGCTATTTTGGCGGTTGGTCTTTTTTCGCGCTCTGCGCGCTGGCGGCGCTCGGCATCTTCTGGGAATGGAGCCGGCTTGCTGGCATCGCCGATCGCGTAGTTCTGGCACCGGGCATCGCCGCGCTTGGAGCGGCGTTCGCCTTCACGGGCTTCGGTTATGCCACCGGTGCAATGGGCGCGGTTGCCGCCGGCGCGGTGTTGGCGGGGATTGCTGCATCTTTGACCGGTCCCACCGGTCGAAATTGGCCGGTGCGCGGAATATGGGCGGTCGGCGGCGTCATCTATGCGGGGGCCGCGTTTCTAGGCCCTGCGCTGCTGCGCCGCGACGCCGAATTCGGCTTTGCGGCGTTCCTCTTCCTGGCGTTGACCGTCTGGGCGACCGATACCTCCGCCTTTGCGGCCGGCCGTGCTATCGGCGGTCCCCTGTTGTGGCCGAAGGTGAGCCCGAACAAGACCTGGTCGGGCGCCTTCGGCGGGCTCGCCGGGGGGGTTGCCGCCGGAACGCTGGTCGCCTATGCGGACGGGTTGAGCCGGCTGGCGGTAGTAGGAGTAATCGCGTTGGTGCTTTCAGCCTTGGCGCAAGCGGGGGATCTGCTTGAATCCGCTATCAAGCGGCATTTCGGCGCCAAGGACACGAGCCAGCTTATCCCAGGTCATGGCGGCCTGATGGATCGGCTCGACGGTTTTCTGGTCGCCGCCGCGGCTGCGCTTCTGATTGGCATCGTGCACCAAGGCACGGCTGCTGCCGCCCACGGCCTCCTGGTATGGTAGGCGCGATGACACATGCACAGCCGTTGGCCAAAGTCGGCGCCAAGGCCGGAACGTCCGCCGCGCCGCGCCGCGTAACACTGCTTGGCGCGACCGGTTCGATCGGCTCGAGCACGATCGACCTGCTGCGGCGCGATCCTGGACGCTACGAGGTCGAGGCCATCACCGCGTATCGCAATGGCGCGGCGTTGGCGCGGCTTGCGCGTGACCTGCGCGTGCGGTTTGCGGCGGTAGGCGACCCCGACGCGTTTGCTGAGCTCAAGGAAGGACTGTCCGGTTCCGGCATCGAAGCAGGTGCGGGTCCTGGCGCGATGGTGGAAGCGGCGGAGCGTCCGGCAGATTGGGTTATGGCTGCGATCACGGGCGCGGCCAGTCTGAAACCGACGCTGGCTGCGGCCGAGCGCGGCGCGACAGTGGCGCTCGCCAATAAGGAGTGCCTGGTTTGCGCCGGCGCACTGTTCATGCGGCGTGCCGCGGCAGCCGGCGCCAAGGTTCTTCCGGTTGATTCCGAGCACAACGCGATTTTTCAGGCGCTGAGCGCGGGACGGCGCGAAGAAGTGCGCCGAGTTATCCTGACCGCCTCGGGCGGCCCGTTCCGCACGTATTCACCGGAACAGCTGCGCCACGTCACGCTGGAGCAGGCCCTAAAACACCCGGTCTGGTCGATGGGACCGAAAATCACCATCGATTCGGCGACGCTGATGAATAAGGGCCTCGAACTCATCGAGGCGCGGCACTTGTTCGCACTCGCTCCCGATGAACTCGACATCGTGGTGCACGCGCAATCCGTGGTGCACGGCCTCGTGGAGTATCGCGATGGGTCGGTCATCGCCCAGCTCGGTGCGCCGGACATGCGCATCCCGATCGCGCATTGCCTGGCGTATCCGGAGCGAATGGCCACGCCTGCGCAGCGGCTCGACCTCGCCCGCATTTCGAATCTGACCTTCGAAGAGCCCGATCCGGTGCGTTTTCCGGCGTTGCGCATTGCCCGGGCGGCGCTCGTCGCCGGCGGTGCGGCACCCACCGTGCTCAATGCCGCTAATGAAGTCGCGGTCGCCGAATTTGTCGGCAGGCGGCTTAGCTTTGCGGGGATTTCCGCGCTGGTCGAGGCCACCCTCGAGGCCGCCGAACGGGCCGGCGCGATGGCGGAACCACAATCGGTCGACCAAGCCGTCGCCATTGACCATACAGCAAGAAGGCTAGCGACCGAACTCTTGCCCGAAATTGCCGCAATGGCATCTTAGGCAAGGTTGGGGTCGGGCAGAACCGGGGCGTGGGACGAGTCATGGGGATGGATATTGTCTCGCATTTGCAGGCACTTCCGCACGATATCCTGCACTATCTCGTTCCCTTTGTGTTCGTCTTAAGCCTTGTGGTTTTTTTCCACGAGCTTGGCCATTTTCTGGTCGCTCGCTGGTGCGGCGTCAGAATCCTGGTTTTTTCGATCGGATTCGGTCCCGAATTGGCCGGTTTCTACGACCGCCACGGCACCCGCTGGAAAATCGCGGCGATTCCGCTGGGCGGCTACGTCAAATTCTTCGGCGACGACAGCGTCGCCAGCACGCCGGATCGCTCGCTGATCGAAAACATCGATCCGGCCGAACGCGAGCACAGCTTTGTTTTCCAGTCAGTTGCCAAGCGCGCCGCCATCGTGGTGGCCGGTCCGGTGGCGAATTTCATTTTGGCGATCGTGATTTTTGCCGGGATCTTCATGATCTTTGGCATGCAGACGCTGAGCCCGCGCGTCGATGAGGTGCAGCCCGGTAGTCCGGCCGCCGCGGCCGGCTTCAAGCCCGGGGACATGGTGCTGTCGATCGACGGGGACAAAATCGACAGCTTCGAGACGATGCAGCGGACCGTGTCCGACAGTGCCGGAACGGCCCTGAAGATTACGGTCGAGCGGAATGGCGCTCCAGTCGCGCTGACGGCAACTCCCGTCCTGCATCAGGAAAAGGACATATTCGGGAACGTCCAGCGCATCGGGCTCCTAGGCATTCGCCGCTCGCCGTCGCCGGGCGACGTGAAATACCAGCGGGTTTCGCCGCCGAAGGCGGTCTGGTTGAGCGTCCAGGAAACCTGGTTCGTGGTCGACAAGACGTTAACGTATCTCGGCCGGGTGGTTATTGGCCGGGAGCGGGCGAATCAACTGGGCGGCCCGATTCGAATCGCGCAAATGTCCGGACAGGTCGCGAGCATCAGCTTTGTGGCGCTGGTGCATCTTGCTGCGGTACTTTCGGTTTCGATCGGATTGCTCAACCTGTTTCCGATCCCGCTGCTCGATGGCGGCCACCTTCTGTTCTATGGAATCGAGGCGACGCGCGGCCGTCCGTTGTCGGAACGGGCCCAGGAAGTTGGCTTCCGGATTGGTTTCGCGATCGTTATCATGTTGATGATATTTGCAACTTTCAATGACATCGTTCACCTGAGGGCATCTTAGGCGAACGCTATGATTGCCGAATCTGGCAATCGGGACTGGGAACTGGGGAACGACAGGATCGGGGCAGAGCGAGGAGAAGACCACGCTGAACTGATGCTGATGCGGAGCTGAAGGGGATATCGAGGGACCCGCCTGACTGACTGGCGGGCGGGGCGGCTTCTAGGGGAATAAGGGCGCTTTGCGCATGAACATGTGGGTGCGGGTTAGGCGAGGGCTGGTTGTTGCCGGCGTACTCCTCGGCGTAAGCCTTGTCGGCTTTGCGCCCATTTCTGCTTATGCGGCACCGCGCCAGGAGGTCGGCGGCGCCACTCAGATCGTGGTGCAAGGCAATCGGCGCGTCGACACCGACACGATCCGGCAATATTTCAAGGCGGGTCCTGGCAAGCATCTTGATGCCGATCAGATCAATGCCGGCATCAAGGCGCTCTACGAGTCCGGGCTGTTCCAGAACATCAACGTGTCCACGCAGGGCAACCGCGTGATCGTGACGGTCGTCGAGGCGCAGGTCATTGACCGCGTCGCCTTCGAAGGCAATCACCGGATGAAGGACGAGCAGCTGCAGCAGGAGATACAGTCAAAGCCGCGCGGCACCCTGTCGCGTCCGGCGGTGCAGGCTGACACCGAGCGGATTATGGAAATCTACCGCCGCAACGGCCGATTCGACATTTCGGTGGTTCCACAGATCATCGAACGGCCGAACAACCGCGTTGATTTGATTTTCAAGATCAACGAAGGCGAGAAGATCGGCATCAAGGACATCATCTTTGTCGGCAACCACGCCTATTCGGCCTGGCGCCTCAAGGACGTGATCAAGACGGCCACGTCGGGTATCTTGAGCTTCCTGCAGACGACCGACGTCTACGACCCGGACCGTATCGAGGCGGATCGCGATCTGTTGCGCCGATTCTATCTCAAGCACGGCTATGCCGATGTGCAGGTCGTGGCGGCGACCGGCGTTTACGATCCCACGAAGAAGGGCTTCGTCATCACATTCACGATCGAGGAGGGCGCGCGGTACCGGTTCGGCAACATCGACATTCAATCCAACGTCCACGCCGTCGATGCCGCCACGCTGCGTTCGATCCTGATGACCCACAAGGGGGACATCTACAACGGCGATGCCGTGCAAAAGTCGGTCGAGGATCTGACCATAGAGATGGCGAGGCGCGGCTATCCGTTCGGCACGGTGCGTCCGCGCGGCGATCGCAACGCGGCGACCCACACGATCGGCGTTGCCTACGTTATCGACGAAGGCACGCGCGCCTATATCGAGCGCATCAACATCCGCGGCAACACGCGCACGCGCGACTACGTCGTCCGGCGCGAGATGGACGTCAACGAAGGCGACCCGTACAACCGCGCGCTCCTGGACCGCGCCGAGCGGCGGATCAAGAACCTTAACTTCTTCAAGTCGGTCAAGATCACCAGCGAACCTGGTTCGGCACCGGACCGCGTGGTGGTGAACGTCGACCTTGTCGAGCAATCGACCGGCGACTTCTCGGTCATGGGCGGGTTCTCGACGGCGGAAGGCTGGATGGTGCAGGCCTCCGTCTCCGAACGAAACCTGTTAGGTACGGGCCGCTTCGCCAAAGTGTCGGGGACTTACGGCGAGTACGTTCGCTCAGCCGAACTCGATTATGTCGAGCCGTATTTCCTCGATCAGCGCATCAGCGCCGGCATCGATCTGTTTGCGCGGCAAACGCTCGCCAACAACTATTTCTCGTACGGCACAGAGTCGCTCGGCGGCACGCTCAAATTCGGCATTCCGCTGCGTGAGGATTTTGCCGTGCAGTTGCGCTATTCGCTGTACACGCAATCGATCCAGCTGCCGACGTTCCTCGACGACTGTAACAACATCAATCCGAATTTCTCGACCAGCTTCCCGAACCTGCAAGCCCTGACGGCCGCTGGCGGCAATGCCGGAAATCTTTGGGGACCGCAGTTTGCGGCAAATTCGGCGGCAGGGTTGCAGACGGATTGCTATGCCCTCGGCCAGGCCTCGCTGCCAATCCGCACCGAGCTTGGGCTCGGCACCATCATAACGTCCAGCGCAGGTTACGGGCTGATCTACAACACGCTCGACAACAACAAGAACCCAACCAGCGGCCTCAACGTCAACTTTGGCCAGGATTTTGCCGGCCTTGGCGGCAACTCCTATTTCATTCGATCCGCCATCGACGTTCACGGCTATTACGAGCCGATCTCCGACCTCGTCAGCATCGTGCATCTGCAGGCGGGTGACATGATCGGCCTGCAGAAATGTCCGACGACGGACACGTGTACGTCCAATAACGGCTACGTGAGTATGCTGAACGACTTCAAGATGGGCCCGAACCTGGTTCGCGGATTTGCGCCTGCCGGCATCGGTCCGCGCGACATCACGCCGGGCACGTCGAATGACCTGGTCGGCGGCACGATGTACTGGGGCGCCAGCCTGGAATTCGATTATCCGCTGTATTTCCTGCCCAAGGACTCTGGATTTACCGGCGCTGTGTTCGTCGATTCCGGTTCGGTGTGGGGCTACAAGGCCGAGACGTCGAACTTGGCGACTGGAGAAATCAACGGCAACGTTCCTACTGTGGGCGGACTCCTGAACTGCTCCACCGCCACCGTCGGCGGTAACGGCTGCGGCATGCAAGTTGCCGATGACGCCAACGTTCGCCTGTCGGCGGGCGCCAGCATCATCTGGAACTCGCCGTTCGGCCCGCTACGGTTCGATTTTGCCTACCCGCTCTTGAAGAATTCGTACGATCGCACCCAGTTCTTCCAGTTCGGCGGCGGCACGCATTTCTGATGCGGCCGCGGCGCCGGGTGGGGCGAAAGCATGCCGGCCTTGCGGCAGTCCGATCATAAGCTGACGGTTGCCGAGATCGCCGGCCTGACTGGCTCGACGCTGCGGGAAGGCGACGACGCCGACCGGCGCATTGGCGATATCGCGTCGCTGGACACCGCCGGTGCCCGCGATATCTGCTTTCTCGACGATCCTGGACGGCTTGAGGAGCTGGCTCTGACTCGCGCCGGCGCCTGTTTCATCTCGCCGCGATTTGCCGCCTCGGCGCCGCCGCGCCTCACCGTGCTGCTCAATGAAGAGCCGTACCGCGCCTTCGTCACAGCAGCGCGCGCGCTGTTTTCCGACGCGCTGCGGCCATCGTCGATCTTTGCTGCGAGCGGCCGTTCCCAGGGCGCCCAGGTTCACCCATCGGCGCGGATCGAGGCCGGCGTAACCATCGATCCGCTGGCTGTGATCGGGCCGCGCGCCGAGATCGGTACCGGCACCGTGATTGGCGCCGGCGCAGCAATCGGTCCGGACGTGTGTGTCGGGCGCCATTGTGCAATCGGCCCTGGTGCCACCGTCATCAACGCGCTGATCGGGGATCGCGTCGTGTTCCAGCCCGGCGCCCGAGTCGGTCACGACGGCTCCGCCTACCGAGCGGGCTTGCCGCCTGTCGGCAAGGTTCCGCAGACCAGGCGCGTTATCGTGCAGGATGACGCGGAGATAGGAGCCAACGCCACGGTTGAGCGTGGTGCCACCCGCGATACGGTCATCGGCGAGGGCACCAAGATCGGCGGTCTCGTTCACATCGCCGACGGCGCGATAATCGGGCGTTTCTGCCTCGTCGGGGCGCAAAGCGGCATTGCCGGGGGCGTGACGATCGGGGATTTTGTTGTCATAAACGGACCGGCTGGTGTGGCCGAAAATACTGTGATCGGCGATGGCGCCAGCGTCGCAAAGGGCGGCACGGTGAGTATCGACCTCGCAGCGGGTGCGCGGTTTGACGGCGCGCCGGAACCGTCAGGGAGCGGGCAATGACCGGCGAAAGCGTCGAAGCCGTCGAGATCCTCGAGATTTTGCGGCTCTTACCGCATCGCTACCCGTTCGTGATGATCGACCGCATCATCGAGATCCGCGGCGATGACAGTTGCATCGGCATCAAGAACGTGACGATCAACGAGCCGCAGTTTCTCGGTCATTTTCCCGGAAATCCGGTCATGCCAGGGGTTTTGCTGATCGAAGGAATGGCGCAAACCGGCGCAGTCATCGTATTGCGGCTGCTTAAGCTGCGTGAATCCCATGCCATGTTCCTGCTGACCATCGACAAGGCGAAATTCCGCAGGCCGGCGATGCCAGGTGACAGGATCGAATATCATCTCACCAAGCTGAGAAATCGCCGGGGCATGTGGTGGTACCGCGCCGAGGCCAAGGTCGAAGGCAAGCTCATCTGCGAGGCCGAAGTCGGCGCCATGCTCGGCGGGGCTAGAACGTGATTGATCCGGCGGCGCGCGTTGCCGCTGGCGCGCGCATAGGTCAGGACGTGGAGATCGGGCCTTATTGCGTTGTCGGCCCTAACGTCGAGCTCGGCGACGGCGTGCGGTTGATCGCCCATGTCCATGTCACCGGCGTTACCGCGATCGGTGCCGGCACTGTTGTGTATCCGTTTGTGTCGCTCGGCACCCCGCCACAATCGGTGCATTACCGCGGCGGGCCGACACGCCTTGTTGTCGGGCCGCGCTGCGAGCTGCGCGAAGGTGTCACCATGAACACAGGCACCGAGGATGGCGGCGGAGTGACCAGCATTGGCGAGGGCTGCCTGTTCATGGTCGGCTGCCATGTCGGTCACGACTGTCATGTGGGTAATACCGTGACCCTGGCAAATAACGTCGTCCTCGGCGGTCACGTCGCTGTCAGTGACGACGTCTTTCTCGGCGGCCATGCCGCGATCCATCAGTATGTCCGCATCGGCGAGGGCGTCATGATGGCCGGTCTGTCTGGCGCCGCCGGCGATATCATTCCGTTCGGCTTTGCCAAGGGCCATATCGCCAACCTCGTTGGCTTGAACGTTGTCGGCCTGCGACGGCGCGGCGCGACGCGGCAGCAGTTGCATCGGCTGCGTGATGCTTATCGATCGCTGTTTTTCGGTGTGGGCGTGTTTGCCGAGCGCCTCGACGCCGTGGCACGCGATTTTGCGGACGATCCTCTCGTCGGCAAAATCGTCGCATTCATACGCGCCGGTGGTGACCGTCGGCTGATGCTGGCCCGCAGCAACCGCGAATCCGAAGAGCATCGCGACGATGCCAGCTGACGCCCAAGCCTTGCGCGGTGCGGAAGGCGGCCAGGGGAGGCCCGGCGAATCGATCGCCATCATCTGTGGCGGCGGCAGCTTTCCGGGCGCGGTAGCGGACGCAGTCGCGAGATCCGGCCGCCGCGCGGTGATGTTTGCGATCAAGGGCTGGGCCGATGCCGTACTCGTCGAACGGTATCCGCACCACTGGGTCGCGCTTGGTCAGGTCGGCCGATTTCGCCGGCTCGCCAACGACGAGGGCTGCCGGGATGCGCTGCTGATTGGCACGTTGCTGCGGCCGCCGCTGCGGCAGATCCGCCTTGATTGGCAGACCATCCGCTTGATGCCGCGCATCATCCGCGCGTTTCGCGGCGGCGACGATTGGCTGCTCTCAAGTATCGGCAAGATGATGGAGGAGGTGCTGGGGCTGCGGCTGGTCGGCCTGAACGAGGTTGCTCCCGACATCATTGTGCCCGAAGGTGTGCTCGGCCGCCATCAGCCTTCGCAGCGCGACCGCTCAGATATTATGCGCGCGCTTGATTTGATTGCCGTAATGGGGCCGTTCGACGTCGGTCAGGCCGTGGTCGTCGCCAACAACCATGTGCTTGCGGTTGAGGCGGCCGAAGGCACTGACAATCTGCTCCTTCGCCTTTCCGATCTGCGCCGCGAGGGACGCGTGACGGCTCCGGAGCGCGTCGGCGTTCTGGTCAAGGCGCCCAAGCCCGGCCAGGACCGGCGCTTCGACTTGCCGGCGATCGGCCCCGCGACCGTGCGCAATGCGGCGCATGCCGGCCTTGCAGGGATCGCTGTCGCCGCGGGAAGCACGATCATCGCCGATGCCGCCGAGACGGTCGCGGCTGCCGACAGCGCCGGCCTCTTTCTCATCGGCGTTCCCGAGGCGCGGGCATGACCGGCGCCAGCTCGCAGCAGCGGCCGCTTTCGCTTTATCTGATCGCGGCCGAGGAGTCGGGCGACGCCCTCGGCGCGGCGCTGGCGCTTGCGCTCATGGAGCGTGAGCGCGGCCGGCTTAAGCTTGCCGGTGTCGGCGGCCGGGCCATGGCGGCGGCCGGAATCGCCAGCCCGTTCGCGATCGATGACATCTCGATCGTTGGCCTCACGGCGATTCCGCGGCGCTTGCCGCTGATCTTGCGCCGCATCCGTGAGACCGCGGACGCTGTCATCGCGGCGCGACCGGATGCTCTCGTCATCATCGACAGTCCCGACTTCACTCACCGGGTTGCGCGTCGCGTGCGCCGCATGGTTCCGTCCATTCCCATTCTCGATTACGTCTCGCCGTCGGTCTGGGCGTGGCGGCCTTGGCGGGCGCGGTCGATGCGCGCCTACATTGATTGCGTGCTGGCGATCCTGCCGTTCGAGCCGGCGGCACATTTGCGGCTGGGCGGCCCGCCCTGCATCTATGTCGGCCATCCCATGATCGAACGGGTCGCCGAGTTGCGACCCAACGCGGACGAACTGAAGCGCCGCAACAGCGATCCCCCGGTAGTGCTGGTGCTGCCCGGCAGCCGCACCGGCGAGATCGGCCGCCTTCTGGCGATATTTGGAGCGGCCATTGCCCGCGTCGCCCAGCGGATTGGCCCCATGGACCTGGTCCTGCCGACAGTGCCGCATCTCTTCGACCGGGTGAGCGCCGAAGTTGCCGGCTGGACCGTGAGGCCGCGTGTGACAGTCGAGTCCGCGGAGAAATGGGCAAAATTTCGCGTGGCGCGGGCCGCGCTGGCGGCGTCTGGTACCGTTACACTCGAACTGGCGCTCGCCGGCGTTCCGATGGTCGGCGCCTATCGCCTGTCACTGATTGAGGAAGCGGTTGCCCGCGCGATGCGGTCGCGTGAGATTTCAACCATCATTCTCGCCAATCTTGTGATCGGCGAGAACATCGTTCCACAATTCGTGCAGCGGGACTGCACGCCCGAGAAGTTGGCCAACGCGCTGGTCCCGCTTGTTTCCGACGCACCCGAGCGGCGGCGACAGGTCGAGGCTTTCGCGCGGCTCGACGCCATCATGGCGATCGGGGAGGCCAAGCCGAGCAGCAAGGCGGCCGCCATCGTTCTCGACATTGCCCGGCGCGGCCGCCGCCACCGTGCGGGCGCCACCGCCACGGTGCCGGCATGATGATGAGCCGGAAGACCAGCTCTGCGCCGCACTACCAATGCGGTGGCCATCCTGCTAAGGGCGCGGGCAGACCCTCCAATCTCAGCCGAACAGCCAAGCGATCCGCGTGAGCCCAGCGAAGAAAAAGCCGGTCCGAAAATCTCCGCTGCGCGCCGCGATCACCGGCGTGTGCGGGTACGTGCCGCCCGACCTGCTCACGAATGTCAAGCTCGCGCAAATGGTGGACACCACTGACGAGTGGATCGTCGAGCGTACCGGCATCAAGGAACGGCACATTCTGATAGGAAAGGGGCTCGGCACCTCGCATATGGGCGCGGAAGCTGTGCGCGGGCTTTTGACCAAGACCGGTACGGCCCCTGGCGACGTCGATCTCCTGATCTGCGCCACCACTACGCCGGATTTCGTCTTCCCGTCGACTGCGAACCTGATTTGCGACATGTGCGGCATCCGCAACGTCGGCAGCTTCGACGTGCAGGCCGCCTGCTCGGGCTTTGTCTATGCGCTGACGATCGCGGCGCAGTTCATCGCGACTGGCGCGTATCGCAAAATTGTCGTGGTCGGTGCGGACAAGATGTCGTCGATCATCGACTACACCGACCGCGCCACCTGCGTATTGTTCGGTGATGGCGCTGGCGCGGTGCTGCTCGAGCCGAGCCGGAAATACGGTATCATCGATACGCTGATCGGCTCGGACGGGGCCGGCATGCCGCATCTCCACCAGAAGGCCGGCGGCAGCCGCATGCCTCCGACCGCCGAAACGGTGGCTCAGCGCCTGCATTACGTCCACCAGGAGGGCGCCGCAGTCTACAAAGTCGCTGTCGCGCGCATGGCCGATGTCGCGGCTACGCTCATGAAGCGCAATCAGCTTAGCGGCGACGATATCGACTGGGTCGCTCCGCACCAGGCCAACCGTCGGATCATCGAGTCGACCGCCGAGCGCTTAAAGCTGCGGCCGGAGCGGGTCATGATCAACATCGAAAAATACGGCAATACCACAAACGCTACGATTCCGCTCTGCCTGTGGGATTACGAGGGCAAGCTCAAGGCGGGTGATCGCATGCTGCTTGCAACTTTCGGCGGCGGCTTTACCTGGGCGGGCGCGTACCTGACCTGGGCCTATGGCCCGCCCTGACGCGCAGCGAATTGCGAAATCTCGAGTAGCGAATAGAACGAGCCAGCTATTCGCTATTCACCACGCGCTATTCGCGGCCTTCACTTCCGCCTCGACATCGGCTGATAATCGCGCCGCGGAGACCCGGTATAGAGCTGGCGCGGACGGCCGAGCTTCTGGTGCGGGTCCTCGATCATCTCTTTCCACTGCGCGATCCAGCCGACGGTGCGGGCCAAAGCGAACAGCACCGTGAACATGGTGGTGGGGAAGCCCATGGCGCGGAGCGTGATGCCCGAGTAGAAGTCGACATTCGGATAGAGCTTCTTCGAGACGAAGTAATCGTCGTGGAGCGCGATCTTTTCCAGCTCCATGGCGACATCGAGCAGCGGATCCTTGATGCCGAGCTCGTTGAGCACTTCGTAGCAGGTCTTCTGCATCAGCTTGGCGCGCGGATCGTAGTTCTTGTAGACGCGGTGGCCGAAGCCCATCAGGCGGAACGAGTCGTTCGGATCCTTCGAGCGCTTGATGTATTCGGGAATGCGGTCGACGCTGCCGATCTCGCCCAGCATTTTGAGCGCCGCCTCATTGGCGCCGCCGTGCGCCGGGCCCCACAGGCAGGCGATGCCGGCGGCGATGCAGGCAAACGGATTGGCGCCGGTAGAGCCGGCGAGCCGCACCGTCGAGGTCGACGCGTTCTGCTCGTGATCGGCGTGCAGGGTGAAGATGCGGTCCATGGCGCGCGCCAGAACCGGGTTGGCCTTGAACTCCTCGCACGGCACCGCGAAGCACATGCGCAGGAAGTTCGATGCGTAGTCGAGCGTGTTATCCGGATACATGAACGGCTGGCCGACCGAATACTTGTAGGCCATCGCCGCCAGCGTCGGCATTTTGGCGATCATGCGGATCGAGGCGATCATCCGCTGCGTCGGATCGGTGATGTCGGTCGAGTCGTGATAGAACGCCGACAGTGCGCCCACGGAGCCGACCATCACGGCCATCGGATGGGCGTCGCGCCGGAAGCCTTGGAAGAAACGGCTCATCTGCTCGTGGACCATGGTGTGATGGACCACGCGATCGACGAAGTCGGCCTTCTGCACGGCCGTCGGCAGCTCACCGTAGAGCAGGAGGTAGCAGGTTTCGAGAAAGTCGCCGTGCTCGGCCAAGTCTTCAATCGGGTAACCGCGATAGAGCAGGACGCCTTCGTCGCCGTCGATATAGGTGATCTTGGATTCGCACGAACCGGTCGACGTGAAGCCGGGGTCGTAGGTGAAGATGCCGGCCTCGGCGTAAAGCTTGCTGACGTCCAGCACCTCCGGCCCGATGGTTCCGTCGTAAATAGGGAAGGAATAGCTTTTGTCGCCGAGCGTGAGCTTGCCGGTCTTGATGTTGGCGCCGGTTTTCGCGTCCATGATGATTGTCCTCGATGCGGGGCAGCCGGAACTTAAGGCCGCGCGTCCGAAACGGCTCAAGCGGTTGGGCCGGCGTACGTTTAACCCGTGCTATTGGGGTAGCCCAAGCACGTGTGCACTGCAAGATATAGGCATACCGTGGCGCCCCAAAAGGTCCATAAAATGCCGCAGCGCTTGCGCTCGGGACAGAGCGATCAACCGGCGCGCGGTGCGGTATCGCTGGCGCTGAGCTGATCGGCAACGCGACCCAGGCTTTCGATTTTGCCGAGGATGGCAAGCACCTCGAAGATCCCGGGTGACGTCGTCCGCCCGGTCAGCGCCACACGCAGCGGCTGCGCCACCGCGCCGAGCTTGGCGCCGCGCCGTTCGGCGAAGGCACGCACTGCCTGTTCGGTTGCCTCACCGGTCCACGGTTCGACGGCGGTCAGTTCGGGCTCAAGCTCGCGCAACAATGCGACGGCCGGCTCGGTCAACAGCGCCTTGGCCTTTTCGTCCAGCGGCAGCGGCCGGTCGGCGAGGAGAAAATGCGCGCTGTCAATGAGATCGACCAGGGTCTTGGCGCGCTCCTTCAGGCTTGGCATGGCGGCCAGGAACTGCGCCCGTACCGGCGGCGTCAGCTTGGCGGCGATCGCTTGGCCGTTGGCGAGATGCGGCAGCAATTGGTCAATGGCCGCCAGCAGGTCAGCGTCCGTACTTTGCCGAATGTAGTGGCCATTAAGGCTTTCCAACTTTGCAAAATCAAAGCGCGCCGGCGATCGGCCGATCTGCGGCAGGTCGAAAGCCGCAACCATTTCTTCAGTCGAGAAAATCTCCTGGTCGCCGTGGCTCCAGCCGAGCCGCACCAGATAATTACGCAGCGCCGACGGCAGGTAGCCCATCGCCCGGTAGGCGTCGACGCCGAGCGCGCCGTGCCGCTTGGACAGCTTGGAGCCGTCCGGCCCGTGGATCAGCGGGATATGCGCCATCACCGGCACCGGCCAGCCGAGCGCCTCATAGATCTGCTTCTGCCGCGCGCCGTTGGTCAGATGGTCGTCGCCGCGGATGATGTGGGTGACGCCCATGTCGTGGTCGTCGACGACGACGGCGAGCATGTAGGTCGGTGTGCCGTCGGAACGTAAGAGCACGAGATCGTCGAGGTTCTCGTTCTGCCAGACGACGCGGCCCTGGACCTGGTCTTCAATGACGGTTTCGCCCGTGAATGGCGCCTTGAGCCGAATCGCGGGCGCGACGCCTGGCGGCGCCTCCGACGGATCGCGATCACGCCACGTACCGTCGTAAAGCCGCGTACGCCCCTCGGCCCGCGCCTTTTCGCGCATCTTCGCCAGGTCCTCGGGGCTGCAATAGCAGCGGTAGGCGTTCCCCGACGCCAGCATCTGCTCGACGGCCTCGCGGTGCCGTGCGGCACGGGCGAATTGGTAGATCGGTTCGCCATCCCAGGCGATGCCGAGCCAGCTCAATCCATCGAGGATGGCGTCGATCGCTGCCTGGGTCGAGCGTTCACGATCGGTGTCCTCGATGCGCAAAAACATCTTGCCGCCGCGTCCGCGGGCGTAGAGCCAATTGAACAGGGCCGTGCGAGCGCCGCCGATGTGCAAAAAGCCGGTCGGGGAGGGCGCAAAGCGCGTAACGACGGTCATGCCGGTTCAGAATCCTCGCAAACGCCGCGCCCGTGTAGCACAGATGGGCGGCAAGAGAAGCTAATGCACTCAGGCGGCGGCGGACGGACTGGCGGACTTGACCCAGACGGCCAATTTGTCCACTCCGGCCGGCGCGATGCCGCCTTGGAATCGACGCGGGGTCTGGATATCCGGCGGGCCACATTGGATCGAAATAGATTCACGCCATGACACTCGCCGACACCACGGTACGCGAAGCGGGCCAGGATTTTATCCGCGACATCGTGCGCGCCGATCTGGCGTCGGGGAAGCACAAGACGATCGTCACGCGCTTCCCGCCCGAACCCAACGGCTATCTGCACATCGGGCACGCCAAGTCGATCTGCCTGAATTTCGGCGTCGCCGAAGAGTTCGGCGGCCGCTGCAATCTGCGCTACGACGACACCAATCCGACCAGGGAAGATCAGGAATATATCGACGCGATCGAGCGCGATGTGCGCTGGCTCGGCTTCGATTGGGGCAAGAATCTGTTCCATGCGTCGGACTATTTCGAGCAGCTTTACGCATGGGCCGAGCATCTGATCCGCTCCGGCAAGGCTTATGTGGACGATCAGACCCAGGAGGAAATGCGGGTAACGCGCGGCACGCTGACCGAGGCGGGTATCGAGAGTCCGTTCCGCAAGCGCGGCGTCGAAGAGAATCTCGACCTGTTCCGGCGCATGCGGAGCGGTGAGTTTCCGAACGGCGCGCGCGTGCTTCGCGCCAAGATCGACATGGGATCGGGCAACATCAACCTGCGCGATCCGGTGCTCTACCGCATCCTGCATGCCGAGCATCCGCGCACCGGCAAAACGTGGTGCATTTATCCGAACTACGATTTCGCGCACGGCCAGTCGGATGCCATCGAGGGCATCACGCACTCGATCTGCACGCTTGAATTCGAGGACCATCGGCCGCTCTACGACTGGTTTCTCGACAATCTGCCGGTGCCCTCGCACCCGCATCAGTACGAGTTTGCGCGGCTCAACCTCACCTACACGGTGCTGTCGAAACGGGTGCTCACCGAACTCGTGCGCGGTGGCCATGTCGCGGGTTGGGACGATCCGCGGATGCCGACGCTCGCGGGCTTGCGCCGGCGCGGCGTGCCGCCCGAGGCGATCCGCGATTTCGTCAAGCGTATCGGCGTCGCCAAGGCCAACAGCGTCGTCGACATGGGGATGCTGGAGTTTGCCATCCGCGAGCATCTCAACAAGTCGGCGGAGCGCCGCATGGCGGTGTTGCGGCCGCTGAAAGTCGTGATCGAGAACTTTCCCGAAGGCGAGGGCGAGGAGGTCGAAGCCGTCAATCATCCCGAACGGCCCGACGCCGGCACGCGCAAGATTCGCTTCACCCGCGAGATCTTCATCGAGCGCGAAGACTTTATGGAAAATCCGCCGAAGAAATTTTTCCGTCTGGCGCCCGGCCGTGAAGTCCGGCTGCGCTACGCATTCTTCATCACCTGCCGGGAGGTCATCAAGAACCCCGCAGGCGAGGTGGTGGAATTGCGCTGTACTTACGACCCCGCGACACGCGGCGGCAACGCGCCCGACGGCCGCAAGGTGCAGGCGACAATGCATTGGGTGTCTGCCACGGACTCGCGCGTGGCCGAGGTGCGGCTCTACAATCCGCTGTTCACCCGCCCCGATCCCAACGCCGGCAATTTCGCCGCCGATCTCAATCCGAACTCGCTCGAAATAATCGCCGACGCGCGCGTTGAGCGAAGTCTGGGCGAAGATGTGCCGACGAATAACGGGCCACAGCGAAAAATTACGCCATTCGACCGCATCAAATCGGCTGTGTGGCGTTGGCTCCCTCAATGGCTTTTCAGGTTGCTCGCATCGGCGCCGGAGATAATCCAGTCGAAAACAAAACTCCCATCGGGTTCCGAGCTAATTCCTGTCCAGTTCGAACGACTGGGGTATTTCTGCCTTGATCAGGAGTCGACGCCCGAGCATCCGGTATTCAACCGCACCGTCGGGTTACGAGACACTTGGGCGAAGGTAGCAGGGGGTGGGGGCTGACCGTTCCGCTCTTCGGCCCTAGTTTCGGGCAGCCTTATTCCCGTCAAGTATGACTCTGTGGATAATTCCCTGCATCCGCACAGCTATATTTTGTGTCAGTCTGCCTCAGCCTTGCTATCCCTAGGCCGCTCCGCTAAGAAGATCGTTTAGGTGCTTTTCGATTCGACACGGAACTATGCTTCATGGCATAGTCGCGACATGTCGAATGCTGCATCTACTTTATCCCGATCCCGTGCTGGCGAACTGGACGCGGAGAATCGCGCGAAGAAGCTTGCGTCGGCTGTCCGGACCCTGATTTCCGAACTCCCGGAGGAGGAGCAACGCCGCCTTTTGGATGAGTTACGCAGAAAGTTGCACCCAATTTCGACCCCACAGGCCGGAGATGTGCTGCGCACTATCGCGATGCTCTTCCCGAGGCGCCGTGAGTGGACGGTGGACGATCTGAAGAGGGACGTTCATGCACAGGGGGTCTCGGCGGAGCCGAAGGAAATTTACAACGCACTCGGTTATTTGACCCGGAAGCGAAAAATCCAGCGCATTGGATACGGTCGTTACATCGTCGAAGGCGTGGCGTTCCAAGCTTCCGATGATTTTGGAGGTGCACCATCTTGGCCCGAAATCGATGACACGTAGACAGGATGTCGCTCATGAAATGAGCGAATAATCACTGGGGTTGTCCCATGGACTCATTACCGACGCGCCGGGCTTTTCATATATTCGTACGCCTCGCCGGAAATCCTATCTTTTACCAGGACGATATTTACCGGCTTCAAGGCGTGCTTCCGTTGTGCACGCGCCCCGTGATTGTTGACAGCGCAGTGATCGTGCTGGCGACGATGACGGAGGAATCAGAAACCGAGCTGCTAGAGCGGTGCAAGGCCGCGCTCAACCACTTTCACGTAGTGACGTTGGTTGAGTTGGGGCGCCTCTCAGCAAGTACGGACGGATTGTTTGATCCGTTTCATGACTGGATGAACAGCAACGTTCGGCGCGGTCCCCGCGGGGAGGGGTACAATCCCGAAGACGTGCTTAAGGCCAAGTGGGGGAAGGTCCGGAGAAAAGACACGGAATACGGTAGCGTAGCTGACGCAATCCGAAAAGTGTTTCCGAGCACGAGGTGGCCAAGGCGTAAGCAGATATAATGCAAACGCTAGCCACGCTGTCGGGTTGCGCGACATCTGCGGATTCTCCATTAAATCCAAGCAAGTTTGACTCTCGTCGCGCGATTTTACAAGGCGACGCACGGCAAAGCGAGATAGTAGGCTCGAATCTCGTTCCCGTAGCGTGATTGCTGTTGGTTAATTCTTTCTTGGGCGACCGTCGTCTTATCCCCGACACCACAAAGGCGCCGCGTCGCCACGGAATGCGATGGAAACCGCGCGGCCCCGGATGACGTTCTCTCAATACCTGCGGAACAAGCCCACGAGCTTGCCCTGAATACGCACACGGTTCGGCGGCAGGATGCGCACTTCGTAGGCGGTATTGGCCGGTTCAAGCGCGATCGAGGCGCCGCGGCGCCGGAAGCGCTTGAGCGTCGCCTCTTCGTCGTCAATCAGTGCCACCACGATATCGCCGGTATCGGCGCCATCGCTGCGCTTGAGGAGTGCGATATCGCCGTCGAGAATGCCGGCCTCGATCATCGAATCGCCGCGCACTTCGAGGGCGAAATGCTCGCCGGTGCTCAGCAGGTCCGACGGCATGTTGATCGTATGGCTGCGTGTCTGGATCGCCTCGATTGGCGTACCGGCGGCGATGCGGCCCATGACCGGCACAGCGACCGGATGGCCGCCCTCGTCTTCGGACGCGGCGCGGACGCGGCCCAGATTGCCCTCGATGACACTCGGCGTGAAGCCGCGGGAACGCCCCGCGACCATGCCATGAGCGACCGACTCGGGCAGCTTGATGACTTCGATGGCGCGCGCCCGGTTCGGCAATCGGCGGATGAAGCCGCGCTCCTCGAGCGCCGTAATGAGCCGGTGGATGCCGGATTTGGAGCGCAGGTCGAGTGCGTCCTTCATTTCGTCGAACGATGGCGGAACCCCCGCCTCCTTGAGACGCTCGTGAATGAACCGCAACAACTCGGCTTGCTTGCGAGTGAGCATCAGCGCTTCCCCATCCGGCCCCGGTCTCGTCCTGGGGCAGATCATCTGCTGATCAGTTTCAGCATTCGCGCCGAAACAAATCATGAACGGACACTATCCGTTCCATATGTGTTCCGCAAGCATTTAATTTGAAGTGAACAACTGGAGCGGGGCCGCCAAGGGGCGCTTAACGCTCGAATTTAACGGCTTCCGCACACTTGTGACGTTCGAAAACGAATCGAGCGGCGGTCCAAGTCAGGCGGCATGGCACGAATGCGCAAGACGGAGACAGAACCAGGAGCGCCGCGATTCGCGGCTGCGCCTAGCCGTCGAGGCTCATGATGGTGCACGGACTGCCCGCCTTGGCGGGCGGCGCGTACGGCTCGCGGACGACAAGACAGTCGGATTTGGCAAGCGGCGCCATCATCGAGCTATCCTGGGTGGGGAATGGCGTCGCAACGGGGCCATTCGTCCCGGTGCTCAGTGTCGCGCGCAAATAATCGGCGCGCTCGTCGTTGGCGGCGAGGTCGCAGCCGAGCACCGCGTTTTCCGTCGGCTGCACGAGATCGCTTCGTCCGGCGAGCCGCCGGATCAGCGGCACCAGGAACAGGAACGCGCACACATAAGAGGAAACCGGGTTACCGGGCAGTCCCAGCACATGCATGGCGCCGAGCTTGCCGTGCATCAGCGGCCGTCCAGGCCGCATGGCGATCTTCCAGAACGACAAAACCATACCCTCGGCGGTAAACGCCTTCTGCACCAGATCGTATTCGCCGACCGAGGCGCCGCCGGTCGTCACCAGAATATCGGCGCCGAGGTCGCGGGCGCGGCGAACCCGCGCAATGGTGTCGTCGAGCTTGTCACCGACGACGCCAAGGTCGAGGACGGTTGCGCCTTCGGAACGGGCGAGGGCGGCAAGCGCAAAACCATTTGAATAGACGATCTGCCCCGGGCCCGGCTCCTGGCCGGGCGGCACCAGTTCGTCACCGGTCGCGAACAGCGCGAGTTTTGGCCGGCGATGCACCGGCAGGAAAGGGTGGTTCATGCCGGCCGCGAGCTGCAGGTCGCGCGGGGTCAATCGATGGCCTTTGGCAAGAAGCCGGTCGCCGGCCCGAAAATCCAATCCCCGAGGACGCACGTTTCGGCCGAGCGTTGCGGGCTTTTGCACTTCGACAACGTTGCCGTCACGCGTGGTCAGTTCCTGGATCACCACCGTGTCGGCAGCTTGCGGCAGCACGCCGCCGGTAAAGATACGCGCGGCCTCGCCCGGTCCGACCGACGCCGCAAACGGCCGGCCAGCCGCGACCTCGCCGATGACTTTGAGGCGCACCGGCGCGCTCGCCACGTCGGCTGCGCGAACGGCATATCCGTCCATGGCCGAAACGTCGGCCGGCGGTTGGGTGCGGCGCGCCTCGAGATCGTAGGCCAGCACGAGGCTATCGGCTTCGGCGAGCGGTACTTCATCGGCCGGCAGCGGCTCCGCCTGGGCCAGCACCTGCTCCAATGCTCCCGCAACCGACAGCAACGCCACGATCAGGATTCCTCTGCGCGGAAATGGCCGCTCTTGCCGCCGCTCTTCTCGATCAGCCGGATGCCTTCGATGCGCATGCCGCGCTCGACCGCTTTGACCATGTCGTAGATGGTCAGACAGGCGACCGACACTGCCGTCAGCGCCTCCATCTCGACGCCGGTCTGGCCGGAGACCTTGACCCGCGCGCTGACCCTGACGCCCGGCAGCTTGGCATCGGGAACGGCATCAACCTCGACCTGGGTGATGGGCAGCGGATGACAGAGCGGAATGAGTTCATGCGTGCGCTTGGCCGCCATGATGCCGGCAATGCGGGCGGCGCCGAGCACGTCACCCTTCTTGGCGTTGCCGCTGCGCACGATATCGAGCGTCTTGAGCTTCATCAGCACACGGCCTTCGGCAATCGCCACCCGCTCGGTAACAGCCTTGGCAGACACGTCGACCATGCGTGCTTCGCCGCTGGCTTTGAGATGCGACAGTGTGTTGGGGCGCCGGGCCACGGCACTACCGTGCCGGCGCAAGTGCAGGTTTGCGGGCGAGCAGGGCGCGTGTCGCCGCCGCGACGTCGTCCTGCCGCATCAAACTCTCGCCGACCAGGAAGGTCGAAATTCCGACCTTCGCGAGCCGTGCGAGATCGCTTGATGACTCTATGCCACTTTCGCCGACCAGTACAAACCCCGAAGGCACGCTCGGCGCCAGCTGTTCGCAGGTCGACAGCGATGTCGCAAAGGTTTTGAGATTTCTGTTGTTTATGCCGATCAGCCGCGATTGCAGGCGAAGCGCACGGTCAAGTTCCTGGCGGTCGTGTACCTCTATCAGCGCGTCCATTCCGTAGGCGAACGCCGCGGCCTCAAGTTCGGCTGCACAGGCATCGCCGACTGCGGCAATGATGATGAGAATGCAATCGGCTCCCGCCGCCCGTGCCTCCGCCACCTGGTAGGTGTCGTACATGAAATCCTTGCGCAAAACCGGCAACGCAGTCGCGGCCCGCGCCTGGCGCAAGTAATCGAGGTTACCTTGGAACGACGGCGCGTCGGTCAAGACTGAAAGACATGTCGCGCCGCCCGACTGGTAAGCGGATGCCAGCGCCGGCGGATCGAAATGTGCGCGAATGAGCCCCTTCGACGGGCTCGCTTTTTTGATTTCGGCGATCAGCGCATATTCGCCAGCCGCGGTCCGCCGTTCGATGGCACGCAAAAAGCCGCGCGGCGCCGGCGCCGACTTTGCCTCCCGCTCGACCGTGGCGAGCGGGCGGGCAAGTTTAGCCGCCGCGATTTCCTCGCGCTTATAGGCGGCGATTTTCGTCAGAATGTCAGCCATCGTTCGACACCACGATCAACCGATCGAGCCGGCCCTCGGCCTCGCCGGAATCGAGCGATTTCACCGCAAGCTCCATGCCGCCTTGGAGATCCTTGGCCTTCCCCGATACGACCAGCGCCGCCGCGGCGTTGAACAGCGCCACATCGCGGTATGGACTGGGCTTACCTTCAAGGACGTCTTCCACCGCCTTGGCGTTGGTGGCCGCATCGCCGCCGCGCAGCGCTTCCGGCTTGACCTTCGGCAGACCGACCTCTTCGGGTGAAATCTCAAAGCTTCTGATCGTGCCGTTTTCGAGCGCGGTGACACTCGTCGGACCCGACGTGGTGATCTCGTCGAGGCCATCGGAGCCGTGCACCACCCACGCTTGTTCGGCGCCCAGGTTCTTCAGCACCACCGCGAGCGGCTCGGTCCATTGCTTGGAAAATACCCCGACCATCTGGCGGCGCACGCCGGCCGGATTGGACAGCGGCCCGAGCAGATTGAAGATCGTGCGGGTGCCGAGTTCGGCGCGCGTCGGCCCGACATTCTTCGTCGCCGGATGATGCGCCGGGGCGAACATGAAACCGATGCCGGCCTCGCGGATGCAATGGGCGATTTTGTCCGGCGTGAGATCGATGTTGACGCCGAGCGCCGCAAGGACATCGGCGGCGCCCGAGCGTGACGACAGCGCGCGATTACCGTGCTTGGCGACGGGGACGCCGGCGCCAGCGACAATCAGCGCCGCGCAGGTGGAAATATTGAACGAGCCCGACGCGTCGCCGCCGGTCCCGACCACGTCGATGGCGTTCGGCGGCGCCTCAACGCGGAGCATCTTGCCGCGCATTGCGGTGACAGCGCCCGTAATCTCGTCGACGGTTTCGCCGCGCACGCGCAACGCCATCAGCAGCGCCCCCATCTGCGAGGGCGTCGCCTCGCCGGACATCATCTGGCTGAATGCGGTGGCGGCTTCGTCGCGGCCGAGCGTGGCGCCGGTCGCCACCTTGCCGATCAGGCCCTTGAATGTGTCGGTCACGGCATCCCCCTCAATTGACCCGCGCCCGTGTCGTTCGTTGCCGTGGTGCGTGGTGCGCCGTCCGCTCAGCGTTTGCCGCCGCGTTGCGCCGGCCGGTCGCCACGTTCCATGCCGCGGCTATGTCGAGAAAGTTTTTCAGCATCAGGTGGCCGTGCTCGGAGACGATGCTCTCCGGGTGAAACTGTACGCCATGGATCGGCAGCCGCGTATGCGCGAGACCCATGACCAGGCCGTCGTCGGTATCCGCGGTGACGTGAAGTGCCGGAGGCAGGCTCGCGCGCTCGACCACCAGTGAATGGTAGCGGGTCGCCTGGAAGGGCGCATTGATGCCGCGAAAAACACCTTCGCCGCGGTGACGAATTTCAGAGAGTTTGCCGTGTACCGGTGCGGGCGCGCGTACCACCTTGCCGCCGAACGCATCGCCGATCGCCTGGTGTCCGAGACAGACCCCGAGGATCGGAATCGTGTCCGACGCCTGCGCGATCAGGTCGAGACAGATGCCGGCCTCCTTCGGCGTGCATGGGCCGGGCGAGAGCACAATCGCATCGGGATCGGCAGCGATAATCTGGGCGCTCGTCACCTTGTCATTGCGATGCACTGCGACCTCCGCCCCCAATTCCCCCAGGTAATGCACCAGGTTGAAGGCAAAACTGTCGTAATTGTCGACGAGCACCAGCATGGCGGTCCACCGCGAATCTGTGGCTCTTAGACGCGGGCCGGGGGAGGGTCAAGGCAAGCGAACAATTGGCCAAAATGCCGGCGACCGCGCTAGATTAGCCGTCACTTGCATGGGCATCCGGCGCGGACCGAAGGCTCGCGCCTGCAACGACGGAAACATCGCCATGATCAATCATCGCATCATTCATCGCCGCTCAGCTCTCACCCTCCTCGCCGCCTCGCCGCTCCTTGCGTTGCCGCGCAGCGCCGCCGCACAAAGCTACCCGACGCGCCCGGTCCACCTCATCGTGCCATATCCGCCGGGCGGCCCGACCGATGTGGTGGCGCGCATCCTGGCGAACAGTCTCGGGGCCAAGCTCGGCCAGACCATTGTGGTCGACAACCGGCCAGGGGGCGCCGCGGGGACGGTAGGCGCGCATGTGGTGGTCAGCGCCGACCCGGATGGCTACACGATCCTTCTCAACCAAGCTGGATCGCTGACCATCGCGCCGTCGCTTTACAAGCTCGACTACGATCCGCTGAAGGCCTTCGCGCCGATCGGCATCGTCGCCTCAAGCCCGGAAATCCTCGCCGTCCACCCATCGGTCCCGGCAAAGTCGGTTCCTGAGTTTATCGCTTACGCGAAGAGTAATCCCGGCAAGATCAATTTCGGGACGCCGGGCACGGGCACCCTGCCGCATTTGTTGGGAGTGCAATTTCAGCTCGCTGCGAACATCAAGGTCACCGACGTGCCCTATCGGGGCGCAGGCCCCGCAGTCGTCGATCTGCTGGCCGGCCGGATGCAGATGATGATCGACAGCACGTCCGTGCTGCTTGCTCACATCCACGCCGGAAAAATACGCGCGCTTGCGGTCACCAGCGACAAGAGGATCCCCCAATTGCCAGATTTGCCGACATTCGCCGAGGCTGGTTATCCGCAGCTGACAGAGAGTCTGTGGACCGGGCTGCTTGCACCGGCCGGAACACCGGCGCCGATCATCCAGAAGATCAGCAGCGCCCTCGATGAAGCCTTGAAGACGCCGGAAGTGGCCAAAGCCTACGAGAAGCTCGACGTCGAGACCAATATCTTGACGCCCGCGGCGCTGGCTTCATTCATGGCTAGCGAAACTCACAAATGGGCCGACGTCATCGCCAAGGCGGGCATCAAGGTCGAGAACTAGAAAGATCAGCGCGCCGCGAGTTGGCGTGGGCTGAGTGCTATTGCGGCAGCCGATCGGTGGAGACGAGGCGAACCTGACGCGCCTGACCGAACGGCTGTGTCGGATCGCGCAGGCAAGCGGTTTCGAAATACGGCCATTCGCGCGCCGAGCAGGCGGTCCCGACCGGACGGGCGTCAGCGCGGTCGCCCTTGGCGCCAAGGACCGGCGCGCTGGCTTGCACCTGCGACAGGCTGGGCAATGCGATCAGACCCGCGGCCACCAGCGCAGCAGCGATGACGTAAGCTGATTTTATCATGGCGACACCCCTGTCCCGAAAATGCTTCCGTTCCCGGCCGGAAGCATTTGAGCTTTTGTCGCCGCGGCGGCGCGGAAGGTTCACGACTCGTTAAAATTCATCGCGGCCGGAGGCGCGTCGAGAGTTGGTATGAGATATCTACGATAAGCCACTGAATCTACGATAGAAATTTTCTGCACAAAAAATTTTCATTGGCGTTACTCGGGCCCCGCCTTGCAGGCGGCAAGCGCCCAAGCTAGACCGCCCCTATGCCGCGCATCGCGCTTTTCGCCGGATCGTTCGATCCGATCACGCTTGGCCACCTCGATGTCGTGCGCAATGCCGTCCGCTTGGCCGACAAGCTTGTACTGGCGATCGGCGTTCATCCCGGCAAGGCCCCGCTGTTTTCGGCGCAAGATCGCCAAGCCATGCTGGAAGAAATCTGCGCACCGGTGGCGCGCGAGGCAGGCTGCGAATTGGTCTGCATCACGTTTGCCGGCCTGGTTATCGCGGCCGCCCGCGAGGTCCGCGCCACGGTTCTGATCCGCGGCATACGCGATGCCACCGATTTCGATTACGAGATGCAGATGGCCGGCATGAATGCCGCTATGGCACCGCAAATTCAGACGGTGTTTCTGCCGGCATCGCCGACGGTTCGTCCGATCACCGCCACTCTGGTGAGGCAGATTGCCGGCATGGGCGGCGACGTTTCGAGCTTCGTACCGGCGGCAGTCGCTGCGCGGCTGAAACAGAAATTTGCCAAGTCCTGAAGCCGAAGAATATCCCAACGATCTTACCGTGGAGACGACATGATCCGCCTTGCAGCCATTGTGTTGACGCTATTGATCGCCGCGCCGGCTTTCGGACAGGGCACGACCAGTCCCCTTGCAAATCCCGCGGCACTCACCGCGCAAGCGCCGGCGGTCTACAAGGTGAAATTCGATACCAGCAAAGGCGCCTTCGTTCTCGAAGTGCATCGCGACTGGGCTCCGCACGGCGCCGATCGCTTCTACAATCTGGTCAAGAACGGCTTCTATGACGGCGGGCGATTTTTCCGCGTCATCTCCGGCTTCATGGTGCAGTTTGGGATCAACGGCAATCCGGGCATCGCCGCGCGATGGGAAGACGCCAACATTCCGGACGATCCGGTGACGCAAAGCAACCAGCCGGGTTACATCACGTTCGCCACCAGGGGGGCGAACACCCGCACCACGCAGGTCTTCATCAATTACGGCAACAACCGCGGCCTGGATAACCAGGGCTTCGCGCCGTTTGGCCGGGTCATCTCCGGCATGCAGGTGGTCAATGCGCTTTATAGCGGCTACGGCGAGGGTGTGCCGCAAGGCCAGGGGCCCAGCCAGGGCCTGATTCAGAGCCAGGGGAACCCTTACCTGATCAAGCAATTCCCCAAGCTGGACTACATCAAGAAGGCAACGATCACGCCTTAGGTTCGAACACCGACCTCAACAGGAGCCAACCCATGGCTGACGCCAAAGGGACCGCAGCGTCGCTACCAGCCGGCGCCGATCCTCAAAATACGCTGATCCTTGAGACCGCGCCGGGTCTGATCTTCATCGAGCTCGACACCGACGTTGCGCCCAAACATGCCGAGCGACTCAAACAATTGGCGCGCGAGGGATTTTATGACGACGTGCCGTTCCATCGCGTCATCGACGGCTTCATGGCGCAGACCGGCGACGGCCAGCACGGCAACGGCACCGGCGGCTCGTCGTATCCGGACCTGAAATCCGAATTTTCCGATGTGCCGTTCGAGCGCGGCACCGTCGGCATGGCGCGCAAAGGCGGCAATGACCATTCGGCGAACAGCCAGTTCTTCATCATGTTCGACGAAGGCTCGTTCCTCAACGGCCAGTACACCGTCATCGGCGAAGTGGTCGCCGGCATGGACGTGGTCGACAAGCTCAAGCGCGGCGAGCCGCCGTCCAATCCCGACCGCATCATTCGCATGCAGGTGGCGGCCGACGCCAAATCCTAGCAAGTGCCGCCGGCTCATTCGCGGCCGCGTCAGGTGAGTCCGTTGGAGGGTCCTTGGCCGCTTGCGGATCGGGCGACGCTGCACATTGCGGCATGGGTATATCGCGCAGGAAAATCCGCCACAGTCCTCTGAGGTCGTTGCCGGGATTGCACGGGCGGCCGCTCATGGACCACATATGGGCGACATCCGAGAGCCGCGCCAGGAGGTAACGTCCGGAGCGGCTGGCACCGCCCGGGCACCCATGCGCACCGACCTTTTTGATTTTGAGCTGCCGGAAGACCGCATTGCGCTGCGGCCGGCGTCACCGCGCGATGCCGCGCGTCTCCTGGTGGTGCGGCCAGGCGACCCTCCGGCGTTCGAGGATCGCATTGTGCGCGACCTGCCGGCGCTGCTGCGCTCAGGCGACGCACTCGTGGTCAACGACACCAAGGTGCTGGCAGCAAGCCTGCACGGCCGCCGGCTGGCGCGCGGCGAAGGTGGTCCGGAAGCGGCTATCGCGGCTACGCTCACCAAGCGCCTCGATGGCTCGCGCTGGACCGCACTGGTCCGGCCGGCCAAGCGCCTATCGGTCGGCGATGTGGTCCGGTTCGGCACCGAAGGCCGTGTCTGCTTTCTCGGTCAGCTTGACGCCACCGTCGAAGCAAAAGGCGAGGGCGGCGAGGTGACGTTCGCCTTCGCCTTCCATGGCCCTATCCTCGACCAGGCGATCGCCGAGCGCGGAGAGATGCCGCTGCCGCCTTATATCGCCGGCCGTCGTGCGGTCGATGAGGCCGACAGCACCGACTATCAGACCATGTTTGCCCGCGATGAGGGGTCGGTGGCCGCGCCGACTGCCGGGCTGCATTTCACCGACGGGCTTGTGGCCGCCCTGGGAGCCCGGGGCATCGCGCTTCACCAGGTGACCCTGCACGTCGGTCCGGGCACCTTTCTGCCGGTCAAGTCGGACGATACTACGGGGCACCGCATGCATGCGGAGTGGGGCACAGTGAGCGCCGAAACCGCGGCGGCGCTCAATGCCGCCCGCCGTGCCGGCGGACGGATCGTCGCCGTCGGCTCGACCTCGCTGCGGCTCATCGAAAGCGCGGCGGCCGACGACGGCACCCTTAGCGCTTTCTCCGCCGAAACCGCTTTGTTCATCACCCCCGGCTACCGATTCCGTGCGGTGGAAGGGATGCTGACTAATTTCCACCTGCCGCGCTCGACGCTGTTCATGCTGGTCTCGGCATTTTGCGGCCTCGACACCATGCGGCACGCCTATGCCCACGCTATCGAAGAGGGCTACCGGTTCTATTCGTACGGGGACGCCTGTTTGCTGTTCCGCAGCGCGTGAGCTGCAGGCGGTGCTTATTTGTGCTCGATCGAGCCTGATCCGCCGACTTTCTTTGTAAGCTTCGGCGAACCGAGATAGCGCACGTCGCCGGAACCGGCCACACGCGCATCGAGCGTGTCGCTGGCGTTGACGGTCACATCTCCGGAGCCGGCTACGGTTACGGTCGCGTTTTTGGCTTTGAGCATGGAGGCGTCGACACTGCCTGAGCCGGCTACGGAAATCGTCAGACTATTCGCCTGGCCGGCAAGTTTTGCATCCCCGGAACCCGCGATTTTCACCGAAAGCGAGTCGCCATCGAGGTTGTTCGCCGTAACGTCGCCGGAGCCGGCGCTCTCGATGTCGCGCAGCGCCGCGACGGTGATGCGGTAGATTGGCGCCTTGCCTTGAAAGCTCTTTCCCTTGGCGACTCCGAGGTTCAGCACGCCGTCCTTCACCTCCGACGTGAACATCGGCAAGAGGTTGTCGTCCGCTGTTATCGTCAGGCTTTCAGTGCCGGTGCGGTCGACCAGGACAGTCCCGGAGCCGGCAACGTGGATCGCACTGAAACCAGTCACAGCTCTCGACTGCGTCGCCGGATGGCCCGAGCCCTGAACGACCGTGCCGCCGTTGTATTCGTAGACGCAACCGTTGCAGCTGGCGAGAAACGACACAAAGCGGTAGCCGGCGTAGGCCGCGGCGCCGACTGCACAGATCACGACCAGCAGAACGATTAGCAGTACCTTCTTCATCGCGTACTCCATGACGGCGCAGGTTCGGTGTTGGTCCCGCCGAACGCAGGCGGTCCCGATTCCCACCCCGACGCAGGCTACCACCCGCAGAGCCCCGCCGCCCACTGATTGGTTCACCCCGGTCACCCGAACCGGCCTTAACGTCCCATTAACCATCAGGTCAGCAGGGTGACCGCGGTAACGGGCAACAACGCGACTCAGGGCGCGTCGCATAGAATAGACGCGTAGGACGCGGGCTTAAGGCCAACGAGCGGTGGCGCAAGATAACGGTCCATCATTGAAGCCCGCCGGGCAACGCGACACCCTGACCGCGCGGGCATTGCGCACGATGGCCGCGGAGCAGCGGGCCATCGAGCTGGAAGGCGAACTCACTTCCGCGCGCGAAGGGCTGGCCCACCGCGACAACGCCATCGCCTCGCTGGAAAAATCGCTTGATCTGAATGCGGCGGAAAGCGCGCGGCTCGCCAGCGAACTCGCCGAAAGTGCCGCTACCGCGGAACGGACGCGGGCACAGCTCGACCGGATGCGCTGCGCGCTGTCGGCTGCTCAGGCCGAACGCAAGGAGGCGGTCGAGCAGCGGCAGTCGGAGACGGCGCAGCTTGCGGCGCAGCTCGAAGCCGCCTTGGCACGTGCCTCGCGCGCGGAAAATCAGCTCGCTGAAGCCCAGCAGAACCTTCTTGTGCTGAACTTTCACAACAGCGCCGCCGATAAAAGAACTGAGAATCTGGAGAATTCGCTGCGCGTCAAAGACCGCGAATTTCAGGACTTGAGGCAATCGCACGGCAGTCTCGCCGATGAGGTCATGAGACTGTCGGATGAGAAGATAAAGCTTTCAGATGAGCTCGCGAAGCTGTCCGACGAGCTCATGAAGCTTGCCGATGAGATCAATGCGCGCGAAGCCGCCTTGGCGCATGCTGAGGACCGTATCAGTGTGCTCGCCAAGCTGTTCGTTCAGCTCGAAGCCAAAGCCCACCACAGCGGCAAGAAGGATATCGCCGGGATCGCCGGAATAGGCAATCTCGAAGCTTCGGGGCGCCTCGGCGCTGCCGTTGGCGCCAACGGCAAGCCCGGCGACTGCGCCGTGCTCAAGCGCGACCTTGACAGCGACGCCTGGCTGTTCGGCGGCGGCAAGCCGGCTCGCCTGTCCTGAGACCAAACCGGTCGGCATTTGCCTGTCCTTCTATTGACTTGATATCAGCACGCCGAATAGGGCCAGTGCTGATGACCTTTCGCTTCCACCTTACCGCCACCGACGGCGCCGCGCGCAGCGGCGAGATGACGACGGCTCATGGCATCGTACACACGCCGGCCTTCATGCCGGTGGGTACGCAAGCCTCGATCAAGGGTGTGCACCATGACGATGTTCGTGCCGCCGGGACCGAAATTCTTCTCGGCAATACCTACCACCTGATGCTGCGGCCCGGCGCCGAGCGGATTGCGGCGCTGGGCGGCCTGCACACCTTCATGCACTGGCCTTATCCGATTCTGACCGATTCCGGCGGCTTTCAGGTCATGTCGCTCGCGGCTTTGCGCAAGGTGACGGAAGCGGGGGTGACATTCCGCTCGCATCTCGATGGCGCCATGGTCGAATTGTCCCCGGAGCGGGCGACACAGGTGCAGAGCCTGCTCGGCTCCGACATCGCCATGCAGCTCGACGAGTGCGTGCGTCTGCCGGCCGAGCGGGCCGAGATCGAGCGAGCGATGCGGCTGTCGCTGCGCTGGGCCGAACGTTGCAAACGCGCCTTTGAGGGCGCCGCCCAGGGCCGTGCGCTCTTCGGCATCGTGCAAGGCGGCGATGTCAACGCGCTCCGGCAGGAGAGCGCGCGCGAGCTCATCGCGATGGGCTTTGACGGCTACGCGATCGGCGGACTCGCTGTCGGCGAAACCCAGCAAGTGATGCTCGATGTGGTGGAGAAAACGGCGGTTACGCTGCCGGCGGAGCGGCCGCGCTATCTGATGGGCGTCGGCACGCCCGCCGACCTTATTGAAGCGATCGGGCGCGGCATCGACATGTTCGATTGCGTAATGCCGACGCGCAACGGCCGGCACGGCCTTGCCTTTACCCGTTTTGGCCCGATCAACATCAAGAACGCCCGCCACGCCGACGATCCGCGCCCGCTCGATGCGGAAAGCCGCTGCCCGGCGGCGCGCGAGTTCTCGCGCGCCTACCTGCATCACCTGTTCCGCAGCGGCGAGGCGCTCGGCGGAACATTGCTTTCGCTCGTCAATCTCTACTACTACCAGGACCTTGTTGCCGGCGCCCGCGCCGCCATCGCCGCGGGCCGCTATGCCGATTTTGTCGCGCAGACAAAGCAACAGTGGCAGACTAAAGGTGACCTTGAATGACCGTAACCGCTTTTGAAGGTGTTAAGTATGAATTCCCGACATTCTCATAAGACCATGACCCGCCGCCAGGCGGCTCTCGGGCTGGCGCTCTCGGCGACGGGCTTGGCAGCCGGCAAAGTACGCGCACAGGCCAAATATCCCAATCGCCCGGTGCGGGTCATTCTGCCGTTTGGCGCCGGAGGCGTGGCCGACGTAACCGCGCGGATGGTGGCGCAGGAGCTGAGCAAGAAGCTCGGGCAGAATTTCGTGATCGAGAACAATCCCGGCGCCGGCGGCATCACGGCGGCGCGCATGGCATTGTCCGGCCCCAAGGACGGCTACACACTGACGCTCTTGACCAACGGCACCGCGATCAGCGTACCGTTGTTCAATCACCTGCCGTTCGACCCGCTCAAGTCGTTCACCCCTATTTCGACCATCGGCTATTTCACGTGCGTGTTCGCAGTTGCGGCGGATTCGCCGTTCAAGACTCTTGCGGAGTTTTTGAAGGCGGATCAGGAAAAACCCGGCAGCGTGAATGTCGGCACCATCAACGTCGGCAGCACGCAGAACCTCACCGCCGAACTTTTCAAGTCGATGGCGAATGCCAAGTACGTCATCGTACCATTCCGCGGTTCGCCCGACGTGGTCGTCGGGCTGTTGCGCCACGACCTGCAGATGGACATGGACTTCTATGCCGCGGTCAAGCCGTCGCTCGATAATGGCAAGCTGCGGGCGCTAGCGACGAGCGGGACCAAGCGTTCAGCCGAGCTACCAAATGTGCCGACCGTGCAGGAGGCCGGCGTCGCCGGTTTCGACGTGGTGGCATGGAACGGTCTCTACGCTCCGACAGGCACGCCGAAAGAGATCATCGACACGCTCAATGCCGCGCTGCACGAGGTATTGGCCGATCCCGCGCTGAAGAAGCGCGCGCTCGATCTCGGCATTGACACACGCGCCTCGACGCCTGCTGAGCTTGATGCACGCATGCGGTCGGATATCGCCAAATGGGGTGCGGTGATCGCCAAGGCGCATATTCCGAAGCAGTGATGATCCCGGCATAACGCTGCTGACAACGAGTGCCGACTCGTTTGAATACGGAGTCGACACGACGAAATTTAATTGAAGAACTGCTGCAGGGTTTGCTTGAGCGCTTGCAAATCGACCATGTAATCGCGGTGCAAGCGGTGAATGCCCGGCTGATCCAGTTGCGGGCCCACAATATAATATAATTTGTGTCCTAGAATGCCCAGCAAGTTTGCGAAATAGTAATAGTCGGCATCGCGATAATACGGTGCCAGGGCAATGACCTTTCGGCCGGGCGGCGCAAAAACGAGATTAGCGAGCGCGGCTCCTACTGGGGCGACAATGCAGTCGGCATTTTGCAGAAGCATTACTTGCTCGACAAACGACAAGGCGGCTGGATCCACCGCGACGAAACCAAAGTCTGCAAGCAGCGATTCCACGCGATCGCCACCCAGCATCTGGCGCGGATTTCCAGCGCTCGCTGCCACGCGTTTCAGATAGACTCGTTTTGCATCCGAATAGCGCAGCTCGGGCTTGGGTATATTGTTTACGCGAGCGGCGAGGCCATCGGCATATTCAACGCTCCAAATCATCGGCAGTTCGCGCATGTAATTGCCCGTCACCACGAATTTTTGGGCGGCCGCGACGGCCTTGCATCTCAATGCGATGAGCTCTGCCGCGCAGAACTGGAACGAGTCCGGAGAAGGCGGGCGCGGCTGACCACTGAAATGAAACTGCCGGTCCTCGGCCGCAACGTATGATGGAGGCGTGATGAAGATCAGCCTCTCTACGGTCGCGGGCTGCCACCGGTTCAGGCGATATATCGGGCGATAGTGGGAATTGAGTACCGCTAGCGATTCATAGAATTTAGGGTGGACCCAGCCATCGACCAGGATGGGTAGTGACTTGTAGTTTTCAAGGTCATCGATGGCGACCAGCTTTGACAAAACCTCAAGTATCCAGTGCGCAAAATTTCCCGAGCAGTCGCCGAGTAGAGTTATGGCTTCCTTGAAATGAAGCGTTTTTCGAGCAGAGTTTGGTCGTAACGAGGGCCCGGGGAGATACAGTTTCCGGCTTTCCGGAACGAACTTCGCGATTCCTTCCACCTCGGCCAGAAACATATCGCGATGAGGCTCGACGACATCGGCGTGGACCGCTTTGTCGCCGGCAAATACGAGATTTATTCCCCCCATCACCGCAGCTCTTGAGAACTCTATGAGTTCCAAGGACGGTGCCCGGACAGTTACCTTGCACTGATGGCTTTCGAGAGGGGCATCGCTGTTGACAAAGTGCGGGCCAGGCACCTCGAACGTCGAGGCTGGCCGAATCATCTTTGAGGGGCAGTTGGCGGTTTTACGAAACTCGCTCAGAGAGACCGTAAAAAACGCCTTGCGTTTAAGACGAAGAAGCGCCCGAATTATTCTGACTCGAAGGTTACGGTACAAGCCCCTCACAAACTTGCGCATCTTCAGTGATCGCACCCGCGCCGTTCTGGAGCGGCCGGCTCCCTCTGTGACCCGGGCGACTGCCCTTGGCCGATCGCATCCACAATCTGAGATTACAGAAGATAGCTATGTATCTCAAGGCTTGCGCTGCAGGAGATATCGCCAAATGGGGTGCGGTAATCGCCAAAGCCCATATTCCCAACCAGTGACCGGCCGGGCATGATGCTGTCCGGGTCCAAAGGAGTACGCCCCGATGCGACAACCTGGATTGCTTGTTGCGCCGCTGACGCCGTTTACCGCCGATCTTAAGGTCGACGAACGCAGCCTGCGCCGCCAGATCGACTATGTGGTGCGCGATTGCGCTGCCACCATGGTGGTCGCGGCCGGCGTCGAGACCCAGGAATATACCTATCTGAGTTTTGAGGCGCGCAAGGCGCTGATCCGCTCGACTGTCGAATACGTCGACGGCCGCGTGCCGGTCATGGTCGGCATCACCCATCCGTCGTTCCGCACCGCGATCGAGCTCGCGCAGGAGGCCGAAAAACTCGGCGCGGCAGCGCTGCAGCTGTTGGCGCCGCTGCGGCCGTTCGCCGGTCCGCCGACGCAGCGCGATCTTCTGGGCTATTTCGATGCGATCGGTCGCGAGACCCAACTGCCGCTGACGCTCTATCTCAATCCCGGGCCGGGCGCCGAGGTATCGATCCCGGATACGATCGCGCTGGCGAAACTGCCGCGTGTGCAGTTCATCAAGGAGAGTTCGCGCGACCTGGCGCGGGTGTCGCGGCTGATCGTCGAAATCGACCGCGCCGGGCATGCGCAATATTTCACGACGATGCAGATGCTGTTGGCGAGCCTCGAACTTGGCGGATCGGGCGCCACCATGCCGCCGCCCGCCGCCGAGGTCGCGCGGCACGTGATCGAGGCCTTCGTGGCGAAGGACCATGAACGCGCGGCGCAATTGCAGCTTCAGTTCGCGCTGTTCCCGAGCAAATGGATGCATTACGGCCTTGGGCCGACAATGAAGGCGGCGATGAATCTCATCGGCGTGCCGGCTGGCGAGCCATATCCGCCCTATGCGCCATTGTCGCGCGATGACATGGAGGCGCTCGGGACCTACCTCAAAGGCACCGTGCTGGCGCCGCGCGTGGCCACGCCCGCCGCAGCCTGATTGGGACGCCTGTCCATTTAGAAAAAAGAACCCGCCGGCTGCGCATGGCAACATCGGCGGGTCATTCATGATCGCGCTGGTACGGACACGACGATCCGGCGCGACAATGACGCTACGCTTTTTACGACTTCATAAGCTGGCCACGAATTTCACCGCCCGGATTCTTCGCAGTGTGAACGTTGACGTAGCACTGTCCGTTCGTCAGGTCGGAAGCCTGCGCGGCGGTCAGCGTGGCCGAACCGGAGAGCGGGGAAGTGGCCGGTTTGCCCTTGGTCGACAGCCAGACCAGAACGCCGGCATTCTTGCCCTCGGGCGCCGGGCCATGAATGTGCGCGGCGGTGGCCGCGCCGCTCAAGCCGGAAAACGTGACATTCCAGGTGATCTTGTTGCCGTCGAGGGTCACCGTGGCCGAGCCGGTACCGGTGGTGGTGTTCGGGGGAACTTCGCTTGAGGCCTTCATGTCGGCTTTGAAGGTTGTCGCGGCGGCGCGGGCGCGCGAGGTGAAGGCGACGAGCGCGGTACTGGCGCCAGCGATGCAGTAGCCCAGGAACGAGCGGCGAGCGAACAGTTGACGCATATGGGGGTCCTCTCTGTGACAGTCCGGAATACAACACAAACACCAAGCCGATTGCGGTTATTGCACACGTGTCGTGGCGGCATTGCAATCGGCTGTGTTTCTCGGCGAGCAACGCCCGCCAACCCACTATACGCGCGTTGGACGCTTTACCCAACCGATGCTGCTTGGGCCGGTCTGACTCGAATGGGAATGGTCCGGCTGACGCGGCAAGACCCGGATCGAGGTGGTAAATTCGTGGCCACACGCATCACATAACCAGCCGTGACTGATGTGGCCGTCGAGATTGAAAGCCGACTGTTCGGCGAACAGGAGAAGAGAGCCACATCGCGGACAGTTCGGCCGACTCAGCTTTGCTCCCCAGGCACCTGGGCACGCGATCTGGATGTTCATCGCCGGAACTCCTCGACGTTGGTCCCACCCCATACGCGCCTTACCGAGCGTTACCGTGACCGCAATGTGTGGCGTACCGACGACGCGCCGATGAAGTTCGCATGGCTTTCGCGGGGGATACGGATTGGCACCGCGTTCAGCGCGACGGGTTTTGGAGCGGCTCGCAATTCGTCCGCCCCGACATCAGGCAATCTTCCAATTTCCCGCCGGCATAGAGTTCCCGCGCCAGCACCCATCCGATTACGAACAGCAAGACGACGACGAGCAGCGCAATCAGCGGGCCACGCCGACTGTCGTCCTGGTCGGGATTTTCGCGGTTGGTCATGCGCCGTTGGCCCGGTGCGTCGATGTTCTTGTCTGATTTAGCCGCATTTGGCCAACAAGTCAGGGGGCAGCGGGCCGGGAGCTGCCGCGCCTGCCCGCTAGACAGCCGGCGACCGAATGCTTGCCGTCTCGGGCAGCGGCTTGGCCGATCGCATGGCGGTTCGCTCCGCCGACGAGATGGTGTTGACCAGAAGCATGGTCACGGTCATCGGCCCGACCCCGCCTGGAACCGGGGTGATATATGAGGCTTTTTTCCTCACGCCTTCGAAATCGACATCGCCGACCAGCCGGCCATCGGGCAGGCGATTGATGCCGACATCGATGACTACCGCGCCGGTTTTCACCATCTGCGGCAGGATCAAGTTCGGCTGTCCCGCGGCAACGACCAGAATGTCTGCGAGCAGCGTAAACTGCGCCAGATCGCGCGTCTTGGCGTGACAGATGCAGACGGTGGCGTCGCGCTGCATCAGCATCAATGCCATGGGCTTGCCGACGATATTGCTGGCGCCGACGACGACGACGTTCTGGCCTTCCAATTCGATGTGTTCGTGCTCAAGCAGCCGCAGCACCCCGTAAGGCGTGCAGGGCGGGAAAACCGTATCGCCAATGACAAGGCCGCCAACGTTATAGAGATGGAAGCCGTCCACATCCTTGTCGGGATTGATGGCGCGCAAGAGCGGCGCGGTTTCGAAGCCAACCGGCAACGGCAATTGCACCAGAATACCGTGGATACCCGGATCGACGTTGAGTTCGAGGATCTTGTCGAGCAGTACGGCGGGCCGGACATTGGCGTCATAGCGCAGCGGTAGCGAGCGGATGCCGACCTCTTCGCAAGCCTTGATCTTGTTGCGCACATAGATCGCCGAAGCGGGATTATCGCCGACCGTAATCACCGCCAGGCCCGGAACGACCCCAGCGTCCGCAGCCAGCGCGATCACGCGCTTGCGGCACTCCGCGCGGATCTCACGCCCTACGGCAACCCCATTGATGATCGTTGCTGCCAAGACGATATCCTGCCCGCTGCGAAAGCTGATCGATGAAAGACGAGTGCGTTGCGCGCACCCCATGCCTTTATCGGGCATCGGCGGACCGCACTGTCAAGTGGACAAGGGAAAACTGCGTGACGGCGCGATGCGGTTGCCGCGCCCACGCTTCAGCCCATCCTCGTCGAAAGATGGGCAGCGACCCTGGCAAGGGCCGTCAGATTTGCGGCAGCAGGATCACGAAGCCGTAATAAACGAGCCCCATGGCGCCGACCGCCAACACGAGCTCAACGAAAAGAGCTGCCAAGGGCAGCATTTCCTTCAGGGAATTGACACTCTTTGCCAACATGACACCACCCAAGACGGATTTTCTGGATGCCACGGTGTAGTGCGACGCAATTGGCGCGCACTCGCCCAACGGCTTACCCATTAGATGCGTTCAAGGGCGAAATGGTTCAATGACTCAGGCGAAAACAGTGCGGAGGATGGTTATCGCCGGACGTTCAAATCGCCGGTCATCCCACCAAGGCGGCATGGGCCGGCTCGGCTGGACAGCTCTCAGGCTTTGATTCGGTTGGTGAGCCCGGATGGGATCGAACCATCGACCTACTGATTAAAAGTCAGTCGCTCTACCACTGAGCTACGGGCCCGCTTGCCGGTTCACTTACTGAATACCGGCGGGCATTTCCAGTCAGCCTTTCCGGTCGGCGCGCATTTTTATGGCCGCTTTGCTAAAGTGACGCCACCGGGTGAGCTGCCGTGCGAGGATCCTGCCATGCCCATCGTCAATCGTGTCGCCGACTTCCATACCGAAATCATCGCCTGGCGGCGGGACATCCACGCCCACCCGGAATTGCGCTACCAGGAGAACCGAACTGCGGCGTTGGTGGCCGAAAAGCTCAAGAGTTTCGGCTGCGATGAGGTCGTTCCCGGCATCGGGCAGACCGGGGTGGTCGGGGTCATCCGCGGCCGCAAGGCCGGGCGCGCGATTGCGCTCCGTGCCGACATGGACGCGCTGCCACTCGAAGAGGAAACCGGGTTGCCCTACAAGTCGACCGTCCCGGGGAAGATGCATGCCTGCGGACACGACGGCCACACCGCAATGCTGCTCGGCGCCGCCAAATACCTGGCTGAAACCCGCAATTTCGCCGGCACCGCGGTGGTGATTTTTCAGCCGGCCGAGGAGGGCGGGGCAGGCGCCCTGGCGATGATGAAGGATGGCCTGATCTCCCGCTTCGGGATCGAGGAGGTCTACGGGATGCACAATTATCCCGGGCTGCCGCTTGGCCAGTTTGGCATCCGCCCCGGCGCCATGATGGCGTCGGCGGATCACATCATGATCGAGATCGAGGGCAAGGGCGGCCACGCCGCACGGCCGCATCTGTCGATCGACACGATTTTGGTCGGAGCCCAGATCATCAACCAGCTGCAGTCGATCGTGGCGCGTAACGTCGATCCGCTCGACGCCGCGGTGGTCTCTATCTGCATGTTCCAGGCCGGGCATACCGACAACGTCATTCCGCAGCACGCGGTCTTGCGGGGCACGGCGCGGGCGCTCAACGACGAGGTGCGCGCGCTGCTGCACAAGCGCGTCCCGGAAGTGGTCGAAGGTACCGCACGGCTCTACGGCGCCACGGCCAAGATCACCTATACCAACGGCTATCCGGTGTTGAACAACCACACGCGGCAGACGGAATTCGCCGCCTCCGTGGCGCGCGAGATCGCCGGAACCGGCAAGGTCGACACCGATTTTGCTCCGGTGATGGGCGCCGAGGATTTCGCTTTCATGCTCGCCGAGCGGCCCGGCGCTTTCATCTTCGTCGGCAACGGCGACAGCGCAGGCCTCCACCACCCGGCCTACAATTTCAACGACGAGACCATCCCGGTGGGCACGTCCTATTGGGTGCGGCTCGCGGAGACGGCGCTGGCGGGGTGAGGCGCGCTATCGTCGCAATTGCTACTGGGCGGCTTCGACGCGGTTTTCCGCCGGCAGTTTTGGCTGCGGCGCCGCCGCTTCGGGTTGGGTCGACAAAATCGCCGCCTTGGCGCCGACACCACGCCAATAAGCAAACGAGTTAAAGCGCGTGCCCTCGATGACGGCGATGCCGACGGCCGACAGGAAAGGCAGGCTTTGCACGACAAGCACAAGGGCGAACAGATAAATCTCGCGCACCTGCTTGACGTTGGTGATCACCAGCGTCGCCGCACCCGTCAACAGCAATCCCGCGACAATGGTTTCCCAGAATGCCGAAAACTCGCGGCCCTTGCGGGTCGTGCCGCCCTTCGCGGTGCGCAGGAACGGCAGACGTTCCTTGACGAGACCGACGCCCACGGCCTGCGCAACAGTCCACTGCAGCGACATGGCGGCGAAGACCGCACCCAGCATCTGGCCGAGCGAGGCGCGCACTCGCAAGCGATAGAGCGCCGCAAAATGGGCGATCGAGACAGCAAATGCGGCCAGGATCGGCAAGGTCAGGATGCGATCCGGTACGGCGATGTCGGCAAACGCCACAAACGGCACCCAGAGGATGTTAAGGAGCGCGACCGCGACGCCGATCGTTTCGGCCCCGAGCCAATTGAGCCAGCCGAGCCCATACTCCCGCTTTTGCTCGTGGGTGAGACCGCCCGCTCCGGGCAGCAGGCGACGCCAGTGTTTGCGCAAAATCTGCCAGCCGCCGAACGCCCAGCGATGACGTTGGCGCCGGTAGGCGTCGAACGTGTCCGGCAACAGGCCGTAGCCGTAACGGCGGTTGGTGTAGTGCGTGAGCCAGCCTTGTTCGAGCAGCGTCAGGCCGAGATCAGAATCCTCAACGATCGTGTCGCTCGACCAGCCTCCCGCCGCTTCGATGGCGGCGCGCCGGATCAGGCACATTGTGCCGTGAACGACGATGGCGTTGACCTCGTTTCGCTGCACCATGCCGATGTCGAAGAAACCGGCATACTCGGCGTTCATGGCGCGGTGCATCGGCGAGCGGTCGCCATCGCGGTGGTCCTGCGGCGCCTGCACCAGGCCAACGCGCGGATCGGTAAACAGCGGCACCAGGTCTTTGAGCCACGCCGCTTCCACGGCGTAATCGGCATCGATGACGCCGATGATCTCTGCATCCGCTGCAGTGTTTGCCAGCGCAAGACGCAAGGCGCCGGCCTTATAGCCGGCAAGCTTGTCGGCCCGGATGAATTTGAAACGCTCGCCAAGCGTGCGGCAGTGCTCTTCGACCGGCTGCCAGAGCGCCGGGTCGGGCGTATTGTTGACGACCAGCACGCACTCGAAATTGGGGTATTCGAGGTGTGCCACGCTATCGAGCGTGGCTTTGAGCATGTCCGGCGGTTCGCAGCAGGCCGGAATGTGAATCGAAATCCTAGGCGCGTAAGGTTCAGGCACCAGCGGCGGCGAAGCGGCAAGCCTCCGCGGCGGGCGGCCAAACACGATCGCCGCAATCTCGTCCACGCGCGCCAGCGCAATAGCGACCAGCGGCAGCAACAGCATCACACCGAGGCCGAGCGCGAACGCGGAGCCGGGCACGAAATAGTGTCCCTTCCAGAAATCAAATACGGCGGCAAACCAGGCGCCGGCGAGGTTGGCCGAAACGGCGAGTAGCAGCGACTGCCTCACCGTCACGCCAGCCATTGCCAGGATCGGCAGCGACAGCAACAAGCCGAGCAAGACCGCCAAACTTGCGCGCTTCGCGTAATCCGGATTGCCGATCGGGCCGGTCCACGAAAATTTCGCCTGGCGCCCCGTGTCAAAAAGTCCCCAATAGGGTCCGACGCCGCCTTCGGCCGTCTTCCAAGGCTGATCGATCGCCTCAACAATGTTGTAATCGATGCCGTAGGCCTCGGCAGCCGAGACGAAGTTGCGAACCACGACCGCTTGCTCGATGCGGCCCGGATCGGCGGCCTGGAAATTATAGCCGGCGCTCGGCCAGCCGAACTCGGCGATGACGATCCGCTTGCCCGGAAGCGCCCGCCGCAGTTTATCGTAAAATTCGAGAGTGTAGTCGGTCGCCTGGGACGCGGCGACGCCGTTCCAATAGGGCAGCACGTGAGCGGCGACGAAGTCGACTGCCGATGCCAGTTCCGGATGATCGAGCCAGACGGAACCGATCTCGCCCGTCGTCACCGGCACGGGGCTCGATTGCTTGGCTTGTTTGATCAAGGCAATGAGCTGAGGGATCGTCAGTTCGCCGCGGTAAATCGTCTCGTTGCCGACAACGACAGCGTCCACATTGCTGTTATGGCGCGCCAGATCGATCGCGGCGCGGATCTCACGCTCATTGCGCACCTGATCCTTGCCGATCCAGGCGCCAACCGTGACGCGCAGGCCGAACTCGGCCGCAATCGGCGGCACAAGCTCCGCGCCGCCGGTCGACGAATAAGTGCGGATCGCCTTGGTGAAGGGGGCAATCGCCTTCAAGTCGGCACGGATTTGCGCGGCGGTAGGCCGGTCGGTGCTGTCGGGATGATCGGAGTGGGCAAACGGGGAGTACGACACGCTCGATAGCTGACGGCTGATGTCGGGTGCCGTCGCTTGGGTTCGCAGGAGAGCCCAGAGCCCCGCATGCACGCACACCACAAGCGCGAGCACGGCAGCGACGGTGCGCATCGAACATCAACCACGCGGGGCGAAAGGGCACGGGCCCGAACCTGTCCCCAAGGTTCGACAAGGATCGTAAGGAGGGTAGCGCCACCTTCCGAGCGGCAAGTATTACGTACTGCCGCGCGGTGGCAAATTCAAGACAACGCACAAACTGTTGGAACGATTCGCTGCGATTTTGCAGCGGTATCCGAGGGGAACCACGTTAGCGGTTTGTCGTCTCCTTCGCGGGGGCAGCAGTTGCTGCCGCTGGCGGCGGGGGCGCCGGCTGGTAAGGACTGATCCAGCACGCCTCGACCCGGCCATTCAAGCTGTCGGGGGCCTTCGGATCGATGCTGCTTTCGTGCAGGATCAGGCAGCGAAACGTCGCCTGAATGTGGCCAGCCGGACAGCCAAAACGGTCGTAAAGATCGAGGTGGCGAAACGCCGTGTCGATGTCGTCTCGCCAGAGCAGGCTGACCACGCGGCGGCCGAGCCAGACGCATTCGGGGTTGCCCGCCGGGCCGGAAACCTCGCGCTGGATGGAGGAGTATTCATCAGTCGGCTGCGCTGCTGGCTTCTGAGCCGGGCCAGCCGCCTTATCAACCGCCTTGCCATCCGGAGTTTGAGCTGCCGCCGGCAAAGTAAGCACAGCCAGAATCGCACAAAATGACATCGCGGCGCAAAGTCCACGGGCAACGCGGAGCGTATGATGAAGCATGATCCAAATTGGTTTGCAGTGAGGGGAGCCCAGCAAGACCTTCATAGCCCCCCAATTGCGCCGTGAGTGCGACCGGCGTCCGCTCACTTCGGCTAGGACCTCAACCCAAGCGACCCGGTTTGTCCAGGCTACATTGCTGCACAATGGGCGGTTCAGCCGCCACGGTCACACGCGCGTCCCTGTTAGTGCGTCGCAAGGTTAATGCCGAGCCGCGAAGGTTCATTGCAACGCAACCCGGTCGGGCGCCAACACGGTTGGGTGGCAGGTGAGGCGGTAGGGCGCAAGTTCGACACAGAGCCGTGCCGCCGCCTCGGAACTCGCCAAGGGGCCGACCACGAGGTGCAACTCGATGCGCTTGGTTTTGGGAATTTCCCGGAGCGTCACGGCCGGGATTAAACCGGCAAACAGCTGCGGGTGGGCGGAGCGAATACCAAGCCAGCGCGCATGCAGCGTTTGAATCGACAGGGCGTTGCCCATGTCGACCCCATACTCGTGCGGCTTTTCGGGAGGCGGAGCTATCGGAGGCCGGTCGATCGAGGCCTGGCGTTCTAGGGCCTGGGGTTCTGAGGCCTGGGGTTCTGATGGCGGGGGCGATGCCGGCGAAGTTTGCGGCGGTGAAGGCACCGGCGTGTCGAGTCCCGCTGCCGGCGCCATGATGGATGCGATGTCGGCCGCGGTGATGGGTTCCGGTTTGGCATCGGCCGGCCACGAACCGGCGGCCGCAGTCTTGACGGCGGCAATCTGTTTCTCAACCGAGCCGGTGATGTCATTCATATTCTGCTCGATTGCGGCGAGTCTGGTCCGCAGCCGTGCGTTCTCCGCCCCGAGGTCGTGAACCGCGTCGGCGAGCCGACGGGTTTCCGCCTGCGCATCGAAAGGGGGCTGCGCTGCCGAAAGGCGCGCGTGCCGGTGCCCCGACGAGAAGACAGATGCGATCCGCTCGGTGCCAGCATCGCTTCGGCCAGCCAACACCGCGATAAGGAGCGCGCAGGCGGCCGTAGCAGCCCACAGCGTCATCCGCCATAGGTGCCGCATGGTGAAAACCTTCGCGGCCGACCGCTGCTTGGGCGCAGCTCGCGCGGATGGCAATGCGGCTTGCTTCTTAACCACGACGCGGCTGCTCCGCGGTTCGCGGCGAACGGTTTCGCCAAGCGAATCAATGCTAAAATGTAGCAGATTTCGGATTCTCACGGCTGTTTTCTCGCTCGCTGGCAGGCGTCATCGCCTGAACCTATTTGCCATCGAGACAGCGGCCGCTTTCGATGGCCGGGCGGCTCGGGTAAGAGAGCGCCCCGGAGGTTTTTGGCGATGGAGCCACGGAATTGCTTGGCGATCGTCCTTGCGGCCGGCGAGGGCACGCGCATGCGCTCGGCCCGCCCCAAGGTCCTCCACGCGATCGCCGGGCGATCGCTGGTCGGCCACGTACTCGCCGCGGTGGCCGAGTTCGGCGCTACGTCGACGGCGATCGTGATCGGTCCCGACCAGGACGCTGTCGCGGCCGAGGCTCATAAGATCGCGCCGGATGCCGCCGTTTTCGTCCAGCGGGAGCGACGGGGAACCGCTCACGCCGTGCTCACGGCCAGTGCCGCGATCAAGCAGGGCACGGATGATATCGTCATTCTTTACGGCGACACGCCGCTGATCGATCCGGCAACGCTGCGGCGGTTGCGGGCGCCGCTCGCCGCCGGCGCGGCCATGGTGGTCGCGGCCTTTCGGCCGACCGATCCGACCGGCTACGGCCGGCTGATCATCGAAGGCGATCAGCTCGTCGCCATCCGTGAACAAGCCGATGCCAGCGACGCCGAACGCAGGATCGGCCTCTGCAACGGCGGTATCATGGCGTTCGCCGGCAGTACCGCATTGTCGATCCTGGAGCAGATCGGCGATGAAAATAAGAAGGGCGAGTTCTATCTGACCGATGCGGTCGCGATCGCGCGCGGCATGAAGCTTGGCGCCGTCGCAGTCGAAGTCGAGGAGGATGACGTGCGCGGCATCAACACCAAGAAAGAATTGGCGGAAGCCGAAGCGGTCGCCCAGCAGCGTCTGCGCAAGGCAGCGCTCGACGCCGGCGTCACGCTGATCGCGCCCGAGACCGTATTTCTTTCGACCGACACCCGATTTGGCAAGGACGTTGTTGTCGAGCCTTTCGTGGTGTTCGGCGAGAAGGTGGTTGTCGAGGACGGCGCCGTGATTCACGCGTTCTCGCATCTTGCCGGCGCCCATGTGGGCAAGGCGGTGTCGGTCGGGCCGTTTGCGCGGCTGCGCCCGGGGGCCAAGCTTGGTGAAGGCGCGCGCATCGGCAATTTCGTCGAGGTCAAGGAAGCGACGTTTGGGGCGGGCGCCAAAGCCAATCACCTGAGCTATATCGGCGACGCCTCGGTCGGCGATGGCGCCAACATCGGCGCCGGCACCATCACCTGCAATTACGACGGCGACACCAAACACCGCACCGAGATCGGCAAAAATGCCTTTATCGGCTCCAACTCAGCGCTGGTTGCGCCTGTCGCGATTGGCGACAATGCCTATGTGGGCTCTGGGTCGGTGATCACGGCCGATGTGCCGGCAGACGCGCTGGCCTTGGGGCGCGGCCGCCAGGTCATTAAGGAAGGCTGGGCATCGCGCTTGCGCGCGCTGAAGTCGCTCGTCAAAAAGAAGGCGCATGCACGCGATTGACGGCCGAAATGCCGATGGCCGCTTGGGGCGCAACCTTATTTGGTTGGGCAAGAGCCGAGGCCCCACTTTAACCATTAACATCCAGAAAGCAGTAATCAGTCGTCGGTATTCGATAGCGCCAGCCTGAACGAGTAACGATCTTTACCTGATCCTGTCGGCTGCACCCGGAAGGGGCCCTATTTGAGATGTGCGGAATTGTCGGAATCGTCGGAAATGAAGCGGTTGCGCCGCAGCTGGTCAGCGCGCTCCGCCGCCTTGAATACCGCGGTTACGATTCCGCAGGCGTCGCCACGCTCGAACACGGCGTGCTGACGCGCCGGCGCGCCGAAGGCAAGTTGAAGAACCTGGAGCAGCGGCTTCTTCGCGAACCGCTCACCGGTACGATCGGAATCGGTCACACGCGCTGGGCGACGCACGGCCGGCCGACCGAGAATAACGCCCATCCGCACGCAACCGAAAAACTAGCGGTGGTGCACAACGGCATCATCGAGAATTTCGCCGAGTTGCGGCGCGAATTGGAAGGCAAAGGCGCCAAGTTCGCCACCGAGACCGACACCGAGGTGGTGGCACACCTTGTTACCGAGGAAATGAAACGCGGCGCTTCGCCGGTCGAGGCCGTCAAGCGCTCACTGCCGCGCTTGCGTGGCGCGTTTGCGCTCGCCTTTCTGTTCGCCGGCGAAGAGAATCTTCTGATCGGCGCGCGCAAGGGCTCGCCGCTCGCCGTTGGCTTTGGCGATGGCGCCATGTTCGTCGGCTCCGATGCGATTGCGCTCGCGCCATTCACCGACACGGTCAGCTATTTGGAGGACGGCGACTGGGTGATCGTCACTCGGCAGGGCGCCGAGGTCCACGATGCCGGCGGCGCCGTCGTGCACCGCGACGTGCTCAAATCGCAGGCCTCGGTGATGCTCATCGACAAGGGCAATCACCGCCATTTCATGGCCAAGGAAATTCACGAGCAGCCCGAAGTTGTCGGGCACACGCTGTCCAATTATCTCGACATGGCGGCCGAACGCGTTGCGCTGCCGAAGGCGCTGCCGTTCGATTTCAACAAACTCGATCGCATCGCGATAGCGGCCTGCGGTACCGCCTACTATGCGGGCATGGTCGCCAAATACTGGTTTGAGCGGTTTGCGCACTTGCCGGTCGAGGTCGATATCGGTTCCGAATTCCGCTACCGCGACGCGCCGCTGTCGCCCGGCAATCTTGCGATCTTGGTGTCCCAATCGGGCGAGACCGCGGATACGCTCGCCTCGCTGCGTTACGCGCGCGAGCGCAAGCAACACGTCCTTTCCGTCGTTAACGTGCCGAGTTCGACCATCGCGCGCGAAAGCGACATCGTGATGCCGACCTTGGCGGGGCCGGAGATCGGCGTCGCCTCGACCAAGGCGTTTACCTGTCAGCTGGCCGCGCTGGCGGCGCTCGCGATCGCGGCCGGACGCGCGCGTGGCGTGCTGTCGGCAACGGACGAGCAGCGCCTCGTCCGCGCGCTGATCGAAGTGCCGCGGCATCTCGCCGAAGCGCTGACGCTCGAGCCGCACATCGAACAGCTCGCACGCTACCTCGCCAAGAGCCGAGACGTGCTCTATCTCGGCCGCGGCACCAGCTATCCGATCGCGCTCGAAGGCGCGCTCAAGCTGAAAGAAATTTCCTACATCCACGCCGAAGGCTATGCGGCCGGCGAACTCAAGCATGGCCCTATCGCACTGATCGGCGAAACGACGCCGGTCGTGGTGATCGCGCCGTACGACAAGGTTTTCGACAAGACCGTTTCCAATATGCAGGAAGTCGCCGCACGCGGCGGCAAACTTATCCTGGTGACCGATGCCGCAGGAGCTGACGCCGCTTCGGCCGCCAACTGCGATCCGCTTGCTACGCTGACGCTGCCGGCCGTGCCGGCGACCGTCTCGCCGCTCGTCTATGCCGTGCCGGTGCAACTGATCGCCTATCACACCGCAGTGCTGCTCGGCACCGATGTCGATCAACCGCGTAATCTCGCGAAGTCGGTGACCGTGGAGTGAACGTGGCGGCCCGATGATATATATTGTCGGCGCCGGCGCTCCCCTGCTGACAATGGAACCATGGTGAATTCAGCCGATCAGAACAAGGTGCAGCCGCCCGCCGCAAGAACGGGTTTTGTCAGCCGGCTGCGCAATTATTTTTTGACCGGACTGATCGTTGCCGGACCGGTTGCGATCACCCTCTGGCTCATCTGGTGGTTCGTCACCTGGGTGGACAATTGGGTCCGGCCGTTCATTCCGGTGCGCTACCGGCCGGAGACCTATCTGCCGGTCGATATTCCGGGCTTCGGCCTGATCATCGCCTTCGTGGCCTTGACCCTGCTCGGCTTCCTCACCGCCAACCTGGTCGGCAGCAAGCTCGTCGGACTCGGCGAGAGCCTGCTCAACCGCGTCCCGATCGTGCGCCCGATCTATCGCACCGCGCGACAGATTTTTCAGACGCTGTTCTCAAGTTCCGGATCGAGCTTCCGCAAGGTTGGCCTGGTCGAGTTTCCGGCGCCCGGCATGTGGTCGCTGGTGTTTCTCACGCAATCGCCCAGCGCCGACATTTCGGCACGGCTGCCGGCGACCGAGCACGTCTCGGCCTTCCTGCCATGCACACCGAATCCAACCACCGGCTTTTTCTTCTATGTGCCGCGCCGCGATGTGGTCGATCTCGACATCTCGGTGGAGGCGGCGATGCAGCTTCTGATCTCCGCCGGCGTCATCCAGCCGGGCGCCGAGCAGCATAATGCTTTGGCGTCGCTTGCGGAGACTGCGCGCGCCGCGCAAAGAGCCTCGACGGTCCCGCCGATCGCGCCCGCGAAATAAACGCCTCATTACCAGAACGAAGCGTTAGCGTGGTGCGGCGCAGCATCGGCGCGGTTTACGGGGCATCACGCCACGCCCATCGCACCGGCGCGAAGGTTTTCCCCGTTCCGTTCTCTTGCAGCCGAAAGTGAGTTTCCTTCTCGTCATCGGTTTGCTAGCCTCCGCGCGATTGCAATGAGCTCGGGGGCTCCCATGAACTTCAGCGACTCGATCAAGCTTGGATTTTCCAACTACGTGAACTTCACCGGCCGCGCGTGCCGGTCGGAGTACTGGTACTGGGTGCTGTTCACGGTGATCGTCAGCGTCGTCTGCTTGATCATCGACAACCTGATCGGAGCTCAAGTAACCAGCACGATTTGGGATCTCGCCACGATCCTGCCCAGCTTGGCTATCGCGGTGCGGCGACTGCACGACACGGACCGCAGCGGCTGGTGGTTCTTGCTGATATTCATTCCGCTGGTCGGCTTCATCATCCTGATCATCTGGTTCTGCGGCAAAGGCACTGACGGCCCAAACCGATTCGGGGAAGACCGTCTCGCCGGGATGGCGCCGCCACTGCCACGCACGGCCTGATCGCCTTAGCCCGCGCCCAGCAGCCTGATCGCCTCGTCGCGGGCGAACAGATAGAGCAGGGCGCGGAGCGCTTCGCCGCGCGGCGATGACAGCTTGGGATCGCGCGCCAACGTCAGCGCGGCGTCGTCGCGCGCCGCGCTGAGGAGTTGACCGTGCAGTTCCAGGCGGGCGACGCGAAAGCCCGGCACGCCGCTTTGGCGCGTGCCGAGCAGATCACCTTCGCCGCGCAGACGCAGATCTTCCTCGGCGATGCGGAAGCCGTCGTCGGTTTCCCGCATGATCGCCAGCCGGGCTTTGGCCATCTCGCCGAGCGGCCCCTTGTAGAGTAGGAGGCAGGTCGAGCGCTCGGCGCCGCGGCCGATTCGGCCGCGCAGCTGATGAAGCTGTGCGAGCCCGAACCGTTCGGCGTGCTCGATCACCATGACGCTCGCTTCCGGCACGTCGACGCCAACCTCGATCACTGTCGTCGCCACGAGAAGGCGCGTCTCGCCCGACGCGAAGCGCGCCATCGCACGATCCTTGTCGGGGCCGCGCATCTGGCCGTGAACCAGATCGGCCAGATCACCGAAGCGAAACTTCAGTTCGCGAAATCGCTCTTCGGCGGCCGCCAGATCGACCAGCTCGGATTCTTCGACCAGCGGGCAGACCCAATAGACGCGGCGGCCTTCGCCGAGCGCGCGCGCCACCGCCTCGATGACCTCGTTGAGACGCTCTAGCGGGATGGTGCGGGTATCGATCTTCTGCCGGCCCGCCGGTTTCTCGCGCAATGCCGAGACGTCCATGTCGCCGAAATAGGTCAGCACCAGCGTGCGCGGGATCGGCGTCGCGGTCAGCACCAGGAGATCGACGGCGTTGCCCTTGCGGGCGAGCGCCAGACGCTGATGCACGCCAAAACGATGTTGCTCGTCCACAATGGCGAGCGCCAGATCGTCAAACTCAACGTCTTCCTGAAACAGCGCGTGGGTGCCGACAATGAGATTGATACGGCCCGCTGCCAGCGCCGCGAGGATGTCATCGCGTTCGCGGCCGCGCTCCCGGCCGGTCAGGATGGCGACCCGCAAGCCTGCTTTCTCCGCAAGCGGCGCGATCGTCGAAAAGTGCTGTCGCGCCAGGATTTCGGTCGGCGCCATCATGGCCGCCTGACGGCCGGCCTCGATGACGTGGGCCGCGGCGAGCAGCGCCACCACGGTCTTGCCGGAACCGACGTCGCCTTGCAGGAGCCGCAGCATGCGGACGGGCTGCGCCAGGTCGGCGACGATGTCGGTCACCGCCTGCTGCTGTGACGGGGTGAGCGAATAGGGCAGCGATGCGACGATGCGCGCACGCAATCGGCCCTCGGCGGCGGTGCCGCGTCCGGCGCGCGTGCGCTGGTGCGCGCGCAAAAGGGCGAGCGCGAGCTGCCCGGCCAGGAGTTCGTCATACGCAAGCCGAGACCAAGCAGCGCTCTCCGGCTTGAGATCGTCGGGCGTCTGCGGCCGATGCACGCGCCGCAGCGCTTGCGCAAAGCTCTCGAAGCCGTTGCGCTTGAGCCAGTCCGCGTCCTGCCATTCGGGCAAGGTTTTCGGTAGGCGATCGAGCGCCGCGTCGATCGCCCGGCGCACCTGATTGGGGTGCAGGCCTTCGGTGAGCGGGTAGACCGGATCGATCAGCGGCAGTTTGGCAAAGCCCGCCGCATCGACCACGCGGTCGGGATGAACCATCTGCAGGTGGCCGTCATAGAGCGTGGTCGTACCCGAGACGTAACGGGTCTCGCCTTCGGGAAAGAGTTTTTCCAGATAGTCGCGGCGCGCATTGAAATAGGTGATGGTCAGCGTGTTGGTGTCGTCGGCGGTGTCGATGTTGTAGGGCGCGCGCGGCCGGTTCGGTGGCGGTGGCCGATGCCCCTCGACCGTGACCGCCACCGTCACCACGGTATCGGGCACCACCTCGGAGAGCTTCGGCCGGTTACGCCGGTCGACAAACCCGGTCGGCAGATGGAACAAAAGATCGATGATGCGCGGCTTGTCCTCCTCGCGCGAGAGCAGTCGCGCGTAAAGCTTCTCCAAGCGCGGGCCGATGCCCGGCAAGGCCGAGATGGTCGCGAACAGCGGGTTGAGGAGGGGCGGGCGCATCGCGGGCCATGACAATCACAAAGTCGCCCTCTATATACACCGCGCCCGGCACGTCCGGGCTTTTGGCGTTGAGCATCACATGACGGAACGATCAAGCGAAGGGTTGGACGTGCGGCGGCGCAGGCTTCTGTTCCGCGCCTGGCGTCGGGGCGTGCGCGAAACCGATCTCATCGTCGGCCGCTTCGCCGACGCCTACATCGAAAAACTCGATGATGGCGCGCTCGATGATTTCGAGCGGTTGATCGAGGTGCCGAACGCGAGCCTTTACGCCTGGGTGGTCGGCAGCGAGGCCGTGCCGCCGGATTACGACACCGCCGTGCTGCGCGACTTGATCGCGTTCCATGAATCCGCGGAGGCCAGACGGTGACGAGAGCGATACAGGCAGCAACCCCGGCACAACGTCTGGCCTCCGGCCGGCCGCTGCTGTTTACCGGCGTTGCCGATGGCGCCGAAGGTCTGGTGATCGCCGATCTTGCCCGCGCCGTCGCCGCCGGGGACAAGCCGCCGGCGGTCAGCACGGCCGTGATCTGCCGCGACGGGGCGCGCATGGCGATGCTCCATCGCGCCATCGCATTCTTCGCGCCCGATACCGAGATCCTCGAATTCCCGGCCTGGGACTGCCTGCCTTATGATCGGGTATCGCCGCACGCGGCTGTGGTCGCCCAGCGCATGACGGCGCTGGCGCGGCTGGCGCGGGTGACGGCCCGCACACGGCCTGCGGTGCTGCTCACCACCGTCAACGCCATCTTGCAGCGCGTGCCGGCGCGCGAGGCCGTGGCGCGGCAATCGCTCGCCGCGGCGCCCGGCAATCTGTTGTCGATGAACGGCGTCATCCAATGGCTCGATCTCAACGGCTTTAATCGCGCCTCGACGGTGCGGGAACCTGGCGATTATGCGGTGCGGGGCGGCATCCTTGACCTGTTCGCGCCCGGCATGGGCGAGCCGGTGCGGCTCGATTTCTTCGGCGACACGCTGGAATCGATCCGCAGTTTCGATCCGGAAACGCAGCGCACCAATGCCGAGCTGCGCGCGCTCGATCTCGTGCCGATGGCCGAATTCCAGCTCACGAGCGATACGATCCGCGCGTTTCGCACCGGCTATGTGGCGGCGTTCGGCGCCGCCGGCCCCGACGATGTGCTCTACGCCGCGGTCACCGAGGGCCGCCGCTATGCCGGCATGGAGCATTGGCTGCCGCTGTTCCACAAGCAGATGGAAACCCTGTTCGACTATGTGGCCGGCACAGCTCTCGTTCTCGAGCCGCTGGCCGAAGAAGCCGCCCACGAGCGGCTGGCGCAGATCGCCGACTATTACGAGGCACGGCGGTCGACGCTCGATCAGGACGGCAGCAGTGCGCCCTATAAGCCGTTGCCGCCCGACCGGCTTTATCTTGCCGAAGACGAATGGCGCGCGCGGCTGGACCACGCAGCGCTCGCACAACTGACCCCATTCGCCGCGCCCGAAGGCACCGCGAACACCGTCGACGTCGCCGCGCATGCCGGTAAGAATTTTTCCGCCGAGCGGAGCCAGCCCGACAAGAACGTATTCGAGGCGGTCACCGCCCACGTGCAGGCGCTGCAAGCGGGCGGCAAGCGCGTCGCTATCGGGCTGTGGAGCGAGGGCTCGCGCGAGCGCATGAGCCATGTGCTGGCCGAGCACGGCCTGCACAATCTCGCAACGGTCGCTTCATGGCCGCAAGCCCTGGCGTTGCCGCGCCCACAGGTGGCGCTGGCCATCCTCGGCATCGAGTCGGGCTTTGAAACCGCCGACACCGCTGTCATCACCGAAGAAGATATTTTGGGTGAGCGCCTGGTTCGTCAGCGCCGCCAGATCAAACGCCCGGAAAATTTCATCGCCGAGCTCACGAGCCTCTCGGCCGGCGATCTCGTCGTCCATGTCGATCACGGCATCGGCCGCTTTGTCGGCCTGCGTACCATCGAGGCTGTGGGCGCGCCGCACGACTGCCTGGAAATCCACTACCACGGCGGCGACAAGCTGTTCCTGCCGATCGTCAACATCGAGCTTTTGTCGCGCTACGGCTCCGAGGACAGCCACGTCGAGCTTGACCGGCTCGGCGGTGCTGCCTGGCAGGCGCGCAAGGCGCGGATGAAGAACCGCATCCGCGAGATCGCCGCCGAACTGATCAAGGTCGCGGCCGAGCGGCAGCTGCACGAGGCGCCGCGGCTTGCGGTTGCCGCCGGGCTATACGATGAGTTCTGTTCAGGCTTCCCCTACGAGGAGACGGACGACCAGGACGCCGCCATCAAGGCCGTGCTCGACGACCTCACTTCCGGCCGCCCGATGGACCGGCTGATTTGCGGCGACGTCGGCTTCGGCAAGACCGAGGTGGCGCTGCGCGCCGCCTTCGTCGCGGCGATGAATGGCAAGCAGGTCGCCGTCGTGGTGCCGACCACGCTGTTGTCGCGCCAGCATTTCAAGACGTTTTCCGAGCGGCTCAAGGGCTATCCAGTCCACGTCGCGCAGGCGTCACGGCTTGTCGGATCGAAAGAACTCGCCGCCGTCAAAAAGGGCCTCGCCGACGGCCAAATCGACATTGTTGTCGGCACCCATGCGCTCCTTGGCAAGACCATCAAGTTCAGGGATCTGGGCCTGATCGTCGTCGACGAGGAGCAGCATTTCGGCGTCGCACACAAGGAAAAGCTCAAGACGCTGCGCTCCGAGGTCCACGTGCTCACGCTGACGGCGACGCCGATTCCGCGCACACTTCAGCTCGCTTTAAGCGGCGTGCGCGAAATGTCGATCATCGCGACACCACCGGTCGATCGGCTTGCCGTGCGCACCTTCATCTCGCCGTTCGATCCGGTGGTGGTGCGCGAGGCGCTGTTGCGCGAGCGCTACCGCGGCGGCCAGGCCTTCTATGTCTGCCCGCGGATTGAGGATCTGGCCGAGACCAAGGCGTTCCTGGAAAAGGCCGTGCCCGAAGTGCGCGTTGCGGTCGCCCATGGCCAGATGCCGCCGACTGTGCTCGAAGATGTCATGGCGGCCTTCTACGACGGCAAGTTCGACGTGCTGCTCTCCACCGCCATCGTCGAATCCGGCCTCGACATTCCGACCGCGAATACGCTGATCGTGCACCGCGCCGACATGTTCGGCCTGGCGCAGGTCTATCAGCTGCGCGGCCGTGTCGGCCGCTCGAAGCTGCGCGCCTATGCGCTCCTTACGCTGCCGGCCAAGCGCAAGATCACCCCGCAGGCCGAGCAGCGTCTGAAAGTGCTGCAATCGCTCGACACGCTCGGCGCCGGCTTCCAGCTCGCCTCGCACGATCTCGACATCCGTGGCGCCGGTAACCTGCTCGGCGAGGAGCAGTCCGGCCACATCAAGGAAGTCGGCTACGAGCTTTATCAGGAGATGCTCGAAGAGGCGGTGATGAGTCTCAAGTCCGGCATCACCACGCCGGTCGCGGAAAAATGGTCGCCGCAGATCACCATCGGTACGCCGGTGCTGATCCCCGAGGATTACGTCAAGGATCTGCCGGTGCGGCTGTCGCTCTACCGGCGGCTGTCCGAGATCGAGGAGGATCGAGACATCGAGGCGTTTGCCGCGGAGCTCGTGGACCGCTTCGGTCCGCTGCCCGAGGAGGTCGAGTATCTGTTGCAGATCGTCGCCATCAAGGCGCTGTGCCGCCGCGCCAATGTCGAGAAGATCGAGGTCGGACCGAAGGGCGCCGTGCTTTCCTTCCGCGACAATATTTTCTCAAATCCCGATGGCCTCATCTCCTACATCGCCAAGCACCCCGAAGGCGCCCGCGTGCGGCCCGACATGAAAGTCGTGTTCTTCGACGAATGGGAATCTCCAAAAGCCCGCCTCAAGGGTGCCGCAGGAATTTTGCGCGCGCTGGCGGGATTGGCGGAGAAGGGGAAGAAGGCGGCGTAACCGATATTCCCCGAACGCAAAGGCTCCCGCGATTTCATTTGCACTGCTTGCTTCGACGCGGAGGTGAAGATAAAATCGAATATCGATGTCGATGCATTTCCTAGGGCAGCCCGCTAATTGCCCATAGCCGAAGTCTCCCAGGCACCCAAAAAATTGCAATAGATCCTCATGCCCAAGCCGGAGCGCATGGTGCGCGCGCGTGATCCTTGGCTGGTCATGCTGTGCCCTTACTTCGGCCGCTGGCCGAAGTGGATCAATTTTTTCATCGAAAGCTGCAAGTGGAATCCCGACGTTCAATGGCGCATATATACCGACTGCGGAAAACCGGAGAACAAAGCGGATAATATTGATTTCGTTCCAATCGGCTTTGACGATTACAAAGGCCTCGTCCGCGAGCGCCTCAAGATCGCGTTTGATCCGGCTCAACCCTATAAACTTTGCGATATCAAGCCGGCGCTTGGTGCGATCCACGAGCGTGAAATCGCTGATTATCCCTTTTTTGGTTATGGCGACATCGATGTGATCTACGGCGACATCTCTCGGTTCTACAGCAAAGAGAAGTTCGCCAACCTTGATGTGATTTCAACGCACCCTGAGCGTCTTTCGGGCCATTTCGCGGTCCTGCGCAACACGTCAACTCTGCGCCACGCCTTCGAGCAGATCCCGGATTATCGCGCGATGCTCGAAGCGCAGCAGATGGTCGGGATGGACGAGTCCGGGTTTTCCGAGATATTCCTGAGCTCCAGCAAAGAACGCACATCGTTTGTCGAGCGGCACAGCACAGTCTTGTGCTGGCGGGGTTGGCATGATGCCACGATGGACTATCCAAAGCGCTGGTTTTGGCGCAACGGGCAGCTCAGCAACGAGCGCGACGGCGAACGTCAATTCCTGTACCTCCACTTCATGCGGTGGCAATCGTCACGGTGGATCAACGATCCACCCCAGCCGGGCGAGGCGGCGTGGGTCGGACACGAAATTATTCATACGGATTGGCGTATCGCTCGCAACGAAGGCTTTTGCATCAGCTCTGCGGGCTTTACACCGATTGATCCGAATTCCTTGCCAAATGATGCGCTGATGGCTCCAACCGCGGAGGCAACTCCGGCGGAGTATGCCAGCGACACCGCCTCATTGCTGCAAGCGCAAGAAGGCTTCGCAGAGGCGCGGCGGATTTTTGAGCTTACACTGGCAAACCGCGTGAAAGTTCTCGGTGCCGAGCACCCCAAGACCGCGCACAGCCTCAATAACCTCGCCGAATTGCTGCGACGGCACAACGAGCACGATGCGGCGCGACCGCTATTTGAGCGCGCGATCGAGACGTTCCAGAAAACATTGGGCACGTCCGATCCGAACACGAATGTGGCGCGGCGGAATCTTGCCAAGCTGCTGCTCGCGACCGGGAAGCCCATGGAAGCGCTTGCGGTGGTGCAGACAGCTGTTTCCTTTCACGAAGAAATTCTGGGGATCGATCATGTCTGGAGCCGCGATTCGGCAATCGTAGCGGCCGACATCCTCGATGCGCTCGGCCGGGTCCGAGAAGGAGCCGAGTTGCGTGATCGATATCGGATTGATGCCAATATGGACGCTCACGCCGCCGCGGAAAATTCCCATTAACACGCTGAAATAAATAACGTTTTCGTGACGACACGTTTACGCGGCGCGCTCTTGTGCGGCGCACAGTCTATTGTATGTGGGGTGGGCTGAGGGGCTGGATTCTGAATGATCGAACGAAGGATCGAACAATGAAAATGCCTAACCCGAAAGTGCTTTTGACAGCTGTTGTGACCGCTCTTGGCATCGCCGCAACGCTCGCAAGTCCGGCGCTCGCGCAGCAGCGCGACCCGTCGCGCCATGAGCGGATGTCACAGTCGCCTCGCACGTTTGATTACAGGCCGGGTCGATCTGTAAACTCGGACATTCCGTCTTATGGCAACGCGCCTTACGACGAGCGTGACGATTGGTGAGCCATCTATTGTAGGGTGGCTAAAGGCGCGAAGCGCCGTGCCCACGTTGGCACACAACTCAAGTCCGCGTGGGCTTCGCTGCGCTCCACCCACCCTACATTTTCTCGCGCATCGACCGAAACGTGATCGAATAGCGCAGCGCATCCACCGCAGGAATGCTGTGCTCCCATTCCCAGCGGGAAGGGCCGCACATCAGATAGATTGAGCGGCGGTCCACGCGCAGCGAAGCGCGCTCCCAGTCCGCGTCACGCTTCCTCCGCAGACGGAAAGTGCACGGCGTCAACAGCGAGATGCCGATGACGTCATCGTAATGCGGCCGGTCGCGGTGCCAGCCGATTGAGGTGCCGGGCCGGTATTCGGTGACGAGGGCATGCGCCAATCGCTCGGGAGGAAGTCCGGCAAACGCGGCGGCATGTTCGCGCAGCGGCAGCAGAAAGTCCGGCATCGGCGCCGCCTGCTGCAAGCCGCCCCCGTTGTAGTCGTAACGGAAGCCGAATGCCACGACGCGCCGCTTGCCGAGAAAGCCGTGAAACTCGAATTCCTTGAACGGCAGTTCAGCGAAAGCCTCGACCAAGCGGGCCTCCTCACCGGCGTCGATCAGGTCCGGCGCATAGCGGAAGCCAGCCGGCAGTCGCGGCGCAACTGGCGGAGGCGTCGTAAACAGCTCGAACTGCTCATGTTTGGTATTTGCGCGCGCCGACATGGTGGAGCGCAGATAGGCGTCAGCCGCCTCCGCCGCAAATCCGGACTGCGGCAAGCGTTTCACCCATGGCTATGGCCGTGCGCTGGAACCTGATCCGTCGACCGTGCGTTTTCTGTCGCTGCCGGTCCTTGCAATGATTGTTACGCCCGCATCCTCGCTTGCCCTCCCGCGCTGCGCGCGATGGCATGGGCGAGATATTCGGGCGATTGCGCACCGGTGACGATGACGCTGCCACTGAAGATGAAAGTGGGCACGCCGTCGATGCCGGCCTCCTTGGCGCTGTTGGCCTCGCCTTCGATGCGATCGACGTCGGCGTCGCTCGCCAACAGGCGGCGCACCAGGTTCCCGTCCATGCCGCAATCGGTCGCCGCCTGGATCAGCACCTTGGGGTCGCTCAAATCGCCGCCCTCGGCAAAATAAAGTTCCATCAGCCGCTGTTTGACGCGCGACGGATCGGCCACGCTGCGCGACCACAAAATGAGGCGATGGCAATCGATGGTGTTGGGCTGGCGCGAGATTTTTGCCGGCGCGTAGGGCAGCCCTTCAAGCACCGCCGCGGCGGCGACGCGCTCCGCGATCGTCTCATAACGCTCGGCCGAGCCGAACTTGGTCTCGAGGTAGGTCTGCCGGTCGATGCCTTCGCGCGGAATCCAGTCGTTGAGAAAATACGGCCGCCAATTGATGGTCACATCGATATCCGGATTGAGCGCGGCAGCGGCCTCCAGGCGATGCTTGCCGATGTAGCACCAGGGGCACACCACATCCGAGATGACCTCGACATGCGTGGCCGGACGCGCAACAGACTCCACCATGGAACTCGCCTTTCGATTCGCTTCAATGCGGGAGGCTAGCCCATGTTCCGGCGGGTTGGGAATTGACCGTAACCGGCGGCGTTTGGCCGCCGCGCCGTTCAGCCGGCTTTTCCGACCACGCGGGCAATGAGCGAGTCGACGCTGTCTGTGGGCCGCAGCGTGGCAAGCGTCACCGCCGCGTCGATACCGACGCGCTTCCTATCCGGCGCCATGGTGGTGTTTTTCAGGATGCTGGCGAGCCGGCGGGCGACAACATGCGCGGCGCGCAGGTCGGTATCGGTAAACACTGCGAAAATCGAATTGTCGGCCTCGCGGCAGGCAAAATCGACCTGCCGCATCAGCCGGGCGAGCAGCCGTGCCGCGTCCAGGCCGCTGCGCCGGTCGCTGTCCTTGAACGAAAAGCGCGCCATGGAGAGGCCGACGCCGCGCTTCTCGGCATCGCCGACGGCGCGGTTGAGATCGCGCCAGAACGCCTCGTGGCCGAGCAGCCCGGTATCGGGATCGACCATACCCCTGGCATCGAGCGATTTGAGCATGCGGCGCAGCCGTTCGCCGAACGCATGCAAGCGTACGTAAGGCAGAAAGCGTTCGACCAGGCGCTGCGGTCCCTCTCCGATGCGCTCGAGGTTCGGCAAATGCTCGGCAAATCGCCCGATCGACCCCGGATGACCAGCCAACATGGCGATCGGCAGCTCGCGAAAGCGCACATTCTCGGCCATGACGGTGAGGAGCGCGTCGACGATGCGCGGGCCAAAGCCTTCGCCGATCACCACGCCGTCGATGTCGCGCGCCTGTAGCGCGCGCGCCGCGTTCTCGACGCTGAGCGCGCCGACAAGCCCGACCCGTTCGCCGACGGCGACCGAGAGCATTGGATAGGAGCGGCCGCGACCCGCGAGCAGCACGCTTGCCTCGTCGAGCGGATCGCTCGTTGGCAGTTCAGGGGGCGCCTCACCATGACTTGCCAGCGTGCCGATGCGGCGCAGCACCGTGCCGTGCAGCGTACGGATGCGCTGCGCCGAGGCGATGCGGCTGGCGAGGCGGTCGGCCGGAGCGCTTGCCGCAATCGACAGCGCATCCGGTAGGATCGCGCCGCCGTCCTCGCGGGTGCGCGCCACGACTGGGATAAACGGTCCCGTTCGTGCCTTGAGCCGATCGGCGAGTTTTGCAATGCGCACCTGGTCGGCGCAGGCATCGGCGAGTACCAGCGCTTCCGGATCGACCTTTGTCAGCGCGCTTTCGGCATCAGCCCAACGGGTTTCGACGATTGGGAACGCGCCGGCGGCGCGCAGCGCCTCGATGAGATCCTCTGCGCGGGTGTCGGCGACGACGACGATCGGTCCTTGCAGCGGCATGGGAGAGCGTGCCTGAGGCAAAAATTTTGCGGTGTTGGATGGAACCATGCCAAAGCGCTGTTAACGCGCCGTTAAACGCAACTTTGAAACACTCCTGAAATCAAATGGTTAGGCGGCTCCAGTTTTGGAGCGCCGGCGAAATCACAAAAATTCCTTGCTTCCAACGCGACCCTGTCTCAAACGAGCGTTTGAATTTCAACCGATCGTTTGATGTGAAATATGAGGTGTGCCATGCTGGCGATGGAGTTGACGCGGCCGACCGGTGATTACGCGACTGATCTGCCGCTCTGTCCGAACTGCGGCAGGCCGATGTCGCTCGTTCGCACAACGGCGCGGTCGGGAGGCCTTCCCGATTTGTGCGTATTCAAATGCGGCGAATGCGGCGTGTGGTTAAGCGAGGGCGCAGGCGAGCGGCCTAGTGTTTAATTCCGCACTGCCGCGCTCGGCTCGCCTCAGCCGCGGAATGCGGCCGCGACGATCGGATTGACGCCGACAGCATTGAGTGCGGCCAGCAAAACCTCGCGATTCGCGGCTCTGCCGACCAGCCTTTGGCCGAGCACCGGGTCGGGCAGGGTGGTGAGCGTCGCGCCGCTGTCGATCCGGCCGATCGCCTGCTGCAACTCATGCAGCGGCAAGCGATAGCCGCCGACACTGATCATGCCGGCGGGAGAACCAGTGACCGTCAGGGATTTACCACCCTCGTCGACGCGGCAAGCGTAGCCGGTGTCGACGAGACCGGTCCGATCGATTTCGAAATGCGGCAGACCGGACCGTTCGATGCCCGGCGGAAAGGCGTGACGCGGCACCATGGGGCCGCGCAATCCGACAGTGCTCGCCGCCGTCGCCACCACCTCGCTGACGATGACTCCGCCGCTGCCGTCGCGTGGCGCGGTGACGGGCCCGAGAGGGATCGGAGCCGGCCGTCCGTCGGCGCCGCGCCGTCCCGCCAGTAAGCCGGCTTCGCTAAAAATCGGCACATCGACCAAAATCATATTGCTCGCAGGCCAAGTCGCACTGTCGTGCAGCCGTTCCGGCGAACGCCAAGCCCCGACGATGGCACCGCGCTCGCCCTGGGCGAAGGCGCCGGTCTGGGCAAGATGGAGCGCGAGCGCACCGGGCATGACCAGCATGTGGCATGCTTCATCGCGCCGCTGCCGCGCCAGCACCTCGGCGTCATAGCGATGGTGCAGGTACAGCGTACCGGCGCTGAGCAGCCAAGGGAGCAGCACGAGGCTTATGCCGCCAAACGATGACACCGGCATGGTCGAAAGGATATGGGCGCCCTGCACCAGGCGGCTTTCGAGCGTCACACCGAGCCCGCCGGCAATCATTTCCAGATGGTTGCGCGCCACCGGCACGATGCCGTTGCTGCCGACCTCAAAGGTGATCAGCCCGACATGGGCCGCCGCATTATTGAGCCGTTCACGATCAAGCGGCGGCAACGGATCACGCGTCTCGGCTGTCAACAATTCGTCGAGTGGCACGACGCCGTCGGGCAGATTTGAGCCGAAGCCACAGACATAGCGGATCGAAAACAATTCGGAAGCGATCCGCATCGCCAGCTGGCAGTGGTTAAAGCCGTCCGCACGCCCGCAAGTGATCAGCGCCTTGGCGCCGATGCGGCCGAGCGCCGCGACCGCGTCAGCACGGCGCCATAATAACGGCAATGGAGCTGCAATCATGCCGGCGCGCATCACGCCCAGAATGGTCAAAATGCTTTCGACTGTATTGGGCAGCTGAATGCCGATAATGGCGTCGGCGGCCAGCCCGATGCCAGTCAGCCGCGCTGCAATTGCGGCGATGGCGCGTTCCGCTTGCGCATAGGTCAGCCGCCGCGGCGCGCCGTCGGTGAAAGCCGAGCGATTGGGCGGGTCGATGAGCGCCGGCATATCGGGCTGGCGCTGCGCGATGCGATGAAACACCTCGTCAAGGCTGGCACGGCGCTGCCCTTGCGGGGTGGTTATCGCAGCGGATGCGGGATCGCCAAGAATCATGGCTGCACCCGCGTTGCCGGCGTGCGCCACCAGGTTTCCGGCAGATAACCGAACAGCGAAGTCTGCGCCGGGTGCTCGACATAAGCCCAGCGCGCCACCCATTGATCGGGAAGATAAAACAGCGGCACGACATAACAGCCGGAGATGAGAACGCGATCCAGCGCGCGCACGGCGTCGACGAATTCGGCGCGGCCGCGCGCCTTGAGAAGTGCTGCGATCATAGCATCCACGGCCGGACTGCGCACGCCCATATAGTTGCGCGACCCCTGCTCATCTGCCGCAGCCGAGCCGAAATAAAAACTCTGCTCGTTGCCGGGCGAAAGCGACTGCTCCCAGCGAAACTCGATCATGTCGAAATCGAATGACAAGAGGCGCTGCTGATATTGCACGTCGTCCACCAGCCGTACCTTGGCGTCGATACCGGCGCGGCCAAGATTATGAGCGAACGCGATCGCCAGCCTTTCATCGTCGCGATTGGCCACCATGATCTCGAAGCTCAATTGCTGGCCGGTCGAACGATTGCGCAACGTCATGCCCTGCAGGACGTAGCCCGCCGATTGCAAAAGGGTGAGCGCCTGACGCAACACAGCGCGGTCGTGGTCTGAGCCATCGGTCACCGGCGGGGACCAGGTGCCGTCGAGCACATCGGGGCGTACGGCATCCGGAAACGGTGCCAACAGTGCGCGCTCGTCTTGGTCGGCCGGCCGATGATAGGCCGATAATTCGGAATCATCGAAGAAGCTCGCGCTGCGCTTATAAAGACCGTAGAAAAAATTGCGGTTGATCCACTCGAAATCGAACAACAGCGAAATTGCCTGCCGCACGCGAATATCGGCAAAGATCTTGCGCCGCGTGTTGAATACGTAATCCGAAGCCGGTTTGGGCTGGCCGTCCGTGAAGCTTTCTTTGACAATGCGCCCGGAGCGCACGGCCGGGATATCGTATTGCGTTTGCCAGCGGGTCGGATCCCGCTCGGTGCGCACGTCGTAGAGACCAGCCTTGAACGCTTCGAAATATGAATTCGCGTCACGATAATAGTCGATGCGCAGTTCGTCGAAATTCCACAGGCCCCGATTGATCGGCAGCGCCTTGCCCCAGTAATTCGGATCGCGCTTGAAGGTGACGCTTTTGCCGACTTGGACGTCCGACACCACGTAAGGGCCGGTGCCGATCGGCTTCGCCAGGGTCGTCTGTTCGAAGGTCGCCACGTTGATGGCGTGCTTCGGCAGCACCGGCATCAAGCCGAGGATGAGCGGCAATTCTCGATTGTCGCCCGCAAGGTCGAAGCGGACGGTATATTTGTCGAGAATTTCCGCGCGCAGCACCTTGGAATAGTAAGTGCGGTGGTTGGGACGGCCATGGTCACGCAATAGCGACCACGAAAATACCACGTCGTCCGCGGTCACCGGTACCCCGTCGGAAAAGCGAGCCGCGGGGTCGATGCTGAAGGTCACGTAGTCGCGCGCATCATCGGTCTCGACACCCCGCGCGAGTAGACCGTACAGCGTGAACGGCTCGTTGTAGCCGCGCGCCAACAGGCTTTCGTAGGCGAAGCCGCGGACGGCCTGCACCGAGAGCCCGAACACGATCAGCGGATTGAGACTGTCGAAGGTGCCCAGCATGCCCTCGACCAGCCGGCCGCCCTTGGGGGCCTGCGCGTTGACATAGGGCATCGCCGCAAAGTTCACCGGGAGTGCCGGAGCGCCATGCATGGCGATGGCGTAGCCAGCCTTGGCGGCAGACGGACCGGCGGCGACGATTGCCAAGACCGCGCAGAATACGATGCGTGCAACCCGGCGCACAGCCGTTAAGGGTCGAATGGAGGGCAAAGTATGACCTTCGGAGAGGTCCCTGGCCGGGACGTCGTGGGATGTATCACAGATCTCCGGCTGCTCGCCGCCACTGCGACCGGAAAGCTGTCGTTCGGGGCACTTTATCAACGCTTTTTGCCGGCGGGCTTTATCGGGCCGCGCATTTGAGCTATTTGGCCGAGCGCGGATGCGTCACGCTGTTGCCGTAATCTGCGTCGAATGACCGTCGAACCGGGAGCACCCACGCGACGGGCGCGCTTATGTAGAGGGATTGCCCGGTTCGGAATCACTGCAAGCGACATCTGACCGGGCGGGGGCGGCCTGCGGTCAGTTCGCAGCCACAGCACGAAAGAAGGACTGCATCGCATGATCTATCGCAACGCGTGGGCACCGGCGCGGCCGGCTCGCCGCACGATCAGCGTTCTTGCCAAAACGGCAGCCGTTGCGGTCGCGCTCGCCGTGGCGGTGGCCTCAGCAGCCTCGGCTCAGCAGCCCAAAAAGCCGGCGCCCAAGAAGCCGCCGGCGGCACCCGCCCAGCAGCAACCCACGCCGCCGCCCGCGCAGCAGGAGCAGGTTCAGCTGATCTATTCGCCGTGGACCAAGTTTTGCCTCAAGAACAAGGATCCGCAACCCAAGCAGGTTTGCTTTACCGGCAAGGACGCCCGCATTGAATCGGGCATGCCGGTGGTCGCCGCGGTGCTGATCGAGCCCCAAGGCGATCCGAAGAAAATCCTGCGCGTCACGCTGCCGCTCGGCATGCAGCTCATTCACGGCACGCGCGTGATTATCGATCAGGGTCAACCGATGACGGCGCCCTACGTCATCTGCTTCACCAATGGCTGCATGGCCGATTACGAAGCCAGCACCCAGATGATCGACCAGATGAAGAAGGGCCACGGCCTCGTCGTTCAGGCGATCAATGCCAACGCCCAGCCGATCAGTCTGGTGTTGCCGTTGGCCGACTTCGCCAAGGCCTATGACGGCCCGCCGACCGATCCGAAAAAGTTCGAGGCCGAGCAGCAGCAGTTGCAGGAACAACTGCAAAAACGTGCCGAAGAAGCGCGCAAGAAACTCGAACAGGGTAAGCCGGGCGCGTCGGCCGCGCCGGCGCCGGCCCCGGGAAAGACGCAGTAGTTCTCAAGCAACAGGTGCCCGGGTTTTAGTGGCGCATGGTGGCGCGAGGGCGGTAGCCGCCCTTGCCGTCCTTGATGAACACTTCGGCGACTTGCGGATGACGCACCGGCTCGCCGCTGGTGTCCGGCAAAAGATTCTGTTCGGAGACGTAGGCGACGTATTCGGTCTCATCGTTCTCGGCAAACAAATGATAAAACGGCTGGTCCTTGTGCGGCCGCGCTTCGACGGGAATCGACTCGTACCATTCATCGGTATTGTCGAACACCGGATCGATGTCGAACACCACGCCGCGGAATGGGTACAGGCGGTGGCGGACGACCTGGCCGATCTGGAACTTGGCGATCCGAATTCTGTCCATGGTATTTAGCTAAGCGCCGCCGGCACAGTTTGGCAATGCCGCGTCGATCTCATGCAATGACGAGATTGTGGCAGGCCGCTGACCAAGTCCTGAACATTTATTCATTGGCGTCGCGACGTTATAATCCATAGCGCGCTGCCATGATGGGGTCTTTTGCTGCGACAAGGCGGGCAAGGTCGACCACAACCTTGGCCTGTTTCCAGGTGGCGTCGTCCTGCATCTTGCCATCGATCATAACGGCACCGCTGCCGTCCGGCATGGCGGCGAGAATTTTCGTCGCGAACGCCACCTCGCCGGGGTCGGGCGAAAACACCCGTTTGGCGATCGGCACTTGGCTCGGGTGCAGCGTCCACGCGCCGGCGCAGCCCAGCAGAAACGCGTTGCGGAATTGCGCCTCGCACGCCGCGCCGTCGGCAAAGTCGCCGAACGGACCATAGAATGGCTTGATGCCGGCGGCCGCACAGGCATCGACCATCTTGGCTATCGTGTAGTGCCACAGATCCTGCTGAGAAGCCGCGCGCGGCACATCGGCGTTTCCGGCATCGGCCAGAACCTTGTAATCGGGGTGGCCGCCACCGACACGCGTGGTCTTCATGGCACGCGATGCGGCGAGGTCGGCCGGGCCGAGGCTGATGCCGTGCATGCGCGGCGAGGCGGTCGCGATCGCCGCAACATTGTTGACGCCCTGCGCCGTCTCCAAAATGGGATGGATCAGGATCGGCTTTTTGACGGCGTGTTTGGCTTCAAGCTGTGCGAGCAGTTGATCGAGATAATGGATATCCCATTCGCCCTCGACCTTCGGCAGCATGATGACGTCAAGTTTCTCGCCGACGGCGCCGACGATCTGGCAAATGTCGTCAAGCACCCAGGGCGAATTAAGCGCATTGACGCGCGTCCACAGCCCGGTGTCGCCGAACTCGCATGTTTTGGCCATGGCGATAAAACCTACGCGCGCGGCTTCCTTGGCGTCCGCGGGAACCGCGTCTTCGAGATTGCCGAGAACGACGTCCACATCGCGGATGAGTTCCGGCACCTTGGCGCGGACCTTTTCGACGTGCGGCGGTACGAAATGAATCATACGTTCCAGCCGCAGCGGCAATTCGCGCGGCGGTCTCGGCGCGCCGATGGCGAGCGGTTGATAAAAATTCCGCGGCAGTTTCATGCGTGAATCCTAAAATGGACGGCGGAAATGGCCAAGCCGCTTTCCACGCCACATCTGCCTACAGAATGACGACTTGTCACACCAGTTCGCCGCGCATCAGCCTTGGCTGCGAGGCGGCCGGCATGACGCCTTCGCGCATCAGGGCGCGGCGCAGCAGGCCGACGCGGTCGGCGAGATAAAGCGACAGGCCGCGCAGGCCGTGCAGCGGCACAAAGCCCGCGAGCAGGCTGCGGTTGAGGAGATCGACCGCGATGGTCCGGCTCATGACATCGGCGCGCCGCGCTGCTTCGTAGCGGGCCAGCACGCTTGGCTCGCCGGCGTCGAGGCCCGCTCGCCGCGCATCGGCGACGATCTCGGCGACAGTGGCCGCATCGCGCAGGCCGAGATTTAGCCCCTGCGCTCCGATCGGCGGCACGACGTGGGCCGCTTCGCCGACGAGCGCTATCCGGCCCCGCGCGATAGCTTCCGCCGTTTCGACGGCAAGCGGGAAAAGGCCGCGGCCGGGTTCGACACGCATGCGGCCAAGCAGCGAATGGGCGCGGCGCTCGATGTCGTCTGCGAGTGCATCGTCAGCGGTACCGGCAAGTCTTTGCGCATCGTCGGGCGCCAGCACACAAACCAGACTTGAACGCCGGCCGGGCAAGGGCACGAGCGTGAACGGGCCACTTTCGGTGTGAAATTCAGTCGAAATATCGTTGTGCGGCCGCGCGTGTTCGAGATTGAGCGTGAGAGCCGACTGCGGGTAGGCGCGCCGCCGCGTGCCGATGCCGGCGGCGGTACGGCATAGCGACCGCGATCCATCCGCACCGATAACGAGCCGCGCACGCAGCGCGCCGCCCGCATACTCGACCGTAACTCCCGCTTCATCGCTCTCGACCAATAGTGCCGGCGCCGCCACGCGCGGAAGTTTGACTGCCCGCGCGCGCGCTTCAAGCGCTGCGACGAGGTGGTGGTTCTCGATGTTGTAACCGAAGGCGTCGAGGCCGATTTCCGCGGCGACAAACGACACCTCAGGCGCGCGAAGGAGCCTCGCCGTGTCATCGATCATGCGAATCTGGCGAAGCGGTGCCGCGTCGGAGAGGCACGCGGGCCATACGCCAAGTGTTTCGAGCGCCGCGACGGAACCGGCCAAAAGTGCGGTGGTGCGATGATCGGCCCCGGCGTGCGGCGGCGCGACAAGCACCGTTTCGACCCCGGCTGCCGCCAACGCAATGGCGCAGACTAGCCCCGCCGGGCCGCCGCCGATCACCGCCACCTCGGTTGTTTGCACGGTAGCACTCACATGAGGCCCTACGCTGGCCCGCCAGACACGACGCCACACCTCTCGGCCCAGAGTAGCAACAACGCAGCGATTGCGCACGGCGGAGAGGCTCCCTAACCTCGCGCGATCCGAGCGGGGCCAAAATGCCAATGGATCCGATCCATGCGCCGCGGCAGGCGGCGCCGCGGCATACCGCTGCCGCCTTCGCCGTCCATGTCTTCACCGCTTGCGGCGCCGGCTGCGCGCTGCTGGCGTTGATCGCGGCCGTCGGCGGCAAATGGCCGCAAATGTTTTTCTGGCTCGGCGTGGCGCTGTTCATCGACGGTATTGACGGCACGTTTGCGCGCCGCCTTCGCGTGGCCGAGATTCTGCCGCGCTGGTCGGGCGATGTACTCGACCTCGTGGTCGATGTCATGAACTACGTGTTCGTGCCCGCCTATGCGCTTTCTGCCGGCGGGCTGCTGCCGCCGTCCGTCGCTACCGCGCTGGGAATCGTCATCGTGGTCACCGGCTCGCTTTATTTCGCCGATCGCTCAATGAAAACCGCCGACCACTATTTCCGCGGTTTTCCGGCGGTGTGGAACGTGGCCGCGTTCTATTTGTTCGTGCTCAAGCTGCCGTCCTGGCTCGCCGCGCTCTCAATCGTGGCGCTGGCGGCACTGACCTTCGTGCCGATCCATTTCGTTCACCCGATCCGTATCGCGCATTTGCGCGCGCTTACGACCGCCGCGCTCGTGTTGTGGGCGATTCTTGCGTTGGTCGCCGTGTTGAAAAATCTCACCCCCGGATTCTGGATTGCGGCGGCATTGTGCGCGCTGGCAGTTTACTTCGTCGGCGTTGGTTTTTTGCGCCGACATCATCCGTGACATATCCGCGCCGGACCAAACCCACCAAGGAGTTATGCCATGACACGACCTGTTCTCCTCATCGCCGGCGGCAGCCGCGGTATTGGCGCGGCGACGGCGAGAATCGCCGGCGAACGCGGCTATGACGTCGCCATCAATTACATAAAGCGCACCGACGCCGCGGCGGAAGTTGCCGAGGCGGTGAAGAAATCCGGCGGTCGGTCGGTCACCGTGCAGGGCGATATGGCCAAGGAAGATGACATCATTCGCGTGTTCGATGAAACCACACGCGCGCTCGGCCCGATTACACATTTCGTCCACAGCGCCGGCATCGGCGGCAAGAATTCGCGGCTGGACGCCGCGAGCGCCGCAACCATCCGCGAGGTGCTCGACATCAACCTGTTCGGCGCGCTGATCTGCGCGCGCGAAGCGGTGCGCCGCATGTCGCCCAGCCACGGCGGTAAGGGCGGTTCGATCGTGCTGCTGTCCTCAATCGCCGCCGTGACCGGCGGCGCGACCGAATACGTGTTCTATGCCGCCGCCAAGGGCGGGGTGGATGCGCTGACCAACGGTTTGGCGCGTGAGGTGGCGAAGGAAGGCATCCGGGTCAACGCCATCCGTCCAGGGCCGACCGATACTGAAATTCACGAGCCCGGGCGTTTGGCACGGATCACGCCGCTCTTGCCGATGGGACGGGCGGGCGAGCCCAACGAAATCGCCGAGGCGGTGCTGTTTCTGCTCTCTGACGCGGCGTCATACATTTCCGGCGCCGTGCTGAATGTCTCGGGCGCGCGCTGAGCATTTTCCGCCGGCTGATGCCTTGGCGACGAGATCACGAGATAGGGCCACAATGGCTGGCCTCGCGGATGCCTGCGGCCGACATAACCCGGCAGCCCCTTCGCCGATCCGCTGACATCGATCGTCGGCAACGCATTGGGCGCTTCAATCCTCAATCTGTGGCGCCGGCGCATCGTTATCTCGCGGCGCTATCTTGCGCGCTTGCCGCGACCGCCTATGATCGCGCGGCCTGAGATCGGCCCATAATGGGAGAGAAACGATGGTTGCTGCGGTGCGCGTGCATAAGGTCGGCGGACCCGAGGTTCTGACGTATGAAGAGATCGAACTGCCGGCCCCCGGACAGGGCCAGGTCAGGGTCAAGCAACATGCGGCCGGCGTCAATTTCATCGATACCTATTTCCGCATGGGCATGTATCCGTCGCCGGTCGGCCTGCCGTTCACCGCAGGAAACGAAGGAGCGGGCGAGGTCATCGCCGTCGGTCCTGGTGTGACCGACCTCAAGGTCGGCGACCGGGTTGCCTATGTGGTGGCGCTCGGCTGTTACGCGAGTGAGCGCATCGTTCCCGCCGATCGTGCGGTGAAACTGCCGGCGAATATCAGCTACGAGCAGGCCGCCGCGATGATGCTTAAAGGCATGACCGCCGAGTATCTGCTGCGCCGAACATTTAAGGTCGACAAGGGCATGAACGTCTTCGTCCACGCCGCGGCCGGCGGTGTCGGATTGATCCTGTGCCAATGGGCCAATCATCTCGGCGCGACCGTCATCGGAACCGTGGGCTCCAAGGAAAAAGCGGCGCTCGCAAAGGCGAACGGCTGCCATCACACGATCCTCTATCGCGACGAGGATTTCGCCGCGCGCGCCAAGGAGATTACCGGCGGCAAGCTGTGCGAAGTGGTCTACGATGGCATCGGCAAGACCACGTTCCCGGGCTCGCTGGATTGCCTCAAGCCGCTCGGCTATTTCGTCAGCTACGGCAGCGCGTCCGGACAGATCGATGCGTTCAACATCAACATTCTTCAGACGAAGGGCTCGCTGTTCGCGACGCGGCCGACGTTGAACACCTACGCGGCCAGACGCGAAGATCTGGTCTCGATCGCCAACGGGCTGTTCGACGTTGTCGGGAAGGGCGCGGTGAAAATTCCGATCCAACAGAAATACGCGCTAAAGGATGCCGCCAAAGCGCACCGCGATCTTGAGGGCCGCGCCACCACGGGTTCCTCAATTCTGGTGCCGTGACGCTGCGCCGTCTGAAAAACGCCAAAGGCCCATGACGATCCCATGACCATCCGGGACCGTGCGGCGGCCGCGATTCCGTACGCGGCGACGTTTGCCTGGGCATTCGTCGCCTTTGTGGCAGCACAAATTGCGGCTCTTGCCGTGTTGCTGTGGTACCGGCACGGCGATCTCCAGGCTATTCTCGCGGCACCTTACGATGGCGCCATCGTCACCCTGTCGGTGCTGGTCCTCAATCCGGTCTCAGTGGCCGTCCTGCTATTCGCATCGCGGCTTCGCAGCACCAATCCGGCCGAATACTTGGCGCTGGTTCGGCCGCGTCTTGGGACAGCGACGATCGGCGCCATCGGCATCCTGGTCATCATCGCAGCCACCGACGCACTGTTGCTCGTAAGCGGACGGGCAATCGTGTCGACGTTTCAGGTGGTGTCCTACACCAGCGCCGCCGCCGAAGGCTGGCTGCCGTTGATGTGGTTCGCGACGGTCATCATTGCGCCGGCAGGCGAAGAGATCATGTTTCGCGGCTATTTGTTTCGCGGCTGGGTCCATTCGCCGCTGAGTGCATGGATCGGTATCCCATTGATTTCTCTCTTATGGATGGGATTGCACGTTCAATACGACTGGACCGGCATGGCGGAAATATTGGCTGCCGGCCTGTTTCTCGGCTGGATGCGCTGGCGCTCCGGCTCGACGCTGCTGACGTTCCTGTTACACGCCTTGTTCAACCTTGAAGGCATGTTTGAAACCATGGCGCAGGTGAAGCACCTCTTCTGACGCGCGTTGAGCGTTCTCTCAGCGGCTGCGCTTGCCTTTCGGATCGAAAAGGGCGCCGAATGGGCCCGACGGAGCTCTGCCTCCGGATGGCCCATCGTCACGTCGCCGCCGCGGCACCGCAATCACCGGTTCGGCGAAACGGGAAAGTTCAGCCACGGTCTCGTCGAGCGGCACGGTTGAGCCGGCGGTCTCACTGACGATGATCGCCAACACGTTCATGTCGCGCCGGTAGAGCGAGTCGAGCGCTGTGAGCGTGTGGCTGATCGTGCCGAGATAACTGCCGGCCACCAGAATGAGCGGCAGGCGGAGCGCCATCATCACGTCCAAAATGGTGCGCTCGCCATCGAGCGGCACCATGATACCGCCGACACCTTCGATCAGCAAAAGATCGCGCCGCTGCTCCACCGCGCTCTGGCAGAATGCAATGACGTCGTCGACATTGATGCTGCGGCCCTCGCGCTGCGCCGCCATGTCGGGCGACAGTGGTGCGCGAAACCGCCACGGCGAAATGCGCTCGATCGAATCGGGCGTGACCGACACGCCGAGCGCCCGCAATAGCAGGCCCGGATCGCTGTTGGCGGCCTGCGCCGGGTCGAAGCCGCTGACCACCGGCTTAATCGTTTCGACGATGCGGCCCATTTGGCGGAAATGACCGATCAGCGAAGCCGCAACGTAAGTTTTGCCCACATCCGTGCCGGTGGCGGTGATGAAGATTGCGGTCACGGACACCTCGTGACGCGGCGCCGCACGCTGTCGGCGAGCCGCTCAATTTCGGCGTCTGTATGCTGGGCGGTGAATGCAAAGCGCAGTCGCGCCGTGCCGGGCGGCACGGTCGGCGGGCGGATGCCGACGACCAGAAAGCCGTCCTCTTCCAGGGACCGTGCCGCCGCCATGGTCGCATCGCTGCCGCCGAGGACGAGCGGCACGATCGCGCTCTGTGGTTCCGGCAGATTGAGCGACCGCGTGAACAGGCTAGCCTTGCGCAACGGCTCGGCGACGTAGGCCTTGTCCCGCTCGATGATGTCGAGCGCGGCGGTTGCGGCCGCGACCACGGGCGGCGGCAGGCCGGTCGAATAGATGAAGGTGCGGGCGCGCGTGCACATCAGGTCGATGACCGCCCGTGAGGCACACAAATAGCCGCCGTAGGCCCCGATTGCCTTCGACAGCGTGCCCATTTGCAGCGGCACGTCGGCCGGTCCGCCATTGCCATTGGCGAAGCTCGATCCGCGCCCGCCGCCAACCACGCCCAAGCCATGCGCGTCGTCCGCGAGGAGCCAAGCGTCGAATCGCCTGGCCACATTCGCCAAGTCGTGCAGCGGCGCCAGATCGCCGTCCATAGAAAAGACGCCGTCGGTCACAAGAAGCGCGAGCGGATGGCTGGCGCGGTGCGCGCTCAGGAGGGCCTCGGCATGGGCAGCATCGGCATGCCGATAGCGCTTGACGGTACTTCCGCTCAGCTTTGCCCCGGCATTGATGCAGGCGTGCGACAACTCGTCGACCAGGATCAGGTCATCGGACCCCACAAGCGCGGGAATAATGCCGGTATTGGCGAGATAACCGGAGCCGAACACACAGGCCGCCTCAGTCGCCTTCAGCCGCGCCAATCGCGCCTCCAGTTCCGCATATAGCGGGTGATTTCCCGTCACCAGTCGCGACGCGCCGGCGCCCGTACCGTAGCGTTGCGCGGCTTCGACGGCCGCCTTGATGACGGTAGGGTGGCGGCTAAGATTGAGGTAGTCGTTGCAGGAAAAGGAAATCAGGCGGCGCCCGGCGCGCTCGACGTAAATGCCGTCGCGCGCCGTAACGATCGGTGTGCGCCGCAACCGCGCATCGTCCAGTGCCGCAAGCTTGCGGTTCGCATAGTCATCGAGTGAGCGCATCACGGCGGCATGAAAGCGCCTTATGTCGGGTAACACCAGCAAAAACAGTCAGTTCGGGGAAAACGCTGCACCGGATTGGCTGCATGCCGGGCTCGATCACGCCTGGCTGCCCTACACGCAGATGAAGACCGCGAGTCCACCGTTCGCGGTCGTGGCAACGCGTGGCAGGCGGATCGTGCTCACCGACGGCCGCGAGCTGATCGACGGCATCGCCTCATGGTGGACGGCCTGTCACGGCTATAACCACCCTCACATCCGGGCCGCGGTCGAGCGCCAGCTCAAGACGATGCCGCATGTCATGTTCGGCGGCCTCGTGCACGAGCAGGCGCTTATCCTGGCGCAACGGCTTGCCGAACTGGCGGCGCCGGCTGATCTGGGCCGCGTCTTCTTTTCCGAGTCAGGCTCGGTTGCGGTCGAAGTCGCACTCAAAATGGCGGTGCAGTATTGGCGCAATCGCGGTGTCCCCGAACGCACGCGTATCGTCTCCTTCACCGGCGGCTACCATGGCGACACGACCGGTGCGATGGCGGTCTCCGATCCGGACGGGAGCATGCACGCGGCGTTCCGCGGGTTGCTCCCGCAGCAGATCACGCTCGATCTGCCGACCGAGGAGGCGAGCGAAAGGGCGTTCGCCGCGCTGCTTGCGCAGAGGGCCGGTGAGATCGCGGCGATCATTGTCGAACCGCTGGTACAAGGCGCGGGCGGCATGCGTTTTCACGCTCCGCAGGTGCTGCGCACCTTGCGCGACGCGGCGGACCGCTACGACATTCTGCTGATCTTCGATGAAATATTCACCGGCTTTGGCCGCACCGGCGCGCTGTTTGCTTTCCAGAGTGCTGGCGTCGTCCCCGACATTTTGACGGTCGGCAAGGCGCTGACCGGCGGCACGCTGCCACTTGCCGCCACGCTGGCGAGCCAAAAGGTGTTCCAGGCGTTCTGGTCGGACGATCCAGCGCACGCCCTCATGCACGGCCCAACCTTCATGGCCAATGCGCTCGCCTGTGCAGCGGCAAATGCATCGATCGACCTGTTCGCGCGCGAGCCCCGGCTCGAACAGGTGGCCAAAATCTCCGGTGTGCTCAGCCGCGATTTGGCAGGCTGCAGGGGCGCTCCCGGTGTCAAGGACGTGCGGGTACTGGGCGCCATCGGCGTCGTCGAACTCGACCGAATCGACGACCTCAATGCCTTGCGCCAACGCTTTGTAAAGGAGGGAGTTTTTATCCGGCCGTTCGGCTCGGTCGTGTACCTCACGCCGGCCTTCACGATCGAACCGGACGAACTTGCCAAACTCACGGCTGTCGTAAACCGCGTGATCGCTGAGCTAGGACAAGGATAGCCGCGACGGAGCAGTGCTCGTCAGTAGCCTACGGCCGTGCCGTGCAGATCGTAGGCCTCGGCGCGTTCGATCTTCACGGTCGCAATTTCGCCAACGCGCAGCGGCCGGCGGCTTTTGACAAAGACCGTTCCATCGATTTGCGGCGCGTCACCCTTGGTCCGGCCCTTCGCCGTGGCAGGGCCGACCTCGTCAATGATGACCTGCTCGTTGCGGCCGACCTTACGCTTGAGCCGCTTGTGTGAGATCGCCTGCTGGTGCGCCATCAAGCGGTTCCATCGCTCTTCCTTCACCGGCTGCGGGACCGGTTTACCGAGATCGTTGGCGACGGCGCCAGCGACAGCCTCGTAACGAAAGCAGCCGACCCGATCGAGTTCGGCTTCGCTCAACCAATCGAGCAACAACTCAAAGTCCTGCTCGGTCTCGCCGGGAAAGCCAACGATGAAAGTTGAGCGGATGGTGAGGCTCGGACAGCCCGTGCGCCATTCCCGGATGCGCTCAAGCGTGCGCTCTTGCGCGGCCGGGCGGCGCATGCGCTTGAGCACGTCGGGACTCGCGTGCTGGAACGGCACGTCGAGGTAGGGGAGCACCTTGCCGTCCGCCATCAGCGGGATCACGTCGCCGACGTGGGGATAGGGATAAACGTAGTGCAGTCGCACCCAGGCGCCCAGTTCGCCAAGTTCGCGCGCCAGATCGAAAAACTTGGCTCGCACCTCACGGCCCTTCCACGGGCTCGGCGCGTATTTGATGTCGACGCCGTAGGCCGAGGTATCTTGGGAGATGACCAGGATTTCCTTCACTCCGGCGGTCACCAACCGTTCGGCCTCGCGCAGCACGTCAACGGCCGGCCGCGAGACCAGGTCGCCGCGCAGCTTCGGAATGATGCAGAACGTACAGCGATTATTGCAACCCTCTGAAATCTTGAGGTAAGCGTAGTGCCGCGGGGTCAACTTGATACCTTCCGGCGGGATCAGATCGGTATAGGGGGCGCGCAGCGCCGGCGCGGCACGATGCACGGCGTCGAGTACGCTCTCGTATTGCTGCGGTCCGCTGACGGCGAGCACGCCCGGATGCACATTTGTGATCTTCTCAGGTTCCGCGCCCATGCAGCCGGTGACGATGACCTTGCCGTTTTCCGCCATCGCATCGCCGATGGCCGAGAGCGACTCCGCCTGTGCGCTATCGAGAAAGCCGCAGGTGTTGACGATGGCAAGATCGGCGCCGGCATGCTCGCGCGCCAGCTCATAACCCTCGGCGCGCAGCCGCGTAATGATGCGCTCGGAGTCAACGAGCGCCTTCGGGCAGCCGAGCGAGACGAAGGAAATGCGGGCGGGGCGGGTCATGCTTGCGATTGAGGTTCCAGTACCGGGCTGCTGCGTAGCAGTCTCCGCAGGGCTTCGATAGAGTTGTTCAGCGGACTTTGCAGCCAATGGCGCCAAACGCGCGCAGCGCCGCCAAACGCCCATGTGGGGAGGATCGCCATGAATTGCACGATTGGTCGCATCGCTGCCGTGTTCCTTACGCTGATTTCAGCCAGCCTATTGGCCGCTCCGGCGAGAGCGGAAATAAAAACTCAATGGGTCGACTACACTTGAGGTTGCCCGTCCCGCCCTTGCTTGTCGTCAGCGACCGCCGCCAGGCGCGACCGCCGCTTGCCGCCGTGATGGCGGCGGTGCTTGGCGCGGGCTGCCGCTGGATCAGTCTGCGCGAGAAGGATTTGCCCGAGGACGAGCAAATCATTCTGGCGCGGCAACTGCTGCCGCGGGCCCGCGCTGCCGGCGCCCGGTTGCTGCTGCACGGAGAGGCGCGGTTGGCTGCGCTCGCCGGCACCGATGGCGTGCACCTGGCGTCGGGCAGCGATCCTGCGGCCGCCCGGGCGCTGTTGGGACCGCAGAAGCTGATCGGCGTGTCGATCCATACCGTGCCGGAGGCCGAGGCGATCAATCCGGCACACATCGATTACGCGCTGGCGGGTCCTGCCTTCGAGACTGCGAGCAAGCCGGGCTATGGCCCGGAAATCGGCCGCAGGGGACTTGCCGAGATCGTCCGTGCCGCGCGCGTTCCGGTGCTCGCCATCGGCGGAATCAACCCGGCGCGGGTCGCCGAACTCATTGCTGCGGGCGCCGCCGGCATCGCGGCCATGGGCGGGGTGATGCGGTCCGCCGACCCGGCCCGCGAAGTGGGTGGGCTTCTCGCGACCCTCAACGGCGCGCTTGCTATCCACGCGCCCGATAGGTGCTGACACCCTGATCCGGCGCCCAGACGCCGGTTGGCAACTTTCCGGCCTGCCAGAACACATCGATCGGCATGCCTCCCCTTGGGTGGAAATAGCCGCCGATGCGCAGCCATTTAGGCTTCAACACCGCGACAAGTTTCTTGCCGATCGTGACCGTGCATTCCTCATGGAATGCACCATGGTTGCGGAAACTATTCAGGTAAAGCTTGAGCGACTTGGACTCCACCAAAAAGCCGCGCGGCACATAGTCGATCACCAGTGTGGCAAAGTCCGGTTGGCCGGTTACCGGGCACATCACGGTAAATTCGGGGAAAGTGAAACGGGCGACATAGTTGGTATCGGGATGGGGGTTGGGAACGCGGTCGAGCACGGCCTTGCCGGGCGAGGCAGGGATCGCCGCGGGGCGGCCGAGTTGGAAGGGTTTCTTAGCCATTTGGGCGCTCAAGCAACGTGCCGATTGGGGTTACGCTCGTGCTTTTTTCTTTTCCCGGAACACAGCACGTTCAAGTGCGGCGTTGATCCGTGTCTGCCAGCCAGGACCACCGGACCGAAAATATTCCAACACATCAGGTGAAATTCGCAACTTGACAGCCTCTTTCGCCCGTTCACCGGTCGGAGGACGGCCGCGTCGCACGAGCTTTTCGCCCTGGTAAACATCCGCCGTTTGGAAGAATTCCCGCGTCAGCATCGGCGCGTCATCGGGATCCCTCCATTTCCTCTTTCCAGAGCTTCTGTTCTTTTGCATGAGCGAACCTCATCGATATGACGTGCCGCGTTTCGCCGCGCGGAGTCCAGACCATGACACGAGACGGCCGTCGAGAAAGCCTGCAGTAACGAAGCGGCTTTCGTTGCTTTTGCCGCCGTGCGTTGGGCGCGCGACATGAAGTCCGCCGAATACCTCGGCTGCCCGGGCAAAATCCAGTCCTCGCTCCTGCAAGCTCTTGGCCCGTTTCGCTTCAGTCCAGCTTAGCTTCATATGATTTATGTACCCCCAATAATCAAGGGCGGCAACGCGATTGGCGGCGGCGGGGTCACAATCCGACGCATGACATGACAACAGCTGGGACGATCCTGTAGAAGCCACGGCAAAACCAGTCCCGGAGCAAGCATGACCGCCATTGTCGATATCATCGGCCGCGAAATACTCGACAGCCGCGGCAACCCCACGGTGGAGGTCGATGTGGTGCTGGAGGACGGCTCTCGCGGCCGCGCCGGGGTGCCCTCGGGCGCATCGACGGGTGCCCACGAGGCGGTCGAGCTGCGCGATGGCGACAAGAAGCGCTACTTCGGCAAGGGCGTGCGAAACGCGGTCGACGCCGTCAACAGCGAGCTTTTCGACGCTCTGTCCGGAATGGACGCCGAGGCGCAGGTCAAGATCGACCAGACCATGATCGCGCTCGACGGCACGCCCAATAAGGGCCGGCTCGGCGCCAACGCCATCCTGGGCGTATCGCTGGCAGTCGCCAAGGCCGCGGCGGCAGCCAACAACCTGCCGCTCTACCGATACGTCGGCGGCACCTCGGCGCGCCTTCTGCCGGTGCCGATGATGAACATCGTCAATGGCGGCGTCCATGCCGACAACCCGATCGACTTCCAGGAATTCATGATTGTGCCGTTCGGTTTTCCGTCATTTGCGGAAGCGCTGCGTGCGGGTTCCGAAATCTTCCATACGCTGCGCGGCGCGCTGAAGGATGCCGGGCACAACACCAATGTGGGTGATGAGGGCGGCTTCGCGCCAAACCTGTCCTCGGCTGAGGAAGCCCTCGATTTTGTCATCAAGGCAATCGAGAAGGCGGGTTACAAGCCGGGCAAGGATGTCGCGCTGGCGCTGGACCCGGCCTCGACCGAGTTTTTCAAGAACGACGCCTACGTTTACGCGGGCGAAGGCAACAAAAAGCGCTCGCGGCAGGATCAGGCCAAATATCTTGCCGAGCTTGTCGGCCGTTATCCGATCGTCTCGATAGAGGACGGCATGGCGGAGGACGATATCGAGGGCTGGAAGCTGGTGACGCAAGCGATCGGCGACAAATGCCAGCTTGTCGGCGACGACCTGTTCGTCACCAATGTGAAACGGCTCGCCGACGGCATCACCGGGCACTACGCCAACTCGATCCTGATCAAGGTCAATCAGATCGGCACGCTGACAGAGACGCTCGCTGCGGTCGAAATGGCGCACAAGGCTGGCTACACCGCTGTCATGTCGCACCGCTCCGGCGAGACCGAGGACGCCACCATCGCCGACCTCGCCGTCGCCACAAATTGCGGGCAGATCAAGACCGGTTCTCTGGCGCGGGCCGATCGCACCGCCAAGTACAATCAGCTCCTGCGCATCGAGGAACAATTGGGCGCGCAGGCCACCTTCGCGGGACGGGCGGCCTTCAAGGCCCTGGGCTAAGTGCGCCCACGGCCGCGCGCTTGTCCGGCGTCGGCGGTCGGGGCTATATCGCCGGCTATTCGGAACGGACGCAACGCGAGGTTTGATCGCATGGACCAAACGGTAGGGTTGGGGGCGGGAGATCGACGGCTTGCCATCGGACGGCTGCGCGATTTCGTCGTCACGTCGATTGACGCCGCGCTGCCCAGCGACGCCCCGTTCACCCACCTCGTGCTCGACCGCGTCTTTCCCGATGATGTTTACGCCGCCATGTTGGCCAACATGCCGGAGACCAACGACTATCGGCCGATGCATGGCCGCGCCAAGGGCCATGATCTTGCCGACGGCACACATACGCGGGTGAAAATCGACCTTTATCCCGAATACATCCGTCACCTGCCGTCGCAGAAACGCGCCGTCTGGGACGTCGTGGGGCGCGCCTTGTGTTCGGCCGCGGTGCGCGACGCTTTTGTGCGGCGTTTGGCGCCTGCGCTCCAGCGCCGTTTCGGCCCGGCCTACGGCAAGATCGGCATGTACCCGATCCCGGTGCTCACGCGCGATATTACGGGCTATCTGATCACCCCGCATCCGGACACGCGATGGAAGGGCATCACCGTGCAGCTCTATCTGCCGCGCGACGAGTCGATTTCGCACGTCGGCACGATTTTTCATCAAGTTCTGCCCGACGGCTCGCTAAAAAAAGCCAAGCAGATGCGGTTCGCACCCAACACGGGCTACGCCTTTGCGGTCGGCACCGACACTTGGCATTCCGCCGATTGCCTCGGCCCGGAAGTGAAGACGCGCGACAGCATTTTGCTGACCTATTTCGTCGACGCCGGCCCGGTTCGCTTCCTGCGCAATCGCGGCAAGCGCCTGGGCAATTTCGTACTCAGCGAAATTCGCAACGTGCTGCCGTAGCGGACGGCCGACCGTCACCCTGCCGGCTTCATTAAATCCGTCTTAAGCGCCGCTTTGGCATGATCGGCACATGGTCACCCGCAAGCGGCTCCGCTCGATCCTCAGCGCGCTCGGCCTTTACGTCATGGCCGGGCTCTTGATCGGCTATTTCGGTGTCAACGCCTATAGCGGGAATCACGGACTTAAGGCGCGGCAGGATATTGACCGCCAGACCGCGACGCTATCGGCCGAACTCGGCATCCTGCAAGCGGAGCACAAGCAATGGGAGCGGCGCATCGCGCTGCTTCGCTCCGACAATATCGACCCCGATATGCTGGACGAACGCGCCCGCGCACTGCTCGACTATGTCGATGCCGGCGACCTCATCATGATGCTCAAGCCGGACCGTCCCGCGGCCGACCCAACCGGGCCTTGAACTTAAGCCGGTCATTCCCGAAATTGAGTTTTGTCACAAGGATTTGCGCACAGGCGCCGATCCCCAGGTTAAACACCGCCGACTTCCGCCGGGGGGCGAAGTCGGGTAAGAGTTAGCCGCCCGAAATCCTTCGAGGGACACGATGGCCGTTGCCGTAACCAGAGCAGCCGAACAAGGCGTCCAAGACCTCCGGCCCGTCGACTGGGCGAAGCACGAGCCGATTGCCGATTTCACGAAGGAACAAGAGTTTCACGCGCTGCGGCAGATGATGCTGATCCGCCGGTTCGAGGAAAAAGCCGGACAGATGTATGGCATGGGCCTGATCGGCGGGTTCTGTCACCTCTACATTGGCCAGGAAGCAGTCGTCATCGGCATGAAGATGGCGATGGCCGATGGCGATCAGATGATCACCGGTTATCGCGATCACGGCCATATGCTGGCCTGCGGCATGGATCCGAAAGGCGTCATGGCGGAGCTCACCGGCCGGCGCGGCGGCTATTCCAAGGGCAAGGGCGGCTCGATGCACATGTTCTCGATCGAAAAGAATTTTTTCGGCGGGCACGGCATCGTCGGCGCGCAGGTTCCGATCGGCACCGGGCTTGCCTTCGCCAACAAGTATCGCGGCAATAACAGCGTGTCGCTCACCTTCTTCGGCGACGGCGCGGCCAACCAGGGCCAGGTCTACGAAAGTTTCAATATGGCGGAGCTGTGGAAGCTCCCTGTGATCTTCGTCATCGAGAACAACCGCTATGCGATGGGCACGGCGGTGACACGCTCGTCAGCCCAAACCGATTTCTCGAAGCGCGGGCTCTCCTTCAACATCCCGGGCAAACAGGTCGACGGCATGGATGTGCGGGCCGTGAAGGCCGCCGCCGAGGAGGCGCTCGCCTGGTGCCGGTCCGGCAAGGGGCCGACTATTCTTGAAATGATGACCTACCGCTACCGGGGCCATTCGATGTCCGATCCAGCCAAATACCGGACCAAGGAGGAGGTCGATAAAGTACGCACCGAGCACGACCCGATCGAGCAGGTGCGCAAACGGCTAATCGACCGCAAATGGGCCGCCGAGGATGAACTGAAAAAAATCGATGCGTCGGTTCGAGCAGTCGTCAACGAGGCCTCGGAATTTGCCACGCACGATGCCGAGCCCGATCCGAGCGAACTCTACACCGACGTCTACCGTTAAGTTCCCCAAAGAATCGCAGGCCGGCGCGCACCCGCGTCCGGCATGACGATTGGCGAGTTGCCTCCATGCCCACCCCTATTCTGATGCCCGCTTTGTCGCCAACGATGGAGAAGGGCAACCTTGCCAAATGGCTGAAGAAGGAAGGCGACGCCGTTAAATCCGGCGACGTGATCGCCGAGATCGAAACCGACAAAGCCACGATGGAAGTCGAAGCGGTCGACGAAGGCACGCTCGGCAAGATATTAGTGCCGGAAGGCACCAATGATGTCGCGGTCAATACGCCGATCGCCATGATCCTCGGCGAGGGCGAAGACGCGGCCGCGCTTAAGAACGGACAGACCGCACAGGCCGCCACAACCGCGCCGTCGCGTCAGGAGAAGGCTGTCGAATCTGCGCCTCCCGCGGCGAGAAGGCCCGCCGAAGCGCAACCGCCGGCCCGGCCAAAGACCGGAACCGTCGAAGCGCCGGCAAACGCCGCCGCACCCGAACCCGAAGTGCCGGAAGGCACCGAAATAGTCACGATGACCATGCGCGAGGCACTGCGGGATGCCATGGCAGAAGAAATGCGGCGCGATCCCGACGTGTTCGTCATGGGCGAAGAGGTTGCCGAGTATCAGGGCGCCTACAAGGTGACGCAGGGACTGCTCGAAGAGTTCGGCGCGCGCCGCGTCATCGACACGCCGATTACTGAGCACGGCTTCGCCGGCCTCGGCGTCGGCGCGGCGCTGGCGGGATTGAAGCCTATCGTCGAATTCATGACGTTCAACTTCGCCATGCAGGCGATGGACCAGCTGATCAACTCGTCGGCCAAGACGCGCTACATGTCGGGCGGTCAGGTCCAGGTGTCGATTGTGTTCCGCGGCCCGAACGGACCGGCGGCGCGCGTCGCCGCGCAGCACAGCCAGGACTATTCGTCCTGGTATTCGCACATCCCGGGCCTGAAGGTGATTGCGCCGTCGACCGCGGCCGACGCCAAGGGCCTGCTCAAGGCCGCGATCCGCGATCCCAACCCGGTGATGTTTCTCGAGAACGAAATTCTCTACGGCCATTCCTCGCCAGTGCCGAAGCTCGACGATTACGTGCTGCCGATCGGCCGCGCTCGCGTCGTGCGCAGCGGCACCGACGTGACCATCGTCGCCTGGTCGATGGGCATGAGCTACGCGCTCAAGGCCGCCGACGAGTTGGCAAAGGACAACATCTCGGCCGAGGTCATTGATCTGCGTACCCTCAAGCCGATGGACTCCGACACGATCGTGGAGTCGGTGAAAAAGACCGGGCGGCTCGTCACCGTCGAGGAAGGCTGGAAACAGTCCGGCGTCGGCGCCGAGATCGCCGCGCGCATCATGGCCGACGCCTTCGACTACCTGGATGCTCCCGTGGAGCGCGTGTCCGGCAAAGATGTGCCAATGCCATACGCGGCCAATCTGGAAAAGCTGGCGCTCCCGTCGGTCGTCGACGTGGTCGAGGCGGCCAAAGCGGTCTGTTACCGATGAGCAAAAAGCCCCTAGAGGCGACACCGAAGTTCGAAGCGCTCGCCGCGCCGCCACCCGCACTGGAACTCGGCGGCTACGAAGTGCTGCGCGCGGCGATTGCCGATGGCAATCTGCACGTTTCCCTGCGGCGCGCGTTTGACGAACCTGAAACCTGGGGTGTCCTGCTCGCCGACATCGCGCGCCATATCGGCCGCATCTACGCGCTCGAGGCCGGAATGCGCGAGGAGCAGGTCGTGGAAAAGGTGTGGTCGATGTTTGAGGCCGAAATGGAACGGCGGACCGACATCGGCGATACCCGCGCGATCAGCTGAAAAAGAAACAACATGCCCATCAACATTCTCATGCCGGCACTGTCGCCCACGATGGAGAAGGGCAACCTTGCCAAGTGGCTGAAAAAGGAAGGCGAGGCGGTCAAGACCGGCGATGTCATTGCAGAGATCGAGACCGACAAGGCAACGATGGAATACGAGGCCGTCGACGACGGCGTGATGGCGAAGATCGTGGTGCCGGAAGGCACAAACGACGTGCCGGTCAATCAGCTCATCGCCGTAATGGCGGAGGAAGGCGAAGATGTGAAGGCCGCTGCGGCGGCAGCAGGGAAGGGCGGACCAGCGCCCAAGGCTACCGGCGCTGGTGAAGCCCCGTCCAAACCGCAACAACCGGCTGCTTCGGCCACCGTCATTGAAGCCAAGGTTCCCGCGCCTCCACCGGCACCGCCTCCCGGTGCGGCTCCTTCAGCGCAGCGCGAAGCCGCGCCCCCGCGAGCCAACGGCCACGGCGCACCAGCCAGCGGCACAAACAAAATCTTCTCCTCGCCGCTGGCGCGGCGACTGGCAAAGGACGCCGGCATCGATATCGGCCGTGTCGAAGGCTCAGGTCCGCACGGCCGTATCATCGCGCGCGACGTTGAGGCGGCAAAGTCCGGCAAGGGACTGCGCGCACCAAGCGCTGCGGCCGGTGCGCCCGCGCAAGCCCCGCTTATTGCACCGTCGATGTCGGATCAGCAGATCCGTGCGCTTTACGAGGACGGCAGCTACGAAGTCGTGCCGCACGACGGCATGCGCCGCACCATCGCGCAGCGGCTCACCGCCTCCGTCCAGACCATTCCGCATTTTTATCTGACGGTCGACTGCGACATCGGCAAGCTGCTCGACGCGCGCGAAGAGATCAACGCCGGTTCGCCGAAGGACAAGGACGGCAAGCCCGCCTACAAGCTCTCCGTCAACGACTTCGTCATCAAGGCGCTGGCGCTGGCGCTGCAGCGCGTGCCCGATGCCAACGTGAGCTGGACCGATGGCGGCATGCTCAAGCACAAGCATTCCGATGTCGGCGTCGCCGTGGCGATGCCGAACGGCCTGATCACGCCGATCATCCGCAATGCCGAGACGAAATCGCTGTCGGCGATCTCCAACGAGATGCGCGACCTCGCGGTGCGGGCGCGGGGGCGCAAGCTCAAGCCGCAGGAATATCAGGGCGGCACGACCGCGGTCTCGAACCTCGGCATGTATGGGATCAAGGATTTCACCGCCGTGATCAATCCGCCGCATTCGACCATCCTCGCGGTCGGGACCGGTGAGGAGCGCGCCGTGGTGCGCGACGGCAAGATCGTCGCCGCGCAGATCATGAGCGTGACCATGAGCTGTGACCACCGCGCTGTCGACGGCGCGCTCGGCGCCGTGCTGATCGGCGCCTTCAAGGCGCTGATCGAGAACCCGGTAATGATGCTGGTGTAGTGTCCGTCTTGACCATACTGGCGAGGCCATCGTGTCATCTGGCGATATGGAATTCTCGGTTCGGCCGGTCTTCATCGGCTGGATCACGTTGCTCGTGCAGTTGCCGCTGCAGTTGTTTTTCACATTATGGGCCGGCGCATTCTTTGGCGGGATGTTGATGGCGACCGGCTTGTTCGAGCGCGGCTCAGGCGCGCCGTTCATCTTCTTCGGTGCCGTTGCCTTTATCTCGATTCCCCTCATCGCCTATTTCGGCAAGAGCCTGAACTACAGCCGCACCGAGTACCGGTTTTTTGAGGATCATCTTGAGTTCGAGGAAGGATTTTTCTCGATCAACAAGAAAGTCATCAGATTCAGCGATGTGAAAGAAGTGACGATGCGCAAAGGAATCCTGCAGCGCATCTATGGCCTCGGCACCATTTACCTTGCCACGCTGGCGACCGGGTCGAGCCCGAGCTTCAGGCCATTCACCGCGCTTGGCTTCGGCAATGTCTCCGGCAGCGGCATCAGTGTTCGCGACATTCGCGATCCCGATCAGACATTTGACAGGATCAGGCAACTCGTCGACGCGCACCGCGAATGAATTTCACCGTATCCCCCCTGTTCCCATGGACCAATTGATCGCCGGCTATCGCCGCTTTCGCGCCGGGACGTGGCGCAACCAGCACGCTCGGTTCGAGGAATTGAGCGTGCGCGGCCAGAATCCCCGCGCGCTCGTCATTGCCTGCTCGGATAGCCGCACCGATCCGCAGATGGTGTTCGATGCCGCGCCCGGCGAGCTGTTCGTCATTCGCAACATCGCCAACCTGGTGCCGCCCTACGGGCCGGACGACCAGCCGCACGGCGTGAGCTCTGCGATCGAATACGCGGTGCGCGTCCTGCGCGTGCGCGACATCGTGGTGATGGGCCATGCGATGTGCGGGGGCATCAAAGCGCTGCTGGACGGCACGCCGCCGGAACTGACCGATTTCGTCGGCCCCTGGGTGCGTATCGCCGAGCCCGCGCGGCAACGCGCCATGCAGATCGCGCCGGAACGCCGTCACGACTTTTGCGAACACGAGTCGGTGCGCCTCGCCCTTGCGAACCTGATGACATTCCCGTGGATCAAGAGCGCGGTCGAGGCCGGCAGCCTGAACCTGCACGGCGGCTTCTTCGGCATCCGTTCCGGGATTTTTGAACACCTCGATGCCGACGGCGTTTTTCGTCCCGTCGCCGAGTAGACCATCGTCATGGCCGGACACCCGGGCTCGACCTTCGGTCGCCCCGAGTGCAGGCTTGTTCCCGTCATCCACGCCTATAAATCAGGGGAGCGCGTTTGCGTCGGCGGTCGTGGATGCCCGCGACAAGCGCGGGCATGACGGCTAAGGTGCGGACGACTTGCGAGGATTGGAATGGCTGACACAAATTTCGACATCATCATCATCGGCTCCGGCCCCGGCGGCTATGTGTGCGCCATCCGCGCCGCGCAGCTCGGCTTCAAGACTGCGATCGTCGAGCGCGAATATCTGGGCGGCATTTGCCTCAACTGGGGCTGCATCCCGACCAAGGCGCTGCTCCGTTCCGCGGAAATCTTCCACTACATCCAGCACGCCAACGATTACGGGCTGTCCGCCAGCAATGTCAGCTACGATCCGAGCGCCGTGGTGAAGCGTTCGCGCGCTGTGTCGAAGCGGCTCAATGACGGCGTCGGCTTCCTGATGCGCAAGAACAAGGTCGCGGTGATTTGGGGCGAGGCCGCCGTCGACGCGCCCGGCAAGATCACCGTGAAAGCCGGCCGCGGCGAAGCGCCGAAGGGCACGCTCGGCGCAGGCTCATACCAAGCCAAGCACATCATCATCGCCACCGGCGCGCGTCCCCGCGTGCTACCGGGACTTGAGCCCGACAAGAAACTGGTCTGGACCTATTTCGAGGCCATGGTGCCGGAGCGCATGCCGAAGACATTGCTCGTCATCGGCTCGGGCGCCATCGGCATCGAGTTCGCCTCATTCTATCGCACGCTCGGCGCCGAGGTGACCGTCGTCGAAGTGCTGCCGCAGATCCTGCCGGTCGAAGACGCCGAGATCGCGGCCTTCGCGCGCAAGAGTTTTGAGAAGCAGGGCATCAAGATTTTCACCGGCGCCAAGGTGACGAAGCTCGACAAAGGATCGGACAGCGTCACCGCCACGATCGACGACGGCAAGGGCGGCACGCAGACGCTGACCGTCGATCGCGTCATCTCCGCGGTCGGCGTTGTCGGCAATACCGAAAATCTCGGCTTGGAAAAACTCGGCGTCAAAATCGAGCGTGGCGCGATCGTCATCGACGGCGCCTGCAAGACCAACGTGCCGGGCATTTACGCGATCGGCGATGTCGCCGGTCCGCCGCTGCTCGCCCACAAGGCGGAGCACGAAGGCGTCATCTGCGTCGAGGCCATCAAGGGCCTGCATCCGCACCCGATGAACAAGCAGATGATTCCCGGCTGCACCTATTGCACGCCCCAGGTCGCCTCGGTTGGGCTGACCGAGCAGGCCGCTAAAGACAAGAAGATCGACGTCCGCGTCGGCCGCTTCCCCTTTGTCGGCAACGGCAAGGCGATCGCGCTCGGCGAGGATCAGGGCATGGTCAAGGTGATCTTCGACAAGAAGACCGGCCAGCTTCTGGGCGCCCACATGGTCGGCGCCGAAGTCACCGAGCTCATCCAGGGCTACGTGGTGGCGATGAATCTCGAAACCACTGAAGAAGAGCTGATGCACACCGTGTTCCCGCATCCGACCTTGTCGGAGATGATGAAGGAGGCGGTGCTCGATGCTTACGGGCGCGTGCTGAATATCTAGTTGCACGTGGCATCGCGCGCAGGCGCGCTAGGCGAGGGGCGGTAAAAAGGCTAGCGTAACGCCTTCGAATTTCATCCTTGCCGGAGGGGCGTCATGGCGAAATTTGATAATATTCTCGGCACGATCGGTCGTACGCCGGTGGTGCGGATCAACAAGCTCGCACCGGCGGGTGTGAACCTCTACGTCAAGATCGAAGCCTTCAATCCGCTCGGCTCAGTGAAGGATCGATTGGCGTTCGGCGTTATCGAAGCGGCGGAAAAGTCCGGCCAGCTCAAGCCGGGGCAGACGGTGATCGAAGCGACCTCCGGCAATACCGGCATTGGCCTCGCGATGGTCTGCGCCGCCAAGGGCTATCCGCTGGTCGTCACCATGGCGGAAAGTTTTTCTGTCGAGCGCCGCAAGCTGATGCGTTTTCTCGGCGCCAAGGTGGTGCTGACGCCTGCGGCCGAACGCGCTTTCGGCATGGTGGGCAAGGCGCAGGAACTCGCCAAGACCCACGGCTGGTTCATGACGCGCCAGTTCGAGAACGAGGCCAATCCCGACATTCACGAGCGCACCACGGGGCGCGAAATCATCGCCGACTTCGCCGGCGAGCGGCTCGATTACTGGGTCACCGGCTTCGGCACCGGCGGCACGCTGACCGGCGTGTCGCGCGTGCTGCGGAGGGAGCGGCCGGAGACGAAGATCATCGTCTGCGAGCCGAGCGACGCACCGATGCTCACATCGGGAGAGAAGCAGGAACGCAATGCCGACGGTACGCCGGCAAAGCCCCATCCCGCGTTCAAGCCGCATCCGATGCAGGGCTGGAGCCCCGACTTCATTCCGCTCATCACCGGCGAAGCGATCGATAAGAAGGCCGTCGATCGCATCCTCACCATTCCGGGCCCCGAAGCGATGAAATGCTCAAAGGCGCTGGCGCAGCAGGAAGGCATCTTTGTCGGCATCACCGCCGGCGCGACCTTTGCCGGGGCGTTGCAGGTCTGCAAAGAAGCCGCCCCCGGCGCGACGGTGCTGTGCATGCTGCCCGATACCGGCGAGCGCTATCTGTCGACGCCGCTGTTCGGCGACATCGGCGCCGACATGAGCGATGACGAACTGAAAGTTTCCAATTCGACGCCGAATCACCGTTTGCCGCCCAAGACGGCGTAAGCAACGCGTCTTCTTACGCCAGCTACACGAGACCCAGCGTCGGTTTCACGGCCGGAAACACGTCGGCCGCGACTTCTGCCTTTTATTGTGGCAAAAGTTGCGGGTTCTGGTGCGGAACCTCCGTAAGTTTTCTTACAAGTTGTTCATCGAATCCCGGCCGTATCGGCCAAAGCGGGTGCTGGTACGCGCGCTGCGGGTGGCTTGCGACGCACCCTGCCGGCTCGTAAGTAACGGTTGAGGCTGCGACAGCTTCGCGGAGCCGCTATGGCCGTTCTCATCGACAATCTGCAACGCACGGCCACCACACCGCGCCACCCGGAAAAAGCGCATCGGCCGGACCAGCCGGCTTTGCGCAAGCCAGACTGGATTCGCGTGAAGGCGCCGGTGTCGCCGGGCTACGTTGAAACACAGCGCATCGTGCGCGCCAACGGCCTGCATACGGTGTGCGAAGAGGCGGGCTGCCCCAACATCGGCGAGTGCTGGGAGAAGAAGCACGCCACCTTCATGATCATGGGTGACACCTGCACGCGGGCTTGCGCCTACTGCAACGTCAAGACCGGCTTGCCCGGCGCGCTCGATCCGGCCGAGCCGGAGCATGTCGCCGCGGCAACCGAAAAGCTCGGTCTGGCGCACGTGGTCGTCACGTCGGTCGACCGCGACGATCTCGGCGACGGCGGCGCCGCGCACTTTGCCGCTGTCATCACTGCGATTCGGGCCCGTTGTCCGAAGACCACCATCGAGGTGCTGACGCCCGACTTTCTGCGCAAGGATGGCGCCGTCGAAACCGTGGTTGCGGCCCGTCCCGATATCTTCAACCACAATCTCGAGACAGTGCCGGCGAAATACCTCACGGTGCGCCCGGGCGCCCGCTACTTTGCTTCGATTCGTCTGCTGCAGAAGGTGAAAGAAATCGACCCGCAGATGTTCACCAAATCGGGCATCATGGTCGGACTCGGCGAGCAGCGTGACGAGGTCCTGCAGGTGATGGATGACCTGCGCGCCGCCGATGTCGATTTTCTCACCATCGGCCAATACCTGCAGCCGTCGCGAAAGCACCACGCCGTCATTCGTTTCATTCCGCCCGACGAGTTCGAGGCGTTAGCGACCATCGCGTATGCCAAGGGCTTCGGGATGGTATCGGCGTCGCCCTTGACGCGCTCCTCACATCACGCCGGCGAGGATTTTGCACGGCTCAAGGCGGGGCGGGCGGTGCGCTGATCGATGCCCGAATTCTCCACCAGAAGGCGCGTGCAGCACAGCGCCGCCAACATGTTTGCTCTCGTGGCCGACGTCGAGGGCTATCCGGAATTTGTCCCACTGTGCAAATCGCTTAAAGTCCGGCGACGCACGACCGAGAACGGCAGGGAGGTGATCGTCGCGGACATGACGATCGCCTATAAGGTCGTCAGCGAGACCTTCACCAGCCGCGTGACGCTGGAACGCGAACGGCTCACGATCCTGGTGGAGTATATCGAAGGGCCGTTCCGCCGTATGAATAACCGCTGGACGTTTCGGCCGTTGGATGACAAGAGCTGCGAGGTCGAGTTTTTTCTCACTTATGAATTTCGCAGCCGCACGCTCGGACTATTGATGGGTAGCGTGTTTGATGCCGCTTTTCGCCGCTTCGCCACCGCTTTCGAGCGACGGGCGGACCAAGTTTATGGCACACGGGTGGCGTGAGTTGCAGCAGATGCCAGCACCGATTTGGTCGTAATCCGGCATTTATTCTCGCGATCGCATGAGCTGACAGCGCCGGCTGGAGAACATCAAATGTCTGCTTCGCGCAAGGCGGAAATTCACGGCACCATCCGCAGGTTCGACGGCTTTTTTAAAATCGACGAGATCGACGTGTCACACCAAACGCTCGGCGGTGAGACAAGCCGGCAGCAGCGACTCGTCTTCGAGCGCGGCGACGCGGTTGCGGTGCTACTTTACGATCCAGAAGATGATGAAGTCGTGCTGGTCAATCAGTTCAGAGTGCCGGCGCTCGTTGCACGGCGGCGCGACGATCCAAAAATCCAAGATGGATGGCTAACCGAAACGATCGCTGGGATGATCGACGAAGGCGAAACGCCGGTGGCGGCCGTCATCCGAGAGACGATGGAGGAGACCGGTTACAGGATCAGTAATCCAGAGCCGATTGGCGCGTTCTTCTCATCGCCGGGCGGGACCTCCGAGCGCATCTTTCTCTATTTCGCCAAGATCAACAAGAAAGACAGGGACGGCAAAGGAGGCGGCATCGACGACGAGGACCTCGCCGTTGTCCGCGTGAGCGCCCCTGAATTATTCGATCAACTGGCCAACGGGCAAATCGAAGACACGAAGCTCGCCATCGCGGCCTACTGGCTGCAAAATTACAAACGGCTGGCGGGCTGAATCCCGATCGCGCGAACTCGCTACTGCGCCAATTCTTCGAGCAGTGCGAGCGCCTGGATGACCGAACGCTCGCGCACGCGCCGGCGGCCGATCTTGCCGAACAGCCTGCGCCGGTGGAGCGATCTGCCGTCGCGGGCCGCCGCCGCGAAATGCACGAGGCCGACCGGTTTCTGTTTCGAGCCGCCGCCAGGCCCGGCAATTCCGGTAATCGACACGGTCAAATCAGCCTGCGAATTTTTCAGCGCGCCTGCCGCCATTGCGATGGCAGTCTGTTCGCTCACGGCGCCGTAGCGCTTGAGCGTCGCCGCCGGCACGCCGAGCATGGTTTCCTTGGCGGCGTTCGAATAGACGACAAAACCGCGCTCGACAACGTCGGATGACCCGGGAATCTCGGTGAGCGCTCCAGCTACCAGCCCGCCCGTGCAGGATTCCGCAGTGGCGATGCGCAAGCCCCGCGCACGGCAGACATCGAGCAGGCGCTTCGCTGTGGCCCGGAGCTTGGCGTCCATTACGCTCCGCTCCAAGGCAGCCGCACCGTCGCCGTCGCCATGGCGACAATACCTTCGCCGCGGCCGGTGAAGCCGAGTTTCTCACTCGTCGTCGCCTTGACCGCGACGCGAGCGGCGGGAATGCCGGCGATTTCGGCAATGCGCACGCGCATGGCGTCACGGTGCGGCGAAACGCGCGGCGCTTCGCAGACGATGGTGACGTCGAGGTTGCCGATCAGGCCGCCGCGAGCGCGCACGCGTTCGCAGGCGAACGCCAGGAACCGGTCGGACGAGGCGCCGCGCCATTGCGGATCGCTCGGCGGAAAATGCTGACCGATATCTCCCTCGGCCAGCGCACCCAGGATCGCGTCGACCAAAGCATGGAGCGCCACGTCGGCATCCGAATGTCCACTCACACCCCGCGTATGCGGAATGCGCACACCTCCGAGCATGACGTGATCGCCATCGGCGAAGATGTGGACGTCAAAACCATTGCCGATGCGCACGTCGGCAAGTGACGCCGCGTGCAGCAATTCGGCGCGGGTGAAATCCTCGTTGGTGGTCAGTTTCACGTTGCCGGCTTCCCCTGCAAAAACGTGGACACGATGGCCGGCCCATTCGGCGAGCGCCGCATCATCGGTAAAGTCGTCGCGCCCTTCCGCCTCGGCGCGGCGGTGCGCCTCGGCGATCAGCGGATAGCCAAACGCCTGCGGCGTCTGCACTGTCCGCAGGTGGCTGCGATCGAGCGTTTCGCTCACTATTGCGGCATCGTCGATCTTCTTCACCGTATCGGCGATCGCGACGCCGGGCACCGCGGCACCAAATTGCCGGCCGGCGCTAATGGCGCGGCCGATCAAATCCGCACTGAGAAATGGCCGCGCCGCGTCATGGATCAGCACCAGATCAGGGGCGTGCGCCGCCAGAGCCTGCACGCCGGCCCGCACCGAGATTTGTCGGGTTGCGCCGCCGGCGACCGGATCGCGCAGTTTGTCGAGGCCGCTGCTTGCGCCGCGAAACAGGTCCTGGTCGGCGGGATGAATGACCGGCTGGATCACATCGATCTGCGCGTGGCCGGCAAACGCCTCGAGAGTTGGACGGATGACGGGTCTACCGGCAATAGTGCGATATTGCTTGGGGATATCGCCGCCGACTCGCTGGCCCCGGCCAGCCGCGACGATCACTGCCGCAACGATTCCCATCACGAATGCTCACTTTCGTTCCGGGGCCCGCTTTAGCGCATGTTCCAAAAATGTGCGAACTCCGAGTGTGCTCCCAAAAGGACAATTTCGGCCATATCCGGCCTATGCACATGGGTTAGGGATATTGCAGTGCAGCACTTGCGTTGAGCGGCATTTTGGCTAAACTATAAGCAGAGTAACGTTTCGCCTAATTTGTGGGCATGTTCCATTGAAGCCGAGCCGCTGCCAACGAGACCCCGCACTGCCAGCACGTAACGTGCTGGTGATCCTCTCGTTTTGCCGCGGGCGGGGAAACGCGCCGAGGCGCCCGGCATGAGCGCAGCCGAACCCCTGATTATGGTTTCGGCCGCAGACGCAGTGCTTAATGCGCTGCCACATCCGGTTATCGTCATAGCGCCGGACGGCAAGGTGGTGGACGCCAACGCGGCGGCTGAAGCCTTTTTCGAGGTTTCCGTACCGCTCCTGCGCCGGCAATCGCTGCGCGACCTGGTACCGTTTGGCAGCCCTTTGCTCACCCTGGTCGAGCAGGTGCGCAGCCGCAGCGCCGCGGTCAACGAATACAAAGTCGACCTGGGCACGCCGCGTAACCCAGGCGATCGCTTGGTCGATATGCATGTGGCGCCGCTGCCGGAGCAGCCGGATTATGTGGTCGTCATGCTGCAGGAGCGGACCATCGCCGACAAGATGGACCGCCAACTCACGCATCGCGGCGCCGCGCGCTCGGTTATCGCGCTTGCCGCCATGCTGGCGCATGAAATCAAAAATCCCCTGTCCGGCATCCGGGGCGCCGCACAACTTCTGGAACAATCGGCCAACGATGACGATCGCACGCTGACGCGGCTGATCTGCGACGAAGCCGATCGCATCGTGAAGCTGGTCGATCGCATGGAAGTGTTCGGCGATGAGAGACCGGTAGAACGCGAGCCGATCAACATTCACGTTGTACTTGAACACGTGAAGCGGCTGGCGCAATCGGGTTTCGCCCGCAACATCAAGTTCGTGGAAGACTACGATCCGTCGCTGCCGCCGGTCTTGGCCAACCGCGATCAGCTCGTGCAAGTGTTCCTCAACCTGATCAAGAACGCCGCCGAGGCGATCGGCGATGGTGGTGAAATTGCGCTGACCACCGCGTTTCGGCCTGGTGTGCGGCTGTCACTGCCGGGTTCAAAGACGCGCGTCTCGCTGCCGCTCGAATTTTGCGTGCGCGACAACGGCCCAGGGGTCCCCGAGGAGCTGATGCCGCATCTGTTCGACCCGTTCGTCACCACCAAACCGAGCGGCTCAGGCCTTGGCCTCGCGCTTGTCTCCAAAATCGTCGGCGATCATGGCGGCATCATCGAATGCGAATCGCAGCCGCGACGCACCGTCTTTCGAATTCTCATGCCTAAATACACCGCCAACGCAGGTGCCGTGCCGGACGGCGCCTCACGGCAAACAGGGGACCATTAATGCCCGCGGGAAGCATTCTCGTCGCCGACGACGATGCGGCGATCCGGACAGTGCTCAATCAGGCACTGTCGCGCGCCGGCTATGAAGTGCGTTCGACCGGCAACGCCGCCACTATGTGGCGCTGGGTCAGCCAAGGCGACGGCGATCTGATCATCACCGACGTGCTGCTGCCGGATGAAAGCGCGTTCGACATGCTGCCGCGTATCAAGAAGGCGCGGCCCGACCTGCCCATCATCATCATGAGCGCACAGAACACCTTCATGACGGCGATACGCGCTTCCGAACGCGGCGCCTACGAATACTTGCCGAAACCGTTCGACCTGAAGGAGTTGATTGCAATCGTCGGCCGGGCGCTGTCGGAGCCGAAGGAGAAGGCGCGTCAAACGGCAAAAATCGAAGAGTTCGATTCGATTCCGCTCGTTGGGCGCTCGCCGGCGATGCAGGAAATCTACCGCGTGCTGGCGCGGCTGATGCAAACCGACCTTACGGTGATGATTTCCGGGGAATCCGGCACCGGAAAGGAGCTGGTGGCTCGCGCGCTGCACGATTACGGCAAGCGCCGCGCCGGACCGTTTGTCGCCATCAACATGGCGGCGATCCCACGCGACCTTATCGAGTCGGAATTGTTCGGCCACGAGAAGGGCGCGTTCACCGGCGCCAACACCCGCAGTGCCGGCCGTTTCGAGCAGGCCGAAGGCGGCACGCTCTTCCTCGATGAAATCGGCGATATGCCGATGGAGGCGCAGACCCGGCTGTTACGCGTATTGCAGCAGGGCGAGTACACCACGGTCGGCGGCCGCACGCCGATCAAGGCGGACGTGCGCATTATCGCCGCCACCAACAAGGACTTGCGCCAGCTGATTCAGCAAGGTCTGTTCCGCGAGGATCTGTTCTTCCGGCTCAACGTAGTGCCGTTGCGGCTGCCGCCCTTGCGCGAGCGCACCGAGGACATCCCCGATCTGCTCCGCCATTTTTTCACGCTGGTCGCACGCGAGGGGCTGCCCCTCAAGCAGATCGATCAGGCCGCGCTCGAGCGGCTCAAGCGCCATCGCTGGCCGGGCAACGTGCGCGAATTGGAAAACCTGGCGCGGCGGCTTGCGGCCCTTTATCCGCAGGAAACGATCACGGCGGCTGTCATCGACGCCGAACTTGCACAGCCCATGCTGGTTGCACCGGCCGAGCCCGGCCGCGTAGAGGACAATTTATCCAGCGCGGTCGAGCGCCACTTGGCCCGTTATTTTTCCGGCTTCGACGATGGCTTGCCGCCCCCTGGACTCTACCATCGCATCCTGCGCGAGGTGGAAGCGCCGCTGCTATCGGCCGCGCTGACTGCGACGCATGGCAACCAGATCCGAGCCGCCGACCTCCTTGGCGTCAACCGAAATACGCTGCGCAAGAAGATTCGCGACCTTGAGATCCAGGTTTATCGCACCAGTGGGGGCTGAAGCCGGCCGGTAGCCTCTCCATAGTGCCGCTCGACCAGCGCCGACCGCTTTCCCCGCGATTTATCGAAAATCGCGCCCAGGAATTGTCGCAATCGGGCAACATTGTTGTATAAAAGCATCACCTCGGGGGGACGGACAGCCGGGTTCCGTTCAATCGCTCAATTGCGGCCCGGCGTCCTCTTAGGCGTTCATGACGACTGTCGATCAGGTCGCGCCCATCGAACCGGCGACGTCAGCGCCTATGCCGGCGGCCTCGCGGCTGATCGGCGCGATTGCGGTTTTCGTCGCGTTGCTGTCCGCCACCGCCACCTTCCTGGTGCTGGCCGGTCTGACACCGATCGTGCCGGTCGATTCGGTGGTCAAGGAACTGCTGCTCGGCAACGTCATCACCGGCCTCTTGCTGCTCGCAATCATCGGCCGTGAAGTCTGGGTCGTGGTACAGGCGCGCCGCCGCGGCCGCGCCGGCTCACGGTTGCACGTTCAGATCGTCGGCCTGTTCGCCGTGATCGCTGCGGTTCCGGCGGTCCTCGTCTCGGTCGTGGCAAGCACGACTCTCGACCGCGGCCTCGACCGATTTTTCTCGACGCGCACGCGCGCCATGATCCAGCAGTCGCTGATCGTGGCCAACGCCTATGTGGCCGATCACGCCCAGATCATCCGCGGCGAGATTCTCGCGATGGCCTATGACGTGGCCCGTGCCAAGCCGATGTACGACCAGGACCGCGCCCAATTCCGTCAGTTCCTGACGGATCAGGCCAAAGGGCGAGGGCTGTCCGCCGCCATCATCATCACGCCCCAGGGCGAGACCGTCGAGCGCGCGGACGTCACCATGAACAAACCGATCGTGCTGCCGTCGCCGGAATTGCTCAGCCATATTTCCGAAACGGAACCGCAGGTCGCGCTCATACCCCAGGGCGATCACGTCGCTGCGGCCGTGAAGCTGCACGGCTACGGCAACCTTTATCTTTATGCGGCGCAGATGCTCGATCCGCGCGTCGTCGCGCAATTGGCCGCGACGCAAGAGAGCATCAGCGAGTACGCCAATCTCGAGGCGCGCAAGCTCGGCATCCAGATCGCCTTTGCGCTGATGTTCGCGGTGATCGCGTTGATCGTGCTGCTGTCGGCGGCCTGGATCGGGCTGGATTTTGCCAACAGGCTGGTAGCGCCGATACGCCGGCTGATCGGCGCCGCCAATGTGGTGTCAACCGGCAACCTCAATATTCAGGTGCCGGTATACCGCTCCGAAGGCGACCTCGCGCATCTCGGCGAGACATTCAACAAGATGACGGCTGAGCTGCGCACTCAGCACGAGGACATCGTGCGCGCCCGCGATCTCATCGATAGCCGGCGGCGGTTCACCGAGGCCGTGCTGTCCGGCGCCAGCGCCGGCGTCATCGGCGTCAACGCCGAGGGGCGCATCACCATCCTCAATCGCTCGGCCGAGCGGCTGATTGGATGCACCGAATCCGAGGCGCTCGGCCACCCGCTGCACGAGATCGCGCCCGAGCTCGCCGAGGTCTTTACCGCGGCGCGCGGCAGCAATCAGCGCCTGATCCAGCGCCAGATCGCGGTGACCCGCGACGGACAGGAACGCAATTTTTCGCTCCGCGTCACCAGCGAGCAGGCGCCCGAGTCAGATCAGGGCTACGTCATCACCATCGACGACATCACCGAACTGGTTCTCGCGCAACGATCGTCGGCCTGGGCCGACATCGCGCGCCGCATCGCCCATGAGATCAAGAACCCGTTGACACCGATTCAGTTGTCGGCGGAACGCCTGCGCCGCAAATACGGCAAAGTCATCGTCGAAGACGCTGCAATCTTCCAACAATGCACCGACACGATCATACGCCAAGTCGACGACATCAAACGCATGGTCGATGAATTTTCACGCTTTGCGCGGATGCCGAAGGCGGTCATCGCCGAAGAAGACGTGGCCGAAACGGTGCGGCAGGCGGTGTTCCTGCTGCGCGTCGCCCACCCGGACATTGATTTCGAAGCCGAACTGCCACCCGAGCCCATCATGGCGCGGTTCGACCGGCGGCTGATCTCGCAGGCGCTGACCAACATCGTCAAGAACGCCACCGAAGCGATCGGCGCCGTCCCGCCCGCCGAACTCGGCCGCGGCCGCATCGTGGTCAGCACGCAGCGTGAAGGCAACGACATCATCATCGACGTCATCGACAACGGCATCGGCCTGCCGAAAGAGAATCGGGCCCGGCTGCTGGAGCCTTACGTGACGACGCGCGAAAAAGGCACCGGCCTCGGTCTCGCCATTGTCGGGCGAATTCTCGAAGAACACGGCGGTCGCCTCGAACTGCGCGACGCTTCAGAAAAAATCCCGGGCGCTCGCGGCGCTTGGATGCAGCTCCGCTTCACCGCGGAGCCCGTTTCCGCCGCCCCGACCGAGCCCAAGCCTGAAACGGTAAGCTGACAATGCCCTCCGACATCCTCATCGTCGACGACGAAGCCGATATTCGCGAGCTGGTCTCCGGCATCTTGCAGGATGAAGGCTACGCCACGCGCACCGCCCCAAACAGCGATGACGCGCTGGCGTCCGTGGTCGCGCGGCGACCCAACCTGGTGTTTCTCGATATCTGGCTGCAAAACAGCCGGCTCGACGGCCTGCAGCTGCTCGACTCACTCAAGATGGAACATCCCGAATTGCCGATCGTGATGATCTCCGGGCACGGCAATATCGAAACCGCCGTGTCTGCCATCAAGCGCGGCGCCTATGACTTTATCGAAAAGCCCTTCAAAGCCGACCGGCTGCTGCTCGTTGCCGAGCGCGCCTTGGAGAATTCGCGACTCAAGCGCGAGGTGAAAGAACTCAAGCAGTTTTCGCCATCGCCGAGCATGCTTGTCGGCCGTTCACCGGTTGCCAATCAGTTGCGGCAGACGGTGGAGAAGGTCGCACCCACCAACAGTCGCATCCTCATTGTCGGCGCTTCAGGTAGCGGCAAGGAGCTCGCCGCGCGGACCATTCACGCCCGTTCGGCGCGCGCCGACGCCCCGTTCATGGTCATCAACGCCGCCGCCATCTCGCCTGAGCACATGGAGATCGAGCTGTTCGGCGTCGAGGCCGGTAACGGCACGCAGAGCCGCAAGGTCGGCGCGCTCGAAGAAGCCCATGGCGGCACGCTGTTCATCGACGAAATCGCCGACATGCCGCGCGAGACTCAGAACAAAATTCTGCGCGTTCTGGTCGACCAGACGTTCCAGCGTGTCGGCGGCAGCACCAAGGTGACGGTCGACGTTCGCATCATTTCCTCGACCAGCCGTAACATCGAAGCCGATATCGCCGCCGGCAAGTTTCGCGAGGATCTCTATCATCGGCTCTCGGTGGTGCCGATCCGGGTGCCGTCGCTCGCGGAGCGGCGCGAAGATATTCCGGAGCTGGTCGAATATTTCATGTCACAGATTTCGCACGCCACCGGGCTGCCCAAGCGCACCGTCGGCGCCGACGCGCTCGCCGTGCTGCAATCGCACGATTGGCCCGGCAACGTGCGGCAACTGCGCAACAACGTCGAGCGGCTGATGATCCTCGCCGGCGGCGATCCCGAGGCGGTAATCACGGCGGCAATGCTGCCTCAGGATGTCGGCTCCATGATCCCGAACATGCCGAACGGCAATGGCGGCGAGCACCTGATGAGCCTCGCGCTGCGCGAAGCGCGCGAAGTGTTCGAGCGCGAATATCTGCTGGCGCAGATCAATCGCTTCGGCGGCAACATCTCCCGCACCGCCGAATTTGTCGGCATGGAGCGTTCGGCGTTGCACAGAAAGCTCAAAGCCCTCGGTATCGACTGAGGAGCCATGAGCCGCATCGCTTACGTCAACGGCCGTTACCTGCCGTTCCACGACGCCAAGGTCCATGTCGAGGATCGTGGCTATCAATTTGCCGACGCCGTCTACGAAGTCTGCGAAGTAAGGGCAGGGCGGCTCGTCGATGAGCGCCGCCATCTCGACCGGCTCGAACGCTCACTCAAGGCGTTGCGCATCGAGCCCCCGATGGCGCGCGCGGCGCTGAGCGTCGTGCTGCATGAAGTCGTCGTTCGCAATCGTATCGCTGACGGCAGCGTTTACTTGCAAATCAGCCGCGGCGTAGCGCGGCGCGACCTGCCGTTCCCACAAGATGTGGCGCCGAGTGTCGTGGTGACGGCGCGCCCGCTGAACCGGAGCCGGATCGAAGCGCTCGCAGCGCGGGGAATTTCAGCCGTCAGCGTTCCCGATAACCGTTGGGGCCGCGTCGACATCAAGACGGTCGGCCTGCTGCCTAATGTGCTGGCGCGGCAGAGCGCCCTGGACAGGGGCGCCCGCGACGCCTGGTTCGTCGACAAGAGAGGCTTCGTGACCGAGGCCGCCTCCGCCAACGCCTGGATCGTGACAGCCGACGGCAAGCTCGTCACCCGAAACGCCGATCAGGCTATTCTCGGTGGCATCACCCGCGCCGTCGTGTTCGAGGCGGTCAAGGAGCTGAATCTTCATATCGAGGAGCGCCCTTTCACGCTCGACGAGGCCTATCTGGCGCGCGAAGCCTTTGTCACGTCAGCCACCCAGATTGTGATGCCCGTGGTGCGGCTCGATGACCGCCCGATCGGTGACGGCAAGCCCGGTCCGGCCGCCAGTGTGCTGCGCCGGGAATTTCATCGTTTTGCCGAAACAGGTTAGCGCTCAGTTTGCGCCGCTATGGCCTGTTCACCGCTTTTGGCCACGGCCGGAAACTTGGGCTTGCATAGTCCCTTGTGCGGCCCTCTAATGGTGAGCTTGTTACCGCCCGGCGTTGCCGGCGAGCGGGATAACACGCGTAGAGTGGGGCTGGGCAGCGCAGCTCACCATGGGGCATTTGGGCCAAGACTTGGGGTTTTTGGCTTGGACTTGGGGCTTACGGTGGGTTTCGCTGCGCTCAACTCACCCCTACTTATAGAAGGCTTATAGAAACAACCCGCGGGGCAGGGGCCCGCGTGGCAAGAACGGAAACACGGCCATGGCAGCCGACCGCGCACAAAATCTACAAGACACCTTCCTCAACCACGTCCGAAAAAATAAGATTCCGCTCACAATTTTCCTGGTGAACGGGGTCAAATTGCAGGGCGTCGTAACTTGGTTCGATAATTTCTGCGTGTTGCTCCGTCGGGATGGGCACTCGCAGCTCGTCTACAAACACGCCATATCGACCATCATGCCGGGACACCCCGTGCAGCTCTTCGAAGGCGCTGAGGAAGCGCCGGCGGGGGAAAAGGTCTGATTGGAGCCACGCCGCAATAGCCGTGCTGACCGGCTGAGCCCTTCCGGGCCGTCCGGCTCGGCGACTGGCCGCGCGCTTGTCATCGAACCCGCGTTGCGCCGCGGGGGCGCCGACAGTGCGCGCGCGGCTGCGGCCGAGCGGGGGCCGGCGGCAAAGCTCGACGAAGCGGTGGGACTTGCCCAGGCGATCGATCTCGAAGTCGAGCAGTCCGGCATCGTTATGCTCAACACGCTCCGTCCCGCCACCTATCTGGGCAAGGGCAAGGTCGAGGAAATCGCTGGCCTCGTCAAAACGCACGAAGCGGGCGTCGTGGTCATGGACTGCGCGCTCTCCCCGGTGCAACAGCGCAACCTGGAAAAAGCCTGGGACGCCAAAGTCGTCGACCGTACCGGCCTCATCCTGGAAATTTTCGGACGCCGGGCGCGCACGCGTGAGGGCGCACTGCAGGTCGAGCACGCGCACCTGACGTACCAGAAGAGCCGGCTGGTGCGATCCTGGACGCACCTGGAGCGACAGCGTGGCGGCTTCGGCTTCCTTGGCGGCCCCGGCGAGACCCAGCTGGAGGCCGACCGCCGCATGATCGAGGAGCGGCTCGCCAAGATCGAGAGCGAACTCGTCAAGGTCAAACGCACCCGCGCGCTGCATCGCGACAGCCGCCGCCGCGTGCCATATCCGATCGTCGCGCTGGTCGGCTACACCAATGCCGGCAAGTCGACGCTGTTCAACCGCATGACAGCGGCGCGCGTACTCTCCGCCAACATGTTGTTCGCGACTCTCGATCCGACGCTCCGGGCGGTCGACCTGCCGCATGGCGCCCGCATCATCCTGTCCGATACGGTCGGCTTCATCTCCGACCTGCCCACCATGCTGGTCGCCGCGTTCCGCGCCACGCTCGAGGAAGTGATCGAAGCCGACGTTATCTTGCACGTGCGCGATGTTTCCCACGATGACGCCGAGGCGCAGTTGCACGACGTTGAGAACGTGCTGCGGCAGCTTGGTATCGAGGCGGAGGAGGGGGGCAGCGCCGGCCGCGCGCTCATCGAAGTCTGGAACAAGATCGACCGGCTCGACGAGGCCGAGCGCACCCGTATCAAAAACTTGGCCGATCGCCGCCCGCAGGCGCAGCGGCCGGTGTTGGTTTCGGCACTCACCGGCGAGGGGCTCGACACGTTATCTGCGGCGATCGAGGAAAGGCTCGCGGCGGGTCGCGTTTTGATCGAGCTTGAACTCGACCCGGCCGACGGCGCCGGCGTCAGCTGGCTGCATCGTCATACCGAGGTGATCCGCAAAGCCGTGGATGAACAGAGCGGCCGCATCGCCATGACGGTCCGCGCTGCCGCAGACCGCGCGGATGCGGTGCGACAGCGATTCGCCCATCCCTGAAGTTCCTCGTCTGCGCGTGAACCACGTTTCTGCTCTGCGTCGATCGCGCTGTGGCTGCCCCGGGTCGCCGGCCTTGTCAAATAACGCCGATTATTCCTGGGCTTTCGCTTCGTCCCAGAGTGCGTCCATCTCGGCGAGAGATGCGTCCTGCGGCGTCTTGCCTTTCGCCGCAAGCGACCGCTCGATCGAAGCGAAGCGGCGCTCGAATTTCCGATTGGTCTGCCGCAACAGCGCCTCCGGATCGGCACGCAGATGGCGGGCGAGGTTGACGGCCGCGAACAGGAGATCACCGACTTCCGCCGCCGCGGCGCTCGTATCGGCCGGCGCGGCCGCGCCGTTATCGAGCTCGGCCTCGATCTCGTCGGCCTCTTCGCGAATCTTGCGCAGTACCGCGCTCGGGTCATTCCAGTCGAAGCCGACCTTGCTCGCCTTTTGCTGGAGCTTCAGCGCCCGGGTCAGGGCAGGGAGCCCCACCGGCACGCCGGCCAGCGCGCCCTCACTCTGGCCACCGTTACGGGCGGCCTTCTCCTCAGCCTTGATTCGGTCCCACAGACCCTCGACGGCCTGCGGAGTATGCGAGCGCCCGGCGCGTGGCACATCGGCACCGAACACATGGGGGTGCCGGCGGATGAGCTTCTCGGTAATCGCTTGCACCACATCACCGAAGTCGAACGCGCGCTGCTCCTGCGCCATGCGGGCGTGGAACACGACCTGCAGCAAGAGATCGCCAAGTTCTTCCCTGAGATCGGTCAGATCACCGCGCGCGATGGCGTCCGCCACCTCATAGGCTTCTTCGAGCGTGTAAGGCGCGATGGTCGAAAAATTCTGCTCCAGATCCCAGGGGCAACCGGTCTTTGGCGTGCGCAGCGCCGCCATGATTTCAAGGAGTCGGTCGATATCGCGGGAAGGGGTCATCCAAGGAATCCTGATAGGTTCGCGCTGGAGCGACGCGAACCTATCAGAGGCGAAATCCGGCCGCGACGGCGCCGCGAAAACGCCGCTACTCGTCGGCCTTGTACGAGCGGGTGGCCTCGAACAGGAACCAGGTACGACGCTCGGCCTGATCGATGTAGTTTTCCAAAAGGCTCGTCGTGGCGACGTCTTCGTACTTGTCCGCGACTTCGTGTGCCTCGCGCATTGAGGCGACCAATGCCTTGTTGTCGTTCATCAATTCACGCAGCATGGCATGCGCAGGCACGAACTTCTCATCGTTGTCCTTGAGCGTCTGCTGCCGTGCAATGTTGCCGATCGACCGCAGCGTCAAGCCGCCGATCTTGCGCACGCGCTCGGCAATGTCGTCGGTTATCCCGAAAATCTGCTCGGATTGTTCGTCGAGCAGCAGATGGTAGTCGCGAAAGTGTGGTCCGCTCATGTGCCAATGGAAGTTCTTGGTCTTCACATAAAGCGCAAAGACATCGGCCAAAACTCCATTGAGCTTTTCCGAGATCTCACCGACGGCCTCGGAGGATAAGTCAGTCGGGGTGTCCAGAATAGGGCTTGTTTTGCGGCGCGTATCGAGAGCTCGCACTTTGTTGTTCACGGCATCACCTTGCGAAATATGAAAATATTGACGAACGGGCGGCCGCAGATGCGCGCGAAAATGCCGCCCCGGGCTTGCCGACTAACGCCGAGGGAACAACGTTGGTTCCATCGCTCATGCCTTAAAGGCGACTACCATGCCAGTTTCCGCCTACCTGCAATCAATTGGCTTTTTCGCCGTTGCGATCGTCGCCCTGTTCGCGTCGGCCGGGACCGCGGCAATTCCGAGCTACTGGGTCTATCTGGCGATCTTCGGCGCGGTTTTCGTGGCTTCCTTCCTTTTGCTCGACCCAGACCTGGCCAGGGAGCGCATGCGGCCCGGCGGCAAGCGGCCGCCACTCGCGCTGCAGCTCGTCAGCGGTGTCCTCGTGGCACATTGGATCATTGCGGGTCTGGACCACGGCCGCTTCCATTGGAGCGACACGGTGCCCGGATGGCTGCAATGGGTCAGCCTTCTGGCGCTTGCTGCGGCCTACGCCTTATGCCTCTGGGCCATGGTCGTGAATCGGTTCTTCTCGTCGGTAATCCGTATCCAATCCGATCGCGGCCAGCGTGTCGTCACAGGCGGTCCGTACGCCATTATTCGGCATCCCGGATATCTCGCCGGCATCGTCATCATGGTCGCGAGCGGCCTTGCGCTCGACTCCTGGCTCGCGACGGCGTTCCTTGCCGTCTTCAGCCTGCCATTTCTTCTGTACCGCGCCGTCACAGAGGACCGCGTCCTGCAGGCGCAGTTGCCAGGCTATCGGGACTACGCCCAGCGCGTCCGCTGGCGGCTCATGCCGGGGATCTGGTGAAGCCGGCGTGGGGCGCCGAGGGGTAGCCCCCCGACCGTCACCATCCTTGATTCGCATAAGACATATTATGGAATATATCCATTAACCTGCGTCAGACGGGGTTTTCTTCAACGGCAAACGATATGCCGTCGTAGGCCGGCTCGACATTGGGCGGCAGCTTCCGGCGCAAGGCTTCATAATCGAGATCGGCGTGCAGATTGGTCAGGATGGCGCGGCGTGGCTCAAGCCGCGCGATCCAGGACAGCGCATCAGTGACCGAGAAATGGCTCGGGTGCGGCCGGTCGCGCAGCGCATCGACAATCCAAACGTCCAGGCCATGAAGGGCTGCGGCGCTGCCGTCAGGCAGGCCGCCAATGTCAGCCGAATAGGCAACGTTGCCGAAACGAAAACCGAGCGAGGCAATGTCGCCGTGCTCCTGCAGCACCGGCAGTGCGGTGATCGGACCACCCTGCCCGGTGACCGTAACAGGAGCGCCAGGCGTCAGGCGATGCTCGCGGACGATTGGCGGATACTCGCTGCCGGGTGGCGACTTGAAGCAATAGCCGAAGCGGGCGTGCATCGTGCCTGCGGTGTGTTCGTCGAGATAGACATCGATCGGGGCGCGCTGCTTGATGAAAAGTGCGCGTAGATCGTCGATGCCGTGGGTGTGGTCGGCGTGCTCGTGCGTGTAGAGCACGCCGTCAATTCGATCGACCTCGGCATCGAGCAGCTGTTCGCGCAGATCGGGCGACGTATCGACGAGAACGCGGGTAATGCCGCCCGCGCCGCGCCGCTCGACCAGCAGCGAGGTGCGGCGCCGGCGGTTCTTCGGATTGTTCGGATCGCACGCGCCCCAGCCCAGCGCCGGCCGCGGCACGCCGCCCGAGGATCCGCAGCCCAAAATTGTGAATTTCAGCGTCATGCGGCAGCAGCCGCGGGCTGCGGCACCTTGGCGAACAACTTAAAGAAATTTTCGGTAGTCTGCCGGGCGATCTCGTCGAACGATACGCCGCGCGCCTCGGCCAGGACATTGGCGGTTTCGATCACAAAAGCCGGCTCGTTGCGTTTGCCGCGATGGCGCCCCGGCGCGAGATATGGCGCGTCGGTCTCGACCAGAATGCGGTCCGGCGGCAGCCCAGCCGCGATGGTGCGCAGCGCGGTGGAATTCTTGAACGTCAGAATCCCGGTGAAGGAAATGAAATGGCCGAGCGCAATGGCGCGCCGCGCAAGATCGGCCCCTCCGGTGAAACAATGCAGCACGGCCGGGAAGGGACCCCTCCCCGTTTCTTCCTCGAGGATGCGCGCCATGTCGTCGTCGGCGTCGCGGGAGTGAATCACAAGCGGCAGGCCGGTTTCGCGCGCAGCCGCGATATGGGTACGCAAGCCGCGCTCCTGCGCATCGCGTGGCGAATTATCGTAGTGATAGTCGAGACCAGCCTCGCCGAGCGCGACGACTTTTCTTTGGTGCGTCCGCGTGACGAGATCAGCCGTCGTCACATCATTCTCTTCATGGGCGTAGTGCGGATGGGTACCGACCGAGCAATAGACGTCATCAAAGCGCCCGGCGATCGCCAGCAATTCGTCCTGACGGCGCACGCGCGTCGAGATCGTGACCATGCGGGCAATACCGGCCGCGCGCGCCCGGCCGACGACCGCATCAAGTTCAGTCGCAAAGTCGGGAAAGTCGAGATGGCAGTGACTGTCGATCAGCATTGTGTTGCTTATTACGCCTTGGGCGCCTCTGGATCGACGTAGCGCGGAAACACCGGCGCCGGCGCGGGCACGTTGGCTCCGGCAGCGATCCGATGTGCCCCGCCCAGAAGTGCAAAATTGCGTTCGGCGGACGGCACACCGAGAAGGTCAAGCAGCTTATTCGCCGATTCCGGCATGAACGGTTGCGCCAGGATCGCGACTTGCCGCAACACCTCCGCGGTCACGTAGAGGACCGTGCCTTGGCGCTCCGGATCGGTCTTGGCGAGCGCCCAAGGCGCCTCGCCGGCGAAATAGCGGTTCGCGTCGGCGACGACCGCCCAGACTGCGTTGAGCACCTGGTGCAGCTGCTGCGTGGCCATGGCGTCGCGCGCCTTGACGATCAGCGCATCGGCAGCGCCGAGGATGGCCTGGTCGGCGGCGGTGAACGCGCCGGGCTTGGGCAGCACGCCGCCGAAAGCCCGCGCCACCATCGTCAGCGACCGCTGGGCCAGATTGCCGAGATCGTTGGCGAGGTCGGCATTGGTGCGATTGACGATCGCGTCGTGGCTGTAGTTGCCGTCCTGGCCGAACGGCACTTCACGCAGCACGAAATAGCGAAACTGATCCACCCCGTAGGCGTCGACCAACGCGAACGGATCGATCACATTGCCGACCGACTTCGACATCTTTTCCCCGCGGTTGAACAGAAACCCGTGGGAGAAAACGCGCCGCGGCACAGCGATCCCCGCCGACATTAGAAACGCCGGCCAATACACGGCGTGGAAGCGCACAATGTCCTTGCCGATCACGTGCAGATTGGCCGGCCAGTATTTCTTGAATTTCTCCGAATTCATATCGGGATAGCCGACACCAGTGATGTAGTTCGTGAGCGCGTCGACCCAAACATACATGACGTGCTTAGGCGCGCCGGGAACGGGCACGCCCCAATCGAAAGTCGTCCGTGAAATCGACAGGTCCTGCAAACCGCCGCGCACAAAACTTGCGACCTCGTTCATGCGCTCCTTGGGCAGCACGAAATCGGGATGTTTTGCGTACAGTTCCAACAGCTTGTCGGCATATTTCGACAATCTGAAGAAATAGCTTTCCTCCTCGACCCACTCGACCGGTGTGCCCTGCGGGCCAAGGCGAATGCCCTTGTCATCGACGCGGGTTTCGCTTTCGTCGTAATAGGCCTCGTCCCGCACCGAATACCAGCCGGCGTATTTATCGAGGTAGATGTCGCCCGCCTCCTGCATGCGAGACCAGATCGCCTCGGACGACCGGTAATGCCGTGGGTCGGTGGTACGGATGTAGTCGTCGTTCGAGCAATTGAGCTTCTTCACCATCGCCTGAAAGCGCGGCACGTTGCGCGCCACGAGCTCGCGCGGCGTCAGCTTCTCGCGCGCCGCGGTCTGATGCATTTTGATGCCGTGCTCGTCGGTGCCGGTGAGGAAAAACACGTCATAGCCGTCGAGGCGCTGAAAGCGCGCTATGGCGTCGGTGGCGATCGCCTCATAGGCGTGGCCGATATGCGGCGGGCCGTTCGGATAGGCAATCGCGGTGGTGATGTAATACGGCTGTCCTGGCATCTGCCGTAGGTATCAACCGCGCGTGGCCTCGGCAAGCAAGCCGAACACACCGAAAACAAACGGTTTTCGCTCCAAATTGTAGGTTTCGGCGTCGCGCGCGGCCGCATTCACGCCCTCCCAGGCCTCGGCAAGTCGCGCCATGCGGCCGATTTCGCTTTGCGTGCCGCCCTGACGCTCGAGGCGCTGCGCCAGCCAGACATTGATCGTATCGACCAGGGCATTGAGCGGCCGCGGATCGGTCCCGGCCAGGCGGTCGCCGAGTGCGTGCAACGCACCGGCGTCGAGCCTCGGCAGGCCATCGAGCAGTTCGAGTGCTTGCTGGCGCAGCGCCAATGCGTCTTCGTCGAGCAGTGCCAGCGCACGGTCGACGCTGCCCCCGGCCGCGGCTGCCGCCGCGGTCACGTCTGCATCGGCTTCAGCGGCGCCTCTTGCGGCAGCTACTGCCTTGGCCACGTCCGGCTCCGACAGCGCCCGCAGCGTCACCATGCGGCAGCGGGAGCGCAGCGTCGCCGGCACGCGCGCCGCGGAGTGGCACACCAGCAGCAGCAGCGCGCGCTGCGGCGGCTCCTCCAGAACCTTGAGCAGCGCGTTGGCGCTCGACCGGTTCAGTTCGTCGACCGCATCGACGATGGCGATGCGCCAGCCGCCCTCGCCTGCCGTCGAGCCGAAAAACGATACTGTGCGGCGTACGTCGTCGACGGCGATTTGCTGGCGCAGTACGCCTTTGTCGTTTGCCGTGCGTTCCAGGACCAAAAGATCGCCTTGCGCCTGAGCTGCCATCCGGCGCGCCACCGGATGCTCGGCGTTGATCGCCAGCGAGTCCGCCGCGGCAACATCGGCCGCGGCAGGATCGGGATGGGCGAAGACAAAACGGGCCATCCGGTACGCCAGCGTCGCCTTGCCGATTCCTTTCGGGCCGGTCAGCAGAAACGCATGCGGCACGCGTCCGGAACGATAGGCCGAGAGCAACGCCTGCTCGGCCGCGGCGTGGCCGAATAACAGCATCGTGCTGCGCGGGTGCGCCTCGTCGATCTCGTCTTCGCTGGATTTCGGGCTCATGCGCTGCGGATCACGACGCCAATGTTTCGGCGTTCAGCGGCGCGGTGCCGGGCTCAAGCCGTGAATTGACGATCGACCAAATCTGTTTGGCAACTTCTTCTTTGCCGCGCCCGGCATCGATCAGGATGCAGCGCCGCGGCTCGCGCTCGGCGAGCGCAAGATAGGCTTGGCGGAGCTTTTCGTGGAATTCCACATTCTCCGCCTCAAAACGGTCGGGCGCAGCATCCCCCGCCCGCTGCTTGCGGCGCGCCAGTCCGGTCTCGACCGGCAGATCGAGAATGAATGTCAGGCTCGGGACGAGATCGCCAATCGCAACCCGCTCAAGACTTTTGATGAGACGCGGATCGACGTTGCCGAGCGCGCCTTGATAAACCCGGGTCGAGTCGGCAAAGCGGTCGCACACCACCCATTTGCCGGCGTCGAGCGCGGGCCTGATCGTGCACTCAACGTGGTCATTACGGGCCGCGGCAAAAAGAATTGCCTCGGCGTCCGGACCCAAGGGCTGGGCTGCGCCCGACAGCAGCACATGGCGGATGATTTCAGCGCCGGGCGAGCCGCCGGGCTCGCGGGTGAGCAGCACGCCGATGCCGAGCGCCTCGAGGCGGAGCGCCAGCATTGCGGCCTGGGTTGATTTACCGGTGCCTTCACCGCCCTCAAAGGTGATGAATTCGCCGCGCCGCGACAACGGCTGCCGAGCCTCACTTTCGAGCGCTTTCAGGTCAGCGTTGTCCACCCGCAGGTCCATGTCTATCAATAGCTTAGAGACAGATATGCACGCGTGGCTTGAATGTTAGCGGAATCGTGAAAGACCCGCGTTTGATGCGCATGGCAATCTCCCGACGCACGCTCATAGCCGACCGAAACCCGCGCGAACCAACCCAATCACCAGTTCCGCAGCCCCGTCCATCGCGCGCCGGGACATACTACCCCGCCCGACATCCTCGGCGGCCTGCAACGGTACTTCAAGTGCGAGATTATCGCCGCGCCAGACCTTCAGAGTACCGATCGGCTGCCCCTTGCTGATCGGCGCCGCCACGGGGCCCGTATAATCGATCCGCGCCGTAAGCTGCTGTTCGCTGTTGCGTGGGACGAGCAACGAAATGACGCTCGGCGCCGCCAGCGGAACGTAGCCGGCGGTGCCGCCGAACACCTTGGCGGAGCCGATGTTCTGGCCTTCCGCGAACAAAATGCGCGTCTGAAAGTCATGAAAGCCCCAGTCCAGTATTTTGCGGGCTTCGTCGGCGCGTTCCTTGTCCGATTTTGCACCGGCGAGCACGATGATGAGCCGCCGGTCGTCCTGGACGGCCGATCCGACCAGGCCGAAGCCCGCCTCTTTGGTTTCACCGGTCTTCAGCCCGTCGGCATCCAATCCCATGCCGAAAAGCGGATTGCGGTTTAGCTGATGAATCTTGTTCCAGGTGAAATCGTGCTGCGCGAAATACGGGTAGAACTGCGGATAGGTCTTGATGATGAAGCGCGCGAGCTCAGCGAGATCGCGCACCGTGACGCGCAGGCCGGGATCGGAATATCCCGTCGAGTTGGTGAAAGTCGAATGTTGCAGGCCGATCTCACGCGCCCGCTTGGTCAGCATTTGACCGAACGTTGTTTCGTTGCCCGCCAGAGCTTCGGCAATGGCAATACAGGCGTCGTTGGCGGAGTCGACAATGATGCCGTGGATCAGGTCTTCAAGATCGACTTTGCTGTGAATCGCGGCGAACATCGTCGAGCCGTGCGACGGCGCACCGCCCTTGCGCCAGGCGTTTTCGCTGATCGTGATCTCATCGGTGAGTTTGAGTCGGCCATGGACGATTTCGTTGAACACGTATTCCAGCGTCATCAGCTTGGCGAGGCTTGCCGGTTCGACGGGTTGATCGGCGTTCTTTTCAAATAGAATGCTGTCGGTCTTGGGCTCGATCAGGATCGCGTTGGGTATGCCGGTCTGGAAAGTGTCGTCCTTTTTGCTGGCGGCATTCGGCGCTGCACACAGTATGCCGCTACCGCAGGCAAGGAACGCCAACGCCGCCGCGGCAGCCACAAGCACCACTCGGGCGCCGAGCTTGCCGCCCGTCGATCCGCTTCCCTGCCGTGTCGTTACCACCCTAGGCACCGAGATGCTCAATCCGCGCAATGCGCAACCGCCGCCACAACATCTGGCGCGAAATAGCACGTGCGGGAAGCCCGAAGGTCAATTGGCTCACGCGAAAATGTCGCGATTATGAACAGGGCGTTCCGACAGCGCGCGCCCGTTCAATAAAGTCCGCGGCCGTTGAGATACTGCGAGGTGCCATCCATGTTCGGCGGATTGGCGAAAGACATTGAGCCACGATCCGCGCCCGCGGTGTAGCGCGGTTCCGCGGCTTCGGAGGCCTGCGACTGCGCAAAATCCGGCGGAACGCTCGCCAGAACGCGGCGCGACGACGGCGGTGGCGGCGTCGGCGGAAACATGGGTCCGCGGGCGATGCGAACCATGCTCGGTATCGGCGCGGGCCCGTTGTCGCGTAACGTCGCTTCCAGCAGATGGTCGTCGGAGCCCTGCAGCGGCGCAGGGCCGACATATTCGACCCGAACCGTGGTGGTGCCGCGGCGGTAAAAATCCAGCAATTTGGCTGCTCGCACCGAAAGGTCGATAACTCGGTTATGCGCGTAGGGCCCGCGATCGTTGACGCGCACGATGATGGAATGGCCGTTGGCCAAGTTGGTGACGCGCGCATAGCTTGGCAGCGGCATCGTTGGGTGCGCCGCCGAAATGCCGTCGAGGTCAAAGACTTCACCGTTGGCAGTATAGCGGCCGTGGAAGTCTTCGCCATACCACGAGGCAAGACCGACGGCGGTATAATGCGGATCGTATTGCGGTACGTACATGCGGCCGCCGACGAAATAGGGCGAGCCCACACGATAGGTGCCGCCGCCCTTGGGAATTGGTTCGCCCGGATCGATCACCCGCGGGCTTGCGGAGACACCATACTGGGAATCGATATGTGAGCTGGAGCACTGGGCAAGCAAAAGCGCAATCACGGCGCAGGCCCCGACTGGCGCCCATTGCCGCAACCCCGCACAACGCCAAAACTTAGCGCTGGACCGCCGCCGCATCGTCCCCCGACCCTGCCCCGGCAGACGTATCAGATTCTAGCGTGGTTACATTGTGGCGGAAATGCGCAACGAGCTTTCCATAGTGAACAGGCGGTTGCGGCCGGAATCGGGAGCCCCATCGCGGATCAGGACGATGTCCCGGTCCGCGCTGTACTGCCTGATCAGACGACGGCGGCCTGCTATTCGTAGATCGGCTTTGCCTGTGCGACGATATTAGCCGGCACCTTCATCAGCTCGCCCACGGTTTTCTCGGCATCCTGACCGCTGATCGGATGCACCGGGAGCTCTTGCTTGGCCATATCGGCGAGGAAGCCTTGATCCTTCATGGTGTCGTCAAACGCCTTGCGGACGATCGCGAGATGATCAGCAGGCACCTGTTTCGACATGATGAAAGGCCGGCCGACCTCGTCGCCGCCGTTGAGCAGGCGCAACAGCTGGCGCTGCTCGTCGCTGGTGGCAAAACTGCCAATAAACGCCGCGTTCTGCGGAATCTCCGGCGGGCGATTATCGATGAATCGAACGAACGTGTGCGCCAAGCCTTTCTTGATCCAGTCGATCGGAATCGAGCTGTAGGAACCGCAGTCGCCGTCAAGCTCGCCCTGCTCTATCGCCAGCCGCTGTTCGGCACTGCCGGGAAATCCGAGTACTTGCTTGACCGGGGCATGAAACACGATGCGCAGCGTCGCGCCGTTGATGTAATTGCCGGAGCCCTTGCCGGTCGATCCAATGATGAACTGCTTGCCGCCATGCATCATCTGGTCCCAGCTCTTGATGCCGTTCGGACCGTAGCCGTAACACACGCGGTAATCGGGCGTGACAATGCCGACCCAGGCAAACTTGCGGAAATCAAGCCGCACGCGATCCGGCTCAACGATGGACTGCGTGATCAGGCCCGGATTGAAAATGGTCATCGCGGTGCCGTCCTTGGGCGCCGTCAAATCGAGATAGCGGACCGAAGTAAGGCTTCCGGCGCCGGGCATGTTCTGCACAATGATGGTCGGATGCCCGGGAATGTATTTGCCGATGTAACGGGCCAAGACCCGCGCGTAACTGTCGTAACCGCCGGCCGGCGAAAAGCCGACCACAATGGTGAAAGTTTTGCCCTTGAAATAATCGTCGGCTCGCGCCGCGGGAACAAGCGCCGCAATACCCAACAGCGCTAATGCAAGAGTACAAGCTCGCTTCCTGAACATCATTCTCCCCAACGACAAAGGATGCTGCGGTTTAGCAGCCGTAATCGGCGCACCGCAATACCGGCCGGCACGCAGGATAACGCCTTTCCCGGGCACTTTGCCGCGGCAAAATCGCTTCGATTTGATCGCGAACCCAACGTGCCACCCTCATTCGTTCAGCATCGGTTCATCCGCGGGGCGATTAGCTCCCCCCGTTGGGGGACCAGCGAAAACGAGGTCGCCAATGAGAGCCATATTCATCGTGCTGACCACGGTGGTCGTTGTCGCTACCGGCAGCGCTTTGGCCGTGATGAATAACGCCTGCAAAAGCGGACAGCATGCCTGGTGCGCTCCCGGTTCGGGTTTCAGGCACCATGTGACGGGCGTGTCCGAAGGCCCAGGCCCTGCCGGCTAGCCCAGGCTCAAAAGTTCCCCGGAGGCGGCGCAGGGACGGCAAATGGGCGATGCCTATCGGGGAAATGGCTGAATCCCAGTCGTTCACCCTCCCAGCTTGGACGTTGGAGGGTGGCACCCTTGTTGCCGCAGGCCATGCAGCGCGCGCGCTCGCGCAGCACGTCGCTTGACGCGCCAGCCCCCCAGCGAATCACCACCACGGCGCAAGCGAGCGGCGAACGATGATGACAGCGCTCGCACCACAGCCAAACCCAAGGCGTCGCCCGTTGCAGGTCGCCCAATGTCGCCCGCGGCCCCGGCTTGGATTTGTAACGGCGCCGCGATGCGAGCCATCGCTCCAGATCTTTGCCGCTGAATCGCGAAGGCTCGCCGCTCATCGCGGCGAGCATAAGCGGATTCGGATTATTTTCCTAGTGATCAGCCAAGTCCGACGTCGTTCCCATACCAGCGGTACGGCGACCGGTTCCTTTCGCGAAATTCTTTGAACCACCGGCCGATCCGCGAGCCCGTCTTTTTGATCAATGTCGCCATCGCGTCCTCCTCGTGCATTTGCCCATTCTCCGCATCGGTCGAATGCGGCGGCGAAGAGGTTCACGAAGCCCGCGCGCAATCCACGTCGGCCTACGCGCCGCCGGCCCGCGTTTGGCGCTATGTCGAATTGACTCTTCCGCGCCCAACTTGGAGTCGCGCGGCGGCAAAGGTTGCTAAATCATTCGCCGCAGATATATCCCAGTGCCTGATTCCCCACGTGGAAGGGTGGCCGAGTGGTTTAAGGCACCGGTCTTGAAAACCATCTTCGGTTGATCCGCGCCATACCCTGTCTGCCCCTTTATGCCTACGATTGTTGACATTTTCGCACTTCATCGGTTGACACCAGCCTCTCTTAATCCGCCGCGTACCCTGCTGTCGGGTGGCAATTTTGGGTGGCATCGTGATGAGGCGCGGCGAGACTTTACCGCCTAGTGCCCTTTCGACGCCTTCAGCCCAAGTTCGACCAGCCGCCGGATCGCCTCGGAGCGAGCCGGAAGGTCGGATTCCTGCCGCCGCCAATCATCGATTCTGGTTCGAAATTCAGGGGAGAGCCGGATAGCGGTCACGGGGTCTTTGCCGGTAGCCGGCCGTCCCCGCTTTTTAGGTACTACCTTTTTTATTGACATCACCATAAAACGCGTAGTACCGTAATTATGCTTGAAAGACAAGCGGGCCGCCAAGGTGCTTGCAACACCGCAGCGGCCCTAACCCACGCCAAGGAGATCACCCATGGCACAGGCTGCAAATCTCTCTATCACAAGCGGCTTTTTCATGCCGCCCCTCTCGTCGCTGATCTGCGATCCGTTCGTCCGCGATGCATTCGATCGCGCCGAACGAGACCACGGAGACACCGCCGCCCCCGCAATCACGCAGCCGCGCCCACGGACTGACGATGATCGCGCCGCGGCTCTCGCCTTCGCTTAATCCCGCAATCCAGCTTGCAGCGCCGCCCAAGGCCGCCTACGGCAGTCTGCGCAGCCTTTCCCAATCGGTACGGACAGAGGATCATCATGAATACGACCAAGTACCTCGAATTATCGTCAATCGGGCCGATCTTCGCCGATCGGCTAGCCGCAATCACGCAAGTCGGAGCCGTGACCCATCTGTGCTTCACTGCGGCCCGGCCGACTGAAAGCGGTTGTCTGGAACACGTGTTGGAAGCGCGCATCATCGTCCCAACCACCGAACTC